>ERZ795050.66-NODE-66-length-142589-cov-53.721112_pt1 | contig 142589 bp, 108 predicted proteins | sample MGYA00375134_ERZ795050 | MGnify/ENA primary metagenome ERZ795050 (study PRJEB30179, sample SAMN05720221) | activated sludge metagenome | isolation source: Anaerobic digester | place: Japan | collected 2015-05-26 ... | reverse complement strand
CCGAGGGTCGGTCCCGGGGAACGGTGCGCCGCCGGGCGCACACGCCGAAGGGGGACTGGTAATATGTTTCCGCGCCCAGGCTGCCCGTGCGCGGAGGGGATAGTATTTTCATAATGTAGGTCCTCTCTATTGTTGTTCTAATTGTCTGTTTATTACGGGCCGGAGAGCGACTCAGCTTCCTGCCACTCCTTGGGCTGGAAGTTCCAGCCGCCCCCACCCCAAGGGTCTGGAGGAAGGCTGACGGACGGGGTGTCTTCGCGCAAGGGCAATTTTTTGAGGTTGATGGTAGCAGGCCGGTGCGGAGCGCCGCGTGCATCAAGAGGCAGTTCTTCCGGTCTGGGGTGTTACGTGGCCTTCACAATCTTCCGGGCAAAGCCCGGCTCGGACACTCCAGCGTGGCTCTATATTGCGCGGTTCTCAATCGAGAACAGCTCTCCGGCCTTTTGGCCTTGGTTCCGGCCCGTTCTGCTGCCAATACAACGGCTACGGCTGGTTGTGGCAGGAAGATGCAACTCCTCCTTGCGGGCAGGGGTTGGCCTCGCCTAGACTCATTTCGTAAGGCCGGAGTGAGTATCGGAATTATGACAGATTTATTTGGTTTCTCGCGCAACGCTGTCCACGAACGCTATGCCGTGTTTGCGTCCGGCAGTGTTGCCTCCAGCTATCTGCCGGGTTGGGAGAAGGCAGTGTGCCAGGTGCTCATCTCGCCCGCGTTGGGGGCGCGGTTCTCCCAAATATTGATCGCGCTGACCAAGGAAGGCCATTGCGCGGGCAACACGGGCGCAAATCAATACTTCGTTTACCTGCTCGAAGGGGCGGCGACCATCCTGATCGAAGCTCGCAAGCATCGCCTTGAACCGGGCAGCTATGCCTACCTTCCCGCCGGCCAGGACGTTCAGATCGCCAGCGCGGCGGCGGCGGCGCGCTTGTTGATTTTCCAAAAGCGGTATGAGCCTCTGCCGCAACTGGCGCAGCCGGTGGGGTTTGTCGGGCATGAGCGCGAAGTCAAAGGCCAGCCCATCCGGGGCGCCGATGGCATGCGCTGGCAGTCCCTGCTGCCCGGGCAGCCGGCGTTTGATATGGCGGTGAATCTCGTGACCTGTCAGCCCGGAGCCACTCTGCCGGCGGTCGAAGTGCCCGGCATGGAGCGCGGCTTGTTAATGGTCCGCGGCCAAGCCATCTACCGTTTGGCGGATGATTGGCATCCGGTGCAGGCCGGCGACGTGGTTTGGATGGCCTCCTATTGTCCGCAGTGGTTTGCGGCGGTTGGCCAGGCCCCGGCCAGCTTTATCTGCTATCAGAATGCGAACCGCGACCCGATGTAATTCCAGTCATGGCGGCCCTGGGCGCTTATCAATCGGCGCCGTGAAGCCCGGCTATGGCTGGCGCAACCCGCTGACAACATGATTGCCCCGCCTGCAGCAACGGAGACGAAACGGCTTAAAGTTCTTTGGCAATACGAAGTGCTCGACACTGTGCCGGAGGAGGTGTTTGACGATCTGACGGAGCTGGCCGCAACGATTTGTGAAGCTCCGATGGCCTTGATCTCGCTGGTGGACGAAAATCGGCAATGGTTCAAGTCGAAGATCGGGCTCACCATCAGCGAGACCTCGCGCGGGCATTCGTTTTGCGCGTATGCCATCACCCAGCCGGGCTTGTTTATCGTGCCCGACGCGACATTGGACCCTCGTTTTGCCAGCAGCCCGATGGTGGTTTCCGAACCCAAAATTCGCTTCTATGCCGGGGCGCCGTTGATTACCCCCGATGGGCATGCGCTGGGAACGCTCTGCGTCCTTGATAAAGTCGCGCGCCAGCTTGGCCCGAACCAGCGCGAGGCACTCCGCATACTGGCGCACCATGTTGTTTCGCAACTCGAGTTGCGCCGCCGCTCCCGCGAGTTGAACAATGCCCGCCAGAAAAACCGGCATCTGCAGCACCAGTTGAGTCAACTGCGAGCGGAACTGGCCGCCGCCCATGATCAGCTCGCGAAGCGTGCCCCCCGCGTCTGCCCCCAATCCCCCGGCAGAAGAAAGAAGAGAGGTCAGACATAACCAGCGCCGTCCCCAATTCCGGTTTGCCTGCCGGCTTAATTCACGGTCGCAGTGGCGAACGATTTCCCCGCTCCGATAAAGGCGGAATGCGCGCGCGCGCGCGCCGCCGAGCCGGCGAAGTTCTCCCCGGGGACCGCCCCTCGATGCCAGGTGCCGTTTGATGAAACTGCCAGCCGCGAACAGGATAGCCTTGCTGATCCCGGCCGCACTAGCGCTGCTGGCATTGGGGGCATATGCGCTCTGGCTTCATCTGGGCCCGGGCGCGCCCATGGCGAAGCGGGTGCCGGGGACTGACCACGATCCGGGCAGCGAGACGGGGGCCCGGGCCAACCCGGTTTTAGCCGGCAAGCTCCTGCGCTCGGAGGGGCAGCCGGCGAATCTTCCCGGCGCGTGGCCCCAGTTCCGCGGCCCTCAGCGCGATGCGATCAGCGCGGAAGCGGTCAGCCTCGAACGGAGTTGGGCTCCGGGCCAACCGCGCGAATTATGGGCAATTGACGTGGGCGAAGGTTACGCCGGTCCCGTGATTCTGAACGGCCGGGTCTATCTCATGGACTATGACCGCGATCAGCAACAGGATGCGTTGCGCTGCCTCTCGCTGGCGGATGGGCGGGAGATTTGGCGTTATAGCTACCCGGTCCGCGTAAAGCGCAACCATGGCATGTCCCGCACCGTGCCTGTCGTTACGGATCAACTCGTTGTGGCCATCGGCCCCAAGTGCCACGTCGTCGCCCTGAACTCAATCACCGGCGAACTCTTGTGGGGACTGGATTTGACGCGCCAATTCGGCGCCACCGTGCCCCCCTGGTATGCCGGCCAGTGCCCGTTGCTTGATCAGGGCGCGGTTATCCTCGCCCCCGGTGGCGATGACGCCCTGCTGCTCGCCGTGGAGGCGCAGACCGGCAAGGTCCTTTGGCGAACCCCCAATCCGCACGGCTGGAAAATGACCCATTCCTCCGTGATGCCGATGGAATTCGACGGCCAGCGAATGTATGTTTATTGCGCCAGCAAGGGCGTGGTGGGCGTCTCCGCCCAGGACGGCTCGCTCCTGTGGGAGACGCCAGACTGGAAAATCAGCATTGCCACGGTGCCCTCGCCCCTGCCCCTGGACGGCGGGCGTCTCTTTCTCACCGGCGGCTATAACGCCGGCAGCCTGATGCTGCAACTTGCCAACGATGGCGGACGCCTCGCGCCGCGGACACTCTTCAAACTTGCGCCGGAAGTCTTTGGCGCCACCCAGCATACGCCCATCCGCTATCACGATCATCTCTACGGCGTCCGCGCCGACGGCAAATTTGTCTGCCTGACGCTCGACGGCAAGGTGGCCTGGGCCAGCGGCTCCGGCCAACAATTCGGGCTTGGTTCGTTTATCCTCGCCAATGGATTGATCCTGGCCATGAATGATTCGGGCCTTCTGCGGCTCATCGAAGCTCTTCCGCAGAAATACACGCTCTTGGCCCAGGCGCAGGTATTGAAGGGGCGGGAATCCTGGGCGCCACTGGCATTGGCCGGGGGCCGGCTCATCGTGCGCGACCTGACGCGCATGGTCTGCCTGGAAGTGGGACGCCCATGAAATGTCTCTCCCCTTATACGGAGCCGGTCGAGCCTCAAATGCGCTCTGAATGGGCGAAATCCGTCGCGCGCCAGTTGTGCCGCGACTCACTGGCCTGGGCCAAAACCATCCTGGCCGTAGCCGGAGCGGAACTGGCTAAACCAAAAGGCGCTGGCGGGGACGGGGCATCGCGGAAGGAACAGTTGTTTGCCGAAGTTCTGGCTTACAGTTTATGCTTGCTGGAAATGCGTTTGACGAAGGACTTGGCGGCCGGGAATAAAGACCTGGCCAGGCGGGTTCGGCATGAATGCGCCATGCTGATCGCGCAGGCCGCGCGGCGGAAACAAAACCGCCATCGGCGGCTCCCGGTTCCCGACCCTGCCAATTCCCGTTACGCGCAGATTTATCCGGCGCCCGGCTCGGCTGGCAGGCGCCCGCCCCGGCTAACCCGGGAAATGTTTGAGCAGTTCTGCCGCTGCACGGGAATGGAATCGAATGTCCTGGTTGGCAAAGGGGAAAACCTGGCCACCCTGGTTTTCTATATTGCCGTTCATGGGGTTATTTCCGCCGATGGGCTTCCCTCGCGCGAGGCGATGCTAAAGCTGCTGGAAGCGGCGCGGGCTTGCAGCGCCCATTTGCAAGGCGTGGCGGCCAAGTGGGCGGGAAGCAGGCGGACTGACGGACAACTTTCGTTTCCAGCCAGCCGCAAGTGGATTGGTCTTGGATGAAAGAACCGACGGCAACCCGACCGGCCCGGGTGGGTTTGGTTTCGCTCGGCTGCGCGAAGAACCTCGTGGATACCGAGGTGATGGTAGGCATGCTGTTGCGGGCCGGCCTGGAAGTTACCAACGAAGCCGCGCAAGCGGACGTGGTGATTGTCAACACCTGCGCCTTTATTGATTCAGCCAAGGAAGAGAGCGTGAATGCGATTCTGCAATCGGTGGAATGGCGCAACTGGAAACAGCGCGGCCAGGGGGTGGTTGTCGCCGGCTGCCTGCCGCAGCGGTTTCGCAGTCAACTGCCGGTGCTGCTGCCGGAAGTGGATGCTTTCGTGGGCCTTGACCAGGTCCCGCAAATCGTGGATGTCGTCCGCCAGGTGCTGGCGCGCCGCCCGCCGTCTCAATCATGCACGTCCCGAGGCGGCACCATTGAGGCTCCTCCCCTGGTGAGAATCTCTCCCCGATCCCGCTACATCCCCGATTATGCAACCCCGCGATTCCGGCTTACGCCGCATCACTTCGCCTATGTGAAGATTGCGGAAGGTTGCAATCATCCTTGCAGTTTCTGCGTCATTCCGCGCATCCGGGGCGCGTACCGTAGCCGTCCGCAGGCCGATATCGTGGCCGAAGCCAAAACTCTCGTAGCCAGCGGAGTGCGCGAATTGAACCTTATTTCACAGGACTCAACCTGCTACGGGATGGATTTGCGCCCTGACCGTGGCAACTTCTCCAGGCCGGAAAGATTCGGGGCCGCCAGGAAATCGCTTTCGCGCCCGGTTTCCACCATCAGCACGCTGCTGCGTGAGTTAAATGCCGTGCCGGGAGACTTTTGGATTCGCCTGCTCTACACGCATCCCGCGCATTGGACGGATGAACTGATTCAAACGATAGCGGAGTGCCCCAAAGTCGCGCGCTATCTGGACATTCCGCTGCAGCACATTCACCCGAACATGCTCGAGCGGATGCGCCGCGAGACCTCGCGCGAGCATATTCTCAATCTGATCCACCGCATCCGCGCCGGCATTCCCGGCGTCACTTTGCGCACGGCCTTTATTGTTGGGTTTCCCGGCGAAACGGAAGCCTGTTTTGAAGCCCTGCTGGACTTTATTCGTGAAACGAGGTTTGAGCGCCTGGGCGTATTCACCTATTCGCGCGAAGAAGGGACACGCGCCGGAAAAATGGGCGGGCAGGTTCCTGAAAAGATTAAACAAAAACGGCGCAACCTTGCCTTGGCGGCGCAGCGCAAAATCGCGGCACAAGTCGCCGAATCATTTGTGGGACGCACGATTAAGGTGCTGATTGAAGGTTCGGCCAACCTGGCGGAATTGCGGCGAACTCACACCAATCCGCGGGAATATGCCTCGGCTCGCCGCAAACTCCGTCTGGCCGGCAAGCCCGCGGGCCGATTCCTGATGGCCCGCAGCGAAGCCGACGCTCCCGGAATTGATGGCCGGGTCTACATTCAGGGCCAGTTACCCGTAGGCGCGTTCGCATGGGTAAAGATTATTGACCACATGGATTACGACCTAATAGCCGAACCCGATTAAGGACAGTCTTGGCCAAACCTCCAACCGCAAGGACAGTTGCCACATCCACGGGAAGAGCGAGCCTGCCTGACCGGGATCTTAACTTGCAGCAAACCGCAACGCAGGGGAATATAGACCTATGCAAAAATACTGCTTATTGACGCGAATGGTCTGCCTTCTGCGCCGTGCTGTGCCCTGCGTGCTGCTTTATCTTATGCCGCTGGCGGCTCTGGCTGCCACTGCCCCGCTGCGATTCGCCTGGCTCAGCGATACTCACGTCGGTAGCGACACTGGCGAACAGGACTTGAACGCCGCCGTAAACGATATCAATTCGCTGACCGGGTTAAGCTTCGTGGTGATCTCCGGCGATGTGACGGAGTACGGTTCCCGCGAGCAGTTTAAGCGGACAAAGCAGTCTCTGGATAAGTTGAAGCTGCCGTACCACATTCTGCCGGGAAATCACGACGCCAAGTGGTCTGAGTCCGGAGCGACGGATTTTGCGCGGTTCTGGCCGGCGGACCGCTTCGTTTTCGAACAGGGCGGTTTCCGCTTCATCGGTCTGCACCAAGGGCCGCTGATGAAAATGGGCGATGGCCACTGGGCGCCCCAGGACGTGCGCTGGCTGAAGGAAACCCTCGCACAACTGCCGGATCCGAACCAGCCAATCATCTTCATCACGCATTACCCGATTGATAACGGCATTGCCAACTGGTACGTCGTGCTTGATCTCCTTAAGCGCTATAATACGCAGGTCGTCCTGTGCGGCCACGGACATGGCAATCAACGCTACCTCTTCGAGGGGGTACCCGGCGTCATGGGCCGATCAAGCCTGCGCGCGAATGCTGCCGCGGGGGGCTTCAACCTGGTCGAGATTAAGGACGGCGTTATGACCTTCTCTGAACGAATCACTGGTCGGCAAACATCGCCCCCCTGGCATTCGGTGAAACTGCAAAAGCATAACTATGTCACTAATTCCGGGAATTACCCGCGTCCCGACTTTTCGGTGAACTCGCGCTACCCCGGCGTTAAGCCGCGTTGGATTTATCAGAGTGGCTACACCATCGCCAGTTCTCCGGCGGTTTGGAAGGACCTCGCTATCGTCGGAGATGCATCTGGCAAGGTGTACGCGCTATCCCTCAAAACCGGCCGGGAACGCTGGCAGTTTCTTACCGGAAACGCCGTTTACGCCACGCCGGATGTGAGCGAAGGCGTTGTGATCATTGCGTCCACCGATGGAACTATCTATGCGCTCAAGGCCGCGAGCGGAAAGGAAATCTGGCGGCATGTCACGGACCGTCCCATCGTTGCCTCACCCCGCATAGCAGGCGGCAGGGTGTATATCGGTTCCAGCGAAGGCGTTTTCCGCGCGCTCGATCTGGCCTCCGGGCGCACGGTTTGGCAATACGATGGCTTGGGCGGTTTCGTCGAAACGAAACCGTTGATTCATGGCGGCAAAGTGATTTTCGGCGCCTGGGATCAGCATCTTTATGCCTTGGAAGCAGCAACGGGAAAACTCATCTGGAAGTGGAAGGGCGATAAACCCGGGGTGCTCTATTCCCCTGCCGCCTGCTGGCCTGTAAGTGCCGACAGCAAGGTTTTCATCGTCGCTCCCGACCGCAAAATGACCGCGCTGAACCTCCAAACCGGCGCCGAGGTCTGGCGCACTGGAGACTATGTCGTGCGCGAATCTATCGGCCTGTCTCAAGACCAAAATCGTTTTTATGTTCGGGCGATGAACGATTTCTTCTACGCCTTCTCTCCCAGTGCTTCCCAGCCGGAGAAGATTTGGGAACTTAACGCCGGGTTTGGCTACGACATCAACTCGGCGATGCTGGTCGAAAAGAACGGCGTTTTATTCTACGGCACCAAGAATGATTTGCTCTTCGCGCTGGACGCCCGAACCGGTGCGATCCAGTGGCAGCATAAACTCGGCACCGGGGTGATGAATACGGTCGTGCCGATCAGCGCAACGCAAGTTTTCGCCACTGACTTTGATGGTCAAATCGCCTTGATTGAAGCCAAACCGTAAATCACGGATGCGCATTCTTTCCCGTGTTGGCCTTGTGAAATAGTCCGCCTCCCACAAATACAACGGGGAAGCCTCGCTTCCGCATTGGGCTGCAGATTGCCGGAGAATAAATAGCATTTCCTCCGCACAAGCCACGCCGCCGGCCGTTTCCGACGAACACTCTCGTTAGGCCCGTCGCGTTAAGAACGACAACCAACTCCTGCTGGCTCTCCCCACTATCAATTTCCAGAGGTGGGCATCTTCCTTTGGCCCACGATCCACTTGAAAATCAGCTTCACTTCATCGCCGGTTTTGATGAGGCCCAACGCAATTTTAGGAGCGGGAGGATCAATTTTGAAATCGGTCATCTTCAGCGTGTGTTTGCCGGTGATTTCCAACCGGTTGTCCGCCAGCGGCAAAATATTCACCTCCATCGCGATCTTGTTGGTTACGCCGGCCACTGCCAGTTCGCCCTTGGCATCGAACACATAAGGAGCATCCTTGGTTTTGGGCGCTTCCTTGAGCGTCAGCTCATTAAGCTGGTAAACAATGCGTTTGTACTGCGGCTCTTTGAGGTGTTCCCACATGATCTCGTCCATTTTATCGCTATAGGGCTTGCCGTCCTTTTCAACGCTCTTGAGCGAGCGTGCCTGGATAAACACGTTCGCTTTGACTTCCATTTTGCCGGGAGTCGCGGCCTGGCCGGGTTCCGTGGGAAAACCCGGGCCGACTTCCATCATCCCTCCGATAAACGGGCTTTCCACCTGCCAATCATGGATGTTGGACGTGCCCTCAATGCGCATCTTGCTACCCGACCGCGCGTTATAGGTGGTCGCCTGGCTGGCTGCCTGCGTAACCGCCGAAGTCAGCAATAAAAAAGAGATGGTTCCTGCAATCAGTGTGTGGTTCTTCATATTTATGGTCTTATTTGTTTATCGCGTCTGCTTGCTTGTCTGCATGGTTTGACGTTTGCTCGCTCAAGCCAATTCATACCATTCCGGCTTAAGTTCGATTCGTTTGCCGCCCAGGATGGACTCGTTGGCTTTCACGGCCGTAACGACGGCTTGATAGCCTTCCAGGTAACCTGCCGCGGCTCGTCGGGGCACGGCTGACAGGTGCTCCATCAGGCCCTCCACATCGTCCGACCCGTAGCTGGCCTCGTAGTCTTCCGCCGCCGTCGCGAGATCCTGGGCGTTGCGCAGGAAGTTGCCCAAGGCAACTGAAAGGGGAGTGTCCGTGCTGGTTGCTTCCTGCGCAGGTTGGGGTTGTTCGTTTGCCGGCATAGCCTTGCTCTTGCCGGCTACAATAGCGATGCCGGTCTCCTTATAGAAGGTCATCTTGTCGGCATAAACTTCCCAGCCCAGCAGCGGCGAATCTACTTCCTTGAACATCCACGCCTTGCCATCGCGCATCATGACTGCGGCATCGCTGCCGTAGAGCATCTCGTACTCCCCGTCAAACGAATTGGCTAGCGTGGCGTCATAAAACATTCGCACTCCCCCCGGGAACTCCAACACCGCCTGAATCGTATCCGGCACGTCCCGGTCTTCCTTCCAGAAGGCAACCGACCCAAAGCCGGTGACCGCGGTGGGCAGTGCGTTCAGGAACCAGCCGGCCTGATCAATCGAATGGCTGCCTATTTCACCAATCAGGCCGAGCGACGTGGCCTGGCGCAACCGCCAGTTAAGCGCTTTTTCCTGCTCCGGATTGGGCGAAGCCGAGCGCCAGCTTGTCTTTTTGTGCCATTGCGCCCGTGCCTGAACGCTCTTACCCAGTGCTCCTGAACGAATAAATGGCAACAGAAAATGACGCAACGGATCCGAGCGCATCTGCAAGCCGCTCTGGAAAACCAGTTGCCTGGCGGCTTTGGCCGCCAGCGCGATTTCCCGTGCGTCTTCGATTGAGCCAGCTAACGGCGCTTCGCAGTAGACATGCTTTCCCGCCTTGAGCGCGGCCAGTGCAATCTCCTTATGCAAGTGTGTTGGCGTGGCAATAATGACCGCTTTAATGTCCTTATTTTCAAGAATGGTTTTGTAATCTCCCGTTTGGGTGGCGCCTGGCGCGGCGTTGGCGGTGCGTTTCAAAAATGGGCTATAGGTATCACAAATGGCCGCGACATCTGCTTGCGACGAACGGACCAGGGTGTTAACAATTTCGCGGCCCCACGCGCCCAGCCCAATTACCGCAACCTTTATTTTCCCCGCCGGCTTCGCCGTTTCATCGCTGGTTTCGGCACTGGCTTGAGCAAACAGTTCTACCCCGCCCAGCATGGTCATCAGCGTGACAGCCGATCCACCTTTAAGAAAATCGCGCCGGTTATATCCCAAACTCTCACTTTTATTTTGGTTCATATAGGACTTGAATAGAATCTAGATGAAAAACTATTCCACCGCCACTTTTGGGGGCCTGGCATTCATTTTTTCCAATCCCAAGGCCCATTTAATTCCCCCCAGAATGTGCTGTTGATAGGCTTCCGCCACTTCGCGAGAATTCTTGCGGTCAGGCCAGTCCGGATCCCACACATCCTCGCGATGTCCCAGCGAGGTATAGAAAACACGCCCCTTGCCGTACTCCTTGCACCAGGCGATCGGATAATCCCCCGGGGTCTTTTCATTGGGATGCCTGTCGAGCGTAAGCAGACCATGCACCTTGGTGCGGTCAAAGTTCTTAAACAGATAAATCTCATCGAACACCTTCCAGTTTTTAGGCAGATGCCGGCAAATCGGGCAGGCGGCATCCTCGTTGATCGCATCCACTTCCACCTGCGCCCCGTGTGTCCGGAACTGGGCCCCGATCATCTCGAGATACGGGGCAAAGTTGTGAAAAGTATCAGTGGCCGAATGCATCCCGACAAAGCCCTTGCCCGACTTCACCCAATCCAGAAATGCCTGCTTGTCCGGCAACGGCAAATCCCCGGTCGTGTTGGCAAAGATCACGGCGTCGTATTGTTGCAGTGCCGTACGGCTCATCTTCTCGGCCAGAACCTTCTCGATGGCGGCATTGACTTTCTTTTCATCCGGTTTGCCATCAGGGCCTTTAAATTGAGCTTCATTCGGCTCTACCCGCGCATATTCGACTTTGAATGTGGCGCTTGCTTTGCCCAGTTCCGCCAGCACTTTTTCTGCTGTGGGAATGGAACTGTGGCGAAATCCGGTGGTAACCGTAACTACAAGCACCTTTTTGGGGGCAGCAAATGCCGCCCCCGGCAGGCCGAGCGTAGCGGCAATTATTATCCCAGCCAGCAAATGGCTCACCGTTAAGCCTGCGAAAGTTGTGTTCATGTATTTAGCAAACGACCACGCCTGAGCATCTGAGTTCTATGACTCAATCATACATAATGAAATTCATTTTCCCTGCCGCAGTCAAGAATTCTCTCTCGCCATTTCCTTGACGGCGAGGCTCTGCCATGTTGTATATGCCTCCCGATCAGGCCCGTGCCGCACAACCAGCCGTTGGCGGTGAATGTGGGGCGCTGGCAACAAGTAAAAGCTATGGCTGACCTGAAATTTGCGTGTCCCCATTGCGGACAGGAAATTGAATGTGATGAACTTTGGAGCGGGCATCAGATTCAATGTCCTACCTGCCGGAAAGAGTTGACCGTGCCCCTCAAGCCCGAAGTTTCGCCCCTTGCTACGTTCGCAAGCGCCAAGCCGGGTCAGGCAAAACTCTCCATCGGCTCATCTCGGGCGCAGCGCTCCGCTTCCGAACGAACAGTGGCCCCGCAAGCCGTCGCGCTGGAACAACAGTTGGCTCAAGCGAAGGCCGGACAAAAGGGAGCCGCCCTGAAATGGGTGAAGATCGGCGTGGGCGTGCTTGTGGTAGCTGTGGGTGGTTTGGTCGGATATCCATATCTCCGGGATTGGATGGTCCAACGCGACGCGGCAGCCAAATCAACCAGCGCCAGCACCACCCAACCGCCCGCCGCCACCGCCGAACCCGCCGCGCCAGCAGAGACGCCGGTGGAAAAGGAACTGCCCCTGCTGCCACCTGCCTGGACCCTTGATGTGGGCCAGGCCAGGATTCCGGAGAGTAACGCCAATGGTGTGATTGCGGGCTCGAACTTCGTCGTTGAAACCGCTCGCCTTGATAGCATGCCCGGCAACATCTATCTGCTCCGGTTGGTCGAGGGTCCGTTGGCATCCCCTGCCCGGGCGTTTATGGTTTATTTACGGCTGAACGCTGGTGAAAGCATTCTGGATCGCTCCTGGACCATCTCACCCGACATGAAAGGCAAACACGTGCCGCAGGTGGTTAAACTCTGGAAACCCAATCCCCGCTACCAGGCGCAACAGAAGACATTTGCTTCCGGGTACGTTCTGAAACTCGAATTCGGCAAGACTGCTAACGGAGTGATCCCGGGGAAAATATTCCTCGCCGTGCCGCCGGAGACCGAGCAGAGCGTCGTGGCTGGCATCTTTAAGGCGAATACCAGCTTGGCTGGTGCCATCGACGCCCCGGCCGAAAAACCGGCGGAAGCTGCCGAATCTGCCGCCGAACCTCTGCCGACGGGTGCAACCTCTTTCGAGCAGCGTTACGGCGGCAAACGCTAGTTCTTCCGCCCCCAGGAAATCCCGTCCGGGAGATCTTGCTTGATAAGCGGGGATTGTCTCGCTTTGATTTGAGTGTGCATGGCGAGAGACATCCTGAGAAGGAAATGTCCTTCCTTATGAGAGCAAAACCGTTTTGGGCGCTCTTATGCACTGTGGCAGCAGTTGCTTTGGTATGCCTTCGCGGATCTAGCCAAACCAACGAAACGAATAGGGCTTCTTCCTCGAACATGGACGCCTCAAACTCGGATCGCTCGAACAAGTGGGAAAGTCTTCCCGAGGCTCGGCGCGAGGCGTTTCGCCGAGAGGCCGGAAACGCCAGCATTAACGTTAAGAGCGATTCCCGTATATCCACTGTGCTTAAGCCGATAGCAGAGGGTGCATTGAGAGCAAGCGGCGCGACTAATGCCCCGAAGGCTGAGAAGTTTGCCAAAGCGGCGGTCGAAATATGCAATGTCATAGATAAGGTTTTAGCGGATGGCTTAGAGGTTCAATTATGGAATGGCCGGCACTCGGCCACAGTCGTACAGAGAGACAAGACGTTCGGTTTCACTTTTTGGAACACGAACTACATTGTGAGGGAGGTAACCGTTCGAGACTCCAAGTCGAGAAGACTGCTCTTTAAGCTGAATTGTTACCCCGAGGGACAGCTAAAATCCCTGCAAGCAAATGGGGGCGATGAAGGAATAGAGCTCTATGCCAATGGAGATATAAGTCGATATTGGCGGTCCGCACCGAACGAAGAAGCTGAAAGCCGGTGGGACGGAGCGAAAAGAATCATAATGGATTGGGCTCCGAAGAAATGATGTAAGCCAAAATGCCTAGTCGGACGAGGTCTTCCACCGCCAAAGACGCTCGCCGCGGACTCCCGCGATCACAACAGTAGCCATCAGGCATGTGAAGGAGCCCAGATGGAACCAAGCCAACGCAAGGGACCTTGCTATAAATGCGTGAACTGCACCTGCCAGCGTTGATAGCTCGGACGGCTGACATGGACAATCCATCGAGGCTGATCAACCCTCCGCCACAGCAAGCGTGCGTTGCGAACTGGTGCGAGGTTATCCATGCTTCGTCGGGGCAGGCGTATTTTACGAACATTATGGCTGACCGGAGGCCCCGGTTTGTCCGGGCACAACCCTCTGCCCTGACCCACGATGGGCTACAGTGGTGGCAATGCCATCAGTGTGAATTGCCGGGATTCGCCGGGCACTAACTGTCCCGACCCGCAGCTCACCAGCTCTTACCGCCCGATTCCACCACCTGCTGGACGAGAGGAGCATTCCAGGGGGCCTCCGCTCAGGACAAGCATTGTGTCCTTGTTTTACCGGATATTATTGCGTGTTTGAACGAGCTTGCGGGAGAGGCCGGCAAATCAGTATAAATTCCGCCTGGGACGTGGACGCAGTAAATTTCGCACACGACATAAATCTCGCACAACCTTGCTTTTCGCTTCGGACCGCCTAACATGCTGTTCGCCCAAACAAGGGCTGTTGCATGATACGCTCGCTGGTATTTACAACTCAAGGCCGCCTGCATAGCAAGGACATCGAGATGTTCTTGATGCCAACCTTGCTGAGCGACACCAACCTGTTTCTGTGGGTGGACTTGGAAAGCCCCACGGCCGAAGAGACGAAATATGTGTTGGAGGACGTCTTCCATTTCCATCCATTGTCCATCGAGGACTGCGTCACCGCGAGCCCCTCGCCCAAGGTGGAAGAATATTCACCCAAGGAGGGGGATTGGTTTGCTCCCTACCTGTTCCTGGTAATTCATGCGGTAGACTACAGCCGCAAGGATGGGGTTTTCGCCACCAGCGAACTGAGTCTCTTTCTCGGCAAGAACTTCCTCGTCACTTATCATGATGGACCGCTCCGCAGCGTATCCCAAACGGAAGAACGTGCGGTGAAGGCCATCACCAACATTGCCCGGGCCCCCGACCGCGTCGCGCATACCCTGCTGGATTCCATTGTAGATAATTATAAACCGGCCCTGGACGAACTCTCGCTTGAAATCGCCGAACTCGAACAACAGGCGCTGCAGGATCCCAGCCACCATATCCTCAACAAGATTATTCAAGTCAAACGGGAGGTCCTCCACCTGCGTCAGATCATCGGCCCGCAGCGCGAGGTATTGGCCCGTTTCGCGCGCGGGGAGTTCAAACTCATCCGCGCCCATCTCGTTCCCTATTATCGGGATATCTACGATACGCTCTTCCATATTTCAGAATTGGCTCAGGGTTATGCCGACACCCTCACCTCTATTCTGCATGTCTTTTTGAACATGTCTTCCAACCGCACGAGTGAAGTGGTCAAGCTGCTGACGATGATCACGGTCATCACCACTCCGATGATGTTGGTCGGCACTTGGTACGGCATGAACTTCAAAAACATGCCCGAAGTAGATTGGACGCAGGGCTACCTGGCCGCTTTCGCGGTCACGCTGCTGTCCACCCTGGCTATCTGGTGGTATTTCCGTAAAAAGAAATGGTTCTAATCCCGCAATTTCGGTTGCATCCCGCTCCTGACGGCTTCACGGCGGACCTCTTGGGTGACCAACTCGGGCCTTCCGGAATCAGCCTTACCCCGCCGATAATTCGTGCCCTCCTGGCCGGCGGGTAAATCTTGCTGCCATGGCTGCCAAATCCAGGTTCCTCGACAAAGTCCTGCCCCGCATCGGCCGGTTGGACGAAGCCGGCCTGCAAACTGTCCTCCAGCGCCTGGCCCGGGAGCGCAGCTTTCTCGAAACCCTGTTCAACACCATTGAAGACGGGGTGCTGGTTGTGGATAAATCTGGCCGCATCATCTATTTCAACCAAGCCGTCACCCGCCTCCTCGGCTTGCAACCCAAAGCTGAGAACCAGAACATCACCAGCTTCATCCCTGATCTGGAATGGGGAAAAATCCGCCACTTTGACCTCGCCGATGGCTCGGGCGTCGTTCGGCACGAATTCGAAATCCACTATCCACGCCCGCGTTTTCTGCGGCTCTATGCCGCGCCGCTCGCAGGCGAGGCCGCCGGCGGCACGGGAGTGGCTCTCATCCTGCATGATGCCACCGAAGCCCGCCAGAAAACCATTGAAGTCATCGAAAGCGAGCGGGTCCAGGCTCTGACCCTGCTGGCCGCCAGTGTGGCTCATGAGATCGGCAATCCACTCAATGCGCTCCACATCCATTTGCAACTTATGGAGCGCGAACTCAAGAAGCTGCGCTCAGCCGCCCTAAGCCAGCCCCTGGCTTCGGCCAGTTCCCGTCTTCGGTTGCGCGCTCGATCCCGGGATGCCTCGGATGACAACATTGCCCGGGATCTCGTTCCCAAGCTGGAGCAATACCTGTCTGTCGCGCGCGGTGAAATCAATCGGCTCGACTACATCATTACCCAATTCCTGCAGGCGATTCGACCTAGCCAGCCACAGCTTAAACCGGCCTCACTTAACGAAGTCGTCCAGAAAACCCTTCAATTGCTGCAGGTGGAAATGGATAACCGCGGTTTGCAACTCCGCACCCGCCTGGCTCCCCAACTGCCTCTGGCCCCCCTGGATGCGACTCAAATCCAACAACTTCTGGTAAACCTCATTAAAAACGCGATCCAGGCGATGACCCGGGGCGGCACCCTCACCGTGCAAACCGGCGAAGGGGCCGATGGCGTCTGGGTCAGCGTCGCGGACACCGGCAGTGGCATTCAACAGGAACAAGTCAACCGCATCTTTGAGCCTTTTTACACAACCAAGGAAAAGGGGACCGGCTTGGGCCTGATGATCGTCCAGCGTATCGTCCGGGCGCACGGCGGCCACCTCGAACTCGAAAGCCGGGAAGACCGCGGCACTACCTTTCGCATCTGGCTGCCCCTGCACGAACGAAAACCCCGCTTGCTGGAAGCTCCTTCGCCTGATTAACCCAGTTCCTCAAGTACAGAAACCGGCTAACTTGCCCGAAGGCGGCTCCCGTACGGCTGTCCGGAATCGGTTAAGTCCAACGGCTAGCCGGGTTGCGGTTTCTGCATTATTCCGGCTCATCAGCTACCGGCTGCAAGGAATTAGAGAGAACTGAATCAGCGGTATAAACCGCTATGCCCAACCAGCAGAGGATAAAACTGGCAAGCTTAATTCGGTCAAGCGGTTCTCGGAAGATCGCTGTGGCGACCAGCAATTGCAGCGTCGGGCCAATGTATTGCAGAAAGCCGATGGTGGAAAGTTTCAATCGGCGCAACGCCGCGCCAAACATCAGCAACGGCACCGCGGTAATAATGCCCGACAATGACAGCACGCCCAGGGTCAAAACCGGAAGCGGAGGAGCAGGCACAATAGCCAGCACCAGCAACCCCAAGGGGACCAGCAGCGCTGTTTCAACCAGCAGACCATGTAGCGAGTTTACGTTCACGGCCTTGCGTACAAGACCGTAGAAACCAAAGGTGCCGGCCAACGAAACCGCGATCCAGGGAAAGCCCGAGCCTCGCCATGCCAGGTTGGCAACGGCAACCCCGGCGATGCCCACTGCGAACCACTGCCAACCTTGCAGGCGCTCCCGAAGGAAGATCATCCCAAGCGCAACCGATAGCAGTGGATTGATGAAATAGCCCAGGCTGGCTTCCAGAACTTGCTGGCTGATGACGGCGTAAATGAATATCAGCCAGTTCAAGGCGATGAGGACGGAACCTACAGAGAGGAGCAACATCTTCCGACGGCTGCGCAGGATGGGTCGCAGAGCCTGCCATTCACCGCGAACCGACACCACCAGCGCCAGAAAGAGGGCCGACCAGGCTATCCGATGGCACAAAATCTCCCAGGGAGGCACCTCTGCCACCACATGAAAATAGAGGGGAATAACCCCCCACACCATGTACGCTCCAATGCCGTACGACAACCCGGCACGGGAATGCCAACGGCTGACCGACGGCATCGCGTTGCCCAATGCACTATGATTATCCGCTTTTTGAATCACCAACCGCCACTCAGCAAATAGCTGGCGTCTCCTGACTCCTTTGCGCGCGCCCCCGCTCCGACATTGACTTATCCCCCCGGTCAGGATGCTTTGCCTGCCACTCCAAGCGAAGTCCTTCGAGCGTCAGCAGCGGATCCACCGCAGTAATCACTTTTAGCCTGGCCCCAATCAGTTCCGCACAACCCCCGGTCGCCACAACAGGAAGACGGGGGGCCTTGAGTTCACGCTTCAACGCCCGAATCAGCTCCTGAATCAAGCCACGATAACCTTGCACTGCGCCAACGCGCATGGCCTGCTCGGTGCTCTTGCCAATCACGCTTTGAACTTCACGAATACGGATGCGGGGCAGCAACGCGGTCTTCTCGTGCAGGTAATCGGTCATCGCGGACAGTCCGGGAGCGATAATGCCTCCAACATAATCTCCGGCGCGATCCACCACATCAAACGTCACGGCGGTCCCGAAGTCCACCACCACCACCGGAGCGCCAAAGTGGTGGCGCGCCGCAACCGCATTGGCCAAGCGATCGGCGCCAATCGTTGCGGGGCGCGGATAGTTGATGCCTACACCGCAAAGAGTTTTTGAGGTCAGCTCGAGGCAAGGCAGATTCCAAAGTTGCCGGATTGCCTGGTGAACCCAGGCGGTCGCACGCGGGACCACGCTGCATAATACCGCTCCCTCCAACCGTGCGCCTCCCGCAAATCGCTGAAGCACACCTCGTGGGCTGCCTCGCCCCCAGGCCACGGTCGGCAGGTTCGCCTGTTTCAATACCCGCCGGGCATCCGCCAGCCCCAGGTGGGTGTGCGTGTTGCCGATGTCAAACAGGAGAATCATTTTGCCAGCGCCACATCTCCCCCGACAACCCGTTCCAGGCGCCCATGGTCGGAGCGCAAAAGCAGCGCGCCGTCATCATTCAATGACTCCGCCCGTCCGCGGACCTGGCGATCGCCGACGCGAATGACGATTTCCTGTCCCATCGTGGCGCTATGCTCTTCCCATTCCTCCGCCAGCGCGGCAAACTGGCCGGTGGCCGTGCGGGCGTAATCGCGGTCCAATTCGCGCAAAATTGCCACTGCCAACTCCGGTCGCAAAACTGTTCGGCTGGATTCTATCTTCAGGGAGGTCGTCTGCGCGCGCAGTTCCGGGGGCAGATCCCCGGGCTCCAGGTTCACATTCACCCCAATGCCAAGCGCCACGTGCCTTACGCAGTCCAATTCGGCGCTCAACTCCGTGAGGATGCCGGCAACCTTCCGCCCTCGAATCAGGATGTCGTTCGGCCACTTGATTTTCGGCTTCAGCCCGGTCAGCGATTCAATGGCCCGCCGCACTGCTGTGGCCGATGCCACCGTCAGCCGTGTGACTTCCTGCGGCCGCACCGCCGGGCGCAGGAGAACCGAAAACCACAACCCGCGGCGAGCCGGCGATACCCATTTTCGCCCCAGCCGTCCCCTGCCCCGCGTTTGCGATTCCGCGAAAACCACCACCCCTTCCCGAACACCATCACGCGCCAGCTTTTCGATCACATCACTAGTCGAAGCAGTCTCCTCGAATACCCGGATGTCTCGCCCAATAACCCGCGTCGGCCCCAGGCGCGACCGCATATCATCCGCATGCAGCAAGTCTGGCGCGCTCAACAACCGATACCCCCGGTGCGGACTCGCCTCAATGTCGTAGCCGAGCCGCCGCAAGTCCTCTATATGCGCCCATACCGCCGCGCGGCTCACTCCCAGCTTCTGCGACAATTCCGCGCCCGAGACCGCGCCATCGCCGGGGCCCCGCAGCGCACTAAGGATTTGCACGTCCAGGCTCATGTATGCGTTCCCGTCAGCTCCGGAAATCAAGCCCGATGTCAACCGCGCGGGCGGAATGGGTGAGCGCCCCCACCGAGATGTAATCCACTCCGGTTTGGGCCAGCGCGCGCACGCGCCGCAAAGTCACCCCGCCGCTGGCTTCGGTCAGCGCGCGCCCTTTGCACTGCGCAACCGCCCGGCGCAACTGGGGCAGGCTCATATTATCGAGCAGGACCAGGTCCGCCCCGGCGGCGACCGCCTGCGCCACCTGCTCCAGCGTATCCGCTTCAACCTCCACCTTGAGCTTCGGATAGCGGGCCCGCGCTCGCCGCACCGCAGCCACAATGGCATTGGGCGTTTTGTCCTTCAGCACCGCCAGGTGGTTATCCTTAATCAGCACCATATCAAACAAACCGAAACGGTGATTCCGTCCGCCGCCGCAGGCGACCGCGTATTTTTCCAGCCAGCGCCATCCCGGCGTGGTCTTGCGGGTATCGAGTATTTTCGCACGCGTACCCCTGACGGCCGCAACGAACTGCGCGGTTAACGTGGCGATGCCACAAAGGCGCTGAAGGAAATTAAGCGCGACGCGTTCGGCACTGAGCAGGGCGCGGGCGGGTCCGTTAATCACGAGCAAAGGCTCGCCGGCGGCTGCGCGCCGGCCATCCGCGGTGGCGCGCTTTACCCGCACCGCCGGGCTGATTTCCCGAAAAGCTGCTTCGGCCAGCGACAGGCCCGCCACCACGATCGCCTCACGCGGGCGGATTTCCGCCCAGGCATGCGCACTCTCCGGCACCGTGGCCAGAGTTGTCACATCCCCGCGGCCCAGGTCTTCGGCCAGCGCGGAACGGACAACGGTGCGAACTTTTTCCACCGACAACGGTTTCACGCCCGCAGAATGAACCAAAACCAGGGACAGCAAAAGCCTCTTGTTCAGAATCGTTCGCGCCGAAACCTCGCCCGCGGTTGCCCGCCCGGCCGGCTAACAATGCCGCTTTGCGCCAGACTTCAACCAACCAGTGCGCTAAACCTTCAGCGCCGCCGCAACGGCCGGCGGAAAGATCTCCCCCACATCGCCCTCGATCCGCAACGTCACCTCCGGCATCTCATCGTGCTCTGTCGGCCCGCGATTGATGATCACATACGGCGCGCCCCGCCTCGCCGCCAGCAGCGGAATATCCGCGGCGGGATGGACGGACAGCGTCGAGCCCAACGCCACGACCAAATCAGCGCCCTGGGCCATGTCTTCCGCCTTTTCCAGATCTTCGATTCGCAGGTTTTGGCCGAAGCTAATCGTCGCTGGTTTCAGAAAGCCGCCGCACTCACACACGGGCGGGCGGCGGGTCTTGCGAAAATACTCGAAGTGCGCCTCGGGCTCCGATCGCCGCCCGCAAGTCTGGCATTCAATAAGACGGTTCGTGCCATGCAATTCGATTAAAAGTCCGGCCGCCGTGCCAGCCCGCGCGTGCAGCCCGTCTATATTTTGCGTCACGACCGCCCGTACCTTGCCCGCGCGTTCCAAACGCACAATGGCCTCGTGGACTGCGTTCGGACGCGCCGTTCGAAAGGCCTCCCAGCCCTCGAGCTTGAAATCCCAGTGCTCAATCCGCGCCGCTTCCGACCGCATAAAATCATGGTAGTACACCGGTTGCCGATATTTCCACACGCCGTCCGGCCCGCGAAAGTCAGGTATCCCGCTGCCCGTGGATATGCCCGCCCCGGTAAAAAACAGTATCTGCGAGGATTCGCCCAATAACTCAACCAGTTTTGCCGCCTGCATAAGGTTATTATCTTCACCCAAATCCGCGACCGCTCCAAACAAAAACCGGCAACGAACCTCGCGCCGGAATCACCCGGCCGCCCTTGGCCCTGCCGCGGGAAGCGAAGAGGGCACGCAACCCGCTTGCTGCCGGCGGCGTCCTGCCGCCAGCCACGCCCGCAGCTTCGCACCCGAGGCGCTCTGTTCCTCGTTTAGAACGGCCGTCTCATTTGTCGGGCGCCCACCGGCGAAGTTGCTCGCCATACTCTTGGAGCGGGGGTTCCCCATGCCGGGAAACGTATTCCGCATCCAAGTACACCCCAAAGGTCGTCACATGGCGAATACCACGGCGACCGTAGGTATTCAAATCCGCTGCCAGGACCTGCGGAAGGAACGGCACCTTCACGGCGGGTTTCTTCCACTTGGAAAAAAGCGAAGCATCAAGCCAGTATTCCAACACCTGCGCTGTCGTTCGGTCAAAAACCGCCAGGTTCGCATCGAGCAACTCAAATTCCCGCCGCGTCTGGGCATCGTCGGACTGCTCAAACGGCGCGTCATAACGGCGGTGGATCGGCGCGTATTCAAGGAAAATGCCCGGCTCGGGCTTGACCTTCCGGGGCGGTGGCAGCGTGTTATGGTAGGCCAGGTGGGCAACCTGCGCCCGGGCATCCACCTTGCGGAGGGCTTCGAGTATTCGATTGGCGACAAGCAATGCCTGGTCACTGTCGCTCAGGCCGTTGCATTGCGGGCAGCGGCACCAAGTACAACCATCGTCGCCCCAGTAAAAATAACGGCCCGTGGTGGGGCGCAGCGCCTGCGCCAGGGCAACCGCATTATCGGCAACAATCTGCATCCCCGGGGCCGAGTGCACGCACAAATTCCCATCGCGAACCCGCTGGCCTTTTTCGTCCATACGGAACATTTTGGGGGCCCGGTCAAAATACTCCCGCGGCAGCAGATCCTGCATGGCGTGCAATTCGTATTCAACCGCCAGGCGATGCCGCCGGCAAGCAGCCAGGAATTTCCGCCCGGGCGCTGACCGCATATAGTCAGCCAGTCGGCGCGGCGAATGGGGCGCGTGGAGCGCAAGAGTGGTCAACCCCGCCATCCGGGCGCGTTTGGGCCAATCGGGAAGCGTCAGGTCGTCGGGGGTCAGCACCACGCCGCGCGTGCGGAAGAAAGGCGCCGTGGTGCGCCGCCCGGCGGCGGCGGCAAGGCCGGCATTGCCCAGGGCCAATCCATACGCCGCGACTTGCAAAAACCGTCGGCGGGTCAGGTGCGTTAAATCAGGTTTACTCATTCCAGGGTGCGAATACTTCCGCGGTTCAAAGCCCCAGTTTGTTCAGTTCAGCATCCAGTGCCATCTGGAACTTCTCCACATCGGCCGGCGAGGGCCGATAGCCGGCTTGGGACGGCGCCAGAGCCAGCCGCCCCAACTCATCAAATTGCCAGGCCGCGGTGTTGCCATCGCTAAAAGTGACTTTGCCGCTTACCATCGCGCCGGGTCGGGCAACCTGATCCACCGAGACCGCCACGTTTCCAGAACTGCCGCCCGTCAGTGCCGACTCGGGCGCGGCGGATTGTGGGTTGCCCCTGGCTTGGGCCGCCTCCGGTGGTGCCCCGCGCGTGGCGTCAACAAGCGCGGACTCAACCACTTCAGATGGTTCGGCATCTTTCGGCGTAAGTTTCAGGTCATCCACCAACAGGCGCGCCTCCATATAGGTCAGCCGAACCCCCATTTCCGAAGCCAGCCGGCTCTGAATCTCAGAAAGCTTCAGGCCCTGCTCGATCCACTCCGCCACTTTAGTCCGTTGTGCAGCATCCAGGCTCATAATCCGTATAGCCCATTATTCACCGCGAACGCCCGCTAATTCAACCTTTGTTTTGCCTTGCGCGCCCTCCACGCTTCCTGCCTGAGTGGCTAAACCGAAACGATTTAGAGAGGTGGTTCAACCGCCCGCCCGCGTTCTATCGGAGCCCGGGAGGTCCCGAGCGCCCTGGTCATAACCCCAACGATCCCTTGTTTAGCGAAATCAGCGGCATAGCTGCTGAATCCCAAACGTCTTTTGCCTGTAAGATCAATGACTTACGCACATTGGGAAGAGTGAAATAGAATCGGAACCCAACTCGTTTCGGTTGAAGCCTGCCTTGGACATCCCTTGGATTTACCCTGCCTCTACGCCGTGTACAAGGGGTGTACAAGGGATGCCCATCGGATGCACCAGCTAAAATCCCATGGACTCCCGGTGAGCATCCCTTGTACACCCCTTGTACACGGCGTAGGAATAGCCTAAATCCAAGGGATATGGATAATGAATCCGGATGCTTGGAAAGGCCAAAACGACGCGAGAGGACGGTAAGGTAATTACTAAGTTCTGTAAAAGCAGCCGGTTATGAAGTCAGGGCTGGCAAAAAGCGGCTTTTCAAGGGCAAGCGAGTGTTCGAAGGGCTTTTGGCTTCGCGAATACGTTATCTGAAACGTTGGCGTTGCGTAGTTCAACCTTATCCCTTCGTTCCACCAGGACCGAAGCAGGCCTGACAGGCCAGCGGATAGCCACAACGAGCCGTTTGGCTCACGAATTCACCGGTCTGGCCACTGGTTTCCGAATGTTTTTCGCCTGTAAAACCAGAAACTTGCGCGTTCTGTGAGATCGAATTGGAGTTAAATCTAAATTGTTTCGGCTAAGATCGGAGGTTAATTCGCCGCGTCACCCTGCAATAGAAGCACAGTTCGATTTCCCCCGGTGGGCTCCGCGCTGCAACCTTGCGCTTTTTTGCTCGCGCAGATAAAAACCCCGGAACATGCTTGGCTATGCGAGAACTTCAGCGAAAGCTGAGCATTGCGCGCGGGGAACGGCCCGCCGAACGGCTTTTCAAAAATGCCCGCCTCATCAATGTTCTCAGCGGCGAAATCTACCGTGCCAACGTAGCCGTGGACGACGGGCGGGTCGTCGGCCTGGGCGACTATCGGGCCAGACAAATCATTGACCTGAAGGGCGCCTACCTGGCACCGAGTTTCATTGACGGCCACTTCCACGTGGAAAGCTCGATGCTCACCCCGCGGGAGTTTGCGCGCGCGGTGGTGCCGCATGGCACCGGCGCCGTGGTGGTTGACCCGCACGAATATGCCAACGTCCTGGGACTGGACGGCATCCGCTACGTCCTGGAGTCGAGCGCCAACCTGCCGGTGGACTTCTTCGTCATGCTTCCCTCCTGCGTGCCGGCCACCGCCCTCGAAACGTCTGGCGCACGGGTGACGCCCGAAGACCTCCGTTTGATGATTGGCGACGAACGCATCGCCGGCGTGGGCGAGCTAATGAACTTTCCCGGCGTCTATCTCGGCCTGGAAAGCGAGCTGGCCAAAATTCAAGCCGGCAAGGGCAAGAATATTGATGGGCACGCCCCGGGACTGCGCGGCCGACTGCTCAACGCCTATGTCCTGGCCGGCGTGCAGTCGGATCACGAATCCACCAAACTGGCCGAGGCCCGGGAAAAACTGCGTCTGGGAATGCACGTCCTGCTGCGGGAAGGCAGCACCGAGCGCAACCTGGCCACTCTGGCGCCACTCATCAATTCTCACAATGCCATGAATTGCTCCATGGCCACGGATGACAAACTCGCGGGAGACCTCGTGGCCGAGGGCCACATTGACCACTGCGTGCGCCTGGCCATCAAAAAAGGGGTGCCGCCGATGGCCGCCTTGCAAATCGCCACGATCAGCACCGCGCGGCATTACCGCTTGCGCAACTTCGGCGCCATCGCCCCGCGCTACTGGGCGGATTTCATTGTCTTCGACGATCTCAAGAAGCTGGTCGTCCGACAAACCTATAAAAAAGGCATCCTGGTCGCGGCGGAAGGCGAATACCTGGCCCCGCCGCGCACGCTGGCTCCCCCGCCGCGCAGCACCATGAATCTGCGCTGCCAGGCCCCCGACGATTTCGCTGTCCGCGCCAAAGGTTCGTCCCGAATCCGGGTCATCGAGATGGTACCGCATCAAATCGTCACCCGGCAGGCCATTGAAACGCCCCGGATCGAAGGAGGATACGTCGCGTCCGATGTCATGCGCGATATCCTCAAACTGGTCGTGGTCGAACGGCACCATGCCACGGGCAATGTCGGCGTGGGCTTTGTGCGGGGATTCAAACTCCGGTGTGGCGCCTTGGCTTCGACAGTGGCCCACGACGCCCACAACGTGATCGCAGTGGGCGTTACGGATGCCGACATCACCCTGGCTATCGAGGAACTGGTTAAAATGCAGGGTGGCCAGGTGGCCGTCAGCGACGGAAAAGTGCGGGCGGCGCTCCCCCTGCCAATTGCCGGTTTGGTCTCCCATCGTCCGCTCCCGGAAGTTATTGACCGCATCGCCGACCTGAATGCCGCCGCTCGCGCGATGGGTTGCCGGTTGGCGACCCCGTTTATGACCCTCTCCTTCCTGAGTCTCTCCCCCATTCCGGAGTTAAAACTGACCGACCAGGGCCTTATTGACTCTGTCAAAATGCGGTCCGTCAGCCTGTTCGTTTGACTTCGCTCTTCTCACAATGTCTCCCAAAACTGTCTTGAGCCTCTCTTTCCTCCCTGACACAGTCACTGCATGTTTGGTGAAAATGAAACCCTTTTGCCACGCTAGCATGATGCGGTATCTTGCCAGGGTTCTCTTCCTCGGCGTGTCGGCTTATGCCTTCGCTCAGGCCCCCCCCCAGCCTTCGGCCCGGCCGCGCCTCGCCTTCCTTCCCGACGGCACTAATGGATACACCTTCAACACTGGCGTATTGCAGGGCCAGTTACGCGCCGGGGGCAAATCCATCGGGCTATCCGAAATCGTGCACCTGCCGACCGGCACGCGCCTGGACCATAGCATGGGGCTGTTTGGCCATTACCGCGTCTTCAGCACCAACCGGCGCCACGGCTCTGCGGCTTGGGACTGGCCCAGCGAGGCAACGCTGTGCGCGGACGGAAGCGTGGAAGTCCGCTGGCCTTCCACTGCGGAACGGCCCTTTGAACTCAGCGCCGTCTATCGCTGGACCACGCCGGACACCCTCGACCTTGAAACCCGGGTGCTGGCTAAAACCCGCCTCCCGCGGTTCGAGTCCTTCCTGGCATCCTACTTTACCGAAACCTTCACCAACGCCTGCGTGCTGACGCGCATTCATGGGCAAAAAGTGTTTACGCCGGCCGGCCGCGGCGCCGGCGTCTGGCAGGCTTTCCCGCGCGATAACAAAGCCGCGTCCATCATCCAGGACGGGCGCTGGAAGTTTCCGCCCAGCCCGGTTGACTGGGCTATCCGCCCGCATCTGGCTCGCCCGCTGGGCCTCCGCAGCAGCCCCCCGACCGGCCTGCAAGCCATCATCATGGCGCCCCCGCGGGATTGCTTTGCGGTGCTCACGCCCTTTGAAACCGAGGGTCATCGCTCAATGTACCTCTCCCTCTTCGGCCAGGACCTGCGTCCCGGCCAAACCGCCCGGACCCGGGCGCGGTTAGTGATCCGAACCGGCTTGGAAAAGAAAGATCTCGAACACCTCTACGCCGCCTACCTGCGACAAATCCACTAAGCCCCTCGCATTCACATGCAAAACCTTGTTGCCAAAGCCCACACGCTGCTGGAAGCCCTGCCCTACATCCAGCGCTTCAGCGGCGCCACTTTCGTCATCAAATACGGCGGCAGCTTCATGGATTCGCCCGACGCGGAAGTGCGCCACCGTGTCGCGCGGGATATCGTGTTCCTGGAAGCGGTCGAAATCAATCCCGTTGTCGTCCACGGTGGCGGCAAGGCCATCACGCGCGCCATGGAAAAAGCCGGCCTCCAGGCAACCTTCCTTCAGGGACAGCGCGTGACCAGCGAGGCCACGGCGCAAATTGCCGACCAGGTGCTCTCCCGGGAAATCAACCCCGAGGTGGTGGCCGCCATTAACGCTCTGGGCGGCCTGGCCCGCAGCTTCGCCGGCCCGGACATCTTTCACTGCCGCAAGGCCCAGGTGAAAGGCGCGGACGGCCAGCCTCTCGACCTCGGCTACGTGGGTGAAGTCATCCGCGTCAACACCGCGCCACTGCTGGATTGCCTCCGCCAGGGCATCACTCCCGTCATCAGTCCTACCGCCCGCGGCGAAGACGACAAAGTCTATAACTGCAATGCCGACGTTGCCGCCGCCCAGGCCGCCATCGCCCTCAACGCCCGGCGCCTGGTCTTCATGAGCGATGTGCCCGGCCTGTTGCATAACCCCAAAAGCCCTGACAGCGTCATCCCGCGCCTCAAAATCAGCGAGGTCGAGGCGCTAAAACAAAACGGCATCGTTGACAAGGGAATGATTCCCAAGGTGGATAGCGCGGTGGCCGCCATTCGGGCCGGCGTCGAAAAAGTCTCCTTCGTGGATGGCCGCGTGCCCCACAGCGTTCTGCTGGAAATATTCACCGATGAAGGCATCGGCACCATCGTAACCGCCTGAAAGTCCCTCCCTGCTAAATCGCTCCGGCTAAGGTGCAGAAAAGGACTTCCTGCAAAAGGGCTTTTGGGCGTTTCACGCCGTTAGGAAGTCTTTTAGTACCCGAGGACACAATCCCCACTGCCACCTTTAACTTGAGAAACCTTGCAGCGTGCTTACCCGCTTTAACGTCCCAAGGCTTGGGAGACAAGCTTCCGCACGCGCTGGTGCCGCCCGACGGCAACCACCAAAAATACGGAACCAAACACACCCAATGCCACGTTCACCGGTTCTGGCACCGCAGTAATCTGCAGGCTCCAACTGACTAATTTAAGCTGATCGCCCCCTGCCATGTCGGCAATAAAAAGCGTCCATGTCCCGTTCGGATCCATTCCGTTATATGCAGAGAATCCGATCGTGCCATCCGCATCAAAATCCGGTGCAGACGACGGAGGCATGCCGGGGCTAATTTCCCGTCCGTCTGGCGCATACGTGCCGCCTGAAGTGGGAAACTCTGTCCAGTGAATATCGTCGTAGCCTCCCGGATCGCCGGCCAGAGTGACGTTCATTCCTATCGTTCCATAACCAAAGGCATCGCCAGTTTGAACGCCGACCCGATTCAGCAGCGGCACGAGCGTGCCATTGTAGGTTAAAAAGCAATACAAGTCGCCATTCCACCCGCCGCCGTCCACTCCCTCAATGTTGAGCGTCACGCGAACGTCTATGATGGTGGGCAAATACCCGCTAACAGTGGCGGTTAAGGTATGGCCGATGGGGTCACCATCATTAACGGTCAGATTAACGTTATTGGCTGGGCTGTAAATAATGCCCGCTCGCACGGTTAGTGCGAGTAACAGGACAAAACAACCTAACAACGACCGCAATCTCATTTATTACGGGCATATTATTCATACTTGGCCAAACTTGTCAAGCATTGAGACTATTTTTTTTAGAAGCTGGCTTTTTTCGTTTTTGGCTGATAACGTGGCTTCCCATGATAGACGAGCTGATCTTCAATCGTTTCTCCTTGCTGTGGGCCAAGCTCTTGCGCCCCGCCAAAATATCGGGCAGGGCATCCCATTCTTTGCCGCCTGGCTGGTCTGCGAATAGCTGGCATTCTCACTTCCCGAGACACGGGACACGTCGCGGGTGGGTTGTCCTAACGCTCATGGGGGTGCTTTCCGCATCGCAACCGACAAGCCATGCTGCTGCCAACGATACTCCCCCGCCTCCCTTGCGGGAATTCCGCGGAGCCTGGGTAGCCACCGTAGCTAACATAGACTGGCCTTCCCGCAAAACCTTAAGCACGCAGGAACAGAAAACCGAGCTCCTGGCGATCCTGGACCGGGCTGTGCATCTCAAGCTAAATGCCATCATCTTTCAGGTCCGCCCCGCCTGCGACGCGCTCTATGCCTCCCGAATCGAGCCGTGGTCGGAATACCTGACGGGCACCATGGGCAAGGCACCGGAACCGTTCTACGATCCACTCGCTTTTGCCATCGAAGAGGCGCATAAGCGTGGCTTGGAACTGCACGCCTGGTTCAATCCTTATCGGGCGCGACTCCGCTCCGCTGCGTCGCCGGTTGCGGCGAACCATGTCAGCAAGACTCGCCCGCAGCTTGTCCGGGAATACGGGGAGTTCCTGTGGCTGGACCCGGGCGAAAAAGCGGTGCAGGACTATTCGCTGAGCGTGGTGATGGATGTGGTAAAGCGCTACGACGTGGACGGTATCCACTTCGACGACTACTTCTATCCCTATAAAGCGAGAGACCGGGCGGGAAAGGAACTGGACTTCCCGGACAACGCGAGTTGGCAACGTTCGGGTGTCGCCGGAAAGATGAGCCGTGGCGACTGGCGCCGCGAAAACGTCAACAACTTTATCCAGCAGGTGTATAAATCCATTAAAACAACAAAGCCCTGGGTCAAGTTTGGCATCAGTCCCTTCGGCATCTGGCGCCCCAACTCACCGGCCCAGATCAAAGGCCTCGATGCCTACGCGACCCTTTACGCCGATTCGCGCAAGTGGCTGATCAATGGCTGGGCGGATTACTTCGCGCCGCAACTTTATTGGGCAATCGAACCGCCGGCGCAAAGTTTCCCTGTCTTGCTCCAATGGTGGGCGGAACAGAATCCCAAGGGGCGAACGCTTTGCCCCGGGATGAATTCCACCAAAGTAAGCGGGCCATCACCGTCCAGCAGCGGTTGGTCGCCCCAGGAAATTGTCAGCCAAATTCGCCTGACCCGCAAGCAGGCCGGCGTCGGCGGCCATATCCATTGGAATATGAAGAGCCTTATGCGCAACAACGCTCTCGGCGAGGCTCTTGTCCGTGAAACCTACCAGCAACCGGCGTTGATGCCGCTTTCGCCCTGGCTGGGACGGGCTACCCCCGCCAAACCGCAACTTACCCTCGCCTCCCCGCAACGCGCGGGATCGCTCACCCTTTCCTGGGCCCTGGCGGGGCCAGGCAAGGCATGGCTCTGGCTGGTGCAAACACGCTCGGGCGGCACCTGGTCAACGCAGATCCTCCCCGGCGGCCAAAGCTCACATACTTGGAGCGGCACAACTCCGGAGGTAGTGGCGGTTTCCGCAGTTAATCGCAATGGCGAGGCCAGCGCCCCCAGCCTGTTCCAGTCGCAAAGCAAAACCCCGTAGGCGCAAAGACAGACTTTGTTGGCTGGCGAACTGGCCTGCTCTGGGCGGGTGCCATTCAAGCCCGGTGCGCTTTATAACCGTGCGCCCTTGACCAATTCCCCTGGTTGAAAATGGAACAACTGAGCGCCGTGGGGCGGGAGATCAAGGTAGAGGCCTTGGGTCTGAAGATCGTCACCGGCACGTTGGTAGCACTCCGACCCCAGGAGGTCTTTCATGACCCAGGAACGCGCGGCCAGTTGCGGAACGGACAACGGTACATAGCACTGGCTACGATGAGGAGCCAGGTTCACGACCACCAAATCAAACTCTGGTGTCTGTTGCTGCCATTGCACGATGATTAAATTGGCAGCGGTCGGATTGCCTGACCAGGCGGCTCGCGGTTGGCACAAAACGGCCCGGCCCCGCCCAACCGCCGTGCCGGGTAGTGTGCCTAGCAGTTGCTGATAGAGGGCCTGGATTTCAGACTGCCCGGCTTCAGGGGCTACGCGCGCTAATTGGACGGGTATCTTAATGCGTGCCCCCTCAAGCTGGCCATCGTGCAGAAATCGCATTCCGGGCAATCCCAGAATACACAGTGCCGCCGCCCGATGTTCGGCCAGCGACAGCAGGGCGGCAACACGCGGCTCGTCGTGGTTTTCAAGAAAGTGCGCACCGGCAGCAAGCTGCCCCGCTGCCAGTCCCAGTAAATGCCGCTGCACGTCTGTGGCATCATGGGCTATTAGATGGTCATAGAGCGTCTTGTCATAGGTATAATCAAAACCAAGCCGGCGCAATTCCGGCTCCAAGCCCCAGTAAGCCTCGGCCAGAAACAGGAAGTCCGGATGCGCCTGGCGGATCCTGGCAATGGCCGTCGTCCAAAACTCCTCAACGGGGGGGGAAGTTGTGACGGGAAAATGTTTCCAGGTTTTGGCGAAAACCCCGTTGAGCACCAACATCGCCATATCGCAGCGAACACCGTCGCAGTGCCGGGCGATGGAGGCGAGCAGTTCCGTCATCGCACCGCGTGTCGTATCGCGCCGATAGTCCAGTTGAACAGTATCCGTCCAAGGCGGGAAATAAGGATCCTTGCCATAGGCCAGCCAGCGAATCTGCCCGCCAGACTGCTGCGCGAACGTGCCAGCCGCCTCCCCGGTGCTTTGCACAAACAACTCCGGCTGCTCCCGGACCCAGGCATGGTCCAACCCAAGATGGTTGGGCACGAAATCCAGCACCAATTTCATGCCCTGCGCATGAAGTTGCCGCCGAAATGCCGCGAGCCCCGCCTCGCCACCCAGCGCGGGTGGGACCTGGTAATCGCCAATCGCGTAAGGTGAACCGGCAACATCCGTCTCGCGCCAGCCTGGCAGGGACTGGTCATAGGCCCGGCGCAAATCAGAATATTGCAAGGCTTTCGCGCGTGCGAGTGGACCGGCCGCCCAAACCCCCATCAACCAGATATGCGTAAAGCCTAGCTTTCGCCACCGCGCCAGTTCATCTGCGGGAATATTGGCAAGGGTAATCGGTGCGCTGTACCGATCGGAAAGCCTGTGCAGCCAACAGCGCGTATTAATCTCATAAAGAAGGGGATCGGACATCTGCACGCCCTCCCTCAGCCCGAACGAGTCGGTACCATGCGCCTGCGATTGCTTAAAGTTTCAGCACTTTCAGCGCTTTGGTCGGGTTGGAAACGCGCAAGATGAGCAACCCCTTCCCGGCGCCCGGCAGCGTGGCGCTGTAGCAATATTCGATGTTAATCCCAGCCTTTGCCAGCTTACGGGCCAAGCGAGCCATTTCTCCCGGCTTATTGTCGCCCTCCACCATTAGCACATCATCCTCGACGACCAGAGAGCCGCGTTCTTCGCAGACGTGTAGTGCCCGCCGATAATCGTCCACCACTAAGCGAATGACCGTGTGGTCCACCGTATCACTGGTGGTGATGGCGTAAATATTGATTTTGGCATCCGCCAGTGCATCCGCCACACGCGCCAGCATGCCCGGCCGGTTATCCAGGAAAATAGCGAGCTGTTTGGTTATGCGCCGGGTTTGCATCTGTGTTGTTTTTGTTCGTGATTTCATTCTACCGCCTCAGCCTACCTCATCCAAATAGAAGCGCCAACGATAAAACGGACACGCCAAATCAGCCGGGACCAAATCTCGCTTGATTTGCGGACAGCTCTCCGTAGGTTCCCCGAATGTCTGTTATCGAACCTGCAAGCTGTGATCGGAACAATTCGTCCCCGGCCAGCGTGACCGCGGGCCCTGTAAATGCCCATCTGCCTCCGCCGGCAGATCGGTTTTGGCACCGCCACATTGGCCCGCGCGCGAGCGAGGCCGAAGAAATGCTCCGCCTGCTGGGCTATACGAGTCTCGCGGCACTGATTGACGACGCAGTGCCTCCGGCCATACGTCTGCGGCAACCGCTTCAACTCCCGCCCGCCCGCAGCGAGCCTGACGTGCTCGCGGCTTTAAAGAAAATCGCCGCGCAGAACCAGATCTTCCGTTCGTATATTGGCATGGGCTACTACGATTGCCACGTGCCCGCCGTTATTCAACGCAACCTGTTGGAGAACCCTGGCTGGTACACGCCGTACACCCCCTACCAAGCTGAAATCGCACAGGGACGCCTTGAGGCTTTGCTCAACTTCCAAACGATGGTAACCGACCTCACCGGGTTGGAAGTGGCCAATGCTTCGCTGCTCGATGAGGCCACCGCCGCTGCGGAAGCCATGACCCTGTGCCACTCGCTCAAGCCGGCGCGGAGCGTCTTCTTTGTCTCCGCAGAGTGCCATCCTCAAACCATTGAGGTGGTAAAGACCCGCGCTGACGCCCTGGCTCTCCGGGTTGAAACTGGAGATCACCGTGCGTTTCAATTCCATGACCAGGTCTTTGGTGCTCTGGTGCAGTATCCGAATACCTGGGGTGAGGTTGTAGATTACTCCACTTTTATCGAACAGGCTCATGCCGCGGGAGCGCTGGTCGCCGTGGCCGCCGACCTGCTGAGCCTAACCCTGCTCCGGCCGCCGGGCGAATTCGGGGCCGATATAGCCTTGGGCAGCACGCAGCGACTGGGCGTGCCACTTGGCTATGGCGGGCCGCATGCGGCTTACTTTGCGACGCGCGACGCTTTCAAACGCCTCCTGCCGGGGCGTATTGTCGGCGTCTCGAAGGACGCACGAGGCCGTCCCGCCCTGCGCCTCGCCCTGCAAACCCGCGAGCAGCACATCCGGCGCGAGAAGGCCACCAGCAATATTTGCACCGCGCAGGCACTGCCGGCCTGCATGGCCGCCATGTATGCCTGTTATCATGGGCCGGCTGGATTGCGGCAAATTGCACAGCGCATCCATCAGCGCACGGTTGTTCTGGCGCGCAGCCTGGAGCGGCTTGGCTACGAGGTCGGCCCGGGTTTATTCTTCGACACTCTCCGCATTGCGCTCGGCCAAAAGAAGGCAGCCGACCTGCTCAAAGCCGCTGAAAGCCAGGGCATGAACTTCCGGTTTATAGATGAGCATACCCTCGGCATCTCGCTGGATGAGACAACCACCGAGCAGGACCTGGCTGGGATTATCCGGGTTTTTCATGACGGCCAGACCCCCGCTTTCGAACTGACGAACCTGGTCGCGGAAGCCGAAGTTGCCTATCCTGTCCCTTTTGCGCGCACGTCTTCCTATCTGACCCATCCGGTCTTCAACCGCTATCACTCGGAAACCGAAATGATGCGCTACCTCAAGCGACTGGAAGCGCGCGACCTTTCACTGACGACTTCCATGATTCCGCTCGGCTCCTGCACCATGAAGCTGAATGCCGCCGTCGAGATGTTGCCGCTTACCTGGCCCGAGCTGACGCGCCTGCACCCATTTGCACCGTTGCGCCAAACCCGAGGCTGGCAAGTGCTGTTCCAACAATTGGAGGAATGGCTGGGCGCGATCACCGGCTTTGCCGGGATTTCCTTGCAGCCCAATGCAGGGTCGCAAGGTGAATATACCGGCTTGCTTGTCATCCGCGCCTGGCATGCCAGCCGCGGTGAAGGTCACCGCAACATCTGCCTCATTCCGACATCAGCCCACGGCACCAACCCCGCCAGTGCCGTCATGGCCGGGCTAAAGGTCGTAGCGGTGGCTTGCGACCACGAAGGCAACATTGACCTCGCCGACCTGCGGGCCAAAGCCGAAGCGCACCAGGCCAACCTGGCAGCGGTAATGGTGACCTATCCCTCGACGCATGGCGTATTTGAGCCCGCCATCCGAGAGATCTGCGAAATCATCCACGCCCATGGCGGCCAGGTCTATATGGACGGGGCCAACCTCAACGCCCAGGTTGGCCTTTGCCGCCCCGGCGATATCGGGGCCGACGTTTGCCACTTGAATCTGCATAAAACCTTCGCCATTCCTCATGGCGGCGGCGGTCCGGGCATGGGGCCCATCGGGGTGGCTGAGCATTTAGTGGAGTTCCTGCCGGGGCACGGGGTCGTCAATCTCGGCGGCGAAAACCCGATCGGCGCCGTAGCTGCCGCGCCCTGGGGCAGCGCCAGCGTCCTCGTAATCCCGTGGGTCTATATTGCCGCGATGGGTGGGGCCGGGCTGACCGAGGCGACCCAATACGCCATCCTTAACGCCAATTATATCGCCCGGCGCCTGCAAAACTACTTCCCCATTCTCTATCGCGGCCCCGCCAGCCTCGTCGCCCATGAATGCATCCTTGACCTGCGCCAGTTCAAGGACGTCACCGTCGAGGATGTCGCCAAGCGGCTAATGGATTACGGGTTCCACGCCCCGACGATCTCCTGGCCCGTGCCCGGCACAATGATGGTCGAACCCACTGAAAGCGAGTCCAAGGAAGAGCTCGATCGTTTCTGCGACGCCCTGATCCATATTCACGCCGAAATCACCGCCATCCAATCCGGCCAGTCCGACAAACATAACAATCCGCTAAAGAACGCCCCTCACACTGCCGATCAGCTCGCGGTGGAATCATGGGATCATTCCTACTCCCGCCAGCAAGCCGCTTTCCCCGCCAAGTGGCTGTATGACCACAAGTTCTGGCCCGCCGTCGGCCGCATAGATAATGTCCACGGCGACCGCAACCTGATCTGTACCTGCAGCGGATTGGGGGGACTGAGTTAATTTTACTTTTCGCACACCGGCCCGCAATCAGCGCAATTACAGGCCAGGCGGCAAGCCACGCAAACTGTTACCGGCCCCGGCTCTCGAACCCGCCTCCAAAACGGGTGATATGGGCCACCACAGATAAGTCAGCGTCGCTGACAAAACGGGTCTAATCACAGAACCGGCGATCCGCCATCGCCCTGAAGTTCCTCCAACCGCAGCAGTTCGTCACGAACCGAAAAGGAGGATAACTCCGCAACTTGCAGCTTGAAACGCCGGACGCAAAACCTGAAACTGAGGCACGGATGAACCGCATTGTTGAACGATTCGCCCGCTTGAACCGGGAGCGTCAGAAGGGTTTCATTGTTTATCTCGGCGCGGGCGATCCCAACCTCGAAGCGACCCGCCAACTGGCGCTGGCGCTGGATCAACTCGGTGTGGATGTGCTGGAACTGGGAGTGCCCTTCAGCGATCCGCTGGCGGACGGAGTCGTCAACCAGCTCGCCGCCCAGCGCGGCCTGGATTCGGGCACCACACCATCCCGTCTTTTGGCGACGGTCGCTGCTATCCGGCGGGATTCGCAAATCCCCATCGTGCTTTACGTTTACTTCAATCTCATCTGCCGGCAGGGCGTTGAGAGCTTTATACGGGATGCAGCCGGGGCCGGCGTGGATGGCCTGCTGGTGCTTGATTTGCCTCCGGAGGAAGGCGCTGACTATGAAGCGAAAATGCGCGCCGCCGGACTGTGCAACATCTACCTGGTGGCACCCACCACCCCCGAGAACCGCATTGAAATGATTGTCAAGCGGGCGGCCGGCTTCATCTACTACGTGTCGCGCGAAGGCGTCACTGGCATGCAATCGCAGGTGGCCGATACGATTACGCCAATGATCGCGAAGATTCGCGCCCATACCACCCTGCCCATCGCCGTCGGATTTGGCATTTCGACGCCCGAACAGGCCAGGCTCGTGGCGCAAAACGCCGAGGCGGTCGTCGTGGGCAGCGCCATCGTGAACCAAGTCGCACTGCACGGTAAAGCGCCGGATTTAATCGAGCGGGTCAGCGGCTTTACGCGGCCGCTCCTGCGCGCCGTAAAACAATTATGAAAGCCAAGCCCGATATTAACGAACGGTATGTAATCATTATGGCAGGCGGCCGGGGCGAGCGCTTCTGGCCGGTCAGCCGCGAGCGAATGCCCAAACAGCTCCTCACCCTGCTGGGCGGCCGCTCCTTTCTGCAGCAAGCGGTTGACCGCGTGCTGGCGCTGGTGCCGCTTAAGAATATTCTGGTCATCACCAACGCGGTTCAGGCGCCCGCGGTGCGCCAGCAACTGCCGAAGCTGCCCAAAGGAAACGTCATCGCCGAGCCTGTCGGCCGGGATACAACCGCAGCCGTCACGCTGGGCGCGGCGCTGGTGGGAGCGCGCTCAACGACGGGAGTCATGGCCGTGCTCCCGGCCGATCACGTCATCCCGGAAGAGAAAAAGTTTCAGCAGGTCCTGGGAGATGCGTTTGATCTGGCAGGGCGCGGACAGGCGATCATCACCATTGGCATCAAACCCACGGAGCCCGCCACGGGCTATGGCTATATCCGCGTCGGGGAAAAACTGCCGCCCCCGGTGGGGGTGAAATCCTATAAAACCGCCTTTTATCGAGCCGAGCAGTTTGTGGAAAAGCCCCCCTTCGACAAGGCGCTGGAGTATGTCAACAGCGGCCAATACCGTTGGAATGCGGGCATGTTCATCTGGTCGTTCGTCACCATTACGGAAGGCTTGCAAAAGCACCAGCCGGAGATGCACGCGGCTTGCCAGCGCTGGTTCAAGGTGGCCACTCAACCCGCGCGGCTGAACGCGGTGCTCGCGAAGGAATACCCTGAGCTCAAGAAAGTCTCGATTGATTACGCGCTGATGGAGCGCGCCCAAAACGTCATTGTGGCCGACGGCGCCTTTGCCTGGGATGATTTGGGTTCCTGGACTGCGCTGGGCCGGCACCTCAAGGCCGACCCGGAGGGCAACTGCGCCGTGGCGGATTTCATTCACGTTGACGGGGCGCGGAACATCATCTTCGACGCCCGCAGTAAAGCGCGGCGCACCCCCATTGCGGTGGTTGGCCTGCGCGATTCAATCCTCGTTCAGACGGACGACGCCACCCTGCTGGCGCACAAAAGCCAGGCCCAGAAAGTTAAAGAACTGGTCAAGCGGCTGGCGGCGAACCCGAAGCTCAAGAAGCTCATGTGAGCCCGGCAAAGAAAAGCGCCCGCCACAGCCTCACCGCCGGTGGCTAACCGACCGGCATGACATTCCGGAGCGCGGCTGGATTGCGTCACGCGCGAGACAAAACCCTATCGCCCCGTGCGCCGATTTCGTCTGGCGAATCAGCGCAAACCGCGCGCGGTGAGCCACTTCACCGGCAAATCGGGAAAGTCGGTAAAAAAACCGTCCAGCCCGGCTTCGGCAAAGAGCACCTCCAGGGCATCATCCATGGATTCGGCAAACTTCGGCAAGTCATCGGCTCGCAGGGTGTAGGGATGCACAATCAGTTTTGCCGCATGGGCATGTTTTACAAAATCAGTGACCTTGCGCGTGGCTTTGGATGAGCCGGATACAATTGCGCCCAGTTCGGGGCCGATGCCGTCGGCCACTTTGGCCACCTCCATCATGCCGGCGGGCGTGAACCAGGCTTCCGCGCTTGTGCCGTCCGGATGCTTCCGGTTCATCGCCAGCAACAGGAGCAGGCGTCCTTCCCAGCCCAATTCGGTGCGGATCCGCTTCACCTCGTCCAGTTCGAAGCACTGCACCCAGCAGGGATCTTGCTTGGTCGCATAGCCGTAGCGCCGCAGGATGGGCAGCACAATGCGGCTGATGTCATGGCCTTCCTTGCGATGCCAGGCTGGCTGTTTGATTTCCGGGTAAATGCCCACCACGCGGCGGCTGGTCTTATTGAGCCCCTGGATGAGCTGTAATTCCTCCTCCAGCGTTGCAATCTGGAAAGAGGATTTACCCGGCGGAAACCGGTTCGGATAGACCGGCTGCCCGGTCCGGGGATTGACGCGTTCCTGAGCGCGCAATTGCTTAATCTCCGCCAGTGTGAAATCCAGGGCATAGTAATGCCCGTTGGCCCGCTTGCGCTCGGGAAATCGCTGCGCGACATCGCTGATCGTCTCTATGTAAATATCATGGATCACTATGGGGACATCATCCTTGGTCAGCGCGACGTCCTGCTCCAGGAAGTCCGCCCCCATCGCATGGGCCAGCACTTTGGACTCGAGGGTGTGCTCCGGCAGATAGCCGCTGGCACCGCGATGCGCGATCACAACCGGCCTGGCCGGTTGGGCCAGTGCGGGCAAGGCCAGGATTCCAAGCAGAACAAACAATGAAGTCTTCATCATAATTTTAGCACTGGCCATAAAACAATCGCTGTCGGGCGCTTCGTCAAGCCCGAAGGCCGCCGCTCGGAATCCGCCTGACAAATCGCGAGGCAGCGCGTAGCTTTCCCCGCAACATGACTGCCTTCACACACCGATTCGCCCCCCTGGCTCTGGCGGCCGCCTGCGGCTGCGCCAGCCATTCGCTCCCGCCACGCGCGTTTCCGGATGCCGCCCGCCTGCCGGCGCAGGCTACGCTGCCTGATCCGCTGATAAAAATGGACGGGCACAGGATCAAATCCCGTTCGGAATGGTTTCGGCAGCGACGCCCGGAATTAAAGGAACTGTTCGCCTATTACATGTATGGGCCCATCCCGCCGAAACCTGCGCAGTTGAAAGCCACGGTGACCGGCGAGCACCGCGATTTCCTGGGCGGCCAGGCCACGCTGCGCCTGATAACGCTGGAAGTGGCGCCCCACGATCCGCAGGCCCCGCGCATTGACCTCATGATGATCCTGCCCAACCACCGCCCCGGGCCGGTGCCGGTCTTTCTGGCCCTTAATTTCTGGGGCAACCAGGCGATCAGTTCCGACCCCCGCATTCCACTCACGCGCGGCTGGCTGCGCGGCAACTGCCGCGGATGCACCAACAACGTCGCGACCGATGCCGCGCGCGGCACGCAGAGCGATGACTGGCCCCTGGCGGAGATCGTCAGCCGCGGATACGCCCTGGCGACGTTTTGCAACGCGGACCTGGATGCGGATCGGCCCGACGCCAGCCTGGGACTGTACGCCTGGCTGGCCGGGAACGATCCCCGCCGCAACACCCCCTCCGACCGCGGAACCATTGCCGCCTGGGCCTGGGGCTTCCACCGGTGCGTGGACTACCTGGTCACCGACCGGGACATAGACGCAAAGCGCATCGCCACACTGGGGCACTCGCGCAATGGCAAGACCGCGTTGCTGGCGGCGGCGTTTGATGAGCGCATCGCGATGGCTTTCCCGCACCAGGCCGGATGTGGCGGCACCGCCCCCAGCCGGGGCAAAATCGGCGAATCGGTGAAAGCCATTAACACCCGGTTCCCACATTGGTTTAACGCCCGCTTCAAACAATTCAACGACGCGCCGGAGCGGCTGCCATTTGACCAGAACGCCCTGGTCGCGCTGTGCGCCCCCCGGCCGGTGCTCTTTTCGGCGGCGGAGGAAGATCAGTGGGCAAATCCAGCCGGCCAGTTCGAGGTGCTGCAAGCGGCGGATCCCGTTTATCGCTTCCTGGGATCGCCAGGGCTGGCCGCCACGGAAATGCCGCCCCCCGGCAAACTGATCGCCTCGCCCCTGGGATACTATATTCGCGCGGGCAAACACTCCATGACCGCGGCTGATTGGCGGGTGTTTCTGGACTTTGCGGATCAACACTTTCGCCGGCAACCCAAACTTCCTTGAAACCCGGTTGCCAAAGCCGCCGCTTCTGGTAATGGTAATGAGTGCATTTCTTTGTTCAGCGCAGCGAACTGCGCGACCTGTATGACAAGGTCGCCGCCGGCCAGCGGATTTCCGAAGCCGACGCGCTCCGCCTTTTTGAAAGCAAAGACCTGAACGCGCTGGGCGCCATCGCCAGCCTGGCCCGCCAGCGCAAGGTCGGCCGCCGGGCCAGCTACATCCTGAACCGTTACATCAATTACTCGAACTACTGCATCCTGAGCTGCCAGTTCTGCTCCTTCGCCCGCAAGAAGCGGGACGCGAATGGCTTTCAACTCAGCCTCGAGGAAATCGTCGCGAAAGCGCGCGAAGCGTTGCAGTTCGGCATCACCGAATTGCACATCGTCGGGGGGCTGCACCCCTCCCTGCCGTTCAGCTACTATACGGATATGCTGCGGGCGCTGCGGGCGCTGGACGCGCGTCTGCAGTTGAAATGCTTTACCGCGATTGAAGTCCTGCACCTGGCCTGGCTGGCCCGGAAACCCGTAGCCGAGACCCTTGCGGCCCTGAAAGAAGCCGGGCTGGACTCGCTGACCGGCGGCGGCGCGGAGATTTTCCGCCCGGAAGTCCGCTCGGCCATCGCGCGCGGCAAGGAATCGGCGGAAGAATACCTGGAAGTCCATCGCACGTGGCATCGCCTGGGCGGGCGCAGCACCTGCACGATGCTGTATGGGCATGTTGAATCGCTGGCCGATCGGGTGGATCATTTGCGCCAGTTGCGCGGCTTGCAGGAGGAAACGCACGGATTCACGGGTTTCGTCCCGCTGCCCTACCATCCGGAAAACAACGGCATTCCGGTGGCAAACCCGCCCACGGGGTTTGACACCCTGCGAACCATTGCGGTCAGCCGGATTTACCTGGATAACTTCGATCACATCACCGCCTACTGGGTGGGCCTGGGCTTGAAGCTGGCGCAAGTGGCGCTGAGCTACGGGGCCGACGATCTCCACGGCACCATCTTCGAAGAACATATCTTTCACCAGGCGGGCGCGCAGACCCCGCAACTGCAAAGCGAAACCGCCATGATCCAGGCCATTCGCGAGGCGGGCTGCATCCCTGTGCAGCGCGATACCTTCTATGAGCCCGTCCGCGTCTGGGAGGATACGCCGCCGGAAGCGGACCCTGGCAATGCGCCCGCCACGGTGCGGGAAGCCAACCTGGCAAGCGCATGACCAACTCCCCCGACGACCCTCCCCGGCTCCGCATGGCGCCGGTAGAAACGCCGGCCGAGGCCGCCCACCGCTTCGAGCGCGAGCAACGCGCCGTGGACCTGCAACGCGAGCGCAGCCTCGAACAGTCGCTGGCGCCCTTTCGCGTGGGAAACTCCGGCTTCCTCAACACCGTCCCGCTCACGCGCGGCCTGGAGGAGGAGATTATCTATGCCCCGCCCGCCCGGCTGGCCGAAATGCTGCAACGCGACGAATTGGATGCGGCGCTGGTCAGCGTGGTCGAAGTCCTGTTCCATGACCGCTACGACATCCTGGACGGCATTGGCATTGCCGCGTTGGGCGAAGTCAAAAGCGTCTTGCTGGCCCACCGCAAGCCCCTGGACGAAGCGGCGGAAATCTTTTGTGATCCCGCCTCGCTGACCAGCGTGCAATTGCTGCGAATCCTGCTGGCCGAGCGCGGCATTACGCCCGAGTTCAAACCCCTGCCCGGTTATGATCTGGCCGCGCTGCCCGACTACGCCCTGCTCATCGGCGACACGGCGCTCGACCTGGCCCTGGGCCCGCATCAGCACGATATTTGGGATCTCGGGGCCGCCTGGTATGAGATGACCGGCCTGCCCTTCGTCTTCGCCGTCTGGGCCCTGCGCCGCGGCGTCGAAAATGCCCGGCTGCGGCGTTTGCTCCGCGAAGCCCACGACTTCGGAATGGATACGCTCGACTCCATCATCCGCACCCGCACGGAATACACCAGCGATTTCCGCAAGGATTACCTGGGATGGCATATCCACTACCATATCGGCGCGGATGAAAAGCGCGGCCTGGCAAAGTTTATTGACCTGCTCCGCCGGCACCGCGCAGGCCCGGTGCATGAACCCCGGTTCATAGTGTAAGCGCGGAAACGCCGCGCGGCCCGCGGTCAAGCCGGGGGCGGAGGCTCCTCATTCTGCGGCGGCCGCCCGTCCGCCCCGCCGCCATCCAGGTCAATGAGAATATCCCGCGGCTCGGCGCCCTTGCTGGGGCCGACAATGCCGCGGTTCTCCAACTCATCCATGATGCGCGCGGCGCGGCCATAGCCCAGGCGCAGGCGGCGCTGGAGGAGGGAGACGCTGGCCTTCTGCTCGCTCCGGATGACTTCGATGCAGTCCTGGATGATCTCTTCGTCCTCATCAATGCCGGACCCGCTCCCGCTGCCGTTGTCAGCGCGGGAAAGCTGCTGGTGAATCTCGAGTTCATAGCTCGGCTTGCCCTGCTTCGCGATGAACTCCACGATGTTCTGGATCTCCTGATCGGTAATGAGCGAGCCCTGGGCCCGGATGAGTTTGGCCGACCCGGGCGGCAGGAACAGCATGTCCCCTTTGCCGAGCAGTTTATCCGCGCCCATCGCATCAAGAATCGTCCGCGAATCCACCTTGGCCGCCACCTGAAACGCGATGCGCGCGGGAATGTTGGCTTTGATGACGCCGGTGATGACGTCCACGCTCGGCCGCTGGGTGGCGACGATGCAGTGGATGCCCGCCGCGCGCGCCATCTGCGTGATACGCGCGATGGCCATTTCCACGTCCGCCGGCGCGACCAGCATGAGGTCAGCCAGTTCGTCAATGATCACCACGATGTAGCTGAGCTTCTCCGGGATGACGATGTCCTCCTCGCGCGGGACTACGATGGCCTCGTCCACCTCCACGGCAAAGCCGTCGGCGCCCGGCTCCACCTTTTCCTTCCGGGCCAGGAGCTCCAGCTCGGGCTCGCGCGGCGGCAGCGGCTTGTTCCGGGGCCGCGAATTGAAGGACAGGATGTTGCGCACGCCCACCCGCGCGAAAATCTGATAGCGCTTTTCCATCTCGTTCACCACCCAGCGCAGGGCCAGAATGACCTTCTTGGGGTCGGTGACCACCGGGACCACCAGGTGCGGCAGCAGGTTGTACTGCTGCAGCTCCACCACCTTCGGATCAATCATCACGAAGCGCAGCCGGTCGGGCGGAAACCGATAGAGCAACGAGGTGATGATGGCGTTGATGCAAACGGATTTGCCCGCGCCCGTGCTCCCGGCGATGAGCAAATGCGGCATCTCCGAAAGGTCACTGATAATCGGGTGGCCATAAACGTCCTTGCCCAGCGCCAGCGGGATGCGGGCTTTGGTGTTGCGCCATTCCTCCGATTCCAGCAGGTCGCGGATAATTACGGCGGTCTTGACCGGATTGGGCACCTCGATGCCGACGGAACTCTTGCCGGGCACCGGCGCCAGAATATGGATGCGCTCGGCCTTGAGTGCGGCAGCCAGATTGTTATTGAGCGCGGTAATCTTCTCCAGCTTGACGCCGGGCGCGGGATGCAACTCGTAGCGGGTGATGGTGGGGCCCTTGGTGATATCGCCCAACTCGACGGGGATTTCAAACTGGGCCAGCGTCTGCTGCATTAACCGGGCATTGGCCAGCAGCTCCTCCTTGGATTCGGTGGGCTTCAGGTTGGGATCGGGATGCTGCAGGAAATCCAGGGGCGGCAACTGGTAGTTACCGATCACGGGCGCGGCGGCGACGGCGATCGGCTTGGGCTTCTTCCGGGGCCTGGCGGACGCCGCGGAGGGCAGGCCGTGAATAACCACTTCCTGGTCGCGCCGGGGCTCGGACGGCTTGTCGGCGCCCTCGGATTTCTCCGCCGCGGCGGTTTCCGCTTTGTCCCCGGCCGCCCGGGCCTCGGCCGAATCCGCAACCGGTTCCGGGGGCTGGCCCAAAACCTCGGCCGTGGTGGCGGCGGCCACTTCATGCGCCGGGATGACTTCGCCCTCATCTGCCGGAGCCGGCTCCGGAGCGGGACTGGCCGCGGCAGCTTTCCGGCCCCGCGCAGCCTTATTGGCCTCCGGCACGCTCAGGTCGCGCACGGTCGGCTTGGGCACCGGCTGCATATCCGCGCCCAGCCCGGCGCGATCCACTTCCTCCTGCAGCTTGCGAGCCTGTTGCTGCAACTCCCGCGCCCGCTGTTCCAGCGCCTGCTCCTCAGTGACCGCTTTGCCCCCCGCCCGGGGACGCCGGCTCCATAAGGCCCGGACCCAGTCGCCCAACTGGAAATTCGTCAGGAAGAGGAGGCTGATAAAATAGAGCATGAGGAAAATGATCGTGGCCCCCACGGCGCCAAAACACTCGCTGAAGAGATGCTGGTTGAGGTTGCGCCCGAGAATGCCGCCCGCCACCACGCCCAGGTTCCGCTCCAGGCCGCCCAGGTAATGCCGATAGATGTCCAGCAGCCCCATGCAGCAGATCAACAGCACCACCGCCCAGACCCAGCGGCGGCGCAAGTAGGCGAACATTTCGAAAAAGCACCCCACGCCGACGAAAAACAACACCACCGGCAGCACAAAAGCCGCCGCCCCAAGGGTCAGGAAACAGCCATACGCCATCCACGCCCCAAATGGGCCGATCCAGTTCAGCGCCGGCTGGTTATGCGGCACCGCATTGGCCGATACGTCACGCGGATGGTAGGAGAGCAGCGCCACCATCAGCAAAATAGCGAGACACATCAGCACGATCCCGATGATGTCGTTAAACCCACGGGAGGAGTCTGAGCTTGCTGACGCCTTGCGAGACATGCTGGAAGATTAGCAATTCCGGCGGGGAGGAAGCAAGGACGCGCTGATGGCCGCGCCTCTCAATCTGAGCTGACAAACCGGCTTGCCGAAACACACCCTCAACTCGGCGAACAGCGCGAAACCCCATCCCGCAATCCCCCGCCAACCGCAACCCCCAAATGGCGTCCTGCCACCCTCCCAAGACGCCGTGTACAAGGGGTGTACATCGGATGCTCACCGGATGAACAACAGAAAAACCGATGTAATCCCGATGAGCATCCGTTGTACACCCCTTGTACACGGGCAGGAGGCTGCTATGGATGATGGTGGAATGATTGAAGTTAAGTCGAAACCGGTGCTCGACGTGGGTTATGAAGTTGGAAAGCGGAAAGTGTCCAATAATTGGACAGTCCGGCGTGGCTTAAAAAGGCCAAGATCGGTGCTTTGTCGTGCTCCTGCTCGCTCCCAGCGAGTTGCGCTGGGGTGGTCAGGCCAGACGGCAACCGGCGCACCCGGCGCTTTTGAGCATAATCGCCCCCGTGGGACAGACTTCGGCGGCACGGCGACCCGATTGACGCAGGGCTTCCGCCACCGGGCGATGGAAGGGGGGGGCCACCGACACCTGGAAGCCGCGTCCGGCGAAGGATAGCCCCAGTTCTTCACCCGCCTGGGCGGCTACTTGCAGGCAGGCGCCGCAAAGGATGCACTTGCCCGGCTCGAAGATGATGTCCGGGTGAGAGGTGTCGCGCGTAAAGAGGCGCCGCTCGCCAACGAAACGCTGGGGATCCACGCCGTACTCGGTGGCGACCTGGCGGAGGCGGCAGGGAACGGCCTTGCCGCAACCGCACCCCAGGCAGCGCCGTGACTCGCGCGTAGCCGTTTCGAGGGAGAAGCCCAGTTCCACCTCGTCAAAGGTAGTCCGCCGAGCTTCCAGGGGCAGATGCGGCATGGGCGCGCGCGGCGCCTGCTCGATGTCGCGCAGGAGCACCGCCAGCTCTGCTTCACTCAGCTTGCCCATCATGACGCTGGCCAGGGGGGGCGTGCCGACCACTTTTTGCCCGGCCAGGTATTGGTGGATGGCCACGGCGGCAAGTTTGCCGGCCGCTACCGCCCGCACGGCCAAATCCGGGCCGGAAACGGCATCGCCGCCGGCGAATACGCCGGGCAAATTCGTGGCCAGGGTTTTAGGGTCGGCGGCAATGCCCCATTTCGACAGCGCGAGTTGCGAATGATCCAGGCCGTCGGTCTTGACGTGCTGGCCGATGGCGGCGATGACGCAAGTGGCGGGCAAGGCGAATTCCGAGCCGGGGACGGGCACCGGCCGCGCGCGACCGCTGGCATCGGGTGGCCCCAATTCCATTCGCTGACAGATGAGGTTCAGCTTTCCCTCCTTGCGCTCCAATCGGGCGGGGGCGACGAGGAATTCGACCTGGACCCCCTCGGCCTCCGCCGCCTCCACTTCTTCCATGAGGCACGGCATCTCGCGGCGCGTGCGGCGGTAAAGCACCCGCACCGAGCGGGCGCCCAGGCGCACGGCGCAACGGCTGGCGTCCATCGCGGTGTTGCCGCCGCCCACCACAATGACATCTCCGTCAATCGCGGGGGGGAAGCCGTCCGCGATCGTTTCCAGGAACTCCAGGGCGGAGGTGGCAAGCTCTTCACCCGGGCACCCCAGGCTGCGGGAGCCTTGCGCGCCGATGGCCAGGAATACGGCATCGAAGTCGCGCCGCAGGTTGTCCAGGGCCAAGTCGCGGCCCAACCGCCGGCCCAGGTGAAATTCGGCGCCCAGGGCGCGGATCGCTTGGATTTCCGCATCGAGCACCTGCCGGGGCAAACGAAAGGCCGGGATGCCATAGCGCAGCATCCCGCCGGGTTGCGAATGGGCATCGAACAGCGCCACCGCGTGTCCCTGGCCCAGCAGGTGATGCGCGGCGGCCAACCCCGCCGGGCCGGCTCCGACGATGGCCACCCGCCGGCCGGTGGGAGGCGCCGGAGGGTCAGCGGGCGGGGGCGGTGATTTTGCCTGGCGCTGGTAATCGGCGCTGAAGCGATGCAGGTTGCGGATGGAGAGCGCCTCCGTCACATCGCATTGCCGGCAATGCTGTTCGCACAGCCGCGGGCATACCCGCCCCAGCGAGGCGGGCAGGGTAAGCCCGTCGGTCACCAGGCGCGCCGAGGCGGCGTTATCACCGGCCGCAATGCGGGCGATGAACCCGGGGATGTCCAGCCCCGCCGGGCAGCCGGTATGACACGGGGCCACACAATCGCCCGCGTGGTCGGAAAGCAGCAATTCCAGCGCGGTCTTGCGGGCGGCCCGGACCTCCGCCGAATTCGTGATCACCGCCATTCCGGGGGCAACCGGCGTGGCGCAGGACGGCCAAAGATTGGGGCGTCCTTCGATCTGCACCGCGCACAGAAAGCAGGAAGCGGACGGCTCGAAGCCCTCGACGTGGCAGAGGGTTGGGATGGCGATGCCCAGTTGGCGCGCGGCGCCCAGAATCGTGGTGCCCGGCGGCACGGACACCGGCCGCCCATCAATGTGGATGGCGATGGCGCTCATACGATCTCCACCGCCCCGTAGGGGCACACCTGCCGGCAGGAATCGCAGCGCGTGCACTTTTGCAGGTCAATCACATGCCGCTCATACGGGGTCATGGGGATGGCGTCGGCCGGACAATGCTGCGCGCAAAGGGTGCAGCCGGTGCAATTATCCCCCACCCGATATTTGATCAGCGCCTTGCACCGGCCGGCGGGGCAGCGGCCCTGCAGGTGCGCCTCGTATTCGTCGCGGAAATAGCGCAGCGTGGTCAGCACCGGGTTGGGGGCGGTTTTGCCGAGGCCGCAAAGGCTTCCCGCGGATACCTGGGGCGCCAGTTGCTCCAGCTCCCGCAGGTGTTTGCGGGTGGCCTGGCCGGCGCAGAAGAGTTCGAGCAGTTCCAGCATCCGCTTGGTGCCAATGCGACAGAAGGTGCATTTGCCGCAGGACTGATTTTGCGTGAATTGCAGGAAATACCGCGCGAGGTCCACCATGCAGGCGGTGTCATCGAGCACCACCATGCCGCCGGAGCCCATGATGGCGCCGATGTCGCGCAGCGACTCATAGTCCACCGGCGTATCCGCCAGGCGCGCCGGAACGCAGCCACCGGAGGGCCCGCCGATCTGGACTCCTTTGAAGGTCCGGCCGTCCGCAATCCCGCCGCCGATTTCCTCGACAATCTGGCGGAGGGTCGTGCCCATGGGGATTTCGATCAGGCCGGCGCGCCGGACCTTGCCCGCGAGGGAGAATACCTTGGTGCCCTTGCTGGCGGCGGTTCCGATGGCGGCAAACGCTTCCGCGCCGCGGCGGATAATCCACGGCACCATGGCGAGGGTTTCGACGTTGTTGATGAGGGTGGGCTTGCCCCACAGGCCGGCTTGAGCCGGAAACGGCGGGCGCAAGCGCGGCATGCCGCGGCGCCCCTCGACGGAGGCAATCAAAGCCGTCTCTTCTCCGCAAACAAACGCGCCCGCTCCCTCCTTGATGGTGATGCGCAGCGGATAATCGCTGCCCAGCAAGCGCGGCCCGATCCACCCGCGCCGCTCGCATTCCGCCAGCGCGGCCCGGACGCGCTGCAAGGCCTGGGAATACTCGTGCCGGATGTAGAAAATGGCTTCGTGGGCGCCGATGGCCACGGCCGCAATGGCCAGTCCTTCAATGACCCGGTAGGAGAAGGATTCCAGGATCATCCGATCCATGAATGCGCCGGGGTCGCCTTCATCGCCGTTGCAGATGACGTATTTGGTCGCGCCGGGTTGCTGGCGAACCATGCGCCATTTCTGGCCGGTGGGAAAGCCCGCGCCGCCGCGCCCGCGCAAACCGGAGCGTTCCAGGGAGGTGATGATTTGCTCCGGGGAGACCGCCGCGGAATTGGGGCCGCCGTCTACCCGCCGATTTTCCTCGGGGGGAGGGATTCCCAGGCACTTGCGCAAAGCCGCAAAGCCATCGTGCGCCAGGTATTCGTCCAGATCCAGCGGGTCGAGGCGGCCATAATGCTCCATGGCAATATGGACCTGCCGCCGAAAGAATGCCTGGTCGCCGGCGCCGTCTTTGGCATCCGCCGGGCGGCCGGGCGGCGGGATGGCGTCCGCATCTTCCACGAGCAGGCCGTCCACGATCCGGGTGTATAACTGCGAAATACGCGGCGTCAGCCCCGCCGGCCGGAAGTGAGTTTCCACCAGCCTGCCGGCCTGCTCCGGGGTCACCCCCTCATAGATGATGCTGGGCTGGCCGGGAATCGCGATTTCGACCATCGGCGTGCGATAGCAGGCCCCCACACAGCCGACCCGCTTCAGGGTGGCGTTTGCGCCGTGCTTTGCGAGGCTCTGCTGCAAGGCCCGGAACGAGTGATCCGTCCCCTTCGCCAGGCAGCACGAATCGAGGCAGACCCTGATTTCAGCGGCGCCGGTCCGCGGCGCGGGGGTCGCAACCGTTGGGGTGGCAGCGGCTTCCTGCCGGTTGGCGAGGAATCCCGCGATGGTCTCGGGAACCTTTTCCGCCGCGGCATAGCCAATGGTTTCCTTCTCGATGCGCACGACGGGGGCAAGGGTGCAGCAGCCGAGACAGGCCACCCGCTCGAGGGTGAAGCGCCGCGCGGCGTCCGTATCCGACCCTTCCGGTATCGCCAGGTGGCGGCGGAGCGCCTCTTCGACCCGCTCGGAACCGCCCACGTGGCAGGCCGTGCCGTGGCATACCTGGACAATATGCTTGCCGCCGGGGCGATGCCGGAACATGTCGTAGAACGTGGCCACCCCATTGATTCCCGCCGGCGTGATTTGCGTGGCCGCGCAGACCCGCCGCAACGCGGCTTCCGGCAGGTAGCCATAGTGATCCTGAATGGCCTGGAGCAAGGGGATGACCGCATCGGGCGCGCGGCCAATGCGTTGGATGGCGGCATCTACGTATTGGAGATCCACCGGCCCGACGCCGGGTTCAGTGCGCGCCGGGTTCATGGTTGCGCCCCCTCCTTCCCAGCTTCGTTAATCGTGCGCACGCACCACACGTTGGTCATCCCCCGCAGAAACATCCGGTCCTGAACGAACGCGGGGCTGGCATGAAAGGCGTCTCCCATCTCCGTGCGGAACAATTCCCGGAACTCCCGCGCCGCCGCGACTACGACCGCGGTGCCCTTTTGCCCAAAAAGGTAAAGACGGCCCGCGGCCAGGGCCGGCGAGGCGTGGCATTCCATTTCCAAGTCGTGCTCCCATTGTTTCTTGCCGTCCCGGGCGTCGAGGCAGGTCAACATGCCCGAGGTGGTGAGAATGAAAACCAGTTCGCCGTCGCTGGCGGGGCTGGTGACATCGGGGATGCTGTCCTCCCAGGTCCAAAGGAGATGGGTTTGGGTGATGTCCCCCTGCCCTGACGGGCGAATGGCCAGCAACTTTTCCGAAGGGCTGGCTACGAACAGGAGGCCGCCCGCGCAGGCCGGCGAGGGGGCGATTTCCCCGTTCAGGCACTCCGCCCGCCAAACTTCCGCGCCGTCCGCCGCCGCGTAGGCAATCACCCACGGAACCGACAACGCGATCACCTGCGCCTTGCCCTCCGCGTCTATCACGTTCGGGGTCGCCCAGGTGGCGCCGGTTTTGCGCGGGCGCTGCCAGACAGTCTGGCCGGTGCGCGCGTCCAGGGCATACAGTTTGGAGTTGCCGTCCTCGCTCTCTCCCTGGTCGAGTTGCAGGATCAAGCGGTCGCGCCAGGTGGCGAGAGACGTGGCATGGCCGTAGGGATTTTTAAGCGGGCCGAAGTTTCTGGCCCAGGCCGGCTGGCCTGCCAACGTAAAGGCGGCACAGTCTCCGTTGGCAAAAAACGCATACACGCGGCGCCCGTCCGTGGCCATGGTCGGAGCGGCATAGCCGGTGGAATCCGGCACCTCCGTGCGGTCCGGGCGGTCGGAAACACTGGCCACGGGCTGCTGCCAGAGAATCTTGCCGGTTTGGGCGTCGAGACAGATAACCTCGCGTTGGCGCGCATCACCACCGGAAAGAAAAACCTGGCCGGCCCAGACGATCGGCGAGCCAAAGCCCCGGGTGGGCGTTGGAACCTTCCAGGCTATCCCCGCGCCGGTCTGGGGATTCCAGCTTGCGGGCGCGTTTGTGGATGGCGAGAAGCTGTTGCCGTCCGCACCGAGAAAGCGCGGCCAGTTCTGTCTAAGTTCCGCGAGCGAGGCGGCATCGGCTGCCTGCGGATGCCCCGGAGAAGACGATTCCTCCGGGCGGGTGGCGAGCAGTTTATCCAACTCTGCCGCTGGCGTGGGGAGGTTCGGGCCAAGGGCGCGGCTTAGAACAAAAAGGCCACTTCCCACAACGATACCGCATGCCGCCACCGCCCATCGTGCGCGGGCTGCGAAGCGCGCGGCCGGGTGGGGAATCGCAGCTTTGGGCCCGGGCAGAGGAACCCGTTTCCGGCAGCGGGCGGCCTGCATCATGGCCAGCACCAGCACGATGACTCCGCCCGCCAGCAGATGCACGCCAAATCCCATCAGCGCCAAATGACGGAAATAACGCTGCCGCAGCCGCCAATCGAGCTCTCGAATATCCTGTTTAAGTTGGGGGTTGGTAGGGTCGAGCCGCAGTTGTTCCTTGGCGGCTATAAGCTGCGGCGGTTGGAGCAGATCATTGGGTTTGGCCCTTGTGTGTTCGACCAGCAAAGTGATGCCGACCAGCAAGGAGAAAACGCCGGCCACCCACGCCGTCAGCCGCCAAGCCAGCAACACGGTCTCCCCGCCAGATTGGCGCGGGGGACTGGCCGCTTCGACTTGGAAAAGGCGGGTCAGCATTCAGCTCCGGTCCAATCCGGGCGGGCCTGAAATTTCCGGGGCCGCGGCGGTGAGCGTTGTAGCTGGAATGACACCGCGCCGAACCAGTTCATTGGGGCAATACTCGAAGCAACGCGCACAGGCGAAACAATCGCCCGAGTCAGGCTCGTAATCAGTTCGCGGGCGGTGAACTGAGACACTGATCAATTTCACCCCGAATACCAATCCAACCCAGGCCCCGAAAATCCAGCCGCCGATGGCAAATCGCCGTTGAATGGCAGCGGCGGCGGCCAGGATTTCCTGCGGCGCCTGCCTGGCGCGTTCAAGCGCAAGGTCGTCCGGCGTAAGCGCGCCAATCTTCGGAGGGCTTCCCTGCGCGCGTATGAGCAGGTCAGCCAGACTGACCGTCGGATGCAGCCGCGAAGCGGGTGCGCTGAAGCGGTATCCGAGCCAGCCGCCGCCAGCCAGCAGCAGTGGCAGGAGCAGGAGCAACCATCCCAGGCGCCGGCGATCCCGGGCGTGGGTTTGAGTGCCGGGGCGGGCTTGCGGCTCGCGCATGGCGCCAAAGGGGCACGACGCCTCGCATAAACGGCATTGGGTGCAGTTGTCAGGCGTGACCCGCACGCGCCATTTCGCCACGGCGGCGGCCAGCTTTAGCAGGGCTCCGTAAGGGCATAAAAACCGGCAATAAGGGCGGCCCACGAATATGCTCAAGCCGAGCAAGGCCGCGCCGCTCAGCACCATTAGCGCGCGCCCGCTTAAGCGGAAGACTGGGACAAAGGGATCATACTCGCAGATAATGAAGGCGCTGCCCGTGGCGGCGAACAGAACGCCGGCCCCCAGGTAGAGAAACGGCAGCACGCTTAGCGCCGCTTCCAACCCGGGGGGCACTTTGAGCGGCTTCAGCAGGACCAGGTCTTGCAGTGCGCCATGCGGGCAAACCCCCGCGCAGAAGATCCTGCCGGCGAAAATTGCCACCGCCAATGGCAGGACAAAAAAGGCCAGTACAGCCAGCGGCAGGGCGTAGGAACGATCCCCCAGGGCCAGCGCGACATTTTGCAGCGAGCCAATGGCGCAGACGCAGCCATGGCGCCAAAAACCAAAATAAAGCAGCGAGAAGATGGAAAGGACGATCAGCCCTTTGCGGGAACGCCGCCGATAGACCAGCCAGATCGCCAGCCCCAGGCTTAGCCCGAGCACTCCGACATCCAGGTAATCCAACGTCAAGGCTCGCGCCGGCGGCGTCGTGGTAACAGGCAATTGATGGCCGCCTTCAAAATCTGGCGGCGGAAAGCGCTGCTCCGCCAGGCTGGCCACGGCGGATAGCAACCACAACAAGGCCATCCCCCCGATCAATGCCCAGCGCCGACCCCTAGCTCCTTTCGTCTTCCGCCTGCGGCCTGCTATCTTCATTTCAAAAGGTATCCGTTTTCAGCAGATAGGGCTGATCGGCGGGCACGCGGCGGAAGGCATCGCCGGCGCAAACCTTGGCAATGGCGCATTCGTTGCAGTTCAGGCAGCGATCATGGCGCACTTGCAAAAAGAGCGAGCCGTTGCCGAAGCGATGGCAGCCTTCCACGCACTTGGCGCACCCGATGCAAAGTTGTTCGTCTATGGTGTATTCGTAATAAGGGTCCTCGATGTAGGTGCGCTTGATGGCGGACGTGGGGCAGAGGCAATTCTCCGCGCCGGTATTCAAGTCGTTGGGGTCGGGTTCAAAATAACCGGTGCAGAGCTGGCAGTAGCCGCAAAGGGCGTAGGCGTGGACGCACTTCACCGCGGATTGCTCCAGCACGCAATAAAGGGCGCAGTTGCCGCAACGCACGCATTTCTGCGGGTCGATTTGCCAAACCGTGCCCTTGGCGGTGCTTCGTTCGGCAACCAGCCCCAGCAAGCCCCCCAACCCCGCGAGTCCGGCCGCGCGAGCCCCGTCGCGCAGAAACTGGCGCCGCGTGACCGATGACGGTTTTGAGATGCCGGGGTTCATGCTTTGCGCTGCATGATGCGGACGTCGTTGGCAACCAGGTCAAGAATGTAGATGCGCTGCTGTGAATCTACCGCGGCATCCAATCCGCCTACCAGGCCGTCCGACCGGGTTTTAAGCGCGCCCGTCTTGGCATTTTCGTAAAAGGTTTCCGTCCCGGCAACGACCGACTCAAAGACGCCTTTGGGCGAATAAACTTTTACCCGGGGCAAGCCTTTCTCGCAGGTCACATGGCGGCCGTCGGGCAGCAGCGCAAGGCCAACGGGATTGCAACAGCCACAAAATCCTTCAATGCCCGCGGAAGGGCGGCCCCAGAAGAATTCCAGGTCGCCGTCCACCGTATAGGCCTCCACGCGATGACGACCGGTGTTGTTGACGCGCAGCAAGCCGTCAGGCGCCAGCTTGACGTCCAAATAAGGACTGGGCACGACCAACCCGGGAAGGTGGCGGTCTTTGTTCCGCTCAGCGATGCGGCCGAGGAGTTTGCCGGCCTTATCATAGCGCAGCACGCAACGATTGCCTGAATCCGCCGCGAAGACATCCTTCTCCCCCGCCGCCAGGCCGGTTAGCCAGGTCCGTCGGCCAGAGGAAGGCCAGGTCGCGAGGCGTTGGCCGGTGCGATCGAATGTTTCCACGTGATCCTTGACCCCGACATACACGGTCCCCTCGGCGGCAACCGCTACGCAGCGTACGGGTGCGGCACAGGCAATTTCACTGATGAGTCTGCCGTTGCAATCCAGTATGGTCACGGCATTCGCCGCAGCGATGTACACCCGATCATCCGGGCCAACGGCAATGCGGCGCGGATCCGGAGCGCAGCCTTGGAACCGGGCGACTTGTTCGTAATGAATAAGCTTGGGATCCGTGTGCTGCAATCGTTCTACATCAAGGGCGAAGGGATTCGCGTCCCGCCCGGGACTGGCGGCGCGCAGCCATGAAACCGTACTGCCTCCCGCAGCGAGAAGACCCGCAGCCCGCGCGGTTCCTACCAGGAAACGCCGCCGGGTGAGGATTGATTCCGCAGGGTTCACGTCAGCCTCTTGACTGGGCTCGTTTGGCGGAAAGCGCCGCGGGCAGCCCGCACGCGGTAAAATGACTACACCCCCGGCAAATGCCCGAGTTCCAACACCGCTGCCTCTCCGTCCTTCGCGAACGGCCGGCCAGGGCGGCAATAGAACTCACCACGGCCAGCAGGCCGTAGCGTGCGGCAGCGCGGAAAAACTCACGCCGGTCTTCCCTCTGTTCGAACCGAGGCAGCATAGCACATGGGCCAATAGTAAGTTAAAGCGTAGTGCCGGGGGAGCAAAATTAGCTGCATCCGCTTTGTCATTTACCAACCTTTCTTTGCTCTGACTTCTGCTCCCGAATGCCTTTAATTGGGCGACACCGGAAGAAGGAACGAGGGAACCCCGGCAGTGCTATCCCTGCCGTTCCCACGCCGTAATCACGTTTTCAATCAAAGCATCCAATTCCGGCCGGAGGTTCTGCTGCTCGGGATGCGCGCGCAACCATTGTACTGACTCACGAACCCCCGTATGGAAAGATTTGCGGCAACGGAATTCCGGGACCAGGCGCTTTATCTTGGTGTTGTCGAATATCCCAGGATGGGCCTTGTCGCCCTTGAGCGGACCGGTCATTTGCGGCGCCACCTGGCAGATGAAGTCCGTCGGCACCTTTACCACGCGCGGCGCCTCCGCCCCCACAGCCGCGGCAATCTCGGCATAGATCTGGTTCCAGGAGAGCACTTCATCACTGGTAATGTGGAAAGCCTCCCCAATGGCCGCCGGTTTACCCACCAGGCCAGCGAGTCCAATCGCAAAATCACTGGCGGCGGTCAGCGTCCAGGGGCTTTCACCGTCATCATGCACGAAAACCGCTTTCCCGCGTTCCAACCGCGCAGCCAACGTATAGCTGCCACTGGAGACCGCGTTGGGAACCCAAAGTTTGGAATAGGTATGGGAAGGGCGAACAATCGTCACCGGGTAGCCCGTTTCCTGCCGCCGCTGAAGCAGCCATTGTTCGCACGCGAGTTTCTTCTGCGCGTAGTCCCACCACGGATTGCCCAGGGGAGCGTCCTCGGTCAAGGGCAACCGGGCGGGCGGTTTGGCGTATACGACTGCGGAACTGATGAAAACGTATTGGCTTACCGAGCCCGAGAACAATTCGCAATCAATCTGCACTTCGGGGAGATCATACCCGATGAAATTAATCACCACGTCGGGCCGCACGCTTTTGAGAACGTGGCGCATAGCCGCCGGGTCCTTGCGGTCTGCCCGGAGGGGCTGGTAGCCCGGGGGCACTGTTGTTTGGCCCCGGCTGAGAATATAAATTTCGTGTCCCTGCTGGCGAAGTTGCGCCGCACAGGCGGTGGAAATATTCCCGGTGCCGCCAAGGAGAAGGACTTTCTGTTGCATAACCGTTGAGCCGGCAGAACCGCCGGGGCATCCTGCCCGTCCTAATGCTTCAGGACCGCCTGCACCCACTCCTGATGATCGAGATACCACCGCACCGTCGCGCGGATGCCATCCTCAAACCTATGCGCGGGCACCCAGCCCAGTTCCTTTTCGATCTTGGTCGCATCAATCGCATAGCGACGGTCGTGACCGGGGCGATCCTTGACGAACGTAATTAACTTGCGCGAGCCGCCGCCGAGCTGCGGCGCCAGCTCATCAATCAGATCACAAATCAGTTGTACGATGTTAAGATTGGCCCATTCATTGTGGCCGCCGATGTTGTAGGTTTCGCCGCTGCTTCCCCGCGTCAGCACCGTCCACAGCGCCTCGGCGTGGTCGCAAACGTAAAGCCAGTCGCGTACATTCATGCCATCGCCATAAACGGGGACCGGTTTGCGGGCCAACACGCTTTGGATGACCACCGGGATGAGCTTCTCCGGGAACTGATACGGGCCGTAATTGTTCGAGCAGTTCGTAATTACGGTCTCCAAGCCATAGGTATGGTGATAGGCTCGCACCAGCATGTCACTGGCGGCTTTACTGGCCGAATAAGGCGAGTTGGGAGCATAGGGCGTGGCCTCGGTGAAGAAACCCGTCGGCCCCAGGCTGCCATACACTTCGTCGGTGGAGATATGGTGAAAACGGCGGCTCCCCTGCGCTCCCGCCCAGGCCGCGCGGCAGGCCTCCAGCAAGTTAAAAGTGCCAACCACATTCGTATGCACAAAATCCCCCGGGCCAGTAATCGAACGATCCACATGCGACTCCGCCGCCAGGTGCATCACGTGAGTGATAGCATGCCGCCGCACGACCTCCAGCACGGCGGCTTTATCACGCAAGTCCACCTTCTCGAAGACATACTTTGGGTGTCCGGCTACGGCCACGAGATTCTCAAGCCGCCCGGCATAGGTAAGGCAATCGAGATTGATTAGCCGGGCAACCTCGGGCCGGTCTATAACCTGATGGATAAGATTCGAGCCAATGAAACCGGCGCCACCTGTAATCAGTAAGTTCATAATGTCTTTGCTCCCCGGCTGCTAATGACCCACTTCCAACACTTGCCTCAAACTTTCCTCCCAGTGCGGCAGCCGCAAACCGAACGTGCGTTCGAGCTTATCGCATGCCAGCACCGAATAAGCCGGGCGCCTGGCAGGCGTGGGATACTCAGCCGTTGATATGGCCTCGATCTCCGCGCACTTCTTTTCCGCCTCAGGCATGAGATTGATGATGGCTTGCGCAAAACCATGCCAACTGGTCATGCCCCCGGCCGCCAGGTGGTAAATGCCCGAAAACGCCTGCCGATCCGGCGCCGCAGTTGCCGCCTTCAACGCCAGTGCCGTCGCCTCCGCAATCACTCGCGACCACGTGGGGCAGCCCACCTGGTCGCTCACAACGCGCAGCTTCTCGCGCTCGCGGGCAAGGCGCATCATGGTGAGCATGAAATTCTGTCCGCGCGCGCCATAGACCCAGCACAGCCGAAAAATCAAATAAGCGCCTCCGATCGCCTGCACCGCCTGGTCCCCGGCCAGTTTCGAGCGCCCATAAGCTCCCAGCGGCGCCGGGGCATCGGTCTCGACGTAGGGCTGTGTGCTGCTGCCATCAAAGACATAGTCCGTCGAATAGTGAACGATCAGGGCGTTGAGCCTCTTCGCTTCCTCGGCCAGGATTCCCGGGGCCACGCCATTGATGGCCATCGCCTTATCCGGCTCGGATTCGGCCTTGTCCACCGCAGTGTAGGCCGCCGCGTTAATAACGATGTCGGGCCGGCTGCCACGCACCCATTGTCGAATCGAGTCTCCGCTGGTCAGGTCAATGTCAGGAAAATCCACGCAGGTAATTCGGGCCATCGGCGCCAAGGCCCGGCGCAGTTCCCAGCCCACCTGGCCAACCTTGCCGATAAGCATTATATGTGGCGGGTTCATGGCCATCCGGGGGTGTTTTCAGGGGTGCCGGCAGACGTCAAATGCCTCCTCATTATGCGAATAACCGGTCAGGCGGCAGGTCCCGAAACCGCAGTCCCTTGGCGTCCCGTTCCGACACTAACGGCTCTTGCAGGGGCCACTTAATCCCGATGTCCGGGTCATTCCACCAAACGGAGATTTCATCCTTCGGCAAATAGAACCCGGTGCATTTATAATGAAACAGAGCAGTCTCGCTAAGCACGAGAAAACCATGAGCGAAGCCGGGAGGAACATAGAACTGCCGCTTGTTTTCGCCAGAGAGAAGCAGCCCTTGCCACTTTCCAAAGGTGGAAGAACTGCGCCGCAAATCTACGGCCACATCAAAGACCTCCCCTTGCAGCACCTGGAGCAATTTGCCTTGCGGATTGGGGTTCTGAAAATGCAGCCCCCGGAGCGTGCCCCGCCGTGAAAACGAGACGTTATCCTGCACAAAATCCACATCCAGGCCCGCCTCGCGATAGCGGCCCCGATTCCAAGTTTCCAGGAAGAACCCGCGCGCGTCGCCATGCACTTTGGGTTCGATAATCAGCAACCCGGCAATTTCACCCTTTAAAACATTCATCTCGTCTCAACTCCGGCTGCCGGCCCTTGTGCCTCCACCGCCCCTAACCGCTTCGCTTCCGCCACCACTTCGGCCAGATAATCGCGATACTCGCAGTTGGGCATCTTGGCCGTCAACGCCTCCAACCGCGCCAACGACAGGAACCCGCGGTGAAACGCCGCTTCCTCCGGACAGCCAATCTTGATGCCCGCCCGCTTCTCGATCGTCTGCACGTAAGCGGATGCCTCATGCAGGCTGCTGCTGGTGCCGGCGTCCAGCCAGGCGAAACCCCGGCCGAGCCGGTACACCCGCAGTTGCCCGCGCCGCAGATATTCCACGTTCACATCCGTTATTTCCAATTCCCCGCGCGCGGATGGTTTAAGGCCGCGGGTAATTGCCACCACGTTATTGTCGTAAACGTAAAGCCCGGGCACGGCGTAGTTGCTCCGGGGTTGCCGGGGTTTTTCCTGGATGGAAATTGCCTGCCCGTTCCCGTCGAATTCCACCACGCCATATCGCTCCGGGTCGTTGACGTGATAACCAAAAATAGTCGCCCCGCCCTTGAATTCGGCAAAAGCCCGGGAAAAACCATCGCCTCCGTAGAATACATTATCCCCTAAAATCAGCGTCACCGCGTCGGAACCAATGAACGTATCGGCAATAAGAAACGCCTGGGCTATCCCCTGCGGCCTGGGCTGCTCGCGATACTCGATAGACAACCCCCACGCGCTGCCGTCGCCCAGCAACTGCCGGAAACGCGGCAAGTCCTGCGGCGTGGAAATAAGGCAGAACTCCCGAATCCCGCTTTCTATCAGCGTCGTCAGGGGATAATAGACCATGGGTTTGTCATACACTGGCTGAAGCTGCTTGCTCGCTACCAAGGTAAGCGGAAAGAGCCTCGAACCGGCGCCGCCCGCCAGAATTATGCCTTTCATGCGGCAGTGAAGATAACCTGCCAGCCGCAAATTGCACGCGCAAACTTGCGCTCAAACGCACCCGCCCGCCTGCAACCCCGCAGTGCGACCTCGCCCAGGTTCAGGCCGCGGATTTCGAACTGGCGTCGTTCCCCTGCCCTTCCGTCAAATAGTCCAGGTACTCAATAAGCCGGGGCTTCATCTCCGTGCGCGGCACGATGGCGTCAATAAGCCCGTGATCAAGCAGAAACTCCGCGGTTTGGAAGCCCGGGGGCAATTCCGCTTGCGTGGTATCCTTGATTACGCGCGGCCCGGCGAACCCAATCATGGCCGCAGGCTCGGCGATGATGAGGTCGCCCACGCTGGCGTAACTGGCCATCACCCCGGCCGTCGTCGGATGCGTCAGCACGCTGATATACGGCAACCGCGCCTTCGCATGGTACGCCAGCGCGGCGCAGGTCTTGGCCATCTGCATCAGGCTGAACATGCCCTCATACATGCGCGCGCCCCCGCTGGTCGAGATGATGATCAGCGGCAGCGTCTTTTCGGTCGCCCGTTCAATCAGGCGCGTGAGCTTTTCGCCCACGACCGACCCCATCGAGCCGCCCAGGAAACTGAAGTCCATTACCCCCAGGGCCACCCGGTGCCGCCCCATTTTGCAGATGCCGGTCAGCACCGCATCCTTAAGCCCCGTGGCCTTTTGGTAGCTGGCCAGCTTGGACGTGTACGACGTCACCCCGGTAAAGCTCAGCACGTCCACGCTCGTCATCGCCGCATCCATCTCTTCAAAGGTGCAGGTTTCCACCAGCGAATGAATGCGCTCGCGGGCCCCAATCGGGAAGTGATGCTGGCAATGCAGGCAGACCTTCAGGTTTTCATCCAGCTCCTTGTCAAAAACCATCGTGCCGCATTTCGGACATTTGGTCCACAACCCTTCGGGGATGTCCCGCTTGCGGGATTTGCGGCTGGGGAGCTTGGGTTTCTTGACAAACGCGGTGCCATTGGAGGGCGAGGGCGGCGTGACGGCCGGCTCCGGCGCCTCGGCGCCCAGCGTCTTCTTGGTAAAGGAAGTCGTTGCCATCGCTACACGGCGAAACGCCAGGGCCTCGGCTCCACGGGCGAGCCGCCTTCGCGTCCTTCCAGTTTGCCTGCTATCATCATTCCAAGCAATTAAACCCGACAGTGCCCATTATTCAAATTCCCCGGGCCACTGTCCAGACCGAAACTTCACCCGCCCCGGCGGTGATGAGCGCCCGGGCGCAAGCGTTGGTCGTGGCGCCCGTGGTGAACACATCGTCCACCAGGACAACCCGCTCGCCGTTCAGTTTCGCGCCCGCCTGCACGGCAAACGCGCCGCGCATGTTGACCAGCCGCTCCTGGCGACTCAGCCGCGTTTGCGAGCGGGTGGGGAGCACGCGCCGGAGCAGCCGTTTGTTGACGGGAATCTGCGCCGCGGCGCCCAGCCGCTCCGCCAGGCTCTCGGCCTGGTTAAACTCCCGCTCACGCTTTTTCGTGAAATGCAAGGGCACCGGAATAATCAAATCCGGCGCCTGCCCGCTCAAAACCGGCCCCGCCGCGCGGATGAGCAACCCGGCCAGGAATGGCTCGAACCACAGCGCCCGGTTATACTTGTAGCGCCGTATGATCTCCAGCACCGGGGCGCGGGTCGCCACCGCCGAACGCGCCGAATGAAAGTGCCACTCCATCTCCCGGCAAGAGGCGCATTCAAACCGCGTGGTGAGGTCTCCTTCAAATGGCCGGCCGCAGCGGTCGCAGAACGGCGGCTCAATGAACCGCACCCGGGCCTGGCAGCCTCCGCAGACATAGCCATCCCCCGGCCCCGCCCGCGCCCCGCCGCAAACCTGGCAGACCTCCGGATAAACCAGCGCCAGCCCCGCGGCGAGCCAGCCGCGCACGGCATCAGTGAACCCACGGAGCCCTTGCATGCGGGACCACCATAGACGAGACGCCGGTTCCCGCCAAGCCGCCGTTTTCGCGGTGGAAAAATAACGGCCGCCGTGATAAGTAGAATCAGTGTTTAACAAAGCAAACAGGTCGGAAGCCCACGCAACGCCCGCGCCCGGGCCGTTCGGCCGGTTCTACCTGCAAGAACTCATCAACAGCGGCGGCATGGCCGACATCTGGCTCGCGACCGACGAACGGCAAAAACCCTACGCCCTTCGCCGCATGCACGCGCGCCTCCGCTTTGACTTCTCCGCGCGGCGGCGCTTCCTGCGCGGGGCGGAAATCCTCTCCAAAATCGGCGACCACGCCGGCATCGTCGGCTACGTCGAACACGGCAAAATCAAAGGCCAGCCCTATTTGCTCATGGATTACGTGGAAGCCTCGAATCTCAAGCAACTCCACGCCGACCAGGACCCGGTGCTGGTGGAGAACGTCGCCCAAATCCTCATTGATATGGCCGCGGGCCTCGAACACATGCACGACAACGGTTTCATGCACCTGGACTTCAAACCCGAGAACGTGCTGGTCACCCGAAACGCCAGTGTCCGCCTGGTGGATTTCGACCTCGCCCAACCCATCCCGGAAAAACCCCGAAAGCCCTCCGGAAAAAATCCCGGCACGCCCGCCTATATGGCGCCCGAACAATTGCGCGGCGAACCCATCTCACCCCGCGTTGACATTTTTTCCTATGGCGTCGCCGCCTACGAATTGCTCACCAACCAGAAGCCCTTTCCCGGCGAGACCCCGGGCGAGATTCTGGCCCGGCAGCTCGACCGCTCCGGATTCGTGGCGCCGCGCCAGCACAACCCCAGCATCCCCATCGCTATGGAAAAGGTGATCCTTCGCTGCCTGGAAGGCGACCCGGAGCGCCGCTATCCGTTCATGGGGATGATGGCCCGCGAAATCCAGGCGGCCCTTTACGTCTGACGGCCCAAGTGTCTCAACCCTGGCGGGCCGCCCGGCCAAGCCGCTGCTGGAACTTCCGGCACGCCGCCGCCGGGTCAGGCGCCGCCAGGATGGCGGACACCACGCAGATGCGCCGCGCTCCCGCCGCGAGCACCTCGTCCACATTCTCCAAATTGATTCCGCCAATCGCAAACCACGGCGCCGGGATATTCGCCGCCGCCCAGCGCACATATTCGAGCGTCACCGCGCGGGCGGTGGGCTTGGTGCCGGTGGGAAACACCGGCCCCACCCCCAAATAATCCGCCCCGGCGGCAATCGCCCGGCGGGCCTGGTCCGGCGACGCCGAGCTAAGCCCAACCCTTACCCGGGGCCGGCATCCCCCGCCCTCGCCCGCCGGTGGCTTCTCCGGCTCCGCTGCCAGCGGGAGTTGGGAAACCTGCGTGTAGCCCGCGCCAAAGAAATCCTCCTGTCCCAAATGGCAGAACTCCGCGCCCAATTCCCGCGCGATGGCGGGGTAATCGTTGATCACCAGCCCTATTCCCGCCCGCTGCGTCACCGGCAAAATGGCTTCCGCCAGGCGCCAAACCTCCGCCTCCGGCGCTTCCTTTGCGCGCAACTGAATCAAGTCCGCGCCGCCGTCGCAAAGCGCTCGCGCCACCTCCCCGGGCGCTCGCCCTTGAAGAAAGGCCGTGTCCACAAACGCATAAAGCCGGCATTCCGTTAAAGATTTCATACGTCAACCCTTGGAATCTATTGGGTAAACCGCATATCGCCAATCGCCATAATCAAACGGGAGTGATTTGCCGGAGCTCCACCCGCCGGGTCTTGCCGCTGGTGGTCTTGGGCAGCTCCCGCACAAACACGATCTCCCGCGGGTACTTGTACGCCGCCACCAGGCTTTTGCAATGGGTCTGGAGCTCGGCCTTGACTTCCGGGCTGCCCTCCATGCCTGGCCGCAACACCACGTAGGCCTTGACGATCTGCCCGCGCAGCGCATCCGGCTGCCCTACGACCGCGGCCTCCAGCACCGCCGGATGCTCCAGCAGCGCGCTTTCCACTTCAAAGGGCCCGATGCGATAACCGGAACTTTTGATCACATCATCCTTGCGCCCGATAAACCAGAAATAGCCGTCGGCGTCGCGCGTGGCCCGGTCGCCGGTCAGATACCAGTCGCCCTGGAACTGCGCCGCCATTTCCCGCGGGCTGAGCCAATACGCGCTGAACAGCCCCGCCGGGCGATGCGGTTTGACCCGGACCGCCACCTCGCCCTCCTTGCCATCCGGCACTTCCCGCAGATGCTCATCGAGCAGCGCCACGCTATATCCCGGCGTGGCCTTGCCCATCGAACCCGGCCGCACGGGATGGCCCAGCGAACGAAAGTTGCCAATCAGAACCACCGTTTCCGTCTGTCCGTAGGCTTCGTAGAGAGTCAGGCCGGTCGCTTCGCGCCAGCGATTGAGCACTTCCGGGTTGAGTGGCTCGCCGGCGGTGACGCAATGCCGCAGGTGCGGGAAACGCCAGCGAGACAAATCCTGCCGAACGATGAGCCGCAGCGCCGTCGGCGGCGCGCACCAGGTGGTAATGGGAAACGCGGCCAGCGTGTCGAGCGTCAACACCGGATCGAACTTTCCGGGGGTGTCCAGCGCAAAGACGCAGGCGCCCATGTGCCACGGACCGTAGAAACTTGACCACGCGGCCTTGCCCCAGCCCAGGTCGGACAGATTCCAATGGAGGTCGTCCGGCTTCAGGTCCAGCCACAATTCGCCGGTTGCCCGGTGGCCGAGTCCGTAGCTGGCCTGCGTGTGCAGCACCATCTTGGGGTCGCCCGTCGTCGCGCTGGTGAAGTAGATAATCCCGGGATCGTCGCTGCGGGTCGGTTCGGCGCGGAACTTCGGGCTGGCCTGGCGGACGCCGTCATCGAAATCCGCCCAGCCCGCGCGCTGGCCGCCGACCAGCAAGCGCACCCCCTCAAAGCCGCCCACCTTGCCCACTCCGTCCAGGCTGGTGATCGCCGCGCGGATGCGTGCGCTGCCCAGCCGATAAGCCACGTCGCGCGCCGTCAGCAGCAGCGTGGCGGGCACGGGCACCGCCCCCAACCGGATAAGCCCCAGCATGGCAATCCACCATTGCGGCACGCGCGGCAGCATCAGCAGAACGCGGTCGCCGCGCCCGACGCCATTGGCGCGCAGGCAGTTGGCCACCCGGCAACTCAGTTCCGCTAATTGCCGAAAGCTGAATTTCCGGCCTTCGCCAGTCGCGGCATCCACACACCAAAGCGCCGGCGCATCCGGTCGCTCCCGGGCCCACCGATCAATCACATCGGAGGCAAAGTTGAAATAAAGCGGAGCGGCAGTCGCTTCCGGAAGGGCGCTTTGCATTGAACCAAGAAATACGAGGCCACCGAACCAAAGTAAAGCCGGGACCACGGGCGGATAAACCGGCGGACGCACCGCGTGGCTGCCCCTCAACCGCCAGTTCCCAACCGGCTTTACCCGCCCCAAATCTCGCCGGGAACCTCCATGCCATCACCCCCTTCCAACCGGCTCTCAAACTGTGCCAATTTGGCACACCTCAACTCCAAAGGCAGCCCTCAAATGCACCCTATGGAGAAACCATTTCGCCTCCTCCATCTCTGCCCGCGAATCCCTTACGAACATCCTCATTTCCGTCCATCCCCACCCTTTCCCCCTACTAAATGGCCGTGTACAAGGGGTGTACAAGGGATGCCCACCGGGTGAACATCGGAAAATCTGATGAACATCCGGTGGGCATCCCTTGTACACCCCTTGTACACGGCTATTTATTAGCTGGAAATGAGCTGGGAATGGCGGGAATTGAGGTGGTTGGAGATTGGGCCGGTTGAGCTGGGACAGTACCTATTTGACGAGGCACCCCTTGGGGTGTCCAATAATTGGACACTCTGAGGCGTTAATGCTTGGCCCAGATTGGTATGGACGCCAGTTGTTTTATGAGGTGATCGGTGTGCCAAATTGGCACAGTTCGACCGCGAGGCTGAAGCCTGAATTGGCTCCCAGTTGAACCTGCGTCAAACGGAGGCGGGCCGAGTCAGGCCGCCTGCTCAGAAGCCTTCTTAATCTCCTTCAGTTTTTGCGCCTCGGGCCGGACGGCGTAATAGCGGTCGAGGGGGTAGCAGCCGCTGATGAGGCCGTTGCGAGGGCCGGTCGTGCAATCGCTGAAGGTGCGGCAGATAGCCTTTGACTGGAGAGTCCCCCGCCCTATCGCATCCGCTAGAATGGTCGGGTACGACAATACCATCCGGCCTATGCCAATGAGGTCGGCCCAATCGTGGCGCAAGACGTATTGCGCCACATGCGGGAGGTATTCCTGCAGGTAGCTGTAGGCGGTGCCGACGAGAAGGAGGCTTTGCGGCGCGCGAGCCTTGAGTTGGCGCACGACATTAATCTGCCGGGCAACGCCGACCAGGGGGTCTTCGGGCGGCTGGTAGCCGTCGGATGGCGGATAGGCGGCGGGACGCTGGATGTGGGGGTTGTAGTAGGGCGACCCGGCCGTCAGGTTGATGATCTTGACGCCCAGGCTGGCGCACAGGTCCAGAAACTGAAAGGTCTCGGTCAGATCATACGTAATCGGGTTCTGCGGATTTACGCCGAAGGCATAACGATAGGGCAGGCAATGGGAGAATGGCACCGGCACCCCGGGCCCGGGCCTGCCTGGACGCGAGAGCGCGGGGTCAGGCCGGAAGGGCACAAAGTCGAAGGCGCTCAGGCGGACCGCGAGTTCGATCCGGTTGCCGCCGGCGCGAATGGCGGCAACGATGTCCCGCAACATGCGGGTGCGGTTCTCGAAGGACCCGCCGTACTTGCCCGGCCGGGTGAAGGCGCCCAGAAGCTCGTGCAGCAGGTAGCCGTGGCAATGCTTGATGTCCACAAAATCGGCGCCGACATTCCCGGCGATGCGCGCCGCCGCCGCGTAGTCTTCGACCAGTTGATCCAATTCGCTGTCGGTCCAAACCTGCGCGTCGCTGGTGACTTTGAAGCTCGCGTCGAGCAGCGGGTGCCGGCAGGCAACCCGCGGTTCGAGGCGGGAATGGTCATTGGGCTTGCAGAACCGGCCCGAGTGGGTGAGTTGAAAGCCGATGACGAGATCCTCCGAGCGGCCATAAAGCTCCTGGTGCGCGCGGATCAGGGCTTCCCGGAGCTTCGCCAAGTCGGACTGATTCCGCGCGTTAATGATGAGCTGGTTGGGATTGGCCCGTCCGTCCGGGCGAACGGCCATGGCTTCGCCGCCGAAGATGAGCTTGGCGCCGCTTTGGCCGAAGCGCTGCCAGCGCCGGAGGACTTCGGGGGTAACGCCCCCCGTCACGGTGGCGTCCCAACCTTCCATCGGCTGGACGGCATAGCGGTTGCCGAGGCGCTTGCCATTGATAAGCACCGCCCGGCAAGGCTGGGCCAGCGGCGAGGCGTCGCCCGTGGCAATGGCATCTTCGCAGGGCAAATCTATTCCCAGGGAAGCCACGTGGCCGCGGAACTCCGCGACGGTTTTCAGGGAGGGAATGCGGATCAACTTTGCAGCTTCGGACATAGGCGGGCAGAGCATGCAGCCAACGGGCGCGCGTTGGCGAGCCCTTTTTTGCCTCTTGCCGGGCACTGCCTGCCAACTGGCCAGGGTGGCCCCGCCGGAGTATATTGCCTCCCATGAATGATCGCGAGGCGGTCAAGGTGTTAATCGTAAATGATGACGGGCAGTATCTCACGGGAACCGCCTTTGAGTGGGAATTCACCGATGAACGCGGCAAAGCCAGAGTATTTGATTATCAAGCGGATCGGGTCGGAGAACTCATTGATTTGGTGCGCAAAACGCAGGGCCGGGTCTGGATTGCCGTGAAGCTGGACCCGCGGGAAGTCTTTGAATTCTGCGACCGGTGCGGTTGCCGGATGTGGGCGTTCAAAACCTATTTTGACGGACGGCAGTTCCTTTGTCGCAATTGCCGGGAAGTCGAATCCGGCGCCAAGCCCGGGCTCCCGCCCCGGGGCGCCAGCGGGGAGGTTCCGTAATTCTGCGAGTTGGGCTTCAGTAGAAGTGCGGATTGTCCGCCGCGGTTTGTTCTGTGAATATATGGTGATGCGCGGAGAGCCCCGCCGGGGGCCTCAGCCCAACCATGAAACGCAACCTGGCGAAACAGATTCGAGCGGCCTGACGAAGCCATGAAAGTGTTTGTGCGCGACACGCAAAGCGGCTGGTTCTATCAAGGACCGTCGCAGTGGACGCCGGAACAAAAGATGGCGCTCGACCTGGGACAGGTGGCCCGGGCGGTGGAGCAGATCTTCGAGGCCCGCCTGGAAAACGTCGAGATTCTGCTGAGTTACGACGAGCCCCGCTACGATCTGGTCCTCCCCGTCCCCGCGGCGCCGTCCCGGGCGGACACCTCCCGCCGCCCCGACCCCGAGCAACCGGATATGCCCGGCGAAAGAAAGTCCGCGGCGCACCGGCATAAAAAGGCTCCCCCGCTGTGAAAGAACCGTGACCCGGGATTGCGGTTCTCCACTGGATGCTTTCCCAACCGGCTGATGCGCGCCGTCATTCAACGGGTGTCGGAAGCCAGCGTGCGCATCGCCGGCGTCACCAAAGGCGCCATCGCGCAGGGGTTGCTGGTGCTGCTGGCGGTGGAGGAGGCGGACACGCCCGCCGACCTCGAATGGCTCAGCGGCAAGATTGTCCGGTTGCGCGTGTTTGATGACGAGAACGGCGTGATGAATCGCTCGGTGCAGGAAATCCAGGGCGGCCTCCTGGTGGTCAGCCAATTCACCCTGTTCGCCAGCACGAAAAAGGGCAACCGCCCGTCCTACAGCCGTTCGGCCCGGCCGGAGATCGCGGTGCCGCTTTACGAGGCGTTCCTCCAGCGGCTGGCCCTGGACCTGGGGCGGCCGGTCCAGTCCGGCGAATTCGGAGCGGATATGCAGGTCAGCCTGACCAACGACGGGCCGGTCACGATCATTATTGATTCCAAGGCGCGGGAGTAGCCTCTCGCGCTGGCCGCTTCGGCTGACCCGCCCGCGTCAGGGCGGCCGCCGCCGACAGTGGGAATCCGTGCGGCTCGGGGCCGATCAGGCGGCCTGCAGCGTCATTATTTTCGCCGCCGGCCGTTTTTCGTCCCGGGCGGGCGCGCCGTTGGAAAAGGCCAGGTAGAGGAACGCAAAGACATTGGTGACCGGCAGGAGCAGGAGGACCCCGATCCAGACGCTTTTGCCCCGCGCCGTGGCAATCTTCAGCGGCCATAGAATGGCCGGCACCAGATTGAGCAGGGGCACAAAGCAGGCCAGGAACCACCAGCGCGACATTCCGGCGGCCCGCAGCAGGGGAAGGAATTGAAACAGCGGCACCCATACCCAAAAGCCTCCCGGATTGCCGGTCTTGCGGCAGATCAACAGGCAGCAATAGGAGTAGAACAGATGAAACGCCAACAGGACGCCGAGGAAGGCAAGCACCTGTTGGGGGCCGATCATTCCCCGCAGGACGGCCTCGGCGGGTGGGTGTCCCGACCATTTTTGCTGAAGCCGGGTTTCCAAGGCCTTCACCTCCGGCCCGGCCAGCCGGGCCACTTCGCGTTTGGTCCAGGCCACCGCCGTGTTGGTCGAATGTTTGGCCGCGCCCGCCACAGAATAACCAAGCTGCTGCTGGACCTCGGGGGACAGGTCCGCGACTTTAAGGCTCGCCATCCCGCGGTCATGGACAATGAAAATGTAGCCCTTGGCCTTCGTGGTCACTGTCACATTGGTGTACGTCGCTGTCTTGGTTTGGAGCACTTCCAGTTTGGATTCCGTGGCTCCAACGGCTGACGAGGGCAGCACCGCATAAGCAGCCAGCATCAACCCCGCCAGCGCTTTCGTTGCCCAACCAGACGCGCTAAAAGCTTTCATTGTCATGTTCGTTCGCCGCGCCGCCAAACCCGGCGCCGCAGCCGCCCGGACAATCCGCACGCTCCGTGCCATGATGCGCGAGGGAAAGGGGCGCGTTGCCGCCCGGGCGGGCAGAACGTTGAGGGGTAAAGCAGCCGTTTTCGTCGGCGAAGCGCAGTCACAGGCCTGCCTGGGCTGCCGGCCTTTGCGAGGCGCTTCCGGGCGCGGCGGGCGAGAGCAAACCGCCCATCCCGCGCCCCCGGCCAGAGGGACGCCCAAGGGAATCTTCCGGGCGCCCTACTTGGGCTCCACCGCAGGCTCCATCAGGTCCTCGGCCTGCTTGGTGGGCGGTGCTGCGGGCTTCTCTTCTCCCGCGGGCTCTTCTTTCTTCTCGAGCAGGAGCTGGTGGCGTTCCTTCAGCAACGCGTCCAGGGTCCAGGAGGAAACCAGGTAAATCCGTTTGCCGTAGCCCTGCTCCTGGGTGAGCTTGTCTTCGAGCTTTTTCTGCTTCTCTTTGAATTCCTTGTCCAGCCTGGCCTTGTCTTCGTCCTTCTCCTCCTTGCCGGGCGTCCGTTCCTTCGGAATCTGCGCCGTGACCGCCAGGACGACGGGAAGATTGTCATTGGTCCGCTGCCCGATCTTGAGGCTGTAAGTAAAGTCGTCGAAGGTCTCGAGGGTTAGCGTGGTCGGGTGGTTGAGGCCAACCTGTTCCGGTTTGGTATCCGCCGGCAGCACGTCGTTGAACGAGGGCGAACTGAGCGCATAGGCGAAGCCGGAGGTCTTGGCGGGGTCCAGTTGTTCCGCCGGTTTGGCTTCCGCCAGCTTCCATTCGCTGGCGCTCTCGGTTTCCCGGCTGGCCTTCCAGGAGTTGGTGGCGGCCGGGTAGGTGACCGCAATCGAACGGATTTTCTCGACCTTGAAAAAGTCCTTGTTCAGCCATTGCTCCGGCTTGGGTTCGAGATTGCTGAGCGGGTCCGAGACCAGCGCGACCGTTTTGACCTGGCCGCCGACCATGACATAGCGGCCATCCGGCCAGCCTTCATCCTCTTCCATCTCGCCCATCGGCGAGGCGCGGCCCGCCGCTTTGCGCATGTGCGATTTGCCCAGCAAGAGCGATTTAATCGGCTTGCCGTCCTGACCGCGCAGTTCCACCCGCACGGCCGTGTTGGTTTCCGGCCCCGGGGGAAGCAATTGGTAGCGCCCTAATTGCGAAGGGCCGATTTCCTCCGTCTGCGCCGCCTTCAGGTCGGCGGCCTTGAGCAGGAAACTGCTGATCTCGGAAAAGTTGGCCGGGTAATCGTCGCGCTGCTTCACCCGCCAGCGGTTGTCAATGCGGACCAGGTCCAACTGGTTCGTGCCGCGCTGGATCAGGATAGCCGCGACATCATTGACCGGCAGTTCCCCCAGGAGCTTGCGGGAGTCGCCCTCGCGCCCGCCGCCCTGCCATGAACTCTGGTTCCGCTGGTACACGACCAGGCCGGCCGCGCCCACCACCACCACCAACACCAATAGGATAAGAAGCTGTTTCCGATTCATTTTGCCGAAGTCTTCCTGCGATTTACCATGGCAATAACCACCCCGGTGGCGGTCACCGCCAGCGGTACTGCCAGAATATTGATCCATTTGAGACGCGTCTGCAGCGATACTACTTCCTTGCGCAAATCCTTCTGCACTTGCTTGAGGCGTTTACGCGTATCCACTTCCTCCTTGCGCAATTTCTCCAGTTCGTGGCGCTGCTCCGGAGACAGGATGAAGCGCTGGTCTTTGTCCTGTTTCTGCGCCTGCAATTCATTGACTTTGCGCTGCGCTTCGGCGGCGCTGTCCTCCAGGCGCTTGATCTCGCTCTGGAATTTCTTGTTGGCGGCGGCCTCGATCTCTTTCACCCGGGTGAACGGGCGGCTTAAGGTGGCCCGGCTGCGCACGGCAATGAGATTGTTGTCGCCGGTCATCTGCTCGATAATGTTCTGGGCCAGGTTGAGGTTGGCGTTCATCGGCATCTGCAAGGCGCCGAAGGGGCTGTCAATCCGCCGAATCGTGAAGGGGTCGAAAAGCAGGTCGGCATCGCCAAACAGCACCACGGTGTTATCGCTCCGGGTTTCCTTGAGGGAATCGCCCGCCTTTGACTCGTCCGGTTTGGCTTCGTCTTTCTTTTCATCTTCGCTCTTTGCGTCCTGCGGCGCGCCGTCGGGGAAGGCGGTCTTGAACTTGCCCGTCAGGCGAATCGCCAGGTTGTAATTCACGCCGGAGGGCTTGAACTCCTTCATCGTGCTCTCGCCGGAGAGGTTGGCCAGCATCGCGTCCACCAGTTGCGAGTCTTTCGAACTGTGCAGCAGGACGGTTTGCTTCAGGCCGTCCTGCGGGGTGCCCGTGAACGCGCCGCACAACGGCAGCCAGACGTTGTCAATCTGGCTGGTGGCCACGTCATCCCGGTCTATGGCATCCGCCGTCAGACCGAGCCAGGCCGGCGCCTCCTGTGGTTCGCCGTTGCGCCCGCGCAGTTGCATCTTGTATTTCAAATCCGCCACCGCTTTGGACGAATCGAACTGGAGGCCCCAGGCCTTGAGCAGTTTGTCCAGCGACGAGCCGCCGCCGCCCATATTCATCATCATCTGATTCTGCTGCCGGCTATCCGCCAGGCACTGCGCATCGAGAAAAGCCAGCAGTTTGCCGCCCCGCATGATGAACTGGTCAATGGCGTACTGGGCCTTGTCGGTGATGTCTTTCGGAGCAATAACCACCAGCAGTTTGACGTCGTCGTCAATCTTGTCCGCATCCATGCCGATGCGCCGGACGGAGAAGTCATTCTTCAACTCGCTGATGATGGTCCAGGGCTGGCTGCCCTGCTGGCCCATCTGCTGCATCATCGGGTTGGACGGCATGCCGAACACCGGCAGCGGGCTCATGACGCCGATCACGGGCTTCTCCGGGTTGGTGGCGCGCACGATGATGCGGGCCAAATCGTATTCCAACAACCGCTCGCGGTTGGGCGCCAGGAACGGAATGGATTGCACCTCGTCCAGGCACTTTACCGCCAGGCCCAGGTAAAACCGGTCAACGCCGGCCAGCGCCTGCGGCTCGATCCCATCCAGCCGCGCGGAATCTTCCGCATCCGAATCCGGTTGCGGGTCATATTTCTCGATCTTGATCTTGCCACCGGCCACCTGGCGGTATTCGGTCAGCAGGTCTTCGACCTTGCGCGCAAAGCTCTTGAGAAAAACCGTCTCCGGCGTCGCGCTTTCGCTCTGGGTGCAGTAAAAGCGGATCGTCACCGGCGTATCCAGCTTCTTGAGGATGGCCCGGGTTCCGTCCGAAAGGGTGTAGGCCTTCTCCTGCGTCAGGTCCAGCCGCATGCGCAGCGCACCGGCGATGAAGTTGAACGCCACCAATATGACCAGCATCACCAGGACGCCGACCGTCGAGTAGAGAATTGTCTGAAATGATTTCTTTTGCATCTAAGCCTCCGATTCAACCGGCGCGATGGGTGCGCAGGATCACACTGGTCGTAAAGAGCGAGAACCCGATGACCGACAGAAAGAAAAGCAGGTCGCGGGAATCGAGCACTCCCTTTTGGAATCCTTCAAAGTGGGTCATCACGCTGAACGACGTCACCAAATCCACCAGGCGGGGCGCCACCTGCTCCAGCACGTTGATCACCGGCGGAAAACCAGCCAGGATCAGGAACAGGCAGACCACCAGCGAAATGATGAAACTGACCACCTGGCTGCGCGTCAGTGCCGAGGTGATGCAACTAATCGCCAGGTAAGCACCGGCCATGAGCCAGCTTCCGATGTAGGCCGTCAGGATCACCCCGTTGTCGGGATCGCCCAGGTAGTTAACCGTGAGCACCACGGGGAAAGTCAGCGCCAGGGCCAGCGCCAGGAACAGCCACGAGGCCAGGAACTTGCCCACAATGGCCTGCCACGCGGTGATGGGCATGGTCAGCAGCAGTTCGATTGTGCCCACGCGCCGCTCTTCAGCCCACAACCGCATCCCCACCGCCGGCACCAAAAACAAGTAGAACCACGGATGCCAGTCAAAGAAGGGCCGTACCAGGGACGCCTCCTGCCGCTCGAAGAAGCCGCCCACAAAGAAGGTGAAAAAACCGCACAGCAGCAGGAAGATCACGATAAACACATAAGCCAGCGGCGCCGTGAAATAAGCGCCCAATTCTCGCTTCGTAATGGTCCAAACATTATGCCAGGCGTTCATTATGCTGCCTCCTTTGCCGTGTCGGGCATGGTAATGCTCCGAAAAACCTCATCCAGCCGGCCTTCTTCGGCCTGCAATTGCTCGATTTGCCATTCGCGCGCCGCCTCGCCGACGGCCGCCACCAGCGCGCCGTTGGCGCCGCTCCGGGGGAAAGCCCGGACCGTCACATGGCCATCCTTGTCTTCCACCACCGTCACCCGCTTGACTTGCGGCACCTGATAAAGCCGCGTGCTGACCGTGCCGGCGGCGACGTTCCGGACCCGCAGGGTCACCGCCCCGGCCCATTCGGACTTCTGCCGCAACTCTTGCGGCGTGCCATTGGCAACGATCTTGCCCCGGTCAATAATGATCGCCCGCGTGCAGGCGGCGTCCACCTCCTCCAGAATATGCGTCGAGAAAATGATGGCCTTCTTCTCCCCCATCCGCCGAATCAACTGCCGCACCTCATGCTTCTGGTTGGGATCCAGGCCGTCAGTCGGCTCGTCCAGCACCAGCACATCCGGGTCGTGAATTATGGATTGCGCAAAGCAGGTGCGATGACGGTAGCCCTTGGAAAGCGTCTCAACGCTCTGGTGCAGCACCGATTCCAGGAAGCACATCTCGACGGCGCGGCCGACCGCCTGCTTCCGCGCCTCCCCGCGCAAGCCGCGAATCTCCGCCGCGAAATTAAGAAATCCCAGCACCGTCATGTCCGTGTAAGCTGGCGCGTTTTCCGGCAGGTAACCGATCAACCGCCGGGCCTGAATTGCGTGTTCGACGACATCGAAGCCCCCCACCGTCACCGAGCCGGCGGACGGCGGCAAAAAACCGGTAATGACGCGCATGGTCGTGGATTTGCCGGCTCCATTGGGTCCGAGAAACCCCAGCACCTCGCCCCGGTTCACCGAGAACGAGACGTCATCCACCGCCCGTTTGGTCCCAAATAGCTTCGCTAGATTTTGAACCTTAATCATAGTGCTTTTCCTAAACTTTTGGCAAAACGACCTGTGCAGATAACCAATTCCACCTTCAATGTAAAGTGGTTTCTCCGCCAGGCTGGCCCGTCCGTTTGCGAGCAGCCAGGCCTTCTCGGGACGTTAGATAACTTTTCCGCCCGATCGTTCAAAGAAAAACCTCCTTTGGAAAAAACTGTGCCGGGTTCAACCAGTCGAACGCTGGAATTTCACCTCACGCCGTCCGTGAACGCCGCCAATGAACCGAATTTGCGACCTGTTCCTCCAAACCGCACCTCCGGCCCAGTCCCGTGCGCCCCGGTGAACGTTTCAAGTCCGCTTTTTCCACCCAAGGCGGTTTAATCGGTTTTATTTCCAAACCCGAAACCGCTCAAACTCCCGGCTGTCCGGGAGGCTGCCGGAGGAGCTTTCGCATGCGGGAAAGCGCTTTTCGGTTTAACGGAATCGGGCTACTATCTTCAAAAAGCTGATCGTCTATGCCCAAAGAAACCTGGATGATTGCCGCCGGACTGACCGTGGCCCTGCTGCTGGGGTTGTTGGGGTTGGCTTCCTGGGAAAAGAAGCGCGAGGTGGAAAAGGTCCGCGCCGAAATGGCCGCCGCCCGTGCCGACGCGGCCCGGCTGCGGGCGGTCGCTGAAGGGCTGAAGGACCAACTGGCCCAAAGCCAGGCGCGCATCGGCGAGTTGCAGGCCGAAAAGCAAACGGTCCTTCATACGCATCAGACCCTCGAAGATGAAATGCGGGCGGCGCTTGAATCCAAGGATGTGACCATCTCCCAGTTGCAAGGCAAGCTGACCGTCAACATCCTGGATCGGGTTATGTTCGATTCCGGCGAGGCCGATTTGAAGTCCGCCGGGTCGGCGGTGCTGCGCAAGGTTGCCGGCATCCTTGCCGCTCATCCGAACCTGAAAATCCACGTCATCGGCCATACTGATAACGTTCCGATTCGCGCCTCGGCTCGCAGCCGGTTCCCGAGCAACTGGGAGCTCTCGACCGCCCGCGCCACGGCGGCGGTGCGCTTCCTGACAGAGACGGCAGGCGTGGATCCCCGCCGCCTTGGTGCGGTGGGCTACGGCGAGTTTCGCCCCGTCGCCGACAACTCGACGCCCGAGGGCCGCGCCCTCAATCGCCGCATCGCCATCACCATTCTCTCCGAGGAAATGGCCGGTGCCGATATCGCCGCGCCGCCGGCTTCCGCCGCAGGAACGAACGCCCCGGTCCCGGCCCCGGAAACATAACCACCGGAATGAATGCCAAAGATCGCATGACGCCGGCTGAAAATCCCGCGAGCACCGCTGAATCGGCCCCCCGGATTTTGGAACATTTGGTCGCGCAAGCCGAACAGGCCGGCGCCAGCGACATCCATCTGCAAATGCTATCGGACGGCGCCGCGGTCACCTTCCGCCTGGACGGTGTAATGACGCCCACCGACCGGCTGCCCGCGGCCATTGCTGAGCGTGTCTTTGGCCGCGTCAAGTTCCTGGCCCGGCTCAAGACTTATCAGGAATCCCTCCCCCAGGATGGCCGGATTGACCGGGCTGACCTCAACGCCCGCGCCGATATCCGGGTCGCGACTTATCCCACGGTCAGCGGGGAAAAGATCGTGCTGCGCTTGTTTGACGCCCCGGGGGCGCGCCGGCTCGAAGAACTGGGCTTTCCGGCCCCGGCGCTCGCGGAGTTGGATGGGTTTCTGCGTCAAACCGCCGGCCTGCTGTTGCTGACCGGCCCCGCCGGCAGCGGCAAAACGACGACGATTTACGCCTGCCTCCGGCACCTCGCTGAGCAAGGCGGGCGGCACGTGATCACCGTGGAAGACCCCGCCGAGCAGGTCATCCCGGGCATTATGCAAACTGAGGTGAACGAAGCGCGGGGATTGGACTTTGCCCGGGCGGCGAGGCATCTGCTGCGCCAGGACCCGCAGGTGCTGGTGATTGGCGAGATTCGGGATGAAGAAACGGCCAACCTAGTCGTACGCGCCGCATTGACCGGCCACCTCGTCATTTCGACGCTGCATGCCGGCTCCTGCCCGGGGGTATTCGAGCGTTTGCTGGTGCTCTGCCCGGACCGCTCAGCCGTGGCCTCGTCGCTTGAGCTCGTGCTCAACCAGCGCCTGCTGCGCCGCCGCTGCGAACGGTGCGCGGGCAAAGGCTGTCCCGCCTGTCTGGACACCGGCTACCGGGGGCGGCTGCCGCTGGTCGAGTGGTTGCGCCTCACCCCGGCCCTGCGCCGCCGCATTGCTACCCGGGATCTGGACGGCCTGGTTGCGCATCCGGCGCTGGCGGAGAGCGCCCAGGCCCTCGTGCAAGCCGGCCTGACTGACGCGGTGGAAGTCGCGCGCGGGCTGGGCTGGACCGGCGCTGCGCCCGGATCAGGGCTTCAAAACCATTGCCCCAGCGGCGGGGCGTGAGACAAAGAGGGTGGGCTTGATGTTTGTACGCTGCTCGTACTCGGCGGCGAGCCGCTGGGAGATCGCCGCCATTTGATCGGCGCGGACAAGCGCCACCGCGCAGCCGCCAAAGCCGCCGCCGGTCATCCGGCAGCCCATGACCCCGCCTGCGGGGCCAATCGCCCGCCCAATGTCCACCACCACATCCAATTCGGCGCAACTCACTTCGTAGTCATCGCGCAGGGACGCATGGCTGGCGTACATCAGTTGCCCCACCACCGGCCAGTTCGACGCGCGCACCTCCGCAGCGGCCTGGACGGTCCGCTGGATTTCGCCAATGACATGGCGAGCGCGGCGGAAAACGACGTCATCCATCCGGCTGCGCGCCGCCTGGAGCAGGTCTTCGGAGGCGTCACGCAGGGAAGGCACGCCCAGAATTTGGGCGGCTTGCTCGCACTGGGCGCGGCGTTGAGCGTAGCCGCCGCCCGTCAGTTCATGCTTGACGTTCGTGTTGACGATGAGGAGGGCAACGGAGGAATCGCTCATGGGCACCAGCTCCGGCCGGCGGGAACGGCAATCCAGCAGCAGCAAGTGATTTTCCTTGCCCATGACTGAAATGAACTGGTCCATGATGCCGCAGGGCACCCCGGCGTAATCATGTTCCGCCTTCTGGCAAAGCAGGGCTTTTTCCACCGGGTCCAGCTTCTGCCCGGTGATCACTTCGAGCAGCGTGGCGGTGGCCACTTCCAGGGCCGCGCTGCTGGAAAGCCCGCCGCCCAACGGCACGGTGGAGTGGATCAAAGCGTCAAAACCGGGCGGACGAAGGCCCCGCGCGAGAAAACCGGCGATGACGCCGAGGGGATAGTTGGCCCAATCGCCTTTCGTGCCCGGCTGGAGCGGCGAGGTCAGATCCACACGCGCCTGGCCCTGGCCGGCGGAGCTACGGAGCGTGATTTGGGTTGTGCCGTTCGGCGCCGCCGCGATGAGCGTGTAGCGGTCAATGGCCATCGGAAGGACAAAGCCGTCGTTGTAGTCGGTGTGTTCGCCGATGACATTCACGCGCCCGGGGGCGGCGACGATCCATTGTGGCTCGCGGTTGCAGGTTTGTTTGAAGTCCAGGGCGATTTGCCGGGCAAGTTCGTTAAGGGTCATAGGGATGAACGATGGCGCGCAAGCGCGTTAAGCAGTCGAAAAACGGTGGAGAGTGAGCTGGTGATAGGTCTGTCCGGGGCGCAAAACGGTGCTGGGGAAATGGGGGATGTTGATCGCATTGGGGAAATGCTGGGCTTCGAGGCAAAGCCCGCAGTGCCGCGAGTAAGAAAAGCCGCCCTTTCCAATGAGCGAACCGTCCAGCCAGTTCGCCGTGTAAAGCTGCAAGCCCGGTTCGGTGGTGAACACCTCCATTACGCGGCCGGAACGGGGCTCAACCACGCGGGCGCCAAAGGCGGGCTGGCCTGAGTTGGCGGGGTCGCCCCGCAGTACGAAGTTGTGGTCGTAGCCTTGCGGCCGACCGCCAAGGCGCGCAAACCGCGCGCCGATGGCCGTGAGCCGGGTGAAATCAAGCGGCGTTCCTTTGACCGGACGGATCTCGCCGGTCGGCACGTCGGCCGGGCTTTTGGGCGTATAGAAATCCGCGGCGATCATCAACTGGTGGGCCTTGATGTCGCCCCGGCCGGCCAGGTTGAAATAAGAATGGTTGGTGAGATTGAGCGGGGTAGGCCGGGTGGTGGTGGCCGTGTAATCAATGAGAAACTCGTTGTCCTCGGTCAGCTTCATTATGACGCGAACCGCGAGCCGGCCGGGATAACCCTCCTCGCCATCCGCGCTGGTGTAATCGAAACGCACCGTGGCCCCGCGCAGCGGCGTGGCTTTCCACAGCACCTTGTCGAACCCCTGAAGGCCTCCGTGCAGCGCGTTCGGGCCATTGTTGACCGCCAGGGAATAGGCCCGACCATCGAGCATAAACTTGCCCCCGGCAATGCGGTTGGCTACGCGGCCGACGGTGCAGCCGAAGTAGGGATGGCCCTTGAGATACGATTCGAGATGGTCAAACCCGCATACGACATCGGCCCGGCGACCGTGGCGGTCGGGCACGTGCAATTCGGTGAGAATGGTCCCGTAGTTCGTGATTTTGGCGACGAGGCCGCGTGTATTGGTCAGCGTAAACAGGTCCACGGCGCGCCCGGAAGGGAGCTTGCCGAAGGCGGTTCGGACAACCGTCGCTTTCATTCACATTCCTCCGGGCGACCGCGGCTCGCGCACGGGCCGGGGAGCGCGCGGCCATTCCTGCCCGTTTGCGGAAAACGGGATTCGAAGGGCAGCCCCGAAGGCCGACGCTCCGTCCGGGGCATCCGGAATGCGTACGGGGCGGCGAGCATGAATGGCTACTTCGACTTCAGGGCGTCGGGATCGGGCTTTTTGCGCAGGGCCATGATGATCATAAAAGCGCCGAACAAGAGCAGGATGATGCCCCAGATCAGGTTGATGTTGATATCGAGCGACCGCTGATACATCTCGGCATCGCCCCGGGTGCAGAGTCCGAAAAGGGTCAGGAGCAGCCCGACCAGCGAGAACATGAGGCCAATCGGCCAGCGAATATCCAGTCCCATAACGTGTTCCTTTCGTTTACCAGAAGATGATGTTGAGAATGACGCAACCGACGATCAGGGCGGTGCCCACTACCGCCGGGCGCAAATACCAGGGCGCGCCTTCGTCCTTGATCTTGGGCGTGAGGGAATAGACCAGTCCCTTCAACTCTTCGTTGGTCTTGGTGCGGCGGGTCACCAGCGAGATAACGAGCGTGAGCGTGAAACACACGACAAAGGCAAAACCAGCCAGCCAGAAGTTTTGAGCCATTTCGCTCGGGAAGCTCTGGACCACGCCCAGGTAGCCGCCTTTCATCCCGTTGACCACGCGGCCCGATGCATCCAGGTTGCTGACCGCCGTGGTGCAGGCATGAAAGAGGGCGGAACCGCCGATGCCGCCAAACAGGCCCAGGAAGGCGCCGGTGCCCGTACAGCGCGCCCAAAACATGCCCAACAGGAAGGTGGCAAACAGCGGGGCGTTCACAAAGCCGAACACGAGCTGAATGATATCCATGGCATTATTGTACATCGAGGCAAAATACGCCGCCCCGATGCTGACCAAAATGCCAACCACGGTCGCCGCCTGCCCCATCCAGAAATAATGCTGGTCGCTCTTTTTCGGGGCGATGTAGGCCTGGTAAAGATCGTAGGTCCAGACGGTGTTAAAGGCGGTGACATTGCCGGCCATGCCCGACATGAACGAGGCCAGCAGCGCGGTCAGCGCCAGCCCCAGCAGGCCGGTCGGACAGTACTTCTTTACCAGGGATAGAATCACGCCGTCGTAGTCGTACTCGGCGACCGCCTCATAGAGGCCATCCTTAATCTGCCCCTCACTCAGGTGGCCGGCGTCCTGGATCAGCGCGGCGACTTTAGCCGGGTCCATCTTCTTGCCCATGGCCTCGCGCACGGCCTCGAAGGCAGCGGGAGCTTCCAAGGCGCCGGCGGTTTTGACGACCTCCGCCGCCCGGGTATAAACCTCGTCGCCAATGATCGGCGGGGGGATGCGATAGTTTTTGCCGGGCATCGAAGTCAGCGCCACGGCAATCATTCCGGGCACGATTACCAGCGCGGGAAAAAGCATTTTGGGTACGGCGGCAACCAACGGGGTGTTGCGGGCGGCGGTCATGTTGCGGGCCGCCATCGCGCGCTGCACGACAAGGAAGTTGGTGCACCAATAGCCGAACGACAGGACAAAGCCGAGGCCAAACACCATCGCGAACCAATCCACGCCCATCGGGTTGTGCGCGGGGCCGGCCAGCAGCGGCTGCCAGGCGCTGGACCAGGCATTGCCGGCGTAGGTGGTGCCCGCCTCTTTGAGGTGCAACGCCGCGGGATCGACCGCCACCCCTTGCAGGGCCTGGTTCATGGCGCCCCAGCCGCCCACGTCCTTAAGCCCCAGGTACACCACGGGCGCAAACCCGAGCACGATCATGAAGAACTGAAGCACTTCGGTGTAGATCGCCGAGGTCAGACCGCCTTTAAGGACATACACCAGCACCACGCCCGAGCAAATCCACAGCGCCACGTGGTAATTCCAGCCGAGCAGTTGGTTGAGCAGCTTGGCCAGCGCATTCATCGAGATGCCCGACGCAAACACGGTCATTACCGCGAAGGCAATCGAGTTGAGCGCCCGCACCCGCTCATCGAAGCGCATTTTCAGATATTCCGGCACGGAGCGCGCCTTCGAGCCGTAATAGAAGGGCATCATGAAGATCGCCAGAAACACCATTGCCGGGATGGCTCCCACCCAGTAGAAATGGCTGGTGGCGATGCCGTACTTGGCCCCGCTGGCTGCCATGCCCACCAGTTCCAGCGCCCCGAGATTGGCCGAAATAAACGCCAGCCCGGTCACCCACGTCGGAATCGAACGGCCCGAGGTGAGGAAGTCCGACGAGCTTTTCAGGTATTTCCGGAGGGCAAAACCGATGCCGATGACAAATCCTGTATAAGCGAGCAGAATAAAGTAATCCGGCCAGGCGAGTTGCACATGCATAGCGTTTATCTGAATTGGGGCGGTATTTAGCGCTCCGAAGGCGCGTTTGGCAAGGCGAAAATGCCTGATATTTCCGCTTGCATCCGAACAGCGATCTGCTAGTCTGGTCATTGCCTGGACACCGTGTGTGCGGATGTCCTTTGCGGCTGAGAAAGAGAAGTTAACGAAAAACCTAACCCTCAACCTCCGTTGCCACAGCAACGACGGGTCCGTTAGGCAATGGAGTCTTGGAAGGCCTCGCGCTGACCCTGCCTCCCTTAGATTCATCGAAGAAAGTTAGTTGCTAAATTATGCTGACTATGGAAGAAGCCCTGCGGCAAGCGGGCAAACCGCCCTTTGCGGCGGGGAATATTGTTAAAGGAACCATCATCGAAATCGGCGCCAAAGAAGCGTTGGTGGACATCGGCTACAAGAGTGAAGGCGTCATCCCGGCCAGCGAGTTCGAAGACCTTAAGGCCGTCAAAGTCGGAGACCAGATTGATGTCCTGATCGAGAAGCTCGAAGACAAGGAAGGCATGGTCGTTCTCTCCAAGGAGAAGGCCGAGTTCAAGCAGAATTGGGAGCGCATCCTCACCATTTGCAACGAGGGCGGAACCATCGCCGGCAAGGTCAAGGCTGTCGTCAAGGGCGGCCTGCTCGTCAATATCGGCGTCGAGGCTTTTCTGCCGTCCTCCCATATTGACGTCGTGGTTTCTCGCAACCTCGCCCAATACGTCGGCAACACGTACCAGTTCAAAGTCGTCAAGATCAACCAGGAGCGCCAGAACATCGTCCTGTCCCGCCGCGAACTCATCGAGCAGGAGCGCGCCGAGCGCCGCCAGAAGCTGCTGACCGAAATGACCCCGGGCGACATTCGCAAGGGCACAGTCAAGAACCTCACCGACTTTGGCGCCTTCATTGATCTTAATGGCATTGACGGCCTGCTGCATATTACCGACATGAGCTGGGGACGCATTGGCCATCCCTCGGAGATGCTCAAGGTCGGCCAGGATATTGACGTCGTGGTGCTCGACATTAACCGGGAAAGAGAGCGCATCAGCCTCGGCCTCAAACAGAAACTCACCAACCCGTGGGATACCATCGAAGAGAAGTATCCGGTGGGCGCCAAGGTCAAAGGCCGGGTGGTCAGCCTGGTTCCCTACGGCGCCTTTGTGGAAGTCGAACCTGGCGTCGAAGGCCTCGTTCATATCACCGAGTTCTCCTGGACCAAGCGGGTGGCCCGCCCCTCGGACATGCTCAAAACGGATCAGGAGATCGAGGCGGTGGTGCTCGGCATCAACCGCGAGGAGCAGAAGATTTCCCTCGGCCTGCGCCAGCTCGAAGCCAACCCGTGGGACCAGGCGCAGGAGAAGTATCCGGCCGGCACCCGGGTCAAAGGCAAGATTCGCAACCTGACCAGCTATGGCGCCTTCATCGAGCTGGAGGAAGGGATAGACGGCATGATTCACGTCTCCGACATGTCCTGGACCCGCAAAATCAATCATCCTTCGGAAATGGTCAAGAAGGGCGACGAAGTCGAAGCGGTGGTGCTCGAAGTGGACAAGGCCAACCAGCGCATCGCGGTGGGCATGAAGCAACTGGCTGCGGATCCCTGGGAAGGCATTGACCAGATTTACAAGGTCGGCGACCTCGTCACCGGCAACGTCACCAAGCTGGCCAGCTTTGGCGCTTTCGTCGGCCTGCAGCATGATATTGACGGCCTGGTGCATATTTCCCAGATCAGCGAGGAGCGCATTGATAAAATCAAAAACGTCCTCAAGGTCGGCCAGGAAATCACCGCCCGCGTCATCAAGATTGATCGCAGCGACCGGCGCATCGGCTTGTCCATCAAGGCCGCCAACTACTCCACTGAACAGCTCAAGGCCGAGCAGGCCATCCTGGACGCCTTGAAGCCCGGCGAAGATCTCGTTGCCCTCCAGCACGCCTTCGACGCCGCCGACGAAGCGAAGCAAGAGGAATCGCAATAACCGGCGCGGCGCGACCGCCCCGGGAAGCTTCAACCGGCAGGCCATCAAACGCCTGCCGGTTTTGCTGTAGCGGTGCGCGCTGCGCGCATATACGGGTTGGTTTTCCTCACCGCTCTTTGGAGCGTAAAGTTTGGCATTGATCCGCGGGCCATTGTCTGGAGTCATGTAGGGCGTTGCAACGAATCATGAAAACGCCGAAGCCTCTTTTCTCCTCCGTTTGCATTGCCGCCGCGGCGTTCTGTGCGCTGGCTTGGTCTCTGGCGGCGGTCGCCGCAACCGGTTCGAGCCTGGCGGCCTTGGAAAAGCAATTCCGGGAGTTGCCCGCTGAAGCCCGGCGGCTTACCGGACCGCTGTTCTGGCTGCACGGTGATGAAAGCAAGGAGCGGCTGGAACTGTACGTCGGCAAGGTGGCCGAGGGCGGCAATGGCTGCTTTACCACCGAATCGCGACCGCACAACGACTGGCTCGGCGCCGGTTGGTGGCGGGATCTGGACATCTGCCTGCGCGCCGCCAAACAGCACAATCTCCAGCTCTGGATCTTTGACGAAAAATGGTGGCCGAGCCAGGCGGTGGCCGGCAAAGTGCCGCCGCGCTACGCGGCCAAACGGCTGGCAGCGGCGGCGGTCGAGGTGGAAGGGCCCCGGCTTTTCGAGGCGGAGGGACACGGCGGCGAACGGTATATTGCCACTCTGGCCGGGCGGCTGGACGTCGAAGGCAAGATAGACGCCGACTCGCTGGTGGATCTCGCTCCTCACATTCATGCGGGCACGCTTCGCTGGCCGGTTCCCGGCGGCAAATGGCGCATCCTCAAATTCACCCATACCCAGGCCCCCGGCCTCCTGCAGGTCGGCGGCCGGCAACTCACGGTGGACGGCGCGAGCCGGGATTGCGTGGATTGGTATCTGCAAACCGTTTACCAGCCTCACTTCGAGCGCTACGGAGCCGATTTTGGGAAGACCATTCGGGGCTTCTTTTATGATGAACCCGAAACTCCCGGCGACTGGGGCACCGAACTCAACCGCGTGCTGGCTGAGTGGGGCGTGGATTGGAAGCTGGCCTACGCCGCCTACAAATCGGAACTGGCGGGCGAGGCGCAAATCGCGGCGCGCTACCAATACCTGGACGCCCTGGCGGAGGCCTGGGGCCGCACCATGTATGGCGGCATCGCCCGGTGGTGCCGGCAGCATGGCGTAAAGTCCACCGGCCACTTTATGGAACATTCCCGGCTTTACCAGCATCCCGATTACTGCGCCGGAGACATGATGCGCCTGCAAGGCCACGGCGACATGGGCGGCATAGATGCCGTGTTCGACCAGTTCGTCATGGGGCGGCGCGAGGCGCGCGACGCGCCCTGCTGGCAAACCCCCAAGCTGGCCAGCTCGATCAGCCATGCCTACGGCAAACCGGACGACGTGGCCATGGTGGAAATCTTCGGCGCGCGCGGCCAGACCCTCACCTACCCGGAGATGAAATGGTGGACCGACCACATGCAGGTCTCGGGCGTCAACTTCCTCATCCCGCACTCGTTCAACCCGCGCGCCCCGCGGGACACCGATTGTCCTCCCTATTTTTACAACGGCGGCTTTGAACCGCGTTGGCCGCTTTACCGCGTGTTCGCCGACTACACCAGCCGATTGAGCCTGATGCTCACCGGCGGCCGCCACGTCTGCCCGGTGGCGCTGCTTTACCTCGGCCAAAGCGCGCACTGCGGCCAGCACATTTTGCCCGACCAGATCAGCGAAAGCCTCCAGGACGCCCGCTACGACTGCGACTGGCTGCCGTATGCGGTATTTGAAAACGATACCCGAATCCGCCGGGCCACACTCCAACTGCGCCAGGAACGCTACCGCGTGCTCATCGTGCCGCCGGTGGAAGTTATCCCCTGCGCCACGCTGACCAAGGCCAAACAATTCTTCGACCGTGGCGGCGTCGTGCTGGGTTACGGCTTTCTGCCGGCTAAATCCGCCACGCCCGGCAAAACGGCAGCGGACATAACGCGGCTGCGCGAGGCCCTCTGGGGACAGCCCACGCCCGGCCTGGCAGTCTGCAAAACCAGCCCTGCCGGCGGCCGCTCCTACTTGCTGCCGGCGCAGCCCACGCCCGAACAACTCCAGCAAGTGCTGGCCGGGGATGCCGGCATCCGCCCCACCCTGGAGGTGCTCGAAGGCAAGACCGATCATTGGCTCCACGTGCTGCACCGGGTCAAGGCCGGCCGCGACGTGTTCTTCATCGCCAACCAGAATCATGAAGGCGCACCCCGCACCTTCCGCTGCCGCATCACCGCCGATGGCACGCCTGAATGCTGGGACGCCATGCGCAACGAGATCACCGCCCTGCCCTACTCTCGCACGGGTAAGCAGGTCGAACTGAGCCTGACGTTGGAACCCAATGAAAGCGTCCTGCTCGTCTTTCAGCCAAAGCCGCGCGCCTTGCCGCCGCGCCCGGAATCCGGCAGCACGGCGCCCCCCCGAACCATCGCCGTGGCGCGCGATCCGGCTCCCGCCGCGCCAACCCCCTTGCCATCCCTTGACAATCCCGCGGCACTGGCGCTGCGCGGCTGCCCCTGGGTCTGGTATCCGGAAACCGACGCGGCTCACCATGCCCCGCCCGGGCCGCGCTATTTCCGCAAGCAGTTCAATCTCCCCGCCGGGGCCAGCATCCGCAAAGCCGTTTTCGTCGGCACTGCGGACAACCGTTTCACGCTCTTTATCAACGGCAAGGAAGCCGGCCAGGGCGACAACAGCGCCGAGGGCTGGCGCAACCCAGTGGAACTGGACGTAAGCCGTTTCCTGTCCTCCGGCCCGAACCAGCTTGCCATCGTCGCAGTCAACGCCGGCGACAAACCCAACCCCGCCGGCTTGCTGGGACGACTCACCGTCGAGTTGACCTCCGGTTCGGTGCTGACTGAGCGCATAGACCTATCCTGGAAGGTTTCCCGGGAAAAAGCCGCGCAGTGGACCGAATCCGGCTTCGACGACCGGGCCTGGCCGGCGGCGCGGGAACTCGTTCCTTTCGGCGACGGCATCTGGGGAATGCTCGGCGGCCGGATCACCGTCAGCCCGGTTCAGGCTGATCCCTTCCTTGGCCGCTGCGAACTCTCCGCGTCCGACCTAACCAGCACCCGGATTTACCTGGAGCTTGACCGCATCTCGCCAGAGACCGCCGCCAGAGTGACCGTGAACGGCAAAAACGCGGGCGGGTTCATTGGGCGCCCGTCGCGCCTGGAAATCGGCTCGCACCTGCATCCGGGGGTCAACACCTTCCATATCGAACCCTTTGCCCCCCAATCTGTCCGGCTGGCAATATACCACTAGCCCCATCAACCACGGCGGCTTTTACGGAAAGCGCAGCCGGTAAAAAGCGGCCGCGCCAGGGCTGTTGGTGCAAATAAAACTGTCTCCGAGAATCGCGATGCCGTTGGTCGCGGGCGACCAGGCTGCCAGCGCGTCAACCGTCGGAGATTGCTCCAACACGAACCCCTCGGCTGAGGTGGGCCAGCAAAGCACCATTTGACCCTCCAGGGCAGCAAACTGCAGCGTGGGCGGGACCACTCGGGTGGTGCGAATCAGGTGATTGGCTGCGTCCGCTACATACAGGCAGCCCGCGTTGTCGAGCGCCAAACCGGCAGGAAAGCAAAACCGGGCATGGCCGTCGGAGCCGTTAACGCTTCCAGCCAGGCCGGGCAATCCCGCCACCGTGCTGACCACCCAGTTCGTCCCGACGGGCGAAACCTTCCGCAAGGTCTGGTTGCCCGAATCTGCCACGAGAAGATCGCCGTCGGTGGTAATCGCAATTCCCTGGGGCAGGTAAAACCGGGCGGCACTATTGGCGCCATCGGCACTGCCCCAAACCCCGGGCAAACCGGCCACGGTGGTCACCTTTCCCGCAGGCGAGATTTGGCGCAGAGTATGATTGAAGGTGTCGGCCACAAAAAGATTGGTTACCCCATCCACCGCCAGCCCGGTCGGGCGATTGAACCGGGCCTTGCTGTTGGTGCCATCCGCGCTCCCGCAATACCCGGCCAGGCCGGCCAGCGTGCTGACCAGGCCGGCGGGAGTTATTTTCCGAATGGTATGATTCCACGTGTCCGCCACGTAAAGATTGCCGCCGGCATCTACGGCCACGCCTTCGGGATGGTGGAACTGGGCCGCAGCGCCCGCGCCGTCAAAACTGTTGAAATCGCCGGGCACCCCAGCCAGGGTGCTGACCTCGCCCGCCGGGGTCACCTTGCGGATGGTACTGTTGACGGTATCGGCCAGGTAAAGCTGCCCCGCTCCATCGGCAGCGATAGCCTGCGGGCCATAAAACCGCGCGGCGGCCTCGGCCCCGTCCGAACTCCCATATTCGCCGGCCAGGCCGGCGAGCGTGCTGACGCCGCCGTCCGCCGCAATCCGGCGGATAATACTGTTTAACGTATCCGCGACATAGACATTGCCGGCGCCGTCCACGGCGACTCCGCCGGGATAATTAAAGCGGGCATGGCTGCCGAAGCCGTTGAGGGCGCCCGGCGTCACGCCGCCCGCCAGCGTGCGGATGGACAACGCCTGCGCCCGCGCGCCCGCCAGCAGCAGCGCAGCGGCGGCAACTATTTTGATCCAGGAAGGCTTCATCGCTCAGTTCCAATTGGTTCGGTACACAATGCCGTGCGAATCGGTCCCGTCGCGCCCCTTGACCGAAGCCGCCAGCCGATAGGTCGCTCCCGGACGATACGCCGGCAGCCGCAACACATAGCTTGGCTTGACCGGAGTGTAGCCGGTATATCCCGCGTGCGTGTCCCGGTCTATCTCCACCTCGTTTTCCAGCAGCGCGGCCCATGCGATGTACAGGCCATGCTTCCCCGACTTCCAGCAAAAGCTGACGTTTATCTCCCCCGGCGCGCTCACGCTGGCCGTGATATCCCAGGTCAGCGTGGCGTAGTTGGCGGGCGTCAGGGAGGGAGTCCACGCGCCCAACTGCGGGGGCGTGGCGCTGGGATTGTAGTTGATGCCCATGTGGGTGAGTCTTTGCTTGTGAACGACCAGGCGATTGGTGAAGTCCATCCAATTCTTCAGTGCGGGGGCGGTCCAATTCACTTCGGCAATCGCCGAGAGGCGCGGAAACATTCGGAACTGCAGGTTCAGCAGCGAGGGGATCCATTCCGACCAGCAGGGGCCTTCGGCGCCAAGGATGTAGTTCGTGTAAGCGGGCGGGAGGTTCGTGGGGATAGGCTCATACGCATAAACGCTGGCCAGTGGCACAAACCCCGACTGGGCGGGCGGTTCATTGGAGAAAACCACTCCGCCGCCGTTCTGGTCACCCGTCTCCCATTTGTTGATATAAAGAGTCGCGCTGGGAGCCATGACGACGTATTGCCGGTTGGTCGCCGTCTGCACCGCGCGGGTATTAAGCCAATCCATTACCGCCGCATTGGTCACCAAGCCGCCATTCATGATTTCGCTCCACCCGATCATGGTGCGCCCCTGGCTCTTGATCCAGTTGGCAATCTGCTGCGTAAAGTGGCCCTGGTACTTTTGCATATCAGCGATGCCCAGGCTGTTGGTCAAGGCCCGGTCCAGGTTATGATTCTGCCAGTTGGTGAATCTCACCTCGTCCCCGCCGATATGAATGTACGGGCTGGGAAACACTTCCATGACCTCGGTGAGCACATCCTTCAGGAAATCCATCGTTTCCGGGCGCGCGATGCAGAATACCCCGCCGACATAGCTGGTGACATTCAGGCTGTAGGGGCCGTTGTAGCAGGTCGGACAGCCGCAGGCGAACTGCGGATATGCCGCCAGGGCCGCTGAAGAATGGCCCGGCATTTCAATCTCCGGCACCACCGTAATATGCCGTTGGGCGGCGTATTCCACGATTTCCCGCGCCTCCGCCTGGGTATAAAAGCCGCCGTAGTTGGTGCCGTCCCAGCACTGGCTGGCGCGGGGGTTCAGGTTCCACATCATATCCGTGCGCCAGGCGCCCACCTGGGTCAGCAACGGCCATTTCCGGATTTCGAGCCGCCAGCCCGAATCATCGTCGAGATGCCAGTGAAGCACGTTCAACTTATGCAGCGCCATCGAGTCGAGCACCACTTTCACCTCGTCCTTGGTGAAAAAATGCCGCACGCTGTCCAGCATGAATCCCCGCCACGGAAAGCGCGGCCAGTCCTTGATATACAGGCAAGGCACCGTCCAGGGCACGCCGGAAACCGGACGCGCGCCGTAGATTTCCGGGGGCAGGGCTTGCAGCAGCGTTTGTGCGCCATAAAAAAGCCCCGCCGCCGCTGGCGCGCGGATCACGATCGCATTGGTGGCAACGGTCAGTTCATAGCCTTCACCGCCAAGGCTCCCCAGGGCGCCATTGGTGGTCAGCAAAATCGCCTGGGACACCGCCGCCGCGCCGGAATTGCTCTCAACCTGGAAGCGGTATCCGGTGGACTTGAACAACTGCATCGCCAGGTATTCCCCGCTGGGGCGCCCGACTTCGTCCGCGTGGATCGTTGTGGGAGCCAGGGTCGGAAGTCCGGGGATTGCCTGGGGCGGGCAAAGGGTAAAGACCCCGGCGTTGGTCTGAAGAACCTGCGGCCGGGGCACCAGTGCGGGAAGTGCCGCCAAAACCGACGTGGCGCAAAGCAGCCACAATCCGGCGCTAATGCGCAGCTTCAAGGAAGAACAAAACTGGCCATGCTGATTCAAGACTTCCAACAGCATAGCCGCTCCCTCAGCCAATGCAAGCCAAGGGCAACCGGTATCTGCGTCGGGAATGTGTTTCAGCCCCTGAAGAAATAACCCCTCCGATCACCTCAAATACCGAAGGCACGAACATGCGCCAACTTGAAAGCAGCAGAAACCCAATGATGCCTGGGATAGCGCGGTTGCGAGGAGGGAGGTGAGCGTGCGGGATAGGCGATGGCCATAGTGAACAAGCCCGGTGAAAACAGTTATTACAAGCCCAAAGCCAGCATAATTGCCGAGATAGGTTCCCGAACCAATCTCGTCAATCACTCCTCCTGCGCGAATAGCCCGGGGCTAAATCTTCAACCAACCTCGCCCCAACAGAGCGAATACGCCGCCTGCAATGAGAACAAAGTAAGCAACCGCCTTTCGACAGCCTCCGCCCGAGAGGAGGGAATATCCCCGCCAACCGTGACCCCATCCTGCCCAAAACCACGGCGCGCGACAACACCCAGCCGCACGTCCCGGCTGTGCCGAACGTTCGCGTCCTCTCCCTCCCGCCTTGGAACCTCGTTTTACATCGTCCGCAAGTCGTCCATCCCTCCATTCCGGCTCAGGCCCGCGCCCAAACCCGCCCCACCCGCCCCAGCCAGCCTAACGCTCCCATTAGGCCGTGTACAACGGGGGTACAAAGGAGGCTCAAAGGGGTCTCATGCTTATTTTCCATGTGCTCCTGCCGGGCTTCCGATGTACTCCCCTTGTACATGGCTCGAAAGGACGGAGAAGGAACGGCCTCGCGGGCGGCGGTGGATGCCGGGGCGGCGGCGGGCTTCGATTTCTTAACCCTTGCCGTTTCAGCCGCTTGCTGAGATTTCAAGGTCGGCGGTGGCGGGACGATGGCGTTGTGAACCCGGCTTTGGCCTTTCCAGCCGTTCCGGGTCTGAACCACGGCGATAAATACCTTCTGCCCCGGGGCGGGTCGCCCAAACCGGGCCGCATAGAGGTCCGTGATGTCGCTTTGCCCGTTCTGACTCGGGCCCAACAGGCCCAGGTAATAGGCACGGCGGGGTTTCATCCGGCCCGCACTGCACGGCGGCTGCCCAAAGACCATAATGTCTTCATGGGCCTCCCCGACGTTGAGCCGCAGCCGAACTCCGTCTTCGGCGTCATTGACGATCTCCAGTCCGGTGACCGGGTTGGGGCCGAAGACCACCGGGGCGGGCGGTTCCTCCACCGGCGCCAGACCCAGCCCCCGCAGGGTGCTGTTGATCTGGACGCAAAACTGTTGCCCACTTAAGTGCGAATACTGCCCCATCCAGGGCCGGCTGGGAACGTGCAGCGCCGCGGCGTTCCAACGCTCGCGCTGCGCTTCGGTGAGCTTGAGGCCCCACTCCCGCGAGGAGATCCCGAAATACGACCGTGCGGCCGCTTTGCGGTTAGAAGGCCGGTCCCGGGGAACGGTGCGCCGCCGGGCGCACACGCCGAAGGGGGATTGGTAATATGTTTCCGCGCCCAGGCTGCCCGTGCGCGGAGCAGATAGTATTTTCATAACGTAGTTCCTTTTTGTTGTTTTTTTATTGTCGTTCTGTCATCGCCCCGGAGGGCGACTCGGCTTCCTGCCATTCCTTGGGCTGGAAGTCCCCGCCGCCGCCACCCCGAGCCCACGCGGGAAGGCTGGCGGGCGGGGAGGCTTCGCGCAAGGGCAATTTTTTGGGGTTGGCGGTGGCGGGCAGAATCCTTCGTTATCGGCGCCTGAGTTTCTGCAATAGCAAGCTCATTACCGCTGATCCTTTGTACGGTCGGCAGAAACTGGCCCAAACAATCGAGGCAAAAGGGCGGCAACAATCTCCTTCCGCGCAAAGCAACCAGCCTTATCTATTTCCAACAACCCGGGCCCTGGCGCACGGCCAGTTATCCTCCCCAAAGCGCTTAACCGCCGCCCAATCCGCAGCCTCGACCGCCTCGGCTTATGATCTACAAAACCAAAGACCCTGTTACATAATGGATTTCCGCACAAAGGCATTGACCGCACGGTTTTATTGCGTGATATTGCTCCGCAATTATGCGCCTGTTGACTCGTGCCATTCGCGTTGCTCCCCGCCTTGGGGCTCTGCTCATAGCCTGCCAACTAACCCATTCTGCCTACGGAGTAATCCGGGATGGAGGAATTGACCCCGCCAACCTTGGGAAGGGCGACTGGATTTACCAGTTGCACCACGCAGTCGCCCAATGCAACGGCAATGTGCCGTCGGTGACCGACGTGCCCAGCTTGATGACTTACCTCAAGAATCAGGGCATGCAATATATCATCGTCAAAGCCGGCACGGGCGGGGCGCTTTTCTCGGTTCCGGGCTACAGCCCCCAGTTCAGCAGCAGCCTGGTGGACGCCGCCCACAACGCCGGGTTGAAGATCTTCGGCTACACGCGCTCGGACGGGCTGGATATCCCCGGCGAAAGCGCCGTCGCTGATTGGGTGTTCAACCAGGGGGCCGATGGCTTTGTCTTTGACGCGGAGATCGAGTGGGAGTCCCATAACCTGCCCAACAATACCGCCAAGGCGATCCAGCTCTGCTCCATGGTGCGCTCGAACTGGCCCAACAAATTCCTGGCGCATGCGCCTTTCCCTTATATCAGCGTGCATTCCACTTTTCCGTACAAGGAATTCGGCTACTACTGCGACGCCGTCATGCCGCAGGTTTATTTCATCCAGATTGGCGTCACGCCCACGCAATGCGTGAACAAAATGAACACTGATTTCCGCAACTGGCAAAACGGCCTCTATGGGCAATGGCGTAATTCCATCAAGCCCATTGTGCCGCTCGGCCAGGGCTGGCACGGGGAGGGAACAATTACCCCGGCCCTTATCACCGAGTTTGTCGACGCGGTCAAGAACGTCGCCAACCCTGCCACCGCGGGAGGGTTCAAAGGAGTGAATTACTGGGTATGCGAACTGCATCCGGCGGCGATTTGGCCCAGCATCGCCACTAACGAGATCACCCTCTGGACCAATGCGCCGGTGGTGGCGAATGTTTCGGCGGATAATATCAATTCCACGTCCGCCACCATTACCTGGACGACCGATCAAAAATCAGACAGCGTGGTCGAATACGGCCTGGACACGAACTACGGCACCAGCGTCACGAACAGTTCGCCCATCTATGTCCACAGCGTCACCCTGAGCGGTCTGAGCCCCTACACGACTTATTATTACCGGGTTAAATCGAAGAACGCCAATAACCAAACCGGCGTCTCCGGTGTCAATGTCTTTGCGACCACGGCGGTTACGGCGCCGGACGTAATTGTGGAAAGCTACCTGCCCAACGGCGCGCTGAATTCCAACCCGCCGTACACCGATGCGGGGTTCGTGGCGTTTTCAACCTGCAAGAGCACTGCCCCGGGCCTTACCGCACCCGCGAAGGTTCAGTATGCCACCGGCGGCAGTGGAACCCCTTCGGTCACGCTGCGGCCCACTCTGCCCATCGCGGGTGGCGCCTACAAGGTTTACGTGACGCATTGCGCTACCAGTTGTTCGGCGGATTTGGTGGCGAGCATAACTCAGAGCGGGTGCTCCGGATTGCCGGCCACCACCCCGGTCTTCCAGTCGTCCTATGCCAACTCCTGGGGCTATGTTGGCCAGATGACGCTCTCCCCCGGGGAGACAATGCCAACCATCACCTTCACCAAGTCCGGCGGCACGCTCAGCGCGAGTTCCCGGATGTATAGCGACGGTTACAAGTTCGTTTACGAACCGCCGCCGCCAGTCGGGCCGTCCATCGTGACCCAACCCGCGGCCACACAGACCAACCTGCAAGGCAGCGCCGCCTCCTTTAGCGTGGTGGCCTCCGGCAGTCCGCCGCTCCATTACCAGTGGCGGCTCAACGGCACGAACATCCCCAATGCCATACTCTATACCTACACCCGCAACAATGTGCAGCCGGCGGATGCGGGCACTTATACGGTGGTGATCACCAATACGGCCGGGTCGGTCACCAGCAGTCCCTCAATTCTGGTGGTGGCCCTGCCGGCGAAAATTACGACGCAGCCAGTGGATACCACGGTCGGGATCGGCATGACTGCCCTGTTCAGCGTGACCGCCAGCGGCACCGCGCCGTTAAGCTACCAATGGCAGTTCAACGGCACCAATATTAACGGGGCAACGGCTGCCGGCCTGGCAATCTTCAACGCCCAGGCGACGGCGGCGGGCGAGTACGCGGTGATGGTGTCCAATCCGTATGACACCGTCATCAGTTCGATTGCAACCCTGACTGTGATGGACCCGTTCATCGTCACCCAGCCGCAAAATCAATCCGTGGCGGCGGGGGCCACCGCCACCTTCTCCGTCAGCGCGGTGGGTTCGCCCACCTTGAGTTATCGTTGGCGCAAAGAAGGCGTGGATCTGTTTGACGGCGGACGCATCAGCGGGGCGGCAACACCCACCCTGACTGTGGCCAATGCGCAGGCGATGGACATGGGCAATTATTCAGTCGTGGTGAGCAACTCTAACAGCCAGATAGTCAGCTCGAACGCCACCTTGCTCGGCCAATTTCCGCCGGTCATAGTATCCCAGCCGGTCAGCCAGAAAGTCGTCGCGGGCTCCTCCGCGCAGTTGACTGCCGCCGCGGTTGGTCCCGCGCCGCTCGTTTACCAATGGCGTAAGGGAGGAATTAACCTCGCGGATGGCGGCAAAATCAGCGGCGCCGCCACAGCAACCCTGACAATCTCCGACATGCAGATTGACGACTGCGGAGACTACTCGCTCTTCGTCGAAAATGCCTACGGGAACGCCACCAGCTCAAATGCGTTGGTGGGGCTGGCGCCACTGGCTGCCTGGGGCCGAAATAACTACACACAGACGGATATTCCTGCCGGGCTAAACACCGTGTCGGCAATTGCCGCCGGCTTTTACCACTGCCTGGCATTGCGGACAGACGGCCTTGTCGCCGCCTGGGGAGCCGGGATGACCAACGCGGGGGCTAATCCTCATCTCGGGCAGGCCGTGGTTCCCGACAGTCTCAGCAACGTGGTGGGGATTGCGGCTGGCTACTTCCACAGCCTCGCGCTCCGCTCCGATGGCAGCATCGCCGCCTGGGGCGCGGGCACGAATAACTCGGGAGCCAGTCCGCACTACGGCCAGGCAATGATTCCCGGCGGCTTGGGCAGTGTCCTCGCCGTTGCGGCCGGCGGTTACCACAGCCTGGCCCTCAAGGCCGATGGCACCGTGGCGGCCTGGGGAGCCGGCACTACTGCTTCCGGCAATCCGCACTATGGCCAGGCGATGATTCCCAGTGGCCTGAACAACGTAATTTCCATTGCGGCGGGCGGCTACCACAGCCTGGCCCTCAAGGCAGATGGCACCGTGGTGGCCTGGGGAGCCGGCACTACCACTTCCGGCAATCCGCACTATGGCCAGGCGATTGTCCCCAATGGACTGACCAACGTGGCGATGATTGCCGCCGGCGGCTACCACAACCTGGCCCTCAAAGCTGATGGAACGGTGGTGGCCTGGGGCGACAACAGCTACGGCCAAACCAATGTCCCCGCCGGCCTGACTAATGCCGTGGCAATTAGCGCGGGACGCTACTGCAGCCTCGCCTTGAAAGCAGACGGAACGGTGGTGGCCTGGGGCGATAATAGCTACGGCCAAACTTCCACGCCAAACAGTGTGGCCAACGTCATCGGTATCTCAAGCAGCGGCTATCACAACCTGGCGCTGGTAAACGACGGCCGCCCGTATATCACCGTGCCGCCGCGCGGCCAGGTCGCCGCCGCGAACTCCAACGTGAGCCTGACCGTCATGGCCGCGGGCGCCCCGCCGCTAAGCTACCAATGGCAGCGGAATGGAACGAATATTGACGGCGCCACCACGTCCGCGCTCCACCTGGCCGGCGTACAAAGTTCGGACGATGGGAACTATGCAGTCATCGTATCCAACGCCTTGGGCGGCGCCACCAGCCCCATTGCGGCGCTCGCGGTACTGGCGCCGCCGACCATCCTGGAGCACCCGCAAAGCCTCACGGTAAATGAAGGCGGCAACGCCACCTTTACCGTCACGGCGGCCGGAACGGCGCCGCTGAGCTATCAATGGCAGTTCAACAACGTGAGCCTCGCCGGCGCCACTGACAGCCACTACACGCGTTCCCCGGTGCAGGCAGCGCACGCCGGCATCTATGCCGTCGTCGTGTCTAATGCCTTGGGCAGCGTGACCAGTTCCAACGCCACCCTCGCCATTAGCGTGCCTCCGGGCATTATCGCCCAACCGCAAAGCGCGACCGTGATCGCCGGGACCAATATCACCTTTACTGTGACCGCCACCGGCACCGCGCCGCTGAGTTATCAGTGGATATTCGACGGCACCAACATCCCCGGAGCCACCGCCAGCAGCTACACCCGGATCAACGTGCAACCGACTGACGCCGGCGCGTATGCGGCGATCGTCACGAACGTGGCCGGCAGCGTGACCAGTTCGAACGCCCTCCTCACCGTCCTGGTGCCGCCCGTTATTATCACCCAGCCGCAAAGCATCGCCGTCGCGGCGGGCAGCAACGCCACCTTCACCGTGATCGCTACCGGCACCGTGCCGCTGGAGTATCAATGGCGTTTCAACGGCACCAACCTGGCCGCCGCTACCGACAGTGCTTATACTTGCTGGAATGTCCAGGCGGAAAATGCTGGCAGCTATTCTGTCGTGGTCTCCAATCTCGCCGGCACCGTGGCCAGCTCCGAAGCGGAACTCACTCTCATTCCATCCGCTCCGTTGCAAATTGACTGGATCCGGCTGACCCCCGGCGGCCAAATCCAGTTGCAGGTCAGCGGCGGCCCGGGCGACTACACCCTTAAGGTGACAACCAACCTGGTGAACTGGGAGGCGTTAACCAATCTGACCACCGCCGGGCCCTCCTTCCAATTCCTGGATGCCGAGACAAACCTGAGCCAACGCTACTACCGCGTGCAGCGGTTGCCTTAACCGCCCCAATCGGGAACGCCGAGGTTTCGTATCAGCGGTGCTGCCTGGCTTGCGGGAGCCGAGGCAAGGGCGAATCGCCCCTAATTCATGCGCTATGGGTAAAAAAAGTGAGCGGCCCTTTGTCGGGCCGCTCCGCGTAGTGCCACTTGGCTCGCCTCCTATTCGAGCCATAGTCGTTTCATGCATCTATCTATACTATAAGCCCTCTGGCGGCTATGGGGTGTTCACCCCATGAGAGGCAAACCCGCCTATGGGCGGCACGCCCGGCCTCTGAACCCGGCCGGTTGTTTCCCCACTCGCCGGAACCAGTTGCGCTGGAGAATTTGCTGTTAATTGGCCCCGGTTGCCTTTAGTCTATTGCCCGTTGCGCCATTGCCCAACATGCCTATGACTCCAAGCCCACGGCTAATCCGGCAGCAGATGCGCGCCGGGATTCTTTTTCTGCCACGTTTGATGATACTGGCCGCCATGGCCGGTGCTTACCTGCCAAGCCCCGGCGTCGTGCAAGCCGCCACCCCACCCATCACCCGCCCCAACATCATCGTCCTCCTCACCGACGACATGGGCTGCGGCGATCTGGGTTGTTATGGCGGCGACCTGGTTCCCACGCCCAACCTTGATCGCATGGCGCGGGAAGGCATCCGCTTCACGCAATACTACGCGGCTTCGCCCATCTGCTCGCCGTCCCGCACGGGGTTGCTCACCGGAATGCATCCCGCCCGCTGGCGCATCACCAGTTTCCTGCAAACACGCCAGGGCAACCACGCCTGCGAACAAGCGGATTTCCTGGACCCCAGTGCTCCTTCGCTGGCGCGCGCTCTCAAAGCCGCCGGGTATGCCACTGGCCACTTCGGCAAGTGGCACATGGGCGGTGGCCGCGACGTGACCAACGCCCCCCCTTTCCCAGCCTATGGTTTTGATGAACATGCCAGCACCTACGAAAGCCCGGATCCGCATCCAGACCTCACCGCTACCAACTGGATCTGGTCGGCGCAGGACAAAGTCCAGCGCTGGGACCGCACCGCCTACTTCGTGGATCGGACCCTGGACTTCCTGAACCGTCATCGCGGCCAACCCTGCTACGTCAACCTTTGGCCGGACGACGTTCACACCCCCTGGGTGCCCAACCGGGAACGACTCAGCGAATTTCCCAACGGCGCCCAGACCGAGCGCAACTTCATCGGCGTGATGGCTGAATACGATCGCCAGATTGGGCGGTTGCTGGCCGGGTTAAAGGAATTGGGCCTGGACGAAAAAACGCTGCTCATCTTCACGAGCGACAACGGCCCCCTGCCCACTTTCCGGGGCCGCCGCACGGCAGGCTTGCGCGGAAGCAAGCTCAGCCTCTACGAAGGCGGCATCCGCATGCCGTTTCTAGTGCGCTGGCCCGGGCAAGTCCCGGCCGGGCGCACTGACGACCAGACCGTGCTGAGCGCGTGGGACCTCTTCCCCAGCCTGTGCGCGCTGGCAGGCGCGCCTCTGCCCGCCGGCGCTGCCCTGGACGGCGAAAACCTCAGCCCGGCTTTGCTGGGCCGCCCGGTCGCCGCCCGCGCAAAGGCGCTTTTCTGGGAATACGGCCGAAATGAACATGCCTTCGCCTATCCAAAAGGAACCAACCGCAGTCCGAATGTGGCTATCCGCGAAGGCGACTGGAAATTGCTGCTCAACGCCGATGGCCGTCAACGCGAACTCTACAACGTGGCCACCGATCCCGGGGAAACGACCAACCAGGCGGCCGCACACTCGGCCCTGGCCGACCGCCTGGGCGCCAAGGCTCTGGAATGGCGAAAATCCCTTCCCCGCCCCGCCTCCGCTTCCGCCCAATCATCACAGCCGGACATCGTCCTCATTATGTCCGACGACATGGGATTCTCCGACCTGGGATGCTACGGCAGCGAGATTCGCACGCCCAATCTGGACGCCCTGGCCAAAGAGGGGTTGCGCTTCACCCAGTTCTACAACACCGCGCGCTGCTGCCCCACCCGGGCCAGCCTGCTAAGCGGACTTTATCCCCACCAGGCCGGCATGGGGCACATGACCGGGCATGGCAGCGGGCGCGAAGACGGATACGCCGGCGACCTGAACCGGCGATGCGTGACCATCGCCGAAGCCCTGCGCCCGGCCGGCTATCGCACCTACCTGAGCGGAAAATGGCACGTGGCAAACATTATTGCCCCCACCGGCCCCAAGGACACCTGGCCGCTTCAGCGCGGCTTCGACCGCTTCTACGGCACCATTACCGGCGGCGGCAGCTTCTACGATCCCACCACGCTCTGCCGCGGCAATACCTATATCACCCCCGATAACGATCCCGAATATCGCCCCACCCGCTTCTACTACACCGATGCCATCAGCGACAACGCCATCACTTTCATCCGCGACCACGCCCGCGATCACTCGGCCCAGCCCTTTTTCCTCTACGTGGCCTATACCGCCGCGCACTGGCCCATGCACGCGCCCGCCGAGGAAATCGCCAAATACCGGGGCCTCTACGACGGCGGTTACGGCCCCATCCGCGCCGCGCGCTTTGCCCGGCTCAAGGAACTGGGGCTGATTGACCCGGCCTGGCAACTGCCGCCGCCGGCCGAAGACTGGGATGCCGTCACCAACCGGGCCTGGGAAAGCCGTTGCATGGAAGTGTATGCGGCGATGGTGGATCGGATGGACCAGGGCATCGGACGAATCGTCGCCGAGCTGAAACGGCAAAATCGCTTCGACAACACGCTCCTTCTCTTCCTGCAGGACAACGGCGGCTGCGCCGAACCCATGGGGCGCAAATCCAACGCCGACGAAATCAAAACCATGACCTGCCAGCCTATGGCCCCGGATGAACTCCAAAAAAAGATTTGGCCGCCGATGCAAACCCGCGACGGGCGCCCCGTCCGCACCGGCCCGGAGGTCATGCCCGGCCCGGAGGACACTTACGTCGCCTATGGCCGCGGCTGGGCCAATGTCTCGAACACTCCCTTCCGCGAATACAAACACTGGGTCCACGAAGGCGGCATCGCCACCCCCCTGATTGTCCATTGGCCCCGGGGCATCGCTTCCTCGCGCCGCAACCAACTCGTCACCCAGCCCGCCCACCTGGTTGACCTCATGGCCACTTGCGTGGATGTGGCAGGCGCTGTTTACCCCGCCGAAAAAGACGGCCAGAAAATCCAGCCCCTGGAAGGCGTCAGCCTGCGTCCGGCCCTGGACGGAAAACCCCTCCACCGCGCACAGCCCCTCTGCTGGGAACACGAAAGCAACCGCGCCATCCGCGACGGCCAATGGAAGCTCGTGGCCAAGGCCGGCCAGCCGTGGGAACTCTACGACCTCACCGCCGACCGAACGGAAATGAACGACCTGGCCGACCGCTACCCGGACAAGGTCAAGGAATTATCCGCCCGCTGGGAGGCCTGGGCCGCGCGCGCCAATGTTCTGCCCCTCGGTTCCTGGCGGGGCAAGCGGGCTGCGAAATAATCCCTCTCGCCGGGCCGCTTGAAAACGCCGCGCCGCGGCCTGGGCTTTGATTTGACTTTTCCGCCCGGGAGCGAAACAATTCTGCGCGGATTGACTGCGGCCACATAAATCGAAGCTATGAAACAAGCAAAACGCCCTAAATATAAGCGCATCCTTCTGAAACTGAGCGGCGAAGCCCTGGGTGGCCCCACCGGCCTGAACATCAATCCGCAAGCGGTGCGGAGCATGGCCGGGCAAATCCGCGCCGTGCGGAAGCTCAAGGTGCAGATCGTTATCGTTGTCGGCGGCGGAAATATCTTTCGCGGGCTTAGCGGCAGCAAACGCGGCATGGATCGCACCACCGGCGATTACATGGGCATGCTGGCGACCATCATCAACGCGCTGGCGCTGCAGGACGCGCTGGAAAAGCTGAAGGTGCCCACCCGCGTCCTAAGCGCCATCAGCATCTCGCAGGTCGCCGAGCCCTTCATCCGCCGTCGCGCCGTGCGCCACCTGGAAAAAGGCCGCGTCGTCATCTTCGCCGGCGGCACCGGCAACCCGTATTTCTCCACCGACACCACGGCTGCCCTGCGCGCCAACGAGATCGGCGTTGACGTGGTGCTCAAGGCCACCAAGGTGGACGGCATCTACGACGACGACCCCCAGAAGAATCCGAAGGCAAAGCGTTATTCGCAAATCTGCTACTCCGACGCGCTGCGGCAGCGGCTCAAGGTGATGGACTCCACGGCCTTCTCCTTGTGCATGGACAACAAAATGCCGATCATCGTGTTTAACTTCTCCCAGCCGAACAACCTCAAGCGGATTATCCTGGGCGAACAAATCGGCACCCTTGTGGCGGACTGAGCGCGCGCGGCTGCCCGGCGCCGGCTCCACCCCGGCGCGACATCCGGCCCCCTTCCCTGCCTTTCCCCGCAAAAATGATATTTCGTTCACGCGAAGACGCAGGGCTCAAACTGGCAAATCTGCTGCAAACGCAGGCAGTTCAAGCCGACCTGGTACTGGGGCTGCCTCGCGGCGGGGTAATCGTGGCCGCCCAAGTGGCGCGAGCTCTCCGCCGGCCCCTGGGCGTGATCACTGTCCGCAAAATCGGGCACCCCTGGAACCGTGAATTTGCCGTCGGCGCGCTGGCCGAAGGCGACATAACCCTGCTCGATGAACGCGCAGTCGGCCCCAACCCGCGAGTTCGCGCGGAGCTGGCGGCCGTCCTCGAAGAGGAAAAAGAACGTCTCCGCGCCTGCCAGGCGCAATTCCATCCCGAGGGCGCCCCGGTCCTGGCGGGCAAGGCCGTTCTGCTCGTGGACGACGGCCTCGCGACCGGCGCCACAACCGAGGCCGCGGTCTTGTCAGCCAAGGCGCGCAAGGCCGGCTTTATTGTCGTGGCCGCGCCCGTAGCTTCGTCCGGTGCGGTCAGCCGCCTCGCCCAGGTGGCCGACGAAGTGCGCGTGCTGCATGTGGACCCGGACTTTGCTGCCGTGGGCCAGTACTATGAGTCCTTTGCGCAAAACACGGACGAGGAAGTGCTGGCCGTGCTGCGAGCCGCCACGCAGTCTCACCCGCGCTGACCCGCCCATGCTGCGCTTCCGTCCCCGCAAACCGGCCGCCCTTCATTATGCCTGAGTTGCCCGAAGTTGAGGTGCTGGTTCGCCACCTGGCGCCGCTCTTGAAAGGACGCCGGATTGGCGTCGTCCAGGTTCGCCTGGCAAAGGTGGTGCGGCCGGATTCCCCACGCCGTTTCGCCCAGGCATTGCGTGGCGCCAGGTTCCGCGCGGTGTCACGCCGGGGGAAATACCTTTTGTTCCACCTCCGGCCGGCCGGGCAAGGCGGGGCATTAACGCTGACCGGTCACCTGGGCATGACCGGGCGAATGTATTTGCTGCCAGCCAAAACGCCGTTGCCGCGGCACGCGGCGGTGGTTCTGGGCCTGGGGCGGCAGAACTTTATCTTCGAGGATTCGCGCCGCTTCGGACGGTTGACCCTGGCGGCGGCCCCGCGGCGGAACCTCGGGCCGGAGCCTCTGGAAAGCGCCTTTGCGCTGCGGCCCTTCGTCGCGGCTCTGCGGCAGTCCCGGCAGGCCATCAAGGTCAAGCTGCTGGACCAATCGCTGCTTGCCGGCGTGGGAAACATTTATGCCAGCGAGGCTCTCTTTCGCGCGGGCATCGCGCCGGCGTTGCCGGCCCGGCGCCTGAGCGAAAGCCAGGTCAGGCGGCTTCGGCTCGCTATTCGCGCCGTGCTCCGGCAGGCCATTGCCGGCGGCAGCACCGTGCCGCTCAATTACACCGGCCAGGGGGCATCCGACCGGCTGTTTTACTTTGGCCGCGCCCCTGGCGCGCCGGATTACTACGAGGAGCGTTTGCAGGTGTATGACCGGGCAGGCCAGCCTTGCCCGCGCTGCAAGACCCCCATTCGGCGGCGCGTGCAAGCGGCCCGCAGCACCTATTATTGCCCGCGCTGCCAGCGCGCCTGAATGGGCCCCCAACGGGAACGCCCGCCGGTTGGCGCGTGACCGCCGCCAAATTCGCGGCTGGCGGCCCTTCGTGATCCCGCTACTCGCCCGCCGGGCTCACTTGCAGCTTATCCAGAAGCAGGCGTTTTCCTTTGGCGCGTGAGTCCGGGGTGAGGCAGGTGAACTTCAGCGCATGCGCCCCGGCCGCCAGGTTGCCCTCGCCAGCCAGCGTCTCGAACAGCCCGGGAATCGCCCCCGCCTGGAACAAGTCCACAGGCTCGCCGGGCTTCAGGTCATCCACTTGCAGCGTGAAGGCCCCGCCGGCCTCCCCGCGCGCCAGCCGAACCGTGACCCGGTGCCGTCCGGCCTGGGAAACCGTGAACGGCACGGTGAGGATGTCGTTGGTCTTTCCCGCTTCCCATTGCAGCGCATAGCGCTCGCTAAACAGGTCGCCCCAGAATTCCATGCCCGCCTCCTGAACGGTGCCGCCCGTGGCAACCGCGTCGTCCACCAGGTTCTCGGCCTCCCACCGGCCCCCGCCCTGGTCGCGCGCCCGCAAATAGTACGGCAACCGGTCTTTGACCGCGGGTAACGCCGCACGGACCGCCGGCCGCCCCGTCTGGTACCAATACGCCACGCTGGAATACCAATCCGCCCGCTCGTTCCCCTGCCAGCCATGCTCGATCTCCACCCGCACCGACTTGCGGAACGGCACCGGGTCGGCAACGTGATAACGATACACGTTCCACAGGTCGCCCGGTTTCCAGGCCTCGGGCCAGCGCCACTGGGTGAGGGCCTTGTCCTTCAAATCGGGCGTGCAATGCTCCAGCACGCCTTGCGCGTTGAACCGCGCCCGCAAAGGCGCGCCAAACTGCGGATACGAAAACTCGTGGCTATAGCACCAGGCCCCGCCAAAATCGTCCTCCGAACCCGTGCCGGCCAGCGAAGGCCGGGCCTCCCCGTCCACATGGATGGCGATGTCGCCCTCGCCCCACCAGCTTTCGTCCCGCTGCTCAACCGACAGGTTGCACCCCGCGAAATGGCCCCGCCCGCCATCGGTTTCCAGAATCAGATAAGGCTTGCCTTTCACCGGCGGGAACTCCTGCCGGTAAGCGGCAAAGAAATGCAAATCGTCCGGCAGCGGCTTCGCCAGCGTCCGGTAATCAATCTGAAAGTAAAGCGCGCTGCAATCCTGGGCCCCCTCGTTGGACACCACCAGCCGCGCCGTCTTCGCGAACGGCATGGGCCAGTAACAGTTAAGCCCGCCATGCGTGCCCACCGCCAGCGGCTGGCTGGCGTAGGCATAAGTTTGCGCGTGCCCCAGCCCAAAGAAATCGCCCAGCGGCGCCTCCACGCACGGCTCGGGCAAATCGTCAAAGTAGATGCGCAGCACCAGTTTCCGCAGCCCGCTCCGCGACGGGTATAAATGCGTGAACCAGATATGGGTCACGATCCCCGGCCCCGGCAACTCCGCCAGCGTCAGCGACTTGCCCGCCTCCACCCGGCGCATGTCCAGGTTTCCGCCGCTGGGGTCCGCGCTCGAAACCCGCCGCGCCGTGTAATCCTGCACCCGCAGCAAATGATCCAGGCCCTCACCATAAACCGCCGGGCAAAACGCCAGCGACGCCAGCAAAGCCGCCGCGGCTACTGTATTGAGTTTAATCATGCGCCAGCATGGCGCCAAAACCCGCCCGTACGCAAGCCTTGCCTGATCCGCCGGGTCGCGCCCGGGGATCACCTTACAAAGATTGCGCTCTCCGAAAGCCTGGATTGCCGGGGGCGTCCGCGCTCCCGCCCTGGCGGGCCTACTTCAGCCGGGCCAGCGTTTCTTTGATCCGATCGAAGTTGGGCAGGTCCTTCGGCGTCGGGGTCTGCTCGCTGTATTGCACCACGCCGTGCTTATCAATAACAAAGGCCGCGCGCGCGGAGGTGTCGCCTATCCCGAGCAGCATGGGAAACAGGACGTCGTATTTCTTCGTGACTTCCTTGTTCAGGTCGCTGGCCAGGGTAAGCCCGATTTTCTCCTTTTGCGCCCAGGCCTCCTGCGCGAAGGGCGTGTCCACGCTAATGGCGATGACGTCCGCGTTGAGGCTGGCATAGGCATTGAGTCCGTTGGTGATGTCGCACAGTTCCTGCGTGCAAACGCCGGTAAAAGCGGCGGGAACGAAGAGCAGCACGGTGTTCTTCCGGCCGAAGTTGGCACTGAGCTTAACATCCACCAGGCCGGAGGCTTGCTTGGACTTGAGCGTGAAATCAGGTGCTTTGGAACCTACTGGTATTGGCATATTTATACTTTGTTAATGATTGAGTTTATCTATTGGATAAACAGGTAAGCCGGGTTGGGCCGCCTGTCAAACGGCAAGACGGCCAAAAGCGCGGCTAAAGCGCGCCTGGCTACCCTCTTCGCCGACTTTTATGCTCCATTCCCGGCCCTCCGGCGAACTGTGCCATTTTGGCACACTTCAGCCCTGGCGCTAATGGCCGTAATCACCCTCGTACGGCCCCCCTCCAAAGGCGAAAACAAGCCCTTTCCCCAACCAACCAAACCGGCAACCCTCCCCAACCAGCGTTTCCCCTGCCAGCTCTCCAATTCCCTCCATTTCCCGTCATTTTCCCGCCCCAATGCGCCGTGTACAAGGGGTGTACACCGGATGCTCACCGGATGCACATAGGGTTTTAGCTGGTACACCCGTTGAGCATCCGGTGTACACCCCTTGTACACGACGCATTGGGAGCCCTAAATGAGCCTGGGAATGAGGTAATTTAAGGAAAACCGGGGGTTGCGCTGGCCGGAAGCGAATCGAGCCTATTGGGGCGGATATTCACTGGAATATCCCAAAACCGGGAGTTGACCCGGAAAGGAGGGGTTCCTAAGCGGTTTTGCCACGACGAAAGCAGACCTGACCTCGGCCTCCTGATGGTTGGCGTTTCTCCGGGTATTGCGCCCCCACCTCGCAATCTGTAAAGCGCCGCAGCCGAATCCGCATCACCTGGGATGGACTGGGCAGGGGGCGAGTTTCCGCCGTAATAATCCCCCAAGCCTGACCAGCCTCGACTATACTGACTCGTCCACCAGTTCGGGAACGTCTCCCGCCTTTCGAGGAACTGCCATCATCCCGCCCGGCCTTCCCCTGCCTCCACGCGGCGGCTAACACCGCGCTTGACCTCCCGTTTCGAGCGCAAGGGCGTCACTCTTTCGTGAAAGGCTTCCCTTGCCATGCAGCCCTGTCTAATATCCTGCCCCAATGAAGACGCTGACAACCTTTCTGGTTCTAGCGACACTGGCGCTCTGCGCCTTTGGCCGCGAGGCGCAGGCGGCCGCCCAAGTCCCCGCGCCTGCCAGGACCTATCGCAACCCGCTGCTGCCCGAGCGCGAAATAGCCGATCCTTTTGTCCTGCGGTTCAACGGCCAATATTATCTTTATTCGACCACCGATAGCCGGGGTTACGAGGTGTTTGTGTCCGAAAATCTGGTGGACTGGAAGAACAAGGGGCGCGTGTTTCGCGACCCGCGCGGCGGGAATTGGGCCCCGGAGGTGTTTCATAACCAGCGCGGCGATGGCAAATTCTACCTCTACTACACCGACAACATCGGCGGCCCCAGGCGCGGTCCGCTGGAAAAGCAGATTGGCGTGGCGGTGGCAGACAGCCCGCTCGGCCCTTTTATTGATCAGGCGGTGCTGGCCACGCACTCAATTGACGCCCATCTGTTTCAGGACGATGACGGCAGGCTCTTCCTTTACTACGTGGATTTAAACGAAGGCTTCAAGATTATGGTTCAGCCCATGGCCGACCCGATCCGCAAGGTAAACGAACCCAAAGTTGTAATCCGGCCAACCGTGGAATGGGAGAGGCGCAGCGGCGAGGTGACGGAGGGGCCGTTCATGTTAAAGCACAATGGAATCTACTACCTGATGTACTCCGGCTCCGGGGCCGACACTCCCAATTACGGCATTGGCTACGCCACGTCCAAATCGCCCACCGGTCCGTTTGTGAAATACGCGGGCAATCCCATCGCCCAGCGCGGCGGCAAGGTGTCGGGGCCGGGACATCATTGTGTGGTGAAAGGCCCGGACGGAAAGCTCTGGATGCTCTACCACCAGAAGTGGGATACCGAGGTGAACTGGCGCCGCTTTCTGGCGCTTGATCCGCTGTGGTTCGACAGCCAGGGTGTCCTGCATGTGAAAGTCACCCGCGACACGGACCAACCGGCCCCCGGCATCCCCGCCAAATAAGCAACACGCGCCAGCCGCCGATTTGGCCCTCAAGGAGCCTTGTTTTGCAAGGCTCCCGTCCCCCCGGCTTATACCGGGCGGCTACGCCGCAGGCTGCTTCAACTCGTTCCTGGCCTCTGCAACGATCTTCTCCAGGCGGCGGCCGTATTCGACGTAGTTCTGGCGCATGGCCGCTTCGTTGGCGGCCTTGGCCTGGGCGTCGTGGAAGACGACAACCATGTGCGGCTCGATGGATAAGCCTCCGTTGTAGCCGCGCGACAGGGCGTCCTTGAGAATGTCGCGCACTCGGGCCCGCCCTTCGCCGGGCCAGTTGTAGTCCGCGTCGTCCTTTGCGGGATTCCAGGTGGCGTCCTTAACGTGGATGTGGGCGACATGATCGCGCACGTGCGTCCAGAACTCCCACGGGTCCTGTTTGGGCCAGGGCTTTGGCTTGGAACGATCGGGATTGAAGATGGGGTTGGCGGTGTCGAAGACCCATTTGAGGCCGGGACACTTGTCGAGGAGTTCGAGGGCGTGCTGCCAACTCATACCGCCGTAGTTCATGCAATTCTCGTGGACGGGCTGAAGACCGGCGTCGAGGAAGCGGTCGGTCACTTCCTTCACCCGGCGAAAGACCTCGGCCGGGATCACGCACGCGTCGTCTTCCGGCTTGAAACTCATGATGCGGACGTATTTGGCCCTGGCGCGCTGCATGCGCGGGATGGCACGCTTGACTTCCGCAAGGGTGATGTCGAAGGGATCGCTCAGCTTCTTGGCCCAGTTCATGATGGTGGAGCCGAAGCAATAGGCGTTTATGCCCGCCGCCTCCAGCTTGCGAACGGCGAGGTCAAACGCCACGTCCGGTATGTCGTGGAAGTTGGCCTTGGCAAAGCCAGGGACTTCGACGCCCCGGGGCTCAAGGAGTTTCCAGCCCAGTTCCTGGGTGGCCTGGATCTGGCCGTCTATGTTGTTAGCGGCTTCATCGCCGATGCCCATGTATTTCATATCATTTACGAATCTAAAACGGACACTCTGAAAACGAACCTGCTGGGTATTCGCAATCGGCACCCCGGCTCGAAGGAATCTCGCCGAAACGCATCATAAACGAACAACCAGCCAGCCGGTTCGATAGGCGGCCGGTTGCGTCCGCTATATGATAATCCGGCCGCTGCCGCGGGCTGACCCTCAAGTGTTCAAAGACCAATAGCAACTTGCGCCTTGCGGGCGCGATAGGGCACAAAGCCCAGGAATACGGCTTCGTCGAGCACCGGTTTCCAGGCTTCCCCTGGCGGCCCTCAGGCCCAAGCACCTCGCGAATGTATTGGGCCTTATCCCGGCTGACCTTTCGCCGTCATCCAGGCGCTTCATCCATTCGGGCCACCGGGTCCGACAGGCAGGATCATCAGCCCCGGCCCCGCACGGCAAGCAAGCGGATGCGAAGAATCGCGCCGCTTCTGCCGCCCGGCCCATGCGGGCTTTGATTCCCGGGATGCTCATGCGCGACACCCTAACTCCTCTGCCCCGATTGACAAGCTGTTTTCTTACCGCCGGAAGGACTTGGTGAAGTCCTCATTAGCGATTGCCACTACCTTCTTCTTCACCTTTGACGCTGCGATCAATTGGTTCAGCTTCTTCTCGTAGGCCCGGCTGTCCATGGGCAACTCCAGCGTTTTCCCCAGGAGCGAGGAAAAGAGGATCGCGTTGGCCAGTTCGACGGAATGGATGCCTTCCGGGCCCGGCGTAATCAGCGGCTCGCCGTCGAGGATGGCGTTGATGAAGTTCTGCATCAGGACCGCGTGGCCGTTGGGAGAAGGGCCGAAGGGGATTTCGACGTGCCAGACCTCGGGCTTGGCGAAGCCGAGCCTGGCCGTGCGGCTGAACTCGATCATATCCACCTCGTTGCGCTCCAGGGTGAGCTTGTCCGCTTCGAGCAGCAGTTTGCCGCGCGTGCCAGCGATCTCGAAGCGGTTGGTGCCGGGGGACTCGCCGGTGGAGGAGACGAACGTGCCGGTGGCGCCGTTCGGATATTCAAGGTAGGCGGAGACATTGTCCTCGACCTCGATCTGATGGAAGCGGCCGAGCTGGCAGAATCCGCGCACGCGGGCCGGCATGCCGAGCAGCCATTGCAGGGTGTCGAGGTTGTGGAGGCATTGGTTGAGCAATACGCCCCCTCCCTCGCCCTTCCATGTGGCGCGCCAGCCACCGCTGGCGTAGTAGGCCTCGGTGCGGAACCAATCCGTCATGACCCAGCTCATGCGCACGATCTCGCCCAGTTCGTTGTCCTGAATGAGCTTGCGAATCTTCAGGTAACGCGGCTCGGTGCGCAGTTGGAACATGGCGGCAAATACCAGCCTGGGCTTTGTCTTATGCACGGCGATCAGCCGCTCCGCGTCGGCTTTGTGGGCGGAGATGGGCTTCTCGACCATCACGTGCAACCCTTGTTTAAGGGCCGCAATCCCGAGGGTGGTATGCTGGTAATGCGGGGTTGCAATGATGACCGCATCCACGAGGCCGGAGCGGATTAACTCCTCCCCGCCGATGAAGGTTTTCAGCGGTTTGTATTTCTCCAGCTTGGCCGAGGCGGTATCTGACACCGCTACCAGTTCCGCCCGGCTGATTTTGCCGGCGGTAAGATAGTTAAAATGGTGCTGGCCAATGTTGCCCAACCCGATAAGTCCCAAGCGCACGTGCTTCATACGAAAGAGCTTAACACAGGATTGCCGCTTGCCGAGTGAAATAGTGTAAGCCCCGGCGCGCGCAACGGCCCGGCCCCCGCATCCGTGCCGGGCTTATGCCGGTCACATCAGCCATGACAGTATCGGGGCAAAAATCAAGCTGGGCAGGTAATCGGCCAGTTCGATTTTCTTCAAGTCAAGGATTACCATTCCCACACAGAAGACCAGCAGTCCGCCTGCCGCATTGACCGGGTCCACCAGGCTGTGGGCCTCCAGAAAAGGTTTAAGCCCATGCAGACACAACAACGTAATCGTGCCCTGAAAAGCCAGCACCGGCAGGGCAACCAGCAACACCCCCCAGCCGAACACGAGAGTAAACCCCATCGTGGCCAGGCCATCCATTACCGCCTTCACCGCGAGGGGGTAATAGTAGCCGCTCAAACCGTCTTGCACCGAACCCAGGATGGCCAATGGCGCGACGCAATAGAGCGCGGCGCAGGTCTTGAACCCCTCGCCCAGGCGGCCCGGCGCGGCAGGTCGGGCCGCGGCTATGCTCTCGCGCGCCTTTTTCCCCACCCGGTTCGACATCTTCTGCAGACGCAGCAATCGCCCGGTTAACTTCCCCAGCATTAGCGCCAGCACAACAATGAGAAGCTGCCGGAGGATTTGCCACAAGGACCCATTTAGACTGGTCCAGGTCAGCCGCAGACCATAGAAAATGGCGAAGACCCCCAGCGCAACCTTGAAAAAGGATTCCCGCGCCGGGGAGAAAGGCTTGCGCCGCGCCAAACCAATCGCGCCGCCAAGCAGAATCCCCGCAACATTCAGAGCTGTGCCGATCATTCAAGACAGGCTAGCGGCTATAATCCAAAGTCCAAAGCCCAAAGTCTCTTTCGGAAGCGCCTGCGTGTGGTCTTACGGCGAAAAGACTCCGGCAAGAACGAGATGAGATTGGCGGGCTCAGAATACTCCTCGTGCGATGCTAATCCCCGACGAACCGCCTCCTCAAAAAAATTGATAATAACGCGGCCTTGACGGCTTTGGCCATTCAGCGGCATAGTTATCAGGCTCCTAACGCAAACGCATAAGCGTTGACTTTGAGCGCAAGGGTCCGACGGTGGGTGCCGTCGGAGGATAAGTCCGAATGGTCGGGCCGCCATCGGGATAATCAGACGACTCGACGCCGATGCGGCCGCAAACAGCGCGCGCCCGCGGCAGAGACGCAAAACGCAAACAACCATGCCTGACTTTTTTCAAACCGGCGCCATCGCCACCCTGCATCGGCTGGGGCGCCCCGACGTTGCCCGGCTCGAGCATGAGTTGGAGCGATTTGCAGCCGAATCGCCGATTACGTTGGTATTGCCGTGCCACATCAAAGAACTCGGCACGCGCGCGTTGGCGCGGATTGTCCGCGAACTCAAGAACGTTTCCTACCTCAAGCAAATTGTGGTGGGCATCGATGGCGCGACCCGCGCGGCTGATTTCCAGCGAGCCTGCAAATTCTTCGCCCAGTTGCCGCAACGCCCGATGTTATTGTGGAACGACGGGCCTCGGCTGTCAGCGCTATTCCAAAAACTTGAGGAAGCCGAGTTGAGCGCCGGGCCGGGCGGCAAAGGGCGCAATATTTGGATCTGCTTCGGCTATGTGCTGGCCAGCGAACAGGCGCGCGTGGTCGTGGTGCATGATTGCGATATCCTGACCTACAGCCGGGAGTTGCTGGCCCGGCTAACTTACCCGGTGGCGCACCCCAGCCTGGGCTTTGATTTCTGCAAAGGCTATTACGCCCGCGTCACTCACCAGTTGAATGGCCGCGTGATGCGCCTGCTGGTCACGCCGCTTCTGCGGGCGCTCAAAAGCATTATCGGCCAGCATCCCTACCTGGTCTATATGGATACCTTCCGCTATCCGCTGGCCGGTGAGTTCTCAATCCATACCGACCTGGTCCGGCGCGTGCGCATTCCCTACGATTGGGCGGTGGAGGTGGGCACCCTGGCCGAGGTGTTTCGCAACGCCGCGCCCCGCGCGATTTGCCAGTCGGAATTATGCGAAAATTACGACCACAAACATCAGGAGCTTTCGCCGCGCGACACCGCCAAGGGGCTTAACAAGATGGCGGTGGATATCACCAAATCTTTCTTCCGCCGGATGGCCGCCGAAGGCATCAAACTGGATGTGGGGTTGTTTGACACCCTTTTGAGCGCCTACTTGCGCCAGGCCGAAGACTCGCTTCGATTCTATGGCGCCGATGCCGCCGTCAATGGCTTGTCGTTTCCGCGGCATGAGGAGGAAAAAGCGGTGGCCACATTCGTGCGCAGCATCCAAATTGCGGAAAAGGCTTTCCTGGAGGACCCGCTGTCGACTCCGCTGATTCCCAACTGGAACCGCGTGCAATCCGCCCTGCCCAGGTTCTTTGATGGGTTGAACGCTGCGGTTCGGCTGGATAATACGCATTGAATGGCGGCATTATGATGCTCGACCGTTCAACTGGCAGCGGCAAACCAGCGCGCACCTGCCGGCATTTTGGGTAAGCCGTAGCGCATGACTTCACAGTTCCGCCAGTATCTGGATTTCCTCTATGGACGGGAGGGCGCCGCTGCTTCCATGCGGCAACTGTCCGTACTGCTAAAATCCTGGCCGCGACAGACGCTCGGCAGATTCCGCCGCACGGTAAAGCCACTCGCCGAGCACGATATCCTGCTCATCACCTATGCTGACCAATTGCGAGAACCCGGGGAGGCGCCGCTGCGGACGCTGGCTCGTTTCTGCAAATCACATTTGCAAGGTTTGATTAGCGGCGTGCATATCCTGCCTTTTTATCCCGCGTCATCAGATGATGGATTTGCTGTAAAAGACTACTTCGCGGTGGACCCGGCATTCGGCTCGTGGAATGACGTGGCGCGCCTTGGGCAGTCGTTTGATTTGATGTTCGACGCTGTCGTTAATCACCTTTCGGCGCAAGGGGAATGGTTCCGCCGTTTTCAGCGCGATGATCCTCAATTCCGGGATTTCTTTATAACGGTCAAGGGACAGCCGGACTTGTCGCAGGTCGTGCGCCCACGCACCCTGCCGTTACTTACGGAATTTCCCACTGCGCGCGGGCGGCGCCGGTTATGGACGACTTTCAGCGCCGACCAGGTGGATCTGGATTACCGGAATCCCCGCGTACTGCTGGCCGTATTGGAAGTGCTGCTGTTTTACGCGGCACGCGGGGCGCGGTTCATCCGGCTGGATGCCATCGCTTTTCTCTGGAAGGAAATCGGAACAACTTGCCTGCACCTGCCGCAAACACACGCAATCGTCCAGCTTATGCGTGCGGTATTGGATAAAGCGGCTCCGCATGTGCGACTCATCACCGAAACCAACGTGCCGCACGCTGAAAATGTTTCTTACTTTGGAAACGGCGCCAACGAAGCTCAGTTGGTCTATAACTTCGCTCTGCCGCCGCTGGTGCTGCATAGTTTCGCCACCGGCAACGCGGTGAAACTGACTCGCTGGGCGCAGTCATTAACATTGCCGTCGGACCGGGTGGCGTTCTTCAACTTCCTGGCCTCGCACGACGGCATCGGCCTGAATCCGGCGCAAGGCATCCTCGCCAAGGCAGAAATTGAGGCACTGGCACGCCGCGCCCTGGCGCACGGCGGCTTCCTTTCATTCAAGGAGTTGCCGGACCACACGCAGGTTCCTTACGAGTTGAATATTAATTATCTCGATGCCCTGTCGAACCCGCGGCGAGGTGAACCTGCCGAATTGGCCGCCCGCAAGTTTCTCACGGCGCATGCCATTCTGCTCAGCCTGCAAGGAGTGCCGGGCATTTATTTCCACTCGCTTCTGGGTTCACGGGGCGACCGGGCCGGCGCGGAAACCAGCGGCTTGAAACGGCGCATCAACCGCGAGAAGTTGGCTCGCGCGCAATTGGAAAGCGAGTTGGCCGAAGCAGGCTCCCTGCGAGCCTGCGTTTTTGGCGGATTGAACAAGCTGCTGCGTATTCGCCGCCAACACCGCGCATTTCACCCCCAGGCGGCGCAGCGGGTGCTGGCGGGCGATCGGCGTTTGTTTGCCGTGTATCGGGCTTCGCTCGATGGCCGTCAACGGTTGCTGTGTTTGCACAACGTTACCAGCCAAACGGTTTCCGCCTCTCGCCTGGTGCAAGCGGCTGAGTGCGCCCCTTTCTGGACTGAACTGATCTCCGGCGACCGCTATCAGCCGGCAAACGTACGGCTCAAGGGATACCAGACCCTTTGGCTGCGCGCGGAAGACAAATAATCGCGCCCGCTAAACTCCTTCTCCAAACAGGTTGGAAATGCGGGCAGCCAGTTTGCGCCGCGCCACAGAATAAGAGAAGTATTTCACGCCCAGAGCGTAGTTGGTGCGCGCCCACTCTGCCGCCAGCGCCTGGTCCTCCAAGACGGCCCGGGCTTGTTCGACCACCTCCCGGGTCACCAACTGTGGCATCTCGATGGTTTTAAACCCCAGCGGATCAATATCGCGCGCATACACGGCGTAAGTGTTTACGACTACCGGCTTGCTAAAATAAACCGCCTCCAAAAAGGCGTTGCCGAATCCTTCATAATGACTGGGGTAGGTAATCAGGTCCGCGTGCGGATAGACATCGGCCAGGGTGTAAATCTTCTTTCCCTCCGGAGTGGTGCCGCGGGTTTCGCCTACCCGATCGAAAATGAACCGCACGTCAATGCCGGCATCGGCAATACGGTCTTTGAGCATGGCCATGTAAGCGTTCCCTTCATCGCCTGCGGGGTGCGAGATGACGAGCTTGGCCCGCGAATTATTAAGGCGGCGCACCAGTTCGATGGCATGCTCGATGCCTTTGCGCTGAACCACACGCGTGGGCTGCAGAATAAACCAATCGCTCTCTTCCAAGCCGATCTCACGGCGAAGATCCCGGCTATAGTCATCAACACCCGGAGGGGGCGTTTCGAAGTCCAACACATTCGGGATGATTTGCGAAGGAATGCCGAGCCGCCGGGCCAGTTCTTTTTGCTGCATCGAGTTGATCACCACGTGCTCCATTTTGTAGAATAGCGGCGGGAAGGCAGCTTGCAGATAATCGCTAACGGCATTCAACGTGAAGCGCTCGCGCTCCCAGGCAAAATCGTGATGATGGGCGATGACGGGCAAGGTGGTCTCGGCCGTTACCTCGGTCATGGCCAGCCCTAGCGGCACGTGCATCGGGATAGCCAGAATGTTTTCCGGCAGAAGGATTTCAATCTGGAACTTCTCTATGAAGCGATAAAGCTCATCCTTCAGCCGTTCTTTAATGGATTGGATTTGATTGGTGACAGCCCGGCTTCGAAACGCCACGCCAAAAAGCCTGCTCTGCACTTCGGCAACCTCCGGATGGCCAAAGAAGGCCAGCGGTGCAACATGGCTCGCCTCCGGCGGGGCATCGAGCAATCCCGCCATCCAAAAACAGGAGTGCCCCATCCCGGTCAGAATCTGCGCCCATTTTCGCGTTTCGAGCGTGACACCGTCCGTACCATGAAACCGTGTGGAGATGAAGCCGATGCGTTTAGGCGCGCCCGTCGTAAGTATGCAGAATGACATTAGTCGATGCTACCGCCACTACTCGGAACTTCAAGCCTGACGCAAAGCTCCGGCGCGGAATAGTTACCGTATTTCCGACGGCAAATAGCCGGTTCCGTCAAGTCGGCCTGATTTATTTTATGGCGAGCTGATGCAGCAGATCCTGCCAGTTTCCGCTTCTTGGAATGCGGCTGTCGCCTTTCGGTTTCAATAGCCACGTCTGCCAGCCAAAGGCGCGAGCCGGCTCACAGTCGTTATCGAGGCGATCGCCAACCATAAGCGCCTCGGCCCGGGAAATGCCCCGCGCCTCCAGCCGGGTGCTGAGAATCTGGAACACATGCGGGTCTGGTTTGCTAAAGCCATGCTCGAACGACCAGAAGCAAAGGTCGCGCTCGAACAGGTCCATCCCAAGCCCATGGCGAACCAGGGCCTCTTCCAATTCGCGCAGTGTGTATGCCTGGGCATTCGAAGCTATGCCGAACAGGCAGCCGCTCGCCTTGAGTTTGCGTAAGGCCGCTACCGTAGCATCACTCAGGAGTGGAGTGTGGCCTATCTGGATTTGACGATAGAGAAATTCGTCCAGTTTCGCCCGCGGCAGCCGGCGCAAGGGCGGCAGTACTTCCGCGACCACCGCAGGCCACTGCACCTCCGGCCAGGCTATGCCGCGCGCCCGGCTGGCTTCATGGCGTTTGGCCACGAGTTTGTTGCTGGCCACATAGAAATCCAGGCGGCTCAACAAAGGAGGGGCGTGCAGCATCTCTTGAAATAGCTGCTGCCAACGCGCATCGGCATCCACCGGCGGCGGGCCGATCTCCAAAAGGGTGCCATAAACATCGAAAATAACCGCGCGCACATTCACATCTGCTAGCTCCATAAAAGGGGGTAAAGATAATCGGCATGTAATTTCCGCCGCAAAAATTCAGCTTGCGCCGCCTGGCCAGCTCCAGGCTCCGGAACCTCTCCGCGCCGCGGCGAAACCAGAGACAGAAATCGTTGGGCATAGGCGTGCCCGCTGAGCCAGGATTCCGCCCGAGGCGGCCAGGGTGCAGTTTCCAAATCCCCGGCGGCCGCCCGCTGGCGCCACCGTTCCAGAAACGGATTAAGTGGCAGGCAACGCTCCCACGACCGTTCAATCGGTTGAGCCAATACCTCGAGTTGAGCCGCAAGCGTCAGTCGGCTGAATGGCACTGGCCGCGGCTTCTTCCCGCCAGCCAGCACGGCGGGTTTGCCGGCCAGGCGAGCAGCCGCATCAGGCATCACACGAATCCATTGCGCAAACCTGCGGGCCTGCCGTTCCCGTTCGCTTCGCCAATCAAACAGCTCCGGGGCCACGTATACTTCGCGATAGGATTGCGGGAAAGCAAACCCAAACTCTGCCAGGTCCGGTGCTATGTTCGGCAATTCCCGCGCCACCAGAGGGCGGCGAGCTGCCACCGCCTCCAAATACGGCAAACCAAAACCTTCCTGAAGCGAGGTGAACATTACCGCTTCGCAGGCGGCCAACAGTTCCGGCACTGAAGGGCTCGTAGTTTCTCTATCCCGCAAAACTCCAAGCCGCAGCCGCCAGCGGCCTTTGCGCGCGGCGTCAGCCAACGTCCGCGCATAAGTGGTTTCCTCTGTCGAACTGCAGTCGCCCGTCGTGACCAACCATGCCTGGGGTCGCAACCAGCGGGTGAGCAGCAAGGCCTCGCCAATGTTTTTACGGCGCAACAACCGGCAAGGCAGCAGCCAGACGGGAGCCTTGTCATTCAGTTGACGCTGAAGCCAGGCACGGGCAGCGGCAACGCGCCGGGCGGGCACTCGCGCGGGCGGCATTACCGGATTGGGTAGCCAATCGGCCTGGTTGTGGAAGTGCCGCCGCAGCACTACGGCATCGGCGCGGTTAATGGCCGCATGATAAATATACGGGGAGGCAGGCAGCACCGCATTCGCGACAGCCGGCAATGTTTGAAAACCGGGACTGCGGTTTGCGGTAAAATGGTGCCACCGGTTTTCGAACCACCAATCGTGATGGTGCGCCACTAGCGGAATGCCCCCGCTATGGCATGCCTGCGTTAACTTATGCGCCAGTTCCAGATTGCGCCCCAACCCCAAATTATGCGCCCAGACCAGGCAATCCTCACGCATCGAGAGGCGGACCAGAGCGCTAATGCCCTCCTCGACGCGCCGCTTCCAAACCGAACCCGTTTCCTTCATTTCAGACCGGTAGCCAAAGGATGGCTGCACGACGACCTGAACGCGCACGCCTGGAAGTTCTTTGCGGAAACGGCGCAGCCAGGCAGCTTCCGGAGCCTCGCCCGTGGCCAGCACTACCGTGCGAATCGCTTCCGGCCAGTGCGACACCAAATGCGGCGTGGCCAATTCAATTACACGCCGCACCCCTCCAGGCCGGAAATGATGATGAACTATGACGAGTCTCACGGATTTTAAAGGAAAGACTCGCGCCGGTGCCGGGTGATCTCCTGATAGACCTTGATCAAGCGATACCCCGAAATGCGCAGATGAAGGCCCGCGCGCAACAGACCGTGATTCAAGATCATGTCCCTGCGAATGCTATTAGCCAGCGTCCAGAATGCCTCCCAGTCTCTGGTTTCGCCAATTCGCTCCGCATATTCCAAATCCGGGCGGAAATAGTTGGGCGACAAGCTCCGAACCAACCAAGCCAGGGGACGCAAAGGAGGATGGATGCTCTTTCTTAAGAGCGCCTTTGGGAAGGCCTCAACAGAGCACCCGAAACATTCGCAAAAGCCCACCTTAAACTTTCGGGGCTGCGGGACAGAATGTTTGCTGGCGTCCACGCGTTTAGATTAGCCAGCCACCGCAACCCTTGCAAGCTCACAGCATGGAGTGTTCTCGTAAAACCCAGTCATTACGAACTGTTCCTGGCACGCGCAAACCTGGAACCGCGCTTGCCTTTGACTGAAGAACCAGACGGACCGAGTCCAGACCGCCAAATGTTTTCCAAAACGCTCCGCAGAAACCCGTGATGAAGGAAGAACACCCCTCCGACGCGAACTGGCAACCTTACGCAAGCCAACCTCCTCCTCGGCCTGCCCCAAACGACCCGCCCATGGAAAACCGTCCTTCCTTATTCGTAGCCGAATGCGCGCAGCAGAGGTGCGAGTTTGGGCAGATGTGGCTCAAAATACTTCTGGTAGTTCCTCCAGCGCCCAACGGATGCTCGATAAAGCGGCTTGGTAACCTCGGCAAAGGTAGGCGAACGAACCACTTTGCTGCTGGCATGCTCGTGAAAGCGCACAACGCGGTCATCCCAAGGCAAGTCCAGAAATGCCAACACCCGCCGGGCGCTGGCTTCCAGGTTGTCCACCAAATCTTCGTAACGAACTTCGATGGCCAGTTCCCCAAGACAGGGTTTCCAGGCGGCCCATAAACCCATGATGGCTGCGTAGTGTTGCACCGTTTCTTCCAGGCTCAGCCACGCGGCGGTATCAGGCAGAATGTTCACCGGCTGCATAAAACAGCTCAGGCAAACATCCCGGGGATCGCGCAAGGCGGCCACAAACTTATTCTCCGGAAAAATGCGAGCGATGGCGGGCACATCAAAGGTGTTCGCTGGATTCTTATCCAGCAGAAGGCGGTCGCCGATGGGCTCGCCCAAAAGGGATTCAATCCCGTTGAAATACTCGGAGCGGATTTGGCGCATGGTGCGGGCGGGAAACCAGTCCAGGGAGGAGACGAAGGTCGCGTTCCGGGAGACCGCCCGGCCAAGCGGGTAGTAGGCCTTGTTGTGAAAGACCGTGCTTTCCTCGGCCGAAACGACGCCCGGATGCGCATCAATCACATACTCCAAAAGGGTGGTTCCGGAGCGGGCATGACCACAAAGCAGGGCGAGCTTGCGCGGAGGTTGCAGATCCGTAGTTCCCGCTTTGCGCCAGCGCTGTACCGCCTGCTCACTGGCGCTCTGTTGCATCTCTTTCAGATGCGCCTGCTTCTCCCGCAGAATCTTCAACGGCTGCGCGGCTCCCTGCCGCATAAGCGCCTTGCCCTCCAGCAAAGCGGACATCGCCTTATCGTATTCCCGTTTATGATCGTGAAGGCTGGCCAGCTCGTAATAGCCAAAGGCGCGGACCAGGGGATCGCCCGCGGGGCGGCTCACGAGAACATTGTATAACTTTTCCGCCAGGTCAAACTGCCCCAGTTGGCGATGCACATTGCCGCGCGCTAATAAGACGGCGTCCAAGGGCCCGTAAAGGTGCAGCGCGCGCCCGGTAATTTCGTCGGCATCGGCCAGACGGCGGCGCCGGATATAGATTTCGGACAGGCGGATGAACGCGACAACCGGAACCTGCTTTTCCTTAAATAGCCGTTCAAAACAGGCTTGCGCGGCTTCGTAATTGCGCACCTCCAGCCAGGCATGGCCGATGGCGTTGAGAGCGGGAACGGGGGTGAGCGTAACGCGGATAGCCTCGTCGAACCAGCGCTGCGCGGCGGCGAAATCATACGCCTTGGCGCAGGCAGCCCCGAGGTCCACCAGAATCTTGTCATTCGCCGGCTCAAGCCTGCGGGCGCGCTGCAGCACCTCGATGGCCCCCGCAAAATCATAGCGGGCCTGGCACTTCCTGGACTCGAGAAACAACGCATCCAGGTTATTCGAAAGCACGGGCGCGTTTCGGTTCATGGCGCGAGTATCCGGGCGCGACGGGCGCAAAGACAAGCAGCATCCCTCCGGCGCGAGCGGGCTTGGAAGCAATCCCGGGTCATCTTCCCCAAGTCTTGCGGTCCGGCGGCCGCGTGAAAGCAGATCCGTAAACAGAAGTGGCGCGTGACCTCAAAACGCCACGCGCCACGGTGAAGATATGATTTGCGTCCAACGAACGGCTGGCCGGGGCGGCTTACGGCTTCGGCAATTCTTTGACTGCCTTCGCCGCGTCATCAATCGCCTTCTCGGCTCCCTCGGTTACCTCGCCCGCCACTTTGCCGATCGCGCTTTGCACCTTGGCCAGCGTGTCTTTCACCGCGTGCTGCTGCTCGGCCGTCAACTTGGCGTCCTCAAGGAGCTTCTTCAACTCCGTCACGGCGCCGGCCCAATCAGAGGACTTCACGGCGGCGATCGCCTTCTCTGCGCTTTCCTTCACGCTGGCCTCCGCCGACTCGAAGCTCGCTTGCAGGGCTGACGTATCCACACTTTCGCCGCCGCCTGATTTACCGCACCCCACCAGCGCCAGCGTGGTGGCCACTACTGCTGTTAATATCCATGCACTAATTTTCATACTCCGCCCTTTCTATGTTTGCGTTGTTTGTTTGGCTTTCAGGTTCGTTAATTCCTGTCTATGGCTGGCACTTTAACGCCGCGCCCGCCCAGAGTCAATACGGATTTGAAATTCCTCATCTCCCTTGCTCAGGGAAAGCGCTTTGCATCCCTCTTGAAGCCAGCACTGCGCAACACACCTGCGAACCCTTTGTGGAAAAGCGTTTGCGTGACTCAGGAAACTCTCAAACGGAACCGCTTCGAACGGAAGTTCGTCCCCCTCGCTCTCAACAAGGAACGGCGTCAACGCACCCCAAAAACAACCGAGCGGCCGGCCGACGGCACGTTGCCCGGGTGCCAGCGGCTACCCCTGGATTGGCTGACGCTTGCAATGCCGTAATTCCTGTTGCTGGCGCAACAGTTCAAGCCGGTCGGCTTCATTGGTTTCCGGCTGGTGAGCGCGCTGCATCAAGGCGACAAGCTGGCGGTCAATGCTCTGGTTCCGCAACCGCGTGGCGATATCTTTGAGCTGCTGAGATGGGTTGGGAATGGCACGGTTCTCGGTCGTGGCTTCAGTCACCAGGCTCCGCATTTCCGGGCTGTCGCACTCATCGAGGAAGTCTGCCAGGCTGAGCCAGGTCTGGTTCGTTTGAGCGGCCAGGCGCTGCGCGATGATCTGCCTTGCCACCGGGTGCTCCACCCAGGCCGGATCCAAATGCGCCGCCGCCCACTCCACGAGGTCATCGTGCAGCAGGAGGATCTTCAGCAGCCAGAACTCCGAAGGCGATGGCTTTTGCGGGCCGGCAGTTTCCGGGGCCGATTCTTCGGCGGCTTCCGGTCTCACGGTTTTCGATCGGGAGAACTTCCCGAACTCGGCACGGACAGCGTCTGGCGTCACCCCCAGGCGCAAAGCGGTCTTTTGCGCGTATTTATCAACCAGCACCGCGTTGCCAGTCTTATACACGGCTTCGGCCATGCTGCGCAGCACCGCGAGACGCCCCTTATCGGAGGCAACCTCGTTGGTGGCGCAGAGGCGATGCAAGTAGTAATCAAAGAAGCCTTCGGCACCTTCAATGAGTTGCTTGAAGGCGGCACTCCCGAAGGCCCTGATAAAGCTGTCCGGGTCGTGGGGCGATGGCACCACGGCCACGCGCACCGCCAGGCCGGACTCCAGGAGAGAATCCAACGACCGAACCGCGGCGGTTTGACCGGCCTCGTCCGAGTCGAAGCAACTGACCACCTCCGTCACATAGCGCCGCAGAATCCGGGCGTGGTCAGCGGTGAAAGCCGTTCCCAGGGGAGCCACGACATTTTGCACCCCGGCCATATAGGCGGCGATCAGATCAAGCTGCCCCTCGCAAATGACCGCATATCCGGCATCAAGCACCGCGCGCCGGGACTTATCCAGCCCAAAGAAGACTTTGCTCTTGGTGAAAATGGGTGTCTCGGGCGAGTTGACGTATTTGGGCGCCTTCTCATCCCCGGGCAGCACCCGCCCACTGAAGCCGATCACCCGCCCTTGCTCGTCGCAAATGGGGAACATCAGCCGCCGGCGAAAGCGGTCATAGTACCCGTCGCCTTCCGTGCGGCGTAAAATGAGGCCAGCCTGCTCCACCAAAGACAGTTCGTAGCCCTTGCTCTTCGCCCAGTTCACCGTGTCGTCCCACAAGTCCGGCGCGGCGCCCAAACGGAAGAGTTGGATGGCTTCCGCGGAGACGCCGCGTTGGGCCAGGTAATCCCGCGCCAACTGACCGGCGGCTTCGCTGGCGAGGGCGTTTTGCCAGCGTTGGGCGATCTGCTCATGGATTTGCAACAACTGCTCCTTCAGCGGTCGCCCATACGACCCGGGGTCGCTCTTCTCGTACGTCAGCGGAATCCTCGCCCGCTCCGCCAGCCGCCGCACCGCCTCCGGGAAATCTATGTTTTCGTATTGTTTGACGAACTCGAACACGTCGCCGCCCGCATGGCAGCCGAAACAATGAAATACCTGGCGCTGCGGGTTGACGTTGAAGCTGGGCGTCTTCTCTTTATGGAAGGGGCAAAGCGCGACGAAGTTGGCCCCGGCGCGTTTGAGCGGCAGGTACGATCCGATCACCTCCACGATGTCATTGGCAGCGCGGATTTGCTCGCGGGTCGCCCGGGAAAGCTGGCCAGCCATGACGACAGCTTAGAGTCCTTCAAGCAGCAAGTCAGCCAGGAAATCCATCCATTCGATGGACAGCGGCTCGGTCAGCTCATACGCGCGGGAGAAATCCTCCTCGAAGAGCTCGCGCTTGAGGCGGGCGGCAAACGCGGGGTCGGAGGTTGCGACATTCTGCTCCTGGCACACGCGGAGGCTCAAGTGGTTCAGGTTGGCCGATCCCACCGCGGCCCAGCCATCCACCAGCAGGGCCTTCACATGCGTCATGCCCGGGTAAAAATAAACCCGCACCCCGTGTTCCAGCAGATAATTGGCCAACACCAGGTTGCTTCGCCCGCCAATCTTGAGATCGTTCACCCGCGGCAACACCACGCGCACATCCACTCCCCGGTTGCGCGCCCGCGCCAGGCTGACAATCACGCGCTTGTCAAACAGGTAGGGATTCTCCAGGTAAACATAGCTGCGGGACGCGCCAATGGCTTTTTGGACCGCGGCACTGAATGGCTTCCAGGCCGTCCGGGTGGGCAGGAGACGCAATTTAATCCAGTCTCCCGGCGGTGACGGCGGCGCGTCCGGTCTCGGCCCGCGGGCCAGCGCCACCACGTAGGCAAAATCTCCCAGGAGGCCCTCGTGGGCCCAACTCCGCCGGAACTCCTCCTCCAGGGTGCTCACAACCGGGCCTTGCAACTCGACCATCAAATCATGCCATTCGTAGCGGTATTCCCGCCCCAGGTTCATTCCCCCCAGCCACGCATGGGTGCCGTCCACCAATAACACCTTCGCATGATTCGCCGAGAACCACGGATTCAGAAACGGGCGCACCCGCACGCGGGAATCCTGCCGCAAATAGGAATAGATCGAGGAAGGGCTGCTAAAGTCCGCCGGCAACGGCGTGCTGGGCGGGGCGCCTCCTCCCCCAATCGCTCCCAGCCGATCAAAGATTACTTTGACCTCGATCTCGCTGGCTCGCTGCTTTAACTGGTCCGCCACGCTGATGCCAACATCGTCCTTGTCGAAAACGTAGATGTTGAAATGGATATGGTTCGTCGCATCGGCGATTGCCTGCTTGAGCCGCGGGAAGAACTGCACCCCGTCTATCAGCAGGTCCAGCGAGCCTTCCTCCTGCCGCGTGCCGGTGTAGCGATCCAGCCATTCCTCCCACGCCCGCAAATCCATTCCCGGCCCCGAACTGAGTTCGGGATAGCGCGTGCCGGGTTTGGGGAACGGCACACGCACAAAACGAACCACTGACTGAACCCCCAAATCCGCAAGCCGGGCCACGCTGGAAATCGGGTTCTTGAGCAGCGCCAGCCCGTGGTTTTCCAACAACAGCGCCCTGAATCCCTGCGCCGTCGTCGAAAGCCCCAGGCCCCGCTCGGTCCGGTCATAGAGCGACGCCGGGATCAGCCAGATGCACTGCCGCTGCTGGCGATCCAGCAAAAGCGGCTGCGGAAAGCGCCGGGGATTGGGCGCCAGCAGCAAAAAAAGCGTTTCCCCCGGGTGATTCCGCGCCAGGTCCTGCTCGACCATCCGCGCCACCGTCGAGAGCGTTTCTTCAAAAGAAAGCTGCCGGGCCACGACCACCCCCGGCGGCGCCTCGTCCAGCGAGGCAAACCGGGGCGTGCCCTGCGCATCGCGATACAGGAGCCGATCCGCAAGAAACCCCTGGCAATAAATCCCCTGCCCGGCGGTGGCGGGCGCCAGTGCCTCCACTAAATTCGTGGTGAGGCGGGCCCACTCCGCCCCGTAAATCACCGTCGCCTCGCGCCAACCGCGCTCGCCGTCCGGCATGTGCGCCATCCGCTGCTTCAAGCGCAGCACCGCGGAGTTGACGCGATACCCATCGCTCGGCAGCCGATGCCGATCCCAGTTCGCCGTGAATTCTTCAATATGGGAGCCAATCTGGAAATAAAACCGCACCCGGTCCCCCTTCACAAACACCCGCGGCGCAGGCGCGCCGGGACCAGTGAGGCTTCGCCACTCGTCCAGCGCCCGCTGCTTGGGGGCTGCCGCCGCCGCGCCCTTACCCCCTCCATCGCCCAGGAGCATCAGCAAAACCAGCGCCGCCACGGCCAAATGCCTTGGGGTGCGTCCGACTATCATTGGTTAAACAGTCAACAATCTTGCCCCCATGAAGTCAACCGCCAGAAGCCTGCAGCATCCCCTGATTCTTACCTCTCGTTTCAGGAGTGTCCAATTTTTGGACACCCCCAAGCAGTACGTTCCTGGCTCTCCTGCGCCTCCTAAAGTCACTGTCATCTCCAAACCCGTTCAACTCCTATCATTTCAAGCACATCTATAGCTAACCTCAAGCCGTGTACAAGGGGTGTACAAGGGATGCTCATCGGATGTACTAACTAAAATCCTATGAACTCCCGGGGAGCATCCCTTGTACACCCCTTGTACACGGCTATTTGGGACGGCAAAAGAAGGGTATGGCAAGGGAGGCGGACGCCTTTGAGAGCTATGATTCTGGGGCCTCGGGAAGCCAGGGTTCACAAGGGGACCTGTTCTCTCAGTATGGAGTAGCCTAATGTTTTTGGGCGGCTTGGGGAGGAGGAAGGCTCATGTCCTCTGTTCCCGGGCGACCTATGAGGCTCCATTCCTGGGGCTGGCAATACAGCCGAATCGCTCGGACTTGCCTGGCTGGAGTGGTCCTCGGGTGCCCTTGTCACAAGTTCATCCTGGGCAATTTCGGCGTGCCTGGGCAGGAATCTGGCGCTTTGGGCCCGGATATGATAGAACCCCTGGCGTATGAGAATAATCTCCAGCCCCAGGTTGCCCCTCATCCGTCTCAGTTGGTTGCTGGCCGCATGCGCGTTCGGGTTCCCGGCTTGGAGCGCCCCAACCGGGGAGCGGTTTGCTTTTGTTATTCCGGGCGACGATGCCAGCAGGTCAGCTACCGATTTTTCGGGGCTTTCGCCCAAGGCCGCGGGAGCCGACGGCTTTGTGCGTATTCAGGACGGTCACTTCTACACCGGGCCTAAACGCCTGAAAATCTGGGGGGTGAACCTGTGCTTCGGCGGCAATTTTCCCGCGCAGGAGGATGCCGCAAAAGCGGCCGCGCACCTGGCCAAGCTGGGCGTCAACGGTGTGCGCATGCACCACCACGACACCGCCGCTGCGCCCAGCGGGATTTGGGGCCCGGTCGTCGGCGGGCGGCGCACGCTGGATCCGGACATGCTGGATCGGCAGGATTATTTCCTGGATCAGCTTCATCGGCATGGGATCTATGCCAACCTGAACCTTCACGTCGGGCGCACTTTCACGGCCGCCGAAGGTTTCGTCGCCTCGAACCTTCCCGACGCGGTTCGTTATAACAAGTACCTGATCTATTACGAGCCCCGCATGAGGGCTTTATTCAAGGAGTTTTGCCGCGATTACCTGACGCACACCAACCGCTACCGTCGCCTGCCGCGCACAGCCGACCCCGGCATCGCCCTGATTGAATTGAGCAATGAAAACTCCTTTAGCAAGCTCGGGCCGGGCCTGGCCGCACGGCTGCCGGAGCCGTATCGAGGCGAGTTCAAACGGCAGTGGAACCGCTGGTTGGGCTCCCGGCACGCTTCGACGGAAGCCTTGAAACGGGCCTGGGGCACGACGGTCGAGCCGCCCGGAGAGTATGTGCTCGCCGCCGCGGAATGGCGGGAAAACCTTGGCGGCTGGTGGCTGCACCAAAGCCCGGAGTTCCCCGTCAAGGCCGTGCTCGATCAGCCCGGGCCGGAGCCTGGCCTCCCGGCGCTGCGCCTGGAGATTCCGAAAGCCGCCCCGGAGTTGCACCGGCAGGAACTTCAATTCCCGGGCCTGCGTCTTGAACCTTCCCGCACCTATACCCTTTCGTTCTGGATCAAAGCTGAAGCCGTCCGCTCGCTCTATGTGGATGTATCCCGGCAAGGGCCGCACGATTGGAACCCGGTGGGGCTGGCGGAGACGGTGCCAGCCGGGCCGGCCTGGACGCAAGTAAAGCATGTGTTTTCCAGCGCCGCCGAGGTCCCGGACAAAGTTCGCATCTGTTTCAAGTTCGGCCGGGATGCCACGGCGTTCTCGCTGGCCGCCGTGAGCTTGCAGCGCGGCGGCAGATTCATCGTCGTGCCCGACGGACAAAGCCTCGAACAGGGCAACGTGGAAATCCCGCAGTCCGGCTGGTGCGAAGCGGCACGGCGGGAGGCGCAGCAGTTCATGGTGGACACGGAAAAAGGCTTCATTCGCGAGGTGGCGAACTTTCTCAAGCGGGATCTCGGCGTGCGCGTCCCCATCACGGCTTCCCAGATCACGTATCACGGGGCGGAAATTGTGGCCGCGACCTGCGATTACGCCGATATCCATGCTTACTGGGAACACCCGCACTTTCCCGGCCGCCCCTGGGACCCGGCCGACTGGACGATCCGCAATACCCCGATGGAACTGGCGCCGGGAACTGACAGCCTGCTGACCCGCGCGCCGTGGCGGCTGTTGGATCGGCCCTTCACGCTCTCGGAATGGAATATCCCGGACCCGAATGATTACGCTGCCAGCGCGGTGCCGTTTGCGGCGATGGTGGCGGCCTTGCAGGATTGGGACGGGGTTTTCTTCTTTGATTATCACAGCCGCGCAACCGAATGGGAGGCCGAGCGGATGCAGGGGTATTTTTCTTTCAACGGCCAGCCGGTGAAACTGGCCCTGCTCAGCGCGTGCGCCAACCTCTACCGGCGCGGCGATCTCCAGCCGCTGCCCGCGGTGGCCGCCGGCACGCTGCGCCAGATGGCGCCGGCGGCGCTTGCCCTGAGCCAGCGCATTGGCATTGATCCCGCGGCGGACTCCCCTGCCCTGGCAAACGCGCCGGCCGGGCAACTGCTCGCAAGCCCCGACGGGCGGGTCGTATGGGACGCCCGCGACCGCAACCTGGCTCACGTGCAAATCAACACACCCAACTCGCGCGCGGTGTGGGGCCTGATTGCCGGGCAAACGTTCGACCTGGGCGGAGTCCAACTCACACTGGGCCCGGCCGATCGCAACTATGCGGCGCTGGTTTTGACCAGCCTCGACGGAAAACCGCTGGAGAAAGCGCGCCGGATGCTGCTGACGGCGGTCGGGTCCGCGGAAAATCAGGGCATGGTCTGGAACGATGCGCGCACGTCGGTCGGCAACCGATGGGGCTCCGGCCCGGCGCGGGTCAATGGCATCCCGGTGGAGGTCAGCCTGCCGTTTCGCGTCAAGCAAGTGCGGGTGCTGGACAGCCGCGGCCAGCCCCAGACCGCCGTTCCCGTTCGCGTTGATGGCCGCATCTCACGCTTCGCCATCGGCCCGGAGCACCGCACGCTCTGGTACGAAATCCGGTGACCGCGCCGCCGCGGCCGCTCAGGCCTTCCACACTTGATTGGGAAGCGTGGGAACGCCGCCCATCGCATTCCGCGTGTCCACAATGCACTCCGCCCACTCCGCCAACTCCCGGTAGTTGACGCAAGAGTGGTTTGTCGCGATCAGCACCACATCGAAGGCCTTGATGGTTTCCTGGTTCCAGGCCACCGACTGGGTGCCCGCCCAATGGGCATGCTCGCGGGTGGGTTTGATGACCGGGACGTACGGATCGTAGTAGGCCACCCGGGCGCCGCGCGTCTTGAGCATTTCCATCAGCACATAGCTGGGGGACTCGCGCTCATCGTCCACATCCGGCTTGTAGGCCAGCCCCAACACGAGCACCGAGCTGCCGTTGATGGACTTTTGGCGGGCGTTCAGCGCGTCGGCCAATTGGTGCACCACATACAGCGGCATGGAGGTGTTGATCTCCCCGGCCAACTCGATGAAGCGGGTATTCTGGCCAAACTCGCGGGCCTTCCAGGTCAGGTAGAAGGGGTCAATCGGGATGCAGTGTCCCCCCAGGCCCGGCCCCGGATAAAACGGCATAAACCCGAACGGTTTGGTTTTCGCCGCGTGGATGACTTCCCAGATGTCTATGCCCATGGCGTTGTAAACGATCTTAAGCTCGTTGACGAGGGCAATATTGACGCCGCGAAAAGTGTTCTCAAGCAGCTTGGCCGCCTCTGCCGCGCGACAGGACGACACCGGGACAACGGTCTTGACGGCCCGCGAATACAGGGCCACCGCCTTTTTAAGGCAGGCCGGCGAGTAGCCGCCCACCACCTTCGGAATCAACGCGACCTGGCTGGCGGGATTGCCGGGGTCCTCGCGTTCCGGCGAAAAGGCCAGATGAAAATCCTGCCCTGCTTTCAGGCCGGACCCATTCTCAAGCACCGCGCGCAGATCCTCGTCGGTCGTGCCGGGATAGGTGGTGGACTCCAACACCACCAGCATCCCTTTTTGCAAATGCCGCGCGATGCTCCGCCCGGTTTCGAGGATGAACGAGAGGTCCGGCTCCCGATTCCTGTTCAGCGGCGTGGGCACGCAAATGATAACGGCTTCCACTTCACGGATGCGGCCGAAATCGGTCGAGGCCGACAGATGGCCTGACTTCACCAGAGCGGCGACCTCCGCGGACGAAATGTGCTTGATATAGCTTTGCCCCGCCAGCAAAGCCTCCACTTTCGCGGGGTCCACGTCCAGGCCCAGCACCGTCACCCCGGAACGCGCGAACTGGAGCGACAGGGGCAACCCCACATAACCTAATCCCACTACGGCTGTCTTCATGCTATGATTGCTCTTGCCGGGTTTCGCCCCGGGCCTCACGCCGCCGCCCCGGCGCGCAACAACCGCGCCGGATTGCCCGCGACCACGGCGCCGTCCGGAACATTCCGCGTGACCACGCTGCCCGCGCCGACCGTCGCCCGCCGTCCAATTTCCACTCCGCACAGAATGGTTGCGCCCGAACCGATCGAGGCGCCCTGCCGGACTGTCGTGGGGACGCATTTCCAGTCCGCTTCGGTCTGGAGGCTGCCGTCCGTATTGGTCGCCCGCGGAAAGCGGTCGTTGATGAAAGTCACGCCGTGGCCGATGAAGACTTCATCTTCAATCGTCACGCCCTCGCAAATAAAGCTGTGGCTGGAAATCTTGCACCGCTGGCCGATGCGCGCGCCTTTTTGGATTTCAACAAACGTCCCGATTTTGGTATCGTCCCCAATCTCGCAGCCGTAGAGGTTGGTAAAGGCGAAGATCTTGACCCGCTGGCCAAGCTTCACATCCGCGGCTATACGCTGGTAGAGCTGCTCGCTGCCGCTCATGCAGCCAGTATGCGGCGGGCCGGGCTGGCGGCCACTCGGCCAGATGACTCGCTGCCTTTGCCGTTGCCGTCGTGGCCGTTGTTCCACTGGGTCACCGCTTCCAACGACACCGGGGCCCCCTGCTGGCGCAGCGATTCGCTCGCCGCTTCCAGAATCCGCACCACCTCCAGCCCCAGGCGGCCCCCGGCGATCGGCGTGCACTTGGCGCGAATGCATTCCAGGAAATGCTGGCATTCCAGCTTCAATGGCTCGTCCTGCTTGATATACGGCACGTAGGCGTCGCCATAATGATAGGAATAGGTGAACTCCGCAAAGGTGTCGTAATGCGGCGGCACTTCCACCCGCGCATCGTAAATCTTCAGCTTTTCCAGCGGCTCGGTGTCGTCATATACAATCATCCGCTGCGAGCCCACCACGGTCATTTGCCGCACCTTCTTGGGATCCAGCCAGCTATTGTGGATCATGGCGCAACGGTTCCGGGCGAACGTGAGGTACATCATGGTCACGTCCTCGATGCTGCGCGTCACATGGCAGCTTCCCTGGCAGGAAACGCTGACCGGATGCTCTTCCAGCAAATGCAGCAGGATCGAAATGTCATGCGGCGCCAGGTCCCACGCCACGTTGATGTCTTTCTGGAACAGTCCCAGGTTCAGCCGCCGCGCCGCGATGTATTGCACTTCCCCGATATCGCCCGCGTCCACGATCTCCTTCATCCGGCGCACCGCCGGTGAAAACAGGAAGGTATGCCCCACCATCAGCACCAGCCCCTCGCGCTCGGCCAGGGCCACCATTTCCTCGGCTTCCGCCTCGGTGCGCGCCATGGGCTTCTCGACGAATACGTGCTTGCCGGCTCGCAGCCCGGCCATCGCCATCTCGTAATGATAGCGCACCGGGGTGGCAATCACCAAGGCGTCCAGGTCCGCGCCGTTCAGCAAATCATCAAACTGGCGTGTGGTGGCCACTTCCGGATACAGCCGCCGCATGTGCGCCAGCCGCTGCTCGCTCGGGTCGCATAGCAGCTTGAGCTGGCAGTCCGGCGATTGCCGCAGGTTTCGGATCAGGTTCGGGCCCCAGTAGCCGCAACCCGCCACTCCCACCTTGATGGTTTGCTTCATAATTCTTGTTCGTTGTTCTTCGGTCGTTTATCCCACGCTGACCGCCACTGCCGCGGACGGCTGCCGGCGCTTTCCCGCCCGCAGATCCACGCACTGTTGCAGCAGCGCCGGGAAGGTTTTCATAATGATCCACAAGTCCAGCCCCAGGCTCTGGCGCTCCGAATATTCAATGTCCAGCCGGATCATCTCATTAAAAGTCGTGCGGTTCTTTCCGCTCACCTGCCACAATCCCGTCAGCCCCGGGGCCGCGGCAAACCGCCGCCGCTGCCATGACTGGTAGTGCTCGAATTCGTAAGGAATGCAAGGGCGCGGCCCCACGAAACTCATTTCGCCGCGAATGATGTTCAAAACCTGCGGCAACTCGTCCAACCCCGTCGCCCGCAGCAACCGGCCCAATGGCACCAGCCGGGGATCCGCTTTGGCATCCAGTTTCGTCATCGGCACGTCCGCCTCCATCAACTGCTGCACATGCGCCCGATGCTGCTGCGTGTCGGCATTCTCCTGCATTGTCCGAAACTTGTAGCACTCGAAAATCTGCCCCTGGTAGCCCACCCGCCGTTGCCGGAAAAACACCGACCCCCGCGACCCGCACGCCACCACCAGAGCCACCACCCCGCCGATGACCAACAATCCCGGCGCCAGCATCACCACCAGCGCCAGGTCTAGCGCCCGCTTCCACATCGGCAACCCTTTCGCCCCATGCCGAACCGCCACACTTTGTCCACTTGCCGATCCACCTAGAATCTTTCCAGCCGAACCAGCCGAAATCTCTGAGCTTATCATCATGCTCAGACATCTTCCCCCATCTTCCAAAATCGGCAACTCCGCTCATTACGGAGTGGCTTTCCGTGAAACTACCGACAGCCCGGCTTCCGGTTTCCATTCCCGCCGCGCCTGCCCTGCCCTGTGCTGTGGCGGTTTCTCGCATGACGGGCTCCCTCGTGCGTTCCCCCGGGCGCCTAAGCCGCCCGCTTTCCTGCCGCATCCAACCCCGGCAATACGGGCAATCCTTCAACGCCCGTCTCCTCCGTCAGTTCGTTAACCGACGGCCACTGTCCGGGTCGGCGTGGGGTTGCTCGCGCCGCCGCCGCAGCCAGGGCAAAACCCGTCAGCGTCGAAACACAAAACCACGAAATAAGCGCCATAGCCATGCCCCCATTCCAGCAAGCAGCGTGCCCTGTCACGCTTGCCACTGAAATCCCGGGTTTAGGGAAAAAGCTCCCCGCGTTCTATCTCATATTTGGACACTTAGCCGCCCGGCGCGAAACCGGCTGTCCCATTATGAGACACTCCGCCCGGAAGCCAATTCCCTCCCTGCCTCCCCCGCCTCGCTGCAACCCTTTCCACGCGATTTCTGCTTTTCCCGGCAGGGTTCAGTGCAACAACCGAAGCAAACAAACCAACGCGGCGATAATACCAAAGCCCAACGCAAAACAGGTTAGCACAAGCGCTTTGTGGTGTTTGAGGATTTCGCCCAAAACCGCATGCACCGCCAAATAGAGAAACCCGCCGCCGACATGGGCGACCGCGGCATCCAGCCAGAACAACGAAGCTTCGCGTAAAAAGAACCAACCCAGCACGCCTCCCACCAAGGTGGTCGCCTCGATCGCCGCAACCCGCAGCAACGTCTGCATCCGGCTAAAGCCGGCGCCCAACAATAACCCGCCCAGCGCCAATCCTTCCGGGACTTTATGCACGCAAATGGCAACGATCAGGGACAAGTCCAGCACGCGGCTGCTGTGCGCGTGGGACGCCTCGGCTTCGTGCCCCGCAGCCAGCGCCACACCGTCGGCCAGGCAATGAATCGCCAGCGCCACCATCATCGCGGTGGCAATCTCGCCGAAACGATGTGTGGCGGCTTCGTCGAAATGGCTGGCCGCGCAGGCAGGGCAGATATGAAAGATGTATTTGCTGATCACGGCAAACACCGCATAGCCCGACCCCACCGCCAGCAACACTCCCCGCCAGCGCAGGGTCGCAAAGCTCTCAGGCAAAATCGCCAAGAGCGTCACCCCCAGCAATGTGCCGGCGCCCAGGCTGATCAGCGCACACAATCGCTCATGCGAATTGCCCAGCAGTATCCCCAACGCGCCGCCCCCCACGGCCAGGACATACGCCAGCAACACATAGGCTATGGACATGGTTTCCATGATCGTTTCCGCTTAGAATGCCGCGCCACCTCCCCAAACTCAAGCCGGCAGCAAATCGGTTAAGACGCTCCCGGTTAGCGCGCGCATGGCGAAACTCCCGGGAGGTGCGCCTGCTTTTCTTTCCGCCAACCGCCGCCGCTTCGAACGGCGGCAATATCCGCGCGCCATCCCGCTTGCGCCCTCCCCCGGCTTGTCCCCAGAACTGGTGACTAGCTGCAAATTGGGATCCTGGTAAGTTTGGGGTGTGTTAACGATGCTGGTGTGTGGCATCGGTGAAGATTTAATCGGTTCTCAATGTAGAAATGTGGCAGAAAGACCGGGTGAATAACCCGGCCTTTTTGTGTACCCGTAGAATCTCGCAACTTCTGGCAATGAGGCTCCGTCCCTTTTCCGATCCCTTTGTCAGCGAACGCGATCTCCGGGTAATCGCTGGCCGGCACCAGGGTACAGAGCCTGGTAATCAATCGATTGGACGCCAATGATGGCGGCCACACCGAGAAGGTCGCGGGTGGTGGACCCGCGGGAAACATCAGCCGCCGGGCGGTCCAGGCCCAGCAGGATGTGGCCGTAAGCGTTGGCGCGAGCCAGGAGACGGGCCAGTTTACTGGCGATCTGGGCGGAGTTGAGATCAGGAAAGATGAGAACGTTGGCATGGCCGCCGAGTTTGCTGTCGGGCAGTTTGCGGGCGGCGATTTCCGGCACTAGTGCCGTATCCACCTGAAGCTCGCCATCAAAGTCGGCATCGAGCTTTTGGGCGGAGGCCTTTTGCTGGGCACGTGCGGTGGCCGCCTGGACTTTGCCCACGGAGGGGTGAGCCGCACTGCCTTTGGTGGAAAATGAAAGCAAAGCCACCCGGGGACGCGCCCCGAGCAAATGCCGGGCGAGTTGGGCCGTGGAAACCGCGATGTCCGCCAATTGCTCAACCGAGGGATCTTCGATGACATCGCAATCGGCCAGGAACAGGACGCCCTGCTCACCCAACCGCGAATCTTCGACCTCCATGATCAGGCAACTGGCGACAGTTTTGGAGTGCGGGGCGGGTTTAATGGTCTGGAATAGAGGCCGCAGGACGCCGGCGGTCACCTGGCGGACGCCGGCGACAAAGCCGTCGGCGGCATGCATGGCGAGCATCATGGCGCCAAAGTAGTTGGGCTGGAGAACCGCGTCGCGGGCTTCGAGCATTTTCATGCGCTTGCCGCGGTACTGGTGCAACCGTCGGAACCGGCTGGCGTAGTTGTCCAACTCTTCACTGTCGGCCGGATTCAGCAGACGAATGCCGTTCAACGCGACCTTCAAGTCGCGGGCAACCTCCTGGATGCGAACCGGATCGCCCAGCAGAATTGGCACCCCCAGCCGCAACGCGTAAAACTGGCGGGCCGCCAGCAGCACGCGCGGTTCGGTTCCTTCCGGGAACACAATGCGCTTGGGGTGACGCTGCAATTTTTCGATCACGCCGCTAATGAATCGCATATCTGCTTGGTAGCGCAGCGAACGCCAAAGCGCAACCGGATAAGCGCGCCCTTAAAATGAAAAGACCACACGTTGACTTGCGCCGCTGCGCCAAGTACTCTGTCCCCTGGCTGAAGCTAAAAACATGCTCGAGACGATCGAAAGACTCCTGATTCTGCAAGATTGCGACCGCAAAATTCGGCGTGAGCAAGGTGAACTGGCACGCATCGAACCGGAACGGCAAACCTTTAACGCCAAAGCTGCGGCCGCCCAGTCAGCGCTGGAAAACGCACGGCAACGCCTCAAGCAGATCGAGTCGGCTCGCAAGGACCTTGAACTTGAAGCCCAGGTCAAAAAGCAGATGATAGATCGTTACGCCCATCAGCAGTTGTTGACCCGAAAAAACGATGAATACCGCGCTTTGGCCTCCCAGATAGAAACTTGTAAAAGCGCCATCTTCGAGCTTGAGAATCAGCAAATCGAGTTAATGGAACAAGCCGAAGCGGTCCAGAAGGAGATTGCCCATGCAACCGCAACCGCCAGCGATACCCGCAAATTGGTCGAAGACCAACTCGCTCAACTGGCCGCGCGCGAGGCGAACCTGCGCCGGGAATTGGACGAACTGCGCGCCCGCCGGGAAACCCTGGCCGGGAACGTCGAACAAACCGCGCGCTCACGCTATGAGCGCCTGCTGCGCAGCAAGGGTGAAAATGTTCTGGTCGGCGTGCAGCACGGCGTCTGCGGCGGCTGCCACATGAAAGTGCCGCCCCAACTTCTGGTAACCTGCCAGGCCGAAAAAGAACTGGTTGCCTGCAGCAACTGCGGCCGCATGCTCTACTACACCCCGGATATGGATTTGGCAGTGACCGAATAGGATGCGGCCTTCATCTGGGCGTTGCTTCTCGGCCTTCCCGGCCTGGGCCGCCAACCCCAATTTCCGCTCCCCGTGAATCTACGCGGGCTTGCTCGCACGGGGCGGCAAGAGTATATTCAAGTTGGTTTTGGAAGGGCGGAGAATCGCTTTCCCCGAATGAATCCGGGGAAGGAGGAAAGTCCGAACACCAAAGGGCGCGATGCCGCGTAACCGGCCGGAGCCGGGCGCTACCCCCCGTGCGAACAGCATGGAGGCAGGCCAACCTGGCTCACGGCGGGATACACGCGGGAGGTGATGCCGTGAGGCATCCCGACGGACAGTGCCGCAGAAAATTAAACCGCCGTAGCCCCGGCAACGAGGCTGCGGTAAGGGTGAAAAGGTGGGGTAAGAGCCCACCGCTCCAAGCGCAAGCGCGGAGGCACGGAAAACCCCATCGGGTGCAAGGCCAAATAGGGGACCCCGGAGCGGCCCGCTCCAGGTTCCGAACCGCGGAACGGGTCCCGGGTTCTGGCTGCTGAGACAAATGATTCTCTCCGCCCGGCAACGGGCGCAGACAAAATTCGGCTTACAGCCCTTCCAATACCAATTTTCCTGTGGCACAGTGGGCCGCCGTTATGAGGAACGCATGTTTGCTTCGGGTGATTCTGCTCGCCGGCTGCCTCGCGAACGACCCGTGCCCGCTATCGGCCTTGCCGCTTCAGCGCGCCGACGTGCCTGCAGCTCCCGCCTGGGTGCTGCATGTGGATTGCGACAAACTGCGTCCGAGCGCAATGGGCCAGTACCTGCTGGAGGGAATGGAAAAACCCGAAATCCGAGCTCGCCTGGGCGCTTTCTGGGCCGCGCTCCAACTTGACCCGCGCAAGCATTTGCGCGGCCTTACCCTGTACGGCCGCGCCGACGCCCCGGCAGACGGCACGCTGCTGGTCTATGGAGATTTCCAAGCCGGCCAACTCGAGCGCGCCGCCCGGGCAGCCAAAGATCACCTGACCACACCTTACCAAAAGCATCGAATCCACCAGTGGCTTGACACGAGCGGAAACCGCAATCCTTCCGCCGAGCAGCGCGTCTATGGAGCCATGCACCATCAGCGCGTGATAATCCTGTCCCGCCAGGAGACGAACGTAGCGCACGCGCTGGATGTGCTGGACTGCACCGTGCGCAGCCTCAGGGAAAGCGGCCAGTGTGCACAACTCGGCAACCAGGCGGGCAGTGTCTTCCTCCAGGCCGCCGCGACCAAAGTGGAACCGCTTCCCGTGCATCCCGCCACCATTATTCTCCGCCTGGCCCGGGCGGCACGGTTGGAAATGAGCGAAGCGTCAGACCGGTTTACGGCAACGCTCTCACTCGAAGCCGACGGTAATGCCACCGCCACGCAAATTTTGTCGGCTGGCCAGGCCTTGTTGAAGCTGGTGAAGCTGCAACCGAATGCGGCGAGCGCCATGCGGTTGATTAGCGCGATCAACCTCAAGCAGCAGGGATCTGAAGTCGAAGCTACCCTGGCCGCTTCAGCCAGTGAGATCATTGCCTTGCTGAAGAATGAGGGAAGCCAGCCGGAGTCCAAGCAACCGAAGCCGTCGTCTCCCAATAATTAACCATCACAGCAGATGGCCAAGTTCAACCCGGAGCCGCTCCACACAGAAGCCCCCGGAACTGAAACAGAGGACGCACGAGCCAATGCGGCACGGCTTCCACCGACTAGGGAATCCGCTCCACTCGGATGCGCCTGAGATCACTTACGCCTAACTGGAGCAGAGCAGCATTATTATAGAGGCGAAGGTTGCGTTTAACCGTAGGAACATCCGCAAACTGGCGCTGGCGATCCAGTTCTTGAAGCGAAAGCACGTCCAGCGCCACGGGATCGCGGCTGAAGCGGAGTTGGTTGAGCACTGTCGAATAGTGGAGCAGACCGCGCTCGCCGCCCTCGTATTGGCAAATCAGCGCATCGGTGATATTGAGCACCACATGGTCGCTCAGCACGGGCAGGCCGTAAATTTCCGGGACCGCAGTAGCCAGGCTTTCGGGTTGGGACTCGAAACGGATCACGTTATCCACACTACCCGTCGCAAGGCTGTAGAGGTTGCCCGCAACGCCGGCCGCGTTGTGATTGAGCAGCGGGGTCACATTGATGAGCTTGTTAACCTGGCGGGTGAGCAGTTGTGAGACAAACGACTTGCGCCCCACACTCTCGCCCTTCCGGCCAAACTCCAGGTCACCCCAGACCAGGTTGCCCAGGATCGGACTGTCAGGATCATAAAAGACCTCCAAATCCCAACCCGCTTCGATGCTTCCAGCCAGCCGAATGCCATACTTTTGGGCCAGCGTGCCGTAGCCAGCCAGGCGCAGGTCGGTGAGGCGGCGGTCCCAGACAACGATCTGTTTGGGCGGCAACCCCGCTGCGAGCAAACCTTCGATCACCGCAGCCACCACCGCCGGTCGCGTGCCGCTATTTGGACCAGGTGCTGAAAACACCTTAATGCCAACCACATCCTGGGTTGCGATCAGGCTGCGCCAGGCTTCTGGCATGGTGGCACAATGGGTCAGGTTGGTGATCGCACAGTTGACCATCAGTCGAACCCGGTCCCAGCGCGGCGCAAAGGCCGCGGTGGCGGTGTCATCCTGAACCACGAAGATGTCAGCCTGGGGAGCGGTGCTGCCGGGCGAAGCCGGTGCAAGCAGTTGTGCCGGCAGGGGGTGCCCCCCCATCAACCCGCCGAGAAACAAGACCAGCAAGGCGCCGGGCCGCCAGCGTGGGGTGGCGGCAAAGATCAAACGTTCCGGGCATTGTGCGTTACTTGACACTTCCAGCCTTGAATGATACCACCCTGACCAATGCTGACCACAAAAAATGCGGCGGCCCGCGATCCGGGAGCGCGGATGGCGGTCAGCGGGCCGCGTCGGTGCTGGAGAGCCGGGCTGGCCGGCCTGCTGGCGCTGCTGGCCGGCTGCACCCCGGCAGGTCCGCACGCTTTTTTGGAAGGCCGCCGCTTGATGAACCGGGGAGAATACCAGCAGGCGATCGAAAAGCTGCGCGCCGCAACCGTCCTTCTGGGCGGCACCAATGCACTGGCCTGGAACGACCTGGGTTTGGCTTACCATCATGCCGGTGAGGCGGTCGAAGCGGAGCATGCCTACCGGCGAGCGCTGACATTGAACCAGGATTTGAGCGAAGCGCGCTACAATCTGGGCTGCCTCTGGCTGTCGCAAAATCGCCTCGAAGCCGCCAAAACTGAATTCGCCGCCTACACTTTGCGCCGCCCCAACGAAGCCCCGGGGTTCCTGAAATTGGGCACGGCCCAATTGCGAGCTCGGGAGCTAAACGCTGCGGAGAAAAGCTTCCGTGAGGCACTTCGGCTGCAGCGGCAAAACCCGGAAGCGCTCAACGGGTTGGGCCTGACCTTGCTCGGGCGCGGACAGGCAACAGCGGCGGCCCACTGCTTTGAAGCTGCGCTCAAACAGCAAGCTGACTATGGCCCCGCGCTCTTGAATCTGGCCATCGTCTCGCACCAGCACCTGCGTAATCGCCAGGTGGCACTGGAAAAATACCGGGCCTATGCCACATTAAAGCCAGTGCCCGCCAATGCCCAGGCCGTGCAGGCAACCATACGACAACTTGAAATGGAACTTGCTTCTCCTGCGCGGCCGGCAACCACAGGCCCCACAGTTCCATCAATCCAAGTCACCCCTCCGCCGCAACCGGTTGCGCCTCCCGTAACCAGCACTGTGGCAACCCATAAACCAGAACCGATCCTCGAGCCCCCGAAAACCACCACCGCTAGTGCGGCAAAAGCCAGTCCGACCAGCGTGCCGTCGCCCGCTCCGATTATCCCTCCGCCGCCGCCAGCTACCACCGGAATAGTGCGCCCCTCCGTTGAATCCGCCTTGCAACCTAGCCCGCCAGTTGTCGCGAGGCCAATCCCGGCGCAAGGTTCGCCCACAGAACCCTTGATTATCACATCATCGGTGCCAGCCCGGGTGACAGCTTCGCAAACGGACAAACGTGGTTTCTTCCAGCGCATCAATCCGCTCAACCTGGTTCGCAGCAAAGAGAAAACACCCCCGCAGCCAACGCCCCTGGGGGCAACCCCAGGTACCGAGTTGCCGGAATCGGCCGGGACGGTTACGACGGGAGCCGCGCCGACACCGGGCGTCTTCACCGCGCCAGAGCCCGGCAACCAACTGAGCCGCTATGCCTACCACTCGCCAGCGGTTCCCTCCCGTGGCAATCGCCCCGAAGCCGAGGCAGCGTTTACCCGGGGAGTTCGAGCACAACAAACGCGGCGCTGGACGGAGGCAAAACAGGCTTACCAGCAAGCGGTGCAACTCGATCCCAGCCTGTTCGAAGCACATTACAATCTTGGCCTGGTGGCAGCCGAAACCGGCAATCTGCCCCTGGCTCTGCGTGCCTATGAAACCGCGCTGGCCCTCGAACCGTCATCAAATGATGCGCGTTACAACTTCGCGCTGGTGCTCAAACGAGCCAACTGCCCACGCGATGCGGTTAACGAGTTGGAAAAGATCGTCGCTCACTCTCCAAACGAAACCCGTGCCCACCTGGCGCTGGGCAATCTTTACGCACAGCAATTGAAACAGCCGACCCGGGCACGCCAGCATTATTTGAAGGTGATCGAACTGGAGCCGCAGCATCCGCAGGCCAGCGCCATCAACTTCTGGCTAGCGTCGCCCCAACCTTAGCATCGCGAGCTATTATGCCAACCTCGCGGCGGTCCTGGCCCCGGCTGATCCTTGCTTCCGCCTCCCCGCGGCGAGCGGAATTGCTGCGATCACTGGGCCTCGCGTTCGAGGTTCAACCCGCCGATGCGTCGGAAATCCATCATGCACAGTTGAGCGCCTGCGAGTTGTGCCGGATCAATGCCCTCCGCAAAGCGCGCTGGGTAGCTAGGAAAGTTCCCCACGCCCTGGTGCTGGCAGCAGACACCCTGGTTTCCCTGGAGGAAACACTCCTGGGCAAGCCAGCAACGCAAGCGGCCGCCAGAAAAATGCTTAGACAACTGCAAGGGCGCACTCACTTGGTCGTGACTGGAGTTTGTCTCCTGCACTGGCGAACGCAATGCCAAGTGCTCTTCACCGAGAGCACCGCTGTAGCCTTCCGCCGTCTCACAGATTACCAAATCCGGCAATACCTGAGCCGGGTCAATCCGTTGGATAAAGCCGGTGCCTACGCCATCCAGGAGCATGGGGATCTGATCATTGAAGAGATTGCCGGCTCCTACACTAATGTCGTCGGCCTCCCCCTGGAACGCCTCCGGATGGAACTGGCGGCCTGGCTGGGAACCTGACGCATAGCAACTCTAACCGTGAAATCGCCGTCCCCAGCGCCTCCGAACTCCTCCCAAGCCGACTGGCCGACGTCGCGAAGGACGCCCGACGAACGCGGTTAACCGCGTGCTTGACCTGAGAGGTCGCTACTGCTAAGCCTGCATCTGTCACCGCGTTCCGACGCTGCCGGGCGCGGCATTTATTACAACTAGTTCATACTATGAAGTTAAGTGCTCTACTGTCCGTGCTGCCGGAGAAAAAGGTCTTCGGAAACCAGGCCCCTGAAATCACAGGAGTGGTTTATGATCCTCTCCGAGTCACCCCCGGATGCCTGTACGTCGCCATCAATATCTACACGCAGTTGGACAAGATTGAGATTCCGGACGGACATCCCCTCCTGCCGGATGCCGTGCGGGCAGGTGCGGTGGCAGTCGTCCTGCAGCAGGATCAGCCTGTCCCTGCCGGGGTGGTCAAAATCCTGGTGCCCGACTCGCGCTATGCGTTGGCCCTGCTGGCGGTGGAGTTTTATCGGCATCCGGCCCGGTCCCTCCAACTTATTGGCGTCACCGGCACAAACGGCAAAACCACCACCACCCACGTCATCGAAAGTCTCCTGATGACCCGCTACCGCGCCGGCCTTATCGGCACGTTGTACTACAAAATCAACGGTCGCATCTGCAATTCAAAGGACACCACCCCTGAACCGCCCGATCTGGCCGCCATCTTCACGGAAATGGTCAACGAGAAGTGCGATTTTTGCACCATGGAAGTCTCTTCTCACGCTGTGGATTTCCACCGCGTGGTCGGCGTTGATTACCAGGCCGCGGCATGGACGAACCTCTCGCAAGATCATCTCGACTGGCACAAGACGATGGAGAATTACCGTCACGCCAAGCTGCGCTGGCTGTCCAGCCTCGGCCCGCAGCAGCATGTGGCCCTCAACCATGACGATCCCAGCGCCCCCTTCTTCATTGAGCGCGTGCGTGCGCAGAAGGTGCTTTATGGCCTCAAAAACAAGGCCGACGTGACCGCCCGCGATTACCGTTTCTCTGCTGACGGCACCCGCTTCACCTTGGTCACGCCCCGCGGTGAGATTGAGGTTCAGGCCAAGCTGCGCGGCGAATTCAACCTCTACAACATGCTGGCGGGTGTCGCCGCAGTTCTGCATACGCCGCTGACGCTGGCCGAACTCAAACAGGGCCTGGAAAAGAATATCGCCGTGGCTGGCCGCTTCCAGCCGATTGCTCTCGGGCAGCCCTTCTCCGTCATCATAGATTATGCCCATACGCCGGATGGGATGGAAACGGTGCTGCGGGCCGCCCGCGCTATGAACCCCCAGCGCCTGATCACGGTCTTCGGCTGCGGCGGCGATCGCGACCGCGCCAAACGCCCCCTGATGGCCGCCGCCGTCGAAGCGCACAGTGACCGGTTCATCATCACCGATGACAACCCCCGCACCGAAGACCCCGACCAAATCGTGGGCGACATCATGGCCGGCTTGCAAAAAAAGCAGAGCGGGGCACACGAGGTAATCCACAACCGGCGCGACGCCATCCGTCACGCTTTAGACCAAGCCCAGCCTGGCGATCTGGTTCTGGTGGCCGGTAAAGGCCACGAAAGCTCTCAGATCCTCAAGGACCGCACCATCCATTTCAACGATTACGAGGTGGCTGAAGAGCTGCTCCGCGAGAAGGGCTACGGCGGTTGACGTTGCCCACCTGACGGCTCTGGCTGCCTGCGCCTGTGTAATCTGGTTCTGAATGTCAGTGCCATCCCGGAAGGGAAGAAGGTAAAGTGGAATCCCTACCTCGTAATCCATCAGGAGCCTGGCTGTACGGCTATCCTTTGCGCGTCAATCCAACAAGTCAAATCACATTCTGACACGATCCGCCAGATCGTCGGCGGCGTGGTCTCGCTATTTGCGCCCTATCGACCAGCTCATACCCCAGCTTCTGCCGGTACAGACTCGCCAAATAACGGCGGTACGCTTCTACGCCGTCAATCATCATCACACCTGTAATTCAGGTCTGCTGCTCTCGTGGCCGCGATGTTTTCGATGTGCGAAAATGCACCGGTGAAAGCTTTCAGGCAAGACTACTTTGGGAGTTCTGCCGGCGGAGCGGACGGGAAATGCTAATACCACTTCTGGCACGTAAATGCACTATTCTCCGCTGCGGTAGCGTTTACTT
>ERZ795050.63-NODE-63-length-144019-cov-12.448334_pt1 | contig 144019 bp, 100 predicted proteins | sample MGYA00375134_ERZ795050 | MGnify/ENA primary metagenome ERZ795050 (study PRJEB30179, sample SAMN05720221) | activated sludge metagenome | isolation source: Anaerobic digester | place: Japan | collected 2015-05-26 ... | reverse complement strand
CCCGTGTCCGGCCACAGAATCGCCGTCCCCACCAATGAGAAGATCTGGATTGACACGCCCACGCTCGAAAAGTACGGTTACGGCTCCATGAATGAACTCATCAACTGGCGATGGTTCGAGAAATACGGCGGCGGACCCCTCGGCGACCTCGGCTCTCACCAGATCGACATCTTCTCCTGGTTCCTCGGCGGCGTCAACCGTCATTGCCGCCGGCGGCAGCGACTATTACAAATACCAGCACAACGAAGACGTCATGGCCGTCTACGAATACCAGAGCAACGCAGGCACGGTCCGCGCCTTCTACCAGGTCCTCAACACATGCGGCTTCGGCACCTACGGCGCCTACTACGAAACCTTCATGGGCGACGCCGCGACGCTGCTCATCTCCGAGTTCGGCGGCGACTGGAACAACGGCTGGCTCTTCCGCGAAGATTACGACTGGGCCGACAAGGAAGACCTCCTCAAACGTTGGGACGAGTGCACCAAACTCGGCTACGTCGGCAAACGCCACGAAGAGGCCGAAAACAAGCAGCAGAAGGAAGCCCTCCTGAAGATAGGCAGCTCCATCGCCGTCCCGCACTTCTTCCCGCTTCTGAAGCAGCTCGCTCAGCCCGTCCACACGCCGCACCTGAAGAACTTCTTCGACGCCGTCCGCGGCAAAGCCAGGCTGACCTGCCCGGCCGAAGTCGCCTACGAAACCGCCGTCGCCGTCCTGAAAGCCAACGACGCAATCAAGAACGGCGCTAAAATCACATTCAAGCCCGAGGATTTCAAAATCTGATTGGAGCCCAGCATGGACAGACGCACCTTCCTGCACTCGACGACCGCCGCCGGCGCCCTCCTGACGCTCGCCCCGGCCCTCTTCGCGCAAGACGCTTCGCGCGATAAACCTGACGATCTCAATGTCGCGGTAATAGGCCTCGGCCTGCAAGGCTCACAACTGCTCAAATCGGTTGCCTCAACGGTGCCCGCTGTCGAAGGCGTCAGGATCGCCGCCGTTTGCGACATCCAGCCGGCCGTCCGCGCGCGTTGGAGAAAATCGCTGCAACTCTATGGGCACGAGCCTGCCGAATATGCTCATTGTGAGGAGATGTTGGCCGCGAACAAATGCATCCACGCCGCCGTCATCGCCACTCCCGACCACCTCCACGCGCCCATGACCGTCGCCTGCCTCAAGGCCGGCATGCACGTCTACTGCGAAGCCCCCATGTCCGTCGATCTCCAAGGCGCCGCCGACATGATCGCCGCCGCCCGATTGACCGGCAAACTCCTGCAAATCGGCTATCAGCGCAGAAGCGACCCCCGCTACATCGCCGCCGAAGAAATCGCCCGCAAACACCGCCTCCTCGGCCGCGTCAGAAACGTCAACGCCCAGTCCAACCGCTGCTCCGCCGGGCGCGTGCTGCACGTCCACGGACCCGACGTGCCCAAGGCAATCCTCAAAGCGCATGACTACGACTCCATGCACGACCTGGTCAACTGGCGCTTGTCCGCCAGCCGCGGCGCCGGCCCCCTCGCCCGCGCCTCCGGCCAACTCGACGCCGTCGGCTGGCTCCTCGGCGGCGTCAACCCCATTTCCGTCATGGCCGCAGGCGGCCGCGACTACTTTAACGGCGATCACGACGAAGAGATCATGGTCGTCTACGAATACCAGGGCAACGACGGCAGCGTCCGCGCCTTCCATCAAATCCTCAACACGACAATTTACGGCGCTTACGGCCGCGATTACGAGGTCTTCATGGGCGATGAGGCGACGCTCGTCATCTCCGCCGTCTCCGACCGCCACAGGGGCAGAGCCTGGCTGCTTCGCGAAAGCCACCCCGGCCTCGACGAGACCGCGATGCGAAAATGGCAGAAAGCCCAAAAAGCCGGCCTCGTCGGACCCCAGGACCGGGACGCCCACGAAGCCGACCGCAGGAGCGTTCTGGGAGTCCGCCTGACCGACTCCTGCGAGTTCAGATTCCAGCCCATGCTCACCGAGATTCGTCAGTCGCCGCACCACACCCACCTGGCCAACTTCCTCGATGCCGTCCGAGGCAAGGCCGAACTCAACTGCCCCGGCGACGTGGCTTATCAAACCGCCGTCGCCGTCCTGAAGACCGCCGATGCCGTCCGCGAGGGCAAAAAAATTCACTTTACAAAGGCCGATTTCACGGTATAACTGTCTCCGGCGATACGCACCGCCCAAGGTCCGCATTCGCTCGGCCCGGGAAGTCCCGGCCGCCATCACAGTGCCAAAACGGAGCCGGCCCCGTACCGGCAGCGCAGTTTCAAAGGAATAATGTTAGGAGACAGGATCATGAGTAACGGCGGACTCCCAAATTACCTCAAAATGGCCAAGCCTAACCCCACAGGCAATCGCGCCGCCTGGTACAAGAACACCGCACAAGCCTATGCTGGTATCATGCTGTGGTTTGTGTTTTGGCACGAGATCCCGGTGGGCCGTTCGCTCCAGCCCGGAAGTCAGTACAGTGCCTTCGCCGGCGGCGTTTTGTCTCAGGGCTTGGGTGTGGCGATCCTGGGCGTGATTCTTGCCGCTCTTATCTGCCATTTCCTTTTCTACCTGGTCCCCGGCCTGCTCGGAATGAAATCGGGCCTGCCTCTCTACATCGTCGGAACTTCGACGTACGGGACACAGGGCGGGTTCCTCATGCCCGGCTTCCTCATGGGCCTGCTGCAATTCGGCTGGCTGGCTGTCAACGCTTTTGCCGCCGGCGTGCTGTTGTGTGCCCCATTTGAGCAGGGCCCGGGTACTGTGGCACACGCCATCGTTGCGACCCTCTGGGCCGTAGCTGCGGGCTTCTTGGGCGTCAAAGGCATCCAGTACGTTGCGAAGGTCGCCACGTTTCTGCCGCTGATCCCCTTGGCTATCCTTATCATCCTCGTCGTTGCCACCATCGGCGGCGTGGGCAATTTTGATCATCAGGAATTGATCAAGGCGGGCGCCGCTGTGGAAGTTAAGGCCGCTGCAGCCGAGGCGGAAACGGTCAAGGCCGGTGAGCCGCTCAGCAGCTTTGCTGTCATCGCCCTGATCCTCACGTACATCGTCGGCTTCTTCGCATCAGCCGGCGCGGCGGGCGCCGATTTTGGCATGAACAACCGTGACGCCAAAGACATCCAGATGGGCGGCCTCGTAGGAATCGCCGGGTCAACCATCCTCGCCGGCGGTGCGGCTCTGTTGATCGTTGCAGGCGCCCACGGTGCCGGCAAGGCGTCCGACCCGGCCGCTCTGGCTGTCACCAGCCTCATGAGCGACATCATGGGCAGCCAGAAAATCGGCAGTGTCTTCATGTATCTGCTTGCGATTGCCGCCTTCCCGTCGGCGTGCTTCTCGTCTTTCATTGCTGCAAACAGCTTTAAGACGACTCTCCCGAACGTTAAGCCCATGATTTCCTGCGGTCTCGGTGTGCTGGCCGCCGTTATCATCGCTGTCACCGGTCTCGCCGGCGATGCAGCAGGCGTCTTCAGCATTATCGGTGCGTCCTTCGGGCCCGTTTGCGGCGCCATGATGGTCGACTATCTGCTCAGCGGCAGGAAATGGGCGGGCCCGCGCGCGGGCATCAATGCCGCGGGCTGGATCTCCTGGCTTGTCGGATTCATCGTCGGCATCGCCCCGATGGTCGGCCTGGCGAACATTCCCGCCGCGCCGGTCGCTGCATTCATCGTGGGCGCAGTGCTCTACTTTGCCCTCGCCAAAGCTGGTCTGGAGCCCAAAGTCGTTCCGCTCGATTCCCAAGCGAGTGAATCCGTTCCCGCTCAAGGCCAGTAGCCCGATATTAGCTTGATATGACGTTGAGGCGCCGCAGGAACATCCGATGTCCTGCGGCGCCTTTTTTGCTTACCGATAGCCCCCGCGACAGGGGGAGTAGGAGCGTGTTCTTTGCATCCGTCCGGCTTCGGCCGGTACGCAATTTGGCGGTGAAATGATTCGCATAGGGAATAGTCGCGCACCGGTTCAGCACACGTTTTCGATTAGGGCTCAGTGCCCGCCGCCCTGCATCATGTGAACTGCGTGCGGCAACAAAGGTATCAACACCTCCAAACACTCCTTGACCGCTGTGACACTGCCCGGCAGATTGATGATGAGGGTCTGTTTGCACAGACCGGCATAGCCTCTTGACAGAATGGCATTGGGCGTCTTCTTGAAACCTTCTGCCCGTGTGGCCTCCACAAGGCCGGGCACCAGTCGTTCGATAACGTCCAGCGTCGCTTCGGGGGTTACATCGCGGGGGCCCAGGCCGGTGCCGCCTGTGGTGATAATCAGGTCGACACCAGTGTCAACCAGTTCACGCAGCCGGTCGGTAATCTGTTGGCGGTCATCGGCGAGGATTGCAGTCTGCGTGACCTTTATGCCCGCGTCGCTCAGCATCTGCACAGCAGTCGGGCCGCTGAGGTCCTGCTGCGCGCCCATGGCACAACGATCACTGATGGTCAGCACGGCGGCTCTAATCATCGCAGACCTCGATCACGTCACCCGTGCGAATGAGGCCGCCTGCGATGACGCGGGCGAAGACACCCTCACGCGGCATGATGCAGTCGCCAATCTGGTCGTAAATGGCACAGCGGCCGGGGCAGGCCTTGCCATGCTGTGTGATTTCGATCACCGCCTCGTCGCCCAGACGCAGCCTGGTGCCTGCCGCAAGGGCGCGCAGATCGATGTCCTCGGCAGTGATGTTCTCGGCGAAGTCGCCGGGCGCGACGTGGGCTCCCCGTGCGACCATTTTGCGGATGGCTTCAACGGCAAGAAGGCTGACCTGGCGGCGGTGCGGCCCGGCGTGTGCGTCGCCAACCAGGCCATGGTCCGCGGCGAGCCGAGCCTCGGCAACGTTGCTCTTGCGCCGGCCCTTGCTGCGGGAGATGGAGATTGCGTTGATCTTACCTTTTGTAGTCGCCACTCTTTCCGCCTGTTTTCTCAAGCAGACACACTTCCGTTATCGTCATGGTCTTGCCGGTGTATTTGAGCATGTCGTAGATGGTCAGGCACGCCGTTGCGGCAGCACACAATGCTTCCATTTCGACGCCGGTTTTGCCGTGACAGGTCACGGTTGTCGTCACTGCAACACGGGCGTTTTCATCGTCGAGCGCAAAATCGACTGCGACGCTTTCGATGGGTATTGGGTGGCATAGCGGTATCATCTGCGGCGTGTTCTTGGCGGCCATGACGGCGGCGATTTTGGCGGTCTCAAGGACGTTGCCTTTTTTCGAACTCTCTGCGCTGAGGATGGCAAACGCCGCCGGGGGTAACTCGATTATGGCGCGTGCGGTTGCCGTTCGCCGCGAGGCCTCCTTGTCGCTGATATCGATCATCCCGCCTCGAGTCATGCATTATCCTCCGACGTTGCGCATCAGGAACTCTTCATAGCCCGCCGTGGCTTTTGTGTGGACCTTCTTCTGGGCGCAAACCGCGTCGATGGCTGCGAGGAGCGCATTGTCGTCGGCGCCGCCGCGCAGGAGGGTCCTGAGATCGCACGTGTGCGACGAATAGAGGCAGGGGCGCAGATGGCCGCGACTTGTCAGGCGGATGCGGCTGCATGTGCGGCAGAAGATGGAAGAGCGGCCGCTGATGAACCCGACACTTGTTTCGCCGCCGGGCAGACGGTAGTAGACGGCGGGGCCGCCGCCGGGCGGCGCGATCAGCGTTGTCAACGGGCCGAAGGCGCCCTCGACAATCGAACGTATATGCGCGGTGGGAACATAGTCTGATGGCGCGCGCGTGCTGCGATCCGTGGGCGCATACTCGATAAAGCGTACGATGAGGCCGTGACGGCGGCCGAAATCGACGAGCGGGAGAACCTGCGATTCGTTGACGCCCTTTAGGATCACGGCGTTGAGTTTGACCGGCTTGAGGCCCGCGTCGAGGGCATGCTCGATGCCGGCAAGGACGCGGCTGAGAAGGTCAGCACCTGTGATGGTTGTGTAGTCGTCAGGGTCCACGGAGTCTACGCTTACGTTGACGCGATGGAGACCGGCGCGGCGCAAAGAGGCGGCATATCGCGGAAGAAGAAGGCCGTTGGTAGTCATGGCCAGATCGCGTATACCCTCAATAGGGGCAAGTTCCGCAACGATCTTGACAATATCGTCGCGAAGGAGTGGTTCGCCGCCGGTGAGCCGCACCCTGGTGACCCCGCGTGCGACAAACAGCCAGGCGAGGCGGCGGATTTCTTCGCAGGTGAGCGTCTCTTCCGGGGGCGCGGTCTGGTTGTCGCCTGACGGATTGCAGTAAATGCACCGCAGATTGCAGCGGTCTGTTACTGAGATTCGCAAATAATCGATGGTCATTCCATACCCAATATGAGACCGCCAGCGGCGGCAATACTCTCTCTCATTGTACAGAAAAACCCTCTTGCGGTCAATTCATGTCTCACAGCCGTGCGGCATCAGTCGATGAGTTGTATCTGGACCTCCGCGCCTTGGTCTATCCGTGCCGTTGCCTCGGGAATTTGCAGAATAGCGTCTGCACAGACGTAAGCGTGAATGTGTGCGGAGCCGTGATACGCAAACGGCTGGACCAAACCGTCCGCTGTCAGGTTTACGGGCACAAACTCCGGACGATCAGCCTGCCTTCTCGTGACGGGTGCGGCAAGTCGGGCGCTGATGCGGCGCGGCCGATAGTCACCGCCCATCAGACGCACAAGGAATGGCCGGACGAGGACCTCGAAAATGATGAACGTGGAGACCGGGTTGCCCGGCAGGCCGAAAAAGTACGTCTTGCCGTTCTCTCCGAACACCGTGGCACGGCCGGGTTTAATCCTTATTTTTTCGAAGAGCAGCCGGATGCCGTTGGCTTTCAGTATTTCAGGGACAAAGTCCCAATCGCCCATGGAGACGCCTCCGGAGAAGATGACCACGTCGCACTGAGCGGCGGCGCGCCTGAGGACGTCGTCGAGGGCGCGGGGATCGTCGGGCGTTATGCCGAAGCAAATGGGAGCGCAGCCGGCGCGGCGGACCTGTGCGGATAGCTGGCAGCTGTTGCTGTTGCGAATCTTCGCCGGCGCGGGCGGCTCATGCGCTTCAATGAGTTCGTCGCCCGTTGCGACGATGCCGACCCTCGCTACGGCGCGGACTGTAACGGGGTCACAGCCGACGCTGGCGAGGACGGCGATATGGGCCGGGCCGAGGATCACCCCGGCAGTAAGAACCCGGTCACCGGCGCGAAGGTCTTCGGCTCTGCGGCGTATGTTGGGGCAGGGGTGCGTTTCAAGGACGTGGATGAGGCCGTTGCGCTCCTCGGTATGCTCCAACATAACGACAGTATCGCAGCCCTCCGGGACAATGGCTCCGGTCATAATGCGGGCGCATTCGCCGGGCGCGCAGGTGTGAGCTGGCATGATACCGGCCGGAATGGTCTCGACAGGGCGCAATGCCGCGCCAGACGACAGATCGGTTCGCCGGCAGGCAAAGCCGTCCATCGTTGACAGGTTATGAGGCGGCACGTCTGTGTCGGAATGGACATCCACGGCCAGGACGCGATTGAGACAGTCCGACAGCGGGACTTGCTCCACGGGTGTGGGGCGTGCCGACTGTAAAACGATCTGGCAGGCTTCCTCAAACGGAATCATAGTTCTACTCATTGCTCAGCACGACGCATCATTTGTGGTTTTCCCGCATGCAGTCTTGTGGCGGCTGGCCCCGCGTTTATGTGCCCGTCGCGAAGGCGAAGTTGCCGGGCGTAATCCTCGGGTGTGTCAATGTCGGCGGCAATATCGAGTTCGGCAACGGATAGCTCGAAAACGTCATGGGAATACTCGCCAAGCAGGCCGCGGAGGCCGACGTCGTCGTATTGCGCCAGAATGGCATGGCGGTACCTGGTGGCGATCAGCGTGGGATGGCCGCGGCGGCCGTTGTGAAGAGGCACGATGATGCCTTTCTTTGTCTGGTGAAAGGCAGAGATCAGGCGGTTTACAATGTCGGGGGTGATGGCGGGCTGGTCGCCTAAGGTCACGAGGACGGCACGGCATACATCCGGCAGCGCCTGGACGCCGCAACGCATGGACGAAAGCATGCCCGTGTCATAATCGGCATTCACGAGGAAGGATACGTCGCGGCCGAGAAGCGCGCGGGCAATACGATCGGGATCGTGACCTCCAACGACAAACACGCGATCGATATTACTTGCCAGAAGCTGATCGACAACGTGGGTGATGAGTGGTTTGGGGCCGTAGTCCAGAAGGAGTTTTTGCGTGCCCATCCGGCGGGATCGGCCGGCAGCCAGAACAACGGCGCAAATCATGAGCCACCTCCTATCCGGCCGGCGGCGTCCCGGCCTCTGCGGCGGACAGCGATGAGCTGGGCGACGATTGCGGCGGCGATTTCCGGCACGGTGACCGCGCCAATATCAAGGCCAATGGGCGCAAAAACACGGTCGAAGGCCTCGGCAGCGATCCCGGCCTTGATGAAGTCGGCGCGGAGCACGGCGACCTTACGTTTGCTGCCGATCATGCCGACGTAACCGGAGGGGCAGTGAATGCAGGCCTTCAGGGCTTCGGCGTCGTGCCTGTGGCCGCGCGTGACAATTACGATGTAGGTGTCCGGGCCGATTTGTGCCCGGGCAAGCAGATCGGCGATGTCACCGCAGATAGTACGGACGCCTGCGGGAAAGCGCGCCGGATCGGTGAACTCTGAACGGTCATCGATGACGGTGATGTCAAAGCCCACAAGTTGGGCCTGTATTGCAAGTGCCTGGCCAATGTGGCCTCCCCCCGCGATGATCAACGTTGGAGGCGGGATAACCGGCTCGATCAGTTCGGCTCCTTGGCCGGTATCGGCGAGATAAACCGTACTCTCTTTGCAGATGCAGGCATCGACCTGTTCGCCAAGGGGTCCAGGTGGGCGAGCAGTGTCTTCGAGCCATTCATATTCCGCGTGCGGCTGTTCGCCTGACGTAACCCTTGTGAGCAGGACGCCGCGGCGGCGACTTCGGAGACTTTCGACGGCGGCACGCCAGGCGTTGGCGCCGGCGGTGACATTCGGCTCTATGAGGATGCGCATGCGGCCGCCGCAAACAGGCAGATCGGTGCTGGCATCCGCCCCAGCGAAGGCAAAATCGAAGAGACATGCTGTGCCGGAACGGCAGGCTTCGATGGCGTGCTGCTGTACGGCGGCTTCGACCTGTCCTCCGCCGATGGTGCCGTGGATTCGGCCATCCGGTTCGATGATGGCCTTGCCGCCAGCCCTTGCGGGCGTGGATCCTTCGGCGTTCAGAACGACGGCAAGGGCAAAGGCCCTGCCTGCGTCGATCAACGCGACTGCTGTTTTGTAAACTTCCGTGCCGGCAACGCCACAGCTCACGTCAGCCACCGTCGATCATGCCTCCTTCAATTGGCGGGCCAGGGCTTCGAGCATCGGCATCTGGCGGATGCGAAAGCCGACGGCGTCGAAGATCGCGTTGGCGATAGCCGGTGCAATGGCGATGATGGGGGTCTCGCCGCCACCGGCCGAGGGCATCTCGGTCTTGTTGACCAGGTGGATATCGATTGGCGGTACGTCGGCGAATTGCGGCACCTCATAATCGGAGAACCGCGGGTTGAGAATCTTGCCATCGGCAAAACGCAGCCGCTCGCGCAGGGCGGGCCCCAGACCCATCATGATGCATCCCTGGACCTGCGACAGCAGGCCCGCGGGGTTCTGGATCGGTCCGCACTCGAAGGCCTCGCAGATGTGGAGAATCTTGAGTGTGCCGTCGGCGCGGTTGACACGTATGCGGACGCACGCGGCGACAACCGAGTTCTTCTCGGTTCCACAGGCCAGGCCGACACCGTGATCGGGCTGGCGATCCTTTCGCGTTTTTACCCAGTCGAATTTTTCTGCGGCAAGCTGCAGGACGGCGCGAATCCTGTCATTACCCAGATGTCTAAGGCGAAAATCCAGCGGGTCGGCCTCGGCGGCAGCGGCGAGTTCATCCATGAAGGCCTCACGGGCGAAATTGTTTGCCGTGGCCGCCAGGCAGCGGTAGGAGCCCTGCCGCAGCGGTGAATCCGAGCCCGCCGACAATATGCGACTGTTGGGTACGTTATAGGGGGTATCGATGCCGGCCCCGCCGGGATTGATGCTGGTGAAATCCCAACCCGTCAGTGTCCCGGCTGCATCGAGGGCGCCGCGGCACTCGATGAGTGCGGCAGGGCGGCAGTATGCCCAGGTGAACTCTTCTTCGCGTGTCCAGTGGACGGCGACGGGCCGGCCCGCAGCCTTGGCGAGTCGAGCGGCCTCCATGGCAGCTTCGCAGGTGTGCTTTCCGCCGAAGCCGCCGCCCATGTCCGGGACGATGACCCGGACGCGCTCCGTGGGCATACCGAATGCGCCTGCCAGGTCACGCTGGGCCCGCTGGGGCCAGTCGACACCGGCCCACACGGTAAGCTTGCCATTCTGCCACTCCGCGACTGCTGCGCGGGGTTCCAGCGGAGCATGCTGCACGTAGGCCACCTCGTACGATGCGGTGAGGACATTGCGGGCAGCGGCGATCGCCTTGTTGACCGAGCCTCGGGTCTGAGGGCGCGACCGACTGCCGGTCTGGGCGTTTTTCTTGAGATGTGCGAACAGGTCTTTGTCCGATACGTGCGAAATGGTTTTCCATTTGGCCGTCTTAGCCACTGCGTCCACGGCTGCGGCTGCGGTAAACGAGTTGGGCGCGGCACAGCCAACGAATTGGCCTTCGCGCAGGACAACCACGTCTTTCATTTGTTCTGCGGCTGAGAAATCGACCGACTCCAGCGTTGCCCCAAAGGACGGAGCACGAAGGATTTTTCCATAGTACATTCCCGGGCGAACGATGTCGGACGGGTAGCGGTGCCGGCCGGTGACAAGGTCGCGGGCGTTTGGACGCGGTACGGATTCGCCCATGACCTGCCAATCGGCAACGGATACGAGGTCTACATCGAAATCGGCTGGTCGCCGGAAGGTGTCGGCCAGTTCTGGAGCCCTTGCCAGATCGGCGTACTCCATCTTCTGATTGGCCTCAGGGCCTGTGATGATGCCGTCACGGATTGTCAGCGCGTCAGGTTTGACGTTCCATTGGCCGGCGGCGTAACGCCTCAGCAGTTCGCGTGCCGCCGCGGCGCCTTGTCGAACAGCCGGGATCGTGTAAGGCGTAGTACGGCTTCCGGCCGTTATGCCGTCATCCGGGACCAGTTCCGTGTCGGCCATGATGAGGCGGATACGGTCGGCTCGAACGTGCAGCTCTTCAGCAGCGGCCTGTGTGATCTGGGTGCGGGCGCCCTGACCTTCCTCGACCTTACCCGTCATGACGGAAATGCTGCCGTCGGTGTTAAGCTGTACGCGGGCGGCGACGCTCTGGCGGCTTCGGTCGTCGCCGCGCTGGGCGGCTGCGGGGCCTTCGATGATGGTGATGAGCAGCCCCGCACCTATGAGTTGCACAAAGCAGCGGCGGCTGAGTTCGAACGGTGCATAGGTTTGGCCGGTGTGGTTGTCAAAAATGGGTTCGTACATTTCGTCCGTTCTGGTCGTTGCAGTCATGCGGTCTACCTCCTCATAGCGGCAGCGCGTCGTACAGCGCCAATAATCTTGACGTAACCGTTGCAGCGGCAGATGTTTCCGTTCATGCCCCTGACGATCTGTTCGTCGGTCGGGTTTGGATTGCGCTGGAGCAGTGCGACGGCACTGAGGACCATGCCCGGCGTGCAATAGCCGCACTGCATTGCGCCTTCATCAAGGAAGGCCTGCTGCACGGGATGGAGTTGATTGCCGTCGGAAAGACCCTCAATCGTGACAATCGTCTTACCCTGTGCACTCGCGGCCGGCATGACACAGGAGCGGACTGCGCGGCCATCAATAAGTACGGTACAGGCGCCGCACTGGCCCTCGCCGCAGCCATACTTTGTTCCCGTGAGGTTGAGGTCCTCGCGCAGGACCTCAAGGAGAGACCGTCTGGTGTCCGTTGTCACGGATACTTTTTGCCCGTTGACATTGAATTCGATGGTGACTTCCATAGCAAACCTCCCAGAAAACCTGGCCGCGCCGCCTAAGCCATGCAAGTGTCGACAGTTGGGGATCCTCAACTGCAAAAATTTAATGTCAAGTATACATGATAGCTGGTCCGGCTCCCAGAAAAAACAGCCGTGCTGCCGGCAAGGTGTGTGGGAGGATGTTTTTCGATATTCCAGTAGAAAAAAGATCTGGCGGCCATCGCGGCGAAACGCATGTGGCAGGCTGCGAAAGGCCTGTTGCGGTGAGAAGAAACTCACACTGCGGTGGAACTGAAAGAATCAGCGATCATATCAGATAAGAGGATCGCGAATGTCACGGAGTACGCGCCACCTTTGACGGCGGCTTGACGCCAGGTACCCGGCGGGCTAAGATCGGATTCCGTCACAGCCATTCGGAACAACCTGCAATCGGAGAGATGCAATGTGCGAACAACAGCAAGGGTACACCGGTCGCCCGTTCAATCGGCGGGGGTTTATGCGGGGGGCGATTGCGGCGGGTGTGACACCTGCCCTGCTGGCTGGCGTTGGGACGGCCGCGGAGAGCAGAAAACGACGGCGGCCAAACGTGCTGTTTATTCTGACGGACGATCAGCGGTGGGATACCATCGGCTTGGCTGGAAGCAAGCATCTCAAGACGCCGAATATCGACAGACTTGGGCGGGAGGGGGTTTATTTTAAGAATGCCTTCTGCACAACCTCGCTGTGTTCACCGAGCCGGGCGACAATTTTGAGCGCCTGTATGCACACGCGCATGGCGTGGTGGACAACTTCACCGAGTATCCCACGGATTTGAAGAGCTTTCCGCTGGTGTTGCAGGCCGAGGGCTACAACACGGCCTACATCGGCAAATGGCACATGGGCGAAAACAATGATGAACCCCGGCCGGGCTTCGACTGGTTTGTGACGCACAAAGGCCAGGGGAAGTACTTCGACACTGAGTTCAATTTCAATGGGCAGCGGCGGGAAGTTGTGAAAGGCTACTATACGCATGCCGTGACGGACATGGCCGAGGAATGGCTGGGCCGCGATCGCGGCGACAGGCCCTGGATGCTGATGATCGGGCACAAGGCGCCGCACAGCTTCTACTATCCGGAGGAGAAATACGCGCATGCCTTCGACGATGTGCGGATTCCATACCCGGAGACGGCGTTCATGCTGGACGACAAGCCGGCGTGGGTCAGGCAGCGGCTGCGGACGTGGCACGGAATTTACGGGCCTCTGTTTGACTGGCGAAAGAAGTTTCCGGATGACAGCCCTGAGGCGGTGAAGGACTTCGAGGCGATGACCCGCGCCTACTGGGCCACCATCCTCTCCGTGGACGACAGTGTGGGGCGGCTCTATAAGCTGCTTGAAAAGCGCGGCGAACTGGCCAATACCGTCATCGTGTTCATGGCCGACAACGGGATTCTAAATGGCGAACACGGCATGGTCGACAAGCGGACCATGCACGAGCCCAGCATTCGTGTGCCACTGGTGGTGCGATATCCGGGTCTGATTCCGCCGCAGCAAGCGAAGGTGATCGAGGAGCAGGTGCTTACGACGGACATAGCGCCGAGCATGCTCGAGTTATGCGGGGCGCCGCCGTTGAAGGACATTCACGGGCGATCGTGGGTGCGGCTCGTCCAGCGAGGCGATCGCACCTGGCGAAAGAGTTGGTTCTATTATTACAATTACGAGAAGCAGTTTCCCTACACGCCCAACGTCCGCGGGGTGCGCACGGACACCTGGAAGTACGTGCATTATCCCCACGGCGACGGCGGCCCCGACCGGCACATGGCCGAACTCTACAATATCGAGTTCGATCCGGAGGAACGGCATAACCTGATCGCCAATCCGAAGTACGCCGGCGTGGTGAAAGACCTGAAGGCCGAACTGGCGCGCCTGATGAAGGCAACCGGCCTTACGCCGGCCACGGACAGGATGCCGCTGGATGAGGGGGTCAAGTCCGAATTGCCGGAGGCGTCGATCCGGTAGCGGTCACGCTTCCTGGACGGTCTTTGCCGCTGCCGCTACTTCCTCCTTGCCGAGCACGCGCTTGATGCGGAGCAGCTCGCGCATGACGCGGAACGAGGTGCGCCGCAGACTGATCCGGCTGTCGCAGTCGCAGGTCCACTCCACGGGGAATTCTTTGATACGGTAACCGTACCGGTGCGCGCGGATAATGATTTCGACGTCGAAACTGAAACCATCGGTGATTGCCTCGGCATAGAGTTTCTTGGCGACGTCACCGCGATAAACCTTGAAGCCGCATTGGGTGTCGGTAAGGTGGGAAGGCATTCTGAGCCAGGAGTGGACGACCCAGCGGAACAGCCGCGAACAGACACGACGCCAACGGCTCTGGGGACGATTTATGCGGCAGCCGTCCATCTTCCGCGATCCATGGGCGATTTCGCACTCGCCTTTGTCGATCATTTCGAGGCCGCGCAGCACGTTCTCGTACGGAACGCAGCAGCCGCTGTCGGCGAACATGATGTGGTCGCCGATCGCCTTGGCGACTCCGGTGCGGACGGCAAACCCCTTGCCGCGATTGACGTCAAGGCGGAACACGTGGCATGGGATACCGACGGTGGCGGGGACCCTCTCGGCGGCCTCGGCGGTGTCATCCTGGCTGCCGTCGTCGACCACGATAATCTCACCGGCAATATCGTGATCCTTGAGGAAAGCAGTGGCCTCGCGGATGTCCCGGGCGATTTTCTTGCCTTCTTCGAAGGCGGGTATAATGATGGACAGACTCATGTAGACCCGTTTCCTGGCTTAACACTTGCACACTGTTACACTTGGCCCCCTCAATTCCGGTATTATACGCTGTTTTGAGCCGTCTGAGAAGTCTCAAATGGTTTTGGCTCGTCTTTTTATATCCCCGCAATGTCATCTATACCGTTGCTCTGCGGGTTTTTGTGGCGAGCGCTTCGGGTTTGGGATATCATGCGGGCCGAAAGGATCATGACATGAATGCATACGATGTTTACCGGTCGAAGGTTGATGCAGCAATTCCCGCGATGATGCAGGCGGTTGTGGCGCGCGGGGTGGGGTTCGAGAATGTGGCGGTGGCGGAGGTGCCTGTACCGGAGGTTGGGCCGGACCAGTTGCTGGCGAGGGTTGATGCGGCGGGGGTTTGCACGAGCATTCTGAAGCTTGTGGCGCAGGGGCCGGAGCATACGTACGTGAACGGGTGGAATATGGAGCGGTGGCCCCTGATTCTGGGTGATGAGGGGGCGGTTACCGTTGTCAAAGTAGGAAAAAATCTGGTCGGGCGATACGCGGTGGGGCAGCGGTTTGCCATTCAGCCGTCCGTGGCGGTGCCGCCGATTCTGCATCGGGAAAGATATCGAAACCGGGCGGAGGGGATGCGGAAGTGCGCTGTGGGATACACGCTGGGCGGGAATCTGGCCCAGTATATCCTTATCCAGGAGGAGGTGTTGGCGGCGGACTGCCTGCTGCCTTTGCCGGACGATGAGATGGCCTACTATGAGGTGTCCATGGCCGAGCCGATCAGTTGTATATACTCGGCACAGGAGCGGAATTATCACGTTCTTAAGGACGGCCCGCATGGCCAGCGGAGGGCACAACTCGGCTTGTCGCCGGGGGGTGTGACGGTCGTGGTGGGAGCGGGGGCTATGGGGCGGATGCACGCGGAGTTGGCGCTGCGGTTCAGGCCGGCAGTGCTTATCGTTTCGGATCTGCAGCAGGAGCGCCTGGAGCGGACCGCGAAGTGCATCGGCGCAAAGGCCGCCCGCAACGGGACGCGGCTGGTTTGCGTCACGGCGGAAAAGCTGCAAGCGGCGGTGCGCGAGGCGTCGCACGGGCGAGGGGCGGATGATATTATCCTGGCGGTGGGAGCGCGGCCGGTACAGCAGGCGGCGCTTGGGCTGCTGGCGGATGGTGGGGTGGCGAATCTTTTCGGGGGCTTGCCGAAGGGCGATCACATTCTGGATGTCGATGCGCTGGCGGTGCACTATCGGGAAATCAAGCTGGTGGGCTCCAGCGGCGGCGATCCGAGCGACATGGCGGCAACACTGCGGGCGATTCGCTCGCGCGACATAGACGCGGGCAACTACGTGGCGGCGGTGGGGTCGCTGGATAACGCCGTGGAGGTCTTGAAGATGATCAAGGAGACGCGGATCGACGGCAAGGCGATTCTTTATCCGCATATCCGGCCGACGCCGCTTCGGTTTGTCGAGCATTGGGGCGTTGAGGATGAAAAGACGCTGCTGGCGGAGCGGCTCAACGGATGAGATTTGTGTTGCCAAATGACCTTCGAAACAGATAATGATACATTCTCCGGTCCCTCCGGCCGGCGGACAGTGAATTTCGACACGCGAACTTGAAGGAGACAGGACATGCAATTTGGTGCACTGGACATCACGGTATTCCTCGCATTCATCGTTACGGTGGTGGCGGTCGGCATGTGGAAAAGCCGTCACGAGAAGACCGGCGAGGATTACTTCCTGGCGGGGCGCGGGCTGCACTGGTGGCTGATCGGTTTTTCGCTGATCGCGGCGAATATCTCGACAGAGCAGTTCGTCGGAATGAGCGGCAATGCGGCCAGCCACGTGGGTCTTGCCATCGCCAGCTATGAGTGGATGGCTGCTATTACCCTGGTTGTGGTCGCATTCGCATTCCTGCCGTACTTTTTGCGGGCGGGTATCTATACGATGCCGGAGTTTCTGGAGTATCGGTATAACGCCTTGGCTCGAACGATCATGGCGGTGGCGACTATCGGGATTTACATGCTGCTGCTGGGATCGGTGACGTACAGTGGGGCACTGACGATTCGCACGGTAGCTGGGGAAATGGGGCACAATGTGCCGCTGCAGTACGGATCGCTGGTCATCGGTTTGATAGCGATGGCATACGTGGCGTTCGGCGGTCTGAAGGCGTGCGCGTGGGCGGACTTGATCCAGGGCAGCGCGCTGATCGCGGGCGGGGCGGTGATTATGGTCTGTGCGTTCAACGTTCTGGGCGATGCGGATCAGGCCTCGATGATCAGCAACGTGAGTACGGGTGCGGTCGAAGTGGTTCAGCTGGAAGAGGCGGCCGGACCGGTTGAGCGTTTCTGGGATTTGAACAAGGTGCGGATGAATATGTTCCTGCCGTCGGATGATCCGGTGCTGCCGTGGACAGCGCTGTTGTTAGGCCTGTGGATTCCGAATTTCTATTACTGGGGGCTCAACCAGTATATTACGCAGCGGACGCTTGGTTCGGCGTCGCTGCGGCAGGGGCAGCAAGGTATTGTGTTTGCGGCATTTCTTAAGCTGCTCATTCCGTTCGTCATCGTTGTACCTGGGATTATTGCGTTCAACCTGTTTGCAGGCGACATGCAGCAGGAGGCAGTGGCCGACAACGCCAAGGTTATGGCCAAGTATATCAAGGCCAATGCCGAGACCAGGTATGTCGAGAAGGTGACGGCGCCGGACGCTGAAGCGGTCAAGAATTGGCCGGCCGGGCGATTCATGCTGGCTCTGTATCCGACGGAGGAGGCCATGCGGCAGGTAAAGGTCCGCAATCCGTTTGTGCTGCCTATGACGACAGATGACTATGAGGCGATGACCGTCACCGAGCACACGCTATTCAAGACCGAGGACAAGGCCGTGCAGACTGTGATGCCGGGGCTGGCGGAGGAAGTGGAGGCGTTCAACACGAAGGTTGAGCAGGCGGCAGCGGCGGCCGGGGCAAAGACCACGACGGAGAAATTCATTGCGTACAAGTACGACACGGCGATGGGGCAGTTGTTGGCCAGGGTGCTGCCTCAGGGCAACGGCGTAGTGGGATTTGTGTTGGCGGCCTTGCTTGGTGCGGTTGTGAGTTCGTTGGCGGCTATGCTGAATGCCGCGTCGACCATCTTTACGATGGATATTTTCAAGAAGTACATCCGGCCCGATGCCTCGCAACCGGTACTTGTAATGCTGGGGCGGCTGTGCGTGGTAGCGTTTACGGTGGTGGCGGTGCTGCTGGCGCCTCAGTTGGGCAACCCGAAGATCAGCAACAGCATCTTCACGATCATTCAGGAAAGCCAGGGCTTCATTTCGCCGGGTATTCTGGCGGTGTTCGTGTTCGGACTGCTGATTCGCAAGGCGCCGCCGGTGTCGGGCGTGATCGGGCTGGTCACCAGCATCGTCGCTTACGGCCTGATGAAAGTCGCGGTGCCAAGCGTGCAGTTCCTCAACCGTATGGCGATCTGCTTCGTCTTGTGTCTGATCGTAATGGCGGTTATCACTGTGGTGAAGCCATTGGCTGCGCCGATCGAGTTTCGCCAGCAGACCACGATTGAGCTGAAGAGCTCCAAGGCGGCGCTTGTGGGCGGCATTGTCGTGGTGGTGATCACGCTGATTCTGTATGCACTGTTCAGTCCGATCGGGCTGGCCAGGTAGTCTTTGCGATTTAGCGCAATCGGCAAACAGTAATGGAATGGAAGGAAAGGGGGCGCGGTATGAATCGTTGCTTGGCGTTATTGTTGATTGTTTCGACGTGCCTGATCACCAGTTGCGAACTCGAGCCGCTGTCGCCGCAGATGGCGGCGTCTGCGGATGCATTGACACACGCGGCTGATACTGACCCGTTGCTCCCCACAGTACCGGCAGCGGTTTCTGATGCTTCGGCCGTGCCTGAGCCCAGGCCGGACTGGGAGAACCCTGAAGTCTACGGGATCAACAAAGAGCCCGCCCATGCTACGCTGATTCCGTACCCGAACGTTGAGCTTGCGCTAAGGGCGATTCGCAACGATTCTCCATACTACCTGTCGTTGAACGGCAAGTGGCATTTCAACTGGGTGCGCAAGCCAGCCGACCGGCCGGTCGATTTCTACAAGCCGGACTTCGACGTAAGCGGCTGGGACACGATCCCCGTGCCGGCCAACTGGCAGATGCATGGCTACGGTATACCCATTTACACGAACATCAAGCATCCCTTCCCGGCCAATCCGCCGTACATCCCCCACGACTACAACCCGGTTGGTTCATACCGACGAACGTTCTTTATACCGTCGGAGTGGAAGGACAGGCAGATCTTCATTCATTTCGATGGCGTCAAGAGCGCGTTTTACATCTGGGTCAACGGCCACAAGGTCGGTTACAGCCAGGACAGCATGCTGCCGGCGGAGTTCGATCTGACGCCGTACTTGCGGCCGGGGGCCAATACGCTGGCCGTTGAGGTCTATCGCTGGTCGGACGGCAGCTACCTGGAAGACCAGGACATGTGGCGCCTCAGCGGCATTTATCGCAATGTTTATCTGATGGCGATGCCTGCAGTGCATATCAGCGATTTTCACGTACGGGCCGGGCTGGACGACAAATACGAGAACGGCCTGCTGCAGATCCGGCCGAAGATTCGCACCTTCAAGAAGGTCGACACAAAAGGCTGGACGGTGCAGGCACAGCTTTACGACGACGGCAAGCCGGTACTTGCAAACGCGATCAGCCGGCCGGTAAACGACATCATCAACGAAAAGTACCCGCAGCGCGACACGGTGAAGTTCGGATTGTTGGAGGCGACGGTTGCATCGCCCAAGAAATGGTCGGCGGAGATTCCGAACCTGTACACGCTGGTCCTGACGCTGCAGGATGCCGATGGGCAGATAGTGGAGGCGGAGAGCTGTCGTGTCGGCTTCCGCAGCATCGAAATCGCCGACGGCCAGGTGCTCATCAACGGACAGCCCGTGACGTTCTACGGCGTCAATCGCCACGAGCACGACCCTGTCCACGGGCAGGCTATTCCGGTAACGCGGATGATCCAGGACATCAAGCTGCTCAAGCAGCACAACATCAACGCCGTGCGGACGTCGCATTATCCCGACGATCCGATCTGGTACGAGCTGTGTGACCAGTACGGTCTTTACCTGATCGACGAGGCCAACCTCGAATCGCATGAGTTGGGGGGCTATCTGTCCAACGTACCCCAATGGAACGGGGCGTTCATGCAGCGCGCTATCGGCATGGTTGAGCGGGACAAGAACCATCCGTCGGTGATCTTCTGGTCGTTGGGCAACGAGTCGGGCTGCGGGCCGAATCATGCGGCGATGGCGGCATGGATCAAGGATTACGACCCGACGAGGCCGATTCATTATGAAGGGGCCGTGGGTGTGCCGAAGGACCCGTATTACGTGGACGTCATCAGCCGCATGTATCCGAAGATCCACGAGTTGGTGGACCTTGCTGCGCGAAGCAATGACGATCGGCCGGTGGTGATGTGCGAGTATGCGCATGCCATGGGCAACTCTGTAGGCAATCTGAAGGAGTACTGGGACGCGATCCGTTCGCACAAACGCCTGATCGGCGGATTTATCTGGGACTGGGCGGACCAGGCACTGCGCAAGAAAACGGAGGACGGTCGGGAGTTTTGGGCGTACGGCGGCGACTACGGAAACAAGCCCAATGACGGCAATTTCTGCTGTAACGGGCTGGTCGCTGCGGACCGCACGCCGCACCCGCATATCATGGAAGTAAAGAAGGTCTATCAGCAGATCTTCGTCACGCCGGTTGATCTTGCGACCGGCAAGGTGCGCATACGAAATGATTATCATTTCCAGAACATGGATTTCGTCAATGTTCTGTGGGAGGTGACTGAGGACGGCAAGGTGATCCAGAGCGGCGACCTGGGCACCTTGGCGATCGCTCCACAGAGCGAGCAGGAGGTTACAATCCCCTTTAATATGCCTGCGACGCCGGCGGCCGGACGGGAGTATTACCTGAAGGTAACCTTTGCGCTGGCGGAGGATACGCCATGGGCGCCAAAGCGGCACGTGGTGGCGTGGGAGCAGTTCGAATTGCCGTTAAGCGTGCCGACTGCGGCTGTGGCATCGCTGGATACCATGCCGGCAGTCAGCTTTGTGCAGTCGGAGAAGGCCATGACCGTCAAGGGCGTCGACTTCCTGTTGACGGTGGGCATGGCCGACGGAGCGATCCAGTCGTTTACCTATAAGGACAAGGAGTTGGTGGCCTCGCCGCTTGTGCCGAACTTCTGGCGTGTGCCCATCGATAATGACCGCGGCAACGGTATGCCTCGACGCCACGGTGTGTGGAAAGACGCGGGGCCCAAGCGGGTGGTGACATCGGTTGAAGTGCAGCAGCCGGCGCCTCAGAAGGTGGAGATCACGGTTGGAGCGATACTGCCGGCCGGGCAGTCGTCGTGCGGTTTCACGTACACGGTGTTCGGCAATGGTGAGGTCATCGTTCGGGCTGGAGTGGATCTGGCAGGGCAACTGCCTGAGTTGCCGCGTTTCGGGATGCAGATGGCTGTGCCAGGCGAGTTCAAGAACGTGACATGGTTGGGGCGCGGGCCGCACGAAACGTATTGGGATCGCAAGACGGGCGCTGCGGTGGGGCGGTACACGGCGACGGTGGAACAATTGATCCATGAGTACGTGCGGCCGCAGGAAAATGGCAACCGTTCGGATGTACGGTGGTTCACATTGACGAACGCCGACGGGGCGGGGCTGCTGGTCGTCGGCATGCCAACGGTGGATTTCAGCGCGTGGCCTTACACGATGGACGATCTGGAGCAGGCGCAACACATCCACGAACTGCCGCGAAGTGCGAACATCACGGTGAACATCGACTATCGCCAGATGGGGGTCGGCGGCGACGACAGTTGGGGGGCGCGGACGCACAAGGAGTATATGCTGCCGCCGAAGCCCTACAGTTACAGCTTCCGTTTGCGGCCGTATGAGCCGACGATGGGCGATCCGGGCACCCTGGCTCGTGTTGCCGTGCCGACGGATTGAAAACGGCGGGTTCAAACGGTAGAATGTCATGCCAGTGGGCGGTCTGGCCCGCGAATCGAATTCACCCGCGGAGGGTGTCAATTGGCGTGCACCTGAGGTACTTCGGCGGGCATGTTCTTTTCTTCGGAGGTTGATATGAGATGCCGCAGTCTGGCAATGGCCGCGTGTCTGTGCCTGGCGGGAAGTATTGCGGGGGCACAGGAGTTTGTGCCGTTTGTGATTCCTGCACGGCCCAATCCGGATTCTCTCATTGCGTACAAGCCGGACCCTATAACGGGAGAGGCGGACCGGCTGGCTGTGCGGTCGGGGCATTTTGCACGCGGTGGTGAACGCGTGCGGCTTTGGGGGGTGAATCTGTCGTTCGGGGCGAACCTGCCGACGCACGCTGATGCGGAGCACGTCGCGGCGCGTCTGGCGGCAGCAGGGGTGAATACGGTGCGGCTGCATCACCTGGATACGGCGCGGTATCCGCGAGGGTGGTGGACGGCCAAAGACGGCAGGACGATAGCGCCGGAGGCGTTCGACAAACTCGATTACTTCATCGATCAACTCGCCAGGAACGGCATCTACGTTAATCTCAATCTGCACGTGGGGCGGGCACACAGTGAGTACATCGGCTTGCCCAAGAGCAACACCAGCTATGACAAGATCACGGGAATTTTTACGCCGGAACTTGTGGAAGCGCAGAAGGCCTTTGCGCGGGAGGTATTGGAGCACGTCAACGCGTACCGTAAGCTCAGTTACGCTGCGGACCCGGCGATCGCGATAGTGGAGATTACCAATGAAGACAGCCTGTTCATGTGGGATGGCGACGAGAAACTGCGGTCGCTGCCGGAGTACTACGCGGGCGTACTTCAGAAACAGTATAACGCATGGTTGGCAAAGCGATATGCCTCGACGGCCCGGCTCGGTTCGGTTTGGAACAGACAGGCCGAGGCGCTGGGCGAGAACCTGCTGAAGAATGGAGATTGGAGCAGCGGGCAGTCGGCGGCAGGCGTGCCGGCGGGATGGCATCTGGAGCAGCACGCCGGGTGCAAGGCGGAGGCGGCCGCGGTGAACTACCGTGGTCGGGCGGCGCTGGAACTGAAGCCCCTTACGCTCGACGGGACGGACTGGCATATCCAGTTCAACCAGGGTGGGCTGGCGCTGAAGGAGGGGCGGTACTACACGGTGAGTTTCAGTGCGGCGGCTCCAGCAGAGCGGGAGCTGACTTGCAATGTGTCTATGGCGCATGAGCCCTGGGGTAACATGGGGCTTTCGCGGCGCGTGGCGCTTACCGAGCAGTGGAAAACATTCCGATTTGGCTTTACGGCGCGGGCGGATGATGATAACGTGCGGCTCACATTCGTCTTGGGGGGCGACAAGGTGGCTGTGTATTTGGCGGATGTGCGTCTGCAGCCGGGCGGATTGGAAGGGCTGGCGGCGGATGAGCGGATCGAGGAGGGATCGGTGCGGCTTTATTCGGAAACGGAGACGCCCGCACGGGTGGATGATCGCATGAGGTTTCTTGCGGAGACCGAGAAGAAATATTTCGACCACATGCGTTTGTATATCAAGGAGGGCCTGGGAAGCAAGTCGCTGGTGACCGGCACGATTGTGTTCGGACCGCTGGGGCTGTACGGGCAGAGCGACATGGATTTCATCGATGCGCACGCCTACTGGCAGCATCCGCAGTTTCCCGGGCGGCCGTGGGACAGCGAGAATTGGCTTGTCGAGCAGAAGGCAATGACGGATTATCCGGCGGAGGCGACGCTGTTTCGCATGGCATGCGAGCGCCTGGCGGGCAAACCGTTTACGGTAACTGAGTACAACCATCCGGCGCCCCTGGATTCACAGGCCGAGTGCGTGCCGATGATTGCATCGTTTGCCGCGGCCCAGGATTGGGATGGCGTGTGGCTGTACACGTACAGCCACGGCACCGACGACTGGGACCGCAGCGAAATGAAAGGCTTTTTCGACGTGGATTCCAACCCGGCCAAGTGGGGATTCATGGCCACTGGCGCTGCCATGTTCCGGATAGGTTCGATTCCGGCCCTGAATGCGTTTACAGCGGCGGGATTAACGGGGGATACGGATGTTCCGGGCGAGTTGATCGCGCTGCACCGCAAGCACGATCGGAATATGTTGGCAGTGATTGGGGAAAAGACAGGCCTTGGGTGGAAAGACCTGCTCTCGACGCAGATTGCGTCACGCCTGTCGCGACGCAACACACGGCGGACATTTAGCGGGCCGCAGCCAACAGTGCAGTGGGATGTTGATACGGACAGGCACGGCGTCTATTCGGTGACGTCGGATGCGGCCATGATCTTTGTCGGACACGCCGCTCGGGCCAGCGATGCTCTTATGGGTCGCGTGATTGTGAAGTCGCCGGAGTTTGCGGCGGTAACCATGGCTGCGCTGGACGGGGCGACTCTGACGAAGTCCAGGAAGATTCTGATCACGGCGTGTGGCCGGTGCGAGAATACCGGGATGCGGTTTTCCCATGACCGCCGTACGGTGGGGCGGAACTGGGGCGGCCCGCCGGTGGGAATCGAGCCGATCTATGGTCGGATTACTCTGCCGACGGGGCGGTGGACGTGCAAGGCCCTTGGGCCGGACGGGACGCCGCGGGTGGATGTGCCCGTGGATTATGGAACGGCGCCGGCGACAGTCGAGTTGACGCCGCATTACCAGACGATGTGGTATTTGCTGACTCCAGCCAAATAACTGAGGAGCTTGTGTCATGAAGAGCGGGATCATAGTTGCTTTGGTTTGTTTACTTTCGGTCGTTTCGCATCCGGCGCCGCCTGTGGTGGTGGAGCCTGCGCATACGATCCCGGTAACGTATGACGTGGACGTGGTCGTGGTCGGGGGCACATCGGGCGCTGTGGCGGCGGCGGCTGAGGCGGCCAGGAGTGGGGCGAGTGTGTTTTTGGCCGCGCCGCGGCCCTACCTGGGCGCGGATATGTGCGGGACCTACCGGCTGTGGTTAGAGGAGGGGGAAGAGCCGGCGTCTGAGCTTGCGCGCGCGGTGTACAAGCAGCCGGCGGTTACCCGGATATCCAAGGGCGTCAAGTTCACCTATCGTGCGAGCCTGCCTTCGGCAGCGATGCACAGGGACTCAGAGAGCAATCCGAAGCTGACGGACGGCCAATGGACCGGCGCGCCCACGCAGAGCGTGCAGTATGACGGCGACGTGACGGTTGATATTGACCTGGGCAAAGCCCGCCGGGTGCGGCAGGTGCATGTGCTGGTGTTTCAGCGGAACGACGATTTCGAGGTCGACCGCATCCGCGTGCTGGCCAGTGCGGACAACCGGACATGGGAACCGGTCGCGGCGATGCGCAACGATAAACTCGGGCAGGGGGGCTTCGAAGAGGACCCGCTTATTCTGTCGGCGGATTTGGATGTGATGACCCGGTATTTGCGATGCGAATGTACGAAGGGGCCAAATGCCAGACGTATCCTGCTCGGCGAGATTATAGTAGAGGACGCCGACTCGTTGGCGAAGGACGACCAGGGACAGCGTGTGCCATATATGGTTACGCCGATGCAGGTGAAACGCACGTTTGACGAGGCGCTGCTGGACGCGGGTGTGCAGTTTTTGTTCGGCTGTTACGCAACTGACGTGCTTACGGACGAGGCGGGCAGCGCGGCGGGAATCGTGATGACGAACCGGTCGGGCCGCCAGGCGGTGAAGGCCAAGGTGGTGATCGATGCGACGCCGCGCGCTGCGGTGGCGAGGATGGCCGGCGCGGCGTTTCATGAGTATCCGGCGGGTTTGCGGACATTCAAACGCGTGGTGCTGGCTGAGGAAGTCGACCAGAACACGGCCAACGTGCAGCGTTTGCCCGTCCGGCTGCCGCCGCGGCCGGGCCTGAAGCGGAACTTCGAGGCCTTCGAGTACACGCTGACGCTGCCGATGAATGATGAGTCTTTTGCGACACTGGCCCGGGCCGAACAGATCGCGCGGGACCAGACGTTCTCGCTGTCGCAGGCGGATGCGAGTGAGATCCTGTTTCACGTTCCGGCTGCGCCCGTGCGCGGGGCCGAGACGCTTGCCGGCCCGTGGCCCGGCGCGGATCAGGTCGATCTGGACGTGCTGCAGCCCGCGGGAATACAGCGGCTGTATGTCTTGGGCGGCTGCGCCGATGTGTCGCGTGAAGCGGCCGAGGCGATGCTGCGGCCGATCGAATATATGAATCTCGGCGCCCGTTTGGGCCGGGAGGCGGCGCGGGAGAGCCAAAGCATTCGCCAGACACTTCCTATCAAGCCCCTTACTCGTGCGGCGGAGGGCCCCGCATCAGGCCGGATTTCAGAGATACGGACGGATATCTACTCGCGACGGAAGGTCTTGCAGACGGTGCGGTATGAAGATAGTGCCGTGCCGGTGCTGGCCGAGTATGACGTTGTGGTAGTCGGCGGCGGCACCGGCGGGGCGCCCGCGGGTATCGGCGCCGCACGCCAGGAGGCCAGGACGTTGGTGCTAGAATACCTGCATGGCCTGGGCGGCGTGGGGACGCTGGGACTGATCAGCAGCTACTACCACGGCAACCGCGTGGGTTTCACGGCGGAGATCGAAGAGGGCATGAAGGTGATGAACCCCGCCGGCGTAAGCGGCAGGGCCTGGAATGTCGAGCACAAGATGGAGTTGTATCGCCGGATGCTGCGCCAGGCTGGGGCGGATATCTGGTACGGTGTGCTGGGCAGCGGGGCATTTGTGGAAGATGGCCGCGTCAAGGGTGTGGTCGTGGCGACGCCGGACGGCAGGGGTGTGGTGCTGGCCAAATGCGTTGTGGACGCCACGGGCAACGCGGATATTGCCGCGGCTGCTGGTGCGGAATGCGTGCTGACCGACGATACCCACATCGCCATCCAGGGCAGCGGCCTGCCGCCGCGAGAGTTGGGCTCCAGCTATACGAATACGGACTACACGTTCATCGATGATTCCGATGTTATGGATATCTGGCGGTCGTTCGTACTGGGCCGGGAAAAGTTCAAGAATGCCTACGATATGGGGCAATTGCTCGATACGCGCGAGCGGCGGCAAATCGTGGGAGACTTCTGCCTGTCGCCCATCGATATTTACAAGCGGCGCACCTTTCCGGATACGATCGTGATCGCGATGAGCAATTTCGATTCGCACGGCTATACCGTGCATCCGGCGTTCTTCATTCGGCCGCCGGACCGCGAGGGCATGGTTGCGGACGTTCCGTACCGCTGCCTGCTGCCTAAAGGCCTGGATGGAATTCTCGTCACTGGGCTTGGTGTGAGTGCGCATCGTGATGCGATGCCGGTGATTCGTATGCAGCCGGATATCCAGAACCAGGGTTACGCAGCCGGTGTCGCTGCGGCTATGGTCGCCAGGGATAATATTCCAACGCGCCAGCTGGATATCAAGGCACTTCAGAAGCACCTGATCGATAAGGGCATTCTGCCGCAGCGCGTACTGACGGACAAGGACTCTTTTCCGTCGCCGACATCGGAGATCGCTGCGGCAGTAAAGAGAGTCGTCAACGATTATGAGGATATCGAGACAATTCTGGCCCAGCCCGAGACGGCACTTCCGATGCTGCGCCAGGCATACCGCACCGCGAATACGGATGCTCACAGATTGGTCTATGCGCACATCCTGGGCATTCTCGGCGATGGCACAGGCGCTGAAACGCTGATTGCGGCTGTCAGCGGTGCGTCATGGGATAAAGGCTGGAATTATACGGGCATGGGCCAGTTCGGCCGCAGTCTCAGTTACCTCGATACGCTCATTATCGCCCTGGCGAGAACGGGCGACAAGCGGGCCCTTAAACCCATCCTGGAAAAAGCCGAAACGCTAAACGCCGACCTGGAGTTTTCCCACCACCGCGCTGTGGCTGTGGCGCTTGAGACGATCGGCGACCGGGCGGCGGCAAGGCCTTTGGCGGAGTTGTTAAGCAAGCCCGGCATGACAGGCCACGCCTACGTCGATATTGACGCCATGCGAAAAAAACAGCCCGCCAGCCCGGTCGATACGTCGACACGCAATGTATCGCTGCGCGAACTGGTGCTTGCCCGTGCGTTGTACAAGTGCGGGGATTATCGCGGTCTGGGCGAAAAGATTCTCAGGGAATACGAGAAGGACTACCGCGGCTATTACTCGCGTCACGCGCACGCGATCCTCAATAAGGGGCAATAAGAACGCAGCCGCAAGACCGACGCACGTCGCTGTTCTTGCGATCAGTCGACGGCCGTAATTTTTGCGTAGAGGTCCTGCCATGCAGGGCCCTGGGATCGGACGTAGTCATCTTTCCACTGCGCCAGTTGCGCCTTGAATTCTTCAAGATCGGCAACTGCGTTAATCTTGACGCCCTCGGCCTCGAGCGTCTTTAACGCGTCGGCTTGCACCTGAATATCCAGTTCATTCTGGTATGCGGCGGCTTCGCGGGCACAGTCCAGCACGAGGGACTGCAGATCCTGCGGCAGTGACTCTAGCCAGTCCCTGCGAATCATGTAGTAAACGCATGCCGCGATGTGAGAGGTCTTCGAAAGGTATTTTGCCTGCTCATTGAACTTCATCGACAGCAGCATGTCGGGCGAGGCCTCCAGCCCATCGATAACCCCCGTCTGCAGAGCGCTGTAGATCTCGCTCCAGTCCGTCGTCGTGGCGCTGGCACCAAGGGTCTTGAACATACCGACGTATATCGGATTCGGCCCGCGCATCTTGAGGCCCTTCAGGTCCGCAGGGCGCTCAATGGGCCGGGTCTTGTTGAGCATATGGCGAACGCCCATGCCCTGGCCGCCAACCGCGACGAAGTTGTGCGGTGCAAGCAACCGTGACACTTCATCCTCCAACGCATTCAGGACCCGGACCAGATGTGCTTCGTCCTTGTAGATGTACGGGTACTCGAACAGCGCAAGCTGCGGCACATACTGCGCCGTACCTGAGGCCAGCGAAGTGACAACCTCCAACGACCCGTCATGAACAAACTCGACCAGCTCTCGCTGGTTGCCCAACTCGCCGATGTAGTAATCCTGTGTCCGAATACGGCCCTCGCTGCGGGTTTCGACGAGCTCGCAGAAGCGGGCCAGTGCCTTGCCGACCGTGCCGTGTGGGGCCAACGGTGTGGCCGCCCTCATGCGATACGACTTCTCACCGGATTTGCGGCACGACGATGTCCCGAACAGAAGTGCCGCTGCCACGAGGATTGTCAAAAGTGCGCGCCCTGTCTTTGCCATGTACATACCTATGCTCCTTTCGGCCACATCCTAACAGTCCCACGGCGCCGCGTCAACCAGCCCAATTGGCGGCAAACAGGACAAGCTGCGGAATAGACAGTACAAGCACCGTTACGACTAGAAGGACCGCAAAGAACGGAAGAAGTGCGCGCAAGCTGCGCTCGATGGGCAGCCCTGCGATGGAGCACGAGACGAACAGCATCGACCCCACCGGCGGCGTCAGCGCCCCTGTCAGCATCGTGATGGCCATGAGTACGGCATAATGGACCGGATCGAAGCCCAGGCTCGCCCCGACGGCTGAGACCGTTGTCGCGAACATTGTAATCAGCACCGTCGGGTCGAGAAACGTGCCCAGAAAGATGAGGAAGGCCATGATGGCCAGCGTTGCCAGCCAGGGGTTGCCGATCCCGCCGACAATCTCCTCGACGACAATCCGCTGAAACTGTGCCCTGACCATTACGTTTGCGAAGACCTTGGACACAGCCAGCACGATCATGACCGCGGCGGTCGTATTAGCGGCGCCGATCAGCACGGCCGGCAGACGCCGCAGCTTGAACCGACGGGAGATCAAACCGTACACCAGGCCGTAGATAACCGCCGCGGCGCCGGATTCGGTCGGCGTGAATACGCCTCCGGCGATACCAACGACGATGATCAGGGGGATCATCAGGCCACCCAACGACCGTACAATCGCTCGCAAGATAAATTTAGCGCCGCCGTGTGCCCGCGGTACGGCGTCGTATCCTCGGATGCGGCAGTACACGGCGTTGACCACCATGAGTCCGAGGCCCACCAGAATACCCGGGATCAGGCCGCCCAAAAACAGCTTGGCGACGGACAATCCGGTATAGTAAGAAAACATGATCATGGCGATGCTCGGCGGGATGATCGGTCCGATCACAGCGGCCGACGCGGTAAGAGCCACCGCATAGTCTTTCCCGTAACCTTGCTTGATCATGGCTGGAATCATAATCGGCCCGATCGCAGCCGTTGTCGCCACGCCTGAACCCTGAATGCTTGCGAAGAACATCGAACTGAGGATGTTGACGTGCCCCAGGCTGCCGCGGAATCGCCCGACCAGCGCGTCAGAAAGTTCCACGAGGCGTTCTGTGATGTCGCACTCGGTCATCACGTACCCGGCCAGAATGAAAAGCGGAATGGCCATCAGGCTGAAGCTGTCGATACCACCGAAGATGTTGGTTACAACCAGCATCAGCGAATCGCCTGAGGCAACCGTGGCGACACCACCCACCAGGCAGATGGCCACGAAAATGGGAAACCCTAACAGGATTAGCAGAAGCAGGCCAAGAAAGCACAATGCGACTGTCAGCATATCGATCCCTCCGCATCGTCTTTATTGCCGGCGAACGGATGCCGGCCGTAAAGCAGTATGAGTAGAAAATCCATCGCCATAAGGATGCAGCCTACCGGAATGGCAAGGTAAAACCACGCGATGGACATCGGGGCCATCTGTGTCTGGACGGCCACCTGGCTGGCCGTTTTGACCGCGCCCACGGCGGCTATGATGAGTAGACCCGCGATGATCACACAAAGGCGCACGGTGCGAATAACCCGCTGTGTACCCGGGCCACCGATTCTGTCGGCCAGGAATGCGACATGCAGGTGCCCGCTCTTCGGGACCGCCAGACCCGCGCCTAAGAAAACTACCCAGATATTGAGGTAACGGAGGATCTCATCGGTCCATTCCAGCCGCCGCAGGACGATCTGCAGACCCATCGATACGATGATGAAAGTGAACAATATGACAACCGCAGCCTTGCGCGCCAGGTCCACAATCCTGTAGATCCGCGCGAATCGTTGGGGAGAAATCATGTGCTGTACCCTCTCAGCGGGTCAAAAAGCTTTAATCGCGACCTCGGCGCCTTTCCTTTCGGCCGAGACATACGCGCTGTAGATTGTGGAGATACAGTCGGCCGCCAGACGGCTGTCGCTTTCAGGGGGCTGACCGTAGGCGATCGTGCGATAGAACGCCTCCATCTCCTGCGGGTAGCCGGTGAACCAATCTTCATCGGGAGAGGGGTTCGACCAACCCTGCTTCGTGCCGATCTTCTCCACGACGTAGATATCCGCGAAATTGGCCTCGCAGGCATTGTATGTCTGCATGGCGTTGTTCGGATTGATGTTGCAGATCGTTCGGTGGTTGTTGGCGCTGACCTCCAGCCAGTTGTGAATACCGCCAAGGACGATATCGGAGGCGAAGATGTCGGCGATGGTGCCGTCCTCGAAGATCACGTGCATGGCGGAGAAGTCATCGATATCGTGGTAGTCTGCACGGATGTACCCTTCGTCGCGAAATCCTTTCAGCCGCGTGATCGCATGGGTTCTGGCGCTAACCGCCTGCGGACGGATAGGGACACCGCTGCGTTTGAGTCCCTCGACGCGCTTAAGGTACAGGGCCGCGGTCAGCGGATGGCAGCCCTTGCCGATCATGACCCCGCCGCCGGAGAACTTCCAGTACGCGTAGGTCGCTGCGTGTGAGCCGGAGTGGGCTTCTTCGCCATGTATCCAGAGGATCTGGGCACCCGTCTTCTCCACAATTTCGCGTTCCTTCTGGATGGAAGGTGCATAGACCCAGTTTTCGGCATAAAGAATTCTGCCTTTGCTTTTGGCCTCGGCCGCTAACATGCGTTCTATGCTGGCCAATGCGAAGTCCAAAGCGTCCTGTTTGGGGAACGTGTCCCCGTTGAACGCATCGGAGCCGTCGCCGAAGTAGCCCGTTAAAGGTTTCTCGACTATCGCGAACTTATCGCGCTCCAAAGCAGCCACGGCCACCGCCTCGTGCACCACAGGGGGGGTACAAACGTGAACGACGTCCACGGCATCGATCAGGCTGTCCAGGCTGTCAAAGGCCCAGATGCCGCGCTTGGCGGCATATTCGCGCCGCTGTTCCTCGGGCGGACAATATACCCCGACTACCTCCACGTTTACGCCGTGTACCTTCGACAGTGCCTCGTAGTGAAAGGATGCGGCGAAGCCGGCGCCCACAATCCCAGTCCGAACCGTTTTCTTTTCCATCGCTGTTTGATCCCTTCTGTCTGTCAAGCTCTGATCCGGCTCGCTTACGAGCGGCCACGCAGGCGGCGATTGTATCAGATTTGTCGGCAAAAGCCACGGTTTTTTTCGTAGGCCGCAAGAGCGAATTCGCGGAGCGGTTGGTGCGAAGTTGGCGGACTCGTTCAGTCTGCCCCGTCCCTGCCGAAAAGGGAGTGCATGCACACGGGACGCGGATGTCCCGCCGGTTGCAGATCTTCCTTCTCGAACATGCTCTCGTCGGGGTTGTCCCAAAAGTGGCGATGTACCGCCAGGCAGGCCTTGTCATCCAAAAGCAATTGGAAGAGGCGTGCCGGATCGTTCTTGAAATCCGCAAGTCCGTCGCCGTCAAGGTTTACTCCGGGCATGGGCGTTGCCGCGCCGGTTTGCCGCTGGATGACGACGTGCAGGGCATTGACGTAGGGGTCGGTCAGCGCCAGTGTGGCCGTCGATTGCGGGAGCTTGTCAAGATAGGCAGTCAGCGATTGCTCCGATTCGTCCAGAGTCTCCAATTCCGGGCCCGGCTCTCGTTCTGGCGGAGTCAGCAGAAAACCGTGCCGCTTCAGCCATGCACCTGCGGTAAGCGACGACAGCAGCATGTTGAGGGGTATCGACATAATCAGTGGACCGTTGATGAGCAGCATCCAACGGAAGAAATCGCGATTGGTCGAATAGTCAACCGCCATCCAGCATACGCCGATGAGCGTCAGCCATGCGTGAGTCCTGCATGCTAACCGCCAACTGAGGCCCTGTCGCGGATCGCGGCTTTGTGCGATCCATTTGACGCCTTTGCCCATGGGGATTGTCACAACGAAGAGCGTGTACCACAGCATGAAGACAGGTGCCATGAAGACCGAAAGCAGTGTCTCCATCACGACGTTGGCGGTACAGCGCCAGAAGCCCCCCCATGCCCGAAGTCGCCGTCGGTCAAGGCAGAGATCCAGAAGGCCGAACAGTTTCGGCGACAGCAGCAGGCCGAAGGCTAACGCAAAAAGTACGACGCTATGCTGCGTCAGCGAAAGACGCAGAAACCTGGTGAAGCCGGAGCTGGGAATCAGTGACAGCCCGGATCGCTCGAACTGGATGACGACCAGAGTGCTGAACAGCAGCCACAGAAACCAGAACAGCGAACTGGTGTACGCCAGGATGCCCAGAAGGAAATGGCAGCGGCTGATCAGCGGCAGTTCATTCGAAAACAGCAGCCAGAGGTGCTGGAGATTGCCCTGGCACCAGCGGCGGTGCCGCCAGGCGCCTGCCACGAGGTTCGGCGGCCCTTCTTCGTAACTGCCGCCCAGATCGTACGCCAGCCAGACTTCGTAGCCGCCTTTGCGTATCAGGGCCGCTTCGACGAAATCGTGGCTGTAAATGTGGCCGCCCATCGGCTCCTTCCACGGCAGTCTGGGCAAGCGGCAGTTTTCCATAAAGGGTTTGACGCGGACTATGGCGTTGTGTCCGATATAGTTGCCCTCGCTGCCTTGCCAGAAACTCATGCCTGCCGCGTACACACGCGAATAGAGCCATGAGGCGAACTGCTGAAGTCGCGCATAAAGGGTCTCGCCGCGTACGAGCAGGGGGGTGGTCTGGATGATGCCCACATTGGAGTGCGCTTCCATAAGTTGCACGAGTCGCAGGAGTGTTTGGCCGGTCATGAGGCTGTCGGCGTCAAGGATGACCATGTATTTGTAGCGACGCCCCCATTGCTCCAGAAAGTGGCTGATGTTGCCGCTTTTCATGCCGGAATTGTCCGGGCGGTGTCGGTAATGCAGATGGTCAAACGCGTCAAGCTCTTTGGCTACGTGGAACCAGGCAATCTCCTCCCGGACCCAGTAGTCCGGCCGCGTGCTGTCGCTGAGAATGAAGAAGTCAAAGGCCTCAGACCGGCCGGTCCGGCGGACAGACTGCCATATTGCCTTCACGCCGGCCATCGTACGATTGACATCCTCGTTATGGATAGGAAACAGCACGCACGTTGGCGGCAGTTCGCCGTCCGGCTCCGGGGCCTCATCGGCGCTTATCGCAACGCGTCGGCCCGGTCGGTGCAGTTCGATGAAGCCGAAGAAGGCGTTACAGAATAGAAAGGCGATGAGGCAGAAAAGAATTGAGTAGAGCACAAGGATTGCGTACTTGAGTCCGTATAGCTGCGTCCGCCACAGGTAGTCGGCAAAGAGGACGATGCCCGTGCCGCTGACCATAAGAAAGACGCATAGAAACAGCATGCGCCGCATGGTCCGAACGCGAGGCGAAGCCGTTGTGGCAGCCACTTCCAAAGAGATTCGTGAATGGTCTCGGGTTGATGGGCAGGTCATCCGTGATCACCGTGTAAAATAGAACAGCAGACTGAAGAGCGAAATGAAAAACCCCCAGATCACGATCAACCGCAGCCAGGGCGTTCGCGCAAGGGTGTGCAAGGCGGCTTCGGCCAGGTGCGGCACAAGTCCCAGATCCAGCGAATGCACCTCCATCCTGCCGGGGCGAAACTGCGGAACGGATTCGAGACGTTCCCGCAGTGCCGCAACAAATGCCTCAGGCAGTGGCGGCGTTGCCAGGAACAATGTGTGCCACTGCGACGGCATATCGGCCAGCAGCAGGGCCAGACGTGCCTCCAGAAAAGCCTCATCCGTGTCAAACGAAGGCAGGTCCGTAAAGTGCCGCATCCACGCGATGACGTCCGCCCTGAGCTGTTCCATGGCCGTCTTCACCGGCGCTGGCTCTTGGCGTTCCGTTGCCGTCTGGGCCGCCTCTTTCAAGACCCGACGTGCCAGGCGATGCCGGAGAAGGGCCCGGCCGGCGCCGAGCGCCTCCAGATAGGCGTCTACTCGTCGGTAGGCACAATCCCATAGATTTGCTGTTGCGGGGTCGGCGGAAACTGCCGCTCTTGTGTCCATACATAGCTCCACGTTTCGGTCACACGCTGTCCCTTATGGGTGAGGAAGGCCGTAAGTCGGGCCTTGTCTATGGCCTTGTCCGCCAGGCTGAACTGCAGGATCAGACGCCATGTCTTGTCAAACGGGTTCTTGATAACGATAGGCCTCTCCAGAAAAACGCCGTCTGTGGCATGGGCGACGGCCCCGAGGCGGTCGACGGCTTCCAGTTTTCGCAGATTGGGTCCATCGAAGTCGACAATGTATTGGTAAAGGTCCCCGCTGGAGACGGGCCCGCCAACCCGCGTGGCAGTGACAAACCCCTCCGGCGATCGCTCCTCGTTCGTGTACGTCAGCGTGTACTCGAAGGCAAACGGTACGCCCACGCGCGGCGGTTTCTTGGGTTGCCAGAACGCGACAACGTTATCGATGGTCTCCGAATCAACCGGGAAGGTATAGAGTACAACGGAGCCAGGTCCCCAGTCACCCCTGCCCGGCTCGACCCATGCGGTCGGCCTCAACTGATATGCCTGATCGATATCCTGGTAGTTGACGAAACTCCGATCGCGCTGACACAGTCCGAATGCGACCGGTTGGCGGAACCGAAAACTGCTTACCAGCGGCTGGGCGGGGTTAATAAGGGGTTGCCAGATGTATACGCCGTCCGGCCGGCGGATGAGCAGTCCATCAGAATCGTGTACCTGAGGTCGATAATCAGGCGGTTTGTGCGTACTGTTTTCATTAAAGTAAAACATGCTCGAAAACGGAGCAAGACCTACCTGTTTGACCCCTTTGCGGAAAAAGAGGCACGTTTTTACGGCGACTTCCGTTTCAAAGCCCGGTGTGATGTCGAAGCGATATGCGCCGGTGACGCTGGGCCCGTCTAACAGGGCGTAAATGACCAGCGACTCGGCCCTCCGTCGCGGCTTACCGAGCCAGAATTCACGAAATATGGGAAATTCCTCCTGTTCGCACGCAGTTGTGTTGATCGCAAGGCCGCGGGCGCTGATACCGAATCTGCCTCCACGACCCACTACCCGAAAGTAATTGGAGCCTAAGAATACGGCGACTTCTTCCAGTTCGTATACCTCGTTCAGGGGATATGAGATGTGAAAACCCGCGTAACCTAACGACGGCGGGATCTTGGCGGCCAGCTCGCTTTGGCTGCCGAAATCGAAAAAATGTGGAGCGAACGGGACCTCCTGCACGTGTGTGGCCGTGAATTCGTGAACCTTGACGGCATAATTGTAGATATAACCCGGCAAGCTGAAAGTAATGTGAAAAGGCAGGTTTGCGTCGGCCCAGAGGGCCTTTCGCGGATCGGAGCGAACCTGCAGATACGTATTGTAGTCCAGATTCTTGAGATAGTCCGGAAGATGGCTGGCTGCTTCTTCAAAGGGCTTTTCGGCCAGACGACGCGCACGTTCCTTCACGTAGTCGAAGTTCACGGTCAGCCGCTCAATGGCCAAAGCGGTGCCCGGCAATGCTGCGAAAACCAGAATTGCAAATACACTGACGGCATTGAATCGTTTACACGATCTGCACATTGTCCCCCCGCATACACGGTTCTGTGCCCCAAAGCTGCGCTTCTTGATATCGGCGGCTGTCTGCCCCGCTTGAAGGTTTTCTTGGAAGGCGCCGGGGGGCTTGCTGGAACAATGTGGAGCAAATTTGCGAACTTCCGGCTAATCTGCTTGCAATAACATCGACCTATGGTTAAAGTGTGCACGCAATACACCCGACGTGCAGTTTCCGGGCATAGGAAACGGCAGAGGATATTGCCGATGCCGACAGATATTGTCGACACAGATTTAGTGACAACATTTTGAACACTGGAGAGGTGGCCGAGAGGCTTAAGGCAACGGTTTGCTAAACCGTCGTACGGGTAATAACCCGTACCGCGGGTTCGAATCCCGCCCTCTCCGCTTTTTCCAGATCATGGCGTCGAATCGTTGCAGCGTTCACACCTTGTGTCAATTGGGTCAGCGTTATCGGATATTGACGGTGTGCGTGTAAAAAAAGCCGTTCTGTTTGCCCGATAATTTCACGCAAGAGACGTCCTGAGGCAGCAATTTTGCATTTCCCCGGGAAAAACCTTGACACCCTGTGAATCGTAATTCATAATTGTGAAAGATGGTTCGAAAGATGAATGAGTATTCGGCCAGGATTACAGAGCATGGAAAAGGCGCGACTGCCACGACGGGAAAGAGAAAAGCGACGTCATCGCAGGGACATCCTCGCGGTTGCGCTGCGACTGTTTTCGGAGCGGGGCTTTCACAACGTCTCCATGCAGGAGATTGCCGAGAAGTCGGAGTTTGGGGTCGGCACCCTATACAATTTCTTCGCCAGCAAGGAGCGGCTTTTCATCGAGCTGATGCTGGCCGGCATTGAAAAGATTCGCGCGCGGCTGATTCCCATTTTAGACTCGGATAAACCGGAAACAGAACGGCTGTCGGAGTATGTCCGCGCACATACAGATCTGGTCGAGAGCAACCTGGACCTGGTCCGGCTATACACGTCCCAATACGGGATTTACAGCAGCATCAAGCCCATGCTCAAAGATATCGCGGATGTCGCGCGAAACATCGAAATGTTGGTGTCAGAGCGGCTGAAGGGCATCATACTGGCGGGTATTGAGAAGGAGGTGTTCAATCCCGTGGCCGCAGATGTTGTGGTTCTGGCCCTTCAAGCGACTCTGCAGGCGTTTGCGCTGGAGTGTTCCGAGCGTTTTGACAAGACGAAAGCACAAGAGGGATTCACTGGGATCGAGAAGTTCTTTTTGGGCGCTTTGCTGAGAGAAAAAGCAGGCTGTTGACGTTTGCCCTGCAGTTTGGTTTTCGGAGTCGACGATGGAAAAGAAAGTTGATACCCCCCGTGGGCGCTTGGCCGCCTTTCGAGGGATACCTGGCAAGAAACCCGCGCGGCCCGGTGTGCGCACCTGTGTTGCCGCCGTGTTGGTAACGTGTCTGCTTACATGGGCCGGCTGTAAGCAGCAGGGCGGGCCGCCGCCACAGGGGGCGCCAGAGGTCGCGGTATTGACGGTGCAGCCCGAACGAGTCGTCCTGACGACCGATTTGCCCGGCCGAACCGCTGCGTTTCTGATCTCGGAGATACGCCCTCAGGTCAACGGCCTCATACAGAAGCGTCTTTTTGAAGAAGGCGCGGAGGTAAAGGCCGGCGATGTGCTATACCAGATTGACCCGGCTCCGTTTGAGGCGGCGCTGGCCAGCGCAAAGGCGTCTTTAGCCCGTGCAGAGGCGGGGCTGGTTGCGATCCGGTTGCGGGTGGATCGCTACAAGGGCCTGCTTGCGGACAAGGCCATCAGTCAGCAGGACTATGATGATGCGTCGGCGGCCATGAAACAGGCGGAGGCGGAGATCGCCTTCTGCAAGGCGGCTGTCCGGACGGCTGAGATTAATCTGGCTTATACTCGCGTCACGGCCCCCATCTCCGGCCGTATCGGCAAGTCCAGTGTGACGGAAGGTGCTCTGGTGACGGCCTACCAGCCGGTGGCGCTTGCAACTATTCAACAGCTCGATCCTATCTACGTGGATGTGCCCCAATCGACGACCCAACTGCTGCGCCTGCAGCGGCGCATGGAGGATGGTCGTCTGAACCCGAACGGTACAAACCAGAACAAAGTGAAGCTCGTCATGGAGGATGGCGTGCCGTTCGAGTTGGAGGGAACACTTCAGTTCCAGGACATTACGGTTGATCCGACCACCGGCTCGGTGATCTTGCGCGTTCTCTTTCCAAACCCGGATCGCACGCTGCTGCCGGGCATGTTCGTGCGTGCGGTGATTAGCGAAGGCGTAAATGAGAAGGCAATCCTCGTGCCGCAGCAGGCCGTCTCCCGCAATTCGAAGGGCGAGCCCATGGCGATGATTGTGAACGCCGGCAACACGGTTGAGCCGCGGATGCTGACGCTGGATCGTGCCATCGGCGACAAGTGGCTTGTGGCATCGGGACTTGCCCCCGGCGATCGCGTGATTGTCGATGGTCTTCAGAAGGCCAGGCCCGGCGCTGTCGTGGCGGCCGTTCCGTTGATGAAAGCCGATGAGGCTGACGCGCCCGCGGAACGAACTGCATCTGTAAGTGTGCAATAGACGGAAAATCCTATGTTGTCGAGATTCTTTTTAGCCCGACCGGTTTTCGCCTGGGTCATCGCCATTTTCATCATGCTTTTGGGCGGTTTGGCCATCTACAACCTGCCAATCTCGCAGTACCCGCCGATTGCGCCGCCATCGATTGCCATCGCGAGCTTCTATCCCGGGGCCTCGGCGCAAACGGTTGAAAACAGTGTGACGCAAATCATTGAACAGAAGATGACCGGCCTGGAGGAGATGCTTTACTTCTCCGGCACAAGCGACTCGGCGGGCGCATCCCGTATCGAGTTGACCTTCAAGCCTGGCACCGACCCGGACCTGGCCTGGGCAAAAGTGCAGAACAAGCTCCAGTTGGCGATGGCCAGCCTGCCGGAGGTGGTGCAGCGATCCGGCGTCAGGGTCAGCAAGTCCACACGAAACTATCTGCTTATTGTAGGGCTCGTGTCCGAGGACGGCAGCATGAGTGCGCACGACCTGCAGGACTATGCTGTGTCCAGCCTGGAAAAGGTGCTGGCGCGTGTACCCGGCGTAGGCGAGGTCGAGAGTTTCGGTACGCCCTACGCCATGCGGATCTGGCTGAACCCGGACAGGCTTACCGATTACCACCTTACCATTGAGGATGTGATCACGGCCCTGCGCGCCTACAACGTCGAGGTGTCGGCCGGTCAGTTCGGCGGCATCCCCGCCGTGGAGGGCCAGCGCCTTAACGCCTCCATCGTTGTTCAAAACCTCTTGCAGACGCCGGACGAATTCGCAGCCATTCCCCTACGAACGAATCCGGACGGCTCCGTAGTGAGAGTCAGTGATGTCGGACGCGTGGAATTGGGCAAGGAGTATTACGGCGTCAATGTATACTATAATGGCAAGCCCTCCGCGGGACTGGCGATTCGGCAGGCCCCCGGCGCCAACGCATTGAAAACCGCAAATGCGGTTAAGGCACGGCTGGAGGAAATGGCTCCATATTTTCCTTCGGGGATGAAGGTCATCTACCCCTATGACACTACGCCGTTTGTGCGGGTCGCCATTGGTGAAGCGGTCAACGCCCTGTGGCAGGCGATTGTGCTGGTCTTTCTGGTGATGTGGCTCTTTATGGGCAACATGCGAGCCACGCTGATACCTACGATTGCCGTGCCGGTTGTGCTTTTGGGTACATGTGCTGCGCTGGGTGCATTCGGCTATTCGATCAACATGCTCACCATGTTTGCCATGGTGATTGCCATCGGTCTCCTGGTGGACGATACCATTGTTGTGGTAGAGAACGTGGAACGACTTATGAGCGAAGAAGGGCTGTCGCCTAAGGAAGCGACGGCCAAGTCGATGGGGCAGGTCACCAGCGCACTGATCGGCTTCTTTCTGGTGCTAACGGCTTTGTTCGGCCCCATGGCATTTTTCAGCGGCTCGACCGGTATCATCTACCGGCAGTTCTCCGTGACGATCGTCTCATCGATGGTGTTGTCGGTGGCGGTGGCTCTGATTCTGACGCCGGTCTTGTGCGCCTCCATTCTCAAGCCGGTCGCCAGAGGGCATGAGGCCGCGGAAGGGGCTATCTGGTTCTTGCGGCCGTTCTTTTTGTGGTTTGATCGCGTGTTTTACCGCTTTCGCGACGGCTTTGTCGGAGTGGTCGGTCACGCGCTGGCACACAAGTTGCGATATGTGGTGATCTACATACTTATCGTCGGCGGTTTAGTTTTTCTCTTCAGGCGAATGCCGACCAGTTACCTGCCCGACGAAGATCAGGGTATTCTGCTCGCCCAGATCATGCTGCCGACGGGTTCGACCCTGGAACAGACCCAGCAGATCGTCGATGAGGTACAGCAGTATTTCCTTGAGCAGGAGAAGGAGGTGGTGGAATCCTGCATGACCATTGCAGGTATCGGTTTTTCAGGCCAGGCTCAGAACAACGGCATGGTTTTTGTCAAGCTCAGGGACTGGAAGCTGCGCGATCGGCCGGACCTTCGTGTGAGGGCTGTTGCAGGCCGGGCGATGGGCCGGTTTGCCGCGATTCGAAATGCGATGGTATTCGCGTTTCCACCGCCCGCCGTCGCCGAACTGGGCAGTGCACAGGGTTTTGACTTCCAGCTCGTGGATCGCGGCGGTCTTGGGCATGATGAGCTGATGAAGGCAAGGAATCAGCTCCTTGCGATGGCCTGGCAGGACCCGCGGCTGGTGAATGTGCGTCCAAACGGCCTGGAAGATGTACCCGAGTATCGTGTGGACGTGGACTGGGATCAGGCCGGTGCACAGGGCCTGCACATCAGTTCCATCCATAATACGATCTCGGCGGCCTTCGGCAGCGCTTATGTAAACGATTTCATCCAGGGTGGCCGCGTCAAGCGCGTGTTCGTCCAGGCGGATGCACCCTATCGCATGCTGCCGCAGCACCTGGAAAAGCTCTACGTTCGAAATGCGGAAGGCAAGATGGTGCCGTTCAGCTCGTTCGCGTCCGGCCGCTGGACAAGCGGTCCGCCCCAGCTGGAGCGGTTTAACGGTTTCCCGTCCATGAATATCTGGGGCGAGGCGGCGCCAGGCCACAGTTCCGGCGAAGCCATGAAGATCATGGAAGAGTTGACGTCCAGGCTGCCGCAGGGCGTAGGCTATGACTGGACCGGGCTTTCTTTCCAGGAGCGGCAGGCGTCCGCCCAGACCGGACTGTTGTATCTGTTTTCAGTCGTGACGGCGTTTCTGTTCCTGGCTGCACTGTACGGCAAGTGGAACGTCCCCATCGCCGTGATGCTGATTTTGCCGTTAGGCATTATCGGCGGCTACCTCGCATCGAACATGCGCGGGCTTCCAAGCGACGTTTATTTCCAGATCGGCCTGTTGAACACCTTGGGCCTTGCCACAAAGAACGCCATCCTTATCGTTCAGTTCGCGATGGCGGGTGTTCAACAGGGCGCGACCCTGATCGCAGCGGCACTGGAGGCCGTGAAGCTGCGGCTGCGGCCGATTCTGATGACCTCGCTGACTACCGGTTTGTCGGTGCTGCCGTTGGCATTCAGCACGGGCGCCGGCGCAGGCGCGATGAACGCCATCGGCACGGTTGTGTTAGGCGGGATGATCACCGGCACGGTTCTTGTGGTGCTGTTTGTGCCTTTGTTTTACGTGCTGATTGAAAAGACTTTAGGCCGAGACAAGACCGCTGTGGCGGTTGCATGAGGATTGGGTTGCGTATGAACAAAAACGTCTGCTGGTTGGTAATTGCCGCGACCGTCTTTATCAGCGGCTGTAACCTGGCCCCGAAGTATGCCCGGCCCAAGCCGCCTGTTCCTGAAGCATGGCCGACGGGCGCAGCGTATGAAGACGAGACTTCTGCCGGCGACATTTCTGCCGCCGCCGATTTGGCCTGGCCTGAGTTCTTCGCCGATCCGAATCTTCGACAGGTTATTGCGATCGCGCTGGAGAACAATCGTGACCTGCGGCTTGCCGCCCTGAATGTCGAACGGGCAAGGGCGCTTTACGGTGTGCAGCGGGCGGAGCTGCTGCCGCAGGTGTATGCGACGGGTGTGGGCAGCAAGCAGCGCAGCTCGGCCGACTTGACGGCGCCCGGTCAGCCCAGGACAACGGAACTGTACAGCGTAGACTTGGGAATCATTTCATGGCAGATTGACTTCTTCGGACTCCTTCGCAATCTGGAGGAACAGGCCCTGCAGGAGTATCTGGCGACGGAGCAGGCGCGGCGGAGTGCACAGATTGCGCTGATCAGCGAGGTGGCCCGGGTGTATTTGACGCTTGCGGCGGATCGACAGAACCTCAAGCTGGCTCAATCCACGCTCGAGACGCAGCAGGGGGTTTACAACCTCGTTTTGCGGCAGTATGAAGCCAATCTTGCCAACGAAATGGACCTGCGCCGTTCGCAGACGCAGGTTGACGCGGCACGAGGTCAGGTTGCCCTTTATACGCAGTTGGTCGCACAGGCCGAGAATGCGCTGAACCTGCTGACGGGGGTGCCGACACCGGAAGACCTGCTGCCGTCCGATCTGGCCGGGGTCCGTCCCCCGAAGGGCATCTCACCGGGTGTCTCGTCCGAGGTGCTTCTTCTGCGGCCGGACATCATGGCGGCCGAGCACCAACTGGAGGGGGCCTATGCCTTCGTCGGGGCGGCACGGGCCGCTTTCTTTCCCCGCATTTCACTGACCAGTGCGATAGGAACCGCAAGTGACGATCTGTCCGGCCTGTTCCGCGCGGGGACGGGTACGTGGGCCTTTACGCCGCAGGTCATGTTGCCGATTTTCGATGCCCGTACCTGGGGCGCCCACAGGGTAAGTAAAGCGGCTCAGCAGATCGCTTTAGCACAGTACGAAAAGACCATTCAGACGGCCTTCAGGGAGGTCGCCGATACGCTTGCAGTGCGAGGCACGGTCGGCCGGCAGGTGGAGGCGCAGGAGGCCGTCGTGGATTCCGCGCAGACCATCTATGATCTCTCGCTGAAGCGCTACACCAACGGCATCGACAGCTACCTGAATGTCCTCGACGCTCAGCGGTCACTTTATGCCGCCCAACAGGGGCTCATCGCGCTGCATCTGGCCGCTATGGTCAGTGAGGTCAGGCTCTACGCCGTCCTTGGTGGAGGCGCCGACTACCCCCAGGCCGCGGAGAATTCCGCGGCACAGCAGGTTTCGCTCCTCGCAGAACATTAGCAGCCGCGGACAAGTTGTTACCCGGTTTTGCCTCTTGTATCCTCGCCGGTTTTGCGGTATTATATATTGTTGACCGCTTCCTGCGAGTACGCGGGAACCGTGGCGGTTTGGGCGAATCGAGGCGATGCATGGAAGGAAGAGGAATGATCCGGGCTGGGCACATTGCACATTGTCTTATCTGTGTGGGTCTGTTCGCGGGCGCCTCGGCAGGCGGCCAGGGCCAGGTGAAGACGGTCGTGGTCAAAGCCGCGGCCGACAGCGAGGCGTGGGGCTACGAGGCCTGGCGTGCCATGGACGGCGACCCTGCGACGATGTGGCACACGGTCTGGGGGACGGGGGAGCCGGCGCATCCTCATGATCTTCTCCTTGATCTTGGTGCAAGCCATGTGATCGAGGGTTTTGTGTACCTGCCGCGGCAGGACTGCAGCAACGGAACAATCGCTGCGTACGAATTCTACGTGTCGGAGGACAAGAAGGATTTCGGCTCGCCTGCGGCAGCAGGCACATTCGGGCAGCCCAACGCCGAGAATACTGTAAAGCTGTCAGCGCCGGTTCGGGGGCGATATGTGCGGCTGCGCGGCCTTTCCGAGGTCAGCGGCAGGGCCTGGACGTCCGTTGCGGAACTGCGGATTCTTTCGCCGAACACAATTTTTACCGCCAATGAATCTTCCGGCATGCTCATCGCCGATCCGAAGAACGAACTCGAGCTGGAATACGAGAGCCTTCGCCGGGACATTCAGAACCGGCACCGCATTGCCAGGCATGCCGAACAGACGTTTCATCCGGCGTCTCTTATTCATGATTCGGATCGCGATCCGGTGGACGTGGTCTTGCGCCGCACGGGCGTTCTACTTGATGATCTGGCCCGCGCAGATATCCCGGCGTTGACCGAACTGCAGCAGCAATTGAACGCGCTGCATGCGCAGAATGAGGTTACTGATCGCGACGACTTGGAGCAGCGCCTGGAGCTTTTCAAGGCGGCTGTCCAACTCCGCCGGAGGATTGCATTTTCCAACCCGCTGCTCAATTTCGACACACTGCTCCTGCTGAAGCGGCACCGGGCGACATTTAACCACATGTGCGACCAGTATTACGGCATTAACGCACTGCCGGGCGGAGGACTGTTCGTGTTGTCTGATCCGTTCGGGCCAGACCCGCAGGTGCGCAACATCACCGCCGATTCCGTCGTGCAAAAAGGGCGGCTCAAAGGCACGAAACTTGAGAACGGGTCATTCCTGTCGCCGGATCTCTCCTACGACGGCAAGCAGATTGTCTTTGCGTATGTGGAGTGCGAAGGGGACAAAGAACACCGGTACCACACCGATCCGAGCCGGGGACATTGGGCGGTGGGGCGGTCGTACCATATCTTCAAGGTCAACGTCGACGGTACCGGCCTGGAGCAGTTGACCGATGGGACGTGGAACGACTTCGATCCGTGCTGGCTGCCGAATGGTCGGATCGCCTTCATTACGGAGCGGCGGGGCGGATATCTCCGTTGTGGGCGGGTATGCCCGACATACACGTTGTATGACATGAACCCCGACGGCACGGAAATCCTTTGCTTGAGCCCGCACGAGACCAACGAATGGCATCCCAGCGTTACCCACGACGGCATGATTGTTTACACGCGATGGGATTACGTCGATCGGCACGGCTGCACGGCGCATTTGCCGTGGCTGACGAGTCCGGACGGACGCGATGCACGGGCGATACACGGAAATTTCGCGCCGCGCGAACTGCGTGCGGATATGGAACTGGATATTCGTGCGATCCCTGGTTCGCGGCGCTTTGTCGCGACAGGTGCCCCGCACCACGGTCAAGCGTTCGGTTCGCTGGTCATCTTCGATCCGCGAGTCGAGGATGATGACGCAATGGGCCCGGTCAAACGAATCACGCCGGAAGTTGACTTTCCTGAGACGCAGGGAGGCGCGCAGGTTTATGGAACGCCCTGGCCCCTGAGTGAGAAGTATTACCTGGTCGCTTATGACCCTGACATGCGGCCGGGCACCGGCGAGCAGAGCCAGGCTTACATCCGCGGCAACTATGGTATCTACCTGCTGGATGTCTTCGGGAACAAAGAATTGATTTACCGTGATCCTGAGATTGCCTGCCAGAACCCGATTCCCATTAGGCCCACGGTCGTCCGCCCGCCGGTTGTGCCCGAACAGGCCGACCGCCGTCTTGCAGGCAAATCCGCCGAAGGCACAATGGCCCTTATCAATGTCTACGACACCCTGACGCCCTGGCCCGACGACATCAAGATCAAGGCCTTGCGAATCTATCAGATCATTCCCATGAGTGTTCCGTCGGGCGAGCCGCCGCATGAAACAGCCTTGCGGGAGCCGACCGCGGGCGACTCAGTGGTCCTGGCCCGCTACGTCGTGGGCACGGTCCCGGTGGAGGCTGACGGCAGCGCCTATTTCACGGTTCCGGCGCAGAAGGAGCTATTCTTTCAGGCGCTTGACGCCGATGGCCTGGCCGTGCAGTCCATGCGCTCGGCGACCTATGTGCAGCCGGGTGAGCAGCTTGTGTGTCAGGGCTGTCATGAGCCGCGGCATCGTGCTCCCGATCTGCCCGCGCAGATGCCGCTGGCTTTGCGGCGTGCGCCTTCGATTCCGACGCCGGACGTCGATGGGACGAATCCCTTCAGCTATCCGCGGCTTGTCCAGCCTGTGCTGGACAGGCATTGTGTCTCCTGTCATCGGGACAATGCCGAGAAGGCGACGCGGCTGGACAGCGAGGTCATCGTCAAGGGACGGCAGAAATGGTACGCTTCTTACTTCAGCCTTGCGCCAAAGTATGGTTTCTGGAGCTACGGACAGCGTCATCGGACCACTCCCGGCCAGTTCGGGGCCCGCGCTGCCAAGCTCTATAGCCTGCTGAAGGAAGGTCATTACGACGTCAAGCTCCCGCCCGAGGACCTCCATCGCCTGACTGTCTGGCTGGACAGTTGCTCCATTTTCTACGGCGTTTACGAGAAAGAGGGCGGCGAGGCCCAACTGCGCGGTGAGATCGTGTACCCCACGCTCGAGTAGCGGTCACATCGAAGCCGATTCCACCAAACCGGAGACCTGTCGGTTCGGGCATATTCGTATCCACAAGCAGAAAAGGTCTGTTAACCAACCTGCTTTTGTGCTATCATAATGTTTTGCGCGCGGTGGCATTGGCGATCGACGCAAGCACCGCTCCCCGGTGTGTAGCCGGGGGTATTTTTCGCCGCACGTATTATGCGTGTTGAAGACAATGGAGGTGTCACCGGGCAGAATCCCGTTTTGGTGCGAGGAATTATGAAGCTTGACCCGAGAACAATGGCGGACTGGCAAATCGCAGAAGCGGCGGAAGAACATATGAAGTCGCTGAAGCAGTTGGCTGATGAATTAGGGCTTGCCGACGGTGAGATGCTGCCCTTTGGCACGCAATTGGCGAAGCTCGACTATTTCAAGATACTCGAACGGGTGAAAGGCAACTCGCAAGGCAAATATATAGACGTCACTGCCATAACGCCTACGCCTTTAGGCGAAGGCAAGACAACAACTACCGTCGGCCTTGTCCAGGGTCTTGGCAGGCTCGGCAAACGCGTTATTGGTGCAATTCGCCAGCCCAGCAGTGGCCCGACCTTCAACATCAAGGGTTCCGCGGCTGGCGGCGGACTCGCACAATGCATTCCCCTGACGCCGTTTTCGTTGGGGCTGGCTGGCGACATCGACCGCATCAGCAATGCCCACAATCTCGCGATGGTCGCACTGACGGCGCGGATGCAGCACGAACGAAACTACGACGATGAGCGCCTCGCCAGAAGCAATCTCAAGCGTCTTGAAATTGACCCCGATCGCGTGCAGATGCGCTGGGCAATGGATTTCTGCGCCCAGGCGCTGCGCAGCATCACGGTCGGCAAGGGCGGCCGAATGGACGGCTATGAAATGGAGTCCGGCTTTCAGATCACCGTCTCCAGCGAGGTCATGGCCATTCTCGCCGTCGCCCGCGACCTGAAAGACTTTCGGCGCCGGATGGCCAAGATCGTCGTCGCCTATGATAAGAACGGTCGGGAAATTACGACTGCCGACCTCGAAGTCGACGGGGCAATGACGGCGTGGATGGTCAACGCCCTGAATCCTAACCTGATTCAGACGATTGAGGGCCAGCCAATGCTGGTGCACGCCGGCCCGTTTGCAAACATCGCCATCGGCCAGAGCTCCATTATTGCCGACCTCATCGGCACCCGTTTGGGCGAATACCTTGTCACCGAAAGCGGCTTCGGCGCCGACATCGGCTTCGAGAAATTCTGGAACCTCAAGTGCCGCATGTCTGGGCTCGTACCCAACGCGGTGGTCATCGTCGCCACCATTCGTGCCCTGAAGATGCACGGCGGCGGCCCCGAGGTCAAACCGGGAATGCCGCTGAGCAAAGAGTACGCCAACGAAAACCTCGGCCTGCTGGAGAAGGGTTGCAAAAACCTTATCGCCCACATCGACATTGTGAAAAAGTCAGGAGTGCGGCCGGTTGTCTGCGTCAATAGTTTCTACACCGATACGCCTGCCGAGGTAGCGATGGTCCGGCGCATCGCGGAGACAAACGGGGCCCTTACGGCCGTTTCGGAGCACTGGCTCAAAGGGGGCCAAGGCGCGATCGAACTTGCCGAGGTTGTGGCCGCGGCGTGTGAAGAGAAAAACGACTTTCGCTTTCTCTATGATCTGGATATGCCGCTTCGCAAGCGGATTGAACTTATTGCCAAAGAAATCTACGGTGCCGACGGCGTAACGTATACCGATGCCGCCCTTGCCAAGGCCAAGGCATTGGAAGCGGACCCGTCCATGCGGGAACTTGGTACCTGCATGGTCAAGACCCACCTGAGCCTTTCGCACGATCCGGCCCTGAAAAATCGGCCTAAAGGCTGGCAATTGCCGATATCCGATATTATGGTCTACCGCGGCGCCGGCTTCATTACCCCGGTGGCAGGCGCGATCAAACTGATGCCCGGAACCTGCTCAGACCCGGCGTTTCGGCGTATCGACGTGGATGTCGAGACCGGCAGGGTTCGCGGGCTGTTCTGATCGAACAAATCCGCGGCGAAACGAGAATTGTCTCATATCATGACAGAAAGCGCGAAAATTGGTTCGGTGATGGTGGTCGGCGGCGGTATTGCCGGCATCCAGGCCTCCCTCGATCTGGCGGATTCCGGGTACAAGGTCTATCTTGTCGAGTCCAGTTCCGCCATCGGCGGCCACATGGCCCAGTTGGACAAAACATTTCCCACCAACGATTGCGCCATGTGCACTATATCGCCGCGTCTGGTCGCAGCCGGCACCCACCGGAACATCGAGATCATTACAAATGCCAAGGTTTCCCAACTTGCAGGTGAGGCGGGCAACTTCCGCGCGACCATCACGAAGCGGCCGAGTTTCGTCGATGAGACAAGGTGCAACGGTTGCGGCATCTGTGCCGACAACTGCCCCGTCCCCGTGAAAGACGAGTACAACCAACTGCTGGGTGACCGGCGGGCCATCTTCAAAAAGTATCCCCAGGCGGTCCCGAACAAGTTCGCAATGACACGATCAGGTTGGGCCCCGTGTTATGATGCATGCCCCGTTCACGGCAATCCGAGCGGTTATGTGGCACTGACCGCCGCCGGCCGCTTTCAGGAGGCATACGAATCAGCCACAGCGAATAATCCTTTCCCCGGCATCTGCGGGCGGATTTGCGAACACCCCTGCGAACAGGCATGTAACCGCGGCAATCTCGACGACCCGATCGCCATTGCATACGTGAAGCGGTTTCTCGCCGACTGGTATGAGCAGCACGGCGTTAAGCCGACACCCCAGGACAAGCAGACCTCGATCATTGAAAATGGCCGTAAGGTCGCCGTCATTGGCTCGGGACCCGCAGGTCTGGCCGCCGCCCTGAACCTCCGCAAGATGGGTTACGCTGTCACCGTTTTCGAAAAGCATGGCGTCCTCGGCGGCATGATGCGGATTGGTATTCCGGAATACCGCCTGCCCACCGAAGTCATTGACCGCGACATTCAGAATATCCTTGACTATGGTATCGAAACCAGGCTCAACAGTCACATTCAAAATCAGCGGGATATCGAAGCCATCTTCCAGGAAGGATTCGAGGCGGTGTTCCTGTCCGTGGGTTCGCACAGGGGCGCTCGTCTCGGTCTGGCAGGCGAAGACCTTAAGAATGTCTCGCACGGAATCGATTTTCTCCGTGAAGTGCGCCTTGGCGCAAAGACCGCGGTCGGGAAGAGCGTTGTCGTCATCGGCGGTGGAAATGTCGCGATGGACTGTGCCCGTACGTCGCTGCGCCTCGGCGCCGAACACGTCCGGGTCGTCTGCCTTGAATCGCGAGACACGATGCCCGCCTATCCCTGGGAGGTTGCCTGGGCCGAAGAGGAGGGTGTGGAATTGTTGTGTGCCAAGGCCGCCAGGCGCATACTGAGCGAGGACGGAGTTTTCACCGGCCTCGAGCTTCTCGACGTGCGGCAGATGGCCTTCGTGGACGGACGGCTCGAGTTGGAGACGGTCGAAGGCACGGAGCGGATTGTGCCGGCCGAGGAACTGATTATCTCCATCAGCCAGAAGCCCGAACCGGGCCTCTTGGCAGAGAACGGCAGGATTGAACTTACGCCGCGAGGAACGATCAAGGTTGACCCTGATACCGGCATGACATCCTGGCCTGGTGTTTTTGCCGGAGGCGACGTTGTCCGCGGAGCCGCCAGCGTTATCCAGGCCGCCGCAGATGGCCAGTTCGCCGCCAAATCCATCGATGCATGGCTGCGCGGCATCAAGCTGCCGCCCGAGGAAAGGCAGCCGGTGGTGGAGATTTCGCGCCGTGAACTCAAGGAGCGAAAAGAAAAGATCGTTCATCGCCAGCCAATGCCCACGATTGATCTTGATCGCCGCCGGACATTCGAAGAGGTAGACCTCGGCTTTACCGAAGAGATGGCGGTTGCTGAGGCGAATCGCTGCCTCTACTGTGCCGTCTGCTCATCGTGCGGCGTTTGCGAGAAGGTTTGCCAGGCCCACGCCATCCGGTATGACGATAAGCCGTCAGAACTGAAGCTTGATGTGGGCGCCGTGATTCTCACGCCTGGATATGAACTTTTCGATGCCGCCAGGAAGGGCGAATATGGCTACCGCCGCTTTCCGAACGTCATCAGCTCGCTGGACTGCGAACGGTTGCTGAGCGCATCTGGACCGACACTCGGCCATCTCCAACGGCCCTCCGACGGCGCGCTGCCGCGCACGGTAGCCTTCATTCAATGTGTGGGTTCGCGCGACGTTGAGAATCCCTGGTGCTCCAGCGTCTGCTGCATGTATGCGATCAAGCAGGCCATCATCATCGCCGAGCACTACCCCGAAGTTCAAACGAAGATCTTTATGATGGACGTGCGGGCATTCGGCAAGGGCTTCGATGAATACTGCGAACGCGCCAGGAGCAAGTATGGTGTGGAGTTTATCCACACCCGTCCCTCGGTAGTCCGACAGGATTTCAAAACGCATAATCTCATTATCGAGTACACCGAAGACGGCAGGACGTGGGTCGAAGGCGAGTTCGACATGGTAGTCCTGTCAAGCGGCTTGTGTCCGTCAGATGATGCCGCCGAGCTGGCGCAGGTGTGCGGGATTGATCTGAACGCCTACGGCTTCGCCCGTTCCGCCGAGTTTGTGCCCACACAATCGTCGCGCCAGGGTGTTTATCTCGCCGGGGCGTTCGAGAGCCCCAAGGATATACCCGAAAGCGTCACGCAGGCCAGTGCCGCTGCCGAGGCGGCTATGGAGCTCCTGGCGGACGTGCGCGGAACCAGGGTCGCCGACAAGCAATACCCTGACGAACGAAACGTGACGGGTCTGCTGCCGCGGATCGGCCTTTTTATCTGCCATTGCGGCTCGAACATAGGCGGCGTCATTGACTGCATGCGCCTGGCTGAACATGCCGCCGGCCTGCCGGGCGTTGTCTATGCAACGGATCTTCTGTACACGTGCTCACCCGACGGCCTGCTCGCCATCAGGGAAAGCATAGACAAGCACGACATAAATCGCGTTGTCGTCGCCTCCTGCACGCCGCGCACTCATGAGCCGCTCTTTCAGGAAACCATTCGTGAGGTGGGTCTCAATCCGTACCTTTTCGAGATGGCCAACATCCGTGACCAGTGCACGTGGGTGCACACGCGTCTTGGGAATCTCACGGAAGAAAAAGCGTTCGATCTCGTGAGGATGGCCGTTAGCCGGGCCGCCACCATTGAGCCCCTGACAACCAGGACCTATGAACCGAAGAGAACGGCGCTCGTTGTCGGCGGCGGCGTGGCGGGAATGACCGCCGCTCTGTCCATCGCAGGGCAGGGATACGGCGTTCATCTCATTGAGAAGAGCGATCGGCTTGGCGGCAGCGTCCACAAGGTTCACAGGATGCTGGACGAGGCCGACCCGCAGGCACTGCTCGCTAACCTCATTGAGCAGGTATCCCGGCACGAGAATATTCGTGTGCACTATCAGGCAACCGTTACGGAATGCAATGGCTTTGTTGGCGACTTCAAGTCACGGGTGCAGGTTGCCGGATCCTCACCGCATGTGCTGGAACTGGAACATGGGGCCGCGATTATCGCTACAGGTGCACGCGAATCCAGGCCGCAGGAGTACCTCTACGGCGACAGCGATCGTGTGATGACCCAGCTTGAGCTTGAGAATCGGCTCAGTAATGACCCGGCCTTCGCAAAAAGCCTCCGCGAGGTCGTCATGATCCAGTGTGTGGGCTCGCGCCAGCCCGGGTACATGATCTGCAGCCGCGTCTGCTGCACTGTCGCTGTCAGGAACGCTGTTGCAATCAAGCGCGCCAATCCCGACGCAACCGTCGCGATTCTCTACCGGGATATTCGAACGTATGGTTTCCGGGAGGACTATTACAACGAAGCACGGCGGCAGGGCGTCTTGTTCTTCCGGTATGATCTTGACGAGAAACCGACCGTCGCCTGCGATGACGCCGGCAATCTCAGCGTGAGGGTACGCGACCTCAACTCGGGTATGACGGTGGAGTTTGAGCCTGATGCCCTGGCTCTGAGCGCTGCCATGCTTCCGGATGCCGACAATGAAAAGATCAGTACGGCCTTCAAAGTTGCCACTACCGAAGAGGGCTTCTTCCTGGAAGCCCACATGAAACTGCGGCCGGTGGATTTTGCAACCGACGGTTTCTTCGTCTGCGGAACCTGCCATGGTCCCAAGTTCATCGACGAGGCGATCACGCAGGCGCAGGCCGCCGCGGCCAAAGCCGTCTCGATCCTGTCACGCAAGGTTATCGAGGTCAGCGGTATCGTCAGCGTTGTCGACGCCGAGCGGTGCGCCGCCTGCCTGACGTGCGTCCGGACCTGCCCGTACAATGTGCCGCGGATCGGACCCGATGGTGTTGCGGTCATCGAAGCGGCCATGTGTCATGGCTGTGGCGTCTGCGCTTCCGAATGCCCCGCCAAGGCGATCAGCCTCATGCACTACAAGGATGCCCAGGTGATTGCCAAGACCGAGGCACTGTTCGGCATGGAGGCGGCCAAACATGACTGAATTCGAGCCGAAGATCGTTGCCTTTTGCTGCAATTACTGTGCTTTTGCCGCGGCGGACCTGGCCGGGGCAATGCGCTTGCAGTACCCGCCGAACGTTCGCATTATACGACTGCCCTGCACGGGCAAGGTCGATCCTCTGCACCTGCTTAAGGCTTTTGAAGACGGCGCCGACGGCGTTTTTGTGGCCGGCTGCCTGGAAGGGGAGTGCCACTATCTCCAGGGCAATCTGCGTGCGAAAAAACGTGTCGCGTACGTCAAGCGCCTCCTTGCGGAAGTTGGCATCGAGCCGCAGCGCCTGGAGATGTTCAATCTGTCGTCTGCCATGGGCGGCCGATTCGCACAGATTGCCGAAGAGATGACCTCGCGCATCAGGGAACTCGGCCCCAACGTGCTGAGGCAGGGGGGATGCGGAAAATGAAGATCAATCCGGAAAAGCCGATCCGCTACGATGCGAAGCTGGCCGAAGAAATCCGCCGGCGCTGCGGACAGAATGTTCTGTTGTGTAATCAGTGCCGCAAGTGCGCCGCCGGATGCCCGAGCAGGCCGTTCATGGACAGCACACCCACGGAACTGATGCGGTACGTCCAGTTGGGCATGGCCGATGCGGCCATGAAGGGCAACGCCATCTGGTACTGCCTGTCGTGCCACACGTGTTCGGCACGCTGCCCGCAGGACATCGATATCCCGCAGGTTGTGGATGCCTTGCGCATCATCGTGCAGGAAAAAGGCATCAAGAGCGCTGCCGGCCGGACGACCCTGGTCAACCGCCTCTGGATGGGGCTGTTGCGACTCGGTCGCATGTACGAGATGGGCCTGGCCGGGCTGACAAATCTCTTCAGTGGCCGTCCGTTCAAGGACGCCGGTCTTGCCGCCAGAATGATCCGCAAGGGCAAAATTCGCCTTCTGCCGTCGATCCGCAAGCCGCTGGAGATAAGCCGCATGTTTAAACGCGCCGGGAGGCTGAAGAAATGAAGATAGCCTACTACCCTGGGTGCTCGTTGCATTCGACGGCGATTGAGTTTGACATCTCGACCCGCAGGGTCTGTGAGGCCTTGGGTGTCCAGTTCGTTGAAGTCAGGGACTGGACCTGCTGCGGGTCGTCACCGGCGCATCAATGCGATGAACTGATGGCAGCCGCCTTGCCCGCGAGAATCTTGGCCCTGACCACCGAAACAGAGGGGCTGCGCGAGGTATGTGCCCCGTGCGCATCGTGTTATTCACGTCTCAAGTTTGCACAGAAGCATCTTGCTGATCCGAAATGGCGCAAGGATATCGAAACCGTCGTCGGCAGATCCTGCCCCGATGACGTCGCGGTCTTCAACATGCTCGACCTTGTCACCGACCGGATAGGACTCGAAGCTGTCGCGGCACGCGTCAGGCGACCGCTGTGCGGCCTGAAGGTTGCCTGCTATTACGGCTGCCTCCTGACACGACCCCCAAAGGTCGTCGGCACCGCAGAATTCGAGAACCCGACAGCCATGGAGTCCATCCTGGAGGCGGCAGGTGTCCAGTCCGTGGATTGGAATCTCAAGACGTTTTGCTGCGGCGCCAGCTTCGCATTGGCCGACAGCAGGGTAGTCTTGCAGTTGACACGGAGAATACTTGCCGACGCCGTTGCCGCCGGTGCCGAAGCAATCGCGGTTGCCTGTCCGCTGTGCCATGCCAATCTGGACGGACGGCAGCAGCAGATCAACGCCGCCTTTGAAACGGATTTCCACGTTCCAATCTTTTACTTTACTCAACTGATGGGCCTGGCCTTCGGTATCGAGGGCAGGGATCTCGCCGTCCACAAGCACCTGACCGATGTGGGCGACTTCCTGAAAGAAAGGGCACTCTTATGATCGTGGCCGATAGAAAACCGTTCGATGAAATCATCGCCTCTATTGCCCCGTACAACAAGATCATGATCATGGGCTGCGGCGGTTGCGTAACGATATGCTTTTCCGGGGGGACTAAGGCTGTCGAGCTGCTGGCCTCACAGATCCGCATGGCCCGCAGGAAGACCGGCGCCGACATCGAAATCGTCGAGTGCACGCCTGAGCGCCAGTGTGAATATGAATTCATCGACGCCTTCAGGGAACAGGTTGCCTCCGTCGAGGCGGTCCTGTCCATCGCCTGCGGCGTCGGCGTACAAACCATGAACGAACATTTTCCCGACACAGCCACCATTCCGGGCCTCAACACGAAATTCATGGGTGCTCCGGTCCAGCACGGCCTGTGGCAGGAGCGATGTGCCGGCTGCGGCGACTGCGTCCTGCAGTGGACCGGCGGCCTGTGCCCCGTCGCCCGCTGTGCCAAGCGGCTGTTCAATGGGCCGTGCGGCGGCTCCAGCCGCGGCCGCTGCGAGGTCGACCCGGACGTCGATTGCGTCTGGCAGCTCATTCACGACCGGCTCGAAAAGCTCGGTAAACTCGACAACCTCGAAATCATCAGGCCGGCCAGGGATTGGCGACCCAGCACCAACGCCGGACAACGGAAAGTCAGATTCGACGAGGTGATGCTATGAAATCCGGAAGTACATTGGAGAAGGTCCTGGCGGCGGGACATTTCGCCGTTACGGCCGAACTCGGTCCGCCAAAGAGCGCCGACCCCGAATACATCCGCAAGAAGGCCCTGTATTGCCGCGGCAGCGTCGAAGCAGTCAACATCACCGACAACCAGACCGCCATCGTGCGCATGTCCAGCATAGCCGCCGGAACCATCGCCCTGTCCTGCGGCGTCGAACCCGTCATCCAGATGGTCTGCCGTGATCGCAACCGCATCGCCATGCAAAGCGATATCCTCGGCGCCGCGGCACTCGGCTGTAAGAACCTTCTTTGCCTCTCCGGCGACCATCCTAAATTCGGCAATCACCCCCAGGCCGCCAGTGTCTACGATATAGATTCCATTCAGCTGATCGACATGGCCCGCCGCATGCGCGACGAAAAGATTTTCCTCTCCGGCGATCCCATAGACGGATGCGAACCCCGCCTCTTTATCGGCGCCGTCGCCAATCCGTTCGCCGACCCCCTGAATTTCCGTGTCACGCGTCTGGCCAAAAAGATCGCCGCCGGCGCCGACTTCATCCAGACTCAGTGCATCTTTGACCTGCCGCGATTCGAGCAGTTTATGAAAATGGTCGTCGACCGCGGCCTGCACGAAAAAGCCTACATTCTCGCGGGTATCGCCCCCGTCCGATCCGATCGCGCGCTGCAATACATGAAGGATGAAGTCGCTGGTATGTCGATCCCCGACGAGCTCATCGCGCGTATGGCCGCCGTGCAGGACAAGGATGCGAAAAAAGAAGAGGGCATCAAAATCTGCCTTGAAACGATCGAACGCGTCCGGCAGATCGAAGGCGTCCGAGGCATACACCTCATGCCTGTCGGCTGGGAGAGCATCACTCCTGTCATTCTCGAAAGGGCGGGCCTGCTGCCGCGACCTGACGTTTCTCAAGCACAGTAACCCGCCGCTCAAGGCTTCTTCTGTACGGTGGCTCTTGTCGCTCCGGTAGATATTCCGCCGTCGACGAGCAGCGTCTGGCCGGTGATGTAGGCGCTTGCGTCAGATGCCAGAAATACGACCGCACCGTCGAGGTCGTTCGGCTGGCCGGGCCGCTTCAGCGGAATCCGGTCGCAAAGATATTCAACCCACTCCGCGTTCTCGTAAAGCACGGCGTTCTGTGCCGTCTTGAACCATCCCGGTGCAAGGCAGTTAACCGTCACGCCGTACCGACCCCAGTCGTCCGCCAGGCTCATCGTAAGCTGTTTCACCCCGCCGCGACTGGCACAATACGGCCCGAGGCCCGCGTAACCCGCCACGCACGTCACGGACCCGATATTGATGATCCGCCCGTATCTGCGCTCGACCATGTGCCGCCCGACCGCTTGCGCCACAAAAAAAGTGCCCCGGAGGTTCGTGTCCAGCACGAGGTTCCAGTCGTCCCATGTTACCTCCAACGCGGGCTTTCGCACATTGCAGCCCGCATTGTTAACCAGGATATCGATCTTGCCGAACACCTCGACGGCCCTGGCGGCCATCCGCTCAATGCTGTCCTTATCCCGGACGTCCAATTCAAGCGGCAGCGCCTTTCGCCCCAGGCTTTCGATCTCCGCCTTAAACGCGCCCAACGAAGACAGCGTGCGGGACGTCATGACGATATCCCCCCCGGCGCGGGCCAGCGCCCGGGCCATATACTGTCCCAGACCGCGGCTTGTTCCGGTTACGATCGCCACCTTGCCCGTCAGATCAAAAGCATTCGCACTCATCCGTTCATCTCCTTATCAGCCGCCGACTTGGCGTGCGGCATCAGTATAACCTTCATCAGGGGCTCGCGATGTTCCCGAAGTCGCCCAAACCATACGGCGCCTTCAGAAAGTGGTGCTTCGGCACTGGTCAGCGGCTTCAGATCTACCGCGCCTCGCGCAATGAGGTCCAGGCAAACTGGATACTCACCGCATGAAGCACAACTGCCGTAAAGCGTAATCTCGCGCGTGACGATCGTCTGCAGCGGCAGCGGCACAGACGCGGTGACGTTACCGATCAGCGTCACGGTGCCGCCCTTGCGAACCGACCCCACCGCCGTCGCCAGCGAGTCCGCGACACCTACTGCCTCAAAGGCGACGTCGCAGCCGTACCCGTCTGTAAGACGATGCACTTCTGCCGCTGCATCGCACTCACCGGCAATCAGAACGTGCGACGCCCCCGATCTACGAGCTGTCTCAAGCCGGCCGCGGTCGACGTCCACGGCAATGATCCGGCCGCACCCCGCCGCACGCAGAAGCTGCACAACGAGCACGCCGATCATCCCGGCGCCGACAACAACCGCCGTGTCGCCCAATCGAATGGGCGTCCGGTTGACCGCGTGCAGTGCAATGGAAACCGGCTCGACCATCGCCGCCTGGCTGAAACTCACTTCGTCCGGCAGACAGTACAGAATCCGTTGCGGAACCGCCACATACTCGGCGAATGCCCCATCCCGGCGATATTCCTCGCATGAAACGCCCAGGACCCGCCGCGCATCGCACAGGTTAATTCTGCCGGCACGGCAAAAACGGCATTGGCCGCAGTACACGGTCGAATCAAATGTGACCCGGTCGCCCGCTGCCCAGTCATGCACGTCGGAACCCGTCGCAACAATCACGCCTGCCGCCTCGTGGCCCATAATAACCGGCGGCCGCCGCCGCCCCGTGCTGCCATCCATCCCGTGCACGTCGCTGCCGCAGATCCCGCACGCTCGCACCTTGACAAGCACCTCGTCATCAGCCAGTTCGGGGCGCGGCACGTCCAGATACTCCAGCCTGTGATACGCCGTTAGCACCAGCGCCTTCATAGAATTCGCCATATCGTCTCCTTGCACACTTTGCCTCGCCGGGCCGGACCCCGCCCGACTGCAAGACCACAAATACCCGCATCTCGTCAAAAGTCAAGCAAACGCAGTAAGACCAGGATGACTCAAGCTCCCGCCACTTCCGCATGATGGGACCTTGGCCGACCGGTCGCCAACGCAGTCTGATGCGTTTTTCAACCCCAATCGGCGATTGTATGCGGTCATGGTGTGTGGTACACTTGGCGACGGTCCTTTGCAGGGAGGTTTTGCAATGCAGAATATGCAGGAGATCATCGAAACGGTCGCAGCGCGGTACGAACGGGGGGATTACTCGCACGTGATGGAGATATGCGAGGGCGTACTGCGAAGCGGGCGGGACGATTGGCAGCTTCTCCACTTTCTCGCCAAGGCGGCCTACCAGTTGGGCAATTTTCCGCAGGCTCAGGGGTATGCGCGCCGGGCCGTCACGCAGGCCCCCCGCGAGGCGGCGGTTTACAACACGTGGGGGGTGATTCTCGAAGCACAGGGCCGGTTTGACGAAGCGGAAAGGGCATATTCGCAGGCTGTCGAGCTGAACTGTAACTTTGCAGAGGCATGGCTCAACATGGCGATTGTACACACCTCCGGACGCCGCTGGAGCGCCGCGCAAGCAGCCTGCGGGAAGGCCATTGCCCTGCGCCCGGATTGGGCGCGGGCACATGACGTTATGGGGTTTATCAAGGAAAACACCGGTGCGCAGCATGAAGCTGAGGAAAGCGTTCGCCGAGCGCTGCAGCTGGATGAGACTTGTGCGGATGCGCGAAACCACCTGGGGGCGCTGCTGAATCAGAAGGGCGACTTTGCCGCGGCGGCCGTGCAGTTGCGAAAGGCCGTTGAGCAGGCGCCCGACCATGCCGAGGCATGGAACAACCTCGGTATCAGCGAGAATGGGTTGGAACGTTTCGAAGAGGCGGCACGTTGCTTTCAGCGGGCGATCCAATTGGAAGACGGATTCGCGCACGCGCATTACAACCTGGGCAAGGCGCTGCGGGAGATGGCCGACTTGGAGGGGGCCATCACCGCCTATGAGCAGGCGATCGAACACATGCCGGACTTCCTCTGGGCAAAGTGGAACCTTTCGCATGCGCTTCTTGCAAGCGGCCGCTTCGACGAAGGCTGGAGCCGGTACGCGGTGCGGCACGACAGGCGTCTGGGCATTGTCACATATCCGCATGATCTGGACCTGCCGCGATGGGACGGACAACGATTTGACGGCAGGCGGCTTCTGGTGCATTACGAGCAGGGTCTGGGCGACAATATTCAGTTCGTACGGTATCTGCCCATGGTCAAGGAACTGGGCGGAACCGTGGTGCTCGAAGCGCCCTGGCCGCTGTACGGGTTGTTCAAGGATTGTGAGGGCTGCGACGAACTGATTCTGGCGGGCGAGCAGCCGCCTGCCGGGCATTTCGATCTGACTGCGTCGCCGCTGGACTTCCCGGGTATTTTCCAGACGCGGCCGGAGACGGTTCCGGCGCGCGTGCCGTATCTGTTTGCCGACGTGGACAAGGCGCGAGCGTGGTGGACGCGGCTGCGGGGCAACGCGCTGAAGGTGGGCATCGTCTGGGCCGGCTCACCGGCGCACGGCCGGGACCGCCAGCGGTCTGAGTGGTTCATGCCGCTGTCGCAGATCGAAGGCGTGCGGGTGTACAGCCTCCAGAAGGGCCCGGCCGCGGAGCAGTTGAGCCGCTTCGACACGGCTGGGCGGATTACCGATCTGGCCGACGATCTGAAGGATTTTTCGGACCTGGCGGCGGCGATGATCAACCTGGACCTGATCATCACCGTCGACACCGCCGCCGCTCACCTCGCCGGCGCCATGGCTAAGCCCGTCTGGACGCTCCTGCCTTGCAGAGCCGACTGGCGGTGGATGCTGGACCGGGACGACAGCCCCTGGTATCCCTCCATGAAACTCTTTCGCCAGAAGCGCCGCGGCGACTGGGCGGATGTATTCCGACGTGTGACGAAAGAGTTGCAGAAAACGGTAGCAACCGTTGGCGCTGAGAATTGAATTGTCGATTAGCAGCAGCGAAGGCATGATGAAAAACGCGATATACGCCGCAATCGTCATGTGCGCCGCCCGCCTCATGACGTCGGAGCCTGCACCGCGGCGCGGCAGCCAACTTTAGAAGAGGGATTCAAGATGCGGAGGAAAGATCGATGGCCCGAACAATCTGTGCATGCGTGGTATGTGTCTTGCTCTGTGCATTGACGGCCTCAGGAGCAGAGCAGACTGTACAAAACAGCCAGGAGTTGCGGGCGGCCGTTGGCCGCGCCAGGCCGGGAGATGTGATCTTGCTTGCGCCGGGCAGCTATAGCGGCGGATTGTATTTCGCCGGAGTTTCCGGAACACAGGAACAGCCGATTATCGTCAGAGGACAGGATGCGGACAATCCGCCTGTCTTCAGCGGAGGCGGCGGGCAGGCCATGCATCTTGCCGACTGCAACTGGGTGACGCTGGCGAACATCACGGTCGGCGGCTACCCGGCCAACGGAATCAACATCGACGACGGCGGCTCGTTCGACACGCCGGCCGTAGGCATCGTGCTGGACAGCGTCATTATCCTGGAGACCGGGCCGCGGGGCAACCATGACGCGCTGAAGATGTCCGGCGTTGACCGATTTGTGATTCGCAACTGCCGCTTCGACGGTTGGGGCGGTTCCGGTATCGATATGGTCGGCTGCCACGACGGAATAGTGGCGGGCTGCACCTTCGTCGGACGCGAAGGGTTCGAACAGGCAAATGCCGTGCAGCTGAAGGGCGGCAGCCGGGCGGTGCTCGTCGAACGGTGTCTGTTTCGCAATGCGGGCCAGCGGGCCATCAACTGCGGCGGCAGCACAGGGCTGGCCTATTTCCGCCCCAACGTGGGCGATTATGAGGCGAAGGATATCATCATCGCAGACAACCGATTCGTGGGCGGTATGACGCCCCTTGCCTGGGTCACCACCGACGGCGGCTGGTTCCATCACAACACGATTATACTGCCTGAGAAGTGGGTGGCCCGAATACTCCAGGAGACGCAGGACCAGCGGTTTAAACCAAGCCACGGGGGCATTTTCGAGGATAACATAATCGTTTACGATTCCCGCCTACCGGTGTTTGTCAACGTTGGCCCCGGCGCCGCGCCGGAAACATTCCTGTTTCGCCGAAACGCCTGGTGCCCCGTTGGCGACGCCCGCAAACCCTCGCTGCCGACACCGGAAACAGACGGCCTGTACGGCCTGACCGTGACCGAAGGTCAGATCGACCGCGAAAAAGGCGACGTCCTGCTTAACGATGTGCGGCTCAAAACAAAAGGCGCCCGCGCTTACCGCGCGCCGGATGCCGGCAGCAGTCCGCGCATCAAGGCCGTCAATTCTTAAAAAAGTTGCTGTTGTCGAACAGACGTGTGCCGAAGGGCTCATCCTTTCTGGGCGGCTGAGGCTTGCGTTGGCCTTTCTTGACATGCTCCGGCTTCGGGCCGGACTTGTGCTGTTTGGCCTCAGCGGGCCGTTTCGGGGCGGCCTGGGCTTTAGGTTTGGGCTCTTCGGAAACCGGCTCCCTCATGGACAGCGCGATGCGTTTTCGCTGCAGGTCAACTTCGAGCACGGTCACCATGACCTTCTGATGAACCTTCACCACCTCAGAAGGATCGGCAACATAGCGGTTGGCCAACTGGCTTATGTGAACAAGGCCGTCCTGGTGCACGCCAATGTCTACGAAGACGCCGAATTTGGTAATATTGGTCACGATCCCCGGCAGCTTCATACCCACGCAGAGCTTCTCGATGGAGTCGATGCCGTCGGCGAACTGAAAAACCTCGAACTTTTCGCGCGGGTCGCGGCCAGGCTTGGCCAGTTCGCTCAGAATATCATTGAGCGTGGGCAGACCGACGTCCTCTGCCACGTACTTCCTGATATCAATCTTCTTTCGAAGAGCCTCGTCTTTCATGAGGTCGGCGACGGTGCACTGCAGGTCGCCCGCCATCCGGTCGACAAGGCCGTAGCGCTCGGGATGAACGGCGCTGGCGTCGAGAGGATTGGCGCTGCCGCGGATACGCAAAAAGCCCGCCGCCTGTTCGAACGCCTTGGCGCCGAGACGCGGGACGTTCAGCAAGTCCTGGCGCGACCGGAAGGGGCCGTGGGCATTTCGGTACTCGACGATGTTGCGGGCCAGTTGCCGCCCAAGCCCCGAGACATAGGCAAGCAGCTGCCGGCTGGCCGTGTTGACCTCAACCCCCACCGAATTGACACAACTGATTACGACGTCGTCGAGGCTCTGCTTGAGCAGCGTCTGGTCTACGTCGTGCTGGTACTGGCCGACTCCGATGGACTTGGGATCGATCTTCACCAGCTCCGCTAACGGGTCCATGAGCCGCCGACCGATACTGACCGCCCCGCGGACGGTCACGTCCTGGTCCGGAAATTCCTCACGGGCGACGTCCGAGGCCGAGTAGATGGACGCGCCGCTCTCGTTGACCATGACAATGACAATGGAATCGGGCAGGCCCAGGGTGCGCAGAAAGGCTTCCGTCTCCCGGCCGGCGGTACCGTTGCCCACCGCGATGGCCTCGATTCCGAAACGCTGGCACAAAGCCGCCACCTTGATACCGTCCGATTGCGCCCGGCTGTCACCCTGGTGGGGATAGATAACATCTGTGTAAAGCAGCTTGCCCTGGCGGTCGAGACACACAAGCTTGCAGCCCGTGCGGAAGCCTGGATCGATGGCCATAACGTTTTTCTCGCCCAACGGCGACGCCAACAGGAGTTGACGCAGGTTCTCCGCGAAGACCCGCACCGCCTCCTCGTCAGCAGCCTGTTTGGTCGCCAGCCGCACCTCCGTCTCCATGGACGGCGACAGCAGCCGCTTGTAGCCATCGGCGCACGCATTATCTACAAGCCGCCCCGCGGCCGAGTCATTCTTTACGAACATGCGCCGGAGGATCTCCAGTGCCTTGTCTTCCGGCGAGACCACCCGCAAAAGCAGGAAGCCCTCCTTCTCGCCGCGCCGCATGGCCAGCACGCGGTGCGAAGGCGCGCTGCGAACCGGCTCCGTCCAGTCGTAGTAATCCTTGTACTTGACGCCGTCGGCCTCCTTGCCCATGATGACCTTGGAGACGAACACACCCTCGTCGAAGAAGAGCTTGCGTATGGCGTTGCGGGCGTCGATGTTCTCGTTGACCCATTCCGCAATTATGTCACTCGCCCCGGCCAGCGCATCGGCCGCCGACTCGACGCCTTTCTCCGCATCGACAAACGCCAGCGCTTCCTTATCAGGATCAATCCCGGCGTCCTGCGCAAAAAGCAGTGTCGCTAACGGTTCCAGTCCCTTCTCCTTGGCCACAGTGGCCCGGGTCCGGCGTTTCGGCCTGAACGGCAGGTAAATGTCCTCCAGTTCCGTCATGGTCCTGGCGCCGGTCAGCTTGTCCCTCAATTCATCCGTGAGAAGGTTTCGCTCCTCCAGGGACTTGAACATCGCCTCCCGCCGCTGATCGAGTTCCGCCAATTGCGTCAGCCGGTCACGGATCTTCGTCACCGCGACCTCGTCCAGCAGTCCGGTGGCCTCCTTGCGATATCTCGAAATAAACGGAACCGTCGCCCCGTCCGCCAGAAGCAAAGCCGTCGCCTGCACCTGGGCCGGCCTGATCGACAGTTCCGCTGCAATTGTCTCAATGTGCGTCTGGTTCATGCACTTTCCTTATTGCCTGCTGAAAAAATCATGTTGTCGAACTGACCAAGGTACTTTCAATCCGCCCGATGTCAATACGCCACGGCCGTTGCCGACGCCCTTTTTGTACAAAAAAGCTTTTCAAAACAGCGGATTTCTGGCAGAATATATCGGAGGCAATCGTCAGTATTGTGGAACGGAAAATCGGAGCCCTGATTGGACGTTTTCAGTGAGGAACAACTGGTTGTTCGATGTCGGACGGGTGATCGAGAAGCCTACGGCGCACTGGTGAAGCGCTATTCGCGGCAGGTCTTCGCTGTCTGCCTGGCAGTCACCGGCAACGCCGCCGATGCGGAGGACCTGGCTCAGGACGCGCTGGTGAAGGGGTTCGAAGAGATCGGCCGGCTTCGCAAAGGCGAAAGTTTCGGACCTTGGATTCGGCGGATCGGTCGCAACCTGAGCGTCGACTTCGTCCGGCGCCGGCAGACCGGGCGCAACGCCATCGAGGCCAGATCCGCCCGGCAGGATGGGCCCATGCCCGAAGGCGAGTTCGCCGGCCTGGAGCGGGCGCTGAGGCTCCTGGACGAGAAATACAGGGAAGCGATTCTGCTGTACTATTTCGACGGCGAACGGACAGAGGCGGTAGCGGAGAAACTGGAGATCAGCCCGGCGGCGGTGCTGAGTCGGCTCAGCCGGGCGCGAAGGCAATTACGGCAGATGCTTGAGGAACGTGGAGAGTATGATGGCTGAGCCTTGCAAAGACATGTTGGAGCCGATTGTCGACCTTGTGCAGGGGGCGCTGGCCCCGGGTCGGATCGATACGGTTCGGACACACCTGGACGCGTGCGAGGCGTGCCGGGCATATTATGAAGCCGTGCTTGCCGACGGGCGGATGCTGGCCGGCTACGCCGCCTCGCATGATCAGGCCGTCGCCCGCATCGAGGCCAATGTGATGGAGAAAGTAAAAAGTCAATCCAACGCAAGTATGTATGTCAGGAGAGTTAAGATGGGTAGCGATTTCTTGAAAGTGACTTTGGCGGCGGCAGTGATCCTCATTGTGGCGATCATCGGCCGCGGCTATTACATGATACAGAACGAGCCGACCGTGACGGTCGCCGTTGCTCCCGAACCGGAGCCGATTGATTCACAGCTTACGCCGGAGCCTGTTGCGGTGAGCACGCCCAGGACGTCTTCCGAGCCGCAGATGGCGCAAACCGTGACCCCTGCTGCCTCCGATGAGGAGATTGTCGTTGGCGATGACGAACTCGTTCCCGGCTCCTCGACGGTGGCAATGACAGACGAGCCGTTAGGCACCCCCGGCGCCGGCATGGCCCCTCTGCCTCTGAAGCTGCCCAAGCCCATGTTCGTCGGAACGCCGACCAACATCAACGTCCCCAACCTGCAGAAGCCGCTGGGAAAGCCTCGGCCGCCGTTCTATGCCCCGGCCGGCTGCGTCAACCTGGCTGCTGGCAAGACGGTCATCAGCACCGACGACATGCCCATCATCGGTGAAATCGATATGATCACCGACGGCGACAAAGAGGCTGCCGACGGCAGCTATGTCGAACTGGGGCCGTTCCTGCAGCACATCACTGTCGACCTCGAGCAGCAATGCGAGATCTACGCCGTACTGGTGTGGCACTATCACAAGCAGGCCCGTGTGTATTTCGATGTGATTGTGCAGGTCGCCGACGATCCGGACTTCATCACAAACGTCAAAACCCTCTTCAACAATGACATTGACAACTCCGCCGGCCTTGGCATCGGCAAGGATATGCACTACATCGAGACCAGCGAGGGCAAGCTCATCGACGCCAAGGGTGTCGAAGCACGCTACGTGCGATTCTACAGCTGCGGCAGCAACGCCAACGACCTCAATAACTACATCGAAGTCGAGGTCTGGGGCCGGCCGGCCGCCGATGCTGCGGCCGCAACCGAAGATGAGAAAACGGCCGATACTCCGACCGACACAGAGGAGGCCGCCGCTGCTCCGCCCGGACTCCAGCCCCTGCCGATCGTCCTGCCCAAGCCCATGTTCGTAGGCACGCCAACGAATATCAGCGTGCCCAACCTGCAGAAGCCCCTGGGCAAGCCGCGCCCGCCGTTCTATGCCCCGGCCGGCTGCGTCAACCTGGCTGCTGGCAAGACGGTCGTCAGCACCGACGATATGCCCATCATCGGCGAAATCGACATGATCACCGACGGCGACAAGGAGGCCGCCGACGGCAGCTACGTTGAACTGGGGCCGTTCCTGCAGCACATCACTGTCGACCTCGAGCAGCAATGCGAGATCTACGCCGTACTGGTGTGGCACTATCACAAGCAGGCCCGTGTGTATTTCGATGTGATTGTGCAGGTCGCCGACGATCCGGACTTCATCACAAACGTCAAAACCCTCTTCAACAATGACATTGACAACTCCGCCGGCCTTGGCATCGGCAAGGATATGCACTACATCGAGACCAGCGAGGGCAAGCTCATCGACGCCAAGGGTGTCGAAGCACGCTACGTGCGATTCTACAGCTGCGGCAGCAACGCCAACGACCTCAACAACTACATCGAAATCGAGGTCTGGGGCAAACCCAAACAATAATATAAGCACACGGGTGCGGAGTCCCCTCACGACTCCGCACCCATGATTCACAGCAGCAGGGGCTCGCGGCTTCATCGAGGGCACAGGCGTACGGGGACGCTATGTCCGGCTGTGTTCCAACACCAACACATCAAATGATTTGAATCACTATTGTGAGGTTGAGGTCTGGGGTATGCCTGTAGACTGATCATGGCGGACTTGCATCGGGTGAACGTCTTGGATACACTGAGAGCCTGTGGGGACATGAGTTCTGATTATCAGGAGGCGTTTTATGGAACGTCGTATGCTGTTGCAGGCTGCAGTTGCACTTATCGCCGCTTTGGGAACGATTTGCGGAGTCGCTCAGGCTCAAGGCAATGCGATTAGGCTGATCGTGCGGGCTGACGACATTGGCTCGTCGCATGCGGCCAACGTCGCGTGCATCAAGAGCTATCGCGAAGGCGTCGCGCGGTCCGTGGAGGTCATGGTGCCATGCCCGTGGTTCAACGAGGCCGTCGAGATGCTCAACGCCAACCCCGGCTATGACGTCGGCGTGCACCTGACGCTCACCAGCGAGTGGACCAACCTGAAATGGCGCCCGCTGACGCACTGCCCCAGCCTCGTGGAGGAGCAGGGCAACTTCTACCCGATGGTCTGGCCCAACGCCAACATCGGGCCCGACTGCAGCATCCGCGAAGCCGACCCGAAGATCGAGGAGGTCGAACAGGAGCTGCGGGCGCAGATCGAATTGGCTGTCCGGAAGATCAAAAACGTGACACACCTGTCCTCGCACATGGGCTTTGGCAGTGCCCGGCCTGATATCGCCGCCGTGGTCGACAAGCTGGCAGCCGAGTACAAATTGCCGATTCGTGTCGAAGGCGCCAAAGGCGCCCGCATGGAACGCGCCCGGACACCCGAAGAGAAGGTTGCTGCCTTCGTGAAGATGCTCGAAAACCTCGAACCCGGCCTCTGGATCTTCGTCGAACACCCCGGCCTCGACGTTCCCGAAATGAGGGCCATCGGCCACAAGGGCTATGAAGACGTGGCCATTGACCGGCAGGGCGTTACGGATATGTTCACCAGCCCCGAGGCCATGGAGGTCATCAAGCGCCGCGGCATCGAACTGGTCAGCTATGGCGAAGTCCTCAAGGCGTCCCGGCAGCGCTGAATCTTCATCGTAGGGACAGGCTTGCCGTTGCCCGCCACAGCCGCTATTTGGGTGCATCCAGCCTGCGCAGCCGCCCGAGCGCTTTCATCACCACGTGACCTCTTTAAGTACGGCCTCCTTTTTTCCCAAATCGAATATCCGCCGCGCGTTGCCGTGCATGATCATATCCGCCTTCTCGATGGCGTCGTCCAGCGTCATCCAGCCCTCCTCGACCAGTTCCGCAAGCGCAAGCGTTATGCCGCGGCGGGCGATGGCCGCGTGGCCTATGACGGGTTCCACGGGAATGTAGTCGCCGCCAAACGTAAGAATCTTGTTCGCCGGCGCCGTGACAAGATACTTCTTGAGAAAATCCTTCGCAGCCGCCGGATTGATGATCCACGACCAGCACATGTCCACGTACGCATTGGCCCACTGCTTGGCGACGGCGATCAGTTCCTCATAGTAAGGATAACAGATATGCATGAACACAAAACGCGCCCGCGGAGCATTGCGGCACAGTTCGCAGGCCGAACCGGCATTGCTGATGAGACGCGACAGCGGCATGTAATTCTGCCCCGCATAATAACCGGTATGCAGCTTGATCGGCAGGTTGTATTCCGTCGCTTTCTCGACCGCGTACCAGAACAGGTGATCCTCAAGGGCCTTGCCGTGCTCGCCGCTGAGGGGCTGCCCGGCCAGCCTCCGCGTGAAGACCTCCTCCACCTTGCCGGCCTCGACCCGAGCGTAGTCAATGTCTCGGCCATAGGCGTTCTGGCTCTTCACGGCTACGGCGTACTTGCCGTACTTGCCGAACCACCAGTCGATCACGCGATGCCAGTCCGCCAGCGTCGTGACCTCGATACCCGCCGGCCCGGCATAGCCGCCGATGTCCGGCCCGGCAAACATACCGACGATACTGATATCCTGCATGAGCAGCGTCGGCTGTGCCGACTGCATGAACGGCGTACCCTCCAACGAATTAACCTGGCACGATTCGATATTGCCTGATTCGCACAGGATATGCTTGTAGAAACCGGGCTTGCGGATACGTTCATACCCCGCCTGAATCTTCCCGATCGTCTCCCGCCGGATGTCGTCGACGTCATACAGCTTGCGGCAGGCGATTCGCACCGCCTGCCCGTACCCCGTATCCTTGACGGCCGGCCAGTACGGCTCGATCAGCTTGAACTTGTCCGCCGGCTCAACGTCCGGACTGAAAAAACGCCGATGATCGCTTTGCGGCATCCCGGCCGTGATCAGGTCAGAATCCAGATAGTGACTCAGCAATACCGACCAGTCGTCGCTGCGAACGTGCGAATGCCCGGAAAAACGCCCCTTCTCCTCGATGAGATGCTCATGCGTGTCGATCAGCGGAGTGGCGTTCACCTTCTCAGCGATGACCCGGCGAACCTCCGAGGCGGGCACCTTGGCGTTGGCCGTCGGCGTATGTCCGTCGGCCGCCGCAAGATCGGATTGCAGAAGCCCCATCGCCCCAACGGCCCCGATACCTTTCAGCGTCGAACGGCGGGATATTACGTTTCTCTGGCCTTTCATAACATTCTCCTCGCAAAGCGCTTGTTGATTGCCAATATTACACAGGGCCATCCTGGCGCCACATTGCAGAAGGAGCGGCAGATTACTCCTCCAGCCCCTCGAATCGCAGGATCCTTGTGTCCTTCTCGACGCCGGTGCGCTGCGTGAGCAGGCCGTACAGTTCCGGGCGGCGGGACCTTCGCCAGCGCACACCGGTGCAGTTGTCGCGCAGCGACGCCCTGAGGTCCGCCACGACCAGATCGTCGTCGGCCTTCCACGTCTCGGCCAATGTGCGGCCGTAACAGTCAAGGATCATCGCATTTCCTGTGCGGATTTCGTTGTCGTCGCAGCCGACGCCATTTGCAAAGACCAGGAAGAGGCCGTTGTCGTGGGCGCGGGCCGGCAGCCATCGCATTAGCCACTCGCGACCCTTGGGCCCCTTGAATTCCGCTTCAATAGCGCCCGGATCCTTCTTGCGGTTATGCCAGAGGGCCGGCTCGATCAAGCCCATGCAGCACGGGCTTGGGCTCTTGCACCCGCCTGTCTGGTGCGGCGCAAGCAGAATCTCCGCCCCCATGAGTGCCGTAATGCGGGCATTTTCGCCGATGTTGTTGTCATAGCAGATCAGCACGCCGACCTTGCAGCCGTGGGGCGTATCGAATACCGTAAACTGATCGCCGCTCTTGATGTGCTCGCTGATGAAGGCGTGAATCTTGCGGTGTTTGGCGAACCGGCCGTCGGGCATTGCGACCACGTAGGTGTTATACATGGCGTCATCAGCCAGCTCGACCAGGCCCGCGCCGATGGTCATCTTGTGCCGCCGCGCCAGTTCCATCAATCGCCTCGATGACGGCCCATCCGGCACAAGCTCGGCAAGCTGCAGCAGCTCCTCCCGACTTCGCCGCCGCAGGTGCCAGTAGCCGGTAATGCAGCACTCCGGAAATGCAATCAATTGAACCGACTGCCCGGCCGCCAGCGCGGCGAATCGCTCGATCTTTGCGAAATTGGCCTGCTTGTCGCCGTCGGCGTGCTCGAACTGCACCGCCGCTGCCCGAATATCCTGCAAACGACACCTCCCTGAAGCTGCGCCTAAATCAGGCCATCCACGCCCGCGGCCGCTTCTGCGCCTGGGCGACAGCTCTGTCGGCGATCTGGACGTCCTCGGCAATCTGCCAGTCAAACATCCCCACGCAGACAAAGTCGGCCCCGTTGTCGAACGCATACTTGAACCCGTCCCGCGGATGAATCGCCCCCGCCGCCAACACCTTGTACGCAATCCACGGCTTCTTGACTTCTTTCATAAACTCCACCGTCTGCTCGGGCGACATATCCCAGTAGTTGTCCGTACTGTAGTTGTCGATAACCGCCTTGGTCTGTTCGGGCCGCCGTCTCGACCAGTAGTTGTTGCTGTGAAGCGTCTTGAGATAGAAGTCCACCTCGATACCCGCCGTCTCGACCGCTATCGGCATATCCAGCGCATGCCCCGCCACGCCCGCCGGCACACCCTGCTTCTTCACATACGTCACAAACTTCTCGATTAGGTCCAGGCGGTTGTCGAATGTCCAGCGGTCACCAACGTTGCCGACGAGATAAATGGCCGACGCGCCTGCCTCCATCGCCTCGTCGACAGATTTCTCAATCGTCTCAGGCGTCGCGCCGGTCTGAGCCAGAAACCGCATCTTCCCGCCCGTCTCCTTGAGGTAGCGCTTGTACAGCTTCACCGCCTCGGGATTGCCCGTGTAGATGGTGCAGGCATTGATGCCGTTCTGTTCGCAGATAGCCCACGTCTCTATGACCTTTTCGTCGGTGAAGTAGTGCTTCAGCAGCGGTGAGACATAGATCAGATCACGGCTGTGCGCATAACCGCCGATCAGGTTGCCTCCGCAGATGAGCCGGCTGATTTCAAGGTTGCCGATCTTGCCCATGCTCATTTTGCCTGCCGGTTTGTCGGCGCCGACCTCCGCCGGCTTGGCTAACAGGGCCTGCTCTTCCAGGCTGAACGCCATCGCTCCCGCTGCCCCGATCGCTCCGGCCGCTGCCGACTTCTTCATGAAACTGCGACGATTGATATCCTGTGACATCGTTTGCTCCTTAAAGGAGGGCGGCCGCACACGGCGACCCGTTCATTCATCTTGCCTATGCCCGCCACGGACGGGCTCGGTTCTTATATCGCGCGATCACCTCGCGGGCAATCTCCTGGTCCTCCCTCACCTGAAAATCGAACATCCCCACGCACGCAAAGTCCGCGCCGTTCTTGAAGGCATAATCAAATCCGCTCCGCGGATGGATCGCACCGGCCGCCAAAACCTTGTAAGCGATCCACGGCTTCTCGACCTCCTTCATGAACTCGATCGTCTCCTCAGGTGTCCGCGACCAGTAGTTGTCGTTGGGGTTGACGCTGACATCCAGCTTCTGCTCGTCCTGCATCGCCGACCAGTAGTTATGATGGTGCAGCGTCTTCATATAGAAGTCTACCGGAATGCCCGCCGTCTCAACCGCAATGGGAACATCAATCGGGTGACCCGCAATGCCCGCGATTATTCCCCTGTCCTTGATCCACGTGATGACCTTCTCAATCAGGTCCAGGCGATTCTCCCGCACCCAGCGGTCCCCGAACTCGCCCTGCAGGAAAACCCCGCAAGCCCCGTTGTCGGTAGCCTTCTGCATGCTGTCGGTCATGTTCCTGCCCGCCGGCTGGCACTGCGCAATCCACTGAATCCGCCCCCCGTACTCCTTGCGGTACCGGTTCAGCACAGGCACGGTCGGGTCGTCGCCGTCGGCATAAGGGCTGTCACATGTCGAAATCATGGTGTTGATCCCTACGGATTCGCATATCCGCCAGGTCTCCATGATCTTCTCATGCGTAAAATAATGACGCAGCAAGTCTCCAATATAGATCAGGTCCCGCGCGTGGGCGAAACCATTTAGGAGGTTTCCCCCGCAGATCAACCGGCTGATCTCCACGTTCCCTATCTTGCCCATCGGCCCGCTCTCGGCCGGGCCAGGGCTGCCGCAGGCCTCGCCTGCTCCGAATGTCCAGGCGCCCGCGGCGGAGGCGGCAAGCGATTCTGTGAGGAATGTGCGGCGGTCTAAAGGTCTCGTCATCGTCAATCCCGCAAAGCATCTGGCCAAACACTGCCGGCGTTGCCCGTCCGCAGTTGGCGACATGTCAAATTGTACCCCCTTTTGCCGTGCTATTCAAGTTTTGGCGGCCCTGAACCGCGATTGGCCTTGCTTCTGAGCGCCCCGCGGCATATCCTGACGCCAAGGCGTATTATATCGGCCGTCAAGCGCGACAGTGAATCGGGGGCAAGGAGTGGTCGAATGTTGAAGAAGCAGATGATAAGCGCAGTGGCGTGGGTATTTCTGGGGGTCGGCATGACGGGATGCGTCGAGGCAATGCGAAGCGACGTCCGCGACGACAAGATCGCCGCGCTCGTCTCGAAGATGACATTGGAGGAAAAGGTCGGCCAGATGACCCAGCTCACGCTGGAAGTCGTCACAAGGCGCATCGATGACCGCCGTATCGAACTGGACATGGACAAACTCCGCCATGCAATTGTCAAACGTCACGTCGGCTCGATCCTCAACTGTGGCGGCGCAGCCAACACCCTGGACAACTGGCAGCAGATCATCACCATCATCCAGGACATCTCGACCAAAGAGACACGCCTCGGCATCCCCAACATCTACGGTATCGATGCCATCCACGGCGTCAACTACACCGTCGGCGCAACCCTCTTCCCCCAAAGCATCGCCATGGCGGCCACGGGCAATATTGACCTCGTACGCATCGAAGGCGAAATCACTGCCCGCGAGATGCGGGCCTGTGGTCTTGCCTGGAACTTCAACCCCGTGCTCGACCTCGGCCGACAACCATTGTGGTCGCGCCTCTGGGAAGGCTATGGTGAAGACCCCTGGCTCTGCGCCCAATTCGGCGCCGCCTACATCCAGGGCCAGCAGGGCGACAACATCGCCGCCCCTGACCGCGTCGCCACGTGTATGAAGCACTATCTCGGCTACAGCACGCCGCTGTCCGGCAAGGACCGTACCCCGGCATGGATCCCCGACCGCATGCTCCGTGAGCTGTATCTGCCGCCGTTTGCCGCCGCCGTCAAGGCCGGCACGCCCACGGTCATGGTCAACTCCAGTGAAATAAACGGCATACCTGTCCACTCCAGCCGCTACATCCTCACCGAAATCCTCCGTGACGAACTCGGCTTCGACGGCTTTGTCGTTACCGATTGGGAGGACATCAAGAACCTCTACACCCGCGAAAAGGTCGCTGCCAACAACCGCGAGGCTGTCAAAATGGCCGTCATGGCCGGTGTGGATATGGCGATGGTGCCGTATGACTACAGCTTCACCGACGACCTGATCGATCTCGTTAAGTCCGGCGAAGTGCCCATGGCCCGCATTGATGAGGCCGTCACGCGCATCCTCAAGGTCAAGTACCGCCTCGGCCTCTTCGCCGATCCCTACCCCCGCATGGAGCTCGTGGCGCAGTTCGCCTCCAGGGAGTCGATGCAGGCCAGTTTTGCGGCCGCCCGCGAAGCAATCACGCTGCTCAAAAACGAAAGCGGCCTCCTTCCGCTGGCCAAAGACCGCAAAGTCCTCGTCACCGGCCCCACGGCCAACCTCCTCTCCGTCCTCAACGGCGGCTGGACCATCACCTGGCAGGGTGATCGCGAAGACCTGTACCCTCAGGACAAGATGACGGTTCTTGAAGCTATACGCGACAAGGTCGGCGCGGACAACTGCCTCTACGTACCGGGCGCCTCCTTCGATGAAGAGATCGACATTCAGGCCGCCGTCGAAAATGCCCGCAAAGCCGATGTCGTCATCGCCTGTATCGGTGAACGCCCTTACTGTGAAACGCCCGGCAACATCAACGACCTCACGCTCGAGCAGGGCCAGCTCAACCTGGTGCAGGCCCTCGAACGAACCGGAAAACCCGTGGTCATGGTCCTGATCGAAGGCCGGCCGCGTGTGATCCGCACTATCGCCGACGAGGCCGACGCCGTCGTGATGGCCTACCTGCCCGGCATGGAAGGCGGCCTCGCCATCGCCGACGTCCTGTTCGGCGACACCAATCCCAGCGGCAAGCTGCCCTTCACGTACCCGAAGTACGCCTCCGGCTTCGTGACATACGACCACAAAAACAGCGAACGCTATGATGCCCAGTGGCCCTTCGGTCATGGCCTCAGCTACACGACCTTCTCATACGCCAATCTCAAGCTCAGCAGTGACACCATCGCCGCCGACGAACCGCTCCGTGTAACAGTGGAAGTGACCAACACCGGCACGCGACCCGGCAAGGAGATCGTCCACCTCTACCTCAGCGATCTCGTAAGATCGGTTACGCCGCCTGTCCGGCAGTTGAAGCGCTTCACAAAGGTTGACCTGGCGCCCGGCCAAACCGAAATCGTGGAATTTACCCTCACGCCGGACGACTACTCCTTCGTCGGCCGCGACAATAAGCCGACTATCGAGCCGGGAGAGTTCAGAGTATCCGTCGCCGACTTCTCGAAGGGTTTCACAATCAAGTAATCGCCGCATTGTAAATGGAGGATATACGATGATCGCCAGGTCGACGGTGTTGCAGGCGGTTCTCGCAGGTTGCATGATTGCTGCCGGCGCTGCGGGGCAGGTGAACTGGACGCTTGTGTCCGGCCCACAGACAGGCCTTGTGGGCGCCAACAGCGGCAATCAGCAGACCGCCTGCCAGGTTTTCGACATCGACAAGGATGGTGTTGCCGACATCGTGCTCGCCGAACGCACCAGCGCGCCGTCCATCGTCTGGTATAGATATCAGCAAAACCGCAAATGGCGCCGTTTCGTCATCGAAAGTGAGCCCTTGCATAATGAAGCGGGCGGAGATTCGTTTGATATCGACGGCGACGGTGATTTGGATGTCGTTTTCTGCGGTGATTCGCGCCAGGATGAGGTGTGGTGGTGGGAAAACCCCTACCCTGACTACACGCCGCAGACGGGGTGGCGTCGACGGCTGATCAAGTCGGGCGACGATGCGCGGTATCAGCACGACAGCCGTTTTGCGGATTTTGATAATGACGGCCGCGTGGAATTGGCGTGGTGGAGTCAGACTTCGAAAAAACTGTTCTTGGCGGAGATTCCGGCGAGGCCCCGCGAGGTCGAAAAATGGCGTCATGAGGTGATTTTCACATATCAGGGCGGGCCGGGCCATGAGGGAATGGATGTGGCGGATGTGAATGGTGACGGCCGGCCGGATATCGTGGGGGCGGGATATTGGTTTGAATATTCTGGTGGACGATTTGTGCCCCATCGCGTTGCGGATCGGCCGAATACGCGAATAAAAGCATTTCAATTAATTCCCGGCGGCCGGCCGGAGATCGTGGTCAGCCCGGGGGATTCGGATGGGGCGCTGGAATGGTACGAATGGAAAAATGAAAATTGGATTTCGCATTTGCTCATGAAAATGGTGATTCACGGCCATTCACTTGAAGTGGCCGACATCAACGGCGACGGCCACGGAGATATCTTTGCAGCGGAGATGGGCAATCCGGGGGCGGGCGATAAGGCCAGGACCATGGTTTTCTGGGGCGACGGCAAGGGCGGCTTCAAGCTGCAGGTGGTGGCGGTGGGTCTGGCAAACCATGAATCGCGCTTGGGCGATGTAGACGGGGATGGCGACCTGGACATTGTGGGAAAGCCATACAATTACGGGGCGCCGGGGCTGTATGTCTGGCTGCAGGAGTGAGGGCGGGAGGATTTGACGGGGAAAAAATATTTTTGCGGAAAACTTTTTTTGCGTTTGACAGTATGCCGAAGTAAGACTATGATAGTCCTACATCCATAAGGCTCTTATAGTCAGGGATTTGGAAACAGATGAATATCTTGCGACAGAATTCGGATTACGCATTGCGGGCGATGGTGAACCTTGCCGAGCGGTACGGCGGGCAGGTGGTTTCCACGCGGCAGTTGAGCGAGGAAGAGGAGGTGGCGTATCCGTTCATGGCGAAGATAATGCAAAAGCTTGCAGCAGCAGGACTTGTGACGAGCCAGATGGGGCCCCACGGAGGGTTTGCCCTGGCGCGGGCGCCGGAGAAGATCAGCCTCCTGGATGTGGTGGGGGCGGTGCAGGGTGATGTGACTCTGAACGCGTGTTTCATGCCGGGGCATCAGTGCCCCCGGAGGCCGAAGTGCCCGATCAGCCGGAGGATTGCAGGCTTGCAGCAGCAGATCGTGGCTTATCTGGAGAATACGACGTTAGCCGACGTGCTTTCGGCGGACAATGGCGAGGATTTGCGGTGATGGCGCAGGGTTTTGCGGTGGAGGAACGGTGAGAGCCCGGGAGTTGACGGTGAAACGCCGGAAGACAGCGGAGATTTGACGGAAACGGAAAGGAGAAGTGCGGCAATGAGCAAGACTGTGCAGGGAAATGCGAGGAATACGGTTTTGGATGCGTGCCTGGGTAAAGCGGCGAATCTGGCGGGCCTTGTGGAGTACGCGACCGACAGTATCGTCAGCAAGACGATTCTGGACAAGCCGGCGGGAACACTGACCCTGTTTGCGTTCGACGCGGGGCAGCGGTTAAGCGAACATTCGGCGCCGTACGACGCGGTTGTTCAGGTGGTGGATGGCCGGGGAATAATCCGGATTGCCGACAAGGAAACAACCGTTGAGGCCGGGGAGATGATCATCATGCCGGGCAACGTCCCGCATGCGGTGACGGCGGGTGAAAGATTCAAGATGCTGTTGATTATGATTCGGGCCTGACAGGCGAGGTAATATCAAGGTGGGATATTCAGAATAACGGTAATCATTGTCAGATAGATTTGTGATTGTGAAAGGATGACCATGTTTTGTTTTCAGTGTGAACAGACGGCAAAGGGGACGGGGTGCACGAAGATGGGTGTCTGCGGCAAGGACGCGGAGACGTCGGACCTGCAGGATCTGTTGGTGTATGCTGCCAAGGGGATCGCGATGTACGGACACCGGGCGCGGCAGTTGGGAGCGCGGGACAGTGCTGTCGACCGCTTTATCTTAGAGGCGCTCTTTTCGACGGTGACGAACGTGAACTTCGACCCGGCGCGTCTGGAGACGCTGCTTAGCAAGGCGGGTGAGGTGATCGCGACGGCCAGAGCGATGTATGAGAAGGCGGCGGCAAATGCCGGCAAGCCGGCCGAGAAGCTCAACGGTCCGGCGGGGTTTGTACCCGCCGAGGGGCGAAGCGGCCTGATGATGCAGGCGCAGGCGGTTGGGATCGCGCAGCGGTTGGAGGCCATGGGGCCGGACGTGGCGGGTTTGCAGGAGCTTATCCTTTACGGGCTCAAGGGCATGGCCGCGTACGCGGATCACGCGATGATCCTGGGCCAGGAGGATGAGGCCGTCTATGCGTTCTTCCATGAGGCGCTGAACTTTTTGACGAGTGACGACGCTGCCTACGTGGACAAGCTTGTGGCGATGGCGCTGAAGGTCGGCGAGGTGAACCTGCGTGTGATGGAGCTTCTGGATGCGGGCAATACCGGCACGTACGGACATCCGGAGCCGACCCAGGTGCGCGTGACGCCGATCAAGGGCAAGGCTATCGTGGTGTCGGGGCATGACTTGAAGGACCTCGAGGAACTGCTCAAGCAGACCGAGGGCAAGGGCATCAACGTGTATACGCACGGCGAGATGCTGCCGTGCCTGGCGTATCCCGGATTGAAGAAGTACAAGCACCTCGTGGGCAACTACGGCGGGGCGTGGCAGGACCAGGCCAAGGAGTTCGACGCATTTCCGGGCGCCATCCTGATGACGACCAACTGCATTCAGCGTCCTCGGGAGACGTACAAGGGACGGATCTTCACGAGCGGGCTTGTGGCGTGGCCGGGCGTGACGCATATCGCGGATCGCAACTTCAAGCCGGTGATCGATGCAGCCCTGGCGGCGCCGGGGTTTGCCGAGGACGTCAAGCCCGAGAAGTGGATTACGATCGGCTTTGCTCGTAATGCGGTGATGCAGGCGGCGGGAGCCGTGATCGACGCGGTCAAGGCCGGCAAGATCAAGCATTTCTTCCTGATCGGCGGCTGCGACGGGGCCAAGCCGGGCCGGAACTACTATACGGAGTTTGCGCAGGCGGTGCCGAAGGACTGCGTGATCCTGACGTTGGCCTGCGGCAAGTACCGGTTCAACAAGCTGGAGTTCGGCGATATCGGCGGGATTCCGCGGCTGCTGGACGTGGGGCAGTGCAACGACGCGTATTCGGCGATCCAGATTGCCGTTGCGCTGGCCAAGGCGTTCGATTGCGGCGTGAACGATCTGCCGCTGTCGTTTGTGCTGAGCTGGTATGAGCAGAAGGCGGTTTGCATTCTGCTGACGCTTTTGCACCTGGGCATTCAGAACATGAAGCTGGGCCCGTCGCTGCCGGCGTTTGTGGGGCCCAATGTGCTGAAGGTGCTCGTTGAAAATTTCAATATCGGGCCGATCAGCACCGTGAAGGATGATCTGGCGGCGATGTTGGCGTGAGTTTGACTTCGGGGCGCGGCCTCGGCTGCGGGGCCGCGCCCATAGGTCTGTTCGACACGTCGCACCGCCAAACGCCTTATCCTTGCCATCAGGTCCGACGCGGCGGCATTGCTGAATTGGCATATCAGTTGTCGGATGTGTGGTGAGGGCGTTTGACGGCGGCGGCCATTGAATGGTTCTACAGCGGCAGCGCAGACGCAGAACGATCGAGTGCAAAAAAGATGTGACAGTTGGATTACGAGGTGGCGCGATGGCGAAACGGAATATTATCAGGATTGATGAGGCGAAGTGCAACGGCTGCGGTGAGTGCGTGAGAGCCTGCGCGGAAGGAGCGATTGCGATTATCGACGGCAAGGCGCGCCTCGTGAGCGAGACGTATTGCGACGGGTTGGGCGCGTGTTTGGGGACGTGCCCGCAGGATGCGATTACGGTCGAAGAGCGGGAGGCGGCGGAGTTTGACGAGGTGGCGACGGAAAAACACCTTCGGGAAATTCGAAATCCGAAGCACGAAATCGTAAACAAATCCGAATTTCAGAAGGCCTCAAATTCGAAACATGGCGCGGCGGTGGTGGAGAAGGTCGCGGCGATGGCCTGCGGGTGTCCGGGGACGTTGGCGATGAGCTTGCAGCCCAAGTCGGCGGCTGGGACAGCGCCTGCGGTTGGGGCGGCTTCGGCGCTGTCGCAATGGCCGGTGCAGTTGACTCTGGTGTCGCCGACGGCGCCGTATTTTGCCGGGGCGGATCTGCTGCTTGCGGCGGACTGTGTGGCGTTTGCGATGGGGGATTTTCACGGGCGGTTCCTGGCGGGGCGAAAGCTCGTGGTCGGGTGTCCGAAGCTCGATGACGTGGAGCCGTACGTCGATAAGCTGGCGGCCATTATCAAGCACAACGGGCTTGCGAGCCTGACGGTCGTGCACATGCAGGTGCCGTGCTGCTCGGGCCTTACGCGTCTGGCGATGCGGGCAATAGAGCGAGCCGGCGTGGAGATGACATTCGAGGATGTAACGATCAGTCTGCAGGGGGAGGTACTGAGCCGGCAGACGATCGGCTGACGCGCCCGCGGTGGATACGTTGGCGATGCCTGCGCGATGCATGTCGCAAGTCGGGGCGTGCTTTTGTGCATAGCCTTTTCTGTAAGGGCGCGGGGTAGTGGTTGCTTATCCCCTTGATACTGATGAGGGCATTGCTTATCTGTCTGACTGATTCGCCGAGCCTCATGTTTTGGAGAATCTGTGCTTCCTCCTGTAGCAAAGCCTTACAGGCACCACAGACGCGCTGCGTATAATGGGTGCAGATGTCCTCTGGCCTGATGGGAGAGCAGCAATTCGCACAGCAAAGGGCGTCACGCGACGCACAATGAGCGGGCGTAACCACGACGAGTTCCTCAGGTTTTGCACCGGAGTGCGGGGGTAGCCTCCCCGCAGCGATAGCTTGCTGACTACTGCCGTTTCAAAAAAATATTTTTAATATTTGCGATTTGGCGACTTGCGCCATGCACAATCTGTTATTATATAGACAGACACAAGGAACCGATTCCATGCTGTTTTGCAGAGAAAGGGAGTTCTTATGTGTCTGTACGCCAGAAACCTCAGCATCAGCGAAGGGCAGCAGATTCAGCGCATCCTTCGCCGCAGTACGGCTGTCCACAATAGTAAACAATCGCTTACCTGCCCGCAACATCAGAAAGAAAAAAATACGCGTACGCGGCGCACCGCCCCACAAGGGTCTCAGAACGCGCGCCCCTATCCCTGACTCAGTACCAGATTGCCATTTGGAGGTTGGTTGGATCTCTTGGAGGTGGGTCGGGGATGGAGCGGGCGGTGTTGGTTTGGATTCTCTGGGCGGTCCATAGCGCGGCGCAGGCGTCGTGGACGTCGTCGGTGGCTACGTGGTTATTCGGGTAGGCGGCTCGGATGCGGGTTAGGGTTTCTTCGGGGATGAGTTGGGTGACGAGGCGGCGGCGTTCAGCCTGACCCTCCCTTGTTCTCTTGGCGTGCGGCATGGGGGTGTTGTTGTTCCAGGCCCGGAAGGAAACTTCGGGGTGGATTTCTCTGACGCGCTGGCGGAGGTCCTTGTGTGCCTGGAGGAGTGTGTCGAGTTGGCGGATTTTGGCGTAGATACCGAAGGCTTGTGCGGAGACGCCTTTGGCGTCGATGCTGCGGCGGATGCGATCGGCATCGAGGCGGGTCTTGGCGCGGAGTGCGGGGCGGATGGGTGCGGGGAAGATGCTGTTTCGGCGCGGGCCGAGGATGCGGCGGGCCTCGAGGTCGCACTGGCGGGGGCCGGCGTCGGTGAGGCCAATGGGCATGTCGATGGCGATGATGTCAGGGGACGGCGACTGGGCGAAGAGGGAGCGGAGTTGGCGGTGGAGGGCGAAGGCGATGCGGCCGGTGTCTGTGTCGCGGGTGATGCACAGCCAGCCCGCGGGGCAGCCGTCGACGCCTGCGGCAATGGGCATGGTAAGGCTCCTTGCGGCGGGGTTGGTGTTTTGGTTCACTTTAGCGGCTGGCGAGGAGGGCGTCAATGCAGATTGCCTGGCCGGGGCAGGGTGCGGGCTGGTGCGGCAGACGAGACTGAGCGAGGGTGCGACTACGGGATGCGCGCGGCAAGGCGATGTGACGCTCAGAAGGCCAATGGAAATCGTCCAGAATAGCGAGGTTGCGGCGACTCTTAGGGACTTGGTTGCGGGGTTTATACCTGTCATCACTCCTCCTTTCGTACTGCCATTACTTTTAGTTGCCTTATATTTATAATATAGCACAAGTTTGCTGTGTGGCAAATATTTTTGAGAAAATTTTTAAAAATGTTTCATGTTTCTGGTGTGGCGACTCCAGATGTGTCGCTGCTGTTGCAAGTCCTTTGGCCGACAGAACTTGCGGAAGAGCAGGCCCGAGTATTTGGAATGGGGGTGGTATGATTGTTGTGCGTGGGCGGGTATTGTGGTAGTGTGATTAAGAGGTCGTAAAGGAGAATTGACGTCCGGCGTTTGAAAGGGGCTGATCATGGTGGAGGGGCGTAGCGAGACGATGACGCGGCGGGGGTTTTTGCGGGGAGCGGCCGTGATTGGGGCGTTTATGGTGGTGCCGCGGCGGGTATTGGGGGGTGCGGGGCATGTTGCACCGAGCGAAATGGTGACTGTGGGGTGTGTCGGGATGGGGGGACAGGGTCATATCGATCTTTTTAACCTGCTGCAGGAGAAGGATGTGCGGGTGGTGGCGGTTTGCGACGTGCATCGAGAGGGGACTGGGTATATTTCGTGGGATTGGATGCAGGGCAAGGAGGCGAAGGTTGGGGGGCGGGAACCGGCGCGGCGCCTGGTGGATGCGCACTATGGCGAGCTGGCGGGCGGCGGGTGCCGGGGATATGCGGATTATCGTGAGCTTTTGGAGCGGGAGGACGTGGATGCGGTGGTGGTGGCGACGCCGGACCATACGCACGCGGTGGTGACGATGGCGGCGATCAGGCGGGGCAAGCATGTGTATTGCGAGAAGCCGCTGGCGTATACGGTGGAAGAGGTACGGCGGATTACGGAGGCGGCCAGGGCGGCGGGCGTGGCCACGCAGTTGGGCAACCAGGGGCAGGCGTCCGAGGAGGCGCGGCTGGTGCAGGAGTTCATCATGGATGGGGCGATCGGGGCGGTGCGGGAGGTGCATATAACGGTGGGGGAGCCGTTCTGGGCGCGGCCGAAGTGGGGCAGCAGGCCGGCGGAGAGGCCGCCTGTGCCGGGGGGTCTGGACTGGGACCTGTGGTTGGGGCCGGCGCCGGAGCGGCCGTATCATCCGGCCTATCATCCGTGGACATGGCGGGACTGGCGAGATTTTGGTACGGGGATGTTGGGGGATATGGGGTGTCACAAGCTGTCGACGGTGTTCAAGGCGCTGAAGTTGGGGCATCCGGTGAGCGTGGAGGGGTGGTGTGAGGAGATCGGGCCGGAGGTGAATGCGCGTGTGTTCGAGGTGACGTGGGAGTTTGGGGCGCGGGGGGATATGCCGCCGGTGGTGCTGCGGTGGTTTGGTGGGGGCAAGCAGCCGCCGCGGCCGAAGGGCCTTGAGGAGGGGCGCGGCGTGGGCGGTGAGATTTACATTGGTGATGAGGGGGTGCTGATGGGGTATCGGCTGGTGCCGGAGTCGCGACAGAAGGAGTATGGGCGGCCGCCGCGGGTGTTGGAGCGGTCGCCGGGGCAGTATCGTGAGTGGATCGATGCGTGTCGCGGCGGGGCGGCGGCGGGGTCGGATTTTGTTCGGCACAGCGGGCTGCTGACGGAGACGCCGCTGTTGGGGAATATTGCGATGCGGGCGGGGAAGAAGCTGCTGTGGGACGGGGCGGCGATGAGGTTTACGAATGATGAGGCGGCGAATGAGCGGCTTCGGCGGGTTTGCAGGGAAGGTTGGGCGCTGTAACGATGAGCCGCACAGGGGCGCCGTGAGGAAGTGGGTTGCGAAACGACAGTTCTTGCGGAGGGGAGCACGTGTTCACAGCAGGATCAAGCGGGGTACTGCTTTCGTTTGTCTGGGGTTTTGGCGGGGGTGAGGGCTTCGGCGAGGGCGCGGAGTTCCTTTATGTGGGGTTGTTCGTGTTTGCGGGGTTTTGTAAGGGTTAGCTGGAGGATTGCGCCGGCGGCGGCGAGGATGAAGTAGGCGATGGTGGGGGTGAGGGGGCAGTTTTTGAAGGCTGCGCAGATCTGGATGCGGGCGGCCATGAAGAGGCTTTCTGCACCGAGGAAGAGCAGGAAGGCTCCGATGAGGCTGTAGCACAGCGCGAAGACGAGTTTGCGGAGCCTCCAGAGGAGTATGAGGCAGACGACAGCGCCGGCGAGGACGGCCAAGAGGATATGCCACTTGTGGGGGGCGATGGAGTTGGCAGTGTCGCGGAGGAGGGCATTGAGCTTGTCAAGGAAGGAGGCTTCGGCCTGGGCGATCTGTTCGAGGTAAGAGAGGCGGAGTTCAGGATCCATCCGGCTGAAGGACTGGATGGACGTGAAGGCGGGTTTCTGGTGGAGGGGGGGCAGCTTGCTGAGTATGAAGCTGGAGTAGGCGGTGCCGGTGGCGAGGGCGAAGACGGCGACGGCGAGGCCGATGATGATGACGTTGCGGAAGAGGATGGCGGCGAGGCAGAAGGCGGCGGCGCCGAAGACGGCTGCACGGAGTAAGTTAAGGTTGAACAGGTTGGAGACGATGAGGCCGGCAGTGGCACCGAAGGCGGCACCCATGAGGCCGATGATAATGGGGCTGAATAGCGCGCCGGCGAGCCAGAAGAGCAGGCCGACGAGGATGGCGGCGGCGCCGATGGCGAAGAGTATGCCGGGGGCGGCTTCGAGGTAGAGCGTTTCGATTCTAATCAGGAGTTCGTACATGGCACGGCTTTCCTGTTGGGCTATTCTGGGCTATTCTATGATTTTTGCGCGGAAAATGCCACAAAATTCTGCGTGACGCGAGGATGGCGGGATGCCCGCTCCACGGCGCCGCAAGGATTTCTGTCACACATGCACGGGTCTCAAACGCGGACGAGGCGCCGACCTATCGCATCTACATTTCTGTCACACATGCACGGGTCTCAAGCCATGGTGTGGAGCTAAAGGATTTGGCACTCAACGACCGATAAATAATGCGTGCCAGCGGCCGCCGGGTCGCGTCTGTGGGGGTTGGATGAATCATCCGGGGGCTGGCGGGTCAGCTTTCAGGACTGTTTGAGGTACTTTTCACATTGTGTTGTGAGGCTGACAGGCCGCCGGAGTCGCAAAAAAACAGAAAAAATGCTGGCAAAAACGAGGGCGAGTACTACAATCCCTGTCCATGAGATTCATTTTGATTGACAAGGTTTTGTCGTATGAGACGTCTTCGACGCTGACGGCGGTGAAGAGCGTTTCGTTGGCGGAAGAATACCTGGCGGATCATTTTCCGACATTTCCCGTGCTTCCGGGGGTGCTGCTGCTGCAGGGGCTTGTGGAGTCGGCTTCGTGGCTGGTTCGTGTGAGCGAAAATTTTGCGCACAGTATGGTCTTGCTCGAACAGGCGAAGAATGTAAAATACAGGAGTTTTGCCGCTCCGGGCATGCAGGTCCGTTATACGGTGACCGCCAAAGATATCGAGGAAAACGTCAGCAGCTTCAAGGGGGTGGGCGTCTGCGGCGATGAGATGATAGTTGAGGCGAGTTTTGGTTTGCGCCACTTTAATCTCAGCTCGCGTGACGCCGGTATGGCAAGCGTCGACGCAGAGATAATCGGGAAACTGAAGCAGCGGTGGGGGCTGCTTTACCGGTGACGACATTTTGAACGCATCCTTAAAATTCGAGAAGTACGGAGGCAGTACATTATGGCAATGAGTCGGGAAGAGATCTTTGAGGAAGTTCAGGAGGTGCTGGTGGACGCCCTTGGGCTCGACGATGACGAGGTCACGGAGGACGCCACACTGATGGGCGACCTGGGGGCGGAGAGTATCGACTTTCTGGACATCGTGTTCCGGCTTGAGAAGTCGTTCGGGATCAAGGTGCCGCGTGAAGAGCTTTTCCCGGCTGAGAGCCTTATGAACAATCCGGAGTACGTCAACGGGGGGAAGGTGACGGCGAAGGGTCTTGCGGAGTTCAAGGCAAAGATGCCGCATACGGATTTCTCGTCTTTCGAAAAGGACCCGGACGTGAATAAGCTGCCGGACCTGTTTACGGTGCGTTCGGTGGTGAACTTTGTGCAAATGAAGCTCGACGGCCAGGCTTAAGGCGCAGGCGTCGAGCAGACATTCCGCCGGCGGGAGAAAGGTTCGTGTGCCGGCGGTTATTGCGGCGGGGCCTTTATGCGTTGGATCTGGATCGACAAGTTTCTGGAATTTAACAGCGGCCGCAGTGCCGTTGCGCTGAAGAACGTGACGCTGGCCGAGGAGCATCTGCACGACCACTTTCCCGGTTTTGCGGTGATGCCGGAGTGCCTGATGATTGAGGCGATGGCGCAGACGGCGGGCATCCTGGTCGGGGAGGCTCGCGACTTTCAGGAGAAGGTGATCCTGGCGAAGGTCAAGAAGGCGGCGTTCTTCGATTTTGTGCGGCCGGGGGATACGATCACGGTGCATGCAGAAGTGGAGTCGATTGCGGAGGAGGCGGCAAGCACTGTGGGCAGGATCATGCGGGGCGATGAGCGGATCGCGGAGATCAGCCTGATGTTCAGCCACGTTGACAAAAACCTTGCGGGCAAGGAGTTTCCGGAAGAGAATTTCGTATTCACGGACATGTTCAATTCGCTGTTGGCGGGTTTTGTCGGCGAGAAGCGCAGGGCGGGGGAGGCCTGATGGAGGGGACAGCGGTTGTCATCACCGGTGTTGGGGCGGTGACGCCTTTGGGGCTGAGTGCGACGGAGTTCTGGGCCGGGCTGTGCGAGGGGCGGTGCGGCATCGGGCGGATCCGGTCTTTTGATCCGGTGGGGTTTACGTGCCAGATCGCGGGGGAGGTCGGGGAATACGACATTCGCAAGCACGTGCCGAAGTATTACCGCAAGGCGACGAAGCTGATGAGCCGAGATATCGAGCTTGCGGTGATTGCGGGCAACGAGGCGGTTGCCGACAGCGGGCTGGTGACGAAGGCGGCGGAAGCGGGGGCGCCGACGGTCGATCCGCCGCGGTTTGCGATCAACCTCGGGGCGGGGCTGATCAGTTGTGACCTTGTGGAGCTTGCGCCGTGTGTGGCGGCGAGCATTACGGACGGTCGGTTCGATATTCACAAGTGGGGGGCGACGGGCATGGAGACGCTGACGCCCCTGTGGCTGCTGAAGTACCTGCCGAACATGTTAGCCTGTCACATCGGGATCATTCATGATTTCCAGGGGCCGAGCAATACGATCACGTGCGGCGAAGCGAGTGCGCTGTTGGCGATCGGCGAGGCGGCGGAAATGATTGCGCGGGGCGATGCGGATGCGGCGCTGGCAGGGGGATGCGAGGCGAAGGTTAATCCCATCGTGATGCTGCGGCAGTGCCTGCTGAAGCGGGCGACGAGTGCACACAATGACGAGCCTGCGCGTGCGTGCCGGCCGTTCGACGCGGATGCATCGGGGTCGGTGTTTGGCGAGGCGGCGGGTGTGTTCGTGCTGGAGGCCATAGAGCAGGCGCGGGCACGGGGGGCGAAGATCTATGCGGAGGTGGCTGGGATCGGCGGCAGCACAAATCTGAGCCGCGTGTATGAGCATCTTGAGCCGGATGGGGCGGGCATTGAGATTGCGATTCGGCAGGCGCTGGATGAGGCGGGGGTCGGGCCGGGCGAGTTGGATCTTGTGATTCCGCAGGGTACGGGAATTCCGGAGGATGATCGCGCCGAGGCGACGGCGGTTGCGGCGGTTCTGGGGGAGCATGCTGCAGACGTGCCGGTGTGGCCGATCAAGAGTATGGTCAGCCATACGGGCGCCGCCAGCGGGGCGCTGGATGCCGCGGCGGCGGTGATGGCTATGCGTGACGGCATCGTGCCGGCGGCGGTCAACTGCGAACGGAAGGCCGACTGGTGCGTTCTGAATATACCGAAGGAGGCCCAGCGCAGGGACATTCGGAATGTGCTGTGCTGCAGCTATACTTTCGGGGGACAGACGGCGGCGCTTGTGTTGCGGCGGCCGGAATGATGAAGGCGGAATGAGCGGGTGCGTTGAAGGAGATGGCAACGGCGGCGGGCGAATGAAGCGGTATTGAGAGCGAACGGATGAGAGAGCGGGTTGTCATTACTGGCATGGGACTGGTTTGCCCGATGGGGCATGATGTGGAGACCGTTTGGGAAGGTATCCTTTCGGGCAAACACGGGTTCGGCCAGACGACGATTTTTGATGCGTCGACGTTTCCGTCGAAGTTCGGGGCCGAGGTCAAGGGGTTTGATCTTGCGGGGCGGATTCGGTATCCGGAGCTGCACAGCCATGCAAACCGTGGGGCTATGTTTGTGATCGGTGCGGCCGCGGAGGCGTGTCGGCAGGCGGGGATTGAGATCGAGACGGATGCGCCGACGGACGGGATCGACCGGCGGCGGATGGGGATCTATCTTGGGGCGGGGGAAGGGTCGGTTGATAACGAGAATTTCTTCGGGGCGCTGGTGCGGGCGTGGGACAACGCGGCGCACGCGATGGACTGGGGGGCGTGGGCGGAGGTGGCGTTTTCGAAGATGACGGCCATGCGCGAGCTGGAGCAGGAGCCGAATATGCCTGCGGGGCACATTGCGGTGCTGACCGGGGCGAGGGGGATTACGCTGAGCTGTCTGACGGCGTGTGCGGCGAGTACGCAGGCGGTGGGCGAGGCGGCGATGCTGATCAGGCACGGGCGGGCGGATATCATGATCGCGGGCGGGGCGCATTCGATGATTCATCCGTTGGGCGTGACGGGGTTCAATCGCCTTACGGCCCTGTCGACGCGTAACGACAGCCCGGAGACGGCGTCGCGTCCGTTCTCGGCGTCGCGAGACGGGTTCGTGCTGGGCGAGGGCGGGGCAATCGTGATCCTGGAGTCGCTGTCGTCGGCAAAGAGGCGGGGGGCAAAGATCTTAGCGGAGCTGATCGGATTCGGCAGTTCCAGCGATGCGTTCCGGGTGACGGATATGCACGAGGAGGCGCGGGGCGCGGTGCAGGCGATGCGTGCGGCGATGAAGGATGCGGGGGTGACGTGCAGGGATATCGATTACATCAGTACGCACGGCACGAGCACGGCGGAGAACGACCATATCGAGACGTTAGCCATCAAGACGGTCTTCGGGGAGCATGCGAAGAACGTTCCGGCGAGCAGTCCGAAGAGCATGTTCGGGCACCTGATCGGGGCGACGGGCTGTGCGGAACTGATCACGTGCGTTCTGGCGATTCGTGACGGTGTGCTGCCGCCGACGATGAATCTCCATGACCCGGACCCGGAACTGGATCTGGATTACGTGCCGAACGCGCCTCGGAAGGCGGATGTGAAGACCGTGATGAGCGAGTCGTTCGGGTTCGGCGGGCAGAATAATGTCTTGATAATCCGGCGATTCTCCGAATAATAGCACCATTGGCGGCGACCACAGGGGTCGCCGCGACAGTCAATCGTATCTCAACTGCTGCCGATTCGCGGCGATATACTGCCATGATTGATATAAAAGATATTCGTGAGGCTCCGGAGCGGTATCGTGCCGGGGCGAAGGCCAAGCGTATTGAGGTGAACATTGACCGGCTGCTTGCGGTCGACAAGGAGCTGTTGGCGTGCCGGCAGCGCTTGCAGGATATTGCGACGGAGAAGAACGCGGTCGGCAAGTCGATTGCGAAACTGCCGCCGGAAGGACGACAGGCGGCGATCGCGCGGCTTTCGGTGCTGAAGGAGGAAGAGGGGCGACTCAACGAGCAGGCCAAGGCGCTTGAGCCGGAGTTCGAGGCGCTGATGCTTCAGGTGCCGCAGCCGCCGGCGGAGGACGTGCCGTACGGCGAGGACGATACGCAGAACGTGGAGGTGCGGCGCTGGGGGGAGATCCGGCAGTTCGGTTTCGAGTGGAAGGATCATCTTGAGCTCGGGGCGGCGCTGGATATCATCGACGTGGAGCGGGGGGTGAAGTTGGCCGGCACGCGAAACTACTTTCTCAAGGGCGATGGGGCGCTGCTGCACTGGGCGGTGCTGCGTTTTGCGATGGATATGATGGTGGCGCGGGGGTATACGCCGATGGCGGTGCCGCTGCTGATGAAGGATGAGGCAATGCGGGGGACAGGGTATTTTCCCGGGGCGGAGGAGCAGACGTACCGGATGGAACGGGACGAGCTGAACCTTGCGGGGACTGCGGAGGTGCCGGTGACGGCGTATCACAGCGGGGAGATTCTGAGCGAGGAGCATCTGCCGATCAAGTCGGTGGCGATGAGCACGTGTTTTCGGCGTGAGGCGGGCGCGGCCGGCAAGGACACACGGGGGCTTTATCGCATTCACCAGTTCGACAAGGTGGAGCAGGTGATCGTCGGGGAGAACGACGAGGAGAAGAGCAAGGCATACCATCTGGAGATACTGGCAAACAGCGAGGCGGTGATGCAGGCGCTGGAGCTGCCGTATCGGGTGGTGAACGTGTGCACGGGGGATCTGGGGCGCGGCCAGGTGCAGAAGTACGACATCGAGGCGTGGATGCCGTCGCGGCAGGGTTTCGGGGAGACGCATTCGGCCAGCCGGTTCTATGAATTTCAGGCGCGGCGGATGAATCTGCGCTACCGGACAGCGAAGAAGAAGAACGTGTTCTGCCATACGCTCAATAACACCGTGATTGCGTCGCCGCGGATTCTGATTCCGATTCTGGAGCTTAACCAGAACGCGGACGGGTCGGTGAACGTGCCGAAGGTGCTGGTGCCGTACATGGGCAAGGAAATGATCCGGCGGCGGTAGGCGGGCGGGTCTTGCATTCGAATAAAGGGGGCGGGTACGGCGTGAAGCGAGGCGTGCCGACGTCGAGGGCGGGCAGGATGGCCGCGACACGTTAGTCGGCAGCGGGCACAGCGCGTTACAGTTTGCTCAATTGGGGTTGTCTGTTCATCACGATGCCGCAGCGGCGCCAGATCTGGTCAAATTGTTCCACGGGGAGAACGGTCAGGCCGGTGACGGGGTCTGCAATGGTGACGCCGGTGTCGGAGACGTCCAGGACGGCGACACAGTGGTCCAGCAGGGTGGCCTGCCGTATGGAGACGAGGGCGACGCCTGCGTTTCGGAGTTGTGCAACACTGTCGAATTGGCGGAAGCGGCAATCCAGGCCCAGCGGGGCATAGCGTTCTTTGATAGCCGAATAGAGGGTCCACAGGAGGGTTCCGGAGACTGGGTTGGTGCGGGCAAGGACGGCGAGTTCACCTTCGTGTGCGGTGAAGCCGCACCTGGCGAGTGCCGTGACGGCGGCGGCAGGGCCGCAGGTGTAGTTTTTTGACTGGAAGCAGACGCCGTTGCCGTCGATGCGGGTGGTAATGCGGCTCAAGTCGTCCTGAATGAGGGCGGGGACGAGGAAAGGCAGGACTGAGAAGAGTGCCACGAAGACGACCATGGCCAGCGCTACGGCGGTGCGTTCGAGGCGGTAAGGGAGCCTGGAAAGGGGCGTGGTGAGGCCCAGCGTGATGGCCAGGGAGAGGATGACGTATCTTGCTCGGCCGGCGGTGATGAAGAGGACCGGCGGAAGGCCGCCCAGGAGATTCGTGCAGGTGGAGATGATGAGGAGTGCGAGCATAAGTACCGGCACGACAAGGGCATAGGCCCACCATGGGTTGGGGAGGCGGCTAATTCTGCGGCCGAGGCAGATGCCGGCAAATGCGACGAAAATGACGCTGAGCGTCTCGAAGTACGGATTCATACGAGCCCCACAAAGACGACAAAACCTGTCCGGGCGCGATTCCTTCGGTGGGCCACGGATTGTCACGTCTGGCCTGCCCCCGCGGTGGAATTGCCGATGGTGCAATTCCTGAACAATCCATTGGGTGTATTATAGCATGCTGGCGGCAGGAATTCAAGGGAAAAGCGGGGGTAAGGCGACTTGAGAGGTCTGTAAGGCGGGGCGGCTTTGCCGCCTGTGGTTGCGTGGTTGCTCGGGCGGGCTCTAACCCAGAAAACGGGCGTATAAGGCCCGTAAAAGCGACATGAGCGTTTGGCGGGCACCAGAGGCATGGGACGAATTGGGCAACAGGGGGAGGAGTTTTTGGTTGAAAAACCGGGCTGTTGAGGATATAATAACGGGATTCTTTTGGATGTGAGGGGGCGGAGACCCGTTTCGTAAGGCCGCTGGCCGGGATGCCTGCGGGTGCGTCTCGCTACGGCCGGAAAGGTGCGAAGATTTTCGAAGAAAAACCGTAATGTTCCCCGGTGAGAAAGACTCTGTAAGGTAGCCCGCAGTATGTGCAGCAGCACCGATTATACGGAGCTGGTGGAGAAGTCGCAGCAGGGTGATGACGAGAGCCTGAATCGTCTTGCTGAGTCGGCCCGGTCGCGGTTGTACACGTACGTCTTTCGACTGACGATGCGGGAAGAACTTACGCAGGACGTTGTTCAGGAAAGTTTGCTGGAAATGTTCAAGTTTCTCGACAAGCTTGAGTGTGCCGACCGGTTCTGGCCGTGGCTGCGGCGGATCGCGATCAACAAGATTCGGCACCACTACAGCCGCGAAAAACAGCGGCGGACAGTGTCCTTGTCAGGACCCGGTATGGAGGGTTCTGACGGTGCGGTTCCGGACGGCCTTGCCAATCTCGTGACGGAGGAGCTTCGGCAGATCGTTATGGAGACGATGTCGCTCCTCAAGGCGCGTTATCGCGAGGTTCTCGTGATGCGCTGCTATGAAGAAATGGATTATGGCGCGATTGCGGATGAGTTGGGGTGCAGCGAGTTCAGTGCTCGCGTATTGTTTTTCCGGGCCAAGAAGGCCTTAGCCAAACAACTTTCTCGCCGAGGACTTGGTAAGGGGGCATTGTTGACGGCGCTGGTGATCTTCGGGAAGCTCACAGCGCCGAGTGAAGCCGCCGCCGCTGAAATCACGGTTACAGCGGCGGCCATGCAAGTCGGCACGGCCGCGGCGCTGGTGGGAAGCGCCAGCACGAAAGCCGTGGTTGTGTCGCTTGCTGCGGCTGGTGTGTTTACGGTGGGGACGGCGGTGATGGGACCGCTGCAGGAGGATTCTTCGCCGAGCGTTGACGGCGTTCGTGTAGAGAACGTCATTGTTGACGGGCAGGGCAATGTTCAGGCGAACCTGCTTGAGACGGCGCGCAACGTGCAGCAATGCTGGTACTTCTTCCCGGACGGTGCACAGGGCAGCGTGATGATGCGGCAACTGATGCCGGATGCGTCGGCGAAGCAGTCGTATTGCCTGTGGCTGCAGAACCACGTGGGCAACTATTACTATGACACGGCCCGGGGCATTGTGCACATGAACAATTATCGCGTCTGGTCGAAGACGCTCGGCGTGACGCGGCTTCCGACGGACAGCGCCGAGCTGACGGCGTTTCTGGATGAGATGGAAGGCAAGAGGGGCGGCGTATGCTACGGTACGGCGGTGGAGCCGGGCGGGCTTGTGATCGTGGCGCCGGACGAGCGATCCGGTCGGGCATCGATGCAGATAGTGCGGCATCCGAGCGTGCTGTACGAAGAGTACTTCCAGTACGGCTGGCCGGGAAATATCCGGATGGTTGATGATCGCGACGAGATGCACAGGCGGGGGTGGACGTGGTTTGCCGTTGAGGGCGAGATTGCGGGTCGCAAGGTTACGGGGGCGGGTCGGCTTCCGTTTGTGTATGGCGCGGCGACGGCGAATCCGCCGTGGCTGGCGCTGCAGATCGACGGACATTTTGCGGTATGCGACGGTCCTGAGGGGACTTACACGTTCGACCCGGCGACGGGGGTGCTGACTACGTATGCGGAGGGCAGCTTCCTGAGGGGGATGGCGCGGCCGTGGATGGGGCTGCATGCGGTGGATACGATCCGTCGAGATGCGGCGGAGGCGCGCGTTCGGTTCGAGAGCCGCTATACCGAGGGCACGGGCGTGGCGGAGGTGGAACTGCTGTTCGACCGCGGGCGCGCGGTGTATACGATTGACATGCGGGCGGACCTGGTCAGGTCGATCCAGTTGTCCGTTCGGGATGCGAGGGGCATCGAGCAGCAGGGGGTGTTGAATTTCAGGTACGTCGAGGCCATCGACGATGTCAAGGATGAGCTGATGACGCCCAAGGCTTCGCGGTATGTGAGTGCGCGGAGTTCGGACGGTCCGCTCTGGCTGTTACAGTTTGCCGAGGGGACGCTGTCGCGGTAGCAGCATTCATCCGGAGAGGCGATGACTCAGTCGCAGAGCAAGTTTTCTATTTTTTTCTTCCTGATGCTGTGGTGCGGTGTTGTGCACGCGGGGGTATTGTACGTGGACGCGGCATCGGAGGCGGCTGAGCCGGACGGGTTAACGTGGTCGACGGCGTATGCGTTTTTGCAGGATGCGCTGAGTGCGGCGCGTGCGGGGGATGAGATTCGTGTGGCGCGGGGCGTTTATTACCCGGATATGTTCTCTTCCGATCCGAACCTTCAAGGGAATCGTTCGCTTGCTTTTGAGATGAAGAACGGCATCGCGCTCGTGGGCGGCTATGCCGGTGGGGACTCGGCCGACCCGAACGCGCGTGACTGGCGGCTTTTCGAGAGCGTTCTGTCGGGCGACCTTGGCGGCAACGATGTTCGGATTGGATCGATGGCTGCCTTGGCGGCGGACCACACGCACGACGAAAACAGCATGCACGTGGTGCGGGCGTCGGGGGTGGATGAGACGGCGATTCTGGACGGTTTTACGATCCGTTCGAGCGGCTGTGCGGCGGGTGAGATGTCGGGGGCGGCCGGGCTGGTTTGTGAGGATGCCGCGGCGATCATCAGAAACTGCACTTTCATTGACAACCTGGGCGACAACGGCGGGGGGGCTGCGGCGGTCGGCGGGGCGCCGCAGTTTTTCAATTGCATGTTCATCGGCAACTGGGCACGTCGCGACGGTGGCGGCATGTATGCGGCGGCGTCGAATGCTGCGCTGGCAAATTGCCTGTTTTCGGGCAACCGCGCCGCCGGCGACGGCGGAGGGTATTTCCACGACGGCGGCCATGCGGCTGCGTTGAACTGTACGTTCAGCGGCAACGGGGCGGCGGGGGCGGGCGGCGGCCTTTGCGTAGGGGGTGGCACAGTCGAGATCGCCAACTGCGTGCTTTACGAGGAGGTGAGCCTTTGGGATGGAAACCTCCTGGTCCGTTACAGCACCGTGCCGCCGGGTCTTTCGGGCCCGGGCGTTATTCATGCAGATCCGTCCTTCGTTGATCCGGACGGGGCGGATAATGTGCCGGGGACCATCGACGATAATCTGCGGCTTACGCCGGGATCGCCCTGCATCAACACGGGGGATCCGCTGCGGATGATCGACCCGAACGAACTGGATCTGGATGGACACGTGCGGATCAACGACGGCACCGTGGATATGGGGGCGTACGAGTTCTTCGACAAGCCGCAGTTGATTGCGCATTGGCAACTGGACGAAAGCGAGGGTGTGATTGCCGCGGATTCGGCGGGTGCGAACGACGGCACGTGTGTCGGCAACCCGCAGTGGAAGCCGTCTGACGGCCGCATCGACGGTGCTTTGGAGTTCGACGGCGCGGGCGACTATGTCAACTGCGGCAACGATCCGGTGTTCAATCTTCAGAATGCAATCACCGTCAGTGCGTGGGTGCGGGTCGAGGCGTTTTCGACGGACTGGCAGGCGATCGTCACAAAGGGCGACAGCGCATGGCGACTGCAGAGCGCGGGGACAGATGATGCGCCGGGAACGTTGGAATTTGCCTGTACGGGTGTGATCGTGCCTTGTACGGATTACGGCAATATATTAGGCAACATACGCGTCGACGACGGCCAGTGGCACCACGTGGCAGGTGTTTACGACGGTTTGGCGATATCGCTTTACGTCGACGGCGTACTGGATGTGACCAGCGTGGCATCGGGCCGGATCGCCGTGAACAGTTATGATGTGCTGATCGGTGAAAACGCCGAGCAGTCCGGCCGGTGTTGGCAAGGGCAGATTGACGATGTGCGGATTTACAACTACGCACTGAGCCCGTATGAAATCGCCGCACTTGCGCATCCTTACACGACGTACCACGTGGACGTGGTCGGGGGGGACAATCTGAACGACGGTCTGAGCCGCAGTACGGCGTTTCGCAGCATTCAGAAGGGCATTTCTGCCGCGCGTGATGGCGACACGGTGTTGGTCTGGCCGGGTGTATACAACGAGCCGGTCATTTTCTTCCAAGGCAAGGCTATTACAGTTCGCAGCGCCGCCGAAGCGGCGATTGTGCAGGCGCCTGCCGGGCATGCCTTCTCGTTTTCACAGGCCGAAAAGGCGGACAGCGTTCTGAGCAATTTCATCATTCGCAACAGTGACCGTGCAGTGTTTTGTCTGGCGGCCTCGCCTACGTTGAAGAACCTGACGATTGTGAACAATAACTTGGGCGTCGAATCGCACGGGGGGGGACAGCCGGATATCCGCAACTGCATTTTGTGGAAGAACCGATACGGCAACACGGTTGGATGTGAGAGCAAGTACAGTTGGGACTGGGAGCCCGTCGCGGCACAGGCCCACTGGGCGTTCGACGAAGGCAGCGGGACGACCGTTCGCGACTCGGCCGACGGCAACCACGGCACGTTGTACTATGCAGTTTGGACAACGGGACAGGTGGACCGCGCGATTGAATTCGATGGCGAGATGTCCTATGTGCGGGTGCCCCATAGTACGTCCATCGCCGTGGGCAGAAGCGACTACACGCTCAGTGCGTGGATACGCCCGACGACGGTGGACGGCAGCCGTGTAATCCTGGGCAAAATCAGCAGCAGCGATGACAAAGAGTACGTGCTGGGTATAGAGGACGGGCGGATTCGCCTGGACGTGGAGCGCAGCGGCAACAACGGCCGTGCGTACAGTGTCCCTGTAGTGACGTCGGGGGTCTGGCAGCATGTAGCGGTCACGTTTGACAGTTGGACATTGCAAGCGCGTTTCTATCACAATGGAGCGCCCGTGGCGGAGGGTGAAACGCATGCGCCGATCACGGCGCTGCCGCATCCCTTCAACGCACCGCTGTGGATCGGCATGCGGGGCCAGCCGTATGAAGATCGGGGATTCGCCGGCAGTATCGATGAGGTGATGATCTTCAATAGGGTGCTGTCGTCGGATGAAATCCGGACGGTTTACGGAAGCGCCCTGGACCCGATGTTTGCAGACCCGGCGAATGGCGATTATCACCTGCGGTCCCAGCGAGGGAGGTACGTTCCTCTGAATCCTCAAACGAGCGGCGGCATTGAGGGGCTCTGGGCTTTCGATGCCGTCACCAGTCCGTGTGTCGACGGCGGCGATCCGGCGGAACGGCCTGACCGGGAGCGGATGCCAAACGGCGGCCGCGTGAATATGGGCGCCTACGGCAACACACCGTATGCGAGTCTGAGCGAATGGGTGCTGGAGGGGGATGTGAATCGAGACGGACGTGTAAACTTAGAGGATTTGGCGGTTCTGGCTTCGGAGTGGCTGGAGAAGCTGCCATGGGCGGCTGAGTTGTGATCTGTTGAGGCATCAGCCCGTCCGCGAAAAGGGTGAGGATGCTGAAAAGAGGGAAGGCGTGCCGGTTTTTGTTCGGCCGCCTTCTTTCTTTGTGGGATGAGGCAAGGACCATCGGCCGCTAATTTCGTGTTTGGTCCGCTTTGTCGTTGACAATTTGCCGCCTGGCGTTATAATTATAGGTGTGTGTGCGTTGCGTTGGCAGTCTATACGCCCCGTGACGATTGTGCTGACGACAATGCCGGGAGGCAGGATATAGTGCGGTGGCATGACCAATTTCGGGCGAGCGAAAGGGGGAGGTGGGGGTTTTCTCTGCCCGAGCTTCTGGTGGTTGTGGCGATTATAAGCCTCCTGCTGAGTATATTAGCGCCTGCCGTTCACAAGGCGCGCAGACATGCCAACAGACTCCTTTCGACGAACAACCTTCGCCAGATCGTACAGGCGGTGACGCTGTATTCTGTGGATAATGAGGATCGGTTTCCTGAGTCGGTCGCGACGGTGGGGCACCAGGGGGTGTGGAACTGGTCGGAACCGACGATTCTCAACGGATACTACTCGCAGACCGATCCGCGTCTTCACCGGTCGATGAGCGCGTATCTGAACGGCTACATCACTGAGGCGGACATCCTGCAGTGCCCCAACGCGCCGCGGGAGATCAAGTACCTTGAGGAGGCCTGGGCGGCGGGGGATTTGTGGGACAATCCGGAGACAGGCGAGCCTGATGATCCGCTAAGCGGCAATTACTGTTTTTACTGGGGTTATACGGGTTACCTGGAGGGGGGACGGCTTTTCAGGGGGCCGCGTACGGCGGCGGGGGAACGCGGCTACAGCCAACTGCTTGTGGGTGATTATTTCGGATATGACCACTGGCGGAGTCTGAAATCGTTTGGCAGTTGTGAGCCGTTTGCGAGGGCGGGCATTACGGCGGGCACCATGCATTCGGCCTCGTACTGGTCGTGCAGAGACGATAAGGTGAGTCTGGAATCTATTACTGTTCGGCCGCAGGCGGGGTATGTTGACGGCCGCGTCGAGGTGTACATGCCACAGGAAACGACTGGCATGCGAGCGATACTTGATCGGGCGCTTAATTTGCCTTATCCGGACGGAATTGGACCTGGCGTATATTATATTCCCCGCGTCGCACACTGAGGGTGCTCGGGGAGGTGTGGCTTTCGGTTACAGGCAGCCATGTCACCTCCCAAACCTATATAAGCGATGTGGTTGTGCTGCAATAAAATTTTTTCCAGACGGCAAAGATTTTGGTTGTTTTCTGTTGGAAGACTGGGTAAACTGTAATCTATTGGGTTAGACTTTTTGGTTAACCATTTTAGCAGAGAGGGAGATGCGATGAGAAACCTGACTGTGGCGTTGCTGGTTGCAGCTTTTGCTGCGAATTCATGGGGGATTGCTCTTTACGGGGATCTGAACCCGGCTGCCTGGCGGGGTCAGGAAGGCACTACTTTTCAGGCGTGGGGATTCGGTACGTTGGAGCCTAGCAACGTCGCCCCCGACGTAAGCGATAATCCCTACGGAACACCGGTGGCCAATATCATCGGAGCTTTTTTTGATAACACCGTCTGGTTGGACGAGGATATGGGCCATGAGGGTGTGTGGGTCATTGACATGCGCGACCAGAGCGACATGGTGTTCGACATCGACAATTCGGATGTCCCGAACCCTGTGAAGCATATCTGGGTGCAGATCGTGTTCAGTGCGCTGGAGGACCGTGTGCCGACGGTGTATGTTCTGCCGGAAGGTGAGGCGCAGCCGCCTATTGACGCCATGGACCTGGTCGCGGTCACGAGGCTCGATGACTATTACATGCATGCGACGTACTCGTTGACGATTGAGCCCAATCCGACGTTCGAGCAGATTCGCATCCGCCCCAGGGATTGTCAGGTCTACATTGATGAGGTGATTATCGAGACGCAGTGCATTCCGGAGCCGATGAGCCTCTCTCTGCTGGGATTGGGTGCAGTGGCGCTGCTCCGCAAGCGGCGTTAGTCGCGGCAGACATCACATAACAGCAAGTCTTAAGCCCCGGCCATGCAGCCGGGGCTTTTTTCATGCGCCTTATTTGCGGTGAATGATCGCCGCGAAAGTAATTGCAGTCTGTGCAGGGATTGCTATACTGAAACGGGTCAGTGGCGCGGAGATGACAGGACAGAGGATTTTTGCAGGAGACTTGATCATGACAAAGTGGAATCCGGTATGGACATGCGGCGCTGTTCTGGCAGTGGCGATTGCCATCAACGGCTGTGCGAAAAAGGAACCGGCGGGCCCGCAGGCGGGCGGCCTCAAGAAGCCGGAGATACTGGTGACGCTGCCGGACTACTGTAACACGCCGGACGCAATGGCGCTTCTGCCGGATGGCAGTTTTCTGCTGTCGGTTCCGAATTATAACGACCCGACGCCGGGAGCGTTTATCATGAAGGTCTCGGCGGATAACCAGGTGTCCAAGTTCTTCGTGCCGCCGGCGCATCCCGATACGGGCGTGGCGGGGCCGATGGGCATCTGCATTGGGCCGTCGGGCGATATTTACTATGCGGACAACCAGTTCAGCCCGGCTACGCCGCAGCATTCGCGGCTCATGCGGATCGTGATGAAGGACGGTGTGCCGCAGGAGGCGGTGACGGTGGTGTCGGGCATGAATGTGGCCAATGCGGTGGCGATTCGCGGCGACTATATTTATGTCACCGACACGGTTCTCGTACCGGGTTCGGAGCCGCTGGTCAGCGGGATTTTCCGCTTCAAGGTTGGGGAGGAGGGCATTCAACTGAAGAGTCCGCCTGCGGAGGACCCGCACCTGATCGGGACGATTCAGACGTTTACGCCGGTCGGTTACGGGGCCGACGGGCTGTGCTTTGACGATGCGGGCAACCTCTATTGCGGCAATTTCGGCGACGGGACCATTCACCGGCTGACGTTCGATGCGGACGGCAAGGTGCTGTCCAATGAGGTCTGGGTGAAGGACGACAAGATGAAATGCGCCGACGGCCTGTTCTGGGATGCCAAGGGGCAGCGGATCATTGTCGCCGACAGTATTCAGAACGCGGTGCATTTCGTGTATCTGGACAAGCGGATTGAGACGTTGGCGATGAACGGCGATACGGACGGGGCCGACGGGGGGCTCGACCAGCCGTGTGAGGCGATTCGGCGAGGCGACGAGATTATCATATCGAACATGGACTGGCCGTTCGAGGGCATCGTCAACACCCGCTGGGAGAAGCCGTACACGCTGTCGGTCGTGAAGCTGAATTGAGCGCGTTGCCCCCCCGGGCTTCAGCTTGTCACGTCCAGTGTCACGAGTTCGGTTTCGCCGTCGGGCTCGCGGACGGGCGCGTTGTCGATCAATGCGAAGAGCAGGTCGGGTTCAACCGGTTCGGTTGATCGTAACTGTACGCCGCCGTCTTTGTCGATGAGCAGGACAGCGAAAGTGTGCGGGACGAGGCCGAATTGACGCCAGTGGTCGGCGCTGTCCATGATGTGGCGGCCGGTCGCCAGTTCGTTGGCGGGCGAGGACGGCATGAAGGTGAAGAGCAGCAGGTCCCGTCCGTAGAACTCGTCGTCGAGCGTTTTGAACTTCCGCGTCTGGGCGAGGTAGTCCGGGTCGTCCCATGACGGGCTGAACAGAAGCAGCAGACGGTGCTTCCAGCGATAGTAGCCCGTGTCGAAATGGTTATGCGGTATTTGCTGAATCATTGTACGTAGCCCCCGTGCGGCATCCTGCTGTCGGCCGCATTGATTTTTCGGCGTGGAGGGCGCGGGGTGTTGAGGTAAAACGGCCCGGCGGGCGTTACAAGGCGGCCAGCCGGTACTTTGGCGGGGCGGACAGGTAAATGGTCCGGATAGACTTCCTGGCAGCAGCTTATCGCATTACGTAAGGTGCCAGACTGCGACAACCCCCTCGCCAAGGGCGATACATCCTTAACCGGATGCAGGCCGGCTGCCGGAGCATTGTTTGTGTCGCCGTCAGGTGGAAAAACCGCGAATACGTGCATTGACGTCCTTTAGCGAGGGGTAGAGGCGCTGCCACGTATCGAAAAGCTCCCTGTACTTTTTCGTCAGGTTGAGATCGGGGGTGTAAATCTTTCCGGGTCTGCGGACCATGTCGTACGCGTGGCGAACGTCGCGATAGAGGCCGGCGCCGATACCGGCAAGGATGCCGGCGCCGAGAGGCGTGGGTTCTTCGATGTCCGGGGCTTCGATGGGCTTTCCGATCATGTCGGCCTTGTTCTGCATCCAGAAGGCATTGCGGGTTGCGCCGCCGATGGCGACGAACTTTTCAGGACGAACCCCCAATGAGACTTCCAGGCCGTTGACGATCTGCAGGAACTGGTAGTCGAGTCCTTCGATGATGGCGCGAAGCATGTCGCCTTCGGTGACGATGTTCCTGAGACCGACGAATGCTCCCAGGGAGCGGTGGTCGACTACGGGGCAGTGGCTTCCGGACATGTGGGGCAGAAACATGACACCGTTTGCGCCGGTGGGCGAGGCGGCGGCTTCCTGCATGAGCAGCGCCCAGTCATCGCCATCCGCTTTCTCGGCCTTGTGCTTCTCCGCAAAGCCGAACTCGCCTCGGAACCATTCGAGCATGTCGGCGGCGACGGCGGCGGCCATGATCGACCACAGTCGCGGGGAGGCGACGTGTGCGTGCACGGGTATGCCCATGCGGCGGACTTCAGGCGTGAGCACCGGCTCATCGAGAGCGCAGACGACGATCTCCCATGTGCCCGTGACGTCCAGGACCACGCCCGGCTCAAAGGCGCCGACCGGCAGCGTACCGCAGCAGTAGTCGTGGCCGCCGAGGACGACGGGCGTGCCCTCGGCCAGACCTGTCGCGGCGGCGGCTGCGGCATGGACCGTTCCTATGGGCGTGCCGCTGGGCAGCGGGTCGCATAGCAGGCGGCGGTCGATGCCGGCGGCGTCGATGAGTTCGTCCGACCAGACGCGCTTGCGCTGATCGAACAGCAGGGTGGTCGAGGCCATGCTGTGATCGGTGGCGCAGACGCCGCAGAGCATGTAGTTGACGAAGTCCTCGATGAGCAGCCATTTGTGCGTGCGTGCGAGGATGTCCGGCTCGTTTTCCTTCATCCAGAGCAGGCGGAGGGCGGTGTTGAAGACCCATATCTGGTTACCGCCGATGGCGAATTGTCGCTGCGGTCCGATGTTCTCCATCCACCAGCGATGCTGCGGTTCGGTGCGCGGGCAATGCCAACTGATAAAGGGGTAGAGCCAGTTGCCGTCGGCATCGATGGGGAGGCCATCCATGCCCATACCGGTTACGGCGACGCCTTTGATATCGGCCGGATTGTCCAGTTGCGCGGTGGCCTGACGAAGGGCGTCGCACACGCCGCCCCAGATCTGTTCGGGCTTCCAAACGGCCCAGTCGGGATGCTCCGGGTAGGGGTGGAATCGCTCGGTTGGGCGGGCGGCATGCGCGACGGCATTGCCCGCGAGGTCGTAGATGACGGCCTTCAAGGTCGTTGAGCCGATGTCGATTCCCGCCAGGTAGTCCATTGGCGTTTCTCCTTTGTGTCGAGTAAGGTCAGGCGAATGCCTCGCCGGCGCCCGAATCGGCCCAAGGGTCCAGTTGAATCGGATAGGCACCGTACATGCGGATGGCGTTCCACATCGCCAGGTAGTTGCCGGGCTTGACGGCGGAGTGGATGCTGTTGCTGCTGGACAGGATCAATCCGCCGCCGTCGGCCGCCTTGCGGATGACGCTTTTCGTTTCTTCGACGACGTCTTTTTCGCTGCCGAACGTGAGCGTGTGGGCGCAGTCCACGTTGCCTTTTAAGGCGATGCGGTGACCGTACTTCTGTTTGAATTCGCCGATGTCCAGGCCGGCGAAGGGGTCGATGGGGTCGAGGCAGTCGATTTCCGAGTCGAGAATCATGTCGAGGATGGGGCGGATGTTGCCGTCGGTGTGTTTGATGACCGGCAGGCCGGCGTCGTGAAAGCCCCGTATGACGCGTTTGAGCGGCTCATAGAGGAACTGGCGGAACATGGTCGGGCTGATCATGGGCCGCTCGGCGGCGGCGTAATCATCGCCGGTGAAGATGAAATCTGCGCCTCGTTTGGCGACCTCATTTGCCATGGCGATGTTGATCTCGACGGACAATTCGACGAGGCCTTTTACCAGTTCGGGTTCGGCGACGAAAGCCATGAGCAGGTTCTCCATGCCCATGAGGTTACGCGGGATGGAGAACACGTCGTTGAGGTGAACGCCGATGGCCTTGTCGCCCTTGTGGCGTTTGACGATGCGTTCGAGGCTGTCGTAGCGGCCGGGCGCGTAAGGATCCGGGGGCTGATAGTTCTTCAGGTCGCTGAACGCCTTGATCGGGCCGCCCAAGGGAAACGAGTGTTCCTGGCCGGTGTTTTCGCTGATCATGCCCCACTCGTTGCGGTAGCGGCCGGGCGCGATCTCCTCCCTGGCAAAGTCCGGCCCGGTCAGGATCGCGTCAAGCTCCATGCGGACACTGAACTCCTCCATCGTGCAGCCGGGGCAGATCGCATCCCGCACGTGTTTGTCGATAATCCATTCAAAGTGAGGTATTCGGTCGGGCTGGCCGCCTGCGAGTACGCACATCACCCTTTCCGCAGAGGTCATCTTGCTCATGGCGCATGCTGCCTTATTCTGAAACGGCGCGGGGCGTTGTGCCCTGCACAGGCATCATACTATATGCGCAGGACGCCACCGTCAATACGGCGGGTGCGGCATGCTCAGTGATTTGCGGCGCCGACGCTGTCGAAGAGCCGGTCGCGTGCTTCGGCAATGAGGGTGAGCATCTGGTCGGCCTGGGCCTGAATGGCGGGATCCGGGTGGGTAACGCGGGCATTCCATTTCTGGTATTCGTCACGGAGCCTGCGGCGGCCTTGTTCGGGGTCCATGTCCGCGGTGATGCCGAGGATAAACTCAAGGTCCTTTTCCTTGTGGAGGTTGATGGGCAAAATCTTCTGGGCCATGGCTCGGAAGCGTTGTTCGTCGACGTGCAGTGCCTGCGCGATGCGGCCGATGAGGGCGGTCTGGGCGCGGTCCGCGGCGCCGGCGGCGCCGATGGCGCGAAGGCACAGGCGCATGGCGTCGTAGATGTCGACGATGGTCGCGGCGTCACTCAGACGGCTGCAGATGGCCTCGATGTCCAGCTTGCGGCCGGACAGGCAGGCGGCAACGGATTCATCGAGCACGGCGGTCAGTTGCTGGTATCTTCGCGTGTCTTCACGGCCGCTCTGCGGGCCGAGCCGTGCGTCGATCCACTGGCGGATAGTTGTGATGGCACTTTCCTGGGGGGCGGAGGCGGCGCTGCAGACCGCCACGACGAGCTGGACGGTCAGAATCTCCGCCTGTTCGGCATTCTCGCGAGCATCGATGTAGCCCAGGTCGTGATTATCGTATTCCAGCAGGGCGGTCGCACAGCAGATTTCGTCGCCGGTCTGCTGAGAAAACAGTGAGGTCACGCATTGCAGCGTCCTGGGTCCCCTGCGGGGGAATCGCAGGAGATCGATCGGGATGGTCACCACTGGCGCCCAGTCGGAGAGGACGTATTCCGTGGCGGGAATTCTGCCGTTTGGCGCCCTGTAGCAAAACGCGGGGGAATTGTCGAGCTGCCAGTGTTTGGCCGCGCACAGGACGGGGCGGGCGTCGTCGGGTCCGTCGGTGACATCGGCCAGGAGCACCTGGACAAGCGTCTCATGCATGGGGGTTGGAACGCGAATGCGGCCGCACATGGTGACGACGAATGCCTTTTGGGCCTCATCGCCGGCCGGGACAGAGGTCAAATCCATCCGGCAACTGAAACCCGGGCACAGTGAAGCAACGGGCGGTGGCGCAGGCTGTGCGGCGGGGGGGGGCTGTCGGGCGCGGGCGGCCGCCATGCGATGGCGCAGCGCATGCCAAAGCGTGCAACCGTGGTCGAACAGCGTACGTGCCAGTATGATCCAGACCGCCGTAATGATGGAAACGAGGATGTACTCAGCCATAGGCAGCCTTTCCAGGCGACGTTACTCGACTTTGAAGCTTTCGAGCTGACGCGCCTTTTCGGTGACGTTTGCCTGGCTCATTTCGCCATTTTCGCCGACGCAGAAATCGACCTCGAGCACGCGGCCGGAGTCCTCGTCTTCGAAGCGGCAGTGCATCCGCTGGTTGAGATCGTAGCTGTAGGTTACTTTGATGGGCCGGTTGGCGGGCCGGTTGGGAGGCAGTCGGAAGACCTCCGTGGCGATCTTGTTGACGTAGTCGGGGTCCGTGTCTTCGCCCTGGGTGATGGTGATCTCGACCTCGGTCTGACCGTCGACGATCGTGTAGAACTGCTGCGTTTCCTGGCAGGGCAACGGGGTGTTCTTCTTGAGTATGATGCTGTTCTCGATGACGTACTGGCCGGTTTCGCTGTCGCGCGGGGCGCAGATGGTGCCGTAGCTGTGATTGCAGACGTCTTGCAGCTTTATGTCGCGGAGGCCGCCGGCGATGCCCTGGGGCACTTCGTCGGGGTTTTCGCGGAGCTTGGTGAGGCCGGCGTGAATTGCGGCGCCCAGCGCGACGCATTCGTCGACGTTGACGGCGACCTCGGGGGCGCGGCCGAACTTCTGCTCCAGGCTCTTCTGGACGAGCGGAATGCGCGTGCTTCCGCCGGCCAGGAGGATCTTCTGGATATCGGAAGGCTTACATTTGGCTTCGTCGAGTATCACCTCGATGAGCATTTCGGTGCGCCCGATGAGGGGCGAGATTGCTTCTTCGAACTGCTCCCGCGTGATCTCGACCCGCATGCTGCCGCCAGGACCGTAGAGTATCTTCTTGGCGGAGGTGCGGCGCGAGAGGGTTTTCTTGACGTCTTCGGCCTCGTCTTCGTACTTGGCGCGGTCCTCTTCGGAGGTGATCAGTTCGGTGTTAAACTGGCGTCTGTAGGCGTCTTCGAACATTTCCAGGATCTTGCGGTCGAAATCCATGCCGCCCAGCGCGTGGTCGCCCTGGGAACAGACGATGTTGATTTCGCTTCCGTTGACATCCAGGATGGTGGCGTCAAAGGTTCCGCCGCCCAGGTCGTATACGAGCACGCGGCCGGCGACGTTGTGCGTCGTGGCGTAGTAGAGCGCTGCGGCGACGGGCTCGTTGACGATGCCGATGACGTTGAGGCCGGCCATGCGACCGGCGTCCATGGTCGCTTTGCGCCGGACTTCGTCGAAGTGAGCGGGTACGGAAATGACCGCATCCTTGATCTCGCCGTGTTCGATGCTGCCGTCCTGCTTGAGCTTCTTGAGGATCAGGCTGGAGATTTCCTCCGGAGTCCAGTCCTTGGCGTCGATATTCTTGCGCCAGGTGTGGTCGCCCATATGTCGCTTGATCCATCGGACGGATCGCTCGGGATTGAGCTGACGGGAGTTCAGCGCTTCGATGCCGACGCGGATGACCGCGGTGTCCTCCTCGTCGAAGAAGATGGCCGAGGGGGTAATCCGCTCGCCTTCGGAGTTCGGCACGATCTCCGGCTTGCCGATCGCGTTGAGCAGGGCGATGGAAGAAAACGTGGTCCCAAGGTCGATACCGGCTATATTGCTCATTATATCCTTCCTCACTTTTTGCAAGAACACTCACCGTAGAGTTTAACCTGTGCGCACCGAACGATCTTGACGTCGTCTTCGCCGACGACATACCGGTATCCGGGCCTCACCACCGAGGCGATCTTGCCGACCAGGTCGGCGCTGGGAGCGGGCTCCCTGGCTTTGACGGCTTCGGCGTTTTTTTCAAGTCCTTTGTAATCGCTGAGGGTTGGCGGTTCGAACTGCTCGACGCCGCTGGATTCAAGCGAGAAGACGAGTTCATCGCGCACGTCCAGAAGCGCCTGGATGTCCGGACCGCCGGACGGGTGTGCTTTGATGCGTTCGTCCAGATTGTCAATGCAGCGTATGATTCGCAGGCAGAACCGCTTGATAATGCCCCAGTCATAGCCGTCCTGCAGTTGTCGAACGCGGTCCTGCTGCTGGGCGGCGAATTCGCGAATGGCCGAGACTTCCTGGGTCAGTTCGGTCAGCTCGCTTGCCACCGGCGATGATGACATCAGTGTGCCCAGAGCGCTGCCGCGGTTCTCCGCGGCCGGGCTAAGCGACGTCGCTTTGAAATCGGCGGCCTGGCTGCGAAGTGTGTTCTTAAGGTTCATTGTTGCGTCTGTGCCGCCGGCGCCGGGGCCGAAGTTGCGGAAGTATCCGATCGGTTCGTTCCTGGTGGCGATGGAAGGCGACGGGCGGCTGTGTTCGAGGCTTTCGGTTTCGCAGGTCTTGTCGGATGCCGAGGCGATGATCTGCGAAATCATATCATGTGCGTCGGAGTCATCATCCTCGGAAACGGACGAACGCCCGCGTTTTGATTTGTGCTTCTTCTTTGCGGAGAGTTCCGTCTCGTCCTGTGGCGACAAGGGGCCCTGCAGGCCATGGTGTACGGCAAAACCGATGCAGATGATCAGCCCCGCCAGGATGCTCATCGTGGAGATGACGGCGACAGCGTCGCGCGTGTCGGCCCGTTTGCGGTATTTGTCCACCTCCTGCTGCCAATCCGGTCCGTAGAGGACGTCGGCGACGATGGGCGGCGTTGTCGTCCCGCTGGCCAGATCCGGCAGGTCGGCGCGCAGGCGATCTTTTTGCTGGTGGATGAGTTTCTCGCGTATTTCCGGTCCGCCGTACTTGCCCTGGCCCCACGGGTTTTGGATGCGTTCTTCCGGCGGCAGCGTGCTCCATTCGAAGTATTGCTGCAGGTAGACGTCGGCGCCCTGGCCGTACCGCGCCTTATGGCGGGCGATCTGCTGCTTCTCACGATGGATGTCCATGACGACGGCAGTAAGGCCCAGTCCCCCGAGCAGAACGAGGACCACTGTCCAAATCACCCAGCTTCTCTTCATGATGTCGCCTAACTCACAAAAGCTTGTAACAGGCTCGGCCAAGCCGGAGGCATCGTCCGGATAACGGTCCGCATTTAAAATATAGAAAACGCCAATTTACACGTCAAATCGAACATATCGGTCCCGCGCTTAATCAGTATCTGCCGTTTTTGGGAGGCGGCGGCCGGTCCCGTGGAAACGTCGTGAAACTTACCGATGAGCCCGATAATGACGACTTCAGCGGCGGCTGAGAGGAGGTGACTTGTCAGGCGGCAGGGCCTGGCGGCGGTCCTTTTGCGTGCTGCGCAATATGGGACGCAACCGGCTTACCTCGGCGCAGGTTGATCCGGGCGCGCCGACGACTGGTTAGAGGAGGTTAGCGCGGTACCAGTCGATCGCCCTGGCCAGGCCGTCCTTGAAGCTGATCACCGGCCTGTAACCGATGACCTGTTCTGCGAGGCTGATGTCGGCCAGGGAGTGCTTGACATCGCCGGGGCGCATCGGTTCGTAGCGGGCCGGCACTTTGGCGCCAACGATCTCATTGATGAGTCGTACGACTTCGTTGATGGTGACACGTTCGGCGCAAGCGATGTTGATGACCTCGCCGTGCGTGGCCTTGGCGCGGGCCGCGAGGAGGTTGGCCTCAACGACATTGTCGATAAACGTAAAGTCGCGGCTTTGTTCGCCGTCGCCGTAAATGACGGGCGACACGCCGCGAAGGACCGAGGTCACAAACGCCGGAATGGCGGCGGCGTACTGGCTCGTCGGGTCCTGATAGGGGCCGAAGACATTGAAATAGCGCAGCGAGACGGTCTCCAGGCCGAAGACGGTGTAGAAGACACTGCAATAATGCTCGCCGACCAGTTTGGCTACCGCGTACGGCGAAAGCGGACGGCAGGGCATGGTCTCGACCTTGGGAAGGGCGGGGCTGTCCCCGTAGGCCGAACTGCTGGCTGCGTAGACGAAGCGCTTGACGCCGGCATCGCGGGCCGCCAGGAGCAGTGTGAAGGTTGCATCGACGCAGTGGCGATGGGTCGTGGCGGGGTCGGCCACGCTCTTGGGTACCGACGGCACCGCTCCCTGGTGCAGGACCACGTCGATACCCCGGGTTACGTCGGCGGCCACCGCGGGGTCTCCCATGTCGGCCTCGACGAAGTCAATCCGCCCGATGATGTCGTCCAGGTTGCTGCGCTTGCCGGTGATCAGATTGTCGACTACGCGCACGTAGCACCCTTCGGCGACCAGTCGCCGGCATATGTTGGAGCCGATAAAGCCGGCGCCACCCGTCACGAGGTATTTCTGCATAATAGTCCTTTACATTGCAATGAGCATTCTGCCCGGCTCCCGGAGGATCAGGCGGTTGAGCGGCCCACCTGGACCCGCTGGTACTCCTGGTACGAGCGGAAGACCTCGTGGAAGTAGCCGCCCTTTATGGCCTTGGCGCCTACGAGCACGGTGCCCACGAGCGGGGCGTTGATTTCGCGCAACTCCCGCAGGGCCCGCTGTGCCGCTCCACGGCGGGTGGTTTCGGCGTTGAGCACCAGGACGGTTCCGTCGACGCTGGCGGCGAGATTCTTCGCATCGCTGACTAGCAGCGGCGGACCGTCGATGATAATGTAATCGTACGTTCGCCGGCACGAGTCGAGCAAATCCTTCATGCGGACACCGGCCAGAAGTTCGGCGGGGTTGGCCGGCAGCGGGCCGCAGTCGATCACGTCAAGGTTGTCGCCAACCGACCGGATCAGCCCGGCGTCGGCGTCGCACTGTCCCATAAGATAATTGCTCAGCCCGTAGTCGCCGGCGCCTTCAGCGTCAAGGCCGGTCTTGGGGAAGAGCGTTGCGACCATGGGACGGCGGAAGTTGGCGTCTATCAGGAGAACGCGGTTGTGTTCCGCGGCCAGTGTTTCGGCCAGGTTTACGGCGGTGGACGTCTTACCGTCCTTGCCGGCGCCGCTTGTGATCAGCAGAACCTTGCGTTTGTCGTCCTTGGCGGACAGCTTCAGGTTCGTTCGGAGCTGGCGATAGCATTCGCTCATGATCGAATACGGCGCCTGACTGACGACATGCGCCAGGTTGGCGGCATCGACGGCATCGTCCTCTTCGTGGTGGCAAATCGTCCCGAGAAGCGGCGCCCGCACGTGCCGCAGGACGTCGTTAGGCGTGCGGACGAAGTCGTTGAGCAGTTCGATTGCAAACGCCAGGGCCAGGCCGGCCAACATGCCCAATACGAACCCGCCGGGCAGAAACAGAACGCGCCGGGGGAAACTCACATCCAGCGGATCGGTGGCAAACCACGCCAGCTTGACCTTGGAAACCTGCGGATCGTCAAGCAGCGTTCTCAGTTCTTCCACAACGCTGTTGTACTCTTCGAGCATGGCCTGTTTTTCGTCGCGGCGCGTGATGGCTTCCAGATAGTCGGCTCGCACTTTACTCATCTCTTTGTATTCCAGTTTTGCCTGCTGCAACTGCCGTCGCTGGGCCTCGAGTTCCGCGGTGAAGTAGACCAACTGGTCATTGGCGTTGCGGTAGTTGGCATGGCGCAGAATGTCGGCGATCTCGACTTGTCTCCGGGCAAGGTCCTGCCGGCGCTGTGCAAGGGCATCGAGGGTCTCACGTACACGCCTGTGACTCTCACCGAATCTCGTCTCAAGTTCGGCAAGCATGGGTTCGAGCATGGCGATGCTGTCCCTCATTCGCTGGCAGATGGGATCCTGCTCCACCTGTTCTCTGATGACTTCGTCGTAATCGCCCTCGGTCCGTTTTTTCAGTATCTCGACTTGGCTCTCAAGGCGGACGATGCTGCTCTCGAGCCGGCTCAAGGCCGTCTCCTGATCGGCAAGGCTTTCCGTCAGGTAGTCGCGGAACGTTGTTTCGCCGAGGTTCCCGAAATGAGTGCCTTCGCGGATCTTGCGCAGCTCGTCATTGGCGACAGCCAGTTCGCGCCGGAGTTTCTCAGCCTGTGCAATACGCGCGGTGAGCTGGCTGCTCATGTCTCCGGTGGCTTCTGCCTTCTGCTGATCCAGGAAAAGGCTGATCATTTCGTTGACGATCTCCCTGGATTCCTGGGGGCTGCCGCAGGTCATCGAAATGGTGATATGCACATCATCGCGGGGCGCCTCAACGCGGAGCTTTTTCTCCAGCTTCTCCACCGCTTTTGCGGTATCCGTGTGGCCGTTACGGACGAACTGCGAGAACCATCGCGTGTTTCGCACCTTGTCCTTGCGCAGCAGTTCCTGCAGCATGCCGAGGCTCTTGATGCGCATCACCTTGGAGTTGCGGAAACGGTCGTAAGCGTCTCGGTTCGTCTGCGTGTCGCCGATTTCGGTGGGCTTGGTGAGTACCGGATCGAGGACCTGCACGGCGCCGACTGCGGTATATTCAGGAGCGTAACGATGAAACAGGAACCATGAGCCGGTTCCCACGGCCGTGCCCAACAGCGTAAGGATCACGATGAGCAGCACGTGCCTTCGCAGAACGCCCAGCACCTCTTTGGGCGTCATGACCGTTTGCGTCGCCAGGGTCGGTCGTGGCGGTATCGGCCGGGCCATGGGGGCGGGATTTGTCGGTTGAATTTGGGATGTCATTTACATCATCTCCTACCTGACGGACTAAAACCTGTTAGATTGCCTTTTCATTAAGAGCACCGTGCTAAGGCCTCATTGAGTTCCTTCCGGTCGTTTTCGGTTAAAGACGAACCGCCGACTTCCAGGGCACGGCGATACGCCTCGGCTGCAAGCGGTTTCTTGCCCAGCCCCTCGCGGGCCATTCCGAGGTGCTTGTAGACCTCGGCAGGGGCCTCGCCCGCTTCCAGTTCATAGAGCTGGACAGCTTTCAGGAGCACTTCCTCGGCCTTGGCGAAGTCGTTCAGTTTGCACAAGACATAGGCGTAGGTGTCCATCACGTTGGCGTTGTCGGGCATCGCCGCAAGGGCACGTGCCGCGTAGTCCCGTGCCTTGTCAAGCTGCTCGCTGTTGTCGGCCAGCAGAAACGCCAGGTTGTTCAACGCGCTGACGTTATTCGGCTGATCGGCCAGCAATTTTTCATACTGGCTGATACCGTGCAGGAGGTACTGCTTGTCACGGGTTTTCATGTAGGCCTGAACATACGTCAAAGCCTTGAGGATAACGTATTGTGCGCGAGCGGGGTCGCCTTGCGGCAGGGCGGCGACGCCCCGGTCGAGATGTTTCAACGCCGTGTTGTAGTCGGCCTTCCGCCCGGCCAGGTGGAACATGACCAGGTTGGCGGTCACCGAATCCGGCGACGCCGCAAGCTTCTGCAAACTCCACTTTTCGGCCTCTTCAACACCCACCGTTGCACTCATATTCTGTAAAACGCCCGCGATCCGCGTGTCGTCGGCGCCGCATTTTTCCAGTGCCTTATGGTAATGCTGGACGGCCAGATCACGGTTGCCCAGCCTGGCCTGCGCCTGGCCCATCTGCGCATAGGCCACCGACGCCAGCTCCGTGTCGGTATACTGCGATGCAAGGCTCAGCAGGGCGTCGTAACGGGCGCGGATGAACAGGGTCTCCAGATATAGGTCGAAGATCGCCTGCGACGGATGCTCCCTTTGACGCGTGATATCCCAGGCATTGGCCAAGAGCTGCTCGGCCTTTGCCGCGTCCTTTTCACGCAGGTAGAACTGCGCGGCGCGCAAATGCCAAAACTCGCTTTGCGGGTACTTCGCCAGCGTTTCGGCGTAGAACGTACGCAGTTCGTTTTTCTGGCCGGCGTCCATGTAGAACTGCTCCAGCATCGTGCGAAGCTGCGGCGGGGCGAGCGGGTCATTCAGCGCACTCCTCAACTCGCCAATCGCCGCGGTCATGCGGTTCGTCTGCCGATAGGCCCTGGCCAGGTCCATGCTGATGGAGGCGTCGGACCTGAGGCTCTTGCTTCTCTGCAGATCGTCCACGGCCTGCATGTGATTGCCCTTCAGGCGGTGAATGCGGCCGCGAAGCCGCCATGCCTGGGCATTTGTACCGTTAACCTCCAGGATGCGATTGACCATATCAAGGGCCTCGTCGAGTCGCCCCTGCGTCATCATCACCAGTGCGTCAAGGAGCATGGCCTCGGGGTCAGCCTGATGCAGTTCCCTGAAGGCCGCCAGTTTCAGGGCGCCCTCACGGATCATGCCTACGTCCAGATACGTCCGTATCTGGAGCAGTTGATTCTCCCGGCTGTTGTCCAGTGCCAGCAGTTCATCGCAGTACTTGACCACACCGTCCCTGTCGCCGGTCTGCTGTGCAACGACCGCAAGCCCGCGGAGGACCGAGACGTTCATCGGATCATCCGCATAAAGCGCCTCAAGGAGTGAGCGGGCCTGCTCATACCGGCCGTCGCGCAGATAGTAGCGCCAGAGCACCTCTTTGTCGCCGCCGAAGAGTTCTTCCACGCGTTGGTGCTGTCCCGTCATCCGCAGGAACTCGGAGTACTGCTGCTGGACCGCGGGGTCGTTGGGCGCCAGCGCCCATGCCTGCTCAAAAGCGTTTTCGGCGATCTCCATCAGGCCCGCCTTCGTCACCTCGTCGCTTTCCGTCTGGGCGATTCGCATGGCCATGTTGCCCAAGAGCCTATAGTTCTCCTTGTTAGGAAATCGCCTGGCCAGGTATTGGCGCTGTGCCAGCGCCTCTTTGGGCTCCTTCTCGCTGCGGTACTCGGCGTACACGCTCTGCAGCGATACGTCATTCGGGTTGAGCAGAATGGCCTCGCGCATTGCCATCTCGGCCTCCTCCCGCTGCTCGCTCGTCACCGCCGTGCCGAGGCGGTTATTTCGCGCGTGCAGAAGGGCCGCCTTGTGACGTGCAATCGCCGGATCCAGCGGATTGATGCTGGCTGCCTCGAGGATGTCGGCGATGGCCTGTTCATGATTGTCCAGGTTGGCGTTGATCTGGCTGCGGAGGTAAAACGCGTGCGAATAGATCGGCCGCACCTTAAGGCACGCCTCGATCCTGTTCATTGCCTCTGTGTAGTCCCTGCGGGCCAGCGCCAGACGTGCGAAATAGAAGTCTCCATTGCACCCGTCGAGGTTCCTGTCGCGTGCCGTCCGGGCCAGCGCTTCGGCGTCAGCAATTCTGTCGGGCAGGCCGGCCAGGATTGTCTCGAACAGGCCGTCGAGGGCCGACTGGTTGTCCGGCTGCACGTGGCGCGCCTGCTCGTACGCCGCGGCCGCCTCTTCGTATTGCTGCCGCATCAGGTAATGCTGGCCTATCGCCAGGTTCCGCTCCAGCGGGTCGCCGATCTCCCGGAGGACCTCTAACAGAATTGCTTCCCTCCGCTCGGCGCTGATTTCCATCGGGTCAGGCTCCATCAACTGCCGCTGATAGACCCTGGCGGCCGTGTGATCACTGTTCTTGGCCAAAAATGCTTCAATCAGCGCGCGAGCCTTTTTGGGCGCCTTCTCGCCAAGATAATGACTGCACACATTGGCGACGGTTTGAAATGGCACTTCGTCAGGGTTTTGGTCCAGAAGCGATTCCGTCAAAGCCGCCCGCTCGGCCAGATCGGCGTCAAGCTGCTGCCGGGCCTCCGTCGTCAAGGCCTGCTGTGACTGGCTGCGGAGGGCATGCAGTATCCGCGCATCAAGCAGTGCCAGTTTCAGGCCGCGGGCCTTGGGGCTGCTGGCGTCCATCTCTTGCAGGATTTCCTCCGCACGCGCGAAGTTTCCCATGCCGATATTGGCCTCCACCCTGAGCGCAATGCTGCGTTCCGTGGGCGCCATCGTATTTTCATACATCTCGGCAATCGCCTGCACGTGGGCCCATGCCCTGATGCGCGTCAGCAAGTCGGCGTACTCAAGCAGCATCTCGGGCTTGGCCGAGCCGATGCCGCCGGAAATGGCCCCGCGCAGAAACCACATGCGGCTGCCCATCTCGGGGCTGTCCTGAAAAGCCCTGGCCAGAAAATACGCAAGCGTTGCATCGTTGCCGCCGGCGGCCTCAATTTGCTCATAGGCGCTGACCATCTTTGCGATCGCCGCGGGGTCGTTGTTGGTGGCCATGCCGAGGATGCCGGTCCACATCGTCACCGCAAGGTGGGTCTCTGTCCGAAAGATCTGCTGCAGGGCGCTTACACTGCGTTGCGTCCTGGCGATCCATTCCTGATGTGCGGCACTGTCGCCTGCGGCCCGGGCCGCCAATGCCTCATCGGCGCAGATCATCGCCAGGAAACCATGCAGGCGCGCGCGGTTGTTCCGGAAGGTATTCTCCCGCGGCCCGGCAATGTCCTGGGCCTCAGGGAGAGTCAATGCTTTGTTGGCAATATCGATTGCCTCCAAAATCATCGCCCTGTTTTTCTGGCTCGAACCTTTCACATAGTACAGGTTGGCCGCCTCTGCAGCATAGGTTACGCTTTGCGGGTCGCGTTCCATGGCGCGCCTCATGGCGTCCACGGCCTTGTCCAGGTCATCGACAAGCTGGTAATAGCGCGCAAGGGCGGCGTGCGCTTCCGCGGAGTCCTCGAATCGCTCAGCCAGCCCTTCGAATTCAACCGCCAGCGCATTCAACGCATCGCGGTCACCCTGTACTGCCGCCAGTCTGTGCTGCAGAATGTTTACGTGCGCCTGTACGTTGTCGGGCATCGACTCGGTTGCTTTTTTCAATACCGCCAGCGCCTCGTCGTAGGCTTGGCGCTGCGCATTAGCTCTGCCCATCGACTCCTGCAGCCTGCCCCGAAGGACGATCGCCTGGGCCAGGTATTGCGACAACTCGACATCACCGGGCGTCGCCTTGAGCAGCCCTTCAAAATCCGCAATCGCCTTGTCGACAGTGCCAGCTCGGTCGGTGACTTCGCCGCTGGCGGCCATCTCCAGGTAAGCCCGGCCGCGGGCCTTGAGCACGAAGGCATCAGGCTGACCACTGCTGCGCTGGATGATCTCTTCGACCTGCTCCTTGACGCGCACCCATGCGGTGCGGTTGCCGCTGTCGCCGGCATCATAGAAGTACTGCAACAGCTTCATGCGTGCTTCGAGATGTGCCGGATCAAGGGTCGTTACCGTGTACCATGCCCGCAAAGCCTTGTCCCAGTCGGCGGCGTGAAAGGCATTGTTCCTGAGGTAATGATCGGCCAGTTCGAAAAGGAGTCTGATCCTGTAGTCATCGCTCCTGGCTCGTCCGACCGCCTCGCGATAAGTCGTCAGCATCTGCCGGTAGGCGTCCTCGCCAGCCATGCGCAGCTCATCCAGTTTTTCTTTCGAGCCGCCGCTCGCTGCGGCCCGGTTATATGCATCCAGATCCGTCTGGATCTGCTGCCACTGTGCCTGGGCCTGGGCAACCAGTTTTTCGGCGCTGATCAAACGTTTGCGCAAGATCAGCGCGGCCAGCGTGACCAGCACTGCCAGTACGACGATGCCGAGTACCGCAACCTTCTTATTCAGCTTTCTTTTTGCCATAGTTTCCTTCTTATCGTGTCGTCATCGCCATGCAGGCACATGGCCGTCCCTGTTCACACCCTTTCCTCCGCCTGATTGGCCGCCTCCCAGTCGGGCCAGTGCTCCGTCTCGAGGAGAGGCAGAAGATGCGACATCAGCTTTTCGCTGGCCGCAAGAATCTCTTCCCTGGTGCCGTGGATCGGCCCGCCCGGGCCGATGCCGTAGAACTTCCACTCCACCTTGGAAAAGTACGAGTACTTACCGAGGAGGTTTTCGCCAAGGATACGGCGCGTGCCCATGCGGCTGCTGGCAAACCGGCCGTTGGCCTTGAAGAAATAAATCACGGCATACTTCTCTTCGGTCTCCCAGATACTCCTGGGGTTCCTGAGAAACATGAGATACCGTACCGGCAGCCTGACCGTATCGCCATCTTTGTCCAGGTCTTCGAAGCGCGTTTCGCCCACGGTCACTCGCAGACGTTCGGCGTCGCGAGAGATCATAGTATCGCCCGCCCCCGTCACGCACTCCTCCGGCACGTGCGGAACGCGATCCGGATTGCCGGTGTAGTACGTGATAAAGAGCGAACAGTACCGCACGGCGCTGGACGCCGCGGCTTCAGTATCTTCCAGTTCCCACTGGATGTAGTTGTCCGTCCCCAGCGATTCCAGGATGTCGGCGTTCTCAATCTTCGATTTGCGGGTCACACGGTAGGGCGCCAGCCGTGTTTCATCCAGGTCATCCAGCGATTTGCGAAGCGGGATTGGCAGCTTTGTCATCCAATCACCGAACCATCGGATGGCCGCCTCCTTGGAGCCGGCAGCCAGAGCCAATGTGACGACGCACAGCACAAAGGCCGGATGTGAACAGGATTTCAGAATGGTTTTCATGAATCGCGCGCTCCCTCGCTTCGACGGATTATGACGTCCGGTGCCGGGGCCGTTTCATCGACATACAGGTTCGACATGAACCAGGCCAGCGCACCGTACAAGCCAAAAGCCAAAGGCAGCATCAGCACGCCCAACAGGTCATGATAGGGACCCTGCGCGTACCGCGGGTCCCAGACCACATAGATAAAGCCCGTGACGGTCACGCGCACGACGTTACATACGATCGCAATCGGCACAGTGCTTGCAAGCAGCACCAGCCGCTGCCAGACAGGCCGGTAATGCAGGTAGGCCATTGCCACGCCCAGCGCAAGAAATGCCATCAGCAGACGCATGCCGCTGCACGCCTCCGCAACATCAAGCGCCGGTTCAAGGTGCCTGCCCTTATAGATCACATCTATGACCACGCCGCTTGCAGTGGCCTCCAGATCCTGCACAAGCCCCAGCAATGCCGCAGCGATCCAGGCGGCAAAGATTCGCATCGGGATCGTTATGCCCTTGTAGAGCCGGTCGGGCAGGTTGAAGGCGAAAATCAGGTAAACGATCGGCAGCCACGTATACCGCAGCAACTGCCAGCCGCCCAACAGCAGAACAACGGCCGCAAGCATCGGTATCAGCGTCAGCAGTTGGAAATACGCGATTTTGAATTGCACTACGTCCAGCACGTAGAACACAAAGCAGGCAACCAGCAGCACGAGACCCAGGTAGTTGGGTTTGGGCCTGACGCTCAGGATCTCCGCTTTTCGCTGGTTGAGAAAATACAGGCTGAAAAACGGAATCAGAACGCCGTGCGACCACGTCGGGTCAAGCCAGCGCAGGACCAGACGGTTGAGTTCCTGGCGGAAGAACCACCAGATGAGCAGGGCGACGACTGCGATCTTCACCCATACGGCCGCACCGAGCGAACGCCAACCGGGTCTCTCCGCTGCTTGAGATACGTTGCCGGTTGAGTAATCCATAAGCTGACTCTCTGTTTATCAAGCCGGGCAGGCGATTAATACCTGCTCTTATAGAAATCTTCGTCGTAAGCAAAGTTGCGGTCGTAAGTGAAGCCGAAGCCGTAGCGTACCGTGAACGCATTCCGCAGCGCCAGCAGCCACCGGCTGGTGCCGTGCGTTCCCACGTTGATCAGGTCGTACGGCTTGATGAAGAAGTCCGGCTGCTCGCCACGGGCGATCTTTTCGAGGTCGACGAGCACCACCTCTTCCTGCATGAGCCCCGCTTTGTTGCGTCCGATCCGCCGGACGACTTCGACCTTCTTCGGCCAGGCCAGCGGCCCCAGGCCTCCGGCGGCCGCAATGGCCATCTTAAGCGTCATGGGACGGCCGGTCAGGTTGATCATACCCTGGTTGTTGACATTGCCGGTGATCCAGAACTCGCCGATGATGTCCACCGGAACGGAAATCCGGTCGCCGGGACGGATGACGATATCATAGGCCGGGTCACCGCTCTTGAGCCGGTCGACCGGTATCTTGATTACCCGCGTGCGGACGTTCTGGTCGGCAACCTCATGCCAGCCGTACTCGCCGGCCGACGGCTCGCTCAACACGGGCGCCTCCGGCATCTGCGGCTGAGCCTCCGCAACCTTTACAGGCTCCGGCTCTGCGACCTGTTTCGGGATCCACTTACCGTTTTCGAAAACCCACTCCACCCGGCCCGATGTGCTTTTCTGTGCCTCCGCGGCCTCAACCGACTCAGCGGCGGGCATCGCAACGGCAGCCGGCTCCGAGGCGGACGTGCCGCCGCGCTGCGCCAGCATCGCCTCCAGTTCCTTCTCAACGACAAGCTCGGCCGTGGTAATAACCGGGCGATCATCATCGCTGTTCATGCCGAACGGCCGGATCAGCTCCAACATTTCATCCTCAAGTATTGGCAGGTCCGGCTTCTTGTCGACCGGTTTTGGCTGCACATTGCCCCTTTGCGTTCCCGTTTCCGGCGCCACGGGCGTCAGGACGTTCTGTTTGGCGGCATTCGTTGTTGTCGGCGTCACGGGAACATCGCGCGACACGTAAATGTTGCTCACGTTGAACTGGCCCACGTCGCCGGCCAGCGCGATCGCATCCGTCAGGCGGAAGGTGTACCTTGGCAGATCGAATCGGCCGGACTGAGCAACACCCTCGCCATAGATCGAGAACTTGCGTTTCTCCGACTGCATCAGCAGCACCGAAACCGACGGATTCTTCAGGATGCCGGGCGAGAGGATGGCCTTGATCTCCTCCTCCAGCTTGACTTCGGTCAGGCCCTCGGCCTTGATCTGCCCCACGTCGGGGATGGATATGCGGCCGGACTCCGTCACGACGAAATCACTCACGAAGGGCAGGCCTTCCTGCCGCAGTTCGTAGATGGAGATTCGGAGCACGTCTCCCGGGCCGATGACGTAATCCTGCTCGTGGTCGATCAGGTCCTCCGGCCGAGGCGGTTCGGCGCCGGCGTAGGTCGGCGCGGGTTCATCGGCGACGCCCAGCGAATCCAGAATCACGTTGACCACCGGGACCGGCCGGAAACGACCGATTTGCGTTGGGTCCAGAATGTCGTTAGAGCATCCCGTGCAGCTAACGACAAACAACAGTGCCACTCCGCCTAATCCAGCCTTCAGTGCAGTCATCTTTCTTCACCCATCAAACAAATATCACTAAATGGATTTGCCTCCGTTCTCCGCCGGTTGATTCCCTGTGGAATCACGTCGTTCCGTTGGGGTGTTCCATCACACAATACGATACCCGCGCCGAGATCCGGCCCGGATGCGCAAAATGAACCCGTATTGCTACGGATTTTGTCGGTCTGCCGATAGTGGTGCTTAACCTTATTCCACATAACCCGTCAGTTTGGGGCTATTTACGAGCTTCCAACACACGTCGATATTATAGGCCGAAGTCACTTCCACCCGCCCGGTGGTTCAGCCGTGTGGAAGTCATGTTCGGCGTCATGCCGCAGAAATGTAAGCCCAAGCGGTTACACCACTTAGGTCCTCCGCCCCCGGCGTCCAAGCCACGTGTCCGCGCCAAGTCGCCGACAACCCGCCACGCCCGGCCGCAAGGCCGCGATCCGCAGGTTGCCTGCGTTGTCTGGACGGAATTGCTGCGTCCAGCACCGCGTCACGAGTTGTCCGGGACCCGCCGGGATGCGTCCTGCCTCGTACGCGGGTCCGACGAAAAATACTGTCAGTTGTCCCTTTTCAGCACGTTGAAGCTTTTGTAATCGATCCGAAGCACCCTGACGGATGGGCCCGTCACGGAACTTTGCACAGAAACGTCGATCTTGGATGGCACGTAACGGCCCACCTCGTCGAGCCAGTGATAGTTGTAGCCGTGTGCCGTAACAGTTCTGCCCCCTGAATTCACGCGGACCAGGTCAATCCGCCCCTCGTCCGGCAGCCGAAACAGCGTGACCTGGCCATTCTCCGGCACAGCCGGCAATTCGAACGGTTCATACCAGCGGCCGTCAATCTTGACCTTTTCAAGCGCGCGGGCGGCACCGAGGTCATAATACCCGGCGGCCGCGGCAAAGCAGGCCGAAATCGCCCTTACCACGTCCCGATCGATCGCCGCCGCCGGCGCCGTCTCGCGGGCCGCGGATGGGATCTGCGACGCATATCCCTCTGCGGACAAACGCCAACTGAACTGGCCCTGCGGCTCGCGGGCCTCTATCAGAATGCTCTTCGATACCGGGTTGATCCGGTGCTGCTGCGTACTGAAGTATTCGCCGTTACCGGCGACCTGGAAAAATGTGACGGTGCAATCGGCGGCAATAACCTCTTCGTGGCCGTTCGCCGCAGGGACGTCGCTTGTCGAACCCCAATCTGTCGCTGTGCCGTTACCGCAGCCGCCGAAGACCGCCAGAGCCAGTCCCAACGCCAGCCATTTCACCACCGCCTTGCTCACCATCTCAACTTCCTCGAAACATGAACAGTTTTCGGCTGCGCAGGCGTCGTGCCCGCGACTCTTCCGTGCGCTCCTCCTCCGGCGGCATTCGCCCTGTCCCTGGAGGCCGGGCCGGGCCTTATTGCCCGGCCATCTTCGCCAGTGCGTTGTAGCGCTCCTGGATGTCCTTCTTTGCCGCCTCCATGAGCGCCGCCGCCCGTTCAGGCCGCGACTGCTTCAGGGTGCGATAGCGGTTCTCGCCATACGCATACTCTTCGAAATCACCCGCCGGCGGCTTCGAATCAAGCTGCAGCGGATTCTTGCCCATCGCCGCCAGCCGCGGATCGAACCGGTAGAGCGGCCAGTACCCGCATTCCACCGCCTTCTTCTGCTCCAGCGTACCCTTGGACAGATCAAAGCCGTGCGCGATGCAATGCGAGTAGGCGATGATCAGTGACGGACCGTCATAGCTTTCCGCCTCGACAAACGCCTTGACCGCCTGCGTCGGGTTGGCGCCGTAAGCGACCTTTGCGACATAGATGCTGCCGTACGTCATGGCGATCATGCCGAGGTCTTTCTTCGGCATCCCCTTACCCGCCGCGGCGAACTTCGCCACAGCGCCCCTCGGCGTAGACTTGGACATCTGCCCGCCGGTGTTGGAGTACACCTCGGTGTCGAGCACCAGGACGTTGACGTTGTTGGGACTTGCCAGGACATGATCCAGGCCGCCATAGCCGATGTCATAGGCCCAGCCGTCGCCGCCCAGAATCCACACGCTCTTTTTCACCAGGTAATCTGCCACGTCGATGAGCCGCTTGCATTCGTCGCAGTCGTTCTTGCCGCATTCGGCCTTCAGTTCGCTCACGAGTGCACGCTGGGCCTCGATGCCCGCATCCGTATCCTGCGTCGCCATGCCAGCCGTGATCTTCTCGGCAAGCTCCTTGTTCACGCAGCCCTTCGCAACCACCTTCTCCACCAGCTCCCGCGCATATTCCTGGAACTTGTCGATGGCCAGCCGCATACCCATACCGAACTCGGCGTTGTCTTCGAACAGGCTGTTCTGCCAGGCCGGGCCGCGACCGTCCGGACGCTTGGTGTACGGCGTCGTCGGCAGGTTGCCGCTGTAAATCGACGAGCAGCCCGTCGCATTGGCGACGATCATGCGGTCGCCGAAGAGCTGCGTAATCAGCTTAATGTACGGCGTCTCGCCGCAGCCGGCACACGCGCCGGAGTACTCGAACAGGGCCGGCACGAACTGGCTGCCCTTAAGGCTGTGCCGTTTGTACTTCGCCGGATCGGTGTCCGGAATCGACAGGAAGTACGCGTAGTTTTCGCGCTCCATCGCCCGCAGCGGCTGCTGCGGCGCCATATTGATGGCCTTCCTGCCCGTCGGCTGCTTGTTGGCGTCCTTCTCGACCGCCGGGCAGTTGACGACGCAGGCCCCGCAGCCCGTGCAGTCCTCCGGCGCCACCTGCACCGTGAACTTCATGCCTGCCAGTTCCTTGCCCTTGGCGTCTGTGCTCTTGAACGTCTTGGGCGCCTTCTCGGCGTATTCCGGATCGTACGCCTTGATGCGGATGGTCGCATGCGGACACACGAACGAACACTGTCCGCACTGGATGCACAGGTCCGGCTCCCACACCGGGATATTTACCGCGATATTGCGTTTTTCGTACTGCGTCGTCCCTGTCGGGTACCGCCCGTCCGGCGGAAACTTGCTCACCGGCAGCTTGTCGCCGCGGCCCGCCATGATCTCAGCCAGCACGTCCTTCACGAATACCGGCGCATCGTCCGGCACCATCCTGGCCATGTGCAGCTTGCTGGTCACCTTCGACGGAATCTTCACCTCGTAGACCTTGTCCAGCGCCGCATCCACGGCTGCATAGTTCATGTTGACGATCTTCTCGCCTTTCTTGCCGTAGGTCTTCTTGATGGCGTCCTTGATCGCCTTGACCGCCTGGTCGATCGGGATGACGTTGCTGATCTTGAAAAACGCCACCTGCATGATAGTGTTGATGCGGGCGCCCAGCCCCAGGTCCTGGGCGATCTTGATGGCGTCGATCACGTAGAATTTCACCTGCTTGTTGATCATCTGCTGCTGCACTTCGGCCGGCAGGGTATCCCACACCTCGTCCTTCGAATGCAGGCTCGTCAGCAGGAACGTACCACCCTTGCGCAGCGAGGACAGTATGTCGTACTTTTCCATGAAGCTCGGATTGTGGCATGCCACGAAATCCGCCTCGGTGATGAGGTACGGCTTGCGAATCATCTGCTTGCCGAATCGCAGGTGCGAAACCGTCATCGCGCCGGACTTCTTCGAATCGTACACGAAGTAGCCCTGTGCGTAGTTATCCGTCAGCTCCCCGATGATCGTAATTGAATTGTGGTTGGCGCCCACCGTTCCGTCGGAGCCAAGGCCGTAGAACATCGCGCTGTACACGTCGCCGCCGACGTTGAACGACTCGTCGACCTCCAGGCTGGTGTTCGTCACGTCATCGCGGATGCCCACGGTGAAATCCTTCTTCGGCTCGGCCGCATCCAGATTGTCGAATACCGCCTTGACCTGGGCCGGACTGAAGTCCTTGGACCCGAGCCCGTATCGTCCGCCGACGATCAGCGGATACGTATTGAAGGCCGTCGCATGCGCCGCCATTGCCTCGCCGATCGCCGTCCGCACGTCGAGGTACAGCGGTTCGCCCGGCGCTCCCGGCTCCTTGGTCCGGTCCAGTACCGCGATCTTCCTGACGGTCTTGGGCAGCACCTCGATGAAGTGCTTGACGCTGAACGGCCTGAACAGCCGCACCTTGACCAGGCCGACCTTCTCGCCCCTGGCGACCAGTGCGTCCACCGTCTCGTGCACGGTGTCCGTCCCCGAACCCATTATGATAATGACCTTCTCGGCATCCTCGGCCCCGACGTAATCGAACAGGTGATAGCTGCGGCCGGTGATCTTCTCGAACTTCGCCATCGTTTCGGCGACAATCCGCGGCGTCTGAAGGTAGTAGCTGTTGACGGCCTCGCGCCCCTGGAAGTAAACGTCCGGGTTCTGGGCCGTGCCGCCCAAGGTCGGCCGGTCCGGCGTCAACGCTCGGGCCCGGTGCGCCGCCACGAGTTCCTCATCGATCATCGCACGCATCTCGTCCATGCTCAGCTCTTCGACCTTGGCGATCTCGTGGCTTGTCCGGAAGCCGTCGAAGAAATGCACAAACGGCACCCGCGATGCCAATGTCGCCTGCTGGGCGATCAGCGGCATGTCCATGCACTCCTGCACGTTGCCCGAGCAAAGCAGCGCAAAACCCGTCTGTCTTACGCTCATCACGTCCGAGTGATCGCCGAAGATGCTCAGCGCATGGCACGCCAACGACCGCGCAGACACGTGGAACACCGTCGGCGTCAGCTCCCCCGCCAGACGGTACATCGTCGGGATCATCAGGAGCAGCCCCTGCGAGGCTGTGAAGGTTGTCACCAGTGCACCGCTGGCTGCCGCGCCGTGAAGGGCGCCCGCTGCCCCGCCTTCCGACTGCATTTCCGTAACCGAAGGAATCGTTCCCCATATATTGATCTGACCGGCTGCACTCTTGGCGTCTGCCAACTCGCCCATACCCGAACTCGGCGTGATCGGGTAAATTGCTATCACTTCATTTGTGGCGTGCGCCACGTGGGTAACAGCCGCGTTGCCGTCAATCGTGACCATCCGTCGCTTCATCTAAAACGTCTCCGTAATGTCGTATCAGTTAATACCGATTCCCCTCCCCCCGCAGAGAAAAACACGATTCCCAAAAGAGAAATGCCTTATAACATCTCCGCAGGGAGTTGGCAACCTAATTCCGCGCAAAAAAACGCACCCGTACGCCCTCAGGCGATTGAGCCGATCCGGTATACACCCATCAGAAACAGCGACCCCCTCAAAAGAAGGAAGGAAGCCTCGCGGCGTACTAAGGTTTAAACGGGCCAATAACCCGGAATGTTCACGTTTCACCGCAAAAACGTACGCCGGATGTGTACTTCGTAGCGTCTGCGGCGATTAACGGCGGCATCCCTGCAAGACGGCCCACAACATGCCGTAAAGCACGAAACTTTCGAAAAAAATCCGTGCCTCAGTGAAATAATGCCGGCCCACGGGTGACTGCATGCTCATGTGACTCTCGTTGAGTCAACAGGCAGTGTCAACTTGTGATTTAGGAGAACAATCATGTTGAAGTGGGTTAAGCGAGGATTGATTGTGGCCGCCGGCGCGGCACTCATTGGCAGCCTGGTCTTTGGCCGGGATATGTTCAGTTATGTGAAAAGCTCAGCAAAGTGGACGCGGACGGCCGTGAAAGACTCCGTGCCCATCGAATTCGAACTGAAGCGGGCCCACGACCTCCTGGAAGAGATCATCCCCGAGATTCACCGGAATATCAAGCTCATCGCCCAAGAAGAGGTCGAAATCGCGGCCCTGAAGGCTGATATCGCCAAAAGTGAGAAGTCCTTCGAGGAGGAAACACAGCGGATCGTCAACCTCCGCAACGCCTTGAACGTCCAGAAGGCCGCCTATACCTTCGGTAACCAGCAATATTCCCGCGAGGAGCTCAAGCAGAATCTGGCCTGGCGGTTTGACCGGTTCAAAGAGGCCGAGGTCGTCCTGGCCAGCAAACAGCGGATGCTTGCCTCCCGCGAGGCCGGCCTGCGGAACTCCATGCAACTGCTCGAAAAAACCAAGGCCCAGAAACACCTGCTTGCCAGCAAGATTGAAAGCCTCGAAGCCCAGCACCGGCTTGTCAAGGCCGCCAGCGTCGGCTCCGGCGTGCAGTTCGACAACAGCAAGATCGCACAAACCGAAAAGCTCATTGACAACATCAAGAAGCGCCTCGACGTCGCCGAACGCATCCTGGCCCATGAGAGCAACTTCGTCCAGACCATCCCCGTCGACGGCGTCCAGGAAGTCGACCTGCTCATGGAGATCGATGCGTACTTCAGCCCTGCAGAGACGAACAACACCGGCGAGGTCCGAAACGTCACCGAAAGCAGCGATGCCGAAGACACCGCCGCGGGCGAAAAACTGCTTGCCGCCGGGCACTGACCCCTTTCAGGCGGACGCCCGACGGGACCACAGGCTCGCCGGTAAAGGTTTATCGTTGTGGGATTTAGACCTGAATGATACAATACGGCGCTGATGGCGGGGCACCTTCGGACGGACATCGCGGCGTAAATCACGGGATCTCAAGCATGTTGAATCTGCGACTCAAACAAGCCCAATGTGCCCTGTCGGACGGACAGTTGGACGAGGCCTTCCGCCTGCTTCACGACGACGCGATCCCGCGCTGCCGTGCTGGCCAGAAGCTCACGTTGAAGCTGGCCAAGGCCTTCGCCCAGCGCGGCGAATCACACCTGAAGGCCGAACGGCTCCAGCAGGCCCTCAGCGACTGCAACCGGGCCGACGAACTGGGCGGCAACCGCACGGAGATCGCGGCGTTGCGTGCGGCGATCTGCAAAGCTATGGAAGATCGTCATAACTGTCATATCCGGCACAACCATCAACTCCAGGTTGCTCGTCAGCAGATGGACGACGGCTGGCTGTCGGTCGGGGCCGAGATACTCACCGACGTGGAGCATGCCGAGGCCGATCTGCTCCGGCAGGAGACCGAGGCCCGCCGCAAGCTTGCTGATGACGCCGCCGCCAGGGCCGCCGCGGCACTCAATCGCGGCCAGCTGGAAGAGGCGATTGCCGTCGTCCGCCGCGCGGGCGCGGCCGCTCCACGCATGGCCGAACAGATCGGCCAGATCCGTGCGGTCGCCGCCCAGCGTATCACGCAGTACCTCAACGACGGACGCATCGACCTGGCAGAGGCCGTATTGGGTCATGTCGTGCCGCTGGACGGCCAAACGATCGAATTGAAACAACTGCATGACGCGGTGGCGATCTGCCGCCGCGCCGCCGCAGCCGTCTCCACCGGGCAGGCTCGGGAGGCGGCTGCCCTGTTGAACCGCCTCGCCCTCATCCTGCCGCAGGCCGGATGGGTCACGGCCGCCGCGGAGCAGGCCAGAAAATGTGCCGAGGCCCTGGAGACGCTCTCCGCCGGCCCGCTCGGATTCGTCAAGAGCAGCTATGCCCCGCAAAGCATCGAGCAAAGCGCCGCTCCCGTGCAGAAGACGATTGAACCGCCGCCGCCCGCGACAGTGAAAGAGGAACACCAGGCGTCTTGCGAAACGACGATCCCGTCCCGCTTCGTCCTGCAGGTAGACGGCGTGGGCGCCTACCTCGTTCTGCGCGAAAACCCCACAACGATTGGCCCGGTCAGTTCTTCCCGTCGGCCCGCGGTGGCCCTGATGGCCGGGTCAAACACGCCTTCTGCGACCATCGAACGGCACGACGAAGACTATTTCATCACCGCCGACGAGCCGATCGCCGTCGGCGAGACGGTCCTGACGAAGAAACTGCTGGCAAGCGGCGACAAGATAGCGCTGTCGCAGCGCTGCCGAATGAAATTCGAAGTGCCCAACGCTGCCAGCAACACGGCCGTTTTGACGCTTTCCAGCGCCAAACTGTCACGACCGGACATCAGCCACGTCATACTTATGGATCGTGACATCCTCATCGGCGGCGGGATGACACACCACGTGCGCACGAACGACGGCCGCGACTCGGTGGTGCTGTTCGTACGTGACGGGCGGCTTTACGCCCGAACGACCCAGCCGGTGGCCGTCGACGGCCGCCCGCAGGACGCGCGGCAGGCGCTGCCGATTGGTGTACCTTTCAAGATTGGAACGTTGAACATGGCAATCATCAGCGCAGACGACGGTCTACCCCATCAGGGACATTGAGGCGGACTCATGGCGAACCAACACTACCAGTATCAATACGGAGATCGACCGCTGGAGGGGTACACAATACAGCGGGGCGTCGGACGAGGCGGATTTGGCGAAGTCTATTACGCCGTCAGCGACAGCGGCCGGCAGGTCGCGCTCAAGGCCATCCAGACCTATGAGCAGATTGAGCTTCGCGGCGTCAATCAGTGCATGAACCTCAAGAGCCCCCACCTCGTGACGATCTTCGACGTCAGGTACAACGACAAGGGCCGTCCGTTTGTCATCATGGAGTACGTCTCCGGCCCTTCGCTTGCCGACATGATCAAGGAGTCGCCCGGCGGCCTCGGCCCCCAGAAGGCCGCCTTCTTCCTCCGCGAAATCGCCAAGGGACTCTCCTACCTGCATGACTGCGGCATCGTCCATCGCGACCTCAAGCCCGGCAACGTCTTCTACGAGGACGGCCGCGTCAAGATCGGCGACTACGGCCTCAGCAAGGCCATCAATACCAGCCAATGCACCGGCCAGACCATCACCGTCGGCACGGTTCACTACATGGCCCCGGAGATCGGCGAAGGCCGCTACGACCGCAGCATCGATATCTACGCACTCGGCATTCTTCTCTATGAAATGCTCACCGGCCAGGTGCCGTTCTTCGGCAACAGCCCCGCCGAGGTGCTGATGAAGCACATGACCGCCCAGCCCGATCTGACCCACGTGGACGAGACATTTGCGCGCGTCATCCGCAAGGCCCTGGAAAAGGACCCGGCAAAGCGCTACCGCACGGTTCAGGAGATGGTCGAGGACGTCTTCGGCTCAGAGCACGTTCGCAACAGTGTCTCACAGTTCTCCCCGGAGAGCCTCTCCATCGTCGCCGAGCGGATCGCCGCAAAGGTCAAACCGACGCCCGGCCTGCAGCAGGGCTCCGCCGGCGCAGCACCGCAGCCGCAGTGTGCAAAGCCGCAGCAGCAATCCACCGGGCCGGACGTTGGGAAGCTGTCACCCGAGCAAGCCGCCGCCGCCGACACCCTCACGAAAGCCCAGCGAAACAAGCTGTCTATCATCGCGGCCGGCGTAATTGCCATCGGCGTGGGTTTCTTTGCGTCGGGTTCCGCAGGACCGTGGCACAAGGCCGCCGGCGCGTACGCAATGATCGTCGTTTGTGCTCAAATCATCGTTCACTCGCGATCGCAGTGGATGTTGAATCTGGAGGCCGAAAGCGCGTGGCTGCGAAGGCTTGCAACGGCCGCCATTGTCGCTTTACCTTTGGCCGGTTTGTGCCTGGCGTTTGGAAATCGCCCGGGCGTCGTCGACAAAGGAACATGGCTGGCGATCGTTATCCCCTTGGCGTTAACAGACTGGTGGAAGTTGTCTACCCCGATGCGCGCAAACCGTGTCTCCGTCCAACACGCATTGGGCCTTGCTCTGTTAGGGTTTATTGTGGCCTCCTTTGTTGATGGCTCCATCTCTGTGGTGATCGGTGTTCTGGCGGGGACATCGTTGGCCGTTCAAACGCTGTCGCCGTATTACCGGTCCGCAACCGACGAGGCTCGGACGGAAAAACGCGGGCCTCAGGCCGTGGTACCGCCGCCGGCGCCTGCCCGGCCCGCGCCGCCTTCACCGGTGCCAGCGCCCGCGGCAGCGGTACCGCCGGCTCGCGCAGAGGACGTTTCGCCGCACACCCGCTTACTGGCCCTGATTCTTGCCGGGTGCGCACTGTTCGGCTTCAACGGGCTGCACCGCTTCTACGTGGGCAAGATATGGACCGGCCTGTTGTGGTTCTTCACGGCGGGTCTTCTGGGCGTTGGTCAAATTATCGATATCATCCTGATCCTCTGCAGCAGCTTTCGTGACAAGGATGGCCGGCTCATCCTGAACTGGGAAAACGAAACCGGCCCGGCAAACCAGCCCGCCGCACCGCCCGTTGCTTCACCGCTTGTACAGCCCGTACCCGCCAACCCGCCGCAGCCGGTCCCGGCCGCCGCTCCACCCCCTGCAGTGCCAATACCGCCGAGCTTGTCCCCGACGCAGACGGTGGTCATCCGCGAGCCGATCGACATACGCGGCGGCATCTTCGGCTTCGTGGGGGGATTGCTGGTTTTGGCCGCAGTTGTGGTGGGGCTTTTCGCCGCGCTGCGCGGTCCATCGGTGGTAGCCGCTGGCTTTCCTGACCCATCCATCGGCCAGCGTCTGACGGAGGTGTTCGGCATCGGATGGGCGGGGTCGCTCCAAAGTCTCGGCTTGCCCATTATGGTCATCCTGCTCGCCATCGCCACGACGCTCCTGATCATCGCCCGGCGCCGTCACGGGGCCGGCCACATCCTCAGGGCGGTGTTCGGCGCCATGTGCCTGTTCCTTATGCTCATACTGCTCATGGAGACGTTTGCCGACGTAGACGCAGGGCGGATAGCCTATCTCCTCCAGGCCAAACAGATAGGCCCGCTTCTGGAGATGGTCGCCGACCGCCTCCGCGGCGTCGAACTGTACATCTCGTTAGGCTTATTCGTATTCACCGCGGTCATCCTCAACTGGCCGCCGCGCCGTCGACACAATGAACTAAATGCAATTCTAAATCATGGAGTGAATTGAAATGGCACTACTCTCATTATGGTTTACGGTTATGGTTTCGGTTGTGGTCCTGATCGGGCTGTTCATATTCTTCATGGTGCGGGTCGGCAAGGATAGGCCGGGGTTGGCGGCCCTGGTCATCGGAGGACTATTGCTGTCGGTTATCGCAGGCGCGTTTGCTGTCGGCACATTCCGTTCAGACAGCGGATCGCCGCAAGAGCTACAGAACGAAGTGACTGCGGTCACGAATCATGGAGTAGATTGAGATGGCTACACCAGTCTTATTGGGGCCTTTGGCCCTGCTTGCTATCCTGGTTCTCATCGGCCTGTTTATCGTGCTTATAGTGCGTTTTGCCAGGAACTGTCCCGCCGTCATCGGCTGGATCGTCGGCGGATTCGTGCTGCTGTTTCTCGCTGCAATATTCCTGCCGGTTTCCGCGCGTCTCCGGCCCGCATCTGACCAACATGTGCAAGTGCAGATGCTGCCTCTGGTGTTGGTGGCCGTGCTTGTGGGCGCAATCATCGCCTTCGTCAAAGGCGGCCGCGGCGTTCGAATAACCATCGGCGTTCTGGCCCTGATGGGGCTGCTGATCCTGCCCATACTCGCGCTGTTCCATGTGCGTGCATCGCACGTCCCGCACCAGCCTGAAACTGTAACAGTCTCCACCATGCCGGCCATTTGGCACGAGGGCATGCTTGATCAGTATGCGGCCGATGTCTATCCCTCGCAGAGAAGTGCCGCACGGGCGCTGGGCATGCGTGTTGCGGCCGCCCTCGACGAGGTCCTGCCGGGCCGGCGCGAAAATGTACGGGTACAATTCACTCCGAATACGGCCGCCCCCGGCCTGGCGGAGATCATCGCGGGGGGGTACGGCAGCCAGGGCGGCACGTGGACAGTGGCATCGCACGCCGACGGCACTGACGTCAGCGTTAATCTAAGAATCTTTGAAAACCTCGTCGATTCTCCACCGTGGGCGGCGGGCCAAAGCCAGCCCCAACTTCTGAAGGCCGGAACGCTGGAAGCAACCGTTCAACTTCCCGACGGCGCCTCGACAACGGTGACGGCCGCATTCACCGACAAGCCCTGGGTGGAGAACATGTCCGCCTTCCTTGCCCGTGACCCCCGCCGGCAGTTCGCATTGGCCCGTACCGAACAGGCCTGCATGAGCCCCGAAGAAGCTCGCATCCAGGCCACGTCTGCCGCGTGCAGCGTCGTCCGGAACATCCTGCTGCGGACGCAGGGCCGGCCGGTGATCAAAGCGGACATCAAGGTCGATGAGGCGGACCTCCACTCCGCCGGCCTGATCGTCGACCGCTTCGCACAGCGTCTGTCCGGCGGCATAACCGGACGCATATGGCGCGAGGCAGTACTCGTGGACATATCCGACCAGAAGATCCGGCAGCTTGCAGCGCAAAAAATCGCCGCCGTGCGGCATCACCGCGCCACATGGGCCGGCATGGCCCTCACGCTGGCCGGCATGTTCGCCCTGATTCTTGTCGTTTACGCGTTCCTCGATGCCGCCACGCGAGGCTATTACACATGGACCCTCCGCATCGCCGTGGTGGTGTTGGCGGCCGGAGGCGCGTTTTTCCTGTTGCTGACGGCCTGACAATGTGGTAGCATGAACCCATAGGACGGCCGCCGAACTATGGGACAAATCAGCGAAGCAGAACAGTTTTTGCTCAACCAGATCCGCGCAGGCGATCAGGAGGCATGGTCGCGCCTCGTCGAGCGCTACCGCGGACGCCTCCTCAGCTTCGCCCGGATGAAACTCCCCCAGCCCGCCGACGCCGAGGACATCGTCCAGGACACCTTCGTCGGCTTCATCACCGGCCTGGCCAACTGCCGTGGCGAATGCAGCATCGAAACCTACCTCTTCACCATCCTCCGCCGCAGGATCATCAACGCCTACCGCAGCGCTCACGCCCGGTACGTCTGCCTCATCCAGGACGTCTACAAGACGACCGCCGACGGCGAGTCGAGCGCCAACGCCTGCGAACACCTCCCCAGCGACGAAGCCACCGCCAGCGTCTACGCCCGCCGAGACGAACAAAGCCAACTCCTGCGGCAGGCACTCGCCCAGGCCCTGCAGTCCCTTGTCGACGGCTACAAGAAGAACCTTAACTTTCGCGACCTGCAGATCGTCGAGCTGCTCTTCTATTGCCAGCTAAGCAACCAGGACGTCGCCCGCATCGTCGGTCTCAACGAGCGAAACGTCGCCGTCATCAAGCACCGCTGCCTCAAGCAGGTCCGTGACCTCGCCGCCCGCGCCGGCGCCCCGGAACCCCCGGAGCACGGCTTCGAAGACCTGCTCACGGAAGTTTGGGAGGCCGGCCGCATGAGCTGCCCCAAGCGCAGCACCATCGGCGCCTTCCTGCTCGAAACTCTCGACGGCCAATGGCACGACTACGTGAACTTCCACCTGAACACGTTAGGCTGTCAGTTCTGCCGCGCCAATCTCGAGGACCTCCGCAGGCAAACCGCCGACGATGAATCCCGCCGCGTCCATGCCCGCATCATGGAATCCACCATAGGCTTCCTCCACAAGCCGAGTTGACGATTATCGCGACGGCCAATGATTATCCGATCCGCCCCAAAGTCATGGGAGGTCTTGCCGCTGCCGCGTTCAGATGCGCTTCCTGACCTTTTCCCACGACTCCGTGATCAGAAAGCTCTCCTCCGCGTTATCGACCATGGTCACAAACCTGTCCATCGGCACGGCAAACGACAGAATATCCCGCGCCACGTACGGCCTCGCCGAAACGTCGAACATACCCAACACCGCCTTTGGATCGTCCGCCCCGATCTGGCGGTAGGGGGCATCGATAATCGCCCCGCACCCGCTGAAGAACGGGGCAATCACCGCCTGCGGATGCGGCGTGTCGAAGTTGGCCAGCGTAAACAGTCCGCTCAGCACGTCCGGCGGCGCAAAAAAGATCACCACCGCCGGCTCATCGCCCGCCTCCACCTTGTCCCACCGCTTGAAAACAAGGTACTCCGCTGGCGCCTCGAAGGCCGGCCGGTCCGCCAGGTACTGCTTCACCAACTCCGGCGACTTCTTGTAACGCTCGCCCTCCATCTTGCCCGGAATGCCGCACGACAGGAAGTACTCGAACCCCGGCATCAGCTCGGTCGAAAAGCCCGCGTACCGCTTGCCGCCCGGACACCCGAACGACTCGGCATTCAGACACAGGCTCTGCCCCCGCCGTACCTTCGCCAGATCCGCAATCACGCACCGCCACCCCTCCGGCCGCTCCGACGGAACAAGTCCGCCCGGCGCGTCGGTATAAAAGAACACAATCGGCAGTTCCGCCCCGCCAAAGTACTTCGCCCAGAGCTGCTCGAAACGCGCCTTTAATTCCATATCCATTTGCACATCTCCTTCAAGCATTGCAGTTATTTACCGCACGATATTTCAGTTGCGCCCGCCTGTCAAGCCGCCTCCCCCGTCCTGCCGACGCCGCCGTTTGCCTGACAGAATATTCTGCCGCCTCCAGCCAACCCTGTCTAACCGGCCGTGCGCCTACCTTCGTCCAACATCGTCACGTAGTTATCCAGGGGAATGTAGTTGGCAACCGTGTTTCCCGTGCCTAAGCAGAATCGCCCGCCGACCTGGCACGTGTTGATCGTATCGCGCGTCCGCGCCCGAATGGCCTCAGCGCTGCTGCGACAGAGAAAGTCCACGTCGATCCCGCCGATAAGGGCTATCCGCTGGCCGTAGGTGTGCTTCACTTCGCGAATGTCTTCGATGGTGTCTTCGAAGCTGTGCTTGGCGTCGATCCTGACGTCGTTGACAAGGTCGTCGATGATCTCGTGCAGGTTGCCGCAGCAGTGAAGCAGGTACAGCCGCCCGGCCTCGTGGGCGAGTCTGGCCAGCGCCTTGTGACTGTCCAGCACCAGCCGCCGCATGTTGCCCCGGTCGAAGAACAGCCCCGTCTTGAAGCCCATGTCGTCGCTGGCCCAGATCAGCCGCACGCGGTCGTATTCGAGATAGCGTTTGACCTGCGCGACGTAAAACTCCCGCAGACGCTCGGCGATTGCCTTGACAAGATCGGGCTGCTCGAAAAGCGCATAGCAGAAGGTCTCGTAGCCCATCAGCCACGTGACCTCCTCGCAGAAGTGCCCCGTCAGCCCGCCGACGATGCACATATCATCGGGCAGGTTCTCCTGGTACCACTCCAGGTCGGCGGCAAGATGCGCCGGCGTCACATCCGGCCATTCAAAACGTTCGAAGTCCGCCCAGGACATGATGGGGCCCGTATGCGAGTCCTGAAATTCACGCCCGCCCGCGCGTTTGAGCGGCGCCGTATCCGCCGCAGCACTGCGGTGGAAGGTCAGTTCCACGTTCAGACCGGCCTTGACGTAATCCTGCCCGCAGAAGCGATTCAGCGCAATCAGCCGTTTGCGGTCGCCGTTGGGGTCGTCGGCGGCGATACCGGCGTCCAGGTCGAAGCGGTCGATAATCGCCTCCATGATCTCCGCATCATGAAAGAGTTCCGCATGAAACACCCGCCTCGGCGTCCCTTCACCCCTGATATTGGCAATCAGGCCTTCCCAGTCGGGACGGAACGGTTTTGCAAGTGCCTCGTAATCGGCCATTGCTGGCGACCTTTCAACTTGGCCTTTTATTCATTCATCTCTTTACCTGCCATTCGTGCGCGCCTAAGTCGGGGTTGTTCCTGCGGGGACGCATGTCTATATCTGTCGTCACGTCCGCCGTTGCCGCGCCGCGGTCGACTATTCGCGGGTCGGCCCGGCCCAGGTGCAGGTTGCCCCGGAGTGGGTCGACGAAAAGGGACGCCACGTCGGCGGCAAGATTGGCATGGCGTCGGATGGAACTCTCCGATTCGATGCGAATGTCCGGGCCGCAGAGCAGGTTATTGGCAATAAGGAGGTTCTCATTTTCGAAGACCACGCGGATAAGGCGGCCCAACCGGTTCTGCGGATGGAAAATCGTGTTGTTGAGCAGGCGGCAATCCCGCGTATAGACCGTCACAAGACCCGCCTGCGGGCCGCGGCTTACAAAGTTGTTGCGGACGATACATCCGGTGCAGTGCACGGTGATGTCCTCCGGCCGGTATGCGTTGCCCAAGCACACGCCGGCGTCGCAGTCGATGATGATGTTGCGTTCAACGACGCAGTCGCGCGAATCGTGCCACAGGAAAACCGCGCCCCGGCCCTGGCGATTGCGGCCCTGAATGCCAACGAACACGTTGTCCGAGATGGTCCAGCCGGACGCATACATGACGTCGATGGCCCCGATGTAGTCACCGTCAAAATTGTCCGCCGTATCCGCCGGATCGTCGGCAAATTGTTTGGTACGGTCGTTGTAGAACAGGCAGTACGTGATGCGGCAATTCCTGGGCCGGATGGCCTCGCGGTTTTCAAGCGGCACCTTCACGCCTTTGACGCCGCGCTGCCAGATGTTATGGATCACGCAGTTGCGGATGCTCAGGTCATGAACGCCCGTCTCTGAGTTGATCTTGAACCCGTTCCACCTGATGTTCTGGATCGTCAGATCCGCAACGGTGACGCCCCTGCATGCCGTAAATCCGATGAGTTCGCCGTCACGGCTTCTTGAGCCGTCGATAACCACGCCGTCGCGATCGCCCGAGGCGCTGCGAAGCGTCACGTCGTCTGTGCGGATAGTTACCACATGCGGCATCATGTAGTGACCATCGGCCATGAGAATCGTCTGGCCCGGCCTGGCTTCCCTGACGGCATCGATGAATTCATCGACGGTGGCGACGCGGCGGATATCCCCGCCGGCCGGCGGCAGGGCAGGGGCCTTGGGCAGCCACGCCTGGCAGATGAGGTCCGCGACAGGCACTGTGGTTATCGCGGCCTGGGCCGGTGGCGCATCCGTCGTGCGTCTTTGGCCGAGCTTGAGGTGTTCGATTGCCTCGCCGTACTTCATGAGCGACAGATAGCTGCGCAGTATATAACCGCTGTGGGCCAGCCCCTCCTCCGAGTAATCGTCCTGGTACTTCTGCGGGTTGCTGGGATGAATGCCGTCGCGGGCCAACAGCGTGGCAACGTTATAGCCCTCGTATGCGGCGAATTTCTCCATGGCTCCGTCCCAATCATCGGGCCGTCGTTTGAGGATCTCTGCATGGAAGTCTATAAGCGGAACCTTCAGTTGCCGGGCGATCTGCCGCACGGTCTCGGCATACGTCGCAGCCCTCTCAGCCAGGCCGTGCCGCGGCGGAATCGTGCTCAGGATAACAACCGTGCCGTTGTCCAGGCACTTCTGTACCACCTGCGTCATCTTGTCGCGGTATTCGGCCAACGGCACCGACGTCAGGTCGTTGGTGCCGAACATGATGACAGCGGTCTCCGGATTGAGGGCCGCAAGCCATTCGTCGATGTGCTGGTGTGCCCACCGGATCGTCATGCCGCCTTCGTTGCCGTATCTGCCGCCTTTCCAGTTTCGCCAGCATTCCAGTTTCACGTGACGGTGCACGATCTCCCAAGTGCGGTCCATCTCAAGCGAGGTGTTCTTGCGGGCGTACAGCAGGGGGGTCCAGTAGGCTAATGTCACGGTGATCGAGTCGCCGAAGTGGGCGATCGTCCCGCTCTCGCCGGTAAAGCGGGCGTGTACCCCCCGCATCGGCGCAACCCAGTAAAGATCGTTCGCCGGCGCCTGCGCGCCCGCCAAAGGCGCCAGGCATGGCGCCAACGCAATGAACGGTAACAGTTTCGTCTTCATAATATCCTCCTCATTTTCCCGTTGCGTTCTGCACGGCCCTCCTGTCGACGACCGGCTCGTCGGCCTCGATGGTGTTGTTACTCAGCGTAACCTTCCCCGCGTGCTCTTCGATGAGAACGCCGATCCGCTGGGTCCGGGCGCCTGCCGACCGCGTGTCGCGGATGGTATTCTCTTCGAAAACGAGGTCGTTCGTATACCCGCGGACGCGAATGCCGCTGCCGCCGTTATCCTCGATCAGATTTCTGACCAGCCGGTTCCGGTGCGCCGCCATTGGCTCGGATTCATTGCGGAAGAAAACGCCCTCCTGGGCGTTGCCCCGCACCGTGTTCTCCTGCAGGAGGTTGTCCGAATCTTTGTGTCCGATGGAGATACCGAACCGACCGTTGCCTTCGCAGATATTCTTCTCGAAAAGCCCGTACCGTACCCGCCAGCAGAGAAACAGCCCGTCCGCTCCGTTGCCGCGGGCAATGCAGTTGCGGATGACGGGCCGCTGCGTGCCGCTGCCGGGATGGATGCCCAAGGCCGCGTTGTTTTCGCAGATACAGTCGACGACGTTAACATCGTTGGATTGCTGAAAGCTGATGCCGTCACCGTTAAAATTGCGCACCGCGCAGCCGGAAATGGTCGTCCCGAACGCACGATACAGAAAAATGCCCGCCCCCCGGCAGCCGTTAAGCGGCACGTTCGCCTCCCGGTCGCCCTCGATGGTAAGGTTTTCGATACGGGCCCCGACGATGTCATAACCGCTTACGACAGGGAAAACGGTCGCCGCCTTGGCGTTGTTTGTGACCATGCAGTCGGCCATGAGCGGGCGGCTGATCGAAAAGGTGTTGCCTCTGGCCCCGGTAATCCGCGCTACCGTCGTGTGAAAGCCGCCCGCACGGTCGTCCCAGACCGCCACGCCCATGCCTACGCCAAAACCCTTGGCGTTCCGTACCGTGATCTGCTCTTCCCCGAAATCGCCGTCGACCGCCAGGTCACTCACAACCCCCGCGGCCTTGCGCAGCACCGTCGCCGAACCCTGCCCGCGTACCGTTACGTGCGACCGCAAATGCAGCGAATCCCGCATCAGGTACTCGCCCGCCCCGATCTCGACAATCCCGCCGCCCAGGTTGGCAATGTAGTCCACCGCCGCCTGCAGCACACGGTTATCCGACCCGCGCAAGTCGCCGCCGTCGATGCCCACCGTAATCCGCGGCAGCTCGGTCATCCGCGAATGCATCGCGTACGGAAGCTGCCCGTCATCCGCCGCACCGGCCGGCCCCTCTTCAGCGGCGCCGCTTTGCAGGCCTGTCAGCAGGATACACGCCGTCGCAAGTCTTACTGTCTTCAGCCATATCGAAGCCCGTCGCATACACCTCCCTTTCATTGTCCTGTCAATCGTCTCGAAAGGCCAAAACAAAAAAGAGTGACCGCCCGCGCGTTGCGAACAGTCACTCTTTCACTTTTGCGTCAGTATCTTCGCATCAGAAACAGAAACTCGCCGGCCTGATATTACACTGCATCCACTGCCCCGCAAGCGCCGCCAGATCGTACAGGTCCACCTTGCAGTCGGGCGTACCGTCCGGACCGGCTATGTCGAACGCCGGATTCACAACGCAGACCGGAACATCCGAAACGATCTCCGTGTACATGTCTGCAATCTCGAAGCCATCCAAAGCATAGTTGTAATACCGCACGTCGTCAATCTGACCAACGAAGAAGAAATTGTGCGTGGGTGTCTCGTTCTCGCCCGCGCCTATAAGCAGATTTCTCCGGGGATTGGGCAGCATCGTGGCCTGAGTCGAAGAAACGCGCCTGCCATTGACATAAAGCGTCTTGGTGCCCGTTACAGCGCCGTTTTCATCGATCTCCATCACCTCAAATGTTATCGCCAAATGGCTCCATGCCCCGAACGCGACCGCAGTCCCTCCCAGTTGACCGAACGAACCGTTGCCCGTCCAGAACGACCACTGATTACTGGGAGTGACGTACAGGATGTAGCCCTTTGACGGTGCATCGTCGCGTGAGCTGATCACCGCCTGATGCTCGCCGGTCTCCACAGGCTTGGCCCACGCGCAAACGGTGAAGCTGTCGGTGTTGAGCTTGTCAGTATACGGAACCTCTACCGCCGCGTCGCCCCCCAGATCCAGCGCCATGCCGCCGGCAATGCTTCCGTCAACGAAAGTGGCGTTGGGATCACCAAACTTCATGCCGTCAAAATCGCCGATCGCATCGGCCAGATCGCCCTCAAACTGCCAGGTGGCAACCAGCTTCTGAATCGCCAACACCGCCGTCCTGGTCACATCAGACCCGGCCTCGTTGGAGAGGACACAGTAATAATAACCTTCGTCCTCGGCGCTGACCCCCTCGATAACCAGCGTAGCGTCATTGCCGCCAACCGGCGTATCGTCGGCCGGTGTATCGTTGGCTGCATCCGCCGAGCGATACCATGCGTAGTCGGTTTGATTTTCCCCCGCAGCGGTAAACGTCGCCGAGCCGCCGGCCGGGACCGTCTGATTTACGGGATTCCGCGTGACATACGGCGTCAGCGGTGCGGTCCGGAACGACCAGACCTCGCCCGGATGGACAATGTCACCGCCTAACGAATTGGGTTCACGGCAGTCAACCCGCCAGTAATAGACGGTATCCGGCAGAAGGGCCGTTGCGACGCTGTACTCACTGTCCGCCCAGTTTTGGGCAGCCCGCACTGCCGGATCGCCCGCGGCAACCTTGGTTTCGTTGGGGTCGATGTAGATGTCAAAACCGGAAACCTCATAGAGGTCTCGCAACTGCCAACTGAGGGTGTTGCCGTTGAACATCGGCTGGTGATCCGCCGGTTGTGGGGTCGTCGCCGCCGAATCGCTGACGCCAAGATAGACGGCCGGATTAAAGATCTTGCCTTGGTTCCAGTCGTCGCCGCCGCCGGCCCATCTATTAATGCCGATCGGACGCATGAGGCCATCGCCGAAACTGCTCTTGGTTATCTCACGCGAAGCCACCAACTGCAGCCCCGCCCCTGACAGATCGTCGACCCAGAGTCTGGCGATACCCGTGATGCCGCCCTCGCCGACGGTTCTGCCGCGGGTATCAAACTCGGCGATGCAATGATACCACTTCTGGCCCTCAATGGGATACGTCAGTGAGTCACTTGAGACGTTGCCGTTGAACACAAAAGCAATTCGATTCGCATTGGTTTGCAGGTTTTCCGTCCCCGCATAATCAATCAGTTTCCTGGTGTTTGTGTAAGTGCCTTCCCACATAAACCAGACGTCCATGGTAAATCCGCCGGCCGCTTCAATCGCCGAATTGCTCAGCAGGCTCACGGCAAGCGTCTGTCCATGTCCTCCGGACGATCCCGTCAGCGACCCGCCCACAAATCCGGGCGGCACGTCACCGTTCAGATAGCCGCCCATCGAATCCATCGTGCCGTCATTCTGCGATCCGCTCAGATCGATAATCGCATTGGACGTGCCATCGTAGGACATCGGAAATGAGTAGTGAAACACCGGCGTCAGCCTGCCCCACCCAGCGGAGACCAACACCATAACCAATACAACCGCCAACTGCGCCGCTGCTCTTTTCATAACTTCACCCTTCTCCTATACAATGAATACTCAAGAAATCACGGCAATTGCCGCACAAAAAGTCCATCCTACCAAACGTCTGATATAAAAGCAAGCTGCGCGCCACCCACGCGCACTGGCCCCCGACCCAGGTTTGCCATTCTTCCGGCCGACGGACAAACCGGCCCTACGCCTCCCGCACACCGCTGAAGCGCCCTCTACCGCCGACCAGACAGCACAACCGACACTAAATAGGGGATGCATCAAGTCTGCTATTATACGGCGTTATCGAAAACTGCAACGCCATCGACAACCTTGCACGTGTGGACGGCGAATCTGTCGGCATAGTCTGGCCGGCTCCTCGGGTATGCGATTCGCACCGCATTCTCCAGCGCCGCCGCACTGTCGGCCAGGACCAGCGCCCCGGCGGCCCCTTTATCACCGCCCCCCAACATCCGCTCACCCAACACCCCCGGCACCGTCCGCGCGATGTCGCACATCGTCTCCAATTCCGGCCCGCTGATCTGGTAATCATCCCGCAGCCCGATGCCGTCCTCACGGAAGATCGCCCCCACACGCTCCACGTTGCCCGCCTTCCACGCGTTCATCGTCTCGTAGAACCGCCTCTGCGCCCCGTAAATATAGGTCAGCCGCCGGCACAATTCAGGACGCGAATCCCCAAAAGCCCTGACGATCTTCGCGTACAGATCATCATCACGGACATCCGCCAGGCAGGATATCTCAAAGCCCGCCTTTCGCGCCAGCGCCACGAGTTCTTCGCATTCGTCGCGCCGAATCTTGTAGGTACTCTTTTCCAGCCCTGGCCGGTCCGTGCCCGTGTCCATCACCATGATGCGAAAATCCGCCGCCCCTTCACCCAACGGTACATAGTCGATTGTGCGAGCCGCCGGATTGTAGTGCGTGCCCATGCCCGCCCGCGCAAACTGAATCATGATCTGGTCCAGCTTGCCGCACGGCGACCCGATGTAATCGTTCTCCACCATCTGTGCCAGGTCGACAATCCGCAGCCCGTCCTCGATCGCAACGCCGTTCACGTCAAAAAGCGAGCCGATCAGATTCAAAGTCAGCGATGCCGACCGCGACATCCCGCCCCCGGGAATATTCCCGTACAGCACCGCATCCATGCCTTTCGACAACGCAATGCCTTCTCGCCGCAGGATGTAATCCACGCCATACGGAAACCGCCCCCACGTATTCGTCACCTCTGCCGAACGCGGTGCCGGCACACGCCCCAACTCAAAATCGATCACGCCGTCCTCAGGAAAGTTGCCGCTGAAAAGCCGCACGCGATTCGTGCCGTTCGGCTTGTAAGCCATCCAGATAAACCGGTCCGTGCCGACGCCGAACAGTTCCGTCCCGTTATAGTCCCCGTGCTCGACGCCTAAGCAGAAACGCGATGACGTCCGCCGGACCTTGCCGCCGGCGATATCCAGCCGGTACTCCTGTGCCCACTTTACAATACTCTTAACCGCTGCCTGGCCTTCGGGCGTCAGCATGACTCTTCCTTTCTTTTCCCTGATCTTCTCTTTGTTAACGTCTATCCTACGGTTTCAGCACGGCCGCGCCGTCAATCCCGCCGGCCTTCAACTCCTTCAGTGCCTCATTGGCCTCCGCCAACGGATACACCGTCACCTTCGGCCGGATAGGTATCCGTCCCGCCAACGGCAAAAACTCCTCCGCATCCGCCGCGGTCACATTCGCCACACTGGTGATCTCCCGCTCGTGCCACAGATGTCGCGCATACTCCATCTCCGGAATCGGCGTCCTCTTGCGGATGGCGTTGACAACCAGCCGCGCCCCCTTGGCGCTCACCTCCAAGGCCCTCTTGATCGTCTCACCAACGGGCGTAAAGTCAATGGCCCTGTCCAGCGCCGCCGGCGGCCGATCCTCCGGCCCGCCGACCCAAGCCGCCCCAAGCTGCTTGGCATGCTCGCGATGCCTCGCCCCCCGCGTAAACACGAACACCGCATTGTTCGGATACAGATGCCGGACGACTTGTATAACAATGTGAGCCGATGCCCCGAAACCGAACAGGCCCACAACATGCCCCTCTTCGATACCCGCCAACCGCAAGGCCCGATACCCGATCACCCCGGCACACAACAAAGGCGCCGCTTCAGCATCATCGAACGCCTCTGGAATCGCGTATGCAAACCGCTCATCCGCGGTGGTCATCTCTGCATACCCGCCGTCGGCGTCATGGCCCGTCCATTGCGCCGCATCGCAAAGATTCTCTCGCCCGCTGTCGCAATACCTGCACTGCATGCACGCCGATCGCAGCCAGGTCACCCCCACCCGTTGGCCCACTGCGAAGCGATCCGCGCCCGACCCCGCCTCCACAACCTCGCCGACAATCTGGTGCCCCGGCACAACTGGCAGCCGCCCCGGTCTCAGCCGCCCCTCGATCTGGTCCAGTTCCGTATGGCAGACGCCGCAGGCCAACACCTTCAGCAGAATCTGCCCCGCCGCCGGCTCCGGCTTATCAATCTCCACGGCCTCAAGCGCCGCCTCCTCCAGCGCCCCGCAGCGCACGATCGCCATCGCCCTCATCGGCCGCACCTCGCCTCCAGTGCGCCCACAAAGGTCTTATACCCCTTCTTGTCGAACAGGCAAATCACCACGCGCTGCAACCCCGTCTCGTCGCTGAGGTACTCGATAATCGTTCCAATCATGACCTCCGCGCATCGCTCCATCGGAAAGCCGAAGATGCCCGTGCTGATCGCCGGAAAAGCGATGCTCTTGAGCTTGTTCTCGTCCGCCAGCTTGAGGGCGTTCCAGGTCGCATTCTTAAGCTTCACGTCCTCGTCACCCTCGCCCATCCGCGGCCCGACCGTGTGAATAACGTACCGCGCCTTGAGATCCCCGCCCGTCGTAATCGCGGCCTCACCCACCTCAATCGGAGCCTTCTGCCGGCATTCTTCCTGGATCGCCGGGCCGCCTTTGCGGCGTATCGCGCCCGCAACACCGCCGCCCAAAACCAGTTGCGAATTCGCTGCATTCACGATGGCGTCGGTCGCCTGATCCGTGATGTCCCCCTGCACTAGTTCAAGAATCGCCTTGTTGACTCTGCACTCCATCGTTCTGCCCTTTCCCCAGCTTACTTGGCCGCATCTTACCCCATTATCGGCCACACTCAAGCCCAAATCCGCAACTTGCGCCCGCCCGCCGTGTCGCTTGAGCCCAATTTGCCCGCGCAAAGAAGCCGCGTGCTCCGCCTCCGCAAAGCTTTTTGTTGCAAACCGCAGACCGCCCCGCTAAAATCGCCCCGACAGCCCGGGGTGTAGCTCAGCTTGGCTTAGAGCGCCTGCTTTGGGAGCAGGAGGCCGTAGGTTCAAATCCTATCACCCCGACTTTCCACAAAAGCGGGCTGTTTGGCGAGGAGGTCAAACGGCTTAGTCTTTTGTATACAAAGACTTACGTCGCTTACCTGTCGGTTCAAACTGACGGCTTCGAGGATTCGCCGCTTTTGGGGCGAGTTTGAACCTCGCCAGAGGCTTTCGATGTTTTGGGCGAGGTCGAACACGGACAGAATCCGTTTCATACGGTCATCTTCACGGTCATTATTAGAAGCCATTTCACAACCTAACTTTTTGCAAAATTATAAGCTTGCGCCAGCAC
>ERZ795050.62-NODE-62-length-144699-cov-9.243218_pt1 | contig 144699 bp, 117 predicted proteins | sample MGYA00375134_ERZ795050 | MGnify/ENA primary metagenome ERZ795050 (study PRJEB30179, sample SAMN05720221) | activated sludge metagenome | isolation source: Anaerobic digester | place: Japan | collected 2015-05-26 ... | reverse complement strand
CAGGGCTCCCTTCGGTCGCCCTGGGCTACGGCTCAAACGCCCCCCTTCGGGGGCTGAATCCCGGCCCCCGGAAGATGTGGGCGAAGAGTAGGGCAACGCCCTGGGTTCAGCGGGATCCACGGGGCCAGCCCTGGAAGGGCGAGATGGAAGCTCTCCATTCCGCCCTCTCAGGGTTACCGCGGGGGCAATCTGGTTCCCAGGGCGCTGCCCTGGGCTATCCTATTTCGCTCCTTCGGAGCTCCCGCAGCCACCTACAACTCCGCCCCGCACCCATTCTCCCGGAATACCCTTGCGCGCAGGCGAGCCAAGCGCTACTATGCCAGGAGACTTGGGGGACCTGTTACTTCCGTGTAGCGAAGGAGGGTGCCATGGGCAGATTGCGTCAGACACTGGCGCTGGTCGGGGTCGCAGGTCTGCTCGTCGCCGTCGCCGTGGCCGACGCGGGCGGCCGAAGCGACGACACGGACCGCGTGCTCGCCAAGATCACCTTCATCCACTTCCGCCAGGCTCCGGCGAAGCCGCCGAAGCCGGGCGGCGGCAAGCCACCGCGAAGCGACGGTTACTACACCTACCTCGCCAACGGTTGCCGCTGGAGGACGCCCGAGCCTTTCGTCGTCAATCCGTTCAACGGCGAGGGCCTGCCGCCCGACTTCGTCGAGCAGGCCATCTCGGCCGGCATGTTCGAGTGGGAGCGCTATGGCGGCGAGGCCATCTACGGCGCTCTCCGCCTCGATGGCTACGCGGCATTCAATGACGACTATGCCGACGGCGTCAATGCGTTTGCCTTCGGCACGTTGGACCCCGAGATCATCGCCATCACGGTGGTCTGGGGCTATTTCAGCGGGCCGCCGCAGACGCGCGAGATCGTCGAGGCCGACATGCTCTTCAACGATGCCTTCTTCCAGTGGGGAGATGGAGGTGCGAATCCGCTTCTGATGGATCTCCAGAACATCGCCACCCACGAGCTGGGCCACGTGGCCGGCATGGGCGACCTCTACATCGCCGACGCCTTCCAGGAGACGATGTACGGCTACTCCTTCGAGGGCGACACCGCGAAACGCGACCTCTACAACGGCGACATAGCGGGGATCAAGAAGCTCTACGGCGTCAAGTAGCCTTCACCGGGTCGGCACCGGCGCGAGGCCGGGCCGGGCCTTCAAGCCCTCGTCGAGCATGGGCTTGACCAGGTGGATGGGCATGGCATAGCTGATGCCGCTGGCGATGACCTTCTCCTTCGTCTTGCGGATGAAGGCGCTGTTGAGGATGCCCAGCACCTGGCCGGTGCGGGGGTCGAACAGCGGGCCGCCGCTGTGCCCCGGGTTGGCCACGGCGTCGAGCTGGAAGACGTTGAACGGGTTGCGCAGCGCCTCCCGGGTCTCGGCGTCCAGGTCCTGGCTGCGGGTGACGGGGATGGCGATGGGGCTGATGCTGCTGATGATCCCCGCGCAGGTGGAGGGGTGGAGGCCGAGGAAGAGGCCGAAGGGAAAGCCGCTGAGCGCGATGGCCTGCCCCTCGCGCACGCGCAGGGAGTCGCCGAGTTCGAGGGGCACGTACTGCCCGCCCTTGACGACGAGCAGCGCGGCATCGTGGCGGGCGTCGGTGGCGACCACGGCGGCGGGGTGGCCCTCGCGGTCGGCGTCGCTGGGCAGGAAGACGCGCAGGTCGCCCAGGCGCTTCTTCTCGGCGACCGCCTCGAGCACGTGGTTGGCGGTGACGAAGTGCCCTTTGTCGCTGATGAAGAAGCCGGAACCGAGGAACTCGAGCGACGGGTGGTTGGCGGGGTTGTAGGTGCCTACCGCGCCGATGCCGCACCGCACGCGTGCGACGATGTCGGGGAAGCTGGGCGACGCCTCCTGGCCGGGCGCGACGCCGGCCCGCGCGCCGGCGGCCAGCCCCAGGAGAGCCACGAGAGTGCGCGCGATCGGCATGGCACAACGCTCCTGGCAGCAAAGGGTCAGGGCGCGGGGGCGCCGCGGATGAGCTCGACCCGCTCGACCGGCGGCGCGGCAACCTGGTTCGCCCGGTCCGTCACCCGCACGAGGATGCGCAGCCTGGCGCCCGCGAGGCGGGGCCAGCCGGGGTCCGGCACGTCGTAGATCCAGCTCCCGTCCTCCTGGCGAGTCATGTCCTCGAACCCGTCCGGCTGGGCGGCGCCCACGGCGTAGTCAATCTGCGGGCGCACCAGCGGCAGCAGGCCGTCGGTGCCGGGGCCTTCGAGGCGCACGGCGACCCGATACGGCCCGCCGGCGCCCTGCCCCGGCGGGGCCGTGGGCAGCCACACCACCCTGGGCGCAGGCCGCGCTGCGGCCGTGGCCAGAGCGCTCCGCGGCCCTACCACGGCGTCGCCGCGGCACGCGCGCACGAAGTAATGATACGGCACTCCGTCGGCCACCGAGCGGTCGGCGTAGCGCAGGCCCTCGAGAGGCCGGGCCGTCAGGCGCACGAACTCGCCCTTCGGGTCGCGGCCACGGAACACGTGGTAGGCCGTGGCCTTGGCGTCGGGGCTGGGCGTCCAGACGAGGTCGATCTGGCCGCCGGCCGGCTGCGCCGTGAGCTGCGCGGGAGGGGCCGGAAGATCGCGGGCCGCGTCCACCTCGGCCCACCAGGCGGCTTCGACGCGCTCGAGTTCGCGCGCGGCCCGGGCGCGGAGCGCGAGGAGCGTGGCCACGTCGCGGCAGGGGGTCGCAAAGGTGCCGATGCTGGCGGGCACCTCGGCCAGCAGCCGCTCCGCGGCCGCGAGCACGGCGGCCTGCCCCTGGGCGTTCCGCTCGCGGAGCTGGCGCGCCCGGTCCCACAGCAGGCGAAGGCAGGTGTAGTCCTCAATGCCGTCGCGCAGGGCCACGAGGCGCAGCGAGCCGCGCGGGGCGGCCGCCACGTCGGCGCCGGCCGCGGCCGGGGCCGGGGGGTAGAGGAGGACGCCGTCGCCCAGCGACTCGCCCACCTCGCCCTGCCACCGTGCCACGCCGCGCAGGACGAGGGCGCGGATGCCGTGCTGCCAGGCCAGCCAGGGCAGCAGGCGCGCGTGGGCGAGCGGGCTGCTGAGGAGCAGGCTGGGGAGGGCCGACTCGGGCGAGGCGGCCACGAGTTCCCAGCCTTCGCGCCGCGCGGTGCGCGAGAGGCGCACGTCCACGTCGTCGTCGTGGGGCCGGCGGGGCGGGTCCGCGCCCAGGGGCCGCCGCCACACGTGAGTCACCAGGTCGCCGGGCGGCTCGCCGTCGCCCCCCGCGACCAGCAGGAGCTCCGGGTGCTCGGCGGCCAGCGCGCGGGCGAAGCCCACCAGGCGCGCCAGCTCGCCGTCGTCGCGCGCGGCGAGCGGCAGCAAGAGCGCCCCGCGGCGGCCGCGGCCCTGCTCCAGCATCCGGCCGGCGAGGCGCGCCGCGCGCTCCACCCCGGCGTCGCGGGCGCCGGGGCTCACCGACGCTGCCTCGCTCAACACCACCAGCTCTTCGAATGGAGAGGTGTCGAGGAGAAAGCCCACCTCGTCCAGATCGGTTGCCTCATCGCCGCCGAGCAGCGGAATGGGGCACAGGCCGTAGCGAAGAAGGAAGGCGTAGAAGGCGCGGCGGCTGGCGGCCGGCACGGTGGGGCCGAAGCCGCCGCGCTGGCAGATGGCGCGTGCGTCCAGCGGGGCCAGCACGGCCAGCGGCCGGCCCTCGAGGGCGACGCCCCAGACGCGCAGCCGCAGGCTCACCTGCAACGGCTCCAGGCCCTGCGGCCGGATGGCCACGTGGCCCGCGTAGTACCCGGGCGACAGGTCGCGCGGCACCTCCGCGGTGAGCAGCACGCAGCGGAGGCCGCCGGGCTCGAGGTCGAACGGCTCGAAGGGCCGCAGCGGATCGGGCTGCCAGCCGGCCTGCTCGGGCGTGAGTGTGGGGCGCGGCCTCACCTCCACCTCGTCCACCAGCTCCACCGACACGGGCACCCCGGGGCCGCCGCCCTCCTCGGGCACCAGCGCGGGGGCCTCCACGCGGACAGCCTCCAGCTTGTCCCAGAGCGCCGCGACGGCGATCTGCACGCTCTCGGCCTCGCCGCCGGCGGCGGCAAACTCCCAGGAGCCGGCGAGCGAGGGGGCCAGCCGCAGGGCGGGATGGCGCGCCGAGGCGCGCTGCGTGGGGGCGAGCGCGGTGACGATGAATCGCGGGTCGGGGACGCCGAAGGTGGGCCCGGCGGCGGCCTGCCAGGCGAGGCGGCGGCACTCTTCGGCGAGCGTGGCCAGGTCGCGCTCGGCGGCCTGGAGTTCCTCGGCAGCCAGCGGCGCCGCCCCGGCGGCGAGCCGCGCCTGCCAGGCCTCCAGGCGCGTCTCCGCGTCGCGGGCGCGCGAGCGCGCCGAAGGCGGCACCCCCCGACGCCGCGTGGTCTCGCGCAAGGCATCGAGCAGCGCCTTCGCCTCGCGGCCGGCCGCCGCCTGGCGGCTTGACGCCGTGGGGTCGTACACGACGACATCGGTGATGTAGAAACGCGAGAGAGGCCCTTGGCGCGCGCCGATCCATTCGATCGCCTGGACCTCCGCGGGCGGACGAAGGCCGCCCGACTCGCCGCGCACGGGCAGGAAATCGCCCGCGAGCGACAGGTCGAACTGCGCCCACTGCTTCTCCGGCAGCTCGCGGGTGGCCTGGCATGGGACCGGGTTGTCGGCGCGGCGCGCGACCAGTGTCAGCCGGCTGCACGCCGTGGCGTAGCATCGGAAGAACAGGCGCGTGCCCTCGCCCAGCGGCGTGCGGCTGAGGAACTCGATGCGCAAGTCCTCGTCCCCCAACACGGGGCCGCGGTCGCCGATGATGCTCACGGGGATGCCGCGCCACTGGCGTGAGGGCTGCTTGAAGGTCTCGACGTGGATGGCCTTGACGCTGCTGCCGAGGCCGATGCGCTCGAGGTCGGCGCCTGTGTCGCCTTTCGCCGGCGCGGCGGGCGTGGCAGTTGTGGGCTTCGGCGGCTCGGGCTTGACGGGCCGCGACGGCGATGCCACCCGCACGGGCGCCTCGCCCGGCAGCCGCGGCGGCGCCAGGCCCGCGCGGACCAGGACGTGGACAGGGTTGGTGTAGAAGCACAGACGCGAGCCGTCCTCGAGATGCCGCCAGCCGCGGGCGCGGGCGTAGAAGCCCAGCCCCCCGTTCCGATCCTCGGCCGGCGGGAGGAGATGCTCGATCCGTCGCGCCCCGCGAACGCCCCGGAAGCTGGCCACGACCGCCGGCTCGCCGCCGAAGTTCGAGATCAGTTCGACCATCTCCAGCACGTTGGGGCGCCCGGCGAAATCCGTCGGCGGCACGTCCAGCGCCAGCTCCACCCGCACCAGGTCGCCGGGGGCCACACGGGCCACTTCGCCCATGCGCGCGGGGCGCTCGAGCGTGGGAGCCGCCACTGCGAAGTCCAGCCCGCGCACGATGCCGCCCTCGTCGGCCCACACGCAGCCGCGGCGCAAGCCCTCCAGGACATCGGCCGCCTCGCGCCCCCGGCTCCACACGTGGGTGCGCGCGAACTCGCCCGGCCCGAACTGCCGCGAAGAGTCCTCGAACCCCGAGGCCGCGGCCGCGCCCCCGAGGCGGAAGCCGCCGTCCAGAAACCTGTCCCACACGCCGCCCACCGTCGTCACGCGGGCGTCCCACTGGCTCTTCGCCTCACGCGCCGAGAGCCGTTCGCTGCCAAAGAGGCCCAAGAAACCCACAAACAGCTCGTTCGCGCGCCGCCAGGAGAACAGCGTGGGCCAGGCGCTCCCGCCCACCTCAGTGGGGCAGGCAAGCACCACGGGCGCCACGTTCCCGGCGCTGCCGTGGGCCTTGAGCCACTGGAGCGCAGCCTCGGACGAGGCGCCGCTGCCCGGGCCGAACTGCGCGGCGAATGACGCGAGCACGGCGCTCTCATCGGGCCGCGGCGGCACGATCACCAGGGCCGGCACGGCCCCCCGCGACGAGGGGGCGTCCCACATCCGCCCCGCGAAGATGGCGAGGTCGGGGTTCTTCGCCCGCGCCTCGGCCAGCGCCCCGGCGGCCAGGGCATCGGCCAGCACGGCCACGAAGCCGCAGCCGCTGGCCTTCGCCCGGGCGACCACTTCAGCAACGGCCGGCGACCGCGCTCCCAGGTCGCCCGAGAGCCATTGGCCCTCGCGATCCCACGTCGCATGCACCACGCCGAGCCTCTGGCCGACTGCGATGCCCATGCGCCGCGCAACCAGTTGCGCCCAGAGCCGTGCCTCCACAGGCTCGGCGCCGGCCCCAGGCCCCCGAACCGGCTTCAGGGACGCGACCAGCCAGGCCGTGGCCGCCCCGGCCAGCAGCAGCGGCGCAAGCCCCACCAGGGGCGCGAGCGGCCGATAGCCCGCCGCGGCCCGTCGCACGCGGGCGAGCGCCTCCTCCGCCTCCGGCTGCCGCGGGAGGCCCCAACGAATGTAGGCCGCATAGCCGCCTGCCGCGGCGAGGTACATCAGCACCACGGCCTGGAACGCCACACGCGAGGCCGCCCGGGTGTAGAGGGCCGGCTGCGTGTCGAGCCACCCGTGCAGGAAGAAGGCGTTGGACCACGGCGGGTGCGCGCGATGCGACGCGGCCAGGCCCTCCAGGCCATGCGTCAGATGCCCGGCGCGCGCCAGCGCATCGGGCACCAGCGCAAGGCCGCCGCACAGGCTCATCGCCAGCGGCAGCCACACGAGCCAGCGCCGGCGCGCCGCGGCCATCGGCAGGCCCAGCAGCGCCCCCGCTCCCATACCCACCGCGAAATGCACCTCGGGCATGGGCATCGCGCAATCAACCCCCAGAATGGGCCTGCCGCCCCGCGCGGCGCGTCCTGGCCTTCGAGGGCGGCGGCGAGGGCCCCTCACGCTCCCAGCGCACCATGTCCGCTGCCGCATGATACCGCGCGAGGAACACCACATAGGCCAGCAGCATCAGGTTCGTGAGGCCAAGCACGAAGAAGAGAGCGGTGACTTCATCCGCCGCCAGCCAGGGATGCAGCCACGCATAGCCGAAGAACAGATTGGCCAGCGGATGGGCCGTGTGCGGCATGCCCAGCAGCAGCGGCCCCTCGGCCCAGCAGCCGCACGCGAGCACGAAAGGCGGAAGCCACACGAGCCAGCGGCGCCGGAGGGCCACGGCCACGCCGCCCAGTGCGGCGCCGCACAGCATCCCGACCAGGAAGTGGCTCGCCGCGCCCATCATGCCGCGGTCTCCCTTGCCCTTCGCGCCGCCTCGGTAAGCGTGAGCGAGGCCCAGCCGCGTTCGCGCGCGTGCACCAGCACCCGCTCGAGGCGTGCGTAATAGGCGTCCGACGCGGCCTGTGAGCCCACGGCCGCGCTCGTGCCCGGCCAGAGCTCGTTCGAGTGCACCGTCATCACGGCCGGGATGCCGAGCCGGGCCGTCCGCTCGCAGACGGCCAGGAGGTCGCGCTCCGAGGCCGCCGCGGGGCGGAATCGCACGATCTCGGCAAGCCCACACGCCCGCAGCGCGCCCCGCACGCGCCCGGGCAGGCGGACGTACGCACCGTACAGCGCCCTGGGAAAGGGCCGGCGGAAGACGCTGGTCAGCGGCACCTCGATCAGCGCGCCGCACCGCGCGGGGTCAAAAACATAGGGAGCAAAGGGCACCCCGATGTAGGGATACGTCTGGCCCACTTTCTCGAGAGGGCCGAGGCTGGAGTCGGCCTCCACGCCCAGTTCGCCCAGCGCGGCCGCCAGGGCCGGCGTGAGGCCGAAGAAGCCCGAGCGGAACGACGTGGGCCGGCGCCCCGTCGCCTCCGCGACACGGTCGAGGAGGTTCACGAGCTTGGCCCGCAGGCGCTCGGGGGCCACGTCGCCCGGGCGCAGCGTGTGGTTCCCGCGCTCGCCGTCGGCGATGGGAGGCACTTCCTCAGGGTGCAGGTGGGCGCCAAACTCTGTCTCGACGCCCCAGGCGCGGGCCGCGTCCGCACAGCGGGCCTCGCACGCGGCCGAGTACGTGAGCAGGTAGGTCGGCCTCACCCCGTGGCGGCGGCACAGCTCGTGGAACCGCCCCAGCCCCTCCAGAGAGCGGTAGGCTCCGGTGCGGCCGACCACCGAGGGGTCGTCCGGCTCGACCGACACGGTGAGGATGAGCGTCCTGGCCCACCGGCACATCTCACCCATCCCTCCCCTCCCCCACGCACTCGTTCTCGGCCGGGAACAGCGCCCGTCGCACGCGGCCCGTGACGCGGCGGGTGAGCCGCCAGGCGTCGCGGGGCGAGCGCACGCGCCGGAGCTGGCGCCAGAAGACCCGCAGGCGGTTGTCGCGCGCGTAGGCGAACTCGCGCTGGAGTTCGCGGAAGCGCGCCTCGAGTTCGGCCTCCGTCATGTCGGCCAGCGGGTACGAGGCCCGGTCGGTGCGGATCGCCTCGAAGTCGAGCGGCACGCCCCTGGCCTTGAGTTCATTGTAGATCGCGCAGCCCGGAAGCGGCGCGAAAATCTTCCAGATCGTGCGCTCGGCGCCCAGCTCGCGGGCCAGCGCGTGGCTCGCCTCGATGTCGGCCCGCGTCTCGATGGGCGCGCCGAGCATGAAGTACGCGATGACGCGAATGCCTGCGCGCTTCGTGGCCGCTACGGCGCGGCGCGTGTCGGCAACGGTGTGGTCCTTGCCGTAGTACTCGAGCACGTGGTCGCGGCCCGACTCGGCGCCGTAGCAGAGCGCGAAGCAGCCTGCCCGCTTCATGGCGGCGAGCAACTCGTCGTCCACCCGGTCGGGCCGGGCGTTGGCGATCCAGTGGAAGCGCAGCCGCCGGCGCTGCACGGCCTCGCAGAAGGCCAGCACCCACTCGCGACGGATGGTGAACGTGCTGTCGCGGAAGAACACTCCGTCGGCCCCGCGCCGCAGAAGCGCCGCAATCTCGTCGGCGACGTGCTGGGGCGAGGGTTGTATGTACTTGCCGGGCACCGAGCAGAACCGGCAGCGGAACGGGCAGCCGCGCGAGGCGATCACCGATGCGCAGCGGTAGCCGTACTGGTAGGTGAAGCTGCCCGCATCCAAATAGTAGTCCAGGTCGTAGAAGGCGTGCGGGCTGGGCAGGAGATCGAGGTCGGCGATGCGCTCGCGGGGCGGGCCGAACTCGACGCGGTCGCCCGAGCGCCAGGCGAGTCCCGGCAGGCCATCGGCCGGCTGGCCGGCGTCGAGGAGCGCGCAGAGCTCCGCGAGGGTCTCCTCGCCCTCGCCGATGCACAGGAAGTCAATGACCGGGTGGTCGCGGAGCGTCTGCTCGGGCTCCATCGTAGCGTGGAAACCGCCGAGGATGATGCGGGCCTGGGGGGCGAGCTGGTGCGCCCGCTCGGCCAGGCGGCCTGCGTCGCGGATGCTCGGCGTGAGGGCCGTGAGGCCAATGAGGTCGGGCCGGGATTCGACGAGCAGGCGCTCCCATTCCCGCCGCTGGGCCGGCTCCTGGAGGTCCACGATGCGCGCGGCGTGGCCGCGCTCGGCCACGTAGGCGGCCAGGTAGCCGAGGCTCAGCGGCGGATAGGCGCCGCCGGTGTCGGGTTGGATGAGCGTCACGCGCATGGCCTCACTCCCCTTTGGCCAGGCCGAGGCGCGTGGCCACCCTGCGGCCCAGGAAGCGCACATCCCGCCAGGAGCGGGTCGCGCTGAGAACCTCGAGGCGGCGCCGCCAGACCTCGCCTTGGGTGGCCTTCCTCTGGAACTCGGCGACGAGTTGGTGATGGATCGCCTCGAGTTCCTGCGGGGTCATGTCGCCGACGGGGATCGTGGCGCGGCTGAAGACGAAGTTCTCGAAGTCCGGGCGGTAGCCGCGCTCGACGAAGTCGTCGTAGAGCGGCGCCCCTGGCAGGGGCGTGTAGATGAACCAGTAGGTGTACTTTGCGCCCAGTTCGTGCGCGAGCTTGCGGCTTTCCTCGATGTCGGCGCGCGTCTCCACGGGCGCTCCGATCATGAAGTAGGCGGCCGTGGCGATGCCGTGCTTGCGGCAGAGGGCGAACGCCTCGCGGGTCTGCTCGACGGTCACCCCCTTGTCGTAGTAGTCGAGCACGCGCTGGCTGCCGCTCTCGACGCCGAAGTAGAGGGCCTCGAGGCCCGCCTCGGCCATCAGGCCGAGCTGCTCGTCGGTCAGCGTGTCCACCCGGCTGTTGCACAGCCAGCGCATCTTCACCCCCGCGCGCCGCTTGGCCTCGCAGAACTCGCGCACCCACTTCTTGTTGGCGTTGAACGTGCTGTCGCGGAAGTACACGCTTCGGGCGCCGCGGCGCGCGAGGTAGCGCATCTCGTCCACCACGCGCTCGGGCGACACCACGAGGCAGCGCTCGGACCAGAAGCGCTGCGACGCGCAGAACCGGCACCGGAACGGGCAGCCGCGCGAGACGATCGCGCTCGCGCACTTGAAGGTCCAGCGCCCCGTGTAGCCGCCGTAGTAGAGGTAGTGGTCGAGGTCGTAATGCTCGTGGGGCCAGGGCAGAGCGTCGAGGTCGCGCAGCCGCTCGCGCGGCGCGGTCATCACCAGCCCGCCTCCGCGCCGGAGCACGAGGCCCGGCACCTGCTCGAGGTCGCCGCCGCTCGCCACGGTCTCGACCAGCTCGTGGAGCGTCGCCTCGCCCTCCCCGATGACGCCGACGTCGAAGGCGGGATAGCCGCCCATCGTGCCCTCGGGCAGGAAGCTCACGTGGTAGCCGCCCAGCACGAGCGTGGCCTCGGGCGCGATCTCCTTGCACGCGCGGCCTATCTTGGCGGCGGCCGGCAGCGTGGGGGTCATGGCGGTGACGCCGACCACGCCCGGAGCGAAGGCCGCCAGCTCTTTCTGCCAGCTCTGGCGTTGGGCAGGAATCTGGAGGTCGAAGACACGCGCGTGGTGGCCCTTCGCGGCCAGGTACGCTGCCAGCGAGCCCAGGCTCAGGGGCGGGTAGTCGGAATCCATCGGCGGCTGGATGAGCGCGACGTTCATTCAAGAGCCTCTTGGCACGGGTTCCAGTCGGTGGCCCTCGCCCGCCACTATTCTACCCTTGCGCCTGCTTTCCCGCCATTCTCAGCCTGGGCGCCGCGAGCCGCCACAGGTAGCCCGGGGCGGTCGAGAGGAATGGCCGGAGGTCGTCCCAAGCGAACACCGCCCACATCTTCTCGCCGGCGAGCGAGCGCAGCCACTGGCGGGTGGTCAGCTTGCCCTGGCGTCGGTAGAGCCTGAAAGCTGAAAGGTCGCGCTGTATCGAGACCCATTTCACGCCCGGGCGGCCTCTGAGCCGGGGCTCGACGGGCAGGCCCTGCGCGTCGCGCCAGGCCATGTGCGCCAGGTTCACGCCGCACCGGGCGCCCAGCGCGTCCCACAGGCCGAATCGCACGTTGAACTCGATGAGCTTGTAGGTGTTGTCGCGCGGGTCGAGCTTGAACTCCACGCCGCCGAGGCCGCGGTAGTTCACGGCCCGTAGCAGACGCAACGTGGCGTCGGTGAGGCGGGGGTCGTCTATGCTCTCCGCGAAGCTGGCCGAGCCGAAGCCGGGCGGGAGCACGCGGCGCTTGCGCCCGGCGAAGAGGCCCAGCGGCTCGCCCGAGCGCCCGACGTAGAAGCAGCAATACACCAGCCGCTCGTCTTCGCCGGGGATGACCTCCTGCACGATGACGGCGGGGTTGTGCGCCGCGATGCGGTCGTACTGGGCGAGCAGGTCCTCGGGCGTGGCGCACGGCACGACCTTGGTGCCGACGCCGAGCATCTCCACGATCGCCCTGGCCTTCCAGGCGTGGCTCTCGGCTGGCTTGAGGATGACGGGGAAGGCCAGCTCGCGCGCCGCGGCCTCCGCCCCCGCGCGGTCCGCGGGGATCACCGTGCGCGGCGCGGGGATGCCGTGCTCACGCGCCACCGCGTCCAGGCCGTCCTTCGTCAGCAGCTTGAGCACCGTGTCGTGGTCGGGCATGACGAAGTGGTAGTGCTGCAACAGAGCCTCGCGCTCGCGCGACAGCAGCACCACCGTCGGGTCGCCCGTGGGATAGAGCACGGGCTTCGAGGGCCTCGAGTGGCCGAATTGCACGAGGAAATCGAGGTACCGCGCCTCGTCGGCCTTGAGGTCGGGGGTGAGGACCGGCGTGCAGTAGCGCGAGTTCATGCCGAGGGCGTCGCGGTGCGGATCGAGGGCGAAGACGCGCACGCCCTCGCGGCCCAGCGCGCGCGCCAGCCCGAGGCCGAGGTAACTCATGTAGAGAACAACGGCCGGCGCCTCAGCCACCCTCGGTCCTCGCTCCCATGCCCCGCCTGCCATCCCCTGAAACCATGTCACCGCGAATCATGTCACAACCAGGCCGTCCGGTCAATTCCTCTCCCCGTCTCGCAGCCGGCCCCAGCGCCCTGCGGCTCCTTCGAATCGCCATTTGCCCATTCTCGACCTTCCGACCCAGACTCGCACGGGGTTCTCCGTTTCCCGACTCGAGAATCGCCGATTCTCGCCATTCCGGCTCAGAGTCGCGCAGACTCCCCAGAGTCGACCGCTCTTGCGCGCGACACCGCCGACGCGGGAGCGTGGGCACGAGAACGTCACCTCTTATGCCGCTTCCTGGCCGCCACGCGGCGACGGCCTTTGAGGTGGCCCCAGATCGAGCCCAGCTCCTGCACGCTGTAGAAGAAGGGCTGCGACACACGCAGGCGGGTCTCGCGCCCGACCAGGAACTTCGCCGCCCGCCACACCAGGCCCGCCGCGTTGCGCCCGATGAAGCCCAGGTTCCGCCGCACGTAGCCCCGCAGGTGCGCCGCCACGCCGGGATCGAATTGCGCGTGGACGACGGCGTCGCAGGCGTACTTGGCGGCGTTGCGGAAGAACTCGCCCGCCGAGCCGCGCGCGACGTGCCAGATGACGGCCTCGGGCACGTACACGGTGCGCAGGCCGGTCGCCTCCTCGAACCGCTTGTGGTACTCGCGGTCGGCGCCCGACGTGTAGGTTTCGGCGTCGTAGCCGCCCACGGCCTCGATCACCTCGCGGCGGAAACAGTTGTTGCCGCCGCCCCACGGGCAGGCCCTGCCGAAGGCCCGCTCGGTGCGCTGCACGTACTTCTCGATGTTGAACGGGTCGTTGGCCGCGTAGAACTGCTGCGCCAGGGTGGCGCCGGGCTCGACGAAGGTGCGGCCGACGGCGCAGCCGGCCCCCGCTTCCCGCTCGAGCGCGGCCACGAGCTCACGCAGCCATGTCGGCTCGGCGAAGCAGTCGGCGTCAATGTTCGCCACGAGCGGCGCCTTGCACCAGTGCCAGGCGCGGTTGCGCGCGGCGGGCCAGCCGCGGCGCGGCTCGTCGAGCAAGGTCACACGACGGGAGGCGGCGGGAAACCGCGAGTCCGGTGAATCAGACGCATCAAGATGCCTGCTGCCAGATCCGCATGATTCGCGAGATTCGCGGTTGGCCCTGCCGCAATAGCGGCTGGCGATCTCCCGCGTGTCGTCGGTCGAGGCATTGTCCACGACGATCACCTCGAACGCCGGATACTCCTGCCCCAGCAGGGCCTCGAGGCAGCGCGCCAGGGTGTCGCGCGCGTTGTAGGCGGCGACGACCACGGAGACGAAGGGCTTCGCTGATTCCTCGGCCATGGACCACCTACTGGGGCAGCACCTGCCCGACGGCGATCTGTTCGTCGCGGCCGCGGCACGAGCGGAGAAACTCCGGGAGCCGACGGCGAAAGAGCGCCCAGTCTGTAAGCCCGAGATTCGAGCGGTAGGCGCTCGGCAGCGTCGCTGGCTGCGGCACGGGCTCGAGCCCGGCCTCCAGCGCGCGAATGCCTCCGGCGATGAGCCGAGCAGCCAGGAGCGAAAGCCTCGCCCGGACGGCGGCCCACGCGTCGTCCGCCTCCACCCGCGGCCGGGCCTGCGCCACGAGCGGCCCGGTGTCGAGGCCCGCGTCCATCATGTGCAGCGTGACGCCGAGCCAGAGGGGCCTGCGCTCGCGGACGGCCCACTCGGGCGACGCGATGCCGCGGATCGCCGGCAGGATGCCGTGGTGGATGTGGAGCATCCCCAGCGGCGCGGCCTGGAACACTTGCGGCCGGGTGATCCCGGGCCCCGCCTGGTACAGCAGGTCGGGCCGGAAGGCGCGAATGGCCGCGACCTCCCGCTCGCTGTTCACCAGGCCGCCATCGGCCGTCGGCACGCCTTCCGCCGGGTCGCCTTCGAGCTCGCGGCTCAACAACGCGTCTACGGCCTTGTAGATGCGCGGCCGGACGATTGCCGAGACGGGCACGCCGCCCAGGAAGTTGAGCGCGTGCAGAAGGCCGTGCTCGCGCGCCCGGCGCGCGAGGCGGCGGAGGCGCCGCTTTCCCGCGGGGAGGGCCTGCACGTTCACGATCCCCACCAGGTCGGCGGAGCGGCGCACGGCGTCCAGGAACAGCCGTTGCTGGGCATCCAGCGTGTGGGTGGCGATCGCGACGACCCGCATGTTCACCTCCGCAGCAGCCGCCGGAGCGGTCCGAACACGTATCGCCGACGCCACGTGAGCCAGTAGCGCACCCCGTTCACATCCATTCGCCCGAGGCAGGCCCGGGGATAGGCGAATCGGTCGCGACGGTCGTCGTGCAACTCGACCGCAAATCCGAAGTCGTAGTATCGCCGCGCCAGCTCGCGGGTGGTGCGCGTGTGCGAGCTGTCGGGGTACGACACCATCATCCGCTCGCGGCCGGTGAGCGCCGCAATGGTCTCGCGCGCGTGCAACAGCTCATGCTCCTGTTCCGCGGCGCTCAGCAGGGCCAGGTTCCTGTGCGAGAACCCGTGCGAGCCGAAGGCCACCAGCTCGTGGCGGCTCAGGAGCTTCACCTGGTCGGGGGTGAGAAAGGCCATGTCCTCGGGCAGTTCGTCCAGCCGCGGCGGCCGTCGGCCCACCGCTTCGCCGAGGCGGTCGAGGGCCGCTTGTCGGTCGGCTTCCTCGCTCAGGGTGATGAAGCGCGCCTTGAACGCCGCCTTCAGGGCCAGCGCGCCGGCGGTCGCCGAACAGTCGAACAGGCGACCCAGGTAGCGGATGGCCCGGCCCTGGGCGGCTCGCACCAGGTAGTCGGCGGCGATGTACCAGGGGACTACCCCCTCGCTCAGCGTGCCCGCGATGAGGAAGATGAGGCAGGGCACGCCATGGGCTTCGAGCACGGGCAGCGCGTTCTTCAGCAGCGGGCGTTGTCCGTCGTCGAACGTCAGCAGGCAGGGGGGCCGCGGGAGCGGGCGCGTGTCGCGCCCGTCGTAGATCGCCAGGAACTGCTCCGCCGAGACGAAGGTGAAGCGGGTCTTGAGGTAGTCCAGGTGCGCGGAGAGTTGCCCCGCGGTCGGGTGCTTGCCGGCGAAGGCATCGGCGGGGGCGTCGTCTGCCACGACCGAATGGTAGAGGATCACTCTGGGGTACCGCATCGCGGGGGTCACTCTCCGGGGCAGACCTTGCAGATGCTCATGCGGCCGCGGTGCCTGGCCATGTGGCGGCGGAAGGTGCGATACCGCGGGCTGTTCCACACCTTCAGCACGCCGTCGGCCACGTTGCCCATCGTGTAGACGCCCCGCGGGTCGCGGCAGCAGGGCACGATGGCGCCGTCGGCCAGCACCGTGAGCGTGCGCCACGGGGCGGTGCAGAAGGCCAGCTCTTCGCGCTTCCAGCGCCAGGCGTCGCCGTCTTGCACGTAGACGCGGAACTCCTCGTTCGTGGGGCAGAAGTCGGCGAAGGCCCGGCGCGTGTCGGGATCGTCCCAGTCGGCGACGTTGAAGCTCACGGGCTTGATGATGCGGCGGTCGGCGCCGAGCTCCGCGGCCAGCGCGCGGAAGCCGTCAATCTGGCTCTCGTTGTGCTTCATCACGAGGAACTGAAGCTCGACGAAGGGGTTGGTGCGGCCCAGCGTCGCCCGGGTGGCCAGCAGCCGCTTCGTGCCCTCGAGCACCCGGGTGAAGTCGCCGCGCTGGCGGTACTTCGCGTAGGTGTCGGCGTCGGTGGCGTCCACCGAGATGTAGATGCCGTCGAGGCCGCTCTCGACGAGCTGACGGCAGGCCGCTTCGTCGAGGAAGTGGCCGTTGGTGCCCAGCAGCACGCGGGCGCCGGCGGCCTTGGCCTCGGCGATCATCGCGGCCAGATCGCGATGCAGCATCGGCTCGCCGTAATTGGTCAGGTTCAGCTCCATCAGGTAGGGGCTGAGTTCGCGGATGCACTGGCGGTAGAGCTCGAGCGGCAGCGTGGCGGCCGGCCGGCCGAGCGTGCCGCGGCCGGTCGGGCACAGCGGGCAGCGCAGGTTGCAGGCGTTGGTGGGCTCGATCATCAGCGAGAACGGCTTGCCGAGCACGCGCGAGAGCCTGAGCCGCAACGACAGGTGGCACAAGCCGGCGTTGATGACTTTGCGCAGCGAGACTTCGCCGCTCCGCCACAGGTGCAGGCCGCGCCGGATCTTCCGCCAGAAGCTGTGGCGCAGGCTCGCGTCCAGACTCAGCCGCCTCTCGCCCGACATGGCTCTGGCCTCCGATGCGGCGGCGTCAGCCGCTGCGCCCTTGGTACTCCGCCAGAAGCCGCCCGGGCCGCCCCGAGCGGTCCCACGGCACCCACGGCGCCAGCCGTTTCCAGAGGCCCATCATGGGCCGTCGGGCCGCGCCCGGCAACAGGCTGGCCGCATAGCCCGCCAGAATGTGGGGGTCGAGCGGGCCGTTGCCGAACGCGGCGGCCAGGTAGCGGCGGGCGACGCGCGGTTCGCCGGCCCCGAGCCAGCTCAGGGCCTGGTTACGGTCCAACCGATGCAAGCCGCGGCGGCGCGCTGCGCGCAACTCGCGACCGTCGGATGGGGTGAGCGCCGTCTCCAGCGCGCGGCGCGCGCCGAGGTAGGCCTTCTCGGTCTGCTTCGTGAGCGCGGCGGCATGAACGCGGTGGCGCACCAGCACCCGCGGCACGGCCGCGAAGTCATAGTGCCGCGCGAGGCGGAGCCACAGATGCCAGTCCTCGGCCCAAACCATGTCCTCAGCGAAGCCGCCGCAGCGGTCGAAGCACTCGCGCCGCACGACGGCGGCCGATGTGGGGCAGTGGTTGCGGAACAGGAAGTCCCTGAACACGCGGCCCACGGGCTTGGGTGCCTGGACCGTCGGCAGGGGCGCGCCGGCCTCATCCATTCGTTCGGCGTGGCAGTAGACGAGGCCCACGCGGCCCTCGGCGTCGAAGAGCGGCACCTGGGCGGCCAGCTTGTCGGGCAGCCACAGGTCGTCGGCATCCACGAAGGCGATCAGGGCGCCGCGCGCCTCCCGGATGCCGCGGTTGCGCGCCGCCGAGGGCCCGGCATTGGCCTGGCTCACACAGCGCACGGGCGCTCCGAAGCCCTCGGCCAGCGCTCGCGTGCCATCGCTCGACCCGTCGTCCACGACCACCACCTCGAGGTCGCGATAGGTCTGGGCCAGCACCGACGCCACGGTCTCGCGGAGGTGCCGCTCGGCATTGTAGGCGGGGATGACGACGGTGACTTCAGGCATTGCCGCTCCCGCAACCTCCCGCAGGTTGGGAACCTGCGGGGTGTGTTCCTGCTGGGTGCCGGGCCAGGCGGCCCAGTTGCAGCCCAAAGACCGAGGCGGAGAAGGCGCTAAAGACTCCCCGATACCCGCCGGCCCAGACGCCCACGCGGCGAAGCCGGAACACGTCGTCGCCAGGGCGCACGGGGCCGCTCTCCGTGGTGAAGGCGGCCGAGTAGCCGGCCTCCTGAATGAGGTCCACGGCATCCTGGTTGCACTCGCCGCCGGGGCAGGCCACGAGCGACGGGCTCGCGCCCAGCTCGCGCTCGAGGGCCTGCTTCGACTGCTCGAGCTCTTCGAAGGCCCGCTCGGGCGGCACGCTGGCCAGGCGCGCGTGGGACACGGTGTGTGAGCCGACCTCCATGCCGGCGTCGCGCAGCGCGCGCACTTGGTCCCAGCTCATTGGTCTACAGGGCTCCGGGTCGGCCACGTCGGCCCCGAGAGCAGCCGCCACGCGCTCGACGAGCGTGTCGGTCTCCTCCGGCGTGAGCGAAATGCCGCGCAGGGCGGCGAGCAGGGCGTGCTCGAGCCGCGCGGCGTCTGCCGGGGCCAGCAGGTTCGCAGCAGCCAGCGCCTCAGCCATCGGCGGCGGCAGCCCCTCGAAGTCCAGCGGCCGGGCGCCCGCGGCGAGGGCCTGGCGAACGTAGTCGTGCAGACGGTCCCACCACAGGACCTTCTCGGTGCCGATCCAGCCCGTCGTGACGAAGAAGGTGGCCCGCAGCCCGTGGCGCTGAAGCAGCGGGAGGGCGCGGGAGGCGTTGTCCTCGTAGCCGTCGTCGAAGGTGATGGCGACGGCGTTCGGGGGCAGCGGCTCCCCGGCGGCCACGGCCGCGGCCATCTGGCCCGCCGTCAGCACGCGGGCGCGCGCGGCGAGAAAGCCGAGCTGCGCGTCGAACTCCGCGGCCGGCACCCCCAGGCCGCACTCGCCGATGCGGTGGTAGCGCAGCACCAGCCCACAGCCTCTGGGCACCGGGGGCCACAGGCGGGTGGCCCTTGCGGCGGCGGCAATGGCCTGGCGCGCGGCGCGTTTCACGAGGTCAGCCACCAGATGACTCCCATGATGAGCGCGGCCAGGGCCGCCACGGCGGCGGGCACGCCCAAGGCCATCGCTTTGCTTTTCCAGCCGGTGCCGAACCGCTCCCAGCTCCGCCGGTACGTCCTCACAAGGCCCGCCGTCGGGTCGAAATCCGGCCCCTCGAGCAGGGTGGGCTCGGCCTCGAGTCGCGCGACAAGCTGGCGGAATGTCGCGGCCTCGATGCCGCCGTGGGCAACAGCGTGCTCGAGGAATCGTTCGAACTTGCGCACCTCGCCCTCGTCGGGCCGGCACTCGGAGCCGTCGCGGCTCCAGCGCAGGAACGAGAAGCTGTGCATCAGCAGCGTCACCGCGGCCACGCCGGCCTCGGCCGCGCGGTCCACCACGAAACACAGCTCCGACAGCGAGTCGGCGTTGAGGTCGAAGTGCCGCCGCGGCGCCCATCCGCACAGGCGCACCTGGGCAAACGTGGTCACGGGCACCTCGGCCAGCGAGTGCAGGCGGCGTGGCACGTTGGGCTCGCGGCCGCCCTCGCCCAGCCCGTAGGCCCAGTGGCCGACGGCCACGGAGGAGTCGCAGCGGATGCCCAGCGAGGCGAGGGCCCGGAACGTGTCGGCGTTCGCGGCCAGGCCCCCGGCGCGGTGCGCCAGCGGCTCCGTGCCTGCCGCGCGGCGGAAGAGTTCGGCCGCTCGCTCGATCGCCGCGCGCTGCTCGGCGTAGCCGTAGGCCGTGAGGGCCTTGTGGACGAAGGGGCCGCCAAGCCAGATCGGGTGCACGTGCAGTTGCGCATCGTGGCCGCGGTCCTGCACCATCGTGCACACGCGGCGCACGTGGTCCTCGCCGTGATGGAGGGCCTCCAGGGTGTTCACGAAAAACGTCGCTCGCACGCCGTGGCGCTCGCAACAGTCCATGATCCGCTCGATCCCGTGCGTGCCGCCGGCGACGCGGCCGTAGACCCGTGTCTCGGGCGGGATGGGGCGCGCGCCGCCGAAGCTCGCCTCGGTGTCCACCGTCAGCAACAGCAGCGTCTTGCCTGCGCCCATTATTGCCGACCTCGGCTGCCGGCGGCGGAGCAAAGAGCCTCACCGTCGGCGACGGCCTGCTCGAACACGGCGCGGTACTCCTCGGCCGCGTGGCGCCAGGAGCGGCGGCTTCCCGCGGCGGCGATGGCCGAGCGGTCCCACGGCTGCGCGAGGGCTCGCTCGAGGGCCGCCACGAACGCCTCGGCCGACCCGGGTGGGAAGAGCACACCGTTCCGCTCCTCCTCGACCAGATCGGGGATAGCGCCGACATCCGTGGAGACGACTGGCGTCCCGCACGCCAGGGCTTCCAGAATAGCATTCGGGCAGCCCTCGTGGTAGCTGCCGAAGCAGAAGAAGTCTGCGGCCTGGTACCATAGCGGCATCTGCTGCTGCGACACGCGGCCGAGAAAGGTAACTCGATCCGCCACGCCGAGGTCGCGGGCCAGCCGTTCGAGCGCCGCACGGTAGTCGCCGGGCCCCGCGATGTAGAGGCTCGCGGGCCGCCGGAGGCGCGCGACGCCCGTGATGAGGTGCTGGAAGCCCTTGTCGGCCACCAGGCTGCCGGCCGAGAACAGCACGAGGCCTTCGGGGACCAGACCGAGCGCGTGTCGCGCGGCCTCGGGGTTGCCAGGCCGGAAGAGCGCGGTGTCCACCCCGTTGGGGATAACCGAGATGCTCTCGGCTCTCGGGCCAGCCTCGATCATCTTGTGTTTGTGCGCGCGGGAGAGCGCCACCAGCCGCGTGGCGCCGCGCAGGGCTCGCCGGGCGAAGCTCCGCACGGGCCAGCGGCGGAGGAACTCGTCCACGTCGCTTCCGCGCCCCGTCACAACCACCGGCTTGCGGAGTCGCTGCCCCAGTCGCACAGCCGCGAAGCCGTCGGGGTACAGCCAGTGGGCATCTATCACGTCAAAGTCGAAGTCGGGCAGTTGCCGGGCGACCACCCGGCCGACCCGCTCCGCGTAGCGATAGCCGTCCAGCAGCACGCCCAGCTTCGGCAGACGGTGCCACCGAGGGCGCAGCACGTCCACTCCTTCGTAGGAGTCGCTCTCCGGCAGGTCGCCGCGCGTGGTGAGCGCCACGACCTTCACCGAACACGTCTTCGCCAGCTCCACGGTGCGGCGATGGGTGGAGAGACCGATCGTCTCATTCTGAGCGTGCGGGTAGAGGCTGGCGACGACGAGGACGTTCAACGGGCGCATTCTCCACGGCGGCTCATCGCCTGCGGAAGCTCCTGCCCACTTCTTCGCGGATGGCCAGGGCCAGCCGCAGCGGGAGAGGAAGGTCGTTTCGGTAGATGTGAAAGTAGGGCGTCTGCACGGCGCCGAACTTGCGGAAGGAGCCCTCGACGCTCTGGACCATCGAGCCCTCGAAGTCGAAGCGGTCTGTGTGCTTCGCGACGAAGGCGATGGCGTCGCGCACGAGCAGCGTGGCCGAGTCGCTGCCGCGGTGCTCGGGGTCAATGGTGCTGATGAGGTAGTAGGCCGACTTGCGGTCGAAGACCACGAAGATGGCCGAGTGGATGCGGCCTCCGGCGTCCACGGCGAACCACGTCCTGCCCGCGCCGCGTTCGGCCGTGGCGCGGTGGAGGCGCTCGAAGAGCTCATAGCTGTAGTTGATCGCCTGACCCTGCTTGCGCAGGCTGGCGGCGTGATGGTTGTAGAACTCGCGCGGCGGCAGGTCTGCCCGCACCTCGACCAGCTTCTCGGCCTTCTTGACGTTCTTGCGCTTCGAGTGGGCGAAGCTGGCGAAGATGCGCTCGGGGTCGCCCAGGCCCTCGATGACGTAGGTGTAGCGGGTGGTCTGGCGGTAGCCGGCCCAGTAGAAGGGCAGCCAGTTGGTGAGGCTCGGGTGGCAGAGGATGTTGGTGTGTGCCGCGCGGGGGATGGCGGCGATGAGGGCCGCCAGGGTCTCCATTTCGTTCGAGAGCCGCCTCTCGTAGTTCTCGCTGGTGGGCGGGGCGAGGAGTGGCCCGAGGGTCTGGGTGAGCTGGGGCATGTGGATGGTGCGGAAGCCCCACTTGCGATGGTAAGCCAGCGGCAGGCCCGCGGCGATCTGGCCGCCACGCCGCAGCACCAGAATCTCGAATTGCCCGGGCGCCACGGCCTTCAGCCACCACGAGCGGCAGAAGAGGCAGCCCTGGGGCGAGGTGTCTACGAAGCGGTCCCACTCGTCCAGCGGGTCGCGCGGCCCCAGAACGGCCACATCCCCCTCGGGTGCGCTCGACATCCGGATCGGTCCCTCGGCAGATGGGGCGGAAGGCGCCAGGTTCCCGGATAATTATAGGGCACAAACAGCCCGGGCGCAACCCGACCGCCCCGGAGCCGCCTGCGCCGCTATGTACAGGCCATTTCTGTGCTTGCGGCAAGAGGCCGGTTGACTCGCGCCGGGGGCTGTGGTAAACTCCTCACGCACCGGGCATCTCATCGTGACCTCGCTCTCCCACGGGCGAGCCGGACGCTTCAGCCCCCGGCATGAGACGAAGACTCCCGTGAGAAAGCTCCTGCTCCTCCTCCAACTCCTATCGCCGCCGTGGCTCAAGAAGGCGCTGTTGCGCTGGGGCTGGGGCGCGCGGGTGGGGCGTGGGGTGCGCATCGGCTGGTTCAGCGTGGTCTCGGGCAAGCGCGTGGAGCTGGGCGATTACTGCCACATTCTTTCGTTCTCGCAGGTGCGTTGCGGCGAGGTGCACGTGGGCGCCTACTCGGTGATCGGCAACGGCGTGCACATCTACGGGCCGGCCTGCTTCCGCATGGGGCGCCACTCGATCGTCGGCTCGGAGTCGCAGATCAACGTTTGGGAGGACGTGCGGATCGGCGACCTGTCGGCCCTCGGCTCGCGCTGCATCCTCGTCACCCACGGCGTCTGGCTGCCCTACACCGAGGGCTACTGGGTGAAGTTCGCGGGCGTCGCCATCGGCGACCGCGTGTGGATCGCCTCGGGCGTCTTCATCCAGCCGGGGATTCGCATCGGCAACGAGGTTTTTGTCAACGCCATGTCGGTCGTCAAGAAGGACTTGCCCGACGGCACCGTGGCCGAGGGCTATCCCGCTCGCCCCGTGGCGAAGATGGCCGACTTGAAACGCGCGATGACTCCCGAGCGGCTGAGTGCCGCGGTCGAGACGATGCTGCGGCACTTCGGCGATGCGGTGCTCGCGCGGGAATGGGGCCTCGCGGTGGATGCCTCCACGCCGGGCCGCCTGAGCTTCCGCCGCAAGGGGCGCGAGTGCGTTGTCACGCAGGGGCCCGCCGCGGACTCCGGGCCCCGCATCGAGATTCGGGATCCGAAGGGCCTCCAGGCAACCATTGACCTGGCCACCTTGCGCACGCCACTGCCGCGCGACCCGCTCCACGCCGCCCTCGTGCAGTTCCTCCGCGGCTACTATGGCCTGAACCTGGAATACGAAGACTGAAGCGATGAAACTCCTCGAGGCGTTGCAGGCACTCAAGAAGGCGCCGGCGGATGGCGAACCGTTCGTTGTGGCGCTCGCTTGCGGCTTCGAGCCGCTGCACCTCGAGACGTTTCTCGCCGCGCACCTTCAGCGGGCGATGCCCGCGCGGCGCGTGGCGGTGCGCGCCGGCCTCTACGGCGACCTGGCGGGGAATGTGGCGCGGCTGGCTCACGCTGGAGCCGCTGCGGCGGCTGTCGCCATCGAGTGGGCCGACCTCGACCCACGCCTCGGCCTGCGCAACCGGGGCGGCTGGGACCCCGCCGGCCTGCCGCACGTGCTCGAGTCCGTGCGCATGCGCCTCAGCCAGATCGAGGCGGCACTGAGCGACGCGGCGCTGCCCCCTGTAGCTCTGTGCCTGCCCACGCTGCCTCTGCCGCCCGCCGATTGCGTGCCCGGGTGGCAGGCGGGGCACCTGGCCCTCGAGCTTCACGCCCTGGTCGCCGGCATCGCGGCGCGCGTGGCGAGGGGCGGGGTGCGTGTGGTGGACGCGCAGCGCCTCGCGGAGGTCTCCCCCCCCGCCCAGCGTCTCGATGTGCGCGCCGAGCTGCGTTCAGGTTTCCCCTACGCCCTCCCACACGCCTCGGCCGTGGCCGAGTTGTTCGCCCGCCTCCTCTGCCCGCCCGCGCCGAAGAAGGGGCTGATCACCGACCTCGATGACACGCTCTGGCGCGGCATCCTGGGCGAGGCGGGCGTCGCGGGGGTTGCCTGGGATCTCGATCATCACAGCCAGACCCACGCGCTCTATCAGCAGCTCCTCCACTCGCTCGCCGCAGCGGGCGTGCTCCTCGCCGTCGCGTCCAAGAACGACCCGGACCTGGTCGAGCAGGCCCTGGCGCGCGAGGACCTGCTGCTGCCCCGCGACTGCCTCTTCCCCGTCGAGGCGAACTGGGGGCAGAAGTCGGCCTCGGTCGCCCGAATCCTCCGCCAGTGGAACATCGGCGCCGATAGCGTGGTCTTCGTGGACGACAGCCCGATGGAGCTGGCGGAGGTGAAGGCCGCGCACCCCGGGGTCGAGTGCGTGCTCTACCCGACCGAGGACGATGCGGCCGCGGTGGCCCTTCTCAGCCGCCTGCGCGACCTGTTCGGCAAGGAGACGATCACCGAAGAGGACGGCCTGCGGCTCGCCAGCCTGCGCCGCCACGCGGCGATTTCGGATCTCGCATTCCGGGTTTCGGATTTGAATGATTTCCTTCGCCAGGCCGAGGCGGAGCTGGCGGTGGACTTCCGCAAGGAGCCCTCCGACCCGCGCGCGCTGGAACTTGTCAACAAGACCAACCAGTTCAACCTGAACGGAGTCCGCTTGACCGAGGGCGAGTGGCGGGCGCGGCTGGTGCGGCCCGGGGCCTTCTTGCTCGTGGCCGGCTACCGCGACAAGTATGGCCCGCTCGGCAAGATCGCGGCCGTGGCCGGCCGCGCCGAGGAGGGTGTCTTGCGCATCGAAACGTGGGTGATGAGCTGCCGCGCCTTCGGCCGCCGCATCGAGCACGGGTGTCTGGCCGCGCTGTTCGAGCGATTCGGGGCGGCCGAGGCCATCTTCGATTTCCAGCCCACGCCGCGCAACGGCCCGCTCCAGGCGTTCCTGGGCGAGTTGCTGGGCGCCCCGCCGGGGCCGGCGGCCCGCCTCACCCGCGAGCGTTTCGCTCAGGCCTGTCCTCCGCTGTTCCACCGCGTTCGAGAAGTGACGCATGACTGACGACCTGCGCGCCCGCCTCATCGAGTGCTTCGCCGCCGTGTTCCCCGAGCTGAGCGAGCCCGAAATCCCCCGCGCCAGCCCCGAGTCGGTGGCCGAGTGGGACTCGCTCCGCGCGGTGCGGCTCCTTGCGACCATCGAGGAGACATTCGACTGTGTCGTGGCTCCCACAGAGCTGGACGAGATGGTATCCTTCGAACGGATCCTGCGCTATCTGGAGGGGAAGCGGCGCTCGAGCTGAGCCTCGGGGGGGCCGGGGATAGTGCACAACGGCGTTGCAGGAGTTGGCGAGATGGCGGGACCCAGGCTGCACCACGTGGGCATTGTCATGCGCAGCGAGGCTCAGGCGGTCGCGTTGCTCGACATCCTGGGTTTGCGGGTCGCGCGCCGCCAGCACGTGGCGGAGTACGAGGCCACGTGCCTGTTCACCGAGGGGGAAGGCGCGTCGCTGGAGCTCATCATCCCCACGGGGGGCAAGCTGGCGCAGTTCAACCAGGGCTTCGGCGGCCTGCACCACATCGCGGTGGAGGTGCCCGATCTGGCCGCGGCCTCGGCGGCGCTGAGGGGGCGGGGCATTCGGTTGCTCGAGGAGGCCCCCGTCGAGGCGGGGGAACTCCGCATCAACTTCGTGCCGCCGCAGTACACGCGGGGGGTGATCGTGGAGTTCGTCGAGCGGCGGCGGTCGCCCGGTCCCTGAGGCGACGCTGTGAGTCGAACGCGCAGGCATTTTCCTGGATGCGCTCAGTCGGTTCTTGCCGGTTAGGCCACGTCAATCCTGCCCAGCTTACGCAGGGAGATGTTCTCAGGCAACCCTCGCGATTGCACGAACTCCTTGTACGCCTGGAGCGCACCGTCGTAGGCGGTGTTCTCCCTGCAATCGTCCACGATGATGATGCCGCCGGGGCTCATGTGTGGGAACACGCCGTTCAGGGAACGCCGCACGGGGCGATAGAGGTCCACATCGATCAGGCAGAACGATATCCTGCCGAGAGAGCCGAAGTCGAAGGAATTCGTGTCGGCCTTGATCGAGCGGACGCGCGTGACCTTGTTCGACCTCATGGTGCCATCGAACCACTTCTGGCTGTTGATGTTGAAGACGCGATAGTTCCTGGCGTTCTTCCCCCGTTCACCGACTTCCACCTTCACGTCCTCAGATGTGAACCCCTGGAACGTGTCGAGGCAAATGTAGGGCTTCTCCAGGCCGATGAAGTCCATGTGCCTGTTCAGGAACACAGTCGTGCACCCCATGCCACATCCAACCTCCACAACCGCTCCCGGCACCTGCTTGGTCTCATCGAGGCACTTGCAGAGGAAGGCGAGTTGAGCGGGGGCGAACTGGTACATGTATCGGTAGAAGAAGTACCTCCTAAGGGGCGAGAGGAACTGTGCGTGCTTGATGATCCTCACGAGCAGACTCTTCATCGGTCACCTTTCACTTACCCCAAGAGCAGGTGTGTGTCGCCCCGGCAGCGGGGCAGGCCACTGGGGGAGGGGCGTTCTATCCGTCACCGCCCAAGCGGCGCTTCCACCACTCGGCGATCTCGATGGCCGAGGCGCCCCAGCCGCCGTGGTCGCGAATCCAGTCGAGCGCCCGCTCATAGACGCCGCGGTAGCCGGGGGCGTCGAGGTCGCAGAAGTGGGTGTTGTGCCAGAGGACCCCGAGCATCGAGCCGTCGGCTTCGGTGCGTTCGAGGTGAGCGCGCAGGCGCTCCCAGGCGGCGGACGCGTCGAGGCGCCCGTAGTCGCTGAAGGCTCCGTCGGATACAGCGAGCGGCAGCTCGAGCAGGCCTCCCGCAGGTCTGGAACCTGCGGGAGGTTCCGGCCCCAGGATGGGTCGGAAGGGGAAGGAGAAGCCGGCGCGATAGCCGTCGGCGTCGTGATAGCCGAGGGTGGCGTCGTAGCGCAGGCCGGCGGCGGCCTGTGCGCGCCAGGTGTCGGGCCAGTGGAAACGCAGGAAGTGCTGGCGGCAGCCGCGCACGGGCTCGTCGCATAGGGCCTCGAGGTCGCGCCGTTCGGCCGCCAGTTGCTCGGCGATGGCGAACGAGTCGAAGCTGCCGTGCAATGCGACCTCGCATCCCCGGGCGACGAGGCGGCGAAGCGTGTCGCGGACGGCATCGGCCGGGGCATCATAGGAGTTGACGATTCGTTTGCCGTGCAGCCGCCGGTCGGGCCGGCCGGCGAGGACGAAGAAGGTGGAGTGCATGCCGCGGGCCTGCTCGAGGTCGGCGATGGCATCGAGGTCGCTCCACGGGTCGGGGCCGCCGCAGAAGGCCCGGGCCACGGCAGGAAGGCGGCGGGGCGCGACGAGGCTGCGGGCGAGGTCCCTGGCCAGGCGGCGCGCCGTGCGGCGGCGCCAGAGGTCCACGTCGTGGCTCAGGAGCACGGCGAACCTGTGGCCGGCGGGCCAGGCGGGCTGGCGCTCGAGCGCGAGGCCCGCGGCCCCCGCGGCGCGCTCCAGAGCGGCCCCCAGCACGTGCATCAGGTCGGTCACGGCGGGGACGGGCAGCGGGCCGCCCGCGCCGCGCAGCCGACTGAAGGCGTCCCGGTCGGGGCGCGCCTCGTCGCCGCCCGTGAGCCAGAAGGCGGCGGCGCCGACGATGTCGGCCTCGACGCGCACGCGCGCGCCGTCGCCGGCGAAGAGCGTCTCGCGATCCGCCATTGCGCGGCGGTGGACGCGGACCGCCTCGTCGGCGGTGGTCGGCTCGCCGGGGGGGATCTCCACGAGAGCGTCCGCGGCGACAGGGCGTCCATAGGTCAGCGCGACGCGGCCTGGCGGCGCGGCGGCCGCCGCCTCGGGCAGAATGTCGTGGGCGAGGCCCAGGGTGTCGAGGAGGGTGTGGAGGGTGTAGGCGGCTGCGGCGGAGCGCGCGGAATCGAGGCCGCCAACTGCGACACACAGGCGCATCAACGGGTCCCCTGGCCGCAGTGGCCGACGACGAAGAAGAGCTTGCCCAGGCGGTCAACGGTGAACCGCTCGAAGCCGGCCTGCGTCATCAGGTGCTCGACCTGGCGCCTCGTGAAGAAGTAGACGGGGCAGCCGCGGAGGGCGAGGCGCACCTTGCGCACGGGGGCGCGCCAGGTCCATCTGCGGGGGAAGGCGGTGACGACCTTCTGGCGGCTCAGGCGCCGCATCTTGCGGAGGAAAGGCAGGCAGTCGGCCACGTAGTCGAACAGCCCGATGGCGAGGGTGATGTCGAACGCTTCGGCAAACCTGTGCTCCATGAAGTCGGCGTTCAGGAAGCGGCAGCGGTCGGCCACGCCCTCGCGTTCGGCCAGGCGGCGGGCGAGGCTGAGCATGCTCTCGGCGAAGTCGAGGCCCACCACCTCGGCGGCCCCGGCCCGCGCCACGGCCACGCTGAAGCGGCCCGAGCCGCAGCCCACGTCGAGCACGCGCAGACCGGGCGCCGAGCACTCGGCCACGGTGCGGCGGAAGCGCTCGTACATGTCCCACCGCAGCCGCCGGTCAAGCCAGCGGGCCAGGCGGCCCTTGTCGCCGGAGTAGATCGCGTCGAACTCGGCCGCCGTGGCGTGGAAGTGCTCGCGGACCTTCTCGCCCACCGTTCCGGCTCTTGGGCTTGAACTGCGGGGGTTGGACTCAGGCATCGGGGGTTTCCCGGCGGGGGGCGTTCCAGCGCACGCCTCTGCGCGTGAGCAGCCGCACGAGGCCGACCACATACGCGGCGTTGATCATACAGAAGTAGAAGGGCAGCTTCAACCGCCGGAGCGCGTGCGGAATGCGGGGTGCGGGGTGCGGCGCGGCAGCCGACAGGGCGCCCACGAGAGCCAAGGTGTAGAAGGCTGCTTGGGCAGCCAGGGTGGCACAGTAGAGCGGCCCAGGGAGGAAGAGGTTGATGGCGAATGCGGCCGCGAGGCAGAACGGCCCCAGGAGCCGCAGGAGCTTGTGGGCGACGAAGGTGAAGAGCAGCCAGGGCCTCGGCGGCCAGGCGAGGAGGCCCAGGAGGCGAAGCTGGCGCCAGTTGCCCACCGCAATGCGCACGCGACGTGCGAAGCCGCCCATCTCGGTCGCCTCCTCGTACGCCACGGCGTCAGGCGCGTAAACCGCGCGATGGCCGCCCGCGGCAATGTGGAGGGGGATTTCGTAGTCGTCGTTCGTGCGGATGCGCGAGAGGTCGGGGCAGAGGGCGCGCCGGACGGCGTAGAGGGAGCCGTGGGCGCCCAGGGTGCTGGCCAGGTCGCTCTCGCACTGCTTGACGAAGGTTTCGTAGCGCCAGTAGAAGCCTTCCTCGGCGCCGAGCTGGGCCGCCTCGGGGCGCAGCACCCTGTAGACGCCGCTCACGCAGCCGACGGCCGGGTCGGCGAATGGGCGCACGAGGCGGCGAAGGCTGGCGGGCTCGAGGCGGCTCGCGGCGTCGGAGAAGGCCACGATCTCGCCCGTCGCGGCGGCCAGGCCGTCGCGCAGCACGGCCAGCTTGCCGCGGTTGGCGGCGAACGCCATCAGGGCGATGCCGTGGGGCGCGTAGCGCGCGGCGACGGCGTTCGTGCCGTCGGTCGAGCCGTCGCTGAGCACGATCACCTGGAGCCGATCCCCCGGATAGTCCAGGTCCACGCAGCTATCCAGCTTTGCGGCCAGGGAACGCTCCTCGTTGTAGGCAGGGATCAGCAGCGTCACGGTTGGCGTGATGTCCTCGCAACGTGCCGGCCGCCGAGCTAGGCGCGCGACGATGGCGAGCAGCATGGGATAGCCCACGTAAGCGAGGCTGACCAGACCGATCAGGACCCAGAAGGCGATGGCCACTGCCTACTCCCTCCCCAGGACCAAGCGGCGCATGGCCTCGTAAGCTCGCAGGCCGAGCACTCGACGGACGGCATTGCGCATTGCCTGACTCGCGCGGAGACGTCGCCAGGCGTGGCTCGCTGGATTGACGAGTTGGCAGAAGAGGCCGAAGCCACAGGAGCGCTTGAGGACGATGCGCCGCAGGGCGAAGAGGTCGGTCGAGCGGCGGTTGCGCCCGATGACGCCCTGGAGCGCGGCGCGATAGCCGACTTCGCGGGCCAACGGCCCGAAGTGCCGGCTGTCGTAGCCGGTAGGCGATGCCACGAAGTCCACGGCTCGGCCCAGGCCCGCCTCGAGCACGCGCTTGGACTCCGCCAGCTCGTGGCGCAGGGCCTCGCGCGTGAGGGCCGACGGGTTGGGGTGGGTGAGCGAGTGCGAACCGGCCTCCATGCCGGCGTCGCACAAGGCGCGCAGTTGCGCCCAGGCGAGCCACTCGCCCGTACCCACGCGGCCCGCGGTGACGAAGAAGGCGGCCTGCTGCCGGCGCTCGACGAGCGCGGGCAGGGCCAGCTCGGCGTTGCTGCGGTGGCCGTCGTCGAAGGTGAGCACGACGGGCCGCTCGGGCAGGCCGCTTTCGCCCCCGTGCCAGCGCACGAGGTCGGCCATCGAGAGCGTGCTGAAACCCTCGGCGGCCAGGTGGTCGAGCTGGCGGCGGAACTCCTCGAGGGTGAAGACGTAGAGCCGAGCGGGCGGCGGCCAGCGGTGCAGTTCCTCGGCCCGCTCGACCAGGGCATGCCAGGTGAGAACGGTCACCTCATCGCGGACTGCGGATTGCGGATCGCGGATTGAGGACTGGGCTCCGCTATCGCGCTCAGGGATGCCGGATGAGTTCTTCGTAGATGGCCTCATAGGCGTTCACCATGCGGTCGAGCGAGAATTCGGCCTCGACGCGGCGGCGGGCGGCCTGGCCCCAGGCGCGGCGGCGCGCGGGGTCGGCGAGCAGGCTCGCCAGCGCCCCGCCCATTGCTTCGGGGTCGCCGACGGGCACGAGGCAGGCCGTTTCGCCCTCGACCGCGACCTCGGGGTTGCCGCCCGTGTCGGTGACCACGGCGGGCAGGCCCGTGGCCATGGCCTCGAGCAGGGCCACGGAGATGCCCTCGGTCCGCGACGAGAGAGCGAAGACGTCGAAGAGGCGCAGCAGCCGCGGCACATCGGTGCGCGCGCCGGCGAAGCGCACGGAGCCCGCGATGCCCAGTTCGTGCGTCAGAGCCTCCAGGGCTGGCCGCTCCGGCCCGTCGCCGACGAGGATGAGCATGACGGCGGCTGTTGTGGGCGGCGTGTCCTCGCGCCGCGTATCGCGGGATGGGGACATCCCGCCCACCACGCGCCGAGCAGACGCAACCGCGCGGAGGAGGCACGGATAGTCTTTCACCGGGCGCAGATTGCCCACCGAGCCGACGACGAGGGCGCCCTCGGGCACGCCCAACTCGGCGCGCCGCGCCGGCTCGGGCGGGCCGGGGCTGAAGGCTGCCATGTCTACGCCGTTGTGCACGACCCGCGGATGGCGGGGGCACAGGCCGAACCCTTCGGCCGCGGCGCGCTGGAGCCAGTGGCCGACGAAGACCACGCGGTCGAGCCATCGCCCCAGACGCGGGAGGAGCGTGGCCGAGCGCTTCTGGCGGAAGATGCCCAGCCCGTGCACGGTGAGAATCGCCGGCACGCGGGCCAGGCGGCCCGCCAGCAGGCCGTAGGTGGCCGACTGAAGGTCGTGGGCGTGTACGAGGGCGATCCCCTCGCGCCGCAAGAGTCGCCGCAGGCGGAGGAGGAGGCCGAGGTCGAAGGCCCGCCGCTTGGGCACGATGTGGACCGCGCGCCGTGCGGCGCTGAGTTCCTCGGCGAATGCCTCCTGGCGGAAGCAGGCCACGGCGGGGTCGAAGCGGCCGCGGTCGAGCCGCACGGCCAGCTCGACGAGCAGCCGCTCGGCGCCGCCGCGGAGCAGCGCGTCGGCGAATTGCAGCACGGGACGGGCACGCGGTTGCGCTCTGGCCATTCTGCGATCCGCACTCCGCAGTCCGCACGCCCTCACCGGTCACCGTGAGCCGCGATGTGGTCGCGCACGCTGGCGATGATGCGTTCGATGGACAGCGAGGGCTCGAACCCCAGGAACTCGCGGAGCTTGCTGATGTCGGGCACGCGCCGCAGCATGTCGCGGAAGCCCGGGGCATAGGCCTCGTCGTAGGGCACGTGGGCGATGGCGGCCCGAGGGTTGACCACGCGCTGCACGCGCTCCGCGAGCTCGTTGATGGTGAGCTCCGCGTCGCTGCCGACGTTGAAGACCTGCCCCACGGCGCGCTCGTCGGCCGCGAGGCCCATCAGGGCGCGCACCGTGTCGCTCACGTGGCAGAAGGCGCGCGTCTGCGTGCCGTCGCCGTAGACCGTGATCGGCCCTCCGGCCAGGGCCTGGGAGACGAAGCGGGGGATGACCATGCCATAACGCCCCGTTTGCCGCGGCCCCACGGTGTTGAACAGGCGGGCGATGACGACGGGCAGCCCGCGCTCGCGGTGGTAGGCGAGCGCGAGGAATTCGTCGAGCGCCTTCGAGCAGGCGTAGCTCCACCGCCCCTGGGTGGGCGGGCCGAGCACGAGGTCGTCGTCCTCGCGGAAACGGGCGCTCATGGTGCTGCCGTAGACCTCGGAGGTGGAGGCGAGGAGCACCTTGCGCTTCTTCTTGGCCGCATGGTGCAACACGGTCTCGGTGCCGCGGACATTGGTCTCGATGGTGCGCACGGGGCTTTCGACGACGAGGAACACGCCTACGGCCGCGGCGAGGTGGAACACCACGTCGGCCTCGTCCACCAGCTCGGCCACCAGCGGGCCGTTCATCACAGAGTCGATGCAGTAGTGGAAGCGGGATTCGGCCTTCAGCGGCTCGATGTTGGCCGCGCGGCCGGTCGAGAGGTCGTCCACCACGTAGACCTCGCCGCCGGCGGCCAGGAGCGCCTCGGCCAGGTGGGAGCCGATGAAGCCGGCGCCGCCTGTCACCAGGTACCGCACGCGGAGACCTCCTCTAGGGGAAGAGCACCTCGGTGGCGGCCGGGCGGAGGGCGAGCCCCGGGGCTTCCACCTCGGCGGGCGCCGGCACGTCGTCGAAGATGACAGACGTTGCCTCGGTGACCCGGCGGGCCGCCGAGATGAGCGCCACGGTGCCGTAGATGTTGATGGTCCACATCGCCGGCTGCCCCAGGCTGAAGGCGGCCCAGGCCAGGAAGCCCATGAACGCGCCGGCGCCCACCACCGCCACATCGGTGAGCTCGGGCGCCTCGCGCGCCAGGGCCACCGCGCGTCGGGCATCGCGCAGCGCGCCGAGCACGATGAAGCCATAGAACATGATGAAGCCGAGCGCCCCCTCCTCGGTGAGGATCAGCAGGGGCACGCTGTGCATGGTGTAGGACCAGCCCCGGAAGTCCTCATCGCTCACCCACTCGCGGTACCGCAGGAAGAACTGCCGCGGCCCGATGCCGAAGATCGGGTTCGCCCCCAGAATGCGCATGGCCGTGCGCATCTGCTCCTTGCGCATGTCGATGGACGTGTCTACCTCGCCGGTCGGCAGCTTGTGGGTCCACACGCTCTCGAGGCGCGCCGAGACCCGCTCGGTCTGGTGGTAGACGGCGAAGAGCACCAGCGGCGCGGCCAGCACGAGGACAACCACCTTGCGCCGGTAGTACCAGGCCAGCATCGCCAGCCCCAGGCCCGCGCCCAGATAGGCCGAGCGCGACATGCAACGCAGAGACACGAGAACGAAGAACGGGATCAGGACGAACAGGGCGAGGCGAACCACCGAACGGAACTGCCCGGTGGCGACGGCAGCGGCCAGAAGCGTGCAGACGAGGACGCCGATGAGCGCCGGGCGATAGGAAGCCAGAGAGACCGAATCCCAGGTGAAGGCGAAGAACACCAGTAGCAGGGCCGCCGCCGCGACGCGAACCTGCTCCTCGAGGCGAGCAGCAATCAGCGCGCCGACGAGCGGCAGGGTGATGACGAGCTGAAGGCCGAAGTCGTGCTGGGCCGAGAACCAGTAGGGCCGCGCATACACCAGCGAGCCCACGTGCACCTTCTCCCACGCCAGGAACATCAGATGGCTCGTGGCCGCGACCAGGGCCACTGCCGTGATGACCATGCGCTGCGGCGTGTCGGTGAGCCGCGAGAGCAGGAAGTACAGCACCATCGCCTTGAAGTACAGGTCAATGTACTTGTGGTCCCATACACTCACGCCGTTGACGCCCGCCGACAGCAGCATGGCCAGGAAGAAGCCCACGATTCCCCAGTCCACCCATCCCCGAGGGGCGAACTCGCCGAGGCGGTCGCCGCGCGTCGCCAAGACGCCGACGACCGTGGTGATGTACAGCACCTCGTAGAAGTGCACGTCGTTGAAGAACCCGTATGTCTCGACGATGAGCACGTCCTTGAGGATGGCGTGGATCATGATGGCCACGGCGCCGAAGAACGGGCGGCGCAGGGTGAGGAACACGCACACCACCAGCCAGAGGATGAGTGCAACCGAACGCATCGCCCGTCAACTCCTCGGGGCCTCGGCGTACGCGCCGCGCCACGCCCGCAGCCGGATGCGCAAGAGGTCCAGGAACATCCGCACGGGGTCGCGCAGCGGGCGCACCCGCGAGTCGTGCGAGTCGAGCCAGCGGACCGGCACCTCGACAATATGATAGCCTAACTTGCGTGCGATGAAAAGCACCTCGACGTCAAAGGCGAAGCCCTCGAGCGTCTGGCGGGGGAACACCTCGCGGGCCGCGGCGGCCCGGAAGGCCTTGAATCCGCACTGGGTGTCGCGGATGCCGCGCATCACGAGCAGCCGCACCAGGTTGCGGAACACCCAGCCCATGACCCGCCGCATCCAGGGCTGCGGCAGCTCGAGCCGCGACTCGCGCAGGGCGCGGGAGCCGATCGCCACGTCGGCGGCCCCTGCGGCGATCGGCGCGAGCAGCTTGGGCGCTTCGCTGAACGGGGTGGATTCGTCGGCGTCGCTGAAGAGGATCACCTCGCCGCGCGCCTCGAGCACGCCGCGGCGCACGGAGTAGCCCTTGCCGCGGTTGCGGCCGTTGCGCAGCAGCCGCACCGCGGGTTGCGACGCTGCGTAACGGGCCGTGAGGGCCGCCGTGTCGTCCGTGCTACCGTCGTCCACCACAATCACCTCGCCCGGCGTGCGGCTCTGCGCCAGGAATGCCGTGGCGGCCTCGATCGCGGCCTCGATGTCCGCGCTCTCGTTGTAGGCGGGGATGACGATGGATAGCTGCGGCCGGATGGGCTCCACGCCTCGCTACTCCTTCCCAACGCGGCGCGAGAGCACCCGCTCGAGCGTGTGGAGTGCGCCGGGCAGTGTCTCGCGCATCTCGAAGCGCCTGGTCAGGCCCTCGCGCGCGGCGGTCTCGTCGCGCCGCAGATAGGCATACACGGGGGCGCCGCCCGCGAGCAGCGCCCGCAAGCGCTCGCCGCCGGGGCCGAAGCCGGCCTCCAGGCGCACCCCGACGCCCGCGCCCTCGACCTCTCGGAGAAAGCGAAGAGTCCCATAGGGGCCGTAGTTCGCCACAACTGTCGCTCCCTGCTCTGCGCAACCCAGCGCGCCCAGGCCGTCGAGATGGCCGAGGCGCGCAAACTCGCCCCGCCAGGGGCTCCGCGGGGTCACGTGCCGCAGCGGGCCCGCGGGGGACAACGCCAATGCGGCATAGGGCGGGCCGAGCACGAGCGCCGCGGCCGCGGCCAGGGCCACCGCGCGCCATCGAGCCACACTCACGCGCGCCCACGCGAGGTCCAGCCCCACCCCCATCAGCAGAGCCTCAACCGCGTGGCACGGCAGGCGGTAGACATCGTAGTGGTGCCAGTGCCGCAGCGTGGCGGCGAAGTTCATCTGCGCCAGATAGCCCAGGCCCACGAGGAGCAGGACGTCCCAGCGCCGGCGCCCCAGGGCGATCGCCCCCGCGAACGCCAGCAGGGCGCCCACCGGCGACAGCTCGGCAATGGCCCGCGTCGCGTGCAGCGCTAGTTGCGCCGGGTAATCGGCTGCGGCCACGCCGGTGAAGAACTGCCGCCAGTCGGACGGCGAACCCGACGCGGTCAGCAGCGCCGCCAGCCGCGTGCCCAGGCTCTCGCCTCCCGAGGCGGGAGCCGTGGTGACCAGGTAGTAGAGGTCGTACGTCAGCCATATCGCGCACCCTGCCGCCGCAGCGGCCACGCCCACCAGGCCCCCCACGAGCGCGCGGCGCCAGCCTTGGCGGCGCAGGTGGAGCACCGCGAAGAGGCCCACGGCGGGCAGGTAGAGGGCCAGGCTCGGGTGGCCGCCCATGCCTAGCCCGTACACGAATGCCGCGGCGCCCAGGAGCCGCAGCCCGCCACGCTGAGCCCACAGGTCGAGCAGCAGCATCACCCCGAGCGCCGCCGCCACCGCGACGATGTAGGGGTTGGCGTGCAGCGCCTGGCTCCAGAACAGCGGCGAAAAGCCCAGCAGCCAGGCCGCCAGCACGGCCACGGCGCGCGCGACGCCCCACCGCCGCAGGAGGGCGTAGCCGAGGGCCAGGCTCCCGGCCGCGGCCAGCGCGGCCACCGCGTGGGCCCGCCACGCCAGCGTGCCGAGCGGCAGGCACGTAGTCACCGCTTTGCCCAGCAGGGCCATCAGCGGATAGCCCGGCGGCTGAGCCAGCCCCAGACGGTACGCCTGGGTCGCGAGGACGGCCGAGTCGCCATCGAGCACGTGCCGTGCCGCGGTCGCCAGATACACGGCCAGCGGCACCCCGCCGGCGGCCAGGGGGCCGAGCCAATCGCGAGCGGGGCCGTTGCGCCGAGGGCGGTCAGTATCGCTCAAAGAGCTGCCCCCATTCGGTCTTGAGGGCCTCGCGCACACGCCGCCGCCCCACGAAGGGATACCAGTAGAAGTCGTGGTACAGGATCGAGGCGGCATAGGACCAGGGGACGAGGAATGTGCGGAGCAAGAGCCTTTCAAGGAACTTCAGCGGCCCCCAGTAGATGAGCTTCTGCCCGCGGCTGGCGAAGGTGTTCTGGTTGCCGTGGAAGCCGAAGTTCACGCCCGAGATGTCCTCGCCCGCGACCTCGATCTCGCGCGGGTCGCCGCAGCCGAGGCCGTCCTCGTGCGCCAGGCGGATGAAGTCCAGCTTCAGCGGGTCGAAGCCCATCATCTTCGCCGCAATCGCGTCAATGGCGACCTGGTCGGCGCTCGCGAGGATGTAGCCCTTTACGTGCGGCACCATGCAGCGGGGGCCGGGGCCGTCGCCAGCGAACGTGCCGTCCATCACGGCGAAGAGGCCCGAATGGATCTCCTTCTGAATCAGCAAGAGGTCCACCAGCGTCTCGTGGATGCGGCTATGGGTCCAGTGGCGGCGCTCGCTCAGCAGGCCGCCGAAGGCGTTCTTCATCGCGCCCGTCATCGTGGTGAAGACGTGCGTCTTCAGGGTCGGCAGGTGCACGATGTTGCTGCCGATGAAGCGCTGGGGGATTCTCACGCCGTCGGGAAAGATCTCGTGGAGCACGCGCAGCCGGCCCCTCGGCTCGTAGCGGACCCATTTCTCGCCCCTCTCGTAGAGGTGGACGTTGCGGACGCCATACCTCTCGAGCACGGGCTTGTGCCTGTTGGCCACCTCGCCCTTTCGCGCGCTGACGACCACCGTGCGGTTGTGGGCGCCGTAGAGGCTCTCGGCGGGATACCCCGAGGCCACGAGCCCGCGAATCACCCCCTCGAGCTGCCACGGCGTAGTCGAGCAGGCGGGGTAGAAGCGGTGCCACGAGATGTTGATCTTGAGCGCCGTCTCGCGGCCCTTGGGCAGATGGGCCTCGAGGTCCGCCAGCCGCATCAGGCGCGCATAGTCGTCGAGCACGGACTCGGGCGTGGTTTTGAGGACGGCGACCTTGCTCATGGCATGCCCCCCTGCCCTCCCCAGCGCCAGATGATCCAGGCGCTGGCAACGGCGTAGAGGAAGACCGTGAGGAGCAGCGGCTTGTCGGTGAGCAGGTGGCGTGCCGGGCTGCCGCCCTCGCGCTTCGAGTAGACGAGATAGAGATAGCGGAAAATGCCGTAGAGAACGAAGGGGAGCGTGTACTTGAGGTTGTCGGTGCCGAACTTCGCCACGGTTTCCCGATCGATCGTGTAGAGGGCGTAGGCCATCAGCGTCGAGGCGGTGACGACCGCGATCATCTGGTCCAGCATCTGCGGGCTGTAGCCGGCCAGGCTCAGGCGGTGGTTCACGGCGTCGGCCACCTCGACCAGCTCGTGCCGCCGCTTCGCGAGGGCCAGGAACAGCGCGAGCAGCGCCGCGCAGATCAGCAGCCAGTGCGAGAACTCGACCTCGATTGCCAGCGCCCCCGCTCCCGCGCGCAGCACGAAGCTCGCCGCGATGCACAACACGTCGAGGATCACCACGTGCTTCAGCGCCAGCGAGTAGGCGACCTGGAGCGCGAGATAGGCCGCCACCGCCAGCCCGAACCCCACGCCGAGGGCGAAGCCCCCGGCGACGGCGCCCGCGGCCAGGAGCCCCGACGCCAACAGCGCCACCCGCGCCGGCAGCGCACCGCTCGCCACGGGGCGCCGCCGCTTCAGCGGGTGCGCCCGGTCGCGCTCCGCGTCGCACACGTCGTTCAGCAGGTAGCTCGCGCTCGACGCGGCACAGAAGAGCGCGAACGCCGCCACGCTCAGCAGAATGAACCGCTCGGCCCCTGGGCCCAGGAACCTCTTGGCAAACAACAGCGCCGCGAAGACCAGCAGATTCTTCGTCCACTGATGCGGCCGCAGCGCCGCCGCCAGCGCCAGCCACAGCCCACCCCGCGCAGCCACCAATGCCTCAGTGCTCATGCCCTGATTCTACCACAAGTGCCCATGGCTTTCACGGCCCGTCTGTGCTGCGAGCCCGAGCCTCGTCTGTATCACCGCCCCGCGTGATACAGCTAGGCGCTTCGGCGATCCGGCTGCGTCCGGGGCCGTTCCCGCCTTGCTGTATCACTTTCCCCCACACGGGGGTGATACAGCTAGGCGGCATGTTGCCCAAGCTCAACATGGCGTGCCAGGCGTCCAAGCCCATTCCAACGGAAGTGTCGCTCCGATATACACTTACGGTTGAGTCCTTCGGCGCCGGAACCCTTCACTCCCTGGCCCTCCCGATCACCCAAACGGAGTCGCCCCATCCCACGGCCCGCGCTGTCAGCCCCGTCAGGCCGACGACCAGCCACGACACCGCGCGCGCCCCGCACCGCGGCAGGCCCCGGAGGAATGATGTCCGTCGGCCGCCGGCCGCCGGCCGACGACCCGCTGCGGACGGCCCCCCGCCGACGGCCCCCTGCCGGTGCCGCCCCGCAAGCACATCCATGATCGAGTTCTCCAGCTTCCCCGCGGCATAGGCCACGGGGATGTGCTCGGAGCGCTCGCGGACAACCTCGAAGCCCGCCTCGGCCAGCGCCCGCCGCAGCGTGCGCCGCGAGAACTCGACCAGGTGCCCGGGAGGCGTCGGGTGCCCCCAGGCGCCCAGCGTGAGGGCGAAGAGGCCGTAGGTCACCCGCGGCACCAGGCCGCCCACATCGGGCGTCGTCACCACCAGCAGCCCGCCCGGCCGCAGCAGCCGGCGACACTCGGCCAACAGCGCTCGCGGGTCGCCCACGTGCTCCAGCACGTCGAAGAGCGTCACCGCATCGAAGCTTGCGTCGCCGAACCCTTGCCCCGACAGGTCGCCGGGGCGGACGTCGAGTCCCCTCGCCCGGGCCTCCTCGACGGCTCGGCGGTTCACCTCCACGCCCGTCGCCTGCCAGCCGCTCGCCCGCGCCGCCTCGATGAAATAGCCCTTCGAGCAGCCGACATCGAGCAGGCGCCCGCGCGCCGGCGCCAGCGCCTCGATCTCGCGCAGCCGCCGCGCGAAGGTGCGGCGGCGCTCGGCCTCGTTCACCTCCGTGTGGTACTCGCCCGAGGAATAGAGGGCCTCGAGCGCCTCGCGCGGCGGCTGGGGCCACACGTGCACGAGGCCGCAGCCGCGGCAGCGCACCACATCGCAGCCGTTCTTCGTCACCAGGAGCCGCCGCTCCGAGCCCGCGCACAACGGGCAGCCGGCAGCCTTCGCATGCTCACGGGGCCAGGCCATCGGGTCGTGCCCTTCTGCCGCGGAGCGCGTCCCGCAGGAGGCCGATCATCTCCCGAAACAGCGCCCGCTCCCAGAGGAAGATTGTCGCGCCATAGCTCAGCGCGCCCAGGCCCGCCACGGCGAGCAGCGGCGCCCAGCCCACCAGCCCCCAGGCCCGATGGGCGCCCAAGAGCCCCGCGCTCACCACCGTGGCCATCACCAGGGCCGCCTTCAGCGCGGGCATCACCACCCCCGCCAGATCCGCCAGCGAACACTGCAACACCCGCCGGAGCACGAGGGCGTTGCAGCCCAGCGTCACGAGGCGCGCGAGCAGCAGCGAAAACGCCGCTCCCACTGCGCCCCTCCACACCACGAACGGCACCACCGTGGCCATCACCACCCCCAGGTTCACCACGCCGAGCCACAGGTTGTAGCGGGGCTTTCCCACGGCGACGTAGAGCTGCCCGGTCGTCGTGTCAATCGCCCGCACGATGTAGAAGAGCCCGAGCACGTGGAAGATCGGCACGCTCGGCAGCCAGCGCAGCGGAAACGCCAGCGGCACGGCCTCGCTCGCCACCAGCACCAGCCCGGCCAGCAGCGCCGTGGAGAAGAGGGCCGAGAGCCGCACGATGCGGCAGTAGCTCTCGCGCAGCCGCGGCACATCGTCCTGCACCTTCGCGTAGACCGAGATCGCCACGCTGCCGAAAATCGTCTCGCTGATCTCGCCCAGCCGCGACACCCAGGTGGAGGCGAAGTGGTAGAGGCCCAGCGCGCCCACCGACAGCAGTTCCACAAGCGTCTGCCGCCCGACGGTCTCGTACAGCACCATCACCACGGTGGCGGCCCAGAGGTACTTGTTGAAGTGCAGCAGCTCCCGGGCCACCGTGCGGTCGAACCGCAGCCGCGGGCGCAGCGGGCTGATGGCCCACCCCAGGAGCGCGCGCAGGCCCTCGCGCGCCAGGCCGGCGATCGCCAGCGCCCAGTGGCGCTGCCCGTGCGGAATCGCCCAGGCCAGCCCGATGGCCAGCCCCGTGCCCATCACGGCGCTCGCCGTCTCCACCACGAACAGCCGCCGGAAGTGGAAGCCCCGGTAGAAGGCGCCCTCGGTAACGGTCGCCGCGGGGCGCAGGAAGAACAGCAGGCCCAACGCCCACAGCAACGCGGGGTCGAGCGCATAGACCTTCGTGAACGGCGCCACCACGGCCAGAACCAGGTAGCTCAGCGCCGCGGCGCCCAGGAGCAGGATGAACCCCGTGTCCACCGCCTCCTGCACGCGGTCGCGGCGCTGGATGATCGCGTAGTGCATGCCCAGGCTGGTGGCCGCGCGGATGAGGCTGATCACCACCATCGCCGCGTCGAGCAGGCCGTAGTCGTTCTTGTCCAGCAGCCAGGCCAGCGCGAACGCGCCCACCACCTGCACCGCCTGGGTGGTGTAGATGGTGAAGACGCGCCACTTCGCGCCGCTGATCGCCGCTTGTCGCAGATTGTCGGCCATGGCGCCCAAGCCTCAGGAGGTCCCAAACCATCGGGCCAGCCGCGCCGCGCCCCGCGCCCCGCGCGCGTGCCAGCCGGGCCGGGCCAGGGCCAGCGGCGTCCAGCGTCCTCGCGCCCATCGGCCCGCCACGGGCACGCGCCGGAGGCCCAGGAGCAGTCGCCACACCTCCCGCGCCTCGTCCACCCGTCCGTCCAGCAGCGGCTCCCGGTACGTGCGCGCGGCCTGAGTCATTGTCAGGAACCCGACGCCCGGCCGCCCCTGGCACCACGCGAGCAGGGCCTCGAATTGCGCCAGGCTCAGCTTGCCATAGGTCCGGGCCAGCGGGTGCGCGCTCTCGGCGAAGCTGAACTCGTGGCACGTGCAGACCACGATGGCCGGCCCGGGGTGTCGCGCCAGCCCGCGAATCGCGCGGCGCACCTGCGGCAGGCCGCACGTGTGGGGCAAGGCGACGACGGCGGGCTCGACCCGCGGCTCGACGAGGCTGGCCGAGAGCACCTCGAAGCCCGCCTCGGCCAGCGCCGCGCCCGTGGCCGCGTCCGCCGCGTTCCAGGGCGGGATGAAGCTGGTCGCCGGCACGCCCAGCCACTCGTCGAGCCGCGCCTTGCCGGCCCGCAACCGCTCGGCCTGCTGCGCCGCCGGAAGGCCCGCAAACTCCGAGTCCCGATTGCCCACGCGCGCGAGGGCCTCGTGCGTGTAGCCGTGCAGCGCCGCCTCCGCGCAGCCAGTCCGCACGCCCTCGCGAAGGGCGCCGAGCTTCGCCGCATCGTCGCCCAGCGCCCAGCGGCCCTCCAGGAGCGGCACCACGCCCAGCGTCAGCGGCACGCCCCGCCGAACGGCCGCGTCGAGCAGCCGGCGCTCGATGTCGTCCTTGCTCCTGTCGCGCTCGCCGCGGCTCGCGCTGTAGTCGTCGTAGCGGAGCACGACGACGATTCGGCTGTCGGCCATCGCATCACGCACGGGCCGCCCCTCCGGCGACGAGGGCCTCGAACTCCGCGATTCGCTTCGGCCAGGCGTACCGCTCGACGGACGGTTGCGCGGCCCGGCTCAGGCGGTCGAGCAGCGCCTCGTCGCCGAGCACGCGGCAGATGGCCTCGGCCAGCGCCGCGGGGTCGCGTGGCGGCACCAGCGCGCCGTTCACCCCATCGGCCACCGTCTCGTTCAGGCCGGGGATGTCGCTGCCGACGACGGGCGTGCCGCAGGCCAGGGCCTCCACCGGCGCCAGCGGGTGCCCCTCGGCGAGCGAGGGCACGACCAACAGGTCGGCCTCCGCGTAGAGGCCCGGGAGCGCCTCGCGCGGCACCTGCCCGGCGAACTCCACGTGCCCCGCCACGCCGAGCCGCCGGGCCAGCTCGTGGAATTCGCCCCCCTCCCCTTCCACGCCGCCGACGAGGCGTGCGCACACGCCGGGGAAGCGCTCGACGACCCGCGGCAGGGCCTCCAGGAAGTATCGCAGGCCCTTCTCGGGCGAGAAGCGCCCGACGTAGAGGAGCTGCCGCCCGGCGCGCCGATGCGCGCCACGCTTCCCGGTGTCCCACGCGGCCAGGTCCACGCAGTTCGGCGCAAGCCACAGGCGCTCGGGCGGCACGCCCCGCGCGCGCAGGCCGTCGTAGATCTCGCGGCTGATGCAGGCGATCCGCGGGGCGTGCCGCGCGCAGAAGTGCACGGCGTACTGGTAGACCCACGTCACGGTGCGCGGGTAGAGGCCCCGCTTGCCCGGGCTGTAGACCCAGCCCTGGAAGGCCATGAGGGCGGGAACGCCCAGGCGGCGGCAGGCGTGCCACGCGCCGAAGTAGGCCGTCGAATCGGTCGAGAGCAGCACGTCGGGCCGCGGCTCGTGACGCGCGAGCGCGCGCCGCAGGCGCCAGGCGAAGGCCAAGCCGCCCTCGTCGAAGGCCCTCCAGCGCCCGAGCCGCACGGGCACATAGGCTCGAGTGGGGGTGCTGGCCGCCGCATCAACGTCCCCCGCGAACACGGCCACCGCGTGCCCAGCCGCCTCGAGGTGATGGGCCCACTCGCGCACCACGGTAGGCACGGCGCCCGCACGATGGAAGAAGCGGTTCACGAGGGCCACTCTCATGCGATGCACCCCGGTGCCACTGCGCGGCGGATGGCTGGATGAGCGGGAAGACGGATGGGTGTCAGGCCGCCTCGTGTTTCGCCCAGACATCCATTCATCCGATTATCCTCCCTCATCCGGTGGCAAACGCCTCTCTCGCAACCACTCCTGCGCCTTGCGCTTGAGCTTGAGGACGGGAGCGGGGGTGAGGGCGCGGCCGCGGTTGCGCGCGCGCTCGGCCAGCCGCCGCAGGCCCAGGTGCAGCCGCGCGCGGGCCGCGGGCCGCCCGAACGTGAGCTGCACGCACTCGCTCGCCGCGGCGCCCCACCTCTGCTTGTACGGCGCGGCGCCGGCCAGGAAGTCGTAGGCCCGCGCGCCGCCCGCGATGCTCTGGCGAATGACGTGCGCCTTGAGCGCCGTGCCCACGTTCTGGTCCGAGCACGCGAGGTCGTAGGCCTGCTGGAGGAAGTAGACGCGGCCCAAGTGCTCGAAGCTGAACTCGTGCGCGACAAAGCGCCCGCCCAGCCGCAGCGACCAGAGGCGCAGCCAGCCGCGACGCAGGAACGCCTCGCCCATGTCGCGGTAGAAGCCGCGGCGGGCGGCGTCGGCGAAGGCGCCCGGCTTGCCCGCGGCCCGCCAGCGGCGTTGGTGCAGGGCGAAGAGCGACTCCAGCCGCTCGGGCAGCGCCGCCGCGTCCGCGCACATTTCGAAGGCCGCGGCATCATCCGCCCCGAATCGGCGCTCCAGCGAGCGCAGCTTGCTGCGGAAGCGGGGCTGAAGCGTGGCGAGGTACTGCTCCCAGGCGCCCGGCAGGCGAATGGCGAGGCAGGGCACGCTCTTCGATTCCACGAGCCAGCCGCGCTCCGCGGCGAGACGGCGCAGCGGCGCCAGGTTCGGCGAGGCCGCGGGCATCAGGTGGAGGTGCAACAGGTCCCAGCCGCGCTCGTCGCGTTCGATTGCGTCGAGGAACGCGGGCAGCACGTCGGCCTCGCGGCCCGGTGCGATGGCGAAGTCGAGGTACTCGGAGTCGCCCGAGCGGTCGCCGACGACGCCGAGGCGCCGCAGCGAGCCGAGGCGGTGCGCGGCCGCCACGCGGCTGCGGTAGAGCGGGGCCAGGCCCACGAGCGTGTCGCCCTCGCGGGCCGCGAGGATGGCCAACTCGTCGCCCTTGGCGGCGAAGTGCCGCCACCAGGGCACCAGCCACTCCCAGGTGAGGAAGACGGTGGCGCTCGCCGCTCGCTCGACCAGCGGGTCCCACTCGGGCTCGAGCCGCTGCCAGTCTGCCTCGGTGGTGATGGCCCGCACGCGCATGAGAGCCCCGCCCGTGTCAGGGTGCCGTCTTGCGGCGGAAGACTCGAAGCACGTAGGTATGCGGCTCGTCCACCTTCGCGCGCCATTCGGGCTGCTCGGTGAAGTGCGCCGCCAGGTGATCGGCCAGTTCGGGGAAGCCCTCGAGCTCGCGCTTCTCGGTAATCGCCACAATCACGAAACGCGGCGGATGCTGCTGGAGGCCGGCCATGATCTCGGCGCGCACCGCGTCCTGAAAGAGAAACGCCTTCGCCAGTGGAACCTGGTAGCTGAAGTTGAAGAGGTACTTCGTGGACGCCGGCCGCCCGGCCAGCGCGTAGATCTGCGGGCGGCCGCCGAAGAGGAAAATGTGGTCGGACGGCGCGGTCTTCGCAGCCAGATCGCGCGCCAGGCGCGCGACAACCTGGTTCGGCTGTTTGGGGTCCACTGCGAGCCGGTACTCGCCGGCGCCGCGCTTGGCCGCGAACGCCAGGAGCGCGAGCAGGGCCATCCCCAGCCCCGCCGCCACGAGACGGCGGAGCCCCGGCGCGCGCCCCAACTGCCCGAGGGCGGCGAGCGCGACGGCCGACGCCGCCGCCAGCGGCGCCAGGGTGGGCAGGTAGTAGTAGTGCGCGAACTGCCCCGGCAGGAACAGCCCGAGGAACGCGGCCAGCACCCAGGCGAGCACGACCAGCCCGCCCCGCCGCTCGGCGGGCCGCCGCACGGCGAGGAGAATGCCGCCGGCCGCGGTGAGCCACAGGAAGGCGTGGTCGAAGAGCTTCGTCGTCACGAGCCGCCGCAACTGGTCGAGCAGCGCGCCCTTGCGGTGCTCGGTGGCGTAGAGCACGTTGTAGGTGTAGGTGCACTCCCAGAAGTCGGCGAACGCGCCGCGCAGGGCGAAGTAGCCGGCGAAGAGGGCCCACGGCAGCGCGGCCCCGGCCGCCATCAGGCCCGAGTGGGCGGCCACGCGCCCCCAGGCCTGCCGCCCGTGCGCGCGCAGGGCCTCCGCGGTCGCCCACGCCCAGGCGAGGAGGCCGATGGGGGCCGCAATCTGCTTGGCCGCCACCCCGAGGCCGAGCCACAGCCCGGCCAGCGCCGCGTGCCGATAGCGCCACGAGCGCACGTAGCTCGACGTCGCCAGGAGCCCGAGAGCGGCGAAGAGCGTGGTCAGGCGCTCGGGCTGGAACGCCTCGAGTTGCATGCCGGGCATGCCGGAGAAGAGCCCGAAGGCCGTCGCGGCAGCCACCCCTTGCCATGCGCCGAAGAGCCGCCGCACGAGGGCGAACAGGGCTAGGGCCGTCGCCGCGTCGCAGAGCATCGCGCCCACTCGCAGCGCGGGCGCCACGATGGCGGGGCCCGAGCCCGCCACGGCGAAGATGCCCCGATAGACCAGGTAGATCAGCGGCGGCTTGTGGTCCCACACGTCCCGGTAGGGCAGGCCCCCCGCGGCCCAACGCATCGCGCAGTAGGAGTACTCGCCGCAGTCCTGGTCCAGCGGAAACTGGAAGGCGGGAATTCGCAGCAGGAGGGTCAGGACGATGCCCGCGGCGAGCGCGAAGTAGACCCGCCGGCTGGGGGCCGAGGCTTCCTCGGGTGGTCGTGGCTCGGTCATCGCTGGCTTCCTGGAGCACGAGGCCTTGTTTTCACGAGGCCGCCTGGGCCTTCAACATCAGCGCGGCGTAGTGGCAGCCCCACACGTTCCGCAGGCGCCGGATGGCGAAGAGCCCGCGGGTGACGTCGCGGAGCATCTGCTTGGAGAAGCAATGAAGATGTCCCTCGCTGAAGCCCGGCTCGATGCCTGGGAACAGCAGCCGCATGAGGCCGACGGCCCTCAACGCTTTCTTGACGAGGAGCTTCGGGCGCTCGATGGGCACGGTCACGACGACCCGCGTGGCGGGCGTGGCGATGGTGTGGATGCCCTCGACCAGCCGCCGCGGTTCGGGCACGTGCTCGAGCACCTCGGCGCACACGATCACGTCGAACTCCCCGGGTCTGTACGGCAGCGGGTCATTGCCGTCGAAGTGGCCGAACTCGATGCCGGCCTCCCCGTGCTCGGCCGCGCGGGCGCGGGCGTCCGCGAGCGAGCGCTCTGAAATGTCCAGTCCCACCTTGCGCCGGCACCGGGGCAATGCCACCAGCACGTGGCCTGCCCCGCACCCGAGCTCGAGCACGGCGTCTCCCGGCGCCACCCCGGCCAGCCGCACGATGGCGGCGACGCGCGCATGCTCGATCCGCCCCGCGAGGCCGTGATATGGCGTCGGGTGCTTCAGGTACATCTCGTCGTTCCACCGCGCCATCTGCTCGTCCACGGCCGGGGCCTCCAACGCCGGCAATAGAATACCATCGCCGGCGCGCTCGCGCAAGGCAGCCGCTACGAGGGGGATGGCCCCCGGGCCTGGCCACCCGCGCCACGGAGGTCTCCGGTGGCTGCCCGTTCATCCCCTGTATCACCCTGTGAGAGCCGGAGCGAGCACGTATGGGCGGAAGGGCCGCAAAGCCGCCCGTATTGCCAAAGCGCCATACTTGCTCAACTGCGAGGGGGAGGGAATTGAGCAAGTATGGGGGGAAAGGCCGCGGTGCCCGGCGGGGGCGCAGGGGCGAGGAGCAGGGGCCATGCTCCTTGACAGGCACGCGCAGCATGTGGATGATTGGGCCATCGGCCTTCACGTGGAACCCGTTGCGAAGCCGACACATGGAATTCCTGGACCTCTTGCGCTGTCCGGCTTGCCGGGGCGCGCTGCGCGCCGGGCCCCAGGCGCTAGACTGCCCCGCCTGCTCGCGGCGGTTCGAGGTCGTTCACGGCATCCCCGACTTTCGGCCCGACTCGCCCGGCGCTCCGCGCCACGGCGAGTTCTGCCGAGAGGTCATCGCCCGCTGGCCCCGCACCTCGTACCGCGACCTGTGGCAGTTCTACCACGGGGACGAGTGCGACGCGCTGGGGCGTCTGTGGGACCGGCACGAGGCCGAGGCGCCGCGGCGCGGCGAGCGGCGGTGGGACACGATTGTCCGCCACGCGGCCGCGGCGGGCCGCGCAGTGGGCGCGGGCGGCACGGCCCTGGACATCGGCTGCGGCGTGGGCAGCGCGCTGTTCGGCCTGGCGCGGCGCTGTGCGCTGGCGGTGGGCATCGACATTCTGCTCACCGACCTCCTGCTGGCGAAGAAGCGGTTCGCCGAGGCCGGCACCGGCAACGTGGCCTTCGTGTGCGGCTCCGCTCTCGAGCTGCCGCTGGCCGATTCCTGCTTCGACCTGCTCAACGCCACCGACGTGATCGAGCACGTGCAGGAACCGGCGCGGCTGCTGGCCGAGGCCCGCCGGGTGATGCGGCCGGGCGCGGTGCTCTTCTTCAATTCGCCGAACCGCTTCTCGCTGCTGACGCGCGAGCCTCACGTGAAGCTCTGGGGCGTGGGCTGGTTGCCGCGCCGCTGGATGGAGCCCTACGTGCGGTGGCGGCGGGGCAGAAGCTACCGCGGCAAGCACCTGCTGTCGCTCGCCGAATTGCGAGCCCTGATGCGCGCGGCGTTCGGGCGCTCGTTCGCCATTCGGGCGCTGCTCCCCCGGAGCAGGGCGGCGCGCGCGCTGTGCTGGCCGATGGAGGTCCTCGCCCGGCCCCTCCTGCCCCAGCACAATGTGACAGCCTGGGCAGTGGATGAAGCAGGAGAGAAGCGGGAGGGTGCTTAGGTGGCGCTGCGCGTGTTCTCCAAGGGTTTTCTGAGTCTCGAGCGGCTCTCTCGCGTCCCCGAGGGACCAAGGGCGCGCGTGGCTCTCCTCGTGCTCGGCTGCGTCCTCATCCCCGCGTGGCAGGGCGGGTTTTGGGCTGCACGCGATCGCCTCAGCGACCGCTATCGCCTCCAGGCCTCCACCGGGCTGCTCGCCCAGGACAAGTTTGTGTACTTCCTCTACTACCTCGGGCTTTTCCCCGTGGCAACAGAGAGGGAGGACCTGGCCTACAGCCGCGACGGTGCCCGGGAACTGATCGCTCGGCATGGCGACACGCTGCTGATGGAGTGGAAGAACAGCTACCGCTCGGGCAGCCTGGGCACCACGCTGCTCTACCTGCCCGATGCCCTCCTCAAGGGCGCGCCGCGCGAGCCCAGCGTGCGGCCCTGTAACGCCATGGCCTTGACGGCGGGGCTGGTCGCTCTCTTCGTGTCCTTCTGGTATGTGCGCCAGCCGATCCTCGGCCTCGTGCTGGCCGTGCTGCTGGGCTCGAACCCGTTTCAGTTGCACGAGGTCTATGCGCGGGAGAACACGTTCGGCTGGCCGATCACGGCGGCTGTGTGGCTCCTGGCGCTTCACGTGCCTCTTCTCGGCGAGCGCAGGGCGGCGCGTGGCTACCTGTGGGCCGTGCCGGTGGCGGCTGGGCTGCTGCTGGCCTCCGTCAAGCAGGTGCGCCCCGAGCCGCTCGTGCTCATCCTGTCGCCGCTCGGGTGTTATCTGCTGCTCGCGCAGGCGAGTTGGCTCGTGAGGGTGGGGCTGGTGCTCGTGCTGGTGGCCGCGTACGGCGTCGGCACGTGGGCCTGGGCGCATTTCTTCGATGCGAAGTTTGCCCAGGCTCAGCGCGTGGTCGCGGCAGCGGGCGGGCACCCCTATGTCGGGCCGCGCTCGCACAACCACCTGTTCTGGCACCCGATCTGGTGCGGCCTGGGCGACTTCGACTCGACCCACGGCTACAAGTGGGATGATCAGGCGGCGGCCGACTATGCCTTGCCCATCCTCGAGCGCGATTACGGCGTGAAGGTGCCCGCCACCGCAAGGACGCGCGTGCTCTTCGAGAATACGTACTGGGACAAGGCGGGACGCTACTACGTCATGCCCTACGAACTGCCGCACTATGAGGACGTGGTCCGCGACAAGGTTCTGGGCGACATCGCGCGCGACCCGCTGTGGTATCTGGGCATCCTCGCGCAGCGGGCCTGGCGAATCGTACGACAGACCACCCCGCCGCGGATCGCCATCGGAACTCTCGGCTTCGAGGTCCCGATGCATGGCCTCCTTACCGTGCCCGTACTCGCCTTGTTGGCGGCGCGGCGGTGTTGGATGATGCTCAAGCTCGTGGGCTTCGTGCTCCCGCTATCGCTTCCTGCGCTCCTGATTTTCTCGGGGCTGGGCCTGTGCCACTACTCGTGTTACCATCTCATCGTCACCGCGCTGATCGCGGCCTGGCTGATCGAGGCCGCCTTGCGGCGGCCGGCGCGCTCCCCTGCGCCGGCGCGGGAAGGGGCCGCGACATGAGCGGCAAGGCCACCCCCGAAGGCTGGCGGCGCGGCGACCCGGTGGCCATTCCCGGCAGCTATCAGTATGACGCGCTGGTCGCGGGGCCGGCCGTGCAGCGCTTCTGGCACCGGCGCAAGCTCGAGCTCGTGAGTGCCCTGGTCCTGCTGCGCGCCGGGATGCGCGCGCTCGATGTCGGCTGCGGCTCGGGCGTGGTGGCCCACTTCCTGGCCGGCCAGGGCGCGGAGGTGGACGCTGTGGACGCCAACGAGGGTGCCATTCGCTTCGCCCGCGCGCGGTTCGAGAGAGGCAACCTGCGGTTCCACCTGACCGCGGCGAACGAAATGGCCTTCGCCGACGGGAGCTTCGATCTGATCGTGTGCCTGGAGGTGATCGAGCACCTGCCAGCGGCCCAGGTGGCGGCCCTCCTGGGCCTTCTCGGCCGACTGCTGGCCGCCGAGGGGGCGCTGCTCGTCTCCACGCCCAACGGCGCGAGTCTGTGGCCGGTGATCGAGCGGCTGATGGACCTCTTCGGCCTGTCGCCGCCCATGCGTGGGGAGCAGCACATTACCCGGTTCACTCGCGGGCGGCTGGTGCAGGCCCTGGGGGCCGCGGGACTCGACGTGCGGCGTTCCGGGCGGTTCTGCGGTGTGGCGCCCTTCCTCGCGGGAGTCTCCTGGCGCCTCGCCGAGCGACTTGATACACTGGAACATCGTGTGGGACAGCCCCTCGGCAACCTCCTCTACGCCTTGGCAGGAAAGACTCCTCGACCGTGAGACTCTCGGTCGTCATCCCGGTCTTCAATGCTGCGCCGTTTCTGGAGGAGAGCCTGCGCGGGCTCCAGACCTATCTGGAGCAGCGCTGCCCCGACCACGAGATCGTCGCGGCCAATGACGGCAGCACTGACGGCTCGCTCGAGCTGCTCACGAGGCTCCAAGGCGGGCGGCTTCGGGTGGTATCTTGCCCCACGAACCGGGGCAAGTTCGCCGCCCTTCGGGACGGCATGGCCGCGGCGGCGGGGTCCTGCAAGGTCTTCACGGACGCCGATGTGCCGTTCGACCATTCGGCCCTGCCGTACATCGAGCGGCTCATCAATGATCGGGGGTTTCACCTCGTGGTGGGTGATCGGACGCTGCCCGACAGCGCGTACCACGAGAGCCAGCCCTGGACGCGGAGGCTCTCGACGAGCCTTTTCCGCCACGCGGTGCGGTTGCTGGTGACGGGCGGCATTCCCGACTCGCAGGCGGGCCTGAAGGGCTTTCGCGCAGAGGTGGCGGACGCGCTGTTCCCGCTGCTTGTCGAGACCTCGTTCGCCGGCGACATCGAGTTGCTCTACATCGCCCTCAAGTACAACCTGGCGATCCGGCGCATCCCGGTGCGCCTCCAGCGCCAGGGGCCCTCCACGGTGCGGCCATCGCGGCACGCCTGGGCCATGTTGCGCGCGCTCACGCGGCTGCGCGGCCGCTGGCGCCGCGGGCTCTACCACAGCGATGCGCTCGCGGCCCTGGCGGCCCAACGCTACTGGGAGGCGTGAGCCGCGCGCGGCTCAGGGCATCAGGGAGCGGTCCTTGCGCACGTAGAGCAGGTAGGGCCGAGTCTCCTCCATCCGCCACGGCTTCCCCTCGTAGCGCTCGCGCCCCTCGACGCGTTCGCGCATGAAGCGGAACCAGAGGCTCAGGGGCCCCTCCAGGTCAGGGGCCTCGGGCAGCGCATCCTCGGTGGTGACGAAGAAGACCGGCTCCGCGCGGATCAAGGCCCGGCAGATGTCCTCGAACACCCCCAGCCCGAAGTACTCCTTGACCACCCGCGAGGCGTTCAGGGGACGGTTGTAGAAGATCCGATGCGCGGCGGGACGGTCGGCGAGGACGTAGATCTGCGGCCCCGCGCCCCACACATAGATCGGGTGGCCGGGCATCGTGCGATCGCGGATCATGTCCGCCACGGTCGCAGCGGCACGCTCGGCGCGGTCCTCGGCCCGCGAGGCGTACGTGTGGTAGGCGCGCCATTCCGTGTACACGAAGCCGGCCGCCATGCCCGCAGCCAGCAGGGCGAGCATGATGCTGCGCGTCTCGAGGCGCCCGCGCGCGTCCCGAGTCATGAAGCGCTCCGACGGGTTCGTCGCGGCCAGGGCGGCGCCGATGGCCAACGGGGGCACCACCTGAAGGAAGTCTGCCGGAACAACCTGACGGGTGGTCAGCGCCGCCGCCAGAGCTGCCACGCCCCAGTAGGCCACCAGTCGGGTCTGAGGGCTGAACCCCACCGAGAAGGCATGCAGCGCCCAGCCGCCCGCGAATAGCCACAGGGCGCCCTGCTCCGGCGCCAGCGACCGGACCACCTGCCAGTGGTATCCCGGCGTGCGGAGGGCGACCGGCAGCCAGCGGTAGAGCATGTTGTAGACCACCGCGCTGCGCCAGAGTTCGTGGAGCGCGCCGCGCGACCAGAAATAGACGGCGAAGCCGGCCAGAGGCACCGCGGCCGCCCCCAGCACCAGAGCCGGCCGGAGCACCCACCGCCGGCCCCATCCATCCACGCCCCACCGCGTCGCCGCGGCCCACGCCACGATGGCCAGCGCGTAGAACAGCGCAAGCAGTTCAAAGCACGCCGCCAGCCCGGCAAGCAGCCCGCTCGCAAGGAGCCAGCGCGCATCCCGGCCCTCGGACCGCAGGGCGGCCAGCATCGCGGTGATCACCAGGCAGTTCACCGCAGGCCACGGCCCCAGGCAGTCGCCCTGCACCAGGAGCGCGCCGCCGAAGAAGCCGCAGACGCCGGCGGCCACGACCGCCTCGGTATGCCCACACCAGGCGCGCACGAACGCGTAGACGAGCAGCACGCCGATCAGGTCGAGGGCCATCATCACGACCCGGCACGTCTCGGGCATGGCTTCGCCCGGCGTCACGCGCGGCGAGGCCCCGGGCTGGCCGACCAGCAGGTTGGCCAGCGCCTGCTCGAGCCGGGCGCCGGCCGGGGCGAGGTACCGCACCGTGACCCCCGACAGCAGGTACAACCCGGGGGCCTCGTGGTCCCAGGCATCGCGGTAGGGCACCGCGCCCTCGAGCCAGCGTTGGCCGACGTACCCGATGGTGCCCGCCGACGGCCCCATCGGGAACTGCGTGAGCGGCAGGCGGATCGCCACGGCCAGCGCGAGGACGACGAGCATCTGGCGCACCATGCGACGCCGCGGCGGGGGCACTCGAACGGGGTTGTTGGTCTGAGCGGACATCAGGCCCGCCAACCCTCCAACGACCATACGGGGAGCTTCGGATCGGCGGCGCAGCGGTCGTACAGCGCGCCGAGGGTAGTGAACGCGAAGTCGGCCAGCAGCCGCGGCACCTTCACTCGCAAGGCGTCCAGGCGAGCATAGTGCAGCACACGCCGGGCCAGCGGCAGCGCCAGGCGCGGCTTGCCGGGGTCGAATTCCGGCGGGTGGATGTAGACCAAGGCCGGCCGTCCCCCCCTGCGGAAGCGGCGCATCGCCCATCGCACGAACCAGTAGGGCAGCAGGCGCAGGTAAATGCCGCCGGCGAAGGGCAGGTTCCGCACGGGCAAGCGGAGCACCGACGGCGGGAACTCCAGGAGCGCCCGCCCGCCGGGCGCGCGCAGGCGATACGGCCCTCGCGGCGCGTCGGGCACCCCGTACAGGCTCGTCCGCGTGGGGTAGATGCTGGAGTCGTAGGCCAGCCCCTCGTCGGCCAGAACATCGAGCGCCCAGGGGCAGGCGCGAGTGATGGACCAGTAGGCCGCCCGGAAGCCGCGGACCGGGGCCTTCGCCTGCGAGCGCAGCAGGTGGAGCGAGCGGCGCAGGTCGTCCCGGAAGTCGTTGGGCGAGAGAGTGTAGACGAGGCGGTGCTCGTAGCCATGGCAGGCGATCTCGTGGCCCGCCGCCTCGATGGCCGGCACCAGGTCGGGGTGTCGCTCGGCCACGTGGCCGAGGACGAAGAAGGTGGCTCTCGCCCCCCGCTCGGCCAGGCACGCCAGCAGGCGCTCGGTGGCCGCGGCCACGCGGTCCTCGTGGCGCAGCCAGTTTGCCGGGTCCACCTCCAGGACGGAGTGATACCAGTCCTCCAGGTCCACTGTCAGGGCGTTGGGAAGGTCGTTGTAGATCGTCACTTCTCCACCTGCTTCGTGGAGGCGGACTCCATCGGGTGCGCCGGCCGCTGGATGCCGCGGGTGGCCTTCCAGAGGCGCCAGAGGCCCTTGAGGGCGTTGGGCACGCGGCGGAGGATGTTGACGGGCGCGGGGCGTTTCTCTGTGATCTCCAGGGGGATTTCGCACAGGCGCAGGTCGGCGCGTTCCATGCGGATGACCAGCTCGGTCGTGAAGATGTCCTTGTCGGTCTTGCAGGCGTCTACCAGCGGGCGCACGGGCGCAGCGCGGAAGGCCTTGATGCCGTGCGTGTCGGTGCCGGTGAAGCCGAAGACGATGCGGAGAAAGGTGTTGAAGCCCCAGGTGATGAAGCGGCGGATGAGCGGGCGGCGGTCGCGGGCGCCGCGGGCGCGCTTCGAGCCGATCACCGCGTCGTACTTCTTGAGCAGCACGTGGGCGATCTCGACGAAGGGGATGTCGTAGAAGTCGATCTCGAAGCACACGATGTTGTCGCCGCGCGCCTCGCGGATGCCCATGGCCAGGGCCGCGCCGTAGTTGGGGATGGGACATCGCAGCAACCGCACTGTGGGGAACTCGCGGCACAGGCGTTCCCCGATCTCCACCGTGCGATCTCTGCTGCCGTTCTCGCACAGCACGAGTTCGTAGGGCAGGCCGTACGTGGCCAGGCCGCCGGTCAACTCGCGCACGGAGGCTTCGAGGATTGACTCCTCGTTGTAGATCGGGATGAGGATCGAAATGGCCGGGCGGGTGTCAGTCTCGGTGGTCAAGTCTCATGCCTCTCCAGCAGCCGCTGCGCGGTCTCGCGGCCTTGCAGCAGCGCGTCTTCCATCGAGGAGTACTCCCAGCGCCCGTAGCGGCCGATGGAGTAGATGTCGCGCTTCGCGAGATGGCGGAGGATCGTCTCGGTCGCACGGCGACGGTGCGCGTCATAGATCACGTAGGCGAACGGGATATCGAGCTGCCATTCGATGGCGATGTCGCGGCGGCGGCGCAGCCAGCCCATCTCCCGGAGGCCGTCGAGAATCTGCCGCCGGACGCGCGAGCGGTCGAGCGGGCGGGCGGGGGGGTAGGAGACCTCAGTCCACACGGCGGCGCCACCGCGGGGGGCCATCGAGGCCGCGACGTTCGAGAAGCAGCCCACGCGGTAGAAGGGGAAGCGCCGCTCGGGCACATAGACCCACTGCCGCCCGTCGGTGGCATCGCGCCCCAGGCCGAGATTCACCGAGTAGAGCGAGGCCCAGCGGAGCCTCGCCGCCGCGTCGCGCACGCGGTCGGGCACGGGGCGCAGGCGCGCCACCAGCTCGGGCAGCGGCAGGGTGCTCACGAGGGCCGCGTAGTCGGCGCGCGAGCCGTCGGCGAACTCCACGCGGCGGCGCCGCGGGTCAATCGCCACGGCCTCGGAGCCGACGCGGATGGGGCCGGCCCGTGCGGCGAGCGCGCGGACGAGCGTTTCGATGCCCCCGGCGCGCGGGTAGCGAAACGTGGCGTTGTAGCCCTCGCCGGAGGCCTTGTCGGTGAGCGCGCCTTCGATCACCTGCTCGATCGGAGCGGGCGGCACGTAGCGCCCCATCCACTCGGTGCTGAGGAACCGTGGGTGAATACCCCACAGCTTCTCGTTGTAGGGGATCATGAAGTGCTTGGCGATGCCTGCTCCGAAGGTCTCGTGAATCCACTGCTCGAAGCTTTGGGGCTTCGATCTCATACGCGTGGCGTTCATTCGCGCCGATTCGCGTGATTCGCGGTCGAGCATCGCCTGGATGTAGCCCAGGAGCACTTCCTTCACGGTCTCGATGGGCAGGCCGAAGGTGTTTGTCTGAAACGGATAGCGGGTGTAGACCCCCTGCGACCAGACCCAGGAGCTGCGGACGACCGTCGCCAACTCGCGTCCGAGCAGGCGGCCGGCCAGCCGCGCCATCTCGGGCGTGCGCAGGTGGAGGAAGTGGCCGGTGCAGTCGAAGGTGAAGCCGCCGCGCGCCTCAGAGCGGCACAGGCCCCCGGGGCGCTCCTCGCGCTCGTGGAGAGCAAGAGCCCGGCATCCCGCTCGGCGCAGATGATACGCTGTGCTCAGGCCGGCCAAGCCAGCCCCAAGGATGATGATCATCGGCCTATTCCCGGCGTTCGGGGCGGTCGGGGGATCCGGGCCGCAGCCGCGGCCGCGTGAGCGAGAAGCGCAGGATGTGCCAGAGGGCCGCCAGGCCGTCGCGCCAGGTGATCTTCTTGCCGTGTGCGTAGTCGCGGCCGAAGTAGGCGACGGGCACCTCGTAGATGCGGCAGCCGAGCTGGGCCACGCGCGCGATCAGCTCGGGCTCGATGCCGAACCGCTCGCTGCGGAGCACCAGGCGGCGCAGGAGCTCGGCGCGGAAGACCTTGTAGCAGCACTCCATGTCGGTGAGGTTCAGGTTCGTGAGCACGTTCGAGAGCGTGGTGAGCAGGCGGTTGCCCTGGTAGTGCCAGAAGTAGAGCACGCGGTGCGGCCCGCCGAGAAACCGCGAGCCCACCACCACGTCGGCCACGCCGTCCACGATCGGCTTCAACAGCGCGGGGTAGTCGGCGGGGTCGTACTCGAGGTCCGCGTCCTGGATGAGGATGATGTCGCCCGTGGCGGCCTCGATGCCGGTGCGCACGGCGCGGCCCTTGCCGCGGTTGGCGTCGTGGCACAGGAGCCGCACGCGCCCCGGCGGCAGGCTCTCCAGCACGCCGCGCGTGCCGTCGGTCGAGGCGTCGTCCACCGCGATGATCTCGTGGGCCAGGCCCGTGGCCTCGACGCGGCGGAGGATTTCCTCGATGGTCGCGCGCTCATTGTAGACGGGCATGACGACCGAGAGCTTGAGGCCACGGAGGCCGAAGGGCGCGTCAGGCATTGGGTTCCCCTGCCTTGGGGGCGACTCCGATGGCGGCGTAGAGGTCGAGCAGGGCGCGTTCGGCAGCCGCCCAGTGGTAGCGGCCGCGGCCTGCCGCGCGGGCCCGGGCCTGGCATGCGGCCAGGCGGCCGGGCTCGAGCAGCTCGCGGAACGCGCCTTCGAGCGCGCGCGGCGCGAGCTCCGGCACTACGATGCCGCAGCCCTCCTCGCGCACGATGCGCCCGAGCTCGCCGCAATCGTTGCACACCACGGCCCGGCCCGCGGCGAGGGCCTCGAAAAGCTTGTTGGGCGCGCTGAACCGCGCGTTCCGGTTCGCCGCATCCAGGCCGTGATAGACCGCATCGGCCATCGAAGTATACAGCGGAACCAGCACGGGGTCAACAAAGCCCAGGTAGCGGATGCGGGGGCACCGGGCGGCGGCCGCGCGCACGTCGCCAGCCGCCGGCCCGTCGCCGCCCACGAGCAGGACCACGCCGTCCACGGCCTCCACGGCCTCGAGCAGGGGCGCGATGCCGCGGTCCACATTCAGCCAGCCGATGTAGGCCACGAGCAGGCGGCCCTCGGGGGCGGCCTCGCGGCGCCGGGCCGCCAGGGCCGCGGGGTCGAAGGCGAATTCGTCGAGGCGCTTCCAGTTGCCGACCACCCAGGCGCGTCGCGCCCCGCGCTGGCGGAGGTCCGCCGCCAGCAACTCGCCCACGGTGAGCACGGCGTCGGCGCGGCCGATCAGCAGCCGTTCGGCCCAGGTGACCGTTCGCTTGATCCACGGCGCCACATTCGCGCCGAGCATATCGGCATAGCTCTCGTGCGCGTCGTAGACCAGGCGGCAGCCCTTCACCGCGGCCGCCAGCCAGCCGAGCGGCAGGGTGTCGAAGTCGTGGCAGTGAATCGCGTCGGCCCGCAGCTCCAGGAGGCGCCAGAAGGCGCGCCACCAGAAGGCCAGCAGGTAGAGGGCCTGAAGGGAACCCAAGTGGTGGCGGCTGCGCGGGCCGAAGCGCTCGAGGCGCACCCCGTGCCACCGCTCGATGGGCGGGCGCTCATTCTCGCGGTCCCAGGCCAGGATCGTCACCCGATAGCCGGCCGCGGCCAGGCTCCGCGCCTCGTTTGCTACCCGGGGATCGGGCAGGAAGGCGTTGTCGAGGAGCATCACTATCGAGGGTTGTGAGTGGTGGGTAACGATGGCCATCTCCGGTCAGGGGACTTCCAGCTCGACCCGGCCGAGCGGGCGTACGGCGGGCTTCGGGTTGCCCAACAGGCGGCACGTGAGGAGGCGAAGCGCAAAGCGCGCCAGCCGCGTCCCTCGGCCCACCGACGCGGCATCGGTCGTGCAGTGCCTCAGCGCCAGCTCGGCCCGGCCGCCACGGGCCCGCCATCGCTTCGGCGCGACGAGGAAGTAGCTGGCCGAGGCCTGGGCCGGCATGGACGCTGTACCGAGTACCTTGCCCCCGTCGTCGAGAAACCGCACCTGCCACTCCAGCGTGTCCCCAGGCAGAACCCTCGGCGTCCCCGAGAGCTCGGCGCCGAGCAGGAGCAGCGACGAGCCGTCGCGCGCCGGCACCACCTTGCAGGCGAGTTTCTCCAGCGTGACCCCGGCACCCAACTCCTGCTTCGCCAGGCGTCGGAGGATGCCATCCGCCCACGACCCGCCTCCCTCCGGGTCCGGGCCAAAGGCGACCAGAGAGCCGCAGAGCGTCGCGGGGCCTCGCCCCTGCAACGCTCCGAAGAGGTCCGCGTCGCCGCACGGGTGGGCGAGGGGCGCAAAGACCCTCGTGGTCGGGCCCAGCGCCGCCAACTTCGCCGGCGTGTCTGCGTACTCGACTACTGCGCGGTCGGCAACGAAGCGCATCTGCTGCGCATAGTGGAGGACGAATCCGCTCTTCTCCTCGAACGGCGTGTGCTTTGCGAGGTCGGCCGCCCAGCGCACCTGTTTGTGGCGCAGCGGCTCCCAGCGGTCCGTCTCGGTCACGACGTAGAAGGAGCTGAGGAACAGCACCGCGGCGCCCCCAATGCTTGCGGCTCCGCGCCAGCGCCCTCCCCCACGTGCCCAAGCCTCGACCACCAGCGCCACCGTCACCACCACGGCGGGCAGAAACAGCAGATGGTAGTAGGGATGGGCGTAGAAGATCGTTGGGAACGCGGCCACGTAGGGCAGCGGCCAGAGCCAGAGCAGCAGCACATGCTGGTCGCGGCGGTTCTCGCGCGCCCGCACGGCGGGCCAGGCGCGGCGTGCCAGCCACACGAGCGCAAGGAGCGAGAGCGGCGAAAGCTGCAAGACGAACTTGCCCAGGAAGTCGGCCAGGAGGGTCGTCGCCGGGATGTGGCCGACCTCGGGCGCGCTGCCGCCGACGGCCCAGCTCCGATAGGCTTCGCCGACGGGCTGAAGCAGGTTGCCCTCCTGCGGAATCGCGCGCGCGTAGGCCATCAGGCCCACGAAGCAGGCGAGAGCTGCCGCCGGCAGAGCCAGCATCGCGCCGCGCCGCGCTCGCGAGCGGTACACCAGCGCGTGCCCCGCCAGCGCGAAGCAGAGGACGTAGGCCGGCCAGTCCGACAGAAGGCCGACCACGCAGGCCGCGAAGAGCAGCCCGAAGTCGCGTCCGCGTCCCGACTCACAGTACCGAAGGTAGAACAGCGACGCCAACGAGGTGGACAGCGCGAGCGGCGTGCCCACAACGTCCACGAATGCCCCGCCATAGCGCACGGCGATCGGCACCGCGCCGGCCAGGGCAGCGGCCCAAGCCCACGCCGGCGTGGGCGGCCCGTCGCTCTCCCGCGACATCCGCTCGGCCAGCACGGCCAGCACGGCCACGAGCGCGAGGCCACAGACCAGGTGCGGCAGCCGCACGGCCCAGGTTTGCGGTCCGAAGAGCGCCACACCCGCCGAGCTCAGGAGGGGCGCCAGCGGCGGGTGATTCTGGTAGTACACGCGTTCGGGCCGCGGCACCACGGGGCCGGGCGTCGCGATTTGCGCCAGTCCCATATCGGGGTACCCGTACTTCAGGTAGTTCCGCGCGATCATCCCGTACACGCCATCCTGGTGGCGGGGAATATCCACCAGCACCCACCAGCGGCCGACCAGACCATAGATACCGGCAAGGACAACGAGGGCGAGGATGAGTCGCCGCCCCGGATGGTGGATGCCTGGCATTTCCCGTCTCCCAGCAATCAGCGCCGCTTGCCGAAGCGGTGGCGGATGAGGATCCAGATGGCGCGCAGGCCATCCGTCCAGCGGATCTTCTTGCCTTCCTCCAGCGACCGCGGCTGGTAGCGGATGGGCACCTCGACGATGCGGTGGCCGCGGCGGCACACCAGCGCGGTCGCCTCGGCGCAGAAGCCGAAGCCCTCCTCGCGCAGCGGCAGGCTCTGGAGAAGCTCGGTCTTGAACAGCTTGTAACAGGTCGGCTCGTCGGTGATGCGCTGACAGTAGAGCACGCTGGCCACCAGGCTCACGAGCCGCCCGCCCCAGTAGAAGCTGCGGTAGGAAAACGGCATGCCGCCGCGGATCCGCGAGCCGTAGACTACGCTGGCCTTCTCGCGCTCGGCGGCCTCGACGAGCCTCACCAGGTCGTTTGGGTCATATTCCAGGTCGGCGTCCTGGATGATCGTATAGGCGCCGCGGGCGCGCGCGATGCCGGTGCGCACGGCGGCGCCCTTGCCGCGGTTGGCCTCGTGGCAGACCAGTTCCACCGCGGGGTGGGCCTGAGCGAAGCGGGCGACGATGTCGCGCGAGCCGTCGGTCGAACCGTCGTCCACGACCACGATCTGCATGCGCAGCGGCACCGCAATGAGGCGCTCGAGCAGCTCGGCCACTGTGGCCGCCTCATTGAACATGGGCACGATCACGGCGAGTTGGGCATCGCTCGGCGAGCCCTGCGCGGCGGGTGCGTCGGTCATCGGGAGTGCCTATCGCCTCCGGTCAGGAACAAGAGGTCAGGGCCTGCCGGTCGGAGCGGCCGCTGAGACACCGTCGGGGCCGAGCGGCACGAGCGAGAAGCTCGCTTCGTCCCACCGGTACAGGTGCCGCCCAGGCCGGGCCGCGATCAACCTGTGGTTCTGCTCGCCAAGGTCACGGACGTAGAGGATGGGGCCGGCAATGGCCGGGTCGTTGCGCGCCACGGCGGCCACAAGCCTCGAACTGCCGGCCGTGGTGTGCGGCACGGGGAGGAATACGATGGCCGGCCGCTCCGCTTGAGCTTCCACGGTGTCGAATACCCGTAGGTCCACGCCGTGGAGGTTGCGGTACTGCGGCAACTCACGGACGAGCGTGACCGCCGTGCCATAGAGAAAGCAACCGGCGAGGGCCAGCGTCAGCGTCGCCCGCACGCGGTCAGGAGGGAAGCCCCTCGCGATGAGGCGGTCGTGCAGGGCCGCCAGCCCGGCTGCCGCCAGAATGGCCGCCAGCGGGAGAGCCTCGAAAACGTAGCGTGGGCCGCTCATGCCGATGGACACGTTGCTCCACCGCGTGTAGACGAGGGCGAGCGTGAGCCCGGCCGCCCCGAGCAACAAGGGCGATGCGCGCCCTTCCTGGCGCCTTGCCCCCGCGAACAGCACGAGCCCCACGAGGGCTCCCAGCGCCGGGATCGGCCAGTGGTAGGTGGCGGCGTCGAAGCGGAACGCCATCTCCAGGAAGTTCGCCACGCCTACGACCGGGCGCCATCTCCAGCCCGGAACCAGGATGGGGTCGGCTCCCAGCTTGTGATTGCGCAGCACCACTTGATAGCCGGAGAGCAGGGGGTTCCCCGTTGTCGCCGCGTTATACGCGAGCAGTCCGGCCAGCGGCACGGCCAGCGCCACGGCGAAGGCGATGGCAGGCATCCAGGCCTGGCGTGGGCGCCGAATGAGCCAGGCCACCCACACGGCGGCAAACGGCAGGCAAAGACCGAGCGCCGTCCCCGGCCTCGCCAGCGCGCCCAGGCCGAGCAGCAACCCGGCAGCCGCGCCCCAACCCCACGACCCGCAGCGGATCGTTCGCAACGCCGCCGTCATGAAGAGCAACATGAGCAGCAGGCACGGCACGTGACTCAGATACTCGGCCGCGTTGAACACAAGCCAGCCCGAGAGCGCCGTGAGCGCCATCGCGAGCAGCGCCGCCCTGGGGCACAGCACCTCGCGCGCCAGAGAATAGGTCGCGGCCACCACCGCTCCGCCCATCAGCGGGGCCATCAACCATGGCATGCCCATCAGAAAGCCGGCGGCATAGATCAGCGCCGCCACCGGCGGCGCCACGAAGAACCACCTGTCCCCGAGAAAGCAGAACACGACGCCCGTGCGAGCGGGACCTACTCGGGGGTCGAAGAACTCCTGGCCACCCGGCAGCGGCGACCAGAGTCGCCCCGCGGCGAACGTCTTGGCCTGGAAATAGTAGCCCTGCGCATCGTTGTAGTGGGCCTCGCCGCGTAGCATGCCCAGCGATACCCCCAGCGCCAGGCCCGCGACAAGGGCGCTCGCGGCCAGCACAAGCACAGGACGCGGCATCCGCTGCACACCGTCCAGCAGCTTCGAAATGGCCCGGCCCTTCCACGGTCGCGCCAGGGCGCACGCTGCCAGCGCCAGCCCGCCTGCCAGCCAGAAGAGCCGCGCGGTCGTCACCAGGCCGAGTTCCCGGAAGAACATCTGGCGGTACCACCGCGAATCGTAGTACGCAAAGTAATGCAGCCTCCCGCTCGCCCAGCCGATCAGCATGTACGTCGGCACCGCACAGATCACCAGCACGCCCAGGGCAACCGCCACGCGCCAAGGCGAGTTGCGCTCTCCCTGGCGGTCCGTTCCCCACAACGCGCGCCGTGCAAGGACAAAGCCGGCGATCACGCTCGCGAACGCAACCGCGGCGGCAACCGCGGCGAAGACTTCATAGCGCGCCGCCGACAGCGTGACCGTCAGCCCCGCCCTGCGGATGGCGAAGACCATGCCCTGGTCGCTCGGCCTGCGGGCGTACCACAGGAACTCGAAAAACAGGGCCGCGGCGACGCAGAGAACACCGAGCCCCAGCAGGCAGGTTCGGGCCGGGGCCGGGCAACGAGGCTCTGGATGTTCTGGGCTCGCATTCATCTCGCTATCTCAGAGACCTCATTGTACATTTTCCAGGCTCCCAAGTGAACTCGCCGCCGGCCCCCTGCAATCGCCGTCCGGCGGGGGGTGCTGTGGCGGCGCACCTGCCGCGGGACGGATCGCGCGGTTCAACTCTGGCACGGTGGGCCTCCCGGCGGCGGCTCGACGCGCCCGGCCGGCGACAGAACCGGAGAGAGAAGGAACACGGCGCCGACATTGAGCAGTTCGCCGACGCTCAGAAACACGCGCAGCGCCAGCGCGATCGCCGCCGCGAGGGCAAGCGGCATGCTCAGCGACAGCACCCCCGTGAGCACGCCTTCGCGTACCCCGAGCCCGGCGGGCGCGAGGACCACGAGCAGTCCGATGCACAACGAGAGGGCCATCATCCCCGCGCAGTCTGCAACGTACAGAGGGGGCACATCGCAGAAGGCCCGCACGAACAGCCAGAATGCGGCGCCCTGCATCGCCCACACGTTCAGGTAGCCCGCGATCAACCGCAGCATGGTCGGGTAGGAGAGGCCGGCGACCTCGATCGGCCGCCCTAACAGCAGGCCGCCCAGCCTCACCACGCGGCTCACCAGTGCCGGGTGGAGCAGGCACAGCCCAAGCGCCGCCACGCCCGCGCTGACCCATCGGTAGTGGCCTGGCACCCCGGAGCCCGACACCGCGAGCCACAAAGGCACCACGAGAGCCGCACTGATGAGGTTGAGGGCGATGTCGTACAGCACGCTCAGCATGGCCACGCGGAGCGGCACCCCCTCGCGCGCGCTGAGGTACGAGCGCGCGGCCACCATCGCCACCTTGCCCGGCACGTAGAGCCCGAGCGCGGCATAGGCGAGGATTCGGTACGCCTGCCAGGCCGAGAGACGCCCCCCCAGCGCGCGCAGCACCGCCCGCCAACGCAGGCTCACGGCGACTATCGAGACGCGGAAGGCCACGAAGGACGCCGCCACCAGCCACCAGTTGGGCACGAGGGCCCCCGGCGGCAGGCGACGCCACTGGCGCAGGATCACCCAGGCAAGCCCGCCGAGGATGCCGAGCGCCAGGGCGAAGCCGCCGACGCGACGCCAGCGGCGCGGTGCCATGTTTCCCGGCGCACGGACCTCCACGAGGCCGCCCTCTGCGGCACCCTCGCTCCCTGGCTCCCTCACGCCACCCACGCGTGTCCCCTTGGCCCCCCTGCCCGGCAGTCACTCACCGCGGCGCTTCCCCCGCTGGCGGGCCACGTAGACGAGTTGGTGGCTCAGAAATCGGGGGCATGGAGGTGCCAGATAGACCAGTTGCAGGCCCACCGAGCGCACCGCCACAACCTCAAACCCCGTGGCTTCGAGCATGCGCACCATCCAGCGTCGGGGGAACGAGTAGTAGTGCTCCGTCGTGTAGTAGAAGCGCCGGATGTTGAGCATCTCGCAGATCACCTGGGGAAAGCCCAGCGGGTTTGGCGTTGAGAGCACGATCCGGCCGCCCTCGGCCAGAAACGGGTGGAGGCCGCGCAGAAACTGGTAGGGAGCCTCCAAGTGCTCGATCAGCTCGCCGAAGACGATCGTATTGAACTGCCGGCCGCCCACACACGCCGCCAGGTTCATCGCGTCGCCTTGGATCTCCTCCGCATACCCCGAGGGGCTGAGCGGCTTCATCAGGTCTACGCCCACCGTGTGGAACCGAAGCAAGTGCGGATTCGGAAGCTGCGCATACCCGATGGCAAGCACGTCAGGGCCGACCACCTCGCGGGCGAGCGTCCGCAAGCGGCGGTTGTCATAGGCACGGGACCCGATTGGCACAATAGCTCTCCGACTGGTCCTGAGCCTGCGCGCGGGGCGCGCGCAGGCCTCCACCTCCACCGACCCATTCCAGCATTCCCCGCCAGGAAATGGCGCTCTGAACGTGGCAATGCGCGTTGCCGGACAGAGCGCTCGCAGAGTCCCTATCATTCTACCCTCCGCCGCCGTTAAAACACGCCAAAAATCGTTCGCGCCAGAGCATCAGGTTCGCCACGCGCCAGATTGAGCCCGCGGAACTCGCTTGCCCCTCGCGGAAACGTCTCCATAGCCGGCTCAAGCGGCGCGGATCCCACCAGCCGAAATCGCGCGCGATGGCTCGCTCCACCAGATCGGCGAGCGGCCCCGCCGAGGCGGAGCGGATCCAGGCCCTCTCGGGCGTGGCGAAGCCGATCTTGTCGTGCCTCGCCAGAATCGCGGCCGGCACGGTGCCTGCCATGGCCTGCCGAAGGATCCATTTCGTGGTCCCGTCGCGGATCTTGAACGAGGCCGGCAGCGAGAACAGGAATACCACGAGCCGCCAGTCCATGAAGGGCAGCCTCGACTCCACCGAGTGCGCCATGGAGTTGCGGTCCTCGTACCGCAGCAGGGCCGGCAAGCCGTCCCAGGCGAAGACCTCATAGAGGCGCTGGTTGAGCCGGCCGCCGAAGACGGATGGGCGTTCGGCGGCGATTCCGGCGGCGAGGTGGCGCAATGGTGGGGAGACCCAGGAGGCCTTGTCCTCATGACTGAACCGGTTGGCCAGGCGGATCATGCGGCGGTGCGAGGCAAAGCCGGCCAGGGTGCTCAACCAGGCGTAGGGCAGACTCCGGCGATGGTTCCGCGCGTAGGCGGCCGCCTCGTGCCACCACGCGACGAGCCGGCCGGATGCAAGCAGGCCGGCGAAATGCACGGGAAAGAAGTACGGGTAGCCCGCCAGCGTTTCGTCGGCGCCCTGGCCGTCGAGCGTCACCGGCGTGCCTTCGCGCCGCGCCAGCTCGAAGACCTTGAATTGGGCGTACATGCTGGTCGTGCGCACCGGCTCCTCCTGGTGCCACACGAACCGCTCGAGGTCGCTCAGCAGGCTCTCGGCTGTGGGGCGCGTGACATGGCTTTCAACCCCGGTATGCTCCACCACGAGGTCAATGTAGCGCTTCTCGTCCAGCTCGAACCCCTCGTAGCAGGCCGAGAACGCCTTCTGGTTCCCGGCGCGGAGGAAAGGCCGCGCGGTGCAGACGACCGACGAAGAGTCGAGCCCGCCCGAGAGGGCGGTGCCCACGGGCACATCGCTCCGCAGGCGCACCCGGACCGCATCGCGGAAAAGCCTTCGGAACTCCTCGAAGCACGCCGCCTCGCTGTGCGGGGGTTCCTTGAGATGCTCGCGAATGTCCCACCACTTGGCCAAGCGCAGCTGTGGGACAGGCGAGGGAAGCTCCAGCCGCAGGAAGTGTCCGGCCGGCAGCGACCAGATGCCTCGAAAGAACGTGTGTTCGGTGCAGTTGACGCGGCGGTGCACCAGGTAGTCGGCGATCGCGGTGTCGTCGGGCTCGCGGCGCACCCACGGGGCCTCGAGCAGGGCCTTGATCTCCGAGGCGAACACCAGGCGCGTGCCATCGAAATGATAGTGCAGCGGCTTCACCCCGAAGCGGTCGCGGCACAGGATCAGGGCGCCCTGGCGGGCGTCCCAGAGCCCGATGCCCCACATGCCGTTGAACCGCGCGAAGCAGTCCACACCCCAGGCCTCGTACGCCCTGAGCACGACCTCGGTGTCGCCCGTCGAGCGGAAGCGGCAGCCGCGGGCCTCCAGCTCGGCCCGCAGCTCGACGTAGTTGTACACCTCGCCGTTGAAGACCAGCCACACCGAGCCGTCGTCGTTGCTCATCGGCTGCGCCGCGGCGTCCGTGAGGTCCAGAATCGCGAGCCGGCGGAAGGCGAACCCCCCGACCGGCCGCGGCACGGCCGGCGGGGGAGCGTTCCGCGAGAAACCTCGTGAACCATGCGGATCGAGCGAGAGCAGGGCGAAGCCTTCGCCGTCCGGGCCGCGGTGTCGTTGCGCGTCGGCCATGCGGAGCAACAGCTCCACCGGCGGCGCTTCGCCGCTGCACCAGATCAGGCCCGCGATGCCGCACACAGTCGTCCCCCCAGGTTGGCGCCCGTCGCCGCAACGAGACGGTGTGAGGAGTCTACGACCCTTTCGATGCCAGGACACCGGTGATGCCAAAGCCGTTGTGATTGGCGAATGTCTTCCGCATTCCCTCGAAACCGAGCGTGCGGAACCAGCCTGTCACTTCGTCGGTCGTGTGGTGCCAGGCATATCGCGGCGACAGCGCGTCGAAAAGCGAGAGCTGCATCTCGCGCACCGTGCGCCGCGTGTACCGTTCGCGCCCGGCCAGTGCATTGTAGACCCTCACGAAAGCCCAGAGCGGCAGGGCGCCGCTCCAGCACACGCCGTGCAACAGCCAGTGGGGCAGGCGGCTCGTCACGGGACGCGCGGCGCGGAACGCGAGGTAGACTGAGTAGTCGAACCAGTTCTTCAGCTCGGTGGAGTAGACCTCGATGAAGCAGGCGCCGCCGGTCTTGGCCCGCGCCGCCACGCTGCGAAACCCTGCGGCAGTGTCGGGAGTGTGGTGCAGTACGCCGGCGCTGTGGACCAAGTCGAACGCGTGCTTTTTGAACGGCACATGGTGCGCGTTGGCCTGCACAATGTGCACGTTCGCCGCGTGCTCCCGTGCCACGGCACGGAGCCTGGCTCGCACGTAATCCACTGAGAACGACAGATCCATGGCAAAGACCTCTGCGCCGGAGTCGCACAGCGCCAGTTCCACTTCGCCATGGCCGCATCCCACGTCGAGCACCGTCTTGCCCCGCAATGCGTCCGCGGCGAGCCCGAACGAGTCGAGAAAGAGCTGCCTGCGAGCGGCCACGCTGCGCCCCCAGGCGCTCCCCGCTGCTCCTAACGCGGCCCATTCCGACGTGAAGCTCCGCTGGGTGTGAGCGAACTGCCTCTCGAACGCATGGTCGCGGGCCCCGGCTTCGCGGAGGGCGATCTCGCGCACTGGCGGGGGAAGCGCCTGGACCTGATCTCCCATCACAGGAAGGAATCTGCCCATCGCTGCCGGGAGTAGCCGCGGGATCCCGACCACGACTGGATACACGTGACCTCGTTCGCACTGGAGCACGCCGGTTTCCACCTCGCTCGCGGAGCGCTCTCCGGGCTCCCCCGCCCAGAGACGGAAGCCGCTCTCGCACTGCGGGCAGGCCAGAAGCTCAAGCAGGCGTTGTCTCATTGCCGGACCTCTCCTTGCCGTTCTGCCTGGGCTCGGCGACATAGACCACGTCGTAGCTCATGAATGTCGGGCACCAGGGGACGAAGAGCAGCAGATTCAGGCCCACGGGGCGGGTCTTCGCCAGCCGAAAGCCTGTCACTTGCAGCATGTGGGCCACCCAGCGCGGCAGGAAGCTGAACATGTGCTCCTCCGTGTAGTAGAATCGGCGGCTGCCCAGGAACTCGAAGAGCGCTTGAGGGAAGCCCAGCGGATTGGGCGTGGAGAGCACGAGCCGGCCGCCGCCGGCGAGGAAGGGATGCAGGCTCCGCAGGAATGCGTATGGGGCCTCGAGGTGCTCGATGATGTCGCCGCAGACGATGCTGTGGAACTGGCGCGCGCCGAGGGCAGCGGCCAGGTTCATCGCATCCCCCACGATTTCCTCGGCATAGCCGGAGGGCTGCTTCGGCCTGGCGAGGTCGAGGCCCACCGTGCGGAACTGCCGCAGATGCGGGTTCGGCAATTGCGCGTAGCCGATGTCGAGCACGTCGGGGCCGAGCACCTCGCGGGCGAGCAGCCGAAGCCTGCGTCGGTCGTAGGCAGGGGACCCGATGGGCACGGTGGCTCTCCCGGCGCCTCAGAGGGTGGTCGCAAGGACGTCCACAATACGTTCGGCGGCCCGCCCGTCCCACAGCGGCGGAGCGGCCGGAGGCCCGGGCGGTCGGGCAAGCGCCCGGCGGCTTTCGGCGATGATTCGGGCCGGATCGCGGCCGACGAGCACGTTGGTGCCGTGCTCGATCGTGGCGGGCCGCTCGGTGTTGTCGCGCAGCGTGAGGCACGGCACGCCCAGGATCGTCGTCTCCTCCTGGATGCCGCCAGAATCAGTCAGCACCAGCCGCGCGTTCGACATCAGCTTCAGGAAGTCCAGGTACCCCAGGGGCGGCACGGCGTGCAGCCCAACCGGGCCGGCCGCCTGGCCTGGGGCGAGCGGGAGGAGCCGCGCGCCGAGCCCGGCGGCCCCGAGCTGCCGGGCGGTGCGCGGGTGGATGGGGAAGATGATGGGGAGTGTGCGCGCCACCTCGTGCAGGGCGTCGAGCACGGCCTCGAGCATCCGCGGCTCGTCCACGGTGCTGGGACGATGCAGGGTGAGCACGGCGTAGGGGCGCGGGTCGGCGCCGAGGCCCAGCCGCTCAAGGATGGGCGAGCGTTCGGCCCGCGCACGGCAGCGGAGCAGGGTGTCAATCATCGTGTTGCCGACGAAGTGGATGGCCCCGGCCGGCCGCCCCTCGCGCAGCAGGTTCGCGCGGGCGCCCGCCTCGGTGGTGAACAGCAGGTCCGAGACGGCGTCGGTGACGATGCGGTTGAGTTCCTCGGGCATCGAGCGGTCGCCGCTGCGCAATCCGGCCTCGACGTGGCCCACCTTGATTCCGAGCTTCACCGCCACGAGCGAACAGGCCACGGTGGAGTTCACGTCGCCGACGACCAGCACGATATCGGGCCGCGACTCGGCGAGCACGGGCTCGAAGCGTATCATGATCTCGGCGGTCTGAGCCCCGTGGCTGCCCGAGCCGACGCCGAGATTGACGTCGGGAGCGGGCATCTCGAGCTCGCGGAAGAACACGTCGCTCATCCGCTCGTCGTAGTGCTGGCCGGTGTGGACGAGCCGGGGGCGGAAGCCGCCGCGCGCTGCCATGGCGTGCAGGATCGGCGCGGCCTTCATGAAGTTCGGGCGCGCCCCCACCACGATCACGGCACGGATTCCAGGCGAGTTCTCCCCGTGGTGCGTCACGCGGTTCTCCGGGGCCGTTGGCCGTGGGCGAGGCCGTCTATGAAGCGGACCATCCAGTCCGTGAGGTCGCATTTGTCGGCGAGCATGCGCTGGCGGCGCTCGGCGAAGGCCGCGCGCCGCTTTGCATCGGCCGCCCATTCCGCGGCGAGGCGGAAGAGGTCGCCGGCCTGCTCGGGCCGGAAGCCGCGCGTGAGGCCGTAGCGGTGCTCGAGTTCCTCGAGGTAGCTGAGGTGGCCGACAAACGTGTTGCAGCGCAGGCTCGGCGTGCCCAGGACGGCGGCCTCGCACGCTACGGTCTGGCTGTCGCAGACGACGAGATCGGCGAAGGCGAGGACGTCGTGGAACCGGTCCGGGGGCACGGGCAGCCTGTGCGCGTCGAAGGGAGACGTGAGGGGCGCCTCGGAGCTGACGAAGACGCGCCCATAGCGCGCAAGCAGCTCGAGCAACTGGAGCTTGGTGACTGCCGGGAGGCCCCGGGCCTTGGCGTCATGGTGGGCTTCCAGGCTCACGAAGCGCAGCAGGAAGTACCGCTCGCCCTCGCCCACGCCCAGCTCGGCGCGCACCCGCGGGTCGGGTGTGAAGCGGCTGGGGTGCAGGTAGGCCAGCTTGTGATAGCTCGGGTGCTTGATGTGCTTGGGGCCATAGTCCTCTTGGATCGCGTCCGGCGTGCAGATCCAGTGTGCGAAGGGGTGAGCCAGCGCCGAGACGAGCGGCACAGCCTTGCGGTCGTCGTCGTTGAAGAAAATGGACGTGCCATGGACGAGGCGCGAGACGTGGGCGGCCGAGGGCGACGTTCCGATGAGGAACTGCGGGCGAAAACGCCGCGCTCGGCGCCAGAGGCGCCAGTCGCGCTGGATCAGTTCCAGGCCCAGGCCAAAAAGCCCGCGCCGCTGGCGCGTGAGGGTCTCGAAGGGGATGCCGTAACGGGCCAACAACGCGGTGACGACCTCCTTCTCTCTGGCCGTGGTGAGCACCTGGTCGCCGCGGTCCCGCCAGATGCGAATCGCGTTGCGGAAGAGGTGCACGTGGGCCGGATGGCTGATGTCCACCAGGATGCGCATGTGGGCCTCACGAGCCGCGCGGGGGCGGCGCGGCGGAGCCATCGCGGCGCGTGCCGGGGGCCGCTGTCGGACGGTTCAGCGGCTTGTTGTGGTCCATGTCGAACCACATGGCGAACAGCAGGAACTGGATGCCGGAGATAAAGAGCGTCATGGCGGCCAAGGCATTGGTCTTGGGGATGACGCCGTAGGTGCTCCAGTGGACGAGGAGCCGCGCGCCGAGCGCCAGGCAAGCGGCGAGAAGCAGGGCTCCCACAGCGTAGAAGAAGATCAGCGGATGGAAGTCGCGGATGATGTACTTCTCCTTCATCCGCCACAGGAAGCACTTGAGCAGGAGCCACGACATGCGCGGGATGACGCTGCGAAGGCGGATGCCGCTCTTCTCACCGATGTTGTAAACAGGCGTGACCGGCACATCGGCCACGCGAAAGTTGTAGACGTTGAGCATGACCAGCAGGTGGTTGGGGTAGCCGTAGCGGCGATAGAGCTTGTCCAGCGGCAGGGCGGTGAGGACCTGTCGGCTGACGGCCGTGTAGCCGGTCTGGCTGTCGGCCACGTTCCAGTAGCCCGATGCGACTTTGGTCAAGAGGGAGAGGAACGCATTGCCGAGGTAGCGGGTGCGGGGGATCTTCTTCCAGGCCTCGCCGGTGAAGAGGCGGTTGCCCTTCACGTAGTCGGCCGCTCCGTCCACCAGGGGGTCGAGCATGGCGGGCAGGTCGGCGGGGGCCATCTGCGCGTCACCAGCCATCACGGCAGCGATCTCGATCCCGTCCTCGACGGCTCGGCGGTAGCCGGTGACAATGGCCGCGCCGACGCCCTGATTGCTTTCATGGCGGAGGAGCACGATGCGGCCTGGCTCCCGCGCAGCGTACTCGGCTACGCGAGAGGCGGTCTGGTCGTGGCTCGCGTCGTCCACCACGTAGATACGGTCCACGAAGGCCGGCATCGTCTCGAGCACGCGGCCGATCAGGGTCTCTTCGTTGTAGGCGGGCACCACCACGCCAATCTGCCGTCCGCGATACATGCGACTCTCCGCAGGTTGCGTGTGCCGGGGGGACCTCTCAGCCGCCGATACACCACATGTGTCTGACCGTGCGTAGGAGCAATCGGCCGTCCACGGGAGCCGGCGTGGCGTAAATCTGCTCCTTCAGGTCGTTCTCAGAGACGATCTGGAATGTGCGACCGGCGCGCAGCACATGGGTGACCCCCGAGACGTGCGGGACGTAGATGTTGTCGCCGATCGCGATGAGCGATGCCAGGCTATTCACTGCCGGCAGCTTCTCCTACCAGACGAGGGCGCCGGTCTTCGCATCCAGACAGGTCACGTGGCCCTTGGTGTCGGAGACCATGAACAACAGGCCCTTCGCCAGCACGGGCGACGAGGTGTTGGGGCCTCTGCCATTCAGATCGGCGGTCCACACGAGGGGGTCTTCCCCCTTGAGGAGCTTGGTGAGGCTCAGGGCTCGGAACGTGAAAACCTGGGGGAGGTAGAGCGTGTCGCCGTCCACCAGCAGGCTGGCGACAATCTCGCACCCCGCTTTGCGCTCGATGGGGTAGCAGCAGAGCTCCTTGCCCGAGTCGAAGTCGTAGGCGCGCAATTCATACCAGCCCCAGATGATGATCACTTTCCGGCCGTCCACCGACGCAAGGGTCGGGGGCCGGTGCTCGCCGTGGTTAGGCGCGACACTGGGTCGTGGCGTTTTCCACAACGTCTTCCCGCTCGCAGAATCCACTGCTGCCAAATAAGGGGCGTTGGGTTGCCCCGAGTCGATCACGATCCGGCCCTCGGCCAGGATCGGGGAGGCCCCGACGCCATGAATGTCGCCCTCGAAGGGCAGTTCCTTGTTTGTCCACAGGATCTTGCCTGAGAAGTCGGCGCACACGAGGCCGTGCGAGCCAAAGTAGGCATACACTCGCTCATCGTCCACCGCAGGGGTGGGCGTGGCCTGGGAGTTCATCGGGTGCGTGCCGAACTCAGGGCCGGGTGCGCACGGGCGCACCCACTTCATCCTGCCGCTGGCCCGATCCAGGCACACGATAGCTCGGGTGAACTCGCGGCGAGTCCCCAGCCAGTTCCGCTCGATCAGCAGAAGCGCCGCCGCACACAGGATACCAGCCGCGAAGAGCCTGCCCAGACGCACCCGCCTGGGCCAGAGGCCCGCCACCTCGGCCACAAGCCACAGGGCGCCTGCCACAAGAGGAATCGGGAGCACGATGTTCGGCCACGCAAAGGCCGACATGGTGCCCGGGGTCGTCACGGCCATGTGGCGCGCTATCTTCATGGCCACCTGCGGCACGTGCAGCCTGAGTCCCGCGAGAGCCACGAGCGACACCGCGCCCACCAGGCCAAGACGCACCAGGGCGAGAGGCACGGACACTGTTCTCCCCTGCGGCGGCGGTGACGACTCCGTGCTCGGCCGCGCCAGGAGGGCGCGAAGCAGAAGAGTCACCCCTACGGCCAGGACCAGGGCGGGGACGGCGGCGATCAGCCCCCCGAATTCGCTCCCGCCCATCGGCCGGTAGTAGTCCTGGTCGGGCCGGCCCATCAAGGCCAGGACCGCGAAGAGGAGAGCCCCTGCGCCGAGGGCAACCCGCGGCCGCGACCGGGGCGAGAAGCGCGACGCCGCGATCATCAGGCCGAGACAGACGACGACGGAGGAGAGCTGCCATCGAGCCTGGCGGAAGCTATGGCCCGTCTCGCCCGCCGGCAGGAACACATAGCTTACGAACACGAAGTGCGCCACTACCCCCAACAGCACGCACAGGACCAGAGTGCCCAGGAACTCCCGCCAGGAGGGGGATGACCCGGGCCAGCAGCTTCGCACCAGGAACGCCACTGCCAAAGCGGCCAGAGCCGCGAAGGCGGCGAGAACGAGGCCGATCCCCGCCCGCTTCACGAGCGGCACGGCTTCCGCCGGGTACCCCGTGGTGGCGAACACGCTGTCGCGGGTGACCACTGGCGATGAGTGTCCGCGGCCCGGGATGGGAGTCTTCCACACAACGTTCTGGTCGGGGGACCAGGCCGTGGGGCCGTTGTCGGACCGGCTCTTGCCTTGCGCCTCCAGCCCGCGCCAGCCGCGCCACTCGTCGGCCCACACGCGCCCGCCCAGGCCGAGCAAGGCAGCCACTGTCAGACACCAGACCCCCTTCGCGCGCATGATCACCCTCCTATCCCGGACCTCGACGGGGTGGATGGAGTTTGAGCTTGTGCCGGGGAGGTAACCAGTGCAACAGCCTTCCGAGCGTGATTATCTCATTTTTGCTCGCGGGGGGCAAGCGCTCGTAGCCTCACAGGCCCCAGGAATGCGTTCAGCTCGAATCTTCGTACCCCCCTCCGATTCACCACGCGGAACCGCAGATCGAGGCGCTCCCCTGCCCTCGCGGTGTCCGTGATGTCCAACGAGAGCCAACCCGTGTGCGGTTCGGCTGCGTCTTGTTCCCATAGCAGGCGATCGCCTGCCCACAGTTGGAGGAGGCGGACACGCGGGGCCGGCTCACCTATCGCCCTGGAGCTGACGAAGGCGTCGAGGAAGAGGCGTCCCTGGAACGTCGGCACAGGCAGGCTGATGGATGCCTCGAAGCGGTGGTACACCTCGCCGGGCGCGCCAAAGGGATAGACGATGGCCAGGGCCTCCGCGCCTTCCGACGCCACCAGCCCCATCGGCCACGGCCCGCACCAGCGCTGCGTCCCCCGCAACCAGTCGGCAGCGGCGCGTTCGGACAGGGCAGGGCCGCCGGGCGGCTGCCCCAGGCCGCCGAGCAGCGCAGCGTAATCCCTGAGCCCCGACGCCTTGAGGGCCTCCTCAGCCTTCTTGCGTGTGGCGTCGTCCCCCTCGGTCACGTCGCCGGAGCCCGAAAGCTTCTTCTGCCAGAAGGAGGAGAACGAGTTCTCGCCCTGGATGTAGAGCAGGCCCGTGAGGGCCTGCGCGGCGCGAGCGGTTACGACGGCGAGCTTTTCGGCCCCCGCGCGGAACGTTTGCTCGGCTTCCGCCGTCTTGTCGGCCACCAGCAGCTCGCCGACGCGGCGCTCGAGCTCGGCGTAGCCGCCGTCGGGTAGTTCCAGCGTGGCTGCAAGGCGGGCAGTCTGGACGGTGGCGCGCATGGGCTCGAGGTAGCACTCGTGGAGACGCGCGGGCGGGATGAGCGTGGCGTCGGGGGCGCCGGCCTCCAGCCTGGCCAGGAGCGCGTCGAGCTGGCCGAGCAACCGAAGGGCCTGGGGGCGCGTAGTGGGGTCCTTGAGCCGCGGCGGCCAGTCAATCCCCGGCAACATGGCCCGGGGAAGGATGAAGTACGGCTTGAGCTCGGCCAGTGCGTCGTCGAATTCCTTGGCCGCCTCGGCCATGGAGGGGCCGAAGACGTAGCGGTAGACGGCTTCGCGGGTGCGCCCCCAGTCGTGTTTCTCGGGGTGCCAGGCCCAGATGCCCATGACTCCCGCGGCGTATTCTTCGGCGAAGTAGCGCCAGAACATGACGGTATTGGTGTACTGGGCGGCGTCGCGCAGGTCGTCGTAGCTCGGGCTGTGCCAGCCGGCGCTGAGCGGGCGCAGTTCCATGTAGGCCGGCCGATCGTCGGTGCGCAGATAGGGATAGCCTTCGTCTTTGGAGAGGAATCCCTGGTCCCACGAGGGCCAATTGTGCCACCATCCGGGGCACTTGAGGCCGACTTCGCGTGCGGCATCGGCCATGGGCCTGTTGGGCACGCAGGTGAAGAACCAGGTGGCCGCGTCGAAGCCGGGCACTTTGGCCATCCGTCGCGCATAGTCGGTGGCGGGGCGTTCGTACGCGCCAATGGGCGGCGTGGTGGCGATGCAGCGGCCCTCGATGCCCAGTCCTCGCGCGAACCTGAGGATGCGCTCGACGAGAGTGGGCGCGCCGGCCGGAGCTCCGAGGTCATTGAAGTCGAGCCAGAAGCCGTCGGCGCCCAGTTCGCGCAGCTCGGCGAAGGTCCGTTCCGCCTTCTCGGGCTCCTGGTCGGCCTGGGAGCAGGAGACGGTGCCATAGACGAAGATGCCGCGGCGGTGGGCCTGCGTGATGACGTCGCTGATCTCCTGGCGGTTGAGCGCCGCGCCCGGCGCAAAGCCGAACTGGCCCCGAGGCCGGGGAGCGTCGCGCAGATCAATGAAGTTGAAGCGGGCGCGCGCATAGGCGTCGAAGACGCCGGGGAGCGCGTGGCGACGCAGGTCGGGGTAGGGCCGGCCCCGCCAGGCGATGCTGGGCCAGTCGCGGACCGAGACGATGGGGAAGACGACCCGCTGGCCCTCGGCGGGGCGCAGGAGATCGCAGAAGGCGTCCTGCCCGTAGAGCACGCCCCGCGGGTCGCTGCCGCCGATGAGGAGGATCTGCCGGCCCGGTTCGTCGAGGACCTCGAGGATGAAGCCGTCGTGCCCGGGTGATGAGGGGCCGAGGTCGAGGTTCTTCTCGCGGCAGAGGCGATCGAGCCAGGCGTTGGTGGCGCGCTGGCCGAGGAGGAGGATCTGGCGGGCCTGGGTGTCGCCCTCGGACACGATGGGCAGCGTGCGTTGGAAGCGGCGCAGGATGAGGGCCTGAAGGCGTTCGGCAGCGTAGCGCTCGGGTTCTGTGGCCGCGGCGCCCACGACGATGGCGGCGCCGTCGGAACCCAACAACTCGCCCATCTGGCCGCGTTCGGTGTAGACCTTGGGCACGGGGATGATGGGGCACGACCGCCATGCTTCCACCGTGGGCACGGGGGTGGGGTCCGGGGAGCGCGGGGCTTGGGGCGAGGGCTTGGGCGCCGCGGGAGATGCAGGCCGGGGCACATAGGGCTCGGGCCCGCGGGAGCGTTCGATGGCCTGGTAGAGGCGCGTGCCCGCGAGGATGACGATGACGAGGAGGGCCGCTCCCAGGGCGGCTGCAACCAGGCGCATCGCTGCCTCACTTTCAGGTCGGCCTGCCGCCCGGCAGCGGCGGCGCCGCGCGAGACCGGCTCACAGCTTGACCACGCGGGCGCGGCCCACGCAGCCCCTGGCCGCATTGCGAGTGTCGAGCACCAGGGGCGCGTGAGCCACCACTGCGCGGTAGTCGAACGCCGTGTGGTTGGCGACGATGACGACGCAGTGCTGGGCTGCGAGGATTTCGGGCGTGAGTTCCACGGAGGCGAGGTCGAGGCCGCCGTACTGGAGCCGAGGCACGTGGGGGTCGCTGTAGGCCACGTGGGCGCCCAGGGCGATCAGGTGCTTGAGGATGTCGAGGGCGGGGGACTCGCGGATGTCGGCCACGTCGCGCTTGTAGGCCACGCCGAGGACGAGGATGCGCGAGCCGCGTACGGGTTTCGCCTCGTCGTTGAGGGCCGCGGTGATCTTTTCGACGACGTGGCGCGGCATGGCCGCGTTGACCCGGGCCGCCAGGTCAATGAAGTTGGCCTCGACGTCCAGGAGCTTGGCCTTCCACGACAGGTAAATGGGGTCAATGGGCAGGCAGTGGCCGCCGAGGCCGGGCCCCGGGTAGAAGGGCATGAAGCCGAAGGGCTTGGTGGCCGCGGCCTCGATGACCTCCCAGACGTCCACCCCCATCCGGTCGCAGATGATGGCCAGCTCGTTGATGAGGCCGATGTTGACGCTGCGGAAGGTGTTCTCGAGCAGCTTGACCATCTCGGCAGTCTTGGTGGACGAGACGGGATGGATGCGCTCGATGACGGCGCCGTAGAGGGCAGCCGCCACGCGCGTGGAGGCCTCGTTGATGCCGCCGACGACTTTGGGGATGTTGCGCGTGGTGAATTTCTTGTTGCCGGGGTCCACGCGCTCAGGGCTGAAGGCGAGGAAGAGGTCGCCGCCGACCTCGAGCCCCGTTTCGGCGAGCATGGGAGCCACCAGTTCCTCGCAGGTGCCAGGATAGGTGGTGCTCTCGAGCACGATGAGCTGCCCGGCGTGAGCGTGGGCGCGCACCCTCGACACCGCGTCCACGATGAAGGACACGTCGGGGTCCTTGGTCTTGCGCAGCGGGGTGGGCACGCAGATGATTGCGGCGTCGCAGTGGGCCGTCACGGCGGCGTCGGTGGAGGCGCGCAGGAGGCCGCGGGCGACCACGGTGCCGAGGGTTTCGGAGGGGACATCGCCGATGTAGGATTCGCCGCGGCTCACGCCCGCGACACGAGCGGCGTCCACGTCAATGCCCCATACGTGGAAGCCTGCGAGGGCGAACTCGACGGCGAGCGGCAGCCCGACATAGCCGAGGCCGACCACGGCCACGGCGGCCTCGCGGGCGGCGATCTTGTGGAGCAGCGCGGATTCGTGAGTCTGGGTCACGGTGCTGGGCTCCCCGGATGGCCGGACGGCGGCGTCTCAGTAGTAGTAGCCGCGGTCGTAGTAGCGGTAGCCATAGTGGGAGAGGACCATGTCGCCGCGGTTGAGGATGAAGCCGAGGATCCGCGAGTTGTGGAGGAGTTCGACGGCGCGCTCGACGGGGCGCTTGCGCACCTTGCCCGCCTGGATGACCAGGATGACGCCGTCGGTCATGGGCCCCAGCACGATGGCGTCGGCCACGGTGAGCACGGGCGGGGTGTCGAAGAGCACGAAGTCGAAGCGGCTCTTGAGCTCCTCGATGAGCTGGCGCATGCGCGGCGAGCCGAGCATTTCGGAGGGGGTGCGCGACGAGCGGCCGCCCGGCAGCACCGTGAGGCGCGGCACGGTGTCGGCGATCAGCACGTCCTCGGGCAGGGCGTCGCCGTTGAGCACGTCGCTCAGCCCGCGGCGCGGCGTGAAGCCGAGCAGACGGTGCACGCGGGGGCGCCGCAGGTCGGCGTCCACCAGGCACACGCGCTGGTCGAAGTCCTGGCACATGGCGATGGCCAGGTTGAGGGCGGTGGTGCTCTTGCCCTCGCCCTTGCCGGCGCTGGTGATGGCGCAGGTGCGGAGCTTGTCGGCGCCGACGATGCCGCGGATCATGGCCTTCACGCGGCGGAAGCTCTCGGTGAGGTGCGAGTGGGGGTGGTGGTAGGCCACGATGTGCGGGTCCACCTGTCCGCCTTGCGCCGGGCGGACCACATAGGTGGGCCCCGCGGGTTCGTTGCCGGCGGGGCGCGGGGCCTGGGCTTGTTCGGCCCGGGCCTTTTCGAGGGCTTTCTGGATTCTCGACACGGCCAGCTTTCTCCTGTGCGCTGCGCGCGGGCTACTTGCGAAGGGCCGCGAACAGGCCTTTCCAGACGCCGCCCGGCGTGCCGGGCGCGGTGCGCTGGACGGCGAAGAGCGCCGCCGCGAGGGCAAGGGCGAGCGCGACGGCCGCCGCCGCCACGAGGGGCCACCGGCGCGTCGGCCGCGGCGCGGGGGCTGGGGCCTCGGCCGCGCCGCCGGGCTCGGCGAGCAGCTCGGGGCGATCGTCGGCCAGCTCGCGGAGCGCGCTGCGCACGAAGGCTTCGTTGAACACGCGCCGCTCCTCGACGAAGCCGGCGACGAGCGTGGCGTCGCAGGCCACGTTGATCAGGCGCGGCACGCCGCCGGAATAGCGGTGGATGAGCCGGCAGGCGGCGGCGGTGAAGCGCACGCTGCCGTTCGAGCCGGCCACTTTGAGGCGGTGGCGGATGTAGCTGCGGGCCTCGTCTTCGTTGAGCGGGCAGAGGTGGAAGCGCACGGTGATGCGCTGGCGGAGCTGCTCGAGCTCGGGCCGGCGCAGCAGGTCGCGCAACTCGGGCTGGCCCACGAGCACGATCTGGAGGAGCTTGGCCTTTTCGGTCTCGAAGTTCGAGAGCATGCGGAGCTCTTCGAGCACCTCGAGCTGGAGGTTCTGGGCCTCGTCAATGATCACGACCACGCTGTTGTGACGGCGCGCCTGCTCGACCAGGTAGTCGCGGAATCGGCTGAGGAGCGCCTCCTTCGTCAGTTTCTGGTCAGCCGGCACCACCTCGAGGTCCTCGAGGATCATCCGCAGGATCTGGACGAAGGTGCCCTTGGAGTGGATGACGTAGGCGACCTTGACCTCGCGGCTGAGCTGGCGCAGCAGGCACTTGATCAGGGTGGTCTTGCCCGAGCCGATCTCGCCGGTGACCTGGATGAAGCCCATGCCCGACTCGAGGCCGTAGACCAGGTAGTCCAGCGCCCGCCGGTGCACGGAGCTCAGGAAGAAGTAGTCGGGGTCCGGAGTCAGGTTAAAGGGCTTCTCGGCGAAGCCGTAGAACTTCTCGTACATCGATCCCTTCCTGGCAGGCCGAGAGCCGGCTTACCAGCCGCCCTCGACGAACCAATCCTGGAACGTCTGCCAGCCCGTGTTGAGGTACTCCTTCGCGGCGGGCACGGTGAGCCAGATCGCCACAGCCACGCCCACGACGAAGACGGCAGAGCTGATCGCGAGGACTCGGAACCAGAGCTTCCTGCGATGGTCGCGCGGGGTGAAGATGGCGGGAATCACCCCGAGGGCCGGCAGGCCCAGGTAGTCGCGGGCATCGTCAATGCTCTTGAAGGTCTGGTCGAGGTACTCGACGAGGCCGATGAGCGCCGCGCCGGTGAGCAGGCCGAGGACGAGCCCCAGGACGATGATCTTGGCCTGTGCGCTGCGGACGGGCCGCCAGTCGTCGCGCGCGTACTCGAGGACCACAAACCGCGCGCTGTAGGCTTCGCTGAGGAGACGCTGCATCTCTTTCTCGGCCACGCGCACGCCGCTGGCGTATTCGGCGGCGGTGCCGGCGGCGGTGGCGCGCTGCTCCTCCAGAGCGCGGCGTTCCCCGAGAAGCTCCGGCGCCTTGCGCACGCGGATGTAGAGTTCGCTGACCTTCTTGTTGGCGTCGAGCCGCTGCGCGTTGAGCCGGTCAATCTCCTTCTCCTGCGCCGCAATGCGCGCCTGGATGGCGGCGTACTTCGGGTTCGGCTCCGAGACCTCGAGCTCCTTGGGGTCGTCCATGACCAGGCCCTTCACCTGCTCGAACGCGGCGGCTTCCTTCTCGAAGACCGCGCGGGCCTCCTGGCAGCGGGGGTGGGCCATGGTGTAGCGCGAGCTGACCTGCTGATAGTACTCCTTGGCCTGGTCGAAGCGCGCCTTGGCCTGCTCGTACTTGCGCTTGTTCTCGAGCACCTCGGGTGTGGGCTCGGGGCGCACCTTGCGGGTGAGCTCCGGCTTCTCCTTGCTCAGTTCCTTGCGCAGCTCGGCCACGGTCTCCTCGACCCCTTTGATCCGCTGGCGAAGGACCAGTTCTTCCGTCTCGGCGTCCTTGTACTCTTTGTGGATCTCGGCCAGGGTCTCGGTGAGCCAGGGGTTCTGCTGGTTGAACTCGCGCAACTGGTTGTCAATTTCGGCGAGCGCGGTCTTGGCGGCGGCGAACTTGTCGCGGTAGTACTTGAGGTCGCTCTTGGCGCGCTCTTGCGCCTCCTTGCGGTCGGCGCCGACGAATTTCTTCACGATCTCGTTGACGAGGGCCGCGTTGCGCGCGGGGCTGATGCTCGTGTGGGTAATGGACAGGTGCTTGCCCCCCAGGGGCATGACCTGTGTGCGTCGCTCAATCTCGGAGTAGATCTTCTCGAACTGGCGGCGATCGTCCGGGTCGATCTCGCGCCCGAAGTCCACCTTGCGGCTCAGCACGATCTCGCGCACGGCGCTCCAGCTCATGGCGCGGGTCTTCACGGCCATGATGGCCGAGCCGGCTGCCGTCTGCGCGGGGGTGGTGTCGCCGATGGGGCGGTTGTCCTGCAACTCCAGGATGGCGGTGGACTTGTACTCGGTAGGGTAGGCGTAGGCGGCCACGAGCGCGAGCGGCACGCAGACCGCGAGGGGGATGATCAGGAGCCACTTACGCCGCCACAGGATGCCGAGGTACCTGTGGAAGTCAAACTGCTGCTGGGGCTTTCGGGGCTGGATGGCAGGCATAGTACGTAGTTCTCCGGTGGTCGCTCAGCCCGCCGCGGGCACATCGTGCGCTGGCACGGGTGTGGCGCAAGAGACTAGTATGGGGTTGACTGCGCTCGGCTGGCGCGTTCCTCGGCATCCTTGCCCGCGTACGGGAGTTCGGTGTATGTGCGGATGCCGTTGATGGCGGAGCGCGCGGGAGCCGTCAACTCGTCGCAGAAGAACCCGACCTCGGCCCACAGCGTGGCCGGGATGTAGAGGATGTCGCGGTTCTTCACGAGCACATTGGTCTTGAAGTCGCCACGCAGGATGTCGTCGAACCGAATGCGGTAGATCTCCTTGCGGTCCGGGTTGTCGCGCATCAGGCGGATGCGGCTCGAGTAGTCCATCTTCGTGTAGCCGCCCTGGAGCGCGACGAGGTCCACCACCGTCATGTCGCCTGTGAAGCGGAAGGCTCGGAGGCTGCTCTGCGTGCGCCCCGCCAGGTAGACGGTCTTGCTGTAGAGGCCGGTCACGGTCACCAGCACGTCCACCTTCTTGACGTAGCGCTCGAGCTCCTTGGCGAGATAGTCGCTGAGCTGCATCGGGGTGAGGCCCTCGACGTACACGTCCTTCAGGAGCGGGAAGGAGATGTTGCCGTCGGGACGCACCTCGTAGGACCCGCTGAGGTCCGGGTGGTCTGGCACGTTGATGCTGAGGACGTCGGGAATGCCAATGCGGTAGGTTTCGTTGAAGCGCTCGAAGCGCTTCTCGACTTCCCGGAGCTGGTGGCGCGTCGCGGCCTTGCCAATGTCGTCGAAGTTCTTGATCCAGCAGGGCCATCCGTCGCATCCGGCGACCGCCACAGCAAGCAGCCCAAGCACCCACAGACGCGTCTTCGCAGTCATCCTGCTCTCCCTTAGCAATCTGGCTGACAGCCGGGAATTGGGAATTCGGGGACGCGCATGCCCCGCCGCTCTTCACCCTTGACACATTCGGTCGTGGAACGCCACCAACTGGCTGAGTTCCTCCTGCTCGTAGACTCGCCAGCCGCGCCAGTCGCGCTTCGGCTTTGGTGTCTTGCCCGCCTTCTCCCAACGAAGGAGGGTCTTGGGAGTCACGCCCACTCGCTCGGCCGCCTCGGTGATCGTTACGCGACCGTTGGGTCCCTTCCGATCCATCGGCTGAAGACCTCCGAAGCAAACACTGGACACCACGGAACCTGTCCCGTACTGTCCAGGACACGAGACATGTACAAGCGACTAAGCGTCTCCGGCCCAGCCGAAAGGCCGGAAACCCGTCCGAAGTTGCATGGGAGAGCAAACGCTGTGCCATGCAAGGCTCGCTCGGCGATGAGCCAGGCGTCAAGAGGCTCAAATCATTGGCAATACATATCTTACGATGTAGATTGTGCCATGTAAGCCGAAACGGGTCCGGTTTGCTCCTCAGACCGGTTTTCCGCTTTTGCCGACAACCGCTGTCATCAAGTAGTCTGCGCTATGCCGTAAGCATCGTGTTAGCAAGACTCTATGTCGAGTTGGGAAAAGGCGACAAGCCATCGGGGGTTGTCGTATCTGCAAATCTCGCAGCGGGCCGGTCCGTTGGGGTCATGTGGACCTCACGAGCAGGAGGTGTCTCTCGTTTCCGCCCGGTTTCCCGGGATGGTGCTGGGCTAGGAGCAGTGTTCTGCGGTCAATCGCGAAGCAAGTGCTATGCCGGCGCTGAGGTAGGCGGGGACGAACCATTGCCCCGAGGCAGGTAACCCACAGCAGTCTTTGGCCTTGCGACGCTGGCCGCGAGGGTGCAGCGCTGTCGAAGTAGGTGGGCGCGCGGCGCGCCGTGGGAAGACAGTGCCCGGTGGATGGAAGCTTTTTCCTGGCTCATCAGGGTTTGGCGATCCCGGCGCGGCCGCCATCAGGGAGCGTGCGACGGGTGCCGCGGCGCCCGCGGGGGCCATCCCATAACCCTCTATGCCCCACTGCCTTACGCCCTCCGGCCAGTCCCGCTCCCATAGTTGCTCATCGCGCAGATGAGCGAATATGGCCGGAGCCGCGAGAATCGCTCATTCTCGCCCATCTACCCATGCTGTATCACTCCTCGCCTCACAGGGTTGATACAGCATGGGCAGGCTGCGCCCGCCAGCCGCTCGGCAGAGCCCTCCCGAGGAACCGCCATGTCCGCGAGGAGCTGGCATGCCCGCGCCCTGCACCGGGCCAGTCACGCCAGGATCGCGAAACCCTGAAGACCCTTTTTCCTCCCGCGCGTGGGCGACAGTGGCGTCGCCAGGACCGGAGGCTGCGCCGGCGGGAGGTGAGCAACGTGCGCCGCAGGGGGGCTGCGCTATCCGAGATGCCGGTCACGGAGCCAGGCATGGTCGCGGCTGGTTGCTTGTATCGGGGCGGCCAAGTCTGCTTCTGCGGAGGCCGCGTGTTTCTCCGCCTCGGCCCCCCGGGGATGCTGTCTGCTGCCTGCGTCGTGTGGGATAGGTGAGGCGGTTGCGATGTCTGAAGTTGCGGGGTCGTTGCCCTGCCTTCTTCCGGCTTCTGTGCGCTCCAGGGGCCTCTCTCCCGAACGCATTGGAACATTCGGGGGGGTGGTTCGCAGGTCGGTTCCAGGCGCAGTGTGTGCCCCTGGCGAAGCCCACGGGTTCGCAACCCGCGGGAGGTTCCTGACTCGCGCGTCCAATCTCCCCCGAAGACGAAGAGGCCGCGGAGCGGCCAAGAGGCGCGTCCCTACGCAGAGCGTAGGGACGAGAAGAAGGAGCAGAGTGTAGGGATGAGAAGGTGAGAAATCATGCTCGCCCCTGCGCTCCGCGTGGGGGCGGAGGTCCGGACGTTCCTGGGTCCAACCCTAACCTCCCGCGGGTTCGCAACCCGCGGGAGGTTCCCCTCTGGAGGTGGCGCAGGAATGACAGGTGGCGGGGGCGGGCCGCGTTCACTCGAAGTCGAACTGCTGCACGTCGTCCCAGGTGTTGATGCAGCGTGTGCCGTGGCGCCCCTGGAGGATGATGTAGGCGAGGTCGGTGGGAACGTCTACGAGACTGATCTCCCCGGTAGATCGGTGGCGCGCGATCTTGATGGCGCGGTCGCGGATGCGGGTCATGAGTTCACGGACCTTGCTGTTCTGCGCTTGCGCCTGGTCGCGTTCGCCGGCGGTGGTGAAGCCGGGGGGCCGGCTGTAGTCTTGCGAGAGGGCGCGGCGGAGGTAGGCCGCGGGGTCGCGCACTTTGCCGCGCTCGTGGTTGTAGCGCGTGATCTCGATCTTCTCTTGGATGTAGTCGGGCGGGTATTCGTGGGCGAGCTGGCGGGCCATGGCGTCGGTGAAGAACTGCTTAAGCGAGTCAACAACAGCGGGTTTAGTGCCGTGGTCAATGTTGATGTGGACGTCGCCGTGGATTGTTGTGGTGGTTTTGGTTGGGCCGGTACCTGTTGTTCTGGATCTCTTGTTTGTGCCCTTCCGTGGGGGCAGGATGTCTTCCTGTGGGAGTAGGGGCGCGTGGGTGAAGGGGGTAGCCTTGCCCTCTGCCGGGGACAGGCCTACCCCCGCAGCGGGGCTAGCCTTGCCCTGTGGCGGGGCAAGGTCGATCTGGCAGCCTTCGTAGGAGAAGACGAACTGGTAGGTGTTGTTCCGGTTCCCGTCCTTGTGCTTGCCCGACCAGATGCGGATGAGGCCGTTCTCCTGAAGGCTCTGGAGGGCGGACGCGATGCCGCTGTTGCCCAGGCCGCTGAGGTGCTTGAGGCGCTTGAGCGATGGCCACACGGGCTTGAAATCCCGGTCCGTGTGGATCGCGAGCACGGGGTAGAGGGTGCGCGCCGAGGGCGTGAGCTTCTTCCAGGTGCGCGAGAGCACGAGGTCCTGGAAGAACTTGAAGAAGGCGTTGTTCGACATCGGGTCGCGGCCTGGGCGAGGACGGGGAACAGCCACGAGGCCTGCCATCGGACACAGAGCGCCGGCGCGCGGCCTCCCGCGGCGGCGCATCTCATCAGTTCACGGCCAGCGAGCGGCCGTCGGTGTTCCGGCCGAAGGGCGTCTCGGGCTCGATGCGCTGGTTGGCGTAGGCGCGAAGGCGCTCGATGTCGCTGAGCTCGAACACGCGGTAGCCATTGCGGTCGCGAGCGACGTCGCGGACCTTCGCGGAGCGGAACCATCGCTTGAGCGTTGCGGGAGAGACGCCGATGGCCTTGGCAGCGTCGGCAATGAAGGCGGCCATAGGTCCTCCACTAGATTGCGCGTCTCGGCCCCTGCGCGATGCTACATCTTGTGCTGCGCCAGGTTGACATAGGTTATACCGACCCGCACAAGGTCTGTCAAGCCCAAATATTCAGTCGGTACACATTCCTTTGGGAGGGCGGGTCTCGCCAGCCCCAAGCGCTCGCGGTGTGGGCCGTCGGCTCCCTGGTGTGCCCGCACGCAGGGGGGGCGGCGCGCGGCATGGGCGTTGCAGATACCCCCGCGGCCATCGGAAAAGGGCCTTTTCGTGGGAAGGAATGCGCCGCCGGGCGGCAAAGAGCGCCCGGCGCGCGGGCCTCTGACCCCGAGGGCACAGACGGCAGAACCCCGCGCCGAGGTGTCGCCCGGCGCGCAGGACTATGGGGGGAAGGACTCGCGGCACCGTTTCCGGAATCACTGGGCAAAGGCGTGTGGCTCAGGCTGGCTCGATGGCAGAACAGTGCCGGACGCTCGCGGGGCCTTCCCCCTCCTTTCCCCCGCCCGCGCGGCTACGCCGATCCCGCGGCGAGTATGGCGGCGGCTCTAGAGCAAGGGCTCCCCAACTCCCCCGCGCTGCCCGACCGCCCCGCACCGCGGCCGGGCTCGCTCGCCCGACGGCAAGCGCGTGCGCCGCGTGTGTAACTCCCGTGTGAGGACCTATTTGCCGCCGCGAAGCCCGACAGCCCGGCGCTGTCGGCGGGCAGCTTGGGGCAGCCGGCCGGAGTTCCGGCATGGGGTTTGCTCTCGTCGTTCCGCAATGTTCGGGTGTTCGACAAGAGCCACCAAGGCAAGGAGCAGGACAAGGCGCCCCAGAGGCTGCCAGCTCTCCCGCCTGCGGCGCGCTGTGTGTGCCGCACACGCCGCGCCGGCGCCGGGCCGGCACGGCTGGCTGGCGGCTGCCCTCCGCTGTCTCAACGCCCCGACACCCTTGTCCTGCTCCTGCCCCTTTTCTCGAGGAGAGCGACGGATGGCCCTCTCGACGAACTCCACCCCCCTGGTCGAGGCGCTCCTGAGCAGCTACGCCGTGGAGGCCGAGATGTACCAGGAGTTGCTCTTCCTCGCCCGGGAACAGGGCAGCCTGCTGCGTCGAGGGGAGGGGGTGGCGGAGTACGCCGCCCTGTTTCCGCGCAAGGACGAGCTCCTGCGCGCGATCGGACGGATCGAGCTGGAGCTCGAGCCGCTGAAGCAACGGTGGTGGGACCTGGGGCCGACGCCGGACGCGCGCGAGCGGCTCAACGGCCTGCTCGACCGGATCCTGGGAGCGATAGACGGCCTCCGGGCGCAGGAGATGCGCAACGAGGAACTCCTGGCGAGCCGCGGCGCGGCCGCGCGTCGGGCCCTGCGCGAGGCCCGCGGCGCGGCGGGCCGGCTGGCCGAGTTCACGCCCCATGCGGCCCCTTGCGCGGGATGAGGGAGGGGCTTGATGGGGGTGGAGCGGGTGCTGGTGGCGGGCCCCGAGGGGCCGCGCCGCGCGCTTCTCACCGAGCTGCTGGCGCGCCACGGGTGCCGGGTCGCCGTGGCCGAGAACGGCGCGGAGGCGCAACGCCTCCTGGTGCGCGAGGGGGCCGACCTCGTGTTCGCCGACGTGGCGCGGGAGGATGCCTGGGGCCCGAAGGGCCTGCCAGCGGCCGCGCGCGAGGTGACCCGGGATACTCCCCTGATCGTGCTGGGCCCCGAGGCGGACGGCGGCTGGCTGGCCGCCGCGCGGCGCGCGGGCGCCTTCGGCTGTGTGGCCGGGCCGCTCTCGCCCGAGAGCATCGCGCACTGGCTCGCGCGGGCGGGCGCCTGGCGCGAGCGGCTGGCCGCGCGGCCGGCGCGGCCTGCGCCGCCGGAGCGCGACGCCGAGCTGGTGGGCCGCCACCCGCGGCTGGTGGAGGTGGTGGCCACGGTGGGCCGGGCCGCGGCGAGCAAGGCCACGCTGCTCGTCCAGGGCGAGAGCGGCACGGGCAAGGAACTGATCGCGCAGCTCGCCCACAGGGGCGGCCCGCGCGCCCGCGGGCCCTTCGTGAAGGTCAACTGCGCCGCCCTCTCGGAGACGCTGCTCGAGAGCGAGCTGTTCGGCCACGAACGCGGCGCCTTCACGGGCGCCCTCGCGCTCCGGCGCGGCCGGTTCGAGCTGGCCCACGGCGGCACGCTGCTGCTCGACGAGGTCTCGGAGATTCCCCTCCACCTCCAGGCCAAGCTGCTGCGCGCCATCGAGGAGGAGGAGTTCGAGCGCGTGGGCGGCAATGAGACCGTTCGGGTGGACGTGCGGCTGGTGTGCACAACCAACCGCGACCTGCCCCGCGAGGTGGCCGAGGGGCGCTTCCGCGGCGACCTGTACCACCGCCTGAACGTGGTGCTCGTGGTGCTGCCGCCGCTGCGCGAAAGGCGGGAGGACATTCCGCTGCTGGTCAGCCACTTCCTGCGGCGGTTCCGCCGCGAGTGCGACTCGCCCGTCCGCGCCGTGGCGCGTGAGGCGATGGAGATTCTGAAGCGCCACCCGTGGCCGGGCAACGTGCGGGAACTCCGCAACATCATCCACCGCGCCGTGGTGCTAGGCGCGGGCGAGGTGCTGGGGCCTGGGGACCTGCCGGCCGACGTGGTGGAGGGCCGCTGCGTGGCGGCGAGCGGGGGCCTGGCAGCCGGGCGCTCGATTGACGAGGTGGAGCGCGACCTGATCCTCAGGACGCTCGCGAGCACGGGCGGCAACAAGACCGAGGCCGCCCGCCTGCTGCGCGTGACGCCGCGCACCCTGCGCAACAAGCTCGGGCGCTACGGCGCTGCGAGCGCGGACGCGGGTGTGGGAACCGCCTGAGCGCCGCACGAGCGGCGACGATGTGGACGGGGGCCTGGGCCTCGCCTCTGAGGCCCAGGCCCCCGTGTGTTCGCAGGGGCGATCAGCTCAGGCGGCGGCGCCTTCGGGCCAGCGCCATCAGGCCGCCCACGAGCAGCAGGCACGTGGCCGGCTCGGGCACGCCGGTGAACTGGGCTACGGGGCTGGACCACGTGTCGCCCTGGTACGACACCCGCAGCTGCACCAGCAGGTCCTCGCCGGGCCGGTTGCCGATGTTGTAGAAGATGCCGTTGCCGGCGGGGCCGCCGATGTTGTAGTCGCCCAGCGCCAGCAGCTCGGCGGGGGTGAGCACGCGCAGGAAGTCGGTGGGAATCGTCACGTCGGCCGCGCCGAAGAGGTTGGCTTGCGGGTCGTAGTCCCAGAGCAGCCGCGCATTGTCGCCGCCGCCGCCCTCGGCCTGGAAGAACTCGAAGTCGTGCCAGCCCGGGGTGAGCGACAGGGTGGCATACTGGCCGCCGCCGTTGGAGCCGCCGTTGAAGTCGGTCCAGTTGCCGTCGTTGATGCTCGTAAGGAGGCCGTCAATCACGAGCACGGCCCAGTCGTCGTTATGGTCGTGGAAGCGCACGGTGCGAGGCGCGCCGGGGTTGTTCGGGTCGTCGGGGATCAGCACCTGGCCATAGTGGCGGGTGCTGAAGTTGCCCATGTCGCCGGTGAAGGGGGTCTCGGGCGGATAGGTCGAGCCGCCGCCCACGTTGCTCCAGGCGATCTGCGAGATGAGATAGTCCTGGTGCGGGAGGCCGCTGGTGGCGAGGCCGAGGAGATTGGCCGTGCTGTTGGCGTTGTAGTTGAGGTACCACTCGGACATGACGCCCGGCACGTACTGCATGCGCCAGAGCTCCCAGTGGACCGGCCCCTCGACCTGTCCCGCGGGCAGCACCTGGGCGTAGGCGGCGCCGCCGATGTTGGCGTGGTCGTAGGCGAGGAGGCGGCCCTGGGGGAGGGCCGGCGCCGCGATGGTGAAATGGTCGAAGCTGCCCGTGGTGAGCTCGCCGTTGTTGTGGGCGGTGACGGCGATGCCGAGCTGCACGCTGGCGGGGAGGCCGGGGTTCACGTGCTGGTCGGTGCTGACGTTGGTCAGGCTCCAGGCGCCGGGGACGCCGGCCACGTCGGGCGCCCAGTGCGCGGTGTAGGTGTTGCCCAGGCGCTTGAGCATCATCCAGAACGGGGCCGCCCCGGCGCTGGGCGAGCCGGGCATGAAGGCGCCCGGCCAGTTGGCGCCGGCGCCGGCGCTGTCGCGCCATTGCACCGCGATCTGCTGCGGGGTGGCGGCGAGGAACTGCATGGCGCTGCCGGCCGTGGTGTCGGTGCGTGCCATGAGGCCCACCTTGCGCCAGGCATCGCCGCCGCCCACCAGGCCCGTGAAGCGCGCGATCGCCACGAAATCGCCGACCCACGTGTCGTACCAGAAGTGGCACTGGTCGGCCGTGCCCCAGATGTCGGCGCCGCTGCCCGAGATGGCCACGGGGCCGGGCGGCTGCGCGCCCACGGGCGCCACGCTGCCCGCCAAGCCAGGGCCGCCGATGTCGGTGCTGATGAACAGGGCCTGGGCCGACCCGCACCATAGGAGTGCAGCGCAAAGAGCAATGGACGACGCGTAGACCCGCCAACCGGCCCGAACCATGCCTTGGTCCTCGCTCCTCACGGGGCTTCTGCGATTGTCGCTCTGAGCGGAAGCCCGGCCACCTCCCACACTTCCGCGGGGGTTGACTGCAAATCACGTACCGCGCCCAGGCCCACAGGCCCGTGAGCGCCCGCCCTGCGTAGGGTGCACGCAAGCGCAGGATTGGCAAGGCTTTGCAGGAGTCGAGAGCAGGCTTGAACAGGGCAGAGGCGAGCGGCGACGCGCCGCAGGGACCAGTCCATAGGGCAACACTGCACGGTTTTTCTGACATGGTGTCTTGAGAAGCATACACTGCCCGTGGTCGGCTCACGGAGGCGGGATGGCGTCGCCGGTGAGAGCCTCAGGCACCGGTGCGGCGGCGCTGGAAGTTGTCGAACGCCACGGCCACGATGATGAGGAGGCTAATGACGACGAGTTGCCAGAAGAAGCTGATGTTGAGCAGGATGCAGCCGTCCTTGATGACGCCCATGATGAGGGCGCCGATGAGGGTGCCGATGATGGTGCCCTGGCCGCCGCTGAGGCTGGCCCCGCCGATGACCACGGCGGCGATGGTGCGGAGCTCGTAGGCGTCGCCTAGGGTGGAGTCGCCGGCGCCCAGCATCGAGGCTTCGATCATGCCCGCCAGGCCGCTGAGCACGCCCAGGAGCAGGTAGACATAGAGCGTGTAGCGCTCGACGCGGATGCCCGAGTAGCGGGCGGCCTCGACGTTCGAGCCGATGGCGAAGCTGTAGCGCCCGACGCGCATGTGGTTGAGCATGTAATAGCCGAGGATCACCACGGCGACCGTGGCCGCCGTGGGCACGAAGCCCTGGCCGAGGAACTTGAACTCCTGCTGGGTGATCTCGATGGTGGTGGCCCCGCCGGTGAGTGCGCGGGCGAGCAGGTGGGCGAAGCCGCGCGCCATGCCCATCGTGGCCAGGGTGGCGATGAAGGGGGGCAGCTTGACGCGCGTGATCAGCAGGCCGTTCACGAGGCCCCAGGCGGCGCCGGTGGCCATGCCCACGACAAGGCTCAGCCCCACACACAGCCCCACCGAGGGGCCGACGAGGCTCGACACCAGGGGCATCAGGCTGCGCATGCTCCAGGCGGCGACCACGCTCGAGAAGGCGAGCACGGAGCCGACCGAGAGGTCAATGCCGCCCGACACGATGACGAAGGTCATGCCCACGCCCATGATGACGAAGACGGCGGTGTAGCGCAGGACGTCGCCGATGTTGTCCACCGTGGCGAAGCCCGGCGCCTGCCACGACAGCAGCAGCACGAGCGTGGCGAGGAAGAGGAAGGGCAGGGATTTCGAGAGAAGGTGCTTCATCGGGGGCTCCCGTGGAATGCGGGGTCGGCGTCCAGGAGCCTGTCCATGAACCCACACGGGCTGCGTTGCCGGCGCCAGCGGGGTGGATGCAAGGCGGGGCGACGCAGGCGATGCCACGGAGAGCATCGTCGAGGAGCCGCAACGAAGCAGCCGCCCCGCTGGCGCCGCAACCCGAAGGGACGCCGCGACTTCTGGCCGCGGGCGGCGTCGCTCGTCGTCAATGATGCTCTCCGTTGTATCATCTCCTCCTCGCTCCTTGCCCGCGGCCAGAATCGAAGGCGTCGCAGCCCGCGTGGGTTCATGGACAGGCTCCCAAGGCCATGTGGCGGAGGACCTCCTCCTGGTTGGTCTGGCGCGGGTCGAGGCGGCCGGTCAGCTCGCCGCGGCGCATCGGGAGGATGGTGTCGCTCATCGCCAGAAGCTCGGGCAGGTCGCTCGAGATCATCAGGATGGCGGCGCCCTGGCGGGCCAGCTCGCACAGGAGCCTGTAGACTTCGACCTTGGCCCCCACGTCAATGCCCAGCGTGGGCTCGTCGAAGATGAAGATCTGGCTCTGGGCGTAGAGCCACTTGGCGAGGACGACCTTCTGCTGGTTGCCGCCCGAGAGGCGCACGGCAAGCTGGCGGAGCGACGGGGTGCGGATGTGGAGCCGCCGCACGAAATCCTCGCCCACGCGGCGCTCGGCGGCGAGCGGCAGGTGGGGGCCGCGCATCAGGCGGTCCAGGCCGGCCACCGTGATGTTGTGGCCCACGGGCAGGTTGAGGAGCAGGCCGGTGCGCTTGCGGTCCTCGGTGAGGAGGCCCAGGCCGGCGCGAATGGCGTCGTGGGGCGAGCGGAAGTGGCGCTCCACGCCGTCCACGAACACCCTGCCCTTCTCGATGGGCGCCACGCCGAAGAGGGCCTCGGCCAGCTCGGTGCGGCCCGCGCCGACGAGGCCGGCGAGGCCCACGATCTCGCCCGCGCGGACGCTGAACGAGATGTTGCGGACGCGACCGCCGCGGCAGGTGAGTCCCTCGACGCGCAGGCGCTCGGCCCCGAACGGGGCGCGCTCCTTGGGATACATGTCGGTGAGTTCGCGGCCGACCATGTGGCGGATCATCGTCGCCAGGTCGGTCGCCGCCACGTCGCCGGTGTGCACCCACTGGCCGTCGCGCAGGATAGTCACGCGGTCGCCGATTTCCTGAAGCTCTTCGAGGCGGTGCGAGATGTAGATGACGGCCACGCCTTCGGCCTTCAGGCGGCGGATGATGTCGAAGAGCTGCTTGGTCTCCTCAAGCGAGAGCGAGGAGGTCGGCTCGTCCATGACGACGATCTTGCTGGAGACGACGAGGGCTTTGACGATTTCGGCGAGCTGCTGGTGGGCGCGGCTCAGGCGGCCGACCCGGTCGTCGGGCCGCAGCGGGAAGCCGAATCGCGCGATCACCTCTTCGGTGCGACGGCGCAGGGTGCGCCAGTCCACCACCCCCAGCGGCCTCACGAGCAGCGGCTCGTCGCCGAGGAAGACGTTCTCGGCCACGCTGAGGACGGGGACGAGGTTGAGTTCCTGGAACACCATGGTGATGCCCAGGTCGAGGGCCTGGCGGGGGTGGGCGATGGCCACGGGGCGGCCCGCGAGGCGAATCTCGCCCGCGTCGGGGCGATAGACGCCCATGAGCACTTTCATGAGGGTGGACTTGCCGGCGCCGTTCTCGCCCAGCAGGCAGTGGACCTCGCCGGCGCGCACCGTGAGGTTCACGTCCTTGAGCGCCTGCACGCCTGGGAAGCTCTTGGAGATGCCGCGCATCTCGAGCAAGGCAGGAGAATCGCCGATTTCAGATTTCAGACCGCAGATTTCAGACATCGGCGAACCTTCTCAGAGAGCAGCTCCTCTCCTCCAGACTTCGTAACACTTCAGCCGAATGAAGCGGAGCTTGTAGTGCGGCCTTCAGGCCGTATCCTCGACGTCCAGAACGGGCTGAAGCCCGCACTACGAACTGCCTCGTCCTGTGAAGTGCGTGCCTGACGCGCGGCTTCATTCGGCTGAAGGGTTGCCAGACTTCAATCTGAAATCTGCAATCGGCAATCTCCAGTCACCGCGGCTTCTGCTCCTCGTAGGCCGAGAGCAGGTCCTGCACTTCTTTGCTCTCCAGGTTGTCCTTCGTCACGAGGGCGACCCGGGTGTGGACCTCCTTCTCGACCTTCTTGCCGGCGAGGTGGTCCACGATGGCCTTGACGCCCTGGTAGCCCATCGAGAAGGGGTCCTGGACGATGGTGGAGTCGAGCGAGCCGTCGCGGATGCCGGCGAGGAGGATGGGCGAGGCGTCGAAGCCCACGATCTTCACCTTGCCCACGAGGTTCTTGTTCTTCACGGCGTTGAGCGCGCCGATCGCCCCCGGCTCGTTCGCCGCGAAGATGCCGTCGAGGTCGGGGTTGGCCGTGAGGATGTTGCTCGTGACCTCGAGGCTCTTGGTGCTCTGGCTCATGCCGTACTCCTCGGCCACGAGCTGCATGTCGGGGAACTCTTTCTTGAGCGTCTCGCGGAAGCCCTCCTCGCGGGCCGTGGTGGAGGCGGAGCCGGGGATGACCTTGATGAGAGCCACCTTGCCCTTCTTGCCGAGGATCTCGGCCAGGCGCCGCGCCCCGGTCACGCCGCCGGCGTAGTTGTCGGTCGCCACGAACGACACGTAGACGTCCGTGTCAATGGCCGAATCAATGATGGACACGGGGATCTTGGCGTCCACCGCCTGCTTCACCACGTCCACCAGCGCCGTCTTGCTCGTGGGGGCCAGCACGATGCCATCCACCTTGCGGCTGATCATGGTCTTGACGATCTGCTGTTGCTCGATGTACTTCGTTTCGTCGGTGGCGCCCTGCCAGATGATCTCGACGCCCAGTTCCTTGCCGGCGGCCTGCGCGCCGCGCTCGACGGTGGGCCAGAAGGTGAAGACCTGGGCTTTGGGGATGACGGCGAAGGTGAGCTTCTTCGCGCCCTTCTTCGCCTCCGCGCCCTTGCCGGCGGGCTGGCCCTCTTCGCCGCAGCCGAGGAGAGCGAGGAGAAGGCTGGACATCGTCGCCGCCGCGAGGAGCCGACGCACCATGGTTCGACCTCCAATGGCAAACGCAGAACCGAACCGGGAACGCTGCCCTTGATTATAGGCGTGCCGGCCGGCCCGTCAAGGCACGAGGCCCAGACCCCGCAGGTGCTCGACGCAGGCGCGCACGTGCGCCTCCTGGGCCGCGGGGTCGGGCGACGTGGTCCATTCGCCCTCCAATTCCATAGTGAAGGGGCCGGTGAAGCCGACGCCGTTCAGCACCCTGAACACGCCCGCAAAGTCCACCACGCCCTTGCCGAAGTCGGGGAAGTTGCCGTCGTGGTAGCCGCCCATCGTGTCCTTGAGGTGCACGCTGACGACGTGGCGGGCTTCCTTTGCGACCTCCTCGACGGTGTTGATGCCGTGGTTGTAGTAGTAGACGTTGGCGGTGTCGTAGTTGATGCCGACCCAGGGATGGGCGACGGCGGCCATGGTGGCGGCGGCCTTGGCGCCGTTCTCGCAGAGGTCGGGGTGGGTTTCCATGCCGATCTTCACGCGGTGCTTCTGGCCGATGTCGCCGATCTTGCGCAGCCGCTCGACCACCTGCGGCAGGGGCATGCCGCCGGAGTGCACGCTCGTGAAGAGGCCCGAGCAGCCGAGCGTGGCGGCCTTGGCGCAGTAGTTCTCGAAGAGGTCGAAGAGCGTGGCATCGGCCAGCGGGCAGGGGGACGTGAGGGTGGCGGCGCGGAGGCCAGCGTCGGCCAGGAGTTTGCGGACCGCCGCCGCGTCCTCGTCGGGGCCGAGGTTGATCTCGACACACGGGATGCCGAGGGCCCTCACCCGGTCGAGCGCCAGTTGGGGCTTGGCCGGATGCCCGATCCTGTACGACAGAACGTTTGCCATGGCCTCGCTGCTCCAAGAAGAGGGAGAACCTGTGTCGCGGGCGCAGGCCCAGAGTGTAGCGTCCACGGGCCGCGTGTCAAGCGGGGGTCAGGGGTCAGCCGCCGAAGAGGCGGCGCAGGAGGCCGACGTGCTGGCGGCGGCCGCAATGGGGGCAGCGGCGGAGGCCGCCGAGCTCCGGGTGGCCGCAGTGGCGGCAGGCCCCGGCCGGCGCGTGAGACCCGGCAGCCTCCGCGCCACGGGGCGCGGGCGGGTCGGGGTGGCCGCCCAGGAGCGCGCGGAGGCGTTCCTGGGCCTCGGGCGGCAGGTCGCCGAGCGGGCCGCTGGCCAGAGTGGTGGCGATGACGCTGCTCGAGCGCGAGGTGGTGACACGCACCGCTCCGCCGAGGGGGACATCGTGCGAGACAGATGTTGCGTGGGTGTGCAGGGCGAGGGTGAGGGGGCCCTTGGCCGCGGCGAGACGGGTGACGGTGTCGAACCGCGAGCGGTCGCCCTGTGCACGGCCGAGGCTGTCGAGCAGGTGCCCGAGGGCGCCGAACACTTCCGCCGCCTGCTGCGGGTGGAGGGCCTTGCAGGCTCGGAGCAGGGCCTCGTCAATGCCCTCGCCGGGCGCCAGCTCCTGCAAGGCGCGCTGGAGAAGCTGCCGGCCGTCCACTCGGATGTCTGTGCTCACGTCTCCCCTCCCATCCAAGCTCCCGACCACGCTGCCGGCCGTCCTTCCACGAATCTCCCACAGAGGTTACCTGCCGCGCGAACGCAGGAGGGGCCAGGGCAGGAAGGGCACGCCGGTGGAGGACTCTCGCTCCTCGTAGCGGAGGCCATCGTCGGACCAGCGGCCTTTCGGCTCGGCCACGGATGCGGCGGGCATCGGGGTCTGGGGGGCCACGCGGAGGGCCTGAGGGGGTTGACTCGCGGGGGTCTGAGCCGTGGTCTGATAGACGGCGGGGTCGAGGCCCCCGCAGCCCGCGAGCGCCGCGGCCAGTCCCACGACAGCTCTCGCTCTCCAGGGCATCGCCCGCGAGCGGCGACGGCCTGCGGCGCTCCTCATCGTCCTGCCTCTCCACTGGGTGGGCGGGTCAGGCGTCCAGGTTCCTTCCGTGCGTGGGGGCTCGGAAGGGCCGGTGGCCGGGTTCGGCGCTGCGGTTGCGCAGCCGCGGTTTGGTGGTGTACATGTGCTGATCGCTCTCTTGCCGGAGCTGTTCGACGGCGGCGATCACGTCGCCTTCGAGCTTGCCCTGTGCGGCGCCGATGCTGACGGCGAAGGGCTTGCCGGCCACAGTGCACGCGCGCACGGCGGCCTGGATGCGCTGGCAGATGGCCTCCAGGCTGGCGGGCTCCACCCCGATCAGGAATGCGACGAATTCGTCGCCGCCGAGGCGGCAGGCCACGTCGGCCTCGCGGAGCGCCGAGCGCAGAATGCCGGCCACGCTCTTGAGCACCTCGTCGCCGGCCGCGTGGCCCAGCTCGTCGTTGATGTCCTTCAGCCCGTCCACGTCCAGCGTGATCACGGCCACGTTTTCGGCGCGGCGGCGCGCCAGGTGGGCGAGCGGGGCCACCGCCGTCCAGAAGCCGCGGTGATTGAGCAGGCCCGTGAGGGCATCGCTGTTGGCCGCCTTGAGCAGTTGGCGGTTGCGCAGCCAGAGCTGGCGGGTGGTCTTGGCGATCAGGTCCAGCTCGGGGGAGCCCTTGGTGTATTCGCAGAGAGCGACCAGGAAGCCGTCCAGATGCTCGCTGTAGCGGTCGGGCGCCTCGGGCTCGAGGCAGCTCAGGAACTGCATCAGCGTGTCGAAGGCGGGGTGAAGGAGGCACAGCTCCAGGCGCAGGGCCAGCAGGGCGCGGTCGCGCACGTTGCCCAACTGCGCGGCGCTGGCCTCCACCGTGCCCACGTCGCGCGCGACCGATTCGAGCTCCGCCATCACCCTGTCTGGGTCCTCGAAGAGCGGCGGAACGATGCCCTCGGCGGCCATCTTGGTGAGGCGCGACCAGTAGGTGACGTGCAGGTCCTCCTCCTCGCTCATCTGGTTCCAGCAGGCGCGGAGCTTCTCGTCCGGTTCCGTGTCGGCGAGTTTGCGGTAGATGCCGGCAGCCGCGCGGTCAATGGCCGCACACAGACCCAGAAGGTGAGGCATCGGTTCCTGCATCGCGAGTCTCACTTCACAGGAGGCCGTTCTCCGGTCTTCTCGCCGCCCCTGGTCATGTGGTTCCACGCCTCCGGGGCAAGCCTGCGCCTGGGGGCATTATGATAAACGAACTGGCGACCGAACGCAAGCGCTCGCGTTGCCGCGCGGGATTCCAGCCTCGGGGCCTCCCGAGCGGGGCATCCGCGCGCGCGAGGCGCTCGCCGAAGCGCGAGGGCGTCGCTCAGCGGTCAACCAGCAGCATGTCGGCCACCTCGAGCGGCAGCGTGACGAGCATCGCGCCCCCCTCGAACCTGGGCCGCAGCCTGCCCTGCGCCACGCTGCGCACCAGGGCGGCGGAAGCCAGCCCGTTGACCTTGACGGTGAGGGCCTTGAGCGGCCTGCCCGTGTAGTTCATCAGCGGGACGGCGAGCCGATGCGGCTGCGCCGTGTCTATCACGCTGGTCTCGACGAGTGGCTCGCTGCACGCCACGGGCCGCTCGAACCCCCGGGGCAGAAAGTCCTCCACTAAGGCTCGGCGGAGCGACACATCCATCGTCGTGGGCAGGTAATGAGCATAGGCGGCGTCTGTGGCGCCGCGGTCTACGGGTCTAAGTGGCAGTCCGCTCTTGAGATATGACAGGCCCGGCATGAAACCGAAAAGCACCGCCTTGCCCTTCCCGTGCTGCTTCTCGACCACAGCCGGCTGGCCGCCGGCGAACGAGCCGACCACCTTGCCATCGGTGGGGCTGAGGCTTTGCTTCCACGCGATGACCTCGGCAGTCGTGGCCGCCCAACGGGCGGTGTCAAGCGGGGTGGACGGCGGAAGGTCTTGTTTGGCCAGTATTTGCGGCATGGCTGGGTCCTTGGTGATGCCTGCGCTCTTCGCGCCGTAGAGGGCCTCGGCGTCGGGATTGGGCTGCCCGTACTCGTTCACGAAGCCGCCGCCGCAGAGAGCGACCGCCGTGCCGCCGGCCTTCACCCATTCGGCCAGTGCTCTGATCGCCTTGGAATGGGCATGCTGCTGCGTGATGTAGATGAGTGCGTAATCCTTTGCCAGGCCGTCAATTACGTCGTCTTCCGTGAGGAAATCCACGGGCACATTGGCGTGGCGGAGGGCGTAGTAGATGGCCTTGCGCTCCGCGTTGTGGATGCCGCCCTTGAAGTTCGTGTCGCCCGTCAGGATTTCGTCTACCGGTGACAGGAGCAAGGCGACTCTGGCGGGGCGCACGCGGCCATCGAGCACATAGTCCTCGAAGATGCCTGCCTCGTGGGTGACGTCGTGGACGGCTCGCCACATGTCCAAGCCTTCTGTGGAGATGTAGTTCTCGGTGCCGCCCGTGGCGAGAGGCGAGGCGCAGAAGTAGTTGATCTTGGTCGCCCCGTGGGCGATGCAGGTGTAGAAGGAGAGGCGGAAGTCGCGCGGTGTGTTATTGGGGAAGTGGGGCATCACGTACATCAGGATGGGCAGACCATGATACTTGGCGCCGCAGCGGAAGGCCGAGGTCAGGTAGCCAACGATCTGGACGCTCGCTTCTGGGATTTGGGAGACATAGTCTTCGCTCCATGGCATGGTCATGCCGCGCATCTTAAATGGCCGAGCCCACTGGAGATCTGTCACGAGATAGTTCGCGTGGGGCGAGTAGTTGGCCCCCGTGAGCACCGCCTTGCCGGTGCGCTCTTCGAGCCAGCGGGTGGCCTCAGCATAGTGGCGAATGCCCTCCTCGAAGGCCCACAGACGCGAATAGTAGTAGAGCGGCTGAGCGGGGTCGTCGGTGAACCTCACGTCGCCGGGGACTGCGATGCCCCTCTCCTTGAGCCAGGCAGCGAGGCGGGCGTCGTCGCCCTTGGCGGGCGGGATGTGGATCTCGTCGCCATAACTCACTATTGCCACGTGGGATAGCTTGCCATTCCGGTCGGCGTCCTCGACGGTCTTCTTGAACGCATCGAGGTTGCCGGGCGACCAGTGGGCCACGATGGCGCTTCGGCGCTTCGGCACGCCGAGCCGCTCGGCCCACGGGCCGCGAAGCGGCGTGAGCGTGTTGTCGCCCAGGGCCAGGGCAATCTCGGTCGCCAGCCGGCCAATCTCGTTGTCCTGGCTACAGGCTCCGCTGAACTCCATCAGCCCGTAGATCGGGAGCCGCTTGGGCGTGGAGCCGATGCGGGGGAAGCGGGCGATCTCCTTCCTAAGCCATTGTAAAGCTTTAACTTGCGTGCGAATCGTGCGATTCACGGTGACGTTGCCCGGCATCTCGAAGGTCACGGGAGAATAGTAGCCGCCAGCGCCCTTGACCCGCACGGTGCGGATGGTGTCGAGCCTGCCGCCGCGCGTTGGGATGGCGAACTCGATCTCGAGGTCCAGCTCTTTCTGCTTGGCATCCTTGTACTTAGCGACGGGGAACCACTGGCTGTTGTTCAGGGCGTCGAGGGCCTGGCCCATCGGCACCCAGCCCGAGCGCTCGCCGGGCTGGAGGTACTCGCTGTCGGGGATGGTCTTGAGCTGGGCGTGGTCGAGGGTCGGTGCAAGCAGGGCGGAGCGCACGGCATTGGAGCGGGGGCCGGCGATCTGATACTTCGTCTCGGACACGAGCCGCCCGCTCTTGAGCACTTGCGTGGTGGGCCAGTCGCGCACGTGGACCCAATAGGGCGAGTGCTGGCCGCCGCCGAACGGCTCGATGACGGGGATGCAGGGGCCAAGCCCGTCCTTCGGGTTGCGGAAGCGCACGAACAGGTCGCCATCCTGGACGAGCCAGCCGTCGAGTTCAAGGTAGCTGGTCTTCTTCTGGGCTTCGAGGCCCTCGGTGTCGTTGGTGAGGCACACGACGTCCACGTGCCGCTCGGCGGCCATCTTGCGGGGCAGAGCCGCCCCGCCTGCCGAGTCGAGTTGCGGCCCGGCGATCAGGCGAAGGGTGGCCGGGCCGGCGGCGAGTTTCACCGCATCCTTCACCTGCCACACGATATTGTCGGTGCCGCCCCAGCCGAAGCGCTCCATCGGCACGCGCTTGTGGCCGTTGAGCGGCCAGATCTTCGGGTCTTCCAGGCGGCCGAACATCTGACGGTAGACGGTCTTGCCCCCCTGCTCGACCTCGAGGGTGAACTCGACCGAGAAGTTGTAGGGCTGCTCGTAGCGGGCGAAGACCTGGAACTCGCCGGCGTATGGAATGGCGACCTCTTGGGTGGCCACGGCCTCCTTCCCCGCGGGCACCTGCGCCGGCGCGCTCAGGCAAGCCATGCGCGAGAGGAAGCAAATGGCGAAGGTCGAGGCGAAGTAGTTCTCGGGGAAGGGCAGCACCTTCCACTCGCCGCGGGTCACCCTGAAATCCTCCGCCTCGGCGAGCAGGCGCAGCGGCTTCTCCGCGCCCGCGAAAGCAGACAGAGCCGAGGCGGCGATCAACCACGCGGCTTTCAGGCGACGCAGGCTCATGGCGTTCTCCAATGCAGCAAGTCGCGGCTACGGGAACATCTGCCGCCCTGCACTATACGCGGCCCGCGAGCCGAGTCAAGCGCTGGCGTTTGACAGCCACGCGGGCCCGCGCTAATCTGCCGGCCAAAGGCCCCTCTGGTCCTCCTGGGAGACATCGCGATGAATCTCTGGTTGACACTGGGCGTGATGCTGGCCGTGGTGGCGCTGGCCTCGGCGGGCGAGGAGGCCAGGGTCTCGTGCGTCAAGGCCCCGCCGCTCGACAAGGCCAATGCCTTCTACGTCTCGAACAAGCCGCCGCTCGCGCCCAGCCCCTTCGTGAAGCTGCCCATCGGGGCCATCACGCCCCGCGGCTAGCTGCGCCAGATGCTGGAACTCGAGGCCGAGGGAATGACGGGCCACCTCACCGAGATCGCCCACTGGTGCAAGAAGGAAGGCAACGCCTGGCTCAGCCCCACGGGCGAAGGCCACAGCCCCTGGGAAGAAATGCCCTACTGGCTCAAGGGCTTCGGCGACCTCGGCTACGTGCTCCGCAACGAGCGCATCCTCGCCGAGGCGAAGGTCTGGCTCGAAGGCATCCTGGGCAGCCAGCGCGACGACGGCTACTTCGGCCCCCGCGCCAACCTCACCAACATCGGCGGCAAGCCCGACGTCTGGCCCCACATGCTCGCCCTCAACTGCCTCCAGTCCTTCCACGAAGCCACGGGCGACCCGCGCGTGCTGCCCTTCATGGCCAAATACTTCCGGTGGCAGCTCAGCGTGCCCGACGACGATTTCCTCCGCCCCTTCTGGCAGCAGCAGCGCGCCGGCGACAACCTCGAGAGCGTCTACTGGCTCTACAACCGCACGGGCGACGCCGAGTTGCTCAAGCTCGCCGACAAGATACACCGCCGCATGGCCCGCTGGGACCAGGGCGTGGCCAACCACCACAACGTGAACTTCGCCCAGTGCTTCCGCGCCCCCGCCATCTACTGGATGCAGGCGAACGACGCAAAGCTCCGCCTCGCCGCCTACCGCAACTACGACGAGTTCATGGGCGAGTTCGGCCAGCAGCCCGGCGGCGGCATGGGCGCCGACGAGAACGCCCGCAAGGGCTACACCGACCCCCGCCAGGCCATCGAGACCTGCGGGATCGTGGAGTTCATGCACAGCTTCCAGATGCTCACCAGGATCACCGGCGACCCGCTCTGGGCCGACCGCTGCGAAGAGATCGCCTTCAACAACTTCCCCGCCTCGCAGACGCCCGACCTCAAAGGCCTCCACTACCTCACCGCCGCCAACCAGCCGCAGCTCGACACCCGCAACCACGCCCCCGGCATCCAGAACGGCGGCAACATGTTCGGCTACGACCCCCACAGCTACCGCTGCTGCCAGCACAACGTGGCCATGGGCTGGCCCTACTACGCCGAGGAACTCTGGCTCGCCACGCCCGACAACGGCCTCGCCGCCTCCCTCTACGCCGCCTGCGAGGTCGAAGCCAAAGTGGGCGAGGGCGGCACCGTGAAGATCACCGAGGCGACAGAGTACCCCTTCGGCGAAGTCGTCACCCTCACAATCGCCGCGGCCAAGCCGGTCCGCTTCCCCCTCTACCTCCGCATCCCCCGATGGTGCGCCGCGCCGAAGCTCACCCTGAACGGCACCCCCCTCGACGCCACGGCCGAGCCGCTCCACTTCCTCACCATCGAGCGCGAATGGAAAGAAGGCGATAAGCTGGAACTGACGCTGCCCATGAAGCTCTCCGTCCGCGTCTGGGCCAAACACGGCGGCGCCGTCTCGGTGGACCGCGGCCCCCTCAGCTACTCCCTCAAGATCGGCGAAGAATGGAAGCGCTACGGCGGCACCGACAAGTGGCCCGCCCTCGCCGTCTTCCCCACCACCCCCTGGAACTATGGCCTTGAGATAGACCCCGCAGCCCCCGAAAAGTCCATCTCTGTCCATTCTGTCCGTAAGGAGCTGCCCCTCCAGCCCTTCACCCCCGACGCCGCGCCCATCACCCTCACCGCCAAGGCCCGCAAGATACCCCAGTGGACCTTCGACCGCCACGGCCTGTGCGCCACGCTCCAGCCCAGCCCCGCCTACACCACCGAGCCGATCGAGACCGTCACCCTCATCCCCATGGGCTGCGCGCGGCTCCGCATCGCCGTCTTCCCCACCGTGAGCGACAAGCCCGATGCCCACCGCTGGGCCGAGCCGCCTCAGCCCGCCTACGTGGCCACCGCCTCCCACTGCAACCACAGCGACACCACCGACGCCCTCTGCGACGGGCAACTCCCCAAGGCGTCCAACGATCAAAGCATCCCGCGCTTCACCTGGTGGGACCACAAGGGCACGGCCGAATGGGTCGCCTACAAGTTCCCCAAGCCCCGCACCCTCACGTGGAGCGATGTCTACTGGTTCGACGACACGGGCCGCGGCCAATGCCGCATCCCCGCCTCCTGGAAGCTCCTCTACAGGGACGGCAACGACTGGCGCGAGGTCAAACTCGCCGCGGACGCAAAGTACGGCGCCGCGAAGGACGCCTTCAACAAAGTCACCTTCGAACCGGTCACCGCCGCCGAACTTCGCCTCGAAGTCCAGCTCCAGCCCGACTCCTCCGGCGGCATCCTCGAGTGGCGGGTCGGCGGCGAAGAGGCGAAATGAGGCCCATCAGGGCTCAACGCTCCTGCCCCGGCGGCAACAGGGGATCGGGGGGACGGGCGTAGCGGCGCCGGCCCTTCCCCATAACCATATATGCGGCAATCTCTTACGCTCGCCAGCCACTCCCCGTCCCATACTTGCTCATCCCGCAGGTGAGCGAGTATGGCCGGAACCGCGAGAATCGCCAATCCTCGCCCATCTGTCCATACTTGCTCACTTCCCCCCACACAGGGTTGAGCAAGTATGGGCGGGGCGCGCCCGCCAGGCCCCCGGGAGAGCCCTCCCGGAAGAACCGCCATCACGCCTCCGCCGGATGAAGTGAATGTGGCACACGCTGTGCCCCCAGTTGGAACCCGCTTCATCCGGAGGTAGGAAAGGCCGAGGGACCCGTGAGGATCCTGATTGACGCGAGCGTGTTCATCGGCGTCGAGCGGCAGGAGCTGGACGTTGACGCAGTCGTGGCCGGCCTGCACGGCGAGGACGACTGCCTGATTTCGGCGATCACAGTGAGCGAACTGCTCCACGGCGCGCACCGGGCCAAATCGCCCGGTGTGCGGGCGCGGCGGGCCGCCTTCGTCGAGCGCATCCTCGAACTGTTCGCTGTCCTGCCGAGCGACCTTCCGACGGCCCGGCTCCACGCCCAGTTGTGGGCTGACCTCGAGTCGCTCGGCGCAATGATCAACCCACACGACCTGTGGCTGGCCGCGGCCTGCATCGCCCACGATCACACACTGGCCACAGGCAACGTCAGCGAACTCTCCCAGGTCCCCGGCCTCAAGCTCTGGCCGGCCAGATGAACGCCAGCCACGGCGGCGCGGAGCACGCAGGGCGATGCTCGGCGGGCGCCCCGCGTAGCCGGCGCCGCCGGCGGCGCGAGCCGGAGGGGCGCATCACAGCGCGGAGCCGACGAAGCCGGTGCGGCGGCGCAGGAAGTGCGTGCGCTTCTCGGGCGGAAGGGCGAGCAGGCGGCGAATCTGCTCCAGCTCGGCCTTCTCGGTCTCGGCCTTGAGGCGCTCAAGCCTCTTCTCTCTGCTTTCGCTCACGGGCGGTTCGCTCCAGAAGGTCGAGCACGGCGAGGTCGCGCGGCCGCCGCATTGCCCACGAGCACCGCCTCGAGCTTCACGGCCGCCAACCCCTCGGCGATCGCGGCCAGGAATGGCGCGGCATCCATCGCACGGCTCTCCGAACCCCCTGCCCGATTATAGGCGGGGGGCGCGCAAGTCAAGAACCGCTTGCGCAGCAGCACGCGGCGCGGTATCATCGGGCGCGGTTGCCCAAGCCCCGCCCCGCGTCTCTGAGGAGGACAGGCCATGGTCGAGACCAACATCCCCGCGGCGTCCGCGAAGCTCGAGGCCATCATCCGCGAAAACCTCCAGACCGTGTGCGGAAAGAAAGTCTACCGCGGCCACGCCGCCGAGTACACGCCCGCCGTATGGGCCGTGCGCCAGGCCGTGCAGCAGGGCCGGTTCAAACCCAGCGACCTGCTCCGCCGCAAGGCGCACTGGCACCCGGACTTCGAGGTGGACCTCGCGGACGACCTGGCGCAGCACAACTACAAGTTCGCCATCCGCATCTTCAGCAAGCTGGTCCAGCACACCAGCGACGGCCGCCCGGTCATCTGGGTCACGCCCGTGGGACCGATGGGCCACTACCCCATCATCGCCGAGCTGCTCAACCGCGTGGACCACACGTGCGTGGACCCGCGCCTGGTCTTCCCCTTTGCGATGGACGAGTGGGCCAGCCGCGACGGCAAGCCGGTGGACGCGCGGCAGTTCCCCTACATGACCTCGTTCAAGCAGGACATGGAGGAGCAGTTCTACAGCAAGATCAAGCCGGCGATGCGCATCCCCGAGGAGAACCGCCACTTCGCCGCCGGCGAGGGCCTGCACGCCTACGAGCACGACATGAACCTGCTCCTCGACCAGGCGGCCGGCGTGATCTTTACCGGCGGCGTGGGCAAGATCGGCCACATCATGTTCTGGGAGAGCACCTTCGGCGCACGCCTGGGCAGGGCCCTCAGCGAAAAGGTGCTCTGGGTCCGCGGCGCGCCCCTCACCTACGGCACCATTGACCAGAACGAAACCACCTCGAGCGGCTCGGCCCCTGTACCCGCCTTCGCCAACACCATCGGCCTGGGCCTCTTCGTGAAGCTGCGCCAGTACGGCGAAAAACACCCGGGGCGGGTGAACGCCTTCTTCGGGCTGGACAACGACGAGGAGCCGCTGAAGTGGCAGCGCTTCATCGCCCAGTGCATGCTGGCGATGGACGAGGCCGACCCCAGCTTCGGCGCCAGCTACGTGCCCACCATGCCGGGGGCCTACATCATCGTGCGCAGCCACGTGGAGAAGAACTTCAACGTCGCATCGAAATGAGCGATGCATTCCAGGGCATCGCCTGCGTCGCCGCGCTTCGCATCCAGCCCGCTGACGCCGGCAACGCAGCCCACGGGGGATTCTCGGACAGGCTCCTAGCCGCCCCGTCACTGCCCCCCAGTGTAGATCACCACGTCGGCCCGGCCTCGGTCCGCGCGGCGCAGGCGGCGCGAGTGGGCGGGGACCAGGCTGATCGTGAGGATGGTCAGGCCGGGGTCGCCGCGGCGCAGGCGCTGGACGAGGCCGCCGCCAAAGTCGCTGTGGAACGCGCCGACGAGGTGAATGACCTTCCCCTTCCCGTCCTTCGCCGCCCTGAGGACCGAGGCCGCCATCGTGGCGTCCCATAGCTCCTGCGCGCGGAACATGGCAAGCGCGTCGAGTGGCTTGCGCTCGGCCGGCTTCTTCTCCTCGGCGGGTCTGGGCGGAGGCTCGGGCGGCTGGGCCGGCGGCTCGGGGGGCTTGGGGCTCTCCGGAGGCTTCTGGGCATCCGGCTTCGGCGGCACGGGCGCGGCGTGGCGGCGCATCTCGGCGCGGAACCGGCGCCAGTACGAGCCGCCGACCGTCCAGGCCGGGATGCCGAAGAACCCGCGTTCGGCCTCGGGCAGGCGGCGCAGGGCCTCGTAGCCCTCCCTGCGGGCCAGCTCGGCGTGCCTGCGCGGCGTGTTGGCCGCCACCACGCGGGCCTTCGCCGCCCGGGCGGCATCCACAATCGGTTGGAACCACTTCCTCCAGGTGCCCTTGCCCGCCCAGTCGGCGATGCCGGCCTGCTTGATGAACTCCTCCTCGGTCACCTTGCCGGCGAGGTAGCCGTCCACCGTCGCCTGGTGGTCGCGCGTGAGCATCTCCATCGAGACGGCCGAGCCGGGCCACCGCGCAAGCGCGTCCTGCACGAGGGCCAGTTCGACCGCGTGGCCGGCCTCGACCGTGTGCGTCTCGCCGACCACGACCACGTCGGCCCGGCGCACGGCCTCCAGCAGATCGTCCCAGGCCAGGGCCAGGCCGTCGTCGCCGCTGAACATCGCCAGCTCGCGCGGGACGGAGAGCGATCGGGTCACGGCCTTCTCCCCTGCCAGCGTGTCGCGGAAATGGCCTTGCCAGAAGCCCGCCGGCCCGCAGCCTGAGAGGGCGGCGAGGCAACCGAGCGCCCCCAAAGTCAGGCCCCTCCGGGTCATGAGGTGCCCTTCGTGGCCCGGAATGCCCTGAGCAACTCGGCTGGCGTGATGGCCGGGATGACGGAGCGGGCATAGTGCCGCGTGTTCCGGGTAACGATGCGAGTGGCGCGGCAAGCAACCGCGGCCGCGACCTGCATCGCGTCCTCAAGATCGGGCATGTCCTGGTCCAGCGCGAATTCCATATCCACGTGCCCGACGGTGACGATGCGGGTGTGCTGAAGCAGTTCCCTGATGGCCTCCTTTGCGGCTGCCCTGCCCTCACCCGATGCGTAGTAGAAGAGCGTTGCCAACGAGTGCCAGCTCACATAGGTCGGGATAGCATGCGCCTGGCAGTAGTCCATGCAGTCCCGGCTGGTGAGCGCCCAGGGCATACGCTTGAGGACGATATCGATCAGGATATCGGTGTCCACCAGCACGATCATCCGAACTTCCTCTCCAGCGCGCGCATCCTGGGGTCATTGGGCCGGTGGGCCTTCTTGAGCTTCCCCATCCACTTGCTTGCCCACAGTGGCTGCTCGGAGCGGGTCCTCTCGTCTATCAACTCCTCGCAGAGGCGAGAGAGGGTGGTGCGCTGGCGAGCTGCGTACTCCTTCCCACGGATGATGGTGGACCGCTTCACCGATAACGTCAGCTTGGCTTTGGTTTCCATGGCGTCTCCTCTCATACGTATAGTCTAGCCCGTCCATACGTAGGTGTCAAGCGCGGGCCGGGATTCACTTCCCACTCGGCACGGGCGCCTCGCCCGCGATGATGCGGTCGAGGCGCTTGGCGAGTTCGGGCCAGCCGAGGCCGGTCTCGTCGGTCAGCCAGCCGTTGTAGCCCACGTCGTCGAGGGCCTTGCGCACCTCGGGCCAGTTCACGCTGCCCTGCCCTATCCCAGCCCAGTTGCCGGTCCTGCCGTCGGGGCTGATCGTGTAGTCCTTCACGTGAATCTTGCCGAGGCGCGGGCCGAACGTGCGAATCCACACCTCGGGCATGTAGGCGAGCTCCACCTTGTCGCCCCGCAGGATGCCCGCGTACTTCACGTGGTTGCCCACGTCGAAGTAGGCCTTCACCCACGGACTGTTGAACGAGGCGACCACCCAGTTGTACAACTCGGGCCGCACGCACCAGTTGTTCCACACGTTTTCGAGGGCGATGGCGACCTGGACCTCTTCGGCCACGGGGAGGAGCTTCTTGATGGACGCGAGGACGCCATCGGTCGAGCGGTTGTGGGCCTCGATGTAGGCCTTGAACTTCTCGTTGTCGCCCGCGACGAGCCGGGTGATGTGGCCGGTCTTCTCGTCGAACTGGATGTCGAACTCCCACGGCTCGGGCATGGGCTTGGCCCCGCAGCCGCCCACGGGGGCGAGCACGGCGTCGGCGCCGTAGGCCTGAGCGGCGCGCAGGCCGGCCTCGGACCCGCCGCGCATGACCGAGTGGATCTTCAACCCGTACTTCTCGGCCAGGTCGCGGGCCTTCTTCGCCTCGTCCACCGGCACCGTGTGCGCCTCGATGCCCTCGATGCCCGCCTCCTTGAGCCTCTTGAGCGTCTCGTCGTTCATGCTCTTCTCGCCCAGGATGACGGCCTTCTGGAGCTTGGTCTTGAACTCCGCGGCGTGGGTGCGGCCCAGGGCGGCGAGCCCGGCGCCAGCGGCGCAAGTGGCCAGAAACTCACGACGGCTCACGCGAATGCTCATAACGCGCTCCCTTCCAGGTTCCGCGTGCAGGTATGCACGCCCTACCTGTCTTGACCCCCAACACCGAACACCTGACACCGAACACCGCTCTTCACTTGTCCCTCTCACCGGGGTCCTTGCCCTGGTTGATCAGGTCGAACCGGCGGCTGAATTCGGCGAGCGAGAAGCCGCCGCTCTCGTTGGTGAGCCAGAGGTCCTTGCCGATCTTCTCGACCTCGGCGCGGACGGCCGGCCAGTTGACGCTGCCTTCGCCGATGTTGGCCCAGTTGCCGCCCTTGCCGTCGGGGTTCAGCTTGAAGTCCTTGGCGTGCAGCTTCACCGTGAGCGGCCCCAGCGCGCGCAGCCACTCCTCGGGCGGGGCGTACTTCACGTGGTTCCCGATGTCGAAGTAGGCGCCGATCCACGGGCTCTGGAACGAGGCCACGAACCACTTGAAGATGGCCGGCTTGACCCACAGGTTGTTCCACACGTTCTCGAGGGCAATGACGACCTTGGTCTGCTCGGCCACGGGGATGAGCTTCTTGAGCGCCGCAATCGAGTCGTCGGACGCCTTGTTGTGCGCCTCGATATAGGCCTTGTACTTTTCGTTGTCGCCCGCGACCACCTGGGTGATGTGGCCGGTCTTCTCGTCGAACCGGATGTCGAACTCCCAGGCCTGCGGGGCGGCGCCCCCGATGCGGCAGGGCACGAGCAGGATGGCGTCGGCGCCGTAGCCTTGAGCGGCCCTGAGCGCCGTCTCCACGCTCTTGATGTCGCCCTCTACGCTCGCGGGGTTGTTGAAGTTCACCCACGCGCGCATCACGGAGTGGATGCGCAGGCCGACCTTCTCGGCCGCCTCGCGGGCCTTCGCCGCCTCGTCGGGCGACTTGTTCCAGTCGCCGCACTCGATGCCCTCGAAGCCGGCATCCTTGATGGGCTTGAGCGACGCCTCGGTGGGATAGCCGTGGATCACGGCCTTGTGGAGCTTCGTCTTGAAGGCCGGCGCCTCGGCGGCCCGGCCGGCTGCGGCAGCCAGCCCCACACCCGCGGCGGAGGCGGCAAGGAACTCGCGGCGGCTCACAGCGATACCCATAGCAGTTCCTCTCAGCTAGAGGGTTCCGGGCGGAGAGAGGCGATGTCAAGTGTTGGGTGACAGGTGTTGGGGTACGAGGGAGAAGCCCAGGACCGTGGTCGTTTGGCTCCTCACCCCCAACACCTGACACCTGACACCGCTTTGGACGGGTAGAGCATGGCGCAGCCGGGGTGGTTTGTCAACCGCCAATAGCACCGATGGGACAGATAGGACGGGCCGCGCGCCGCCTGTTACAGCTTCGGGGCAGGGGCAACGAAGGGGCCCGTGCCGCCCAGTTCGCGGGCAGTGCGGTACACGGCCATGGCCGTGTAGCCGGCGCCGACAACGAAGGGCAGGGCCGCCACCCAATCGTCCTGGAGGCCCGCCAGCGCCACGAAGATCGGCAGGAGAAGCCGCGCCGGGGTCATGGCGTAGACGGCCATGGTGAGGATCTGGCTGTAGGGGATGCCGGCGCGCAGCACGCCGCTCACGAGAAGGCCCGCGGCCGAGCAGATGAGAGCCACCACCAGCACCTCGAAGGCCAGGTAGAAGAGCATCTTGACGGCGTTGGACGGCAGCACCTGAAGGATGAGGTCATGGCGTGCCCGACGCGCGGAGGCGGCGATCCAGCGGCTCACCGAGACTGCCGTCAGGTCGCCAAGGGCCTGGAAGTCGAGCATCCTGGGGGCCTTCTCATAGTGCGCCTTGAGCACGGCCTCCGTGGCAGTGATGAGGGCGAGGAACTCCGGCGTCTGCGTCTCGGGCCGCTCCTGGGCCAGCACCCAGCGGGCCTGGAGGGGCGAGAGGCCCTTGTCCGTCGTGTCGACCAGCACCATCAGGTCGGGCGTGTACACGATGAGGTGGACCTTGCCGGCCTCGAGGGTGAACTTCGCGGTGCCGACCTCATCGAGGGTGATCTCGGGCAGCTTGGCGCCCTTTTCCTCGAGGAGCTTGCGCAGCTCCTCGAGCTTCTCCTTGGTATAGGGCTCTGGCTTGGGCGCCTGCTCCTGCTGCGGGGTCTGGGGCTCGGCGGAGAGGATCGACTTCGGGCCGAGGAGGATGATCCGCTTCGGCTCGGGGCAGCCGGCAAAGGCCGCCAGGGCTTCGGGCGTGGTGATCTTGCCCGTGGTGTCGAGCACGACGAGCAAGGTGCGCGCCTTGCGGGTCTCGGGTGCCTTGCCCTCCTCGGTGCGCTCGGCCCGGCCGCCGAGAGTCTCATAGTCTTCGTACAGAACCATCGGCTGGGCGGCCTGCGAGGCGGCCCTGCCGCCTTGGAACGTCACGGCCGCCAGCTTCTCCTCGATGCCCTTGGCCTGGCGGGCCTCGATCTTGGGCGCCTCGCGGGCGTAGCCCAGGATGCCCAGGCCCAGGCTCAGCGCCGTCACGAGTACGGCCAGGATGCCCAGGTAGATGGCCGTGCGGCCGAAGCGCTGATCGTGCACCAGGAAGTAGTGCTTGAAGCTCACCACGCTGTTGGGGATGCTGATGAGGTGATTCGGGAACGGCTCAGGCATTCCTGCTCCTCGGGGGCGGTGAGGGCGATTTCGAGCAGTCTGCGAGGCGTTACAGTACCAGAATGGCGCTTCCATTGCAAATCGTTGACAGCGGGCCGCCGCTGGCCTATCCTATAGCGTGGGGGGAGCGGCCGCCGCGACAGCCCTCAACCAGGAGTGCGGATATGGCCAGTGAGATGGACGCGCGAATCCGGGAGGCCGCGCAGGCACTCAAAGCTGCCGGGGCGCGTGAAGTGTATCTGTTCGGCTCGATTCTCAAGGCCACCGCGGGCGAGGGCTCGGATGTTGACCTCGCAGTGAGCGGTCTGCCGCCCGAGGTGTTTTTCAAGGCGATGGGGGCCGCGCGCCGCATCCTTCGCCGCCCCCTCGACCTCGTGGATCTCGACGAGGAGAACCCGTTCACCCGCTACCTCAGGGACGAAGGGGAGCTACAGCGTGTGGGATAGCCTCAGGAAGCAGGTGGCCACGGACCTCGAGCAACTCCGGTGCCTTCTTGCTGCCCATCATGAGCTATTGTCGAACGCGCAGCGCCGGGAACCAGGTGTGGACGAGGTCCCGGCACTCGCAGCGATCCTGCACTCGTTCTACTCCGGCATCGAGCGCCTGCTCAAACGGGTAGCCGTGGAGATGGATGGCGGCGCGCCCCATGGCGAGTTCTGGCACACGGAGTTACTGGAGAGCATGACCAAGGCCAGCTCGAAACGCCCCGCAGTCCTCTCGGAGGCCCTCAACGAGACGCTCCAAGAATACATGGACTTCCGCCACGTCTTCCGGCACGCCTACACCTTCGAGTTGCGTTGGCGCAAGATGGCGCCGCTGGCTCTCGGTATGCAAGTCACGCTGCGGCGGGTCGAAGACGAACTGGGCGCATTCCTCAAGGCTATTGGCCCGTAGCGGCCGGCCGGGCTCAGGAGGCGGCGCCTCACAGATTCTCAGGCGGCTTGACGCCGGCCTCCTTGCCTGCCTTGTTGCCGCCGGGCTTCGCCGGCTTCTCCGCCTTGTCGGCCTTGCGGGTCGCCTCGATGGCGAGCGCCGTGAGAGGGGGGCCCTCCTGGTAGCTGACCGTGACCTCGGAGGGCAGCAGGAAGGTCTGCTCGGTCGCCTTCTCGCCCTCGCCGATCTTGAGGGTGATGGCAAACCTCTTGCCCTGAACCTCGCCCTTCACGAACGCGCCCTGGGCCGTGAGGAGCTTGCCCTTGCCCTCGCGCCCGGGCTTGGGAGGCGGGCCGACCCTGCGGGCGAGCATCTGGCCGTTCTTCTCGATGTACTGGACGGCGACGGGCGAGGCCATGTCGAGCACCTTCTCGCCCTCGTTGTCGAGGGCGAGCTTCCACTTGATGGTCGCGCCGTCGAGCGTGGCCGACACGAGGATGCCGTTAGCCTCCTTCGCCGGCACCTTCTCGCGCTTGCCGCCTGCCCACACGTTGCTGACCAGAGCCGCCCCGAGAACCAGGACGGCAACGAACATCTGCCTTCCCATCGCGTTGCTCCTTTCGAACTGCTTGACGTACCGCCCCTCACGATCTACATGGTGCGCGACGGCGTAGGATTGTTAGCGCGCGCCCAGGCCGACGGTATCGGTGGGGCCGGTGAAGCCCGGGCCGCCCGCGGCCACGTAGCCGTGGCTGGCCCCTGAGGCGTCGGGGCTGACCCAGAAAGCGTAGAGCCGCGCGTCCTTCAGATGGAATCGGAAGCGGACAGGCTTGCCTGCGACCGCGGCCAAGTCGTCTGCACCCTTCCAGCGGATGGGTTGGCAGGTGGAGTCGCGGGGCACAGACGCCCCGCCCACAGTGCAGGCATCGCGAGTGAAGGGGGCGATGGGTTGGCCGTCCTCGCCCAGCACCTCGGCTTGCAGCTCGCCGGCGGAGTTGACGAAGAGGTGCTTGCCCTTGAAGCGCACGAGGCGGGTGGTAAGAGTGCCCGTGCCGTCCATCGAGGCGAAGCCGTCGCGCCGCAGCGTGGCCAGGCCCGTGGTGCACACCCCCGAGGCGGTGGAGCCCTGGATGCCCGCGCGGGCGCTGAAGTAGAAGTAGAGCCTGTCGCCCACGACCAGGCAGCCGCCGCCCGCCGACTGCACGTTCCCCCAGTTCCAGTCGCCGTACTTCTCGGAAACGCCGATGAAGGGGCGGTGGTCGGGCCGGCTCCAGTGGAAGCCGTCGCGGCTGAAGCCGAGGCACACGTAGTTCGGCTTCGCGCGGTCCTTCGGCTGACCGGGCCAGATGGTGAAGAGGCCGAGCATCAGGCTCTCGTAGGCCACGGCATCGAGGTTGTAGAGTTGCGGCTGAATCTTCAGGTCGTCGCGGGGCGGGTCGTCCGTGTCGGCGCCCACCCAGGGCACGGCCTCCTCGGGCGTCCACGTGGCGCCCGCTAGCGCGTCGGGGTGTTCGCGGTAGAAGCGCGAGCGGGTGAGCATGCCGCTGCGGATGCCGTAGACCCACACCCTTCTGAACGGGTTGTAGAACACCGTCGTGCGGTCGCCCACGGGCGTGCTCCAAGCCACCCGCTCGCCCCAGTGGATGCCGTCGGGCGAGAAGTGCACCGAGAGCTTCCACTTCTTCTCGTGGGACTGGACGACGAATATCTTCCAGCGTTTCGCGGGGTCTTTCTCCTCGAGGTCGAGCCAGGTGGTCGAGGAGTCGCGCCAGCCTTCCTGCACGACGTTGGTGCCGGGTTTCACGTCGAGGGCCGGCTTCTCCCACTGGATGCCGTCCTTCGAGGTCGCGTAGCAGGTGCCCTTCACGTAGCCGCCCATGTACCACATCTTGAACAACTTGTCGGCGGGATCGAACCAGACGCCGTCGCTGAAGACCATCGCCGTCGGGTCGCGCTTCGTCGAGGTCTCCCACTCTGTGTCGGGCTTGAGCACAGGATTGGCGGGGTGCAGCTCGGCCAGGTGGAACGTGCGCTTAAGGTCCGTCTTCTCAATCAGGAAGTCGTCCACGAAGAGCTGCCGCCCGACGTCAATTGGGATGACCGCAGGTGGCGAGGTGAGGTAAGGCGGCTTCATCGGCTCATTCGTCAGCTTCTCCACCCTCGGCGGCCAGGGGCTTGGCAACATAATCCCGTTGTAAAGCGTCTCGCCCGCGTCCACACCTGTTCCCCCTAATGAAATCAGCACCGCAGCCGCGCGCACGATGATCGCGAGCCCGCTTCGCATGGCAAGTCCTCCTGGATCAGGAGCCGAGGTCGAGGGACAGCAGGCTCTCCTCGATGGCGGGATACAGCTCGTCCAGGGCCTGCTGAATCCCAATGGTCTTCCCCAGCGCTGTCACGATGCGGCAGTAGGTCCTGATTTCCTCCACGCTCAGCGTGCGCTCGCGGCGGTCCTTGAGCCACTTCTCGCACACCTGGTAGCCCCCAACGCGGTAGTCCCACACCTCCTGGGGCACGGGGGCGAAGTGTTGCGTGGCGTTGATGTAGACCCGCTGGGCTTGGGGGTCATAGCGGACGCCGGCCTTTGCGCCCTTGGCCACCTTGCTGTCGCCCTTGCCCTCAAAGCGGGCGGAGGGCGGGTGAAGTTCGGGCGAGCGCAAGAGGTGAAGCTCCACGAGGCGGCCGCCGAGGGCTGCCACTTTGCCGAGAAGCTCCGCGTCGCGCGTGAACGGCACCCGGGGGAAGTCAACCCGCAGGAACTCCGCATACCGCTCGCGGTACGTGGGCGCGTACAGCACGCCGTAGATGTAGTTGAACACCTCCTCCGGCTCCGCCTCGCGCCCAAACGCCCCGGCCAGCGCCGGCAGAAGGCCCTTGTGAAGATTCGCCTGGCGATGCGAGGGATCAGGGTGAGCGAACATGTCACGGTCCAGCGCACCAGGCCATGCGTAGAGCGGGAAATGGTAATCAATGGTCTTGAGCGAGACTGCCACATGATCTGACAAAGCTGTGCAGACGAATGTGTGTTGCCATTCCCCGATATGTTCCACCCGCCTTGGAGCGAGCAATGCCAGGTTGTTCTGGAGCATGTGGCGCATGACTTCGGGGCGGGGTCTGCAATGGAAGCCGCTGGACTTGCCGGTGTAGTAGGTGTAGCGGATGTCAAAGGGGCGGTAGAGGATTGGGACGATGTTGTCGCGGGATGGCCCGGAATCAAGGAGGTCTTTCTGCGCCCAGGCGACCTTCCAGTCGCGCACATCCTTGCCCAGCTTGTAGCCAGTGCGGGCGAGCTCGGGGTCCATGCGTGAGAAGGCGAGGACGGTGCGCCAGGCATCCTCGGGGGTCCAGTGGATGGTGAGGTGGTCGCGAGCGGTGACGATGCCGACGCTGTTCGTGGGGAAGAGCTTGGGCAGCGAGGGGAACGCTTCGTAGATGTGGGCGAGGCGCTCGTCGCGTGGGACGAAGAGATAGAGGCTTGGGCTTGGGCGGAGTTTGCGCCATTCGGTGGTGCGGATGTCGTGTGCGTTGAGCCAGGCGGCCTTGGCCTCTCGGGTGCCCCAGAAGTGGGCGTGGTGGATTGTGGAGTGCTTGGCACTCACGAGCGCGGCTCCTTGCTTCTTCGGGCTGCAAGGCGGGTGCGGTGGAGGCGCTCGGTGAAGCCGCCGGTACGAAGGAATGCTCGGGCCTGAGCGGCGAGCTGGCGCCGCAAGAGGCTTGAGGCGACGGTGATGAGGGCGAGGGCGCCATTGGCGGCGATTTCGGGGTAAGAGATGGACATAATGGACGGAATGGACTGGTGGCCGTGTTTGATGGACTTGGCCCACTGGGCCACGTGGTCGGCGGTGGTGGGGCGGAGGGCGATGAGCTGGGTGAGCCGCGGGTCGCGTGGGTTCCAGAGCGGGAGGCTGTGCTGGCGGAGGTAGTCTTCGTAGTCGCGGCGGAGCTCTTCAAGGCTGGCACGTGCGACGTTGGTGAGCTTCATCTCCATTTTGGACGATGTGGCGGAGGCCATGCTGCCTTCGGCGATGTTCTGGGCGCCTGAGCGTGCGGCCTGGACCATCTGGTCGTCGGTGCGGCTGCCCACGGGGATGTAGCGCTGGCAGAATCGAACGGTGATGTCGTAGATGAGCCGAGCCACCTGGAAGCTCTTGAGGCGGCGGTAGCCGCCGTGGGGAGGGAGGATGAGGTCGGGCGAGGGGGGCGGCCTCATTGGAGGGGCCTCCGAAGAGGGATGGACAAGATGGACAGAATGGACAATATGGACGCGGGCGGGGCGATGCCGTCCATCTTGTCCATTGTGTCCATTGCTCAGCCCTTCTTGATCATGAAGGATATGGCCACGCCTTGGCGGATGTCAAAGACATTTTCGTCCCTGGAGCCATCGGGGCAGGCTTCGCGCTTGAGCGTGTTGCCGTGGAGGTCCAGGACGTAGATGTCGTCGAAGGTGCGCATGAGGCTCTGGCGCATGCCGCGGAAGGTGGGGTTGTCGAGCCAGGAGTGGTTGGTGATCATGGCCACGATGCCGCGGCCGGCCTGCTCGATCTTCCACTGGGCGAAGCGCAGGAACTTCACGTAGTCGTCCTGGAGCCATTTTGGGTTCTTCTCGCCGAGTGGCTTTCCGTCCACCTGCTTGTAGTCTTCAATGAGGCGGCGAATCCAGTCGCCCTGGTTGCAGGAGTGGCCGGAGTAGGGGGGATTGCCCAGGATCACCAGGATGGGTTGCTGTTTCTTGACCTTGGCGGCCTCGCGGGATTCGTGGGAGAGGGCGCGGTAGAAGGGCATCTCGGTCTGGGCGAGCTCTTCCATGTCCAGGGTGTTGGTAAGGTAGAACTTCACGCGCTCGTCGTCGGCGAGGCGGTGGCCGAGCTCTTCAAGGAAGAAGCCCATCTTGAGGTGCCCGATGGCGTAGGGCGCCATCATCAGCTCGAAGGCGTAGAAGCTCCGGAGGATGTGGTCGCGGATGAAGTCCTCGCGTTTTCCCGTGCCGTATTTCGCGACGAACTCGTTGACGGCGACCTCCGCGGCCTTGGCGACGAAGCTCATGGTGCCGGCGGCGGGGTCAAGGAGAGTGACACGCGGGTCGGCCAGGCCGTCGGGCAGGCGGAACTCGTCCTTGAGAAGCTGGTTGACGGAGCGGACGATGTAGGAGACGACCTCTGGCGGGGTGTAGTAGACGCCGCGGCGCTCGCGCTCCTCGGGGTTGTACTGGGCGAGGAAGGGCTCGTAGAAGTAGACGATCGGGTCGGCGCCCTGGTGCTCGCGGTAGTAGCGGTTCAGGACGCCGGAGGCATCGGCGCGGGCCAGGACCTCGGCGATGTCGTCAACAATCCACTCTATGTGTGGCGGAAGCTCCTCAAGGGAGATGAAGCGGAAGACGTCGCGCAGGACGCCAATGGTGTGTGGGATGTGGTCGTAGGCGCTGCGGCGGGAGAAGGCAGCGGTGGTGCGGGTGCGGGCGGCGAAGAGGCCATAGGTGATCGTCTGGGCGTAGAGGTCGGCGAACTGGTCGTGGGTGAGGTCGGCGATGAGGAACTTCTTGAAAGCCTCATAGAAGCCTGCAAGCCCGCCGTCGGCTGGCTCATCCTTCTGGGCGAGCTGCTGCGCGAGGACCTGACGCAGGAAGCGGGTGCGCCTGGCGAGCTGGGTGGCGAGCTCGTCGGCGGTGGTTGCTTTGGGGAGGGTGAAGTCAAGGAATTGGTCAAGCAGCGCCCAGAGCTCGTCGGGCCGCTCGATGGGAGGCGCGGCGTGCAGGTCGTTGAGGATGTTCGGGCTGGCGGCATGGACGGTTTGGATGTGCTGGCCGTTGCGGTAAAGGCGGAACTCGGTGAAGTTGGTCAGTAGGAGGTTGGGAAAGGTGTCGCGGTAGCGGCGGAGTTGCTCAGAGTTCTCGATGTCATAGAGATTGGTCTGGGTGGGCGCCTTGGCCTCGACGTAGCCCGTGATGGCGTCGGCGCCGTTCCACACGCGGAAGTCTGGGTTCCCCGCGTTGGTGGGCCGGGGCTGAACGGTGACGTGGACGTGAGAGCGGCCGGTGGCGTTGGCCACGTTCTTCAGCATGTCACGCAGTGCGGGGTAGAAGCTCTCCTCGCGGGCGTCGCCTGTCGCGGCGACGGCGCCGAGGGCCTCCACATACTGTTTGAAGATGGCTGCTCTGGTCATTGCCACGCAGCATAGCCGCTAGCCGCCCGGGAGTCAAGGTGTCGCAGGGGCACCGATTGCGAAGCGGCACGGCTGGCCCGCGGGGGCGGGCGGCAGGGTGATGGCGGCGAACTCGCCTTGTCGTGCGACAGGCGCGGGACGGCCGTCAATCTCGGCGTGGGGAGGGGATTGTGACGCTTTCGCGCGAAACCGCACTGACACGCGCTGCGGGCCGTCGCCGCGGTACTCGCCTGTGATGCCGTCGCACTGCATGCGGTAAGAGAGGATGCGGCCACGAAATGTCAGGGTCTGGCCGAAGCCGGCCGCCCAGAATGCCTCGGGCACGGTGGGCGCGACGACGAGGGCGCCGTCGAGGCGGTGCTCGACGCCAAGGAGGTAGCGCTGGACGATGCGGATGAGGTTGGCAGGGTATTCGCAGTACTTCTCGGCGCCGAAGCCGCCCTGGGCGTTGTAACGCTCGCGCCAGAAGTAGCCGTGCTTCTCGCCCTCGGTGCAGACCTTGCGGAGGCTGGCGAGGAGGCCATCGGCGTCGCCCATCCGCGCACGGGCCTGGCACTCGAGATACCAGACGCGCCCCATCGCCGCGAGGTCCTGGCGGTCGGGGTGGGTGAACTCCCACGGCTCATAGGCTTCGGGCCGGGTGGCGATGCCCGCGGGCATGCCGCCGTAGTCGAACCCCTTCTCGTCCTTCAGTTGCGGCCAGAGGATGGCGGTCTGCTCCGGGCTGGCGAGGCCGAGGGCGATGGCGGCCCAGTCGGTGTCGGTCAGCCCGTGGCTGGTAATGAGGCCGCGGGCGGGGTGGATGTATTCGGCGAAGCGGTCCTTGACCCAGAAGCGGGTGCGGAAGTGCTCCGCGATGCGCTGAGCCAGCTCATCATAGCGCTTCGCCGCCTCGGGCTTGCCAACCAGGCGGTTCAGTTCGGCCACGCGCCGGAAAGCGTCGGCAGCGTGGCACTGCGCCACGCCGTCATACTCGACCCGGGTCGGGCGCTCGACGTAGTAGCCTGCTCCGCCGACCGCGCCCTCGGCGGTCACGAGCGTGGCGAGGTAGTCCGCAGCCAGATTCACCGAGGGGAGTTGTGCGGCCAGCCACTCGCGGTCCTGGGTGAAGCGGAAGATCACATCGGCGTTTTGGATGTAAGTCGGCCCGGCCAGCGCGCGCAGCGGGTCGCCGGGCACCCAGTGCCGATACAGGCCGCCGTTGGGGTCCACGGGCGTGTTGTTGCCGATGCACTTGCCCGCGAGGCCCGGCAGAATGGCCAGGGGTAATTGGCCGTTGGGCCGCTGGAACGAGCGCACGTAGGCGCAGTTGGCCTTCACGGTGTCGGCCTGACCGAGCCACAAGAGCGCATCGGTCATCTGGTGGCCGTCGAGCGACGGATACGTGTTGCCATAGCCGAAGCCCTGCCCGTCGGCGCACACCGACCAGTAGCCGGGGAAGACGTCGGGATTGACCGCCGCCAGGACGTTCTGGTGGGCGGCCCGCTCACAGGCGCGCGCAAGACCCGCCTCCGGGAGGTCGAGCATGGGCGGCTTCCCCGTGCCGGCGGCTGCGGCGAGGGAGAACAAGGCAGAGAGCGTCAGGGCCATGCCGTGAGTATACAGGGACAGGCCGCGAATGCAATGCGCGCCCCCGGCTTGACGGCGCGCGGCCCGTGGTGTACCATCCGCAGCGGCACGCAACTCAGGAGGAGCCGGCCGTGGCGCGAAGGTACTCGTGGCTCGTCATCGTGGCGTTGATGGTGCTGGGCGTGTTCGTGGTGCTGCGGGTGCTGCGCGGGGGCGGCGGGGTGCCGCCCGCGGGCCAAGGCACGCCGCAGGCGCTGCTCCAGAAGGCCCAACGCGCGCTGGCCGAAGGCGACAAGGCCAGGTTCCTCGAGTGTCTCGCGGTTCACAGCAGCGACTCCAGGGCGGCCGGCGAGGCGCTGTTCGGCTATGTCCAGGCCGCCCAGGCCCTCCGCGACGCGCTCCGCAAGCACTACGGGAAGAACGCCTGGGACACGTTTGTGAGCCTCCAGGCGGCCCCCGCGCAGTTCGCGGCCTTCGTGTGGCCGCGGGACGACGAGGTCGCCGCCACGGCGCAGATCACCGTCCAGGGCAACGAGGCCCGCGTGCAGCTCTCGCCCGACGCCGAGCCGCTGATGCTGCGGCTCGAAGGCGTGTGGCGGATGGACGTGTTCCCCCGCGGCAGCGGCGTGCGGGCGCGGCGCGACGCCCTCATCCGCGCGACCGAGGCCCTGGCCAAGGCGCGCGACGGCGTCGGCACGGCGGAGCTGGAGACCCTCGCGCAAGCGGTCAAACAGGCCATCGGAGAGCCGTAACGGGAAAGGAGACCCGCATGACCCCGACCGACGGAGCCGCCCTGCTGTGGTGTCTGGGGATGCTCGCCTGTGTGGCCGCAGCCGCCGAACCTGCCGCGCGGCCTCGGGCGGGCAAACTCGCGCTCGGCTGGGCCAGCGCCGACATCACGCCGCCCGAGCCCGTGGCGCTCTGCGGGCAGTTCAACACCCGCATCTCGAAGCGGGTGAACGACCCGCTCTCGGCCACCGCGCTCGCCCTCGAGGCGCGCGACGACGCCGGCGTGCTCGACCAGGCCGTGCTCGTCTCGGCCGACGTCGTGTGCATCCGCCGCCTGGACCTCGAGCGGGTGCGCGCCCTGGTGAAGCCGCGTGTGCCCGATCTGGACCCGAACAAGATCCTCCTCAACACCACGCACACCCACACGGCCCCCGTGCTGGCGGACGCGCGGGAGGAGAACACGCATCCGCACGACTTGATGGCCACCTTCGTCTACCGCGTGCCCGAGAAGGGCGTGATGCAGCCGCGCGACTACAGCGAGCTGTTCGCCGCGCGCGTGGCCGACGCCGTGGCCGCGGCCTGGCAGGCCCGCCAGCCCGGGGGCGTGAGCTGGTCGCTCGCCTACGCCGTCGTGGGCCACAACCGCCGCGCCCACTACTCCACCGGCCGCTCGCTCATGTACGGGCCGACCGACAGGCCCGACTTCGACACCTTCGAGAGCACGTTCGACCCGGGCGTGGAGCTGCTCTTCACGTGGAACGCCGAGGGGAAGCTCACGGGCGTGGTGGTGAACCTGGCCTGCACGTCGCAGGAAGTGGAGAACGCCGACTATGTGTCGGCCGACTTCTGGCACGACGCGCGGGTCGAACTGCGCAAGAAGCATGGCGAGGGGCTGTTCATCCTGCCCCAGAGCAGCGCCGCGGGCGACCAGTCGCCCCATCTCCTCTTCCGCAAGCAGGCCGAGGCCACGATGCGGAAACGAAGGGGGAACCTCACCCCACGCCAGGAGATCGGCCGGCGCATCGCAGCGGCCGTTGCCGACGGGTTGGAGCTGGCCAAGACCGACATCCGCACCGAGCTGCCCTTCACCCACAAGATGCAGATGATCCCGCTCCCCGTCCGCAAGGTCACGCAGCAGGAATACGAGGCGGCGAAGAAGGGCTACGAGGAGTTGGAGGCCAAGGGCGGCGCCAGGCTCGACGGCCCCGACTACATCTGGTGGCGGATCCGGAAGAACATCATTGCCCGATTCGAGATCCAGGAGGAGCAGAACGTCTATCAGACCGAAATCCACACGATGCGCCTCGGCGACATCGCGTTCGCCACGAACCCGTTCGAGCTCTACATTGACTACGGCTTGCGCATGAAGGCCCGCAGCCCGGCCGAGCAGACGTTCGTCGTGCAGACGGCCTGCGACAGCGTGGGCTATCTGCCCACCGAGCGCGGCGTAGCGGGGGGCCACTACAGCGCCGAGATCATGAGCAACATCGTCGGCCCCGAGGGCGGCCGCCTCCTCGTCGAGCGCACGGTCGAGGCGCTCAAGGGAATGTGGCCGTAGCGCGAGGGCTGGGCGACGGCCCGCCGAGGGCAGCGCCTACAGGTTGTGGCACGTGCGGCACAGGGCGCTGCCGTCGTTGCGTATCCTCAGGAGCTTCGGGTTCCCGTAGCGGTTGTGCACGTCGTGGCACGAGGCGCACTCGAGGTTCCCGGTGCCGAAGAGCATCCCTCGCGTGATCGTCTCGCCCGTGGCGAGGCGCCGCGAATCAGGGTCGAAAAGGCCGCCGTCGGCGCGCGCCAGAGCGGCGTCATAGACGATCCCGATGGGGTGAGTCGCGCGCAGATCAATGCCGAGGCGGGCCCTGCCGCTGACGAACGGGGAGCCGGCCTGTCCCCCAAAGGTGTCGAGCGCGGTGACCCCATCGTGGCAGCTCAGGCAGAGCTTCGAGCCATAGTGCGTCGGCTGCGTCGGCACCGCGTTCATCGTAGGGCTGGTGTAGAGCGTATAGATCATGTTGCCGCGACGGCTCATCCAGGCGGGCGCTCCTGCGTGCTCGCCCGCGCTGTGCGAAACGTGGCAGACCGCGCAGCCGCCTCCCCCCGCGCGGCCGTTGGCCGCGAAATCGTGTGCGGTACCCGAGACCCCGCCATGCACACCAACGCCGGCCGGCAAGCCGATCAGCAATGCCAGGCAGAGAGTCGCTCGACTGGGCATGGGGCATGCCTTCCTGCCCCGCTGGGGGCGTGAGCATCTGGCACGCGCCCGTTCACCCAAGGCCCCCAGTTGCCAAGAGTAAGACTAGCCCAGGGTCCGCACGATGTCAAAGAAGCGACCGAATGATCCCATAGCCCCTCACGGGCGCCGCGCCAGGCGCCCGGCCGCTGGCCCTTGACGTGACCCGCGTGATCCGCATAATGCCGCGAGAGGAGAACCCACAATGCACTCGGAAACGTGGCTTGTCGCTCTGGCCCTCCTAGCGGTGGCCCTGTGCACGGCGGAGACCTTGCCCTCGGCGCGCGGAGAGCAGGCTCCTGCGGCTCCTCTGCCGGGGCGGCGATCCGAGTATCGCGGCTATGCCCGCTACGACTTCCAGGTGGACGGCTGCCCGGCCATTGTGGTCGCGCCCAAGCAGGCGGCCGCGGGCAAGCCGTGGGTGTGGAGGGCGGAGTTCTTCGACGCCTTCCCGCAGATTGACCTGGCGCTCCTGGCCCAGGGCTTCCACCTGGTCTACATCGGCGTAGGCAACACCTTCGGCTGCCCCGACGCCTTGAAGCACTGGGACGTGCTTTACCGCGAGATGACTGAGAAGTACGGCCTCTCGCGCAAGCCCGTGCTCGAGGGGCTAAGCCGCGGGGGACTTTACTGCTTCAACTGGGCGGCGGACAACACCGACAAGGTGGGCGCCATCCTCGCCGACAACGCCGTGCTCGACTTCAAGAGCTGGCCCGGCGGCAAAGGGCGCGGCAAAGGCAGCCCCGGCGACTGGAAGAAGCTGCTCGCCGACTACCACTTCGCGTCCGAGGCGGAGGCCCTGGCCTACCAGAAGAACCCGATTGACAACCTGGAACCGCTCGCCAAGGCCAAGGTGCCGCTCTATCTCCTCTGCGGCGATGCCGACGACGTGGTGCCCTTCGAGGAGAACGGCGCTATCGTCTACGAGCGTTATCAGAAGCTCGGCGGCCCGGTCGTCCTCCACATCAAGAAGGGCCTGGGCCACCACCCGCATGGCCTCGACGACCCGACGCCCGCCGTCGAGTTCATCCTCAAGCACTTGCGATAGCCCGCGTTTCTCGTCAGGCGCGAGACCCCGAACATGTCATCCTGAGCGGAGTGCAACGGAGCGAAGGATCTCTCAGTGTGGCCAGCCCTGGGAGGTGTCGCGCGTTGGGATCGGTCTCTCCCCTGAGAGATGCTTCGACTTCGCCCGCCAGGAGGCGGGCTCCGCTCAGCATGACACGGTATGCAGCGGCACGGGGCGACGCCTGGCCGCGGCTACCAGGGCCAGGGGGCGGCGCACTCGAGGTCGTAGACGAAGGACTCGCCGTCGAGGAAGCTGGTCTGCGGGATGGGGGCGTCGGGCTGGTCCCACCACAGGTAGGCTCGAAGGGCGAAGCGGGCGCGACGGCCGGGAGCGATGCCGATCTCGGGCCGCGCGGGCACGGCGCACTCGATCACGTGCCAGCCGTCCTGTTCCCCCACGGCTGCCCGGATGTCGCCGGGCTTGTAGGCCTCGCGATACCAGTGCTGGCCGTTGTGGATGTTGATCTTGTTGCCGAGGAAGTCCCAGATGGCGCCGCTGGCCTCGAGCGGGCGCCCGGCCATCGGCGGGCGCACCGAGAAACGCAGGTTGTCGCGGCCGTGGAACCAGCCGTCGTTGGCGCCGTCGAGGTCGAAGCCGGCGATCACCGGCTTGTCGCTCTGGATGGCGAAGTAGTAGTGGGCGGCATCCCACGCCACGAAGAGGCGGGCCTTCAGGCCGCGGTGCGCGGGGGGCGTCGTGAGGTTGGGGAGCGAGTAGAGCTCCCGCCACTCGCCCTTCGCCAGCTTGCCGTCGAGGGTGATGTTGCCCCGGGGAATGCGGCGGTTGATCCAGTGCAACTCCCCCTCGTTGAGCTTGTGGATTCTGCCGTCGAAATCGGAGTCGGTGCCGCCCGGATAGCCGGGGGTGCGAATGCCCGCCATGAGGCGCGTGAGGCAGTCGCCGCCCATCGCGGGGGTCCAGCCGAAACGCTTCTCGTCGAGGGGCACACGGAGATCGTCGTCGGGCACGCCGTTGCCGTTGGCATCGGCGCTGGTCTGGATGACGGTTGTGCGGAGCGTGAGCCACGAGCGCGGAGCCTGCCGGCGGTAGTTGGCGGCCATGAAGCTGAAGTCCTCGCCGAACTGCCCGGGCATCGTCCAGGGTGCGTCGGGGAAGGCAAAGGTCTCGATCTCGCTGTTCATGAAGATCGAGTGGATGAGGTGGCCGTGCTCGTGGACGGGGAACCACCACCAGCCGGGCTTCTGGCCGTGGCCGAAGCCGCAGAAGCAGGCGCCCAGCTCGTACTCCGTTCCGGCCACGGGGCCGTCGAGGTAGTGGGCGTACCAGCCGTGCGTGCCGACGACGAGCACGTTCCAGAAGGCGCGAAGGTCCTTGCCCTGCGCGGTCACGCCCTTGAGGGCGTCGTCGAGGACGACTCGCGATCTGTCGCCGAGGGCCGCGTGGTCGCGTTCGGCGTCCACCACCACGTAGGTGAAGTCGAGGTTAAGCTTGCAGCCGCTCTGGCGCCAGGCCCACACGCGATACGTCTCCATCTCGCTCTTGAGGGTGGCGATATCCGCCTCGTCAATCACGCGGTTCGGCGGCTGCTTGCCGTCCTTGTCGGCGGGGAACTTCACGTTCTTGTAGACCAGCACGAGCGTGGGGAGCGCCGCCCAATCGGTCTTGCCCGCCTGGGGCAGAGCGGCGAAGGTGTAGTTGCGCGAGACATTGCCCTCGAAGAGCCGCTGGTGGTGCTTCTTCTGGTGGCGGAGCGAGAAGCCGGGCACGGGCTTCGAGGCTTCGGGCACCATTTCGAAGGGCTTGCGGATGCGGTAGCAGTAGCGCGTAGAGGGCTCGAGGCCGCGCAGCACGGCGCGGTGGCGGGTCGTCGGCGTCGGGTCGCTGAACTGGAGGCCGTAGTCATCGCTCTGCCCGTAGTCCACCAGCGTGGGCTGAGGCGAGGGGCTCTGCCACTCGAGGACCGCCGTCGTGGGGTCGCGGGGGTCGAGGCGCAGCTCGGGCGAAGGCGTGAGCAGGTCGCGGTTCGTGACGAACACGCGCGCGGTGTGCTGGTCCACGACGGCCACGTTGCCCCCTGCGTCGAGCGCGAGGCCGCCGGGCGTGAAGACCACGCTGATGGTCACGCGGATGAGGCCGGCGGTGAAGGAGCCGAACTGCCGGCCGCGAGGGTCGTAGCCGCGCACCTCCTGGCCGCAGACGACGTAGAGCCGCCCCCCTCGCCCGAAGGTGAGGGCGCGGGGCGCGGCGCCCTCGACGGGAATGACCGTGGGCCTGGCGACCTCCGCCGGCCCGTCGAGGAGCGGCAGGAGGAGGATGCGGCTGTTCGCTGTGTCGGCCAGGGCGAGGGTCCCGCCCGCGGCGGCGACGCCGGCGGGGCCCTTGAGCTTCGCGGCGGGCTCGCCGGCCTCGGTGATCCCGAAGGCCACGGCCTCGAGCTTCCCGTCGAGCACCGCGATGCGCGAGTTCCCCGTGTCGGCCACGTAGAGGCGGCCGTTCGGCCCGGCGGCCACGTCCTCGGGCGCGGCCAGGCCGCCGATCGCCCGCAGGAACGCACCGTTGGCGTCGAAGAGGGCCAGCTCGTTCTTCCCCGTGTTGGCCACGGCGACCCGGCCGTCGGGCAACACGCACAGGCCGCCGGGGTTGGCCAGCCGGTCGCCGCCGAACTCGCGCACCTTCTCCCCAGCCCGCGACATCACGACCACCGAGTTGCTGCCGCGGCAGGTGACGAGCAGGTTGCCCGCGGCGTCGAACGCCAGGCCGTACGGGCGGTCGAGCGAGGCCGTCGCGCCAGGCGCGAGGCCGGCCAGGAGTGTCCACAAAATCGCCATCATTCGCATCGGGCGAGTCCTTACGAGGTGGTCTGCTCCTCCTGGGGCGATTCGTCGCGGAAGCAGGCGACGAAGAACAGCGTGGCCGCGAGGCTGAGGGCGGCGAGGGTGTACCAGTAGGGCGAGAAGTTCAGCTTGCCCCCCTCCGGCGTGCACAGGCCCGCCAGTTTGCCGCTGAACAAGCCGCCGAGGATCGGCCCCAGGCCCAGCACGAGTCCGATGAGGCTCTGGGCCGACGTGCGGATGTCCTTGTCGGCCAGGTGGTCAACGTAGATGAAGGCCGCGGCGATGAAACACCCGAAGCACACGCCGTGGAGCGACTGGCTGGCGACGATCACGCCCAGCGGGAGCCACGTGGCGCCGAAGATGGCGAACCGCAGGGCGTAGGCGAAGGCGCCGATGGCCAGCACCCAGCGGAAGCCCAGCCGCTTGAGCATCCAGCCGAGCACCGCCATGACCAGGATTTCGGCGAACTGCCCCGTGCTCATGGCGGGCAGGATGTCGGCCTGCCGCAGCCCCAGCGTGGGCAGGAACTTCGAGGTCTGCATGAAATAGATGTTGTGCACCGCCGCCAGCACGAACCCCGTGGCCATGAGCACGGTGAACGACCGATGGCGGAACAGCCCGAACGCCTTGCGGAAGGCCAGCGGGTCCACGCCCGCCCGCCTCGGCGGCGTGTGCGGCAACGTGAGGGCGTAGAGGCCGAACACCACCGAGAGCACCGCCCCCGCGCGAATGGCGTCGAAGAGGCGGCAGGTGACGTCGGGCGCCTCGACCCCCTTGAAGAACGGCGGCAGCCATTGCGGCTGGATGCCGGTCTGAAGCCAGATCATCGCGAAGCCCCAACCCGCCACGATCCAGCCGATCGTGCCCCAGAGGCGCGCTCGGGCATACTGCGCCTTCGGGTCCCGCAGGTGCGCGAACGCCAGGGCGTTCGCCAGCGACACGGTGGGGGCCGACATCAGACTCACCATCAGCGTGAGCACGAGCCACGACGAGAACAGCTTCTGCGTCGGCAGAGTCCACAGGGTCGCGCCGATCGCGATCTGGAACACGCCCAGGAGCCGTTCGGCAGAGAAATAGCGGTCGGAGAGCTGCCCGCCGATGAAGGGCGCGAGCAACGCCCCAAGCGTGCCCGGGAGGCCGAAGAGCAGGCCGATCTGCCACTCGCTGAAGCCCAGGCCCCCCTCGGCCACCGATGCGCCATAGCACCGTCCCATCAGCGGCGCATACACGCCCCACGTGGCCCACTGGAGGAAGAACATCGCCGACAGGCGGGCCGGCACCGCCTTGTGGCGGCAGGGCACGTCGGCCGATGAGGCGGGCTCGCTCACGGGCAGGCTCCTCGGAGGGTGGTTCCCATACCGTATGCGCCAGGCGGGCGGTTGTCAAACGGCTTGACTGCGCGCGCCAACTCAGCTTACAATTGGGGAAGCGGACCTTATCCCTGCCCCGCACGCGCCGCGTGTAAGAGTGGAGATTTGCCTCGTGCAAAGCGTGATGTTCACCCTGCTGCGCATCGCCATCGGCTGGCACTTCCTGTATGAGGGCCTCGTGAAACTCGCCGACCCCGCGTGGAGCGCGGCCGGCTACCTCCAGAACGCGCAAGGCCCGCTCGCCGGCGCCTTCCAGGCCATCGCAGCCAGCCCCGCGGCGCTCAAGGCGGTGAACGCGGCGAACGTGTGGGGCCTGACGCTCGTGGGCGCGGCTCTCATGCTCGGCGCCTTCACGCGCCTCGCGGCTGCGGGCGGCATGCTGCTGCTCGCGCTCTACTACGCCGCCTACCCGCCCTTCTTCGGGGCGCAGGCCGGCCCCGTAGAGGGCCACTACCTGTTCATCAACAAGAACCTCGTCGAACTCCTCGCCCTGGCCGCCGTGGCCGCGACGCCGAGGAGCCTGCTCCTCGGCCTCGACCAGCTCGCCGCGGCCCTCTGGCGGCGGCGGCGCGAGGCCGCCCCTGAGCCGCGCCCCGAGGCCCCTCGCCATGAGGGGCCGACCGACCGCGAGCTGGCGAAGGCCGTGAACCCCGACCCCCTCGGCCGCCGGGCCGTGCTGGCCAACCTCATCGGCGTGCCCGCCGTGGGCGCGCTGGTGCTGGCTTTTCTCAGGAAGCTCGGCTGGCGCAGCCGCGAGGCCGAAACCCTCGCCGCCCACCTCGCCGGCAAGGCCCCCGCGCAGCCCAAGGTGGATGCCGTGACCTCGGCGACCATCAAGTCCTTCCAGTTCCCCACGCTTGCCGATCTCAAGGGCCAGGTGCCGCACGCGAAGCTCGGCACGCTCGACCTCAGCCGCGTGATCCTCGGCGGCAACCACATCGGCGGCTGGGCGCACGCCCGCGACCTGATCTACGTGGACGCCCTGGTGAAACAGTACCACCACAAGTGGAAGGTCTTCGAGACCTTCGCGCTCGCCGAGAAGTGCGGCGTCAACGCCTTCCTCACCAACCCCGTCCTCTGCGAGATCATCAAGGAGTACTGGGACCGCGGCCTGGGCAAGATTCAGTTCATCTCCGACTGCGGCGGCAGCGACCTGGTGACGATGGCGAAGAAGTCGGTGGACTTCGGCGCCGCGGCCTGCTACGTGCACGGCGGCATGGCCGACGCCATGGCCGCCCGCAAGCAGTTCGACCAGATCGGCAAGGTGCTCGACGCCATCCGCGCCCTGGGCGTGCCCGCGGGCGTCGGCGGCCACAAGCTGGCCACCGTGAAGGGCTGCGTCGAGGCGGGCCTCAAGCCCGACTTCTGGATGAAGACCCTCCACCACCACCGCTACTGGTCAGGCCGCGACGGCAAGGACGAGTGCGACAACCTCTGGTGCGACAAGCCCGACGAGACCATCGCCTTCATGCGCGAGCGGCCCGAGCCCTGGATCGCCTTCAAGACCCTCGCCGCCGGCGCCATACGCCCGCAGGACGCCTTCCGCTACGCCCTCAAGAACGGCGCCGACTTCCTGTGCGTGGGCATGTACGACTTCCAGATCGTGGGCGACATCAACATCGCCCTCGAAGCCCTCGCCGAGAACCAGCAGCGCGAGCGGCCCTGGAGGGCGTGAGGCGCACACACGACCAGTTGTGGTCTCATCGGTATCCGACCACAACATGTCAGAATTGCCCAGACTTCCCAGAGTCGACCGCTTCTGCGCGCCCCGGGGTCGGGTCTTCGCCATCTCCTTTCTCGCCTGCCACAGTGGCAGGGACTTGACGACAGCGTCGTCACTTGGCATGATAAGTGCAGTTGCCATTGTCATGGGCGTGTGCGGAATGCTGCGCAAGGCGCGCTGGGGTGGGTTCCTCACCGTTGTCGGCATGCTGCTCGGAGCAAATGGCGTCGCCCTGCTCACTATCAGCCGGGGTCGCAGGCAAGAGTCAGCTCAGGGCTCTGCCGTGATGGCTCCTCCCCGACCGCCTGGCGTCAAGGTCGTTGAGCCGACGCGCGCGGTCACAAGCGAACGCTGAGTCCTGCGGGTAGACTCGCACTCCCCATCGTCGCGGGCGCGGGCGGCTTGGCAGCCCACGAAGTGGGCGACCGGGCCGTAGCCCAGGGCGATCTCTGGGAGCCCTGGGTAGAGCGGCCCACCCATGCGAGAGCCCCCGAAGGGGGCGATTCAGAAAGGCATGAATCGCCCCTTTCTGGGGCTCATGAAGGGGGTACCCGGTTCCCAGGGCTCCCTTCGGTCGCCCCGGGCTACGGCCCAAACGCCCCCGTTCGGGGGCTAAGACGGCGAACGCCAGAGCGCACCCAGCTTCTCGGCAATCCACCCCTCCACGAGTTCCGCCTTCGAACGGACCCCGTGTTCTGCGATATGCTCCACCCAATCGTTCGGCCAGGCAAACCGGCGGATCCTCACTTATTCCGTATACCCCCGCGCGCCGAGGCGCGCAAGCAGTGCACTGAGGATCACACCCGAATGGCGTGAAGACAAGCCCGAAAGGGCGATAGGAGGTGGATCGCAGTGCCACCCGCGGCCAAGCCCTCGCCGGGGGCGACAGAGACTCTGAGGAGACGTGCGTAACCTAAGATTCTGCCGCCCCTAGCGTGGTTGGGCCGCCCCGTTCCACGGGCTCACGCCCGTGGCTACCACCTGCCGCCCGCCGTGTGGCGGACTGAAACGCCCTTGGCACCTTAACTTCACGCCATTCGTCTTCGGCGCCAAACGCAGGGCATCTCGTTCCGTCCCTTCCGGGAAATGGGGCGCAGATTGGCCAGGGTTTCTCGCCGTGGAAGTCCTTGTTGAGTCTATAGTTGCGACATGAGGGCAGGATTTTGAGAATTCCGGGCCGTCAAGATCAGGGGGCATTGCCATTTTGCAGATGGGGGGAGAAGGGAGCAGGGGGCGAACGGCAAGCGTGTGCGGCCCTGCGGGCGGAGCCTCGGCGCCGCGTTCTGCCGTCCCTCGGGTCGCGGGGCAGGGACGCCCCGCCCACCCTCGCGTTCATGGGCCTGTGGCGGTGAGGAGGAGAATGGCTTCGCCCTGGAACGGTGCGGTGAGTTCGCGCGATGCGCCGCCCCGGACGCTGCCCGCCTTCTCCGTGTTGCCGGTCTTGACATCGAGCCATTCGACGCTCAGGCTGCCCTTCGCGGCCGAGAGGTCCGCAGTCACCTTGCCCTCGGGCGCGTAGGCGAGGTACGCCTTGCCGGCGTTGGCGAGGCAGTACTTCGATGAGGCGAGCGCGCCCTGCGGCGTCAGGGCCGCGAGGTCGAGGCGGCGGGCAAGCTTCAGGGCATAGCCCATGCTGCGGCGGACCGGCTCATACTTGGCCTCGAAGCGCCCGCCGAGGATCCGCCCGTCGTAGGGGTCCATGAAGAGCGGGTTGTGGCCGCGCAGGAAGCTCTTCCACACCCAGGCCTGATTGCCGCCGATGCCCCAGAGGTGGTCGGTGTCATTGAGCACCACCTTCTTGCCGTCGGCGGGCGGCGGGTCGTCGCGGTAGCCGCCGTCGGGGTTGGGCGACACCCAGTCGGCCGGGCTGTCGAAGAGCGTCTGGTTGCTCCCGCCCCGGTACTGGAAGGTCATGCCCACGGGGTGCTGCTTCGGCTTGGCCCTCTCGTAGTCCTTGATGAAGCGGATCAGGTGGTGCTGCCACTCGGTGGAGGGCGGGTGATTCTCGTTGGAGATTTCGTAGAGGACGTTATCGAGGTCGTTCACGGTGTCAATGACTTTGCGGACGTATGCCTCCTGGACGGCGGTGACCGCCTTGACGCTCAACTCGTGGACCTCGAGCCCCTTGCCGTCGCCATTGGGGTCGCCGTTGACGCCGTTAACGTTGTTCGCGGGGTTGAACGGGTGGTTGGCCCAGGCGTCGGCGATGAACTGCATGCACCAGCCTTCGAAGAGCATGATGGAGACATAGAAGCCGCGCTGGCCCGCGGCCTCGACACGCGCGCGGAGCCGCTCGAAGTAGTCGGGGTTGAACTTGTCGAGGTCGAACTTCGGCTTGCCGTCGCGCGCGTGGCCCGGCCCAGTGCGGAGCCACGGCTGGGGCGCGGCGAAGTAGCGCTTGCGCTGGCTCCACGATTGGTTATTGGCGCTGGGGTCCCAGGACGGCAACTCCCAGGCCCAGAGGCGGATGAAGTTGTGGTCGAGCTTCACCATCCAGTCGAGGTAGGCGTTGAAGTCGAACTGGGGCGGCGGGTCGGTGACGCCCATGTCGAGCAGGTTGTTCCAGGTGTGGGACCCGACGAGGAGGACGGCCTTGCCGCTGGCGTCGGCGAAGTAGCGCGGGTTGGCGGGGTGGATGCGGAGCGGCCCGCTGGCGGGCGGCCGCTCCCCGGCGGCACCGGCCTCGCCCGCTGTGAGCGCGGCCAGGACCCCGAGTCCGCAAGCCCACAGCGTTGCCGACATGGCATGTCTCCCGAGGCGCGCTGGCTCGCAGCAGCGAACCGCGAATCGCACGAAGCACGCGAATCACAATCGCCAGGTTCGCCCAATTCGCGGATTGCCTATTCGGCGCCTGGCGGCTTACGGCGCGGGGGCGATGTGCAGTTCCTCGATGTTCAGCACGGGAACTCCGTTGACGACCCAGCCGATGTCGAAGTTGGGGCCGCCGTCCACCAGCAGATTGGTGGTGAGGGCAGGCAACTGGCCCTGGAGGCCCCACATCAGGAACGAGAGGTTGTCGTTGTTGAGGCCGCCGTAGAGTTCGGCCTGGAGCGTGCCCACGCTGCCGACCGTGGGGATGATGTAGGCCTGGATCGTGTCGTTGCCGTCGGCGCCGTCCACGAGCAGCTTCACGTCGCCGTTGATCTGGCCGCGGTATTGCAGGTTGCAGTCGTCGGTGCTGGCGCCCAGGCCCACCGCCACGTCCACGAGGCCGGTGGGGTTGACGTCGGCAACGACGAGGCCATTGAACAGGTCGAAGCCGGCGCCCAGGTCGGCGGCGAGGCGCACCGAGCCGTCGCAGAAGATGGAGCGCGAGATGAGGCTGAGGAGGTCGTTGCCGGCGCCGGTGAAGACGGTGACCGCAATGTCCTGGCCCAGGGCCACGTCGCCGCCGACGGTGAGGTTGACGGTGTTAGGGCCGCCGCCGGCGTCGAGGAAGGCGGCGAGGGAGCCGAGCGCGGCCACGGCGCCGGCCGTGCCGGCGGGCGAGCCGAGGGTGAGGTTGAACAGGTCGCTGCTCACGCCGCCCGTCACGAAGAGCGTGTTGGCCCCGAGGACTCCGGCGCCGCCGTTGGCCAGGCTCACGGGCGCGTCGAGCCGGATGTTCGCGCTGTTCGGGCCGTCGCCCAGGTTGGCCGTGACATCGGTCCAGACGTCGAAGAAGGACATCGAGGCGATGTCGGAACCGAAGCCGCCCGTGAGGTTGAGCGACAGGCCGCCGCGCGCGCCCAGCGGCGGACCGGCGGGCGGATCGCCCTTGGCGAGAATCTGGAAGACGTTCTTGCCGTTGGCCATGGCGACGTTGATCGGCGCCGTGAACCCGACGGGCAGGCCGTCAATCGTGATGTAGGTGCCGTCGTTGCCCTCCCCCACGTCCACCAGGATGCTGGGGAAGACGTGGTAGAAGGACAGGCTCGCCGTGTTGGACACGTTGCCGCCGAGCACCTGGACATCGAGGGCGCCGGGCGCGATCCCCGGCAGGTCGAGGGGGTTGGCGCGAGCGTCGAGGGTGAACGAGTTCTTGCCCTCGCCCAGGTCGGCGATGACGAAGCTGTTGTCGGGCACGCCTCGGTACCGCAGCGCGACCTTGTCGCTGCCGAGGTCGCCGTTGATGAGCACCTGGCTCGCCACGTCGGTGAATGACAGCGAGGCGGAGAGGCTGGTCTGGCTGTCGAGGCTCACAAACAGCCCCGTGCCCGGCGGCACGAGCGGCAGCGGCGACGAGGCCGTCAGGGTGAACTTGTCTTTGCCCTCGCCCAGGTCGGCCAGCACGCTGGAGAAGCCGCTGCCCGCGAGCCCGTTGTAGGAGATCGCCACGGAGTCGTTGCCCAGGCCCATGTCGAGCAGAACGCTCGCGAAGATGTCGAAGAAGGACATCGAGCACGAGTCGCTGCCGCCCAGGCCGTCGAAGGCGATGAGAAGCCCGTCGGAGGCGGGGTCGCCGGGGATGGGCGACGAGGCCGAGAGGCGGAATACATCCTTGCCCTCGCTCATGCGCACCGTGAGGGGCGACGGCATGCCCACGGGCACGCCGCTGTAGTCCATCAGCAGGCTGTCCTTGCCGCCCACGCCGAGGGTGTCAATGGTCACGTTGGTGTAGAGGTCTGAGAAGCTCAGGTTCGCGCTGTCCTTGCTGATGCCGCCCAGGAGGTTCAGGTTCACCAGCCCGGCGAACTCGCCCACGCCGGGCAAGGCGCCGTCGGCCCAGAACTGGAGGATGTTCTTCCCCCCCACCAGGTCCACGGCCAGGTCCACCGCCTGCCCGAGAACGTTCTGGACGGCGGGGAGGAACAGGTTGATGTAGAGGGTATCCTTGCCCAGGCCGGCCTGAATGGTGGCATTGGCGGGGGCGAAGAGGCCCGAGGGCACGGCCGCGGCGTCGAGGCGGTAGTCCACGCGGTTGTTGCCGTCGCCGGTCTGGATCAGGATGTCGGTGACGCCGACGTAGAGGACCGGCGCCGCGTTGGCGGGGTCGCTGGGCACGGCGACGATGGCGGAGCCGTCGCCGTTGTCGGTCACCTGAATCCAGTCGCTGGCGGCATCGCCGACGACCGAGAGCAGGCCGGCCGCGAAGGTGATGTTCGCACTCAGGAGGCAGCGGGGCTCGAGAGCCTCGAGCGCCAGGCGGCGGGGCTGGCGCGGGCGGGCGGAGGGAGACGGGTGCGACATGGCGGTTTCCTCTCTCAGGGTTTGCCGAAGCACACGAGCGAGCCGTCCTGTAGGGCGACGAAGAGGCGGTCGCCTGCGACGGCGATGCCCTCAAACGTTGGCGGGGCCGCGAGGGCGAACTCGGCCCGCTTCCTGCCATCGGCCGCCGAGAGCACGAGGAGGAAGCCGGCCGCCCGACCCTCGGCGCCGCTCCGGAGGCGTCCCGCGTAGATGGCGGCGTTGGCCGCGAGGCCCAGGGCCTCGACCTGCGCGTTGGCCGGCAGCGCCGCGTTCCAGCCCTTCGCCGGGGCAGGCTTCTCTTCGAGTTCGCTGGCCGGCTTCTGCGCCTCCTGCGGAATCGCGGCCTGGGGGGTGGCCACGAGCGCGTCGTTCCAGGCCAACAGGTCGGCCCGCACGTTGCCCGTGGCGAAGGCGTTGCCCGCGCGGCGCTTGCCGAGGACGGTCCAAGTGCCGTCCATCAGGCCGCCCTGGCTGGCCCCCTTGGGCACGGGGGCCTTGAGGTCGGCCGCGCCGGTCCTCGGGTCAATGGGCACGTGCTGCCAGAGGAGCTTGCCGTCGCTCACGCGCAGCAGGTCGTTCTGGCGCAGCGGCCCGGGGGCCACGGCCCCGCCCCATAGCGGATTGCCCGTGGCGGGGTCGAGGGCGACGAGGGCGATGCCGCCGTCGGACTCCGACGTGCGGCCCGCGTTGGCGAAGAGCACGCCATCGTGGACGAGGACCGTGCCAACCGCCGGCCACACCGACTCGATCTGGCCGTGGACCACCATCCGCCGCTCCCACGGGGCGACGCGCGTGCGCCAGGCGAGCGCGCCGTCCTGCGCGCGGAGGGCGTATACGTAGCCGTCGTGGCAGCCGAAGAGGGCCAGGCCGCGGTGCAGGGTGGGCGGGGTGTCTATGCGGCCGCCGGCCCAGAAGCGCCAGGCCGGCTTGCCCGTGGCCGCGTCAAGGGCGACCACCTGGCCCGCGTCGGTCTTCGCCACGAAGACCATGCCGTAGGCCGCCGTGGGCGCGCTCAGCGGCGACTCGAGCCGCGAGCGCCATGTGGTGCCGAGCAACCCGTCGCCGGGCGAGGCGACCTGGGTCCTCCACGCCTCCTTGAGGCTCTCGGGCAGTTGCGCGGCCGAGGCGCTGCTGCGCGCGGCGTTGCCCAGGAACAACGGCCAGTCGGCCACGCCGACCGAGGTCTCCTCGACGGCGCCGAAGGCAGGGCCTTTCTCGACCGGGCGCGCCTTGGCAAAGTCGTCGGCCTTCGGCCACGCGCCCGAAGGCCCCATGGCCAGGAAGCCGTACACGTGGCCCGGCGCGCAGCCGCAGTTGTTCTGCGCGGTGTAGAACATGCCGTTGGCGGGCACCATGCCCTCCATGCAGCCGCCGCGGGCGCCGTCGTAGCGCAGGCCCTCGGCTCTGCCTCTGGCGGGATCGTTGTCGGGCGGGAGCTGCACGTAGGAACAGCCGCGGCTCTGGGTGAGCACGTCGTTGACGATGGCCGAGGGCGTGCAGCCCTGGCCGCCGACGCCGTGGGCGAGGTTGCCCCGGGTTTCGCCCGTGAGCGGGTCGAGCTTCCTGTTGCCCACCCACACCAGGCCGTCCACCACAGGCGTCCAGTGCGCGCCCGACGGGGTCTGCCACAGCAACGTGCCGTCCTTGGCCGAGAAGGCCAGGATCGCGTTGGCCTTGCGGCGGGCGACAATCACGTAGCCGGGGCCGGCGACGTTGAGCTGGAAGTCGGCCTCGGGGCCGAGCTTGGCGCTCGACGTGCGCCAGCGTTCCTTGCCATCCTTGAGGCCAATGGCCACAAGCTGGTGCTCGGAGGGCGGGTTGCCGATCTGCACGATGCCGTAGAGCACGCCGTCGGCCGCGACCATTGTGTCGGCGGCGAAGGGCAGCGACCACCGGGCCGCGCCCGTGGCCGCGTCGTAGGCCTCGAGCGCGCCCGCGCCGCTCTTGGCGATCCAGGTGGACCACAGGGAGGGCCGCGGCGGCTTGGCGATCTCCTTCGTGGGGTCGTTCGGGTCCTTCTCCTTCGGCTTGTCGAAGCTGTGCCAGGGCGCCTGCGAGAAGTCGCGCTCCTGCCAGCACGAGCACACAAGCAGGCCCTCGGCGACCAGGAGGCGGCAGGGCGGGAACCGGTTGGGGCAGGTGTAGGCGATCTCGCCCGTGGCCGCGTGGACGGCGATGGCCTTGTCCCGCTTCACGGCGTAGACACGGGCGTCGTCGGCCGCGAGCGGCCCGGCGTTCGTCCAGGTGAGGTACGAGCCGTCGTCGGTCGTCTCGCAGTTGATCTTCCAGAGCGGCAGGCCGTTCCAGGCGTCGCGCGCGACCAGGTAGTGGGGCTTCTCGCGGAGGCCGACGTTTTCGAGCTGGGTCGAGCTGAGGGTGAAGCAGCGGCCGTTGGCCACCACCCAGCCGCGCACGCCTGCCCAGCGCACGAGGTTCATCGGCACGCCGTCAATCCAGCGGAAGCCGATGGGGAACCTGAACGCCTTGTCGGCCGACACCATGTTGCCGTCGGGGCCGTGCTGCGGGTGGCTCCAGTCGTCCATCTCCTGCGGCCGGGGCTTCATGGTTGCCGCCCACTTGCCGGCTTCGAGAATGCACAGCTTGCCGCCTGGGGCGAGGACGCGGAGCAGTTCGTCGCGGGTCACGCCTGCGGCGGCAAGGGCCGCCAGGTCCTCGACCACCACGAGGTTCGCCAGGTCGTTGAGATAGGGCAGCGGCTTGGGGGCCACGCACTCGACCATCGCGCGGCCGGCCAGGTTCTTCGCCTCGATGGCCTTGCGCGCGCGGGCGGCGGCCGCCTCGTCGAGGGCCAGGCCGTGCACCACCAGGCCCTGCTCAGCCAGCGCCGCCGTGAGGCCGGGCGACTCTGCCCGCCCGCAGCCGATGTGGAAGGCCAGGCCCGTCTTCAGCATCGCAGCCTGAAGGACCTCCTTCGCCATCGCAGCTTCGTCGGCCCCACGGACAAGGCCGCCGGTTAACGTGAGCGCCAGGCACACGCCGAACGAGGTAATTCGGTGAACTCTTGTAATTCCAGAGCCTCCTTCTACGGGCATTTGCGCGCACCTTAACTCCCTATGAGCCTACGAAACGGCGCCCGCGCCGTCAAGTGGCGTTAGCGCCGCTTGGCCAGCAGGTGCTCGACCAGCTCATCGAGCGGCACGGTGGCCAGGGCAATGGCGGTGTCGCACACGCCGTAGTAGAGCCACAGCAAGCCGTCCTTCACGACGTTGCCGGTGGGGAAGATGACGTTGGGGATGTAGAGTCCGAACTTCTCGTAGTAGGCCTCGGGCTCCATGAGAGGGCGACGGGTGCGGGCGAGGACTCTGCGGGGGTCGGCCAGGTCCAGAAGCATGGCCCCCACCCGATAGCACACGCGGCGCGTGGTGGGATACAGGTCCTCGACGCCATGGTAGAGCACAAGCCAGCCCGCCTCCGTGCGGATCGGGGGCGTGGAGCCGCCGATGCGGTTGCCCTCCCACGCCTGCTCGGGCAGGGCGATGACCTCAGGCGGGGTCCAGCTCAGCAGGTCGTCGGAGAAGCTGATGCGGATGGCGGGCAGGTCGCCGCCGTGCCCCGTGTCGGTGCCGACGAAGCGGAGCGGACGGCGGAGGATGGCGAAGCGGCCGCCGATCTTCTCGGGAAACAGGATCACATCGCGGTCGTCCAGCTCGGGCGGGGTGGCCCAAGCCAGGTGCTCCCAGTGCACGCGGTCGCGCGAGACGGCGATGCCGCTGCGGGTCTGGTTCTCCTCGGGCGTGAAGCGCACGCCGGCGATCTCGGGCTGGTGCGACTCGGGCACGCCCAGGCCGGTCGGGTAGCAGTGCCAGGCGTAGGGGCGGAAGGCATAGGTCATGTAGTACGTGTCGCCGAGCTTCACCACGCGCGGGTCCTGCACGCTGCCGTGGCGGCTGCCGGCCATTTCGGGTGTGAAGACGGGCTGATCGCTGGCGTGACGGAAGCGCACGCCGTCGGCGCTCTCCAGCAGGCCAATCGAACAGATGAAGGGCCGCAGGCTGCCCGCCGCGCGCTCGTAGAGGAAGAACCGCCCGTCCTCATAGAGCACCCCGGGGTTGAACACCGTAGCCATCCGCCAGGGAAAGAGGCCGGGCGTGACGATGGGATTCGCCGGGCAGCGGGCAAACGTGGGGGCCATGCGGGCTACTCCTCGCGCCAGACCTTCGCCTTGCCGCCGGCCACGCAGATGCTCTCGAGCCGCAGCTCCTGCTCGGCGTCGGCGTCGAAGATCGGCTCGATGGCGAGCGTGTGCTCGGCCGCGGGGTCCAGCCCCTCGGCGATGACCTGTGTGAGGTGGGTGTTGCCTCCGAACTGCCTGGCCGAGGCGTCGAACTCGGTGAGCGTCTTCTTCGTCGCCCAGTCCTTGTGTTCGACCACCTTGCCGTCGAGGGTGCAGCGGAACTTGCCCGACTTGAGGGTCTTCTCGCCGAAGAGCATCACCATCGAGCCGCTGAACTTCACCTTGAGCGGCGCGGCCTGTTGAGGCACGGCCTTATCCTTCTTCGTCTCAGGGTCGGGCGCCGTCGTGCGGTTTGAGGCGATGGCCAGGTCGTCGAGCCAGCGCGACATCAGGGCGTCGTACCAGGCCGACGTAAGGTGGGGTGCGCCCACTCGCCACCCCGCGGGCAGCTTGCCGAGGGAGGAGATGCGCACGCGGGCACTGGCCATGTACGTGTCGGCGTAAAGCATCTTGGACGGCGCCTCGCACGCCAGCTTGCCCTCGACGCCCTGGAGGAAGCCCTGCCACGCGGCGTCGGCGAACATCCGATAGCCCACATCGCCCGGGTGAACGCCGTCCACGGGCCAGATTTGCGGAATCGTGAGCTTGCCCTCCCTGACGAGCCGCTGGCCGAGCGCGATGGCGTCGCCGACCGGCACGTTGTAGGCCTTGGCGAGGGCGAGATGCACGTCGCGGCGCTTCATGCCGTCGGTCGTTCCCGCCGCCACGTTCCACTGGAACGGGAAGAGGACGATGACGAGGGGGCACTTGGCCTCGGTGATGATGCGGCGGACGATGGCCTCGTAGCTCGCCAGGGTCTCGGGCGAGTCGCTGTAGATATCGTCGTTCGCCGAGAAGTCCAGGAACACCAGGTCGGGCCTGTGGCGCAGCACGTCGCGGTCGAGGCGGAAGACGCCCAGTTGCGACCCCGTGCCGCCGATGGCGGCGTCGTGGAACTTCCACCGTGCCTGGGGATAGCGCTCTTCGAGGAGATCGGCCATGCGGCCACGGTACGACGTGAGGTTCGGCTCGGTGGCGTTGGCCCCCCAGGTGAGCGAGGCGCCGAAGAAGACCACGTGCAGGCGCTCGCCGGCTCTGGCCCGGGCGTCGAAGTCGGAGAAGCTCGGCGTGGCGGCGGCCGACGCCCATTGGGCGGCCAGGGCCAGCACGGATGCAATGGAGGCGAACTGTGCGGTCATCGGAGGTTTCGCGCCTTTCCGAAGAGGGTGAGGGGTGTGCTCACATCGTTGAGGCGGCCCTATTGTACGCGGCGGCCTTGCCACAGCAAACCTCCCGCAAGTTCCGTAACCTGCGGGAGGTTCCCGTCCGATGAGCGGAGAAGCCTGGATGCCGAGCGACAGTTGTGACGTCCGTCGCCGCGCGGCCCGGCGGACGGGGCGCGGCTTACCAGTAGATGTAGCGGCGGAACCGCGCGCGGCTCTCGGGGTCGAGCTTCTCGATGTCGGCGATCTGATAGCGGTTGCCGTCCACGTCGGTGATGATGTGGCAGCCGTTGCCGGCGTGGACGCATTTGCTCTGGTCCCACCGCGCCGTGGGGAATTGGCGGCGGCCCTTGTCGGTCTCGCAGTCCCAGTAGAGGTAGCCGAACTCCTCGGTGAGGGAGTGGATCTCGGAGATGAGGTGGATGAAGTAGCGGCGGTCGAGGGCCTCCTTGAGCAGGCGGCGCTGGTCGGGGCCGAGGGCGGCCAGGGTGCGGATGAGGCCGATCTCGCGCTGCTCGGTGGCCGTGGCGCCCACGCGGATCGAGATGTAGCGGTCGGGGTCCGAGATGGGGCGGGTGCGGTAGACGAGTACCTCGTCGAGTTCCGTGCCGTCGGCCAGGGTGGCGCGGAGCTGGCCGAGGTCGTTGTAGTGGAACCGGATGTCGGCCGGCCCCAAGATGCGGATGCCTTCGTACTTGTCAGCCATCGGCCTCGTCCTTCTCGTCGCCCGCGACGCCCACCCGGGGGCGCGTCTCAGGGCCTCTTCTCGTCGGCCTTGCCGGCGCCCTGGCCCTTGGACTTGGCGTCGGACTCCTCGGCGGCCAGGGCGCGAACGTCGTCCACCGATTCCTTGTCCTTCGTGAGCTGGGTCTGAATCTTGACCATCTTGGCGTAGAGGCCGTCGCGCGCGAGGAGTTCCTCGTGGGTGCCGACCTCGACGACCTTGCCCTCCTCGAAGACGAAGATGCGGTCGGCGTTGCGCAGGGTGGACAGGCGGTGGGCGATGGCGATGGTAGTGCGGCCCTTGGTCAAGGCGTCGAGGGCCTTCTGGATCTCGCGTTCGGTCACCGTGTCTACGTTGGACGTGGCCTCGTCGAGGATGAGCACCTTGGGATTGAAGAGGAGCGCCCGGGCGATGGAGATGCGCTGGCGCTCGCCGCCCGACAGCCCGGCGCCGCGCTCGCCGAGGCGGGTGTCGTAGGCGTCGGGCATGCGCACGATGAAGTCGTGCGCGTTGGCCGCCTTGGCCGCGTCGAAGATCTCGGCCAGGCTGGCGTCGGGGCGGCCGTAGGCGATGTTCTCCTGAATCGTGCCCGTGAAGAGCTGCGCCTCCTGGAGCACGAGACCGATCTGGCTGCGCACGGAGCTGAGCTTGATCTTCCGCAGGTCCACGCCGTCAATCAGAATCCGCCCCTCGGTGGGGTCGTAGAAGCGGCACAGGAGGTTGACGAACGAGGTCTTGCCCGAGCCGCTCTGGCCCACGATGCCGATCATCTCGCCGGGGTGGATTTCGACGTCGATCCCCTTGAGCACCGGCACGTAGGGGTCGTAGCCGAAGACCACGCCTTCGAACTTGATCGCGCCCCGCACGTCCAGCGGCACGGCATCGGGCGCCTCCTGGATCTCGGGCTCGGTGTCGAGCACCTCGAACACGCGGTTGGCCTGGGTGGTGAACGACGTGAGCCACTGGGAGAGCGACATGAGGGTGTTGAGCGGGCCGTAGAACATGCCCAGGTAGCCGAAGAAGGCCATGAGCGTGCCGAGGCTGAAGCCCTCCACCTTGTCGAGAATGTCGCGCCCGCCCACGTACCACACGATCAGCCCGCCCAGGCTGAACACGAAGCCCACAATGGGGTAGAAGGTGGTGGACGCGATGTCCACCCCCAGCCGCGCGCCGCGCAGGCGGTCGCAGTAGCTGCGCACGCGCTCGAACTCGCGTTGCTCCTGGGCGAAGGCCTTCACCACCCGCACCCCGCCCAGGGCCGCGAACAGCACGTTGGCGATCTTCGAGCGGCTGTCCCAGTAGCGGTAGTGCTTGGGGAGGATGTAGTGCCAGAAGACGTAAGTGGAGCCGAGCACGAAGGGCACGGGGATGAGCACGAGAAAGGCCAGGTGGGTGTTCATCGTGAAGAGCACGATGAGCACGCCCACGATGATGAGGATGTTGAACAGGAAGCCGCTGGTCATCTGCCAGATGAAGCCCTGGAGGTCCTCGACGTCGTGCGCGACGCGGGTCATGAGCGAGCCGACCTGGTTCTTGTCGTAGTAGCGCACCGAGAGGGCCTGGAGGTGCTCGTAGACCTTGAGGCGCAGGTCGTAGCTCACGCGGTTGCCGATGATGGTGGAGAGGCGCCCCTTGAGGATGCCCACGAGAATCTGGAGCACCTGGGTGAAGACGAGGATCACGACAAGCAACAGCAGCCAGTCAATCGGCGCGCGGGCGTCGAAGGCCCGCGTCACCAGGGCGAACCACCGGGGCAGCGGGCGCTCGGCGGCCTGCTCGTGGAGCACGTTGTCCACGAGCGTCTTGGTGAGGATGGGCGGCACGAGGTTGAGGCCGATGCTGATGATCACCAGCACGATAGCCGTGGCGGCATAGGGCCAATAGGGCATCATCAGCCGGGCGAACCGGCCGAACACGTGGCGCTTCGAGATGCAACGGGGGCAGGCGCTCGTGCCCTCGGGCAGCATGCGCTTGCACTTCAGGCAGCGGCGGATGTCCGCATCGTCGGCCGGCGTGCACACCAGCGGCACGCCGCGCAGCATCAGACGCAGCTTGCTGGCTGCCTTGGTGAACTTGTTGGCCTGGGCATTCGAGAAGCGGATGACGTAAAGCCAGCCCGCGGCCGTCTTCACGCGCACGAAGCCGCTGCCCACGCGCGCGTCTGCCTCGGCCTTCTCTAGGTCCTTCACCTCAAAGCGCGGCCCCGCGTGCGCCCCGTCGGCGTCGAGGGCGAACGTGAGCACCGACTCCGCGGTGATGACCAGCCAATGCTCCGCGTAGTTGCCGTTGAAGTCGAGGTCCGAATCCGTCGCCAGCAGCACCTGGCTTTCGGAGATGCCCTGCCGCGCAAGCTCCGCCCGCAGCGGCTCCGGCATCACCCGGAGGAGACTGCAAACGTCTTCTGTCATCTCTCCCTGTCCAAGATCGGAAAACACCCCCTCCGCGGGGGCGAGTCGCGTCAGCGAAGCACCCGGCCACACCCGCCGGCCCGTCCACTAGATTACATGGGATTCCCCTCGCTGTCAACGCCGGGACACGGACGAGAGAGAGCTCCGCTACCTTGCCGCCGGCGGCGCCTCTGTCACGACCACGATTGCCTGGACAGCCTGGCCCGCTGCCTTGAGGGTCACCACATATGTGCCCGGCGATTCGTAGGTGTGCACCGCCAACGAGCCCTTTGCCGTCGAGCCATCGCCGAAGTCCCACGCGTACTCCGCCCCGGCCGGAGCGCCCATTCCCAACCCCGTCACCTCCAGAGGGGCTGCGCCCCGCTCTGGCAGAACGACCAGCGACAGGGGCTCCGCCGCTGGCGCCAGCCCGGGCGCTACCACAGCCGTGGCGATCCTCAGAGCATTCAACACCACGGAGCCATCGCTGCCCCCAAGGTCCGTGAGGCGCAACGTCAACTGCCCGTCGCTCACCGCCACCCGGTAGGTCTGGGTGAGGAACTGGTTCTTGGCTGTGGTCAGTGTGTCAACCTGGGTGCCCTCGAGGAACACGCCCATCTGATCGTGCGCGTAGCTGGTGTCACCGACCGTCACGGTCACGTCGTACGTGCCCGGCGGCACGTCCACCCCGAAGGTCATCGTGGTGCCGTGCACGAAGTCGCGCCGGAGCGCGTCGGGCGCCCCGCGGTCCGCACTCCCCACGGTGCCGCTGAGCCACCCGTAGCCGAGGCTGGGTGCGTAGGCGGTCCCCTCGGTCACCCGCACGTAGCCGGCTTCCACCGGGGAGGCCGCCGTGCCGAAGTCGAAGGCGTACTTCACCCCGTCGTTGTCCTCGTTCGTCACCGCGACGTCGGGCGCGTCCAGCCCGTTGTAGGCCGGGTCCGCACTCGCGGCGGGCGCCGTGACGATGGTGTACGCCACGTCGCCGTCCGTCTCCGCGTCGTCCACGCCGGTGACGGTCACCGTCTGCGGCTGGCTCCAGTTGGCCGGCGTGAAGGTCAGGCTCGTGGGCGAGACCGTCCCCTCGCTCGGGTCGCTCGAGGAGAGCCCGATCGTGACGTTGGCCGTCGGCGGCGTGGCCAGCACCACGGTGAACTGTGCGCTGCCGCCCGCCTCCGTGGTCACCAGCCCCGAGGTCGCACTGAGCAGAATGCCCGCCTGGCCCGGCACCCGCTCGACCCGCAGGGCGTTGAGCACCACCGAGCCGTCGGCCCCGCCCAGGTCGGTCAACCGCAGCGTGAGCTGGCCGTCCAGCACCACGGCCGTGTAGCTCGGGGTGAGGAACTGCCCCTTGGCCGTCGTGAGGCTGTCCACCGGGCTCCCCTCCAGGTACACGCCCATCTGGTCGTGCGCGTAGCTGGTGTCACCGACCGTCACGGTCACGTCGTACGTGCCCGGCG